>Ga0207953_10006_pt1 | contig 631406 bp, 594 predicted proteins | sample AntDryMetagUQ313_FD_188091 | JGI IMG/M metagenome (GOLD analysis project Ga0207953, IMG submission 188091) | Polar desert microbial communities from Antarctic Dry Valleys - UQ313 (SPAdes) | ecosystem: Environmental > Terrestrial > Soil > Desert | place: Antarctic Dry Valleys | collected 2008-12-31
TTCCGCCTCACCGAAGCCACCACCGGCAAGGGGGTGAAGCCCTTCAGCTAACCCAAATCAGAAAGCGGGTGGGGAAAAACAACTGGCCGCCACCGGGGAGAACCCGTGGCCACCAGCGGGGAGAACTACTGGCCGCCTACGGGGAGAACTTCGTGGCCATTGACAGTCAAGCGCTGACTTGACGAGATCAAGAGTGTGAGGGTCTCTGACCAACTGTCCGTGGGACGCAGTGTTCCCGGCACAGTTATCTTGAGTCCAGACATTATGGACCACGGCGCCATCACCTGGGCTAAGGAAAGTTGCCTCGGGTGGCGTCGAGATTTCGTCGTGAGCCGAAGCGATGACGGTGTACTCGATTCCGGGTTGCGTCTCGGATTCGGCGTTGAGAGCTGTCAAGAATGGTGTGCCGCTGAGTTGTTGGACGCCAGCAGGCCCCCAAATCGCTTGGACCAGTAGATCGCCAGGGAGGCCCATCGCAGACAGCGATCGTGCATTCGCTTGAAGACCACCGAATGTAGTTCCGTGGTTGGTCGCGCCGAGACTGATGAGCGAGTGCACTTTGTTATTCGACGGATCTTCACGAGTTGCTCCGCCGTTGAACTTAAGATACTGGCGAGCAACGACGCCGCCCTGGGAATGACCGACGATGTCCACCTGTGTCGTACCGGTGTGAAATTTCACCGAGTCAACGAACATTGCAAGCTCCTCAGCGGAGCTTGCAATGTCGGTGATTCCCCAATGCACAGCATTGGGATTCAGAATTTCGCGCACACCGCCATAATTCAGCGCAAAGACGCAGTAGCCCAAATCAGCAAGCTGAGGCGCCATAACATCCCAGGTGTCGGTCATGCTCATCCCGGTCCCGTGTACGAGTACCACCGGACGGGGATGTTCGAGACTTGGCTTGCAATCCCAGTCGTTAGCGCCGGCAGGGGAAGGACCCATGCTGGACAATCCGGGCGTGGGTTCCGCCGGGTCTGCTGATGCAGCTGTTGGCATTCCGGCCAGCACCACACAGGCCGCCAATGACGCCAGCGTGACCAGAGTGAATCGCTTCAATTCTTTCCTCGCGTGCTGAACACCTTGTTGCTAGCTTTGCTTCGTGCTCCGAGAATCTGCGTGTCGCGATCAGACCCCGAGGGACTGGGCGATGAACGGCCATGACTTGTGCAGATCGTCTTGCCAGTAACCCCACGAATGCGTACCCACCGGCCGGAAGTCCACAGTTGCCGGGATATTGAGGTCGGCAAGACGTCGAGCGAGGTTTCCGGTGCAGATGCTGGTCGCGAATTCAATCGGTCCTCCTACAACAATCTGGTCGAACATCGCTGCTCGCCCATCCTGAATCCGAGGGTTCTCCGGGGTATCGTTCGGAAAACCGGGCAAGCCACTACCCGTGCTGATGTACAGGGGAGTGCCACGCAACTTTTCGGCGTTGACTACCGGGTCGTGTTCGACCCAGCCCGGACCGTCGAATGGGCCCCACATGTTCTGAATGTCGCCAACTCCGCCGATCCATTCAGTGGTCGCCCGTACGAAGGCCTGCCCCATCGGGTCACTCGTCTGTGCACAACCCGAATAGGATGCAACTGACTTGTAGAACCCGGGATATTCGATCGCAAGATTCAGAACAGAGGTCGCAGACATCGAGATAGCTGCAATCGACTGGTCACCGTTGCTGCCGAGTTCCTTGTTCAGGAGTGGAGGAAGCTCCTTGCCTAGGAAGGTGCTCCACATGTTCTTTCCGAGTACGGAATCTTCCTTCTCCCAGTCGGTGTAGTACGACATCAGACCCTTGGCCGGAATCGCAACATTGACGTTCTTATCGGCGAAGAAATCGACCACATCAGTTTGCCGGTCCCATGTTGCTGTGCCTTCTCCGCCGTCGGCACCGTTGAGAAGGTACAGAATGGGGCGCGGCTGAGAGTTGTCTGCAGGCAAAATCACCTGAATGGGGACCGACTTGTCCATTGATGCTGCGTAGACATTCACAACGATTTGACGATCGTTGACTCGCTCGACAGATTCGATGTACGAACCGTCCGTATCGTCCTGTGCTGCATCTCCCCCGCCTTGGTGCGCAATGGGTGTGGCACCGGCGATGCCCATGCTGCTGGATACAAGGACGACGCTCGCCGCCATCAGTGCGCCTGCGACGGTGCGCCTCCAGGGGGACCGAAATTTTCGAGTCAAGACAACGCCTTTCGGTTGGTTCAACTGTGCTGCCGGACCTGCTCGGCAATCGTGTTTCGTGAGTCTGAACTACTTGTAATTCGGATGGTCAGCCGTAGACGTTACCGCGCGTACGGATCCACCAGGCAATACCCAGATGACTATCAATCCGAAGCGGCGCGTCGGTATCCGAGTATCGCTGGATACACGAACACCACGACCATCCCGAACGACCAGGCCAATGTCTTGAGCAGGGGCTCGGCGACGGGCCCCCCCAAGGAGAGGCCTTTCATCGCATCGATTGCCACGGACATTGGTTGCTCGGCAACAACTGGTTGCAGCCACTTCGGATAAGCCATCACTGGAACAAAACCGGAGTTGAAGAACATCAACAGCGTGCAGGAGATCGACACGATCTCTACAAGCGGGAGATTATCTGCCACTGTTGCCAGCGCCGTGACCATCATCGCGAAGCCGATGCCGAAAACGATCGGCAATACCAAGAGCGCCACCGCGGCCAGGGGACCCTGGTTGAATCGGAATCCCAACAGATAGCCGACACCAAGGATGACGATGGAGGTGACGAGAACTCGCACCGCTTCGGCGATCATGCGTCCGACCAGACCGGAGGCACGATGCGCAGGGAGAGTCCAGAACCGGCTCAAGAGTCCAGATGCTCGTTCGCCTTTGAGTCCGACTGCGCTCGCAATCGAGCCGAACATGGCGCCAACGAGGATGATCAGCGGGACCGTTCCGAAGATGCTCGATTGGCCCGTCGCTGCTGTAATCGAATTGCCCAGGACGACTCGGAACATCAACAGCATGAACGCTGGATACACAAGAGCTTGAATGGTGGTTGATGGATCGCGCAGCCACGTGACCAACAAACGTTTGGCCTGAATCCCGCTGTGCACGACCAGTGCCTTGAAAGAGCTTTCAGGGAGCGCTTTGTCCGGGTAAGGAAAGTTAAACCCCTCGGCGGGTCGGACGGCCGCCATGAAACGATCTGTCGGTTCGCTCATGACCGCCTCATACTTGCCCAGAACGCTAGTGGCGCGAAGAAGACGATCAGCCCGATCGTCCACGCAACGACGGGAAACAGGACGCCCCAGGTGACTCCGCCCTGCGCAAGATCACGCATGGCGAATGAAAACTGCGATACCGGTTGATTGCGCACGAACGGCCGAATCCATTCGGGAAAGCCAGTCTCGGGCGCGAAACCGCAGGACAACATCCCCAGAATCAATTGGGGGAGCGTCAGCGCCTGACTGGTGGCTTGTGGACTTTTCGACAGTGAACCGATTGCATCACCGGCGAAGGACAGACATGTGCTGAACGCGAGGGCGATTGCACAAAACAGAACTGCCTGACCCATGCCTGCTGAGAATCGGAAACCGATCAAGTGGCCGAAGGTCAATGCCGCGGCGAGTGAGACTGTCGAACGGACGAAGCCACTCGATTGACGAGACAACAGCGGCACGGGGCCGACTACTGGCATGGTTTTCATGCGGTTGCTGAAGCCGGTGATCGATTCGGTCGAGGACATCTGAGCGGCGGAGATCGACGTGAAGGCCATGGCTTGCAGCACGATGATCGGCATCAGAAACTGGGCATAGTTGATGCCCTGAAGTTGCATGACGAACTTCAACGGAAGGTAGAAACCGATCGTGAAGATCAATGGCGCGACTACCGCGATCAGTAGTTCGTAGCGCTTCACCATCGATTTGACGGTGCGTGCAGTCAGCACCCACCACTGATTGATCGCTGATGGATGCGGTCGGCGGTGCTTTCCAACGCTTAATGCCTCGGGGACTGCAATCTTGCTGCGACTGTCCCCGCGGACAGTCACTTGATCGACCCCGAATTTTGTAGTTGTCGTCACGGTGTCTCGCTTACGTGCTGTTCACCGGTGAGTGAAAGAAAGACGTCATCGAGTGACGGGCGACGAAGCGCGATGTCTGCAAGCGGAATCCGTGCGTGGTCCAGACGACGCAGTGCTTCAGAGAGCGTTCCTGCGCCGACAGGTGCGGGGATCGCGATCCGCCCGCTCTCTTGTGCCAGATCGAATCTGAAGTCGCGGGGGACCAGATTGCCGAGTGCATGGACCGCGTGAGGCAGCTGTTTGAGATCTGCGGGCACGATCTCGCAGAAGCTTGCGCCGGTTCGAGCCTTCAATTGGTCAGCAGTCCCCTCGGCAATGACCGCGCCTTTGTCGATGACGATGATGTTGTCGCTCAGTAGATCTGCTTCTTCGAGGTACTGAGTTGTCAGGAGCACGGTGATTCCCTGCTCCTTCAGTGACTGAACCAGCGACCAGACGCTTTGCCGACTGCGCGGATCCAAGCCGGTGGTCGGCTCGTCGAGGAAAACGACCTCAGGGCGAACAACCAGGCCACACGCAATATCGATTCGTCGGCGCATACCACCGGAGTAGTTCCTGACTACTCGGGATCCTGCTTCGACGAGGTCGAATTGAGAGAGCAGGTCGGCAGCGCGCACCTTCGCGGACATTCGGTCGAGCCCCATCAACCTGCCGAACAGTTCGATGTTCTCGCGGCCGGTAAGTGAATCGTCCAGGGCGGCGAACTGCCCGGTCATCATGATGGAGCGTCGAACCTCGGGAGCGTTGCGCACTACGTCGTAGCCAGCCACCATCGCGCGTCCGCTGGTGGGGCGGATGAGCGTGGAGAGGACCTTCACCGTCGTTGTCTTGCCTGCGCCGTTGGGACCCAAGATGCCGAGCACCGTCCCACGTGGGGCGGTGAAGTTGATCCCTCGCAGCGCGTGCACGTTCTTGAAGGACTTGTGTACGTCCTCCACTAGTACCGCTGCGTCCGTGGAAAAGGGCATCAACACTCCGCTGTCTGCATTGTCGGAACGGGCACGCGCTCCCGACGGGCGCACAGATGCCTTCTGTCTTCTATCCGTGATCTCCGCTCAGATGTTACCGGAGGGTCAAACCGACACTCGGGCAATCGGACGCGTGAGAGGGGGTACGGGGCTCCTGCCAGCAACTCTCACCTTCGATTTCACCTTGTGGCAAGAATCACAAATGCTCTTTGTAACGTAAAGATCTCCTCCAATTGAACGAATGACCAAATAGATTTTTAGCGCATCTACGCAGGTGGGTATTCAGTTGCACGGACCGGAGGTCTTTGATTTGACCGGTGACGAAAGTCCTCCGATTCCTTCCGGTTGGTTCCCTGGGCCCGCTGCTCAATGTCTTGTGGAGAGATTCGCGATACCGTTGGGAAATGGCGAACGCGACGTTGTCGGTGGTTGTTCCGGCTTTTAATGAATCTGAATACATCGAAACGTGCATCGAAGCGCTCATTGCTCAAGGTGAATATGTCGACGAAATCATCGTTGTTGACAATAATTCCTCGGACAATACTTCTGAGTTGATCAAGAAGTATCAAATTAGTTGTCCCAAGCTTCGGCTTCTCTGTGAATCCCGCCCCGGGGTGGTGCATGCGAGAAACAAGGGGTTTGACGCGGCTAGTGGAGAACTTATCGGACGTATCGACGCCGATACGATCGTGGGGGAAGGCTGGGCAGTTGCGGTTCACGAATTCTTCGAGCGTCGCGACGATTTCTCGGGCGTAACCGGCCTGACTTACCTTTATGAATCTCCGATCGCCGGCCTTCAGCGCCGATGGACGAATTGGCGACTCGTTCGCGGGGCCCAGAGCGCAGTTCGGCCTGTTGTTGCAGTTCCAGGCAGTAACATGGCGATGCGTCGGTCGGCTTGGTTGGCCGTTAGGGATGCGGTCAGCGATCGAACCGACATTCACGAGGATATCGACCTATCCCTCTGCATGGCGCGTGTTCGTTGCACTGTGGGGCAGATCTCGAGCATGGCCGCAAAGGTTTCGGGTAGGCGTGGAGTTAGTTCGCCGCGAGTGTATGCGCGATATAATCGAGCATCAAAGAAAACTCTCGAGCATCATGGTGTGTCGCATTGGAAGTTAACGTTCTTGATTGCAGCGGACAGTGTCCTGCATGCAATCTTGTGGCCTCTTTATCGAATGTATGACAAGAATTCCGGGCGAATCTCTTCCCGGTTTCTGGGCCGGAGGCAGCGGGCGCGGGATCTTCCCGTCTTTTCTTGATAAATCCGTCCGGTATTTATTCGAGAACGCTCGTGTCTAGCTGAAAAATCGGGAGTGCCCGATAATTGCGGACTATTGCTGGTTCTCGTTCGTTGCGAACTATTTCTTTTATTGCACGGGATTAACTGGCAGAATATTTATCTGCAGTGATTGTTACTTCTGGTGTAACTTGTAGCTTTTGGAGCAGGGACGTTATTCCACTGTAGTCCTGCACGAACAGTTCGTTGTGCGGTTCCAATGCGACATCGTCGAGCATCTTCCGTCCTCCAGGTATGGCTTCAATTTCCATGATTGCTCGCCACGCGCCGAAGTCGGTTCCGCTGAAAGCGCGCATGGCGCCCTCGAAGCCTTCCAACAGATAGCTGCGATCTCCACGATCCAGGGAATCCCAGACCAGCACCGCCAGTTCCCCGGCAATCGAGGCATGGCAGTACTCGTCGCGAGCGTGCAACCGGATTGTCGCGCGGTTGATCGACTGAACGCCCGGATCGTCCGAGATCAGGTCGAGGTATGCGGTGATCGACACCTCGGCGACGGTCATGAACGCCAACTGTGTCAGGGCAATCTTGCGAGGCCCCTCGGCTGCGTCGAGGGCTTGCGCCCGCGTGCGGACCGTCAGGACGTCGGGCAATGCCTTGGCCGGCAGCCCCCAGCCCCTGCCTCGACGGGTCGCTGAACTGGCATTGAAGTGCATGAGCGTGTGATATTGCTCGTCGACCATCGCCTGATTGACCGCCACTGCAGCCCAATCTCCGAGACCGACGTTAAGTCGGTCTTCGGCGAGAACGTCGAAGCCGGGATTGACGACGTACTTCTCGATGTCCATGACGTTCTTGTTGAACGCGATCCATGCCCAGGCTTGCAGGCGTTGCTTCTGCTCGGGGCTCAATGCCAGGTAGGTCGGATGCTTCGCGAACGGGAGAAGTGCTTCGGGGTAGTCTGACAACGACGAATCGAAGAGATCGTCCAGTTCCGGCTCCGCCTTCTTCACGGTTGCCCGGCGCGCCCAATTGCTCGCAAGGCGGCGGACGATTGCACTCTCGACCGGATCGGAGGCGTCGTACTCTGGGAGGCTGGGCGGACTCACTCCAGGTCTCATCGTGCCCTACTCTCTGTGCCCTTCGGCGATCTCTCTGTGCCCTTCGGCAATGCGATCGAACAAGCTCTGGCACTCCGCGTTCAATTCGCCTGAGCGATTGTCGAGCGCTGCGTCGGCGGTTTTCATCAGCGTCGTGAAGTCGCCGAGGGTTTCGGCCGCCCTGTCCACCTGTGCGGTGGCATCGAACAGTGCTTTTCGTGTCGCACCTGCATACGGATTGCCCGCTTGCACGTCCCAGTACACCTCCGGCTCGCCGCCGGCTACACGCGCCAGGAGCGCGAGCAAGGTCCGATGCGGGGGAGGGGCGACCGCGAGGAGTTCGTCCGCGGAAACTCCGAGTTCAGCCAGGGCAACGCCGAAAGCCAGCACCGACGCGTGTGTCAGAACCTGGGTGGCCGCAGCCAACCGGTCGTGACGATCGGCGTCCATCACCGCGACCGACGCGCCCCACGAGCGCACGATGTCGAGGAATCTGTCGGACTGCGGACCGCCGACGTACGGCACTGCGATGACGGCCCGACCGCGTGGCCCGAGCGACGGACGGAACATGGGGTTGAGTCCGAGGAACTCCCCTTCTCGGCCGGCGTCGGCGATTGCTGCGTCCATCCGCGATTTGACCGACAGCGTGTCCACAACGAGAGCGCCGGATGTCCGAAGGCTCGGTAGTGCGGCTAGAGCGACCTGTTCGGGAACCGCGAGCACGATGATGCGCGAGGACTCCACGTGCGCGAGGACTTGCTCACTGGGTTTCGTGATGTCTCCGACGACTACATCTCCGTCGGGATCGCTGCCTGCTGGGTCGACGACGGTGACGGTCGACCCCCCGGCGCGAAGCAGTTCGACGAACATGGATCCGACGGCACCCAGCCCGCCGACAACCGTCGCTGTGCCTGATGACGCCGTCATGGCTGGATCTACCCGCCGTACTCGAGGACCCGCGAGGACACCGCGTCGAGCGCACGGAGCAGCGTGGACGCCTTGACCGTGGTCTCGTCGAATTCTTCTTCCGGATCGGACAACGCTGTGATGGCACCGCCGATTCCGAAGGTCACGCCGCTCTCGGTGCAGACCAGCGACCGGATCACGATCGAGAGGTCCGCGGCGCCACCGAGCGCGAAGTACCCGATCGATCCCGAGTAGACCCCACGTGGGCCGGATTCGAGACGGTCGATGATCTCCATCGTCCGTACCTTCGGGGCGCCGGTCATCGATCCACCGGGGAACGCGGCACGCACACAGTCCACCGCCGACGACCCCGGACTCAGATGTCCACGCACCGTCGACACCATTTGGTGAACGGACGAGTACGACTCGATCGCGAACAGCCTCGGAACGTGGACACTTCCCGGAACGCAGACCTTGGTGAGGTCGTTGCGGGTGAGGTCCACGATCATCAGGTTCTCGGCGCGGTCCTTCTCGCTGTCGAGCAGGTCCTGCCGTAGGGCAGCATCACGCGCTCGGGTGACGCCGCGCGGGCGGGTCCCTTTGATCGGCTTGGACTCGACGTTGCCGGCCGAGTCGACACGAAGGAACCGCTCAGGCGAGGCCGAGACCACCGAGATACCGGTGAAGTCGAGAAGTGCGCTGTACGGCGTCGGATTGATCGAGCGCAGATACTCGAACGCCTGCTGTGCATCGATCGTCTCGTCGACGCTCGCCATGTTGGTCAGACACACCTCGTAGGACTCACCCGCCCGGATCTCCGAGAGGGCCGTTCCGATCAACGACAGGTACTGATCGCGATCATGCCGAAGGCGAGCCTGCGTCCAGACGGTGTCGCTGATCAGCGGAACGGGGGTGCGTTCCGGAAGGTCCGCGCCGATCCGCGCCAGGGTGTCGACGGTCGATTCGAGCCAATCGTCATAGCCGGCGTCCCGGACTTTCTCGCGCAGTCTCAAAACGTGAGTGCGGCCCGCGGTGTGATCGATGACGACGGCGCGATCGGCAAACACCAGAGCAGCATCAGGAGTGGGTGCCGGATGGACTGCCCTTCCTCCGGTCTGTGCTTTCAGTTCGTAGCCGAGGTAGCCCACGTAGCCGAGGTTGAAGTCGAGTTCCGGATGGGAGGGCACGAAGCGCGTCGCGAGTTGTGCGTCCAAGTAATCGAAGAACGGAACTCGAATGTGCTCGTCGGACAAGCCTTTTCGGCTGACAGTCAGTACCTCGGCTTGCACCTCGTACGTGATGAACTCGGCCAGCGGCCCCGACGAATCGCCGAGAATCGAAAAGCGCGCACTCGGCTCTGCGGTTGCCGCGCGGTCCAGCCAGAACGCGTTCGGGCCGTCGGCGAACAGTGCTGCATAGGCCGCCGACGGGTCCACTGCAAAATCGAGAGTCACGTCGTCGACGTCGTAGTTGATCGCCGGCCGCAGGTCGGGTGTTTGCGGAGCAGGTTCGGGTCGGATCACCGAATCCAGAGTGCGTCCGACGGACAGATCGCGGAAGTTCGCGAGCAAATCTATGCCGAACTCGGTACTGATGGACTCCGGATGGAACTGAACGCCCCACATCGGCTTGGTCCGGTGCCGGACACCCATGAGCAGACCGTCGGACGTCCACGCGGTACGAACGAAGGCGTTCGGCAGATTCTCGACGGTCAACGAGTGGTAGCGAACAGCTCGGAACGGCGACGGAAGTCCGGCAAAGATGCCCGAGCCGTCGTGATCGATCAGCGAAATTCGGCCGTGCATCGGGACGGGCGCAACCACCACGTCCGCGCCGAACAACTCGCACAGGCCCTGGTGGCCGAGACAGACACCGAGAAGTGGGAGAGGCGCTTCTTCGATGAAACGGCGGCTGATTCCGAAATCACGGTCGCGATCCGGCCGGCCGGGACCTGGGGAGATGACCACGTTGTCGTACGACGCGAGATCGAGGGAATCCCAATCCGCGTCGTTGCGGACCACGGTCGGCACAACCCCGTTGACCTCGGTCAACAGGGTGAACAGGTTGTAGGTGAACGAGTCGTAATTGTCCACCAGAAGGGTGCGGGAACTCATGTCGATGATCCTGATCTCGGTCCGACGGATTCCCGAACAGTGTCCTCCTCCTCAACAGGTGCGTTGATCACCAGGTCTTCGAGTCGACAGGTCTCGGCAATCATCAGCTCGTACAGGGCGTTGAAGAAGTCGGGGGAGAGGTCGTGTCTACGGGCGAATTCACGCGCCCGCTCCTGCACGAGGCGGACGCGGCCGGGTTGCATCATCGGAACCTCGCGGGAGCGCTTCCACTCGCCGATGCGCAGGCAGAGTTCCAGCCGCTGCCGCACCGTCTCGAGAAGTAGAGCGTCGATGGCGTCGAGGTCGCGCCGGAAGCTGTCCAATCCCTCGGCCTCGTCCGGATACGACGAGGTCTGCGTGCCTGCTTCGGAACTCGTTGTGGTCAAGAACTCTTCCACGAGGCCTCCCGGTGCTCGGCGTGACGCGAGGTCGACAATGTGGTGCCCGGAACGCAACCCACCTCCGGACACCGGCACCCCGACCGACCATCGCCGTTCGGGGAGGTGTTCCACGATCGTCATTCGCCGAAACCTGCGGTGGTGCCTAATTCTGCGAAACCTGTTTGGCGGGCGAATCAGGTTGCGATGCAGGCGGGTTCGTGAGTGCCTACTTGGGGGAGACCCAGGTGGTGATTTCGGCGTGGACTACTTCCTTGCCGCCCCGGTCGAAGATCGAGATGGGAACGAGAAGTTCCGTGCCACTCTCGATCGCCGCGAAGTCCGGCAAAGTCTCGAGTCGGGCGACCGCCCGCAGGCCGGTCTCGGCCTTGGCGAGGTAGTCGACCTTCATCGACTTGGGGATCCAGCGGTGGGAGTTCGGAACCGTCGCTTCGCTCAGCATGCCCATCGCGACCTCCGCGAGGTTGCAGGCAGCGATCGCGTGAAAAGTGCCGAGATGGTTGTGGACGCCCCACCATTTGGGGGAGCGGACCTCGCAGAGCCCTGGTTCCAACTTGGTCACCCGGGGGAGAACAGAGGCGAAATAGGGCACGCGAATGGACATCGCCGCCGAGAAAACTGCATGTCCGAGGGCGTTGTCCGGCAATTTCTGCCATCCGCGATAGGTAGGGCTGGAGGTAGTCATAGGCGTATCTTACTTCTGAGTAAGGTTGTTGTCGCGCAGCTCACTCGGAAAAGGCAGTTCGGGGGAGTTGAGGATTTGGGCCAGGTACGGCATACTGGTCGGGTTGCCTTGTCCGGGACGCGGTCGATTGCGGCCGTGATCGGGTAAGGGTAAGACGTCACAGACGATCGATCGCAGATCCCGTCAGGGTAATCGGGTCAACGACTGTGACCATGCAAGACGAGAAGTAATGCAGGACGGAAGCAGTACCTACTTTGTGTTCGACATCGAACACGTCCGGTACGCATCACGTGCCAGATAGTCGAAAGATTGTCCGGCGCAGGATGAGTGAGAAGGCGACACGCCCGACCGCGTGTACCGGAGAACAATGACAAACGAACAGCGGCAGCAGATCCTGATCTCGATCCGAATCTCGGTACTCCCGAGAACTTGGACTTGGTCCCGATCGCTTCAGTGTTCGTCGTGTCATCGTCCAGGCAAGGACTGTGCAGACGAGGTAGCTCGAGCCTGACCAGGCGGGCTACGAAACGCGGCAAGAAAAGGACACTAAGCGTGGCGGGACAAAAGATCCGCATCAGGCTCAAGGCCTACGACCACGAGGCGATCGACGCGTCAGCGCGCAAGATCGTCGAGACGGTAACCCGTACGGGTGCCCGCGTCGTTGGACCTGTGCCGTTGCCGACCGAGAAGAACGTATATTGCGTCATCCGCTCGCCGCACAAGTACAAGGACTCGCGCGAGCACTTCGAGATGCGTACTCACAAGCGGCTGATCGACATTCTCGACCCGACGCCGAAGACGGTTGACGCGCTCATGCGCATCGACCTTCCGGCCAGTGTCGACGTGAACATTCAGTGACGGCGGAGACAAAAACAATGACTGATACCAAGATCAAGGGAATCCTGGGCACCAAGCTCGGCATGACCCAGGTCTTCGACGAGAACAACCGGGTTGTCCCGGTCACCGTCGTGAAGGCTGGGCCGAACGTCGTAACCCAGATCCGTACCGAAGAGCGTGACGGCTATAGCGCCGTTCAGCTCGCGTTCGGCGCCATCGACCCGCGCAAGGTGAACAAGCCGACTTCCGGCCAGTTCACCAAGGCTGGTGTGACCCCGCGTCGCCACGTAGTGGAGCTCCGCGTTGCGGACACCTCCGACTACGAGGTCGGCCAGGAGCTCACCGCCGAGGTCTTCGAGGACGGCGCATACGTCGACGTCACCGGAACCAGCAAGGGCAAGGGCTTCGCCGGAACCATGAAGCGTCACGGCTTCAAGGGACAGGGCGCGTCGCACGGTACCCAGGCTGTTCACCGCCGCCCGGGCTCCATCGGTGGCTGTGCAACTCCCGGCCGCGTGTTCAAGGGCATGCGCATGTCCGGACGCATGGGTAGCGACCGCATCACGACGCAGAACCTCTCGGTCCACAAGGTGGATGCAGAGAACGGCCTGCTGCTGATCAAGGGTGCGATCCCCGGCCGCAAGGGCGGCCTCGTGATCGTCAAGAGTGCAGTGAAGGGTGGTGCACGGGCATGACCAGCACCGAGACCAAGTTGACCCTGGACGTCAAGGTCGCCGGCGGCAAGACCAACGGCACCGTCGATCTCCCCGCTGAGATCTTCGACGCTCCGGCCAACATCGCGCTTCTCCATCAGGTTGTCGTCGCGCAGCTCGCAGCTGCTCGTCAGGGAACCCACTCCACCAAGACCCGCGGCGACGTCCGCGGCGGTGGCAAGAAGCCGTACCGCCAGAAGGGCACCGGCCGCGCACGCCAGGGCTCGACTCGCGCACCGCAGTTCGTCGGCGGCGGAACCGTTCACGGCCCGCAGCCGCGTGACTACAGCCAGCGCACCCCCAAGAAGATGAAGGCAGCCGCTCTTCGCGGAGCCCTCTCTGACCGCGCACGCAACGAGCGCATCCACGTCATCACCGAACTGGTTGCAGGGCAGACGCCTTCGACCAAGGGCGCAATCGCGTTCCTCGGCGAGATTTCGGATCGCAAGAAGCTGCTGCTCGTCGTGGGTCGCCAGGATGTAGCCGCTTGGAAGAGCGTGCAGAACCTGGAAGGCGTGCATCCCATTGCACCCGACCAGCTCAACACCTACGACGTGCTCAATGCAGACGATGTCGTGTTCAGCGTCGAGGCACTCAACGCGTTCATCCACGGGCCCGCAGAGAGCGCTCAGAACAAGGAGGACGCCAAGTGAGCACCATCGCTGACCCCCGCGACATCCTGCTCGCTCCGGTCATCTCCGAGAAGTCCTACGGACTGATCGAGGAAGGCACCTACACCTTCCTGGTGCACCCGGACTCGAACAAGACGCAGATCAAGATTGCCGTCGAGAAGGTCTTCGGCGTCAAGGTGACCAGCGTCAACACCGCCAACCGTCAGGGCAAGCGTAAGCGGACCCGATTCGGTTACGGCAAGCGCAAGGACACCAAGCGCGCGCTCGTGACCCTGTCCGCTGACAGCAAGCCCATCGAGATCTTCGGAGGACCGGTCGCGTAAGCGCCGGGACTTGACGAGACATAGAGGACGAGAAGACTCATGGCAATCCGTAAGTACAAGCCGACAACACCGGGCCGTCGTGGCTCGAGCGTCTCGGACTTCGCCGAGATCACTCGGTCGACCCCCGAGAAGTCGCTGGTTCGCCCGCTGCACGGTCGCGGTGGACGTAACGCACACGGTCGTATCACCACCCGTCACAAGGGTGGCGGACACAAGCGTGCATACCGACTGATCGATTTCCGTCGCAACGACAAGGACGGCATCCCGGCAAAGGTCGCTCACATCGAGTACGACCCCAACCGCACAGCAAACATCGCACTCCTGCATTACGCAGACGGTGAGAAGCGCTACATCATTGCCCCCAAGGGCCTGGTGCAGGGTTCACCGGTCGAGTCCGGTGCAGGCGCCGACATCAAGCCGGGCAACAACCTGCCGCTGCGCAACATCCCGACTGGTACCACCATCCACGGTGTGGAACTGCGTCCCGGCGGCGGAGCCAAGATGGCTCGTTCCGCAGGCGCCAGCATCCAGCTCCTCGGTAAGGAAGGCAGCTACGCCACGCTGCGTATGCCTTCCGGTGAAATCCGTCGCGTCGACGTGCGCTGCCGCGCATCCGTCGGCGAGGTCGGCAACGCCGAGCAGTCGAACATCAACTGGGGCAAGGCCGGCCGTATGCGTTGGAAGGGCAAGCGCCCGACCGTTCGTGGTGTCGTGATGAACCCGGTCGACCACCCGCACGGTGGCGGCGAGGGCAAGACCTCAGGTGGACGCCACCCGGTCAGCCCGTGGGGTAAGCCTGAAGGCCGTACCCGCAAGAACAAGGCAAGCGACAAGATGATCGTCCGTCGCCGCCGCACCGGCAAGAACAAGCGCTAGGAGGGAGTGAAGGATGCCACGCAGCCTTAAGAAGGGCCCGTTCGTCGATGACCACCTCCTCGCGAAGGTGGATGTACAGAACGAAAAGGGAACCAAGCAGGTCATCAAGACCTGGTCCCGTCGTTCGACAATCATCCCGGACTTCATCGGCCACACGTTTGCAGTTCACGACGGCCGCAAGCACGTCCCCGTGTTCGTTTCCGACTCCATGGTCGGACACAAGCTCGGAGAGTTTGCACCGACCCGCACGTTCAAGGGTCACATCAAGGATGATCGGAAGGCGAAGAGGCGATGAGCAACACCGAAACCGCCAACCCGACTGCCAAGGCTGTAGCGAAGCACGTTCGCGTTACGCCGATGAAGGCACGTCGAGTTGTGGACCTGGTCCGCGGGCGCTCGGTTGAAGACGCCCTGAACATCCTGAAGTTCGCGCCGCAGGCAGCGAGCGAGCCGGTCGCCAAGGTGATCGCCTCCGCAGCAGCCAACGCCGAGAACAACCTCGACCTCGACCCCAGCACGCTTGTCGTTGCTACGGCGTTCGTGGACGAGGGCGCGACCCTCAAGCGGTTCCAGCCGCGTGCACAGGGACGTGCGTTCCGTATTCGCAAGCGCACCAGTCACATCACCGTGATCGTGGAGAGCCTGCCGAAGACCGGAACATCGACCCGTAATCGCCGGAAGGGAAGTGCTCAGTAGTGGGCCAGAAAATCAACCCGCACGGCTTCCGTCTCGGCATCACCACCGACTGGAAGTCTCGCTGGTACGCAGACAAGCAGTACGCGGAGTACGTCAAGGAAGACGTCGCGATCCGTAAGCTCCTCGCCACCGGCATGGAGCGCGCAGGAATCGCGAAGGTCGAAATCGAGCGCACCCGTGACCGTGTTCGCGTGGACATCCACACTGCACGTCCGGGCATCGTCATCGGCCGCCGCGGCGCCGAAGCCGATCGCATCCGCTCCGAGCTCGAGAAGCTGACCGGCAAGCAGGTTCAGCTGAACATCCTCGAGGTCAAGAACGCAGAAGCTGAAGCACAGCTCGTCGCACAGGGTGTGGCCGAGCAGCTCTCGAACCGCGTTGCCTTCCGTCGTGCAATGCGCAAGGCCATCCAGTCGGCCATGCGTCAGCCCAACGTCAAGGGAATCCGCGTTCAGTGCTCCGGTCGTCTCGGCGGCGCCGAGATGTCCCGGTCGGAGTTCTACCGCGAAGGCCGTGTGCCGCTGCACACGCTTCGTGCGGACATCGACTACGGCCTCTACGAGGCCAAGACCACCTTCGGTCGCATCGGCGTCAAGGTCTGGATCTACAAGGGCGACATCGTCGGTGGCAAGCGTGAGCTCGCCGCCAACACGGCCGCACCGGCCGGGGATCGCCCGCGTCGTGAGCGTCCGAGCCGTCCGCGTCGTTCCGGTGCCACCGGTACCACTGCGACCAGCACCGAGGCCGGCCGCGCAGCGACCGCAACCGCCGATGCTCCCGCAACTGAACAGAATCAGGAGGGCTGACGCATGTTGATCCCACGGCGGGTCAAGCACCGCAAGCAGCACCACCCGAGCCGTTCGGGTGCCGCCAAGGGCGGTACCCAGGTGACCTTCGGTGACTACGGCATCCAGGCTCTCGAGCCTGCCTACATCACCAACCGGCAGATCGAGTCCGCTCGTATCGCCATGACTCGGCACATCAAGCGTGGCGGCAAGATCTGGATCAACATCTTCCCGGATCGCCCCCTCACGAAGAAGCCGGCCGAAACCCGAATGGGTTCCGGTAAGGGTTCGCCCGAGTGGTGGATTGCCAACGTCAAGCCCGGACGCGTTCTGTTCGAGATGACATACCCCAACGAGGAGATTGCTCGTGAGGCCCTGCGCCGCGCGATGCACAAGCTCCCGTGCAAGTGCCGGATCGTGACCAGAGAGGAGCAGTTCTGATGGCTACTGGAACCCCAGCAGCAGAGCTCCGCGAGCTCAGTGAAGACGAGCTGGTCACCCGGCTCCGTGAGTCGAAGGAAGAGCTTTTCAACCTTCGTTTCCAGATGGCTACCGGCCAGATGGACAACAACCGACGACTGCGCACCGTTCGTCACGAGATCGCGCGCATCTACACCGTCCTGCGTGAGCGTGAGCTCGGACTCGCTGTGGGTCCGGATGCAGGTGACGCGGCATGAGTGAGGAAAAAGCAGTGAGCACAGAAGAGCGCGCGAGCCGTAAGGTCCGTGTCGGATACGTCGTGTCCGACAAGATGGAAAAGACGATCGTGGTCGAGCTCGAAGACCGCGTCAAGCACAAGCTCTACGGCAAGATCATCCGCCGTACGACCAAGGTGAAGGCGCACGACGAGAACGGCGTTGCCGGCGTCGGCGACCGCGTTCAGCTGATGGAAACCCGTCCGCTGTCCGCGACGAAGCACTGGCGTCTGGTCGAGGTCCTCGAAAAGGCCAAGTAAGCCTGATCGAATCCTCGAGCTGATCGAGTATCACCGAATGGCCCGCTTCCCCTTGGGGGAGTGGGCCATTCGGCTTTCCGGGGGCTTTCGGGGCTTTCCGGGCGAAGGGTTCGAGTTGCGTCGAGTACGGCTGATTTGGTATTCGGTGAACCCTTCCCTACAATAGAACGGTTGCCTGTGGCAGAGGTGTGTCTTCACGTGCGCAGCTCGAACGGTGCTTGCAGTGATCGTCTCCCGACGTCAGTCGGTGGGACTGCAGCTCAGACACGACGCAGGTGGCAACAATGACCGCGCGCACCGGGTCGGTAATCCGTTGCGCACGAAATTCCAGGTCTAGGGAGATCAAGTGATTCAGCAGGAGTCGCGAGTTCGCGTCGCTGATAACACGGGTGCCAAGGAAATCCTTTGCATCCGCGTTCTCGGCGGTTCGTCACGTCGCTACGCCGGGATCGGTGACGTCATCGTCGCCACCGTCAAGGACGCAATCCCCGGTGGAAACATCAAGAAGGGTGAGGTCGTCAAGGCCGTCATCGTTCGCACGACCAAGGAGCGCCGTCGTCCGGACGGTTCCTACATCAAGTTCGACGAGAACGCTGCAGTGCTCATCAAGGCTGACAGTGATCCCCGTGGAACCCGCATCTTCGGACCCGTCGGCCGTGAGCTGCGCGAGAAGAAGTTCATGAAGATCGTTTCGCTTGCCCCGGAGGTGCTGTGATGAAGGTGCACAAGGGTGACACCGTTCTGGTCATCGCCGGCAAGGACAAGGGCGCGAAGGGCAAGGTCATTCAGGCCTACCCCGCGACCGACAAGGTCCTCGTCGAAGGCGTGAACCGAATCAAGAAGCACACCGCGGTTTCCGCGAACGAGCGCGGAGCATCCTCCGGCGGCATCGTCACGCAGGAAGCCCCGATCCACGTTTCCAACGTTGCAGTCGTCGACTCGGACGGAAACCCCACCCGCGTGGGCTACCGCACCGACGAAGAGTCCGGCAAGCGCGTTCGGATTTCCCGGAAGAACGGGAAGGACATCTGACATGACCTCCACCGAAAACAAGGTCCAGCCGCGCCTCAAGGCACGCTACCGCGCTGAGATCAAGGACGCGCTCAACAGCGAGTTCGACTACTCGAACGTCATGCAGATCCCCGGCGTCGTCAAGGTTGTCGTCAACATGGGCGTCGGCGACGCCGCCCGTGACGCCAAGCTGATCAACGGCGCTGTCCATGACCTGTCGCTGATCACGGGCCAGAAGCCCGAGATCCGCAAGGCACGTAAGTCCATCGCGCAGTTCAAGCTCCGCGAAGGTATGCCCATCGGTGCACGCGTCACCCTCCGTGGTGACCGCATGTGGGAGTTCCTGGACCGCCTCGTGTCTGTCGCTCTGCCCCGTATCCGCGACTTCCGCGGTCTCTCGGGCAACCAGTTCGACGGCAACGGCAACTACACGTTCGGCCTCAACGAGCAGTCGATGTTCCACGAGATCGACGTGGACAAGATCGATCGCCCCCGCGGCATGGACATCACCGTCGTGACCACCGCAACCAACAACGAAGAAGGCCGTGCACTGCTCAAGCACCTCGGCTTCCCGTTCAAGGAGAACTGAGCGCATGGCTAAGAAGGCATTGGTCAACAAGGCCAACAAGAAGCCCAAGTTCGCGGTTCGCGCCTACACCCGCTGCCAGCGGTGCGGTCGCCCGCACTCGGTGTTCCGCAAGTTCGGCTTGTGCCGTATCTGCGTTCGCGAGATGGCTCACGCCGGCGAGCTTCCCGGAGTTCGCAAGAGCTCTTGGTGATCTGAGGCCCTCGGGCTTCGTCACACCACGCATGTGAATGGGCGTGGGTTCCTTTGGAACCCACGCCCATTCGTGGTTTTCATCGAGATGTGAATCGTGCCGATCCTGAAAAGAACTGCCCCGCTGCGACTCTGGTTGAAAGCGATCATCGTTCGTCGGTGTCGTTCTTCGGTGCCGAACGAGCAGTTCAGATTTCGGGGTGCGTCGATAGCTTCCCGATCGCATCCTTCGGGCGGCAGTGGGGGAGGCGACATGGGATCCCGGTGGACACTTGCGCCAAAGTTCCCTACACTAGAGCGGTTGCCGTGGCTGACGCATGCGTTCAGCTCGGTGCGGTAACTTACGCCGTCTGACACAAGTCGGACGGCCCAGCCGAATTGCTGGAGGCCCACGATCGGATTCGTCCGGTGTTGCATGGGAACCACAGCGAGAAAGGTGTCGAGGTCGACCTATGACCATGACTGACCCCATCGCAGACTTCTTGACGCGTCTGCGCAACGCCAACACGGCGTACCACGATGAGGTGAAGCTTCCCCACTCGAAGATCAAGGCGAACATCGCCGAGATCCTCAAGCGCGAGGGCTACATCTCCGATTTCCGTACCGAAGACGCAGAGGTCGGCAAGACCCTCATCGTCGATCTGAAGTACGGTCCCAGCCGCGAGCGTAGCCTCGCCGGCGTGCGTCGCGTTTCCAAGCCCGGTCTCCGGGTTTACGCGAAGTCCACCAACCTGCCTAAGGTCCTCGGAGGCCTCGGCGTGGCCATCATCTCCACGTCGTCCGGTCTGCTCACCGATCGCCAGGCGGCCAATCAAGGAGTAGGCGGGGAAGTCCTCGCCTACGTCTGGTAAGGGAGGCCACCACAATGTCGCGTATTGGAAAGATTCCGGTCACCGTCCCCGCGGGCGTTGACGTCACGATCAGCGGCCAGGATGTCACCGTCAAGGGTCCCAAGGGCACCCTCGCGCTGACCATCTCCGAGCCCATCGCAATCGAAAAGGCAGAGGACGGCTCGCTGAGCGTCACGCGCCCCGACGACGAGCGTCGTAGCCGCGCGCTGCACGGTCTGTCGCGGACCCTGGTTGCGAACATCATCACCGGTGTCACCGAGGGTTACACGAAGAAGATGGAGATCCACGGTGTTGGTTACCGTGTGGCACTGAAGGGCAAGGACCTCGAGTTCGCGCTCGGCTTCAGCCACCCGGTGCCGATCGAGGCTCCTGAAGGCATCACCTTCGTCGTCGAGTCGCCCACCCGGTTCTCGGTGTCCGGCATCGACAAGCAGAAGGTCGGGCAGATCTCGGCCAACATCCGTCGTCTCCGTCGTCCGGACCCGTACAAGGGTAAGGGCGTGCGTTACGAGGGTGAGCAGATCCGCCGCAAGGTCGGAAAGACGGGTAAGTGATATGAGCCAGACTGCAAACCAGAAAGCCAAGCGGATTCCGCTGGGCAAGGATGCGTCCACCAAGCGTCGTCTCTCGAAGACGCGTCGTCACTTCCGTCTCCGCAAGAAGGTCTCCGGCACGCCCGAGCGTCCCCGCTTGGTCGTCAACCGGTCCTCGCGCCACATCCACGTCCAGCTCGTGGACGACCTGGCCGGCCACACCCTGGCCTCCGCGTCGACCATCGAAGCAGACGTGCGCGTGGCAGAAGGCGACAAGAAGGCTGCGAGCGCGAAGGTCGGTCAGCTGATCGCCGAGCGCGCCAAGGCTGCCGGCGTGGAAGCAGTTGTCTTCGACCACGGCGGACACGGCTACCACGGTCGCATCGCGGCCCTGGCAGACGCGGCTCGCGAAGGCGGGTTGAAGTTCTGATGACCAACATTTTCAACGGAAGGACAGCCTGATGCCGGGACGTCAAAGGCGTGACGGCGGAAGCGGACCCGCCGGACAGAATGGCCCCAACAGCGGTGACAACAGCAACGCTCGTGGGGACAACCGTGGTGGCGGCCGTGACCGTCGCGACGGTGGCCGTGGCGGAAACGCTGCGGAGAAGTCACAGTTCATCGAGCGCGTTGTCACGATCAACCGCGTTTCCAAGGTCGTCAAGGGTGGTCGTCGCTTCAGCTTCACCGCTCTGGTGATCGTCGGAGACGGCAACGGACTGGTCGGCGTCGGCTACGGAAAGGCCAAGGAAGTTCCCGCGGCCATCCAGAAGGGTGTCGAGGAGGCTCGCAAGAGCTTCTTCCGCGTCCCGATGATCGCCAACACCATCACTCACCCCGTTCAGGGTGAGGCTGCTGCCGGCATCGTCATGCTTCGCCCGGCAAGCCCCGGTACCGGTGTTATCGCCGGTGGCGCTGTGCGCGCCGTGCTGGAGTGCGCTGGTATCGCGGACATCCTGTCGAAGTCGCTCGGTAGCGACAACGCCATCAACGTCGTGCATGCGACCGTTGCTGCGCTCAAGGGTCTGCAGCGTCCCGAGGAAGTTGCGGCTCGCCGCGGCCTCACCCTCGAAGAGGTTGCACCCGCCGGCATGCTTCGCGCTCGCGCACAGGCTGCTGGGAGTGTGAAGTAATGGCAGATCTCAAGGTCACTCAGATCAAGAGCATCATCGGGACCAAGCAGAACCAGAAGGATTCTCTGCGCACGCTGGGTCTCAAGGGCATCCGTCAGACCGTTGTTCGTGAGGACAACGCACAGAACCGCGGTCTGATCAACGTGGTGCGCCACCTCGTAACAGTTGAGGAGGTCTAACCATGACCATCAAACTGCACCACCTGCGCCCCGCTCCGGGATCCAAGTCCAACAAGATTCGTGTTGGACGCGGTGAGGGCGGCAAGCGTGGTAAGACCGCAGGTCGCGGTACCAAGGGCACCAAGGCACGTAACACCGTGCGCGTGGGCTTCGAGGGTGGACAGATGCCGCTTCACATGCGTCTGCCCAAGCTCAAGGGCTTCACGAACCCGTTCCGCGTCGAGTACCAGGTCGTCAATGTCGGCGACATCGCCCGTCTGTTCCCCGAAGGTGGAGCAATCACGGTCGAGGATCTCGTCGCCAAGGGCGCAGTCCGCAAGAACCAGCTCGTCAAGGTTCTGGGCGACGGCGAACTGACAGTTGCCGTTCAGGTGACGGTCGACAAGTTCACCGGTTCCGCCAAGGAAAAGATTGCTGCTGCCGGTGGTTCCGCCACCGAGCTGTGAGTGATCACGCGTAGCTAGTCCGATGGCCGCAGCGCAGCGTTTGCTGCGGTGCGGCCATCGGCGTCTACGAGGTCGTGTCACAGGTACGAGGTCGTGTCACAGATTGGTCGTGCATGCTCGGACGGGCCAGTATTCTGGTCACCGAGTGGCAAATGTATCTTCGGCTTACCCGGTTTTCGTAGTCTGCCCGCCTAGTTCCCAAATGCTCACTGTTAGAGTTCAAAAGTTCGACAGGTCAAAACGATCTGTCTCCCTACCGTCGTGCCAGGAGGATCTTTGCTTTCCGCCTTCGTCTCGGCCCTCAGGACCCCAGACCTGAGGCGGAAGATCCTCTTCACCCTCGGCTTGGTGGCTCTGTATCGGGTCGGCGCTCTCATCCCGTCCCCAGGTGTCGACTACGGCCGTGTGCGTCAGTGCATCGATATCGCCAACTCCGGTGACTCAGCAGGTATCTACTCGCTGATCAACCTGTTCTCCGGCGGCGCTCTGCTGCAGATGTCGATCTTTGCGATCGGCATCATGCCGTACATCACGGCGAGCATCATCGTGCAGCTCCTGACCGTGGTGATTCCGAAGTTCGAGGAACTTCGGAAAGAAGGCCAGTCCGGCCAGGCCAAGATGACGCAGTACACGCGTTACCTGTCCATTGCTCTGGCAATCCTGCAGTCGACCGGCATCGTCGCTCTTGCGGCACGCGGACAGTTGCTCCAGGGCTGTGACGACATCATCGCCGACAAGTCGATCTTCGGTCTTGTCATCATCGTGCTGGTCATGACTGCCGGTGCTGCCATGGTCATGTGGTTCGGCGAGGTCATCACCGAACGTGGCGTCGGCAACGGCATGTCCCTCCTCATCTTCGCCGGTATCGCATCGCGTATCCCGAGCGAGGGCAAGGCAATCCTCGACAGCCGTGGTCCGCTGGTCTTCGCCTTCGTCTGCCTCGCAGCGCTGCTGATCATCGCCGGTGTCGTCTTCGTCGAGCAGGGTCAGCGTCGTATCCCGGTGCAGTACGCGAAGCGGATGGTCGGACGCAAGATGTACGGCGGATCCTCGACGTACCTGCCTCTGAAGGTGAACCAGGCCGGCGTCATCCCGGTGATCTTCGCGTCTTCACTGCTGTACCTCCCGAACTTGATTGCACAGCTGACTTCGGCCAGTACAGCGGTCGACCCCAGTTGGTGGCAGCGCCTCATCAACACCTACCTGGTGAATCCGGCCAACCCGGTGTACATCGCGATCTACTTCGGCCTGATCGTCTTCTTCACGTACTTCTACGTCGCCATCACCTTCAATCCAGAAGAGCGCGCCGACGAGATGAAGAAGTTCGGCGGCTTCATCCCCGGTATCCGACCCGGTCAGCCGACCGCGGACTACCTCAACTACGTGCTGAGTCGCATCACCCTTCCGGGTGCGATTTACCTCGGCACCATTGCTGTTCTGCCCAACCTGTTCCTCGACATCGGGAATGGCGGCGGCGCGCAGAACCTGCCGTTCGGTGGCACCGCGGTGCTGATCATGGTCAGCGTCGGCCTGGACACCGTGAAGCAGATCGAGAGTCAGCTAATGCAGCGTAACTATGAAGGGTTCCTCAAGTGAGACTTGTCCTCCTTGGTCCTCCCGGTGCCGGCAAGGGCACCCAGGCCGCTATCTTGTCCGAGAAGTTCGGCGTTCCCCATATCTCCACGGGTGATCTCTTCCGCGCGAACATCGGTCAGGCCACCGCTCTCGGTGTGGAAGCAAAGAAGTACATCGACGCCGGCGAACTCGTACCGAGCTCGATCACCAACGACATGGTGAAGGCTCGCGTCGCAGAACCGGACGCAGCAAACGGTTTCCTTCTCGACGGATTTCCGCGCTCGGTCGAACAGGCTCAGGCACTCGAGGGAATCTTGAAGGATCTCGACACCAAGCTCGACGGTGTCCTCTCCTTCGTCGTCGACGAGGACATCGTGGTCGAGCGTATGCTCGCCCGTGGTCGTGCAGACGACACCGAGGACGTCATTCGCAACCGACTCCGGGTCTACCGCGACGAGACGTCACCGCTGTTCGATTACTACAAGGACAGCATCGTCTCCGTCGACGCGATCGGCGAGGTCGAAGAGGTCAACGCTCGCGCACTGGCAGCGTTGGGTAAGTAATGGTCTTCGGGCGCAAACGCAAGGTTGTTCCGTTCCGCTCCGCGGGCGAACTCGACGCGATGGCTGCTGCCGGCGCGATCGTGGGTTCGGCTCTGGTGGCGGTTCGCGCTGCGGCGAAGCCCGGTGTCAGCACTTTGGAATTGAACGCGGTCGCTGAATCCGTCATTCGTGACGCCGGCGCCGTGCCCTCGTTCCTCGGGTACCACGGCTTCACCGGCTCGATCTGCTCTTCGGTCAACGATCGCGTCGTTCACGGAATCCCTTCAGCTCAGGACATCCTGGCTGAAGGCGACCTGGTTTCCATCGACTGTGGCGCGATCCTCGACGGATGGCACGGTGACTCCGCTTGGACGTTCGGTGTCGGTGAGATCAGCGTCGCCGATCAGGAGCTCAGCGAAGCCACTCGGCTTTCCATGGAAGCCGGGATCGCGGCAATGATCGCCGGCAACCGTCTGACGGATGTTTCGCACGCGATCGAGGTCGGTACTCATGCCGCCGAGAAGTTGCACGGTCGTTCCTACGGCATCGTCGACGGATACGGCGGACACGGAATCGGCCGGGAAATGCACATGGATCCGTTCCTCGCCAATGAAGGTGCCCCGGGTAAGGGTCCTGAACTGGTTGTCGGATCGTGCCTGGCGATTGAGCCGATGCTCACGCTCGGCACCACCGACACGGTGATTCTCGACGACGACTGGACCGTTGTGACGACCGACGGGTCCCGTGCGGCGCACTGGGAACACACTGTCGCAGTGACCGAAGACGGTCCGCGGATTCTGACACTCCGGCCGGAGTAGTCGACACAGTCGCTGACAAGTGTTGGCAGCGAGCATGATTCACGTTCGAGAAGTCCCAGCCTCATTTCGAGGCTGGGACTTTTTCGATGGGGGAGCGGTGTGCGTCGTCACCCTGACCGGAGGCGCATTTGGCCTGGTCGTTTACATCGCGTAACATGGCTAGGCGGTGCGCTATGCGCGTCGATAGTTCGTGTGCCTACGCTCGGATCACTCCGGGATCGGGCTTTCGAACTGCCGACGATCTTTCCATTGCGTGCCAATGTAACGGAAGCCGATGCACGAAGCATGCCAAACCAAACGGATCGCGGAGGATATGGCTAAGAAAGACGGGGCCATCGAGGTCGAAGGACGAGTAGTCGAGCCGCTGCCCAATGCGATGTTCCGCATTGAGCTCGAGAATGGCCACAAGGTCCTCGCCCACATCAGCGGAAAGATGCGTCAGCACTACATTCGCATCCTCCCGGAAGATCGCGTTGTCGTAGAGCTCTCGCCCTACGATTTGTCGCGCGGACGCATCGTTTACCGCTACAAGTAACGAACTTCCCGGACCTGACCTGGGTCAGGGAGAAGTATGTCTGCCGCGGTTCATCGCGGCGGGCTGCGACAAAACAGGAGATCAGAAGACGTGAAGGTTCAGCCGAGCGTCAAGAAGATCTGCGAGAAGTGCAAAGTGATTCGCCGTAACGGTCGAGTCATGGTGATCTGCGAGAACCTGCGTCACAAGCAGCGTCAGGGCTAGATCTAGCTTTTCGAAGATCTGCTTGGCAACAAGCAAAGAAGACCTCCCAGTACCAGCCATTGTTGACGAGACCCCACGCGATCGTTCACCGATCGCCAAGGTCGGACAATGGTTCACCCCCGGCACGGAGGCCGGGGCCCCACTGAGTTAGTTGATGAGATCATCTGCGCCTTCGGGCGTCGGTACTCGGCAAGAGGCACAGGGGAAGGGCTGGGAGCAGACCTCCGCACACCGATAAGGAAATGCCACCATGGCACGTCTCTCTGGTGTTGATCTTCCTCGCGAAAAGCGCATGGAGATCGCACTGACATACATCTACGGCATCGGCCGTACCCGCTCCAAGGAAATCCTTGACGCCACCGGCGTCAGCCCGGATCTCCGGAGCAAGGACCTCTCGGACGAGGACCTGGCAAAGCTCCGCGAGTACATCGAGGAGTCGCTCAAGGTCGAGGGTGACCTTCGCCGCGAGGTTCAGGCCGACATCCGTCGCAAGATCGAGATCGGCTGCTACCAGGGCCTGCGCCACCGTCGTGGTCTGCCCGTGCGTGGTCAGCGCACCAAGACCAACGCCCGTACCCGTAAGGGTCCGAAGCGCACCATTGCCGGCAAGAAGAAGGCGAAGTAATGCCCCCGAAGTCACGTAGCACCGGTCCGAAGAAGACCCAGAAGACGCGTCGCAGGGATAAGAAGAACATCCCGCACGGCGCCGCTCACATCAAGAGCACCTTCAACAACACCATCGTGTCCATCACGGACCCCGCCGGAAATGTCATTTCCTGGGCGTCTTCGGGACACGTCGGCTTCAAGGGTTCGCGTAAGTCGACTCCCTTCGCCGCTCAGCTTGCTGCTGAGAGCGCTGCCCGTAAGGCGCAGGAGCACGGTGTCAAGAAGGTTGACGTCTTCGTCAAGGGACCGGGATCCGGTCGCGAGACCGCAATCCGTTCCCTCCAGGCCGCTGGCCTCGAGGTCGGCACCATTTCCGATGTAACCCCCCAGCCGCACAACGGCTGCCGTCCGCCCAAGCGGCGTCGGGTATAGCGGGAAGGATAGGTAGAAGAAAATGGCACGTTATACCGGACCCATCACCCGCAAGTCGCGTCGTCTGCGCGTCGACCTCGTTGGAGGCGACCAGGCATTCGAGCGTCGCCCGTACCCGCCCGGACAGCACGGCCGCGCGCGTATCAAGGAGAGCGAGTACCTGCTCCAGCTGCAGGAGAAGCAGAAGGCTCGCTTCACCTACGGCGTCATGGAGAAGCAGTTCCGCCTGTACTACAAGGAGGCGAACAACCGCCCCGGCAAGACCGGCGAGAACCTGCTTCGCATCCTCGAGTCGCGTCTCGACAACGTCGTGTACCGCGCGGGCCTCGCTCGCACGCGCCGTCAGGCACGTCAGCTGGTCACGCACGGTCACCTTCTCGTGAACAACAAGAAGGTCGACATCCCGAGCTACCGCGTCTCGCAGTACGACATCATCGATGTCAAGGAGAAGTCGCTCTCCACGCTTCCGTTCCAGGTTGCGCGTGAGACCGTCGGCGATCGCCCGGTTCCCGGGTGGCTGCAGGTTGTCGGCTCGCGTCTGCGGATCCTGGTTCACCAGCTTCCCGAGCGCGCGCAGATCGACATCGCTCTGCAGGAACAGCTCATCGTCGAGTACTACTCGAAGTAAGGCGCTTCGCACCCCGTGAGTGGTTGAGGAGTCTCCGGACTCCTCAACCACTCACAGGGCCGCAGGCCCTTTCCCATCGTGGGCGTCAAATAGTGGACGTCCGTACAGGAGGAAATACCAATGCTCATTTCTCAGCGACCCACGCTGACCGAAGAGGTCATCGCTGATAACCGCTCGAAGTTCGTCATCGAGCCCCTGGAGCCAGGTTTCGGGTACACGCTCGGCAATTCGCTGCGCCGCACGCTGCTCTCGTCGATCCCCGGCGCTGCTGTCACCAGCATCCGTATCGACGGCGTTCTCCACGAGTTCACCACCGTCCCGGGCGTGAAGGAAGATGTCACCGACATCATCCTGAACCTCAAGGGCCTCGTCGTGAACTCCGAAGAGGACGAGCCGGTCACCATGTACGTCCGCAAGCAGGGCCCCGGCGCTGTTACTGCGGGCGACATCGTGCCCCCGGCAGGCGTCACCGTGAACAACCCTGATCTGCACATCGCCACCCTGAACGACAAGGGAAAGCTGGAGATCGAGCTCGTAGTCGAGCGCGGTCGTGGCTATGTCCCCGCCGTTCAGAACAAGGCGTCCGGCGCAGAGATCGGCCGTATCCCGGTCGACTCGATCTACTCGCCGGTGCTCAAGGTCACCTACAAGGTGGAGGCCACTCGCGTCGAACAGCGCACCGACTTCGATCGGCTCGTTCTCGACGTGGAAACGAAGAACTCCATCACCGCACGGGACGCGCTCGCTTCGGCGGGCAAGACCCTGGTTGAGCTCTTCGGCCTGGCCCGTGAGCTGAACGTCGAAGCAGAAGGAATCGAGATCGGACCCTCGCCTGCCGAGGCCGATCACATCGCTTCCTTCGGACTCCCCATCGAGGATCTGGACCTCACGGTCCGCTCCTACAACTGCCTCAAGCGCGAAGGTGTTCACACCGTCGGTGAGCTTGTCGGCCGTACCGAGTCCGATCTGCTCGACATCCGCAACTTCGGACAGAAGTCCATCGACGAGGTCAAGGTCAAGCTGCATTCGCTCGGCCTGTCCCTCAAGGACAGCCCCGCATCCTTCGATCCCACCACCGTTGCCGGCTACGACGCCGCCACCGGAACGTGGAGTGACACTGATGCCGGTTCCTTCGGCGATGCCGAAGGTACCGAGGACTACGCCGAGACCGAACAGCTGTAGCAGCTCAGGTCCTTTACTAGGAGATCATCATGCCCAAGCCCAAGAAGGGTGCCCGCTTCGGCGGGTCGGCTTCCCACCAGAAGGCGATTTTCGCCAATCTGGCTACCGCGCTCTTCGAGCACGGTCGCATCACCACCACCGAGTCCAAGGCCAAGGCATTGCGCCCCTACGCCGAGAAGCTCGTCACGCACGCAAAGGCCGGCACGCTGGCTCACCGTCGTGAGGTGCTGAAGGTCATCCGCAACAAGGATGTCGTTCACACCCTGTTCGCCGAGATCGGCCCGTTCTACGCGGACCGTAACGGTGGATACACCCGCATCATCAAGACGATCCCCCGCAAGGGTGATAACGCTCCGATGGCAATCATCGAGCTCGTCAAGGAAAAGACCGTCACCTCCGAGGCTGACCGCGCTCGTCGCGTCAAGTCCTCGCAGGAAGCTCCCGCCGCAGAGAACGTCGTCGAGGCCGTAGAGGCCGACGCGACCGACGCTGAGGTCGAGAACGCTGACGCAGTCGTCGAGGCCATCGAGGACGAGACCGCAACTGCGGCCGACGCTCCCGAGGCCGAAGAGGCCAAGAAGGACTAGTCTCCCTTGGTTTCGGCACACGCTGAATCGAACGAGCCCGCCGCCCCCATCGGGGACGGCGGGCTCGTTCGATTGCGGCTCGACATCTCCTACGACGGCACCGACTTCTCGGGTTGGGCCCGCCAGACCGATCTGCGCACCGTGTGCGGTGAGATCGAAGACAAGTTGGGAACGGTGCTTCGACGCCCGGTTCAGTTGACCGTTGCCGGTCGAACCGACGCCGGTGTCCACGCCACCGGTCAGGTAGCGCACGTCGACGTTCCGGGAGAGTTGCTCCCGGACGATCCGTCTCGACTCGTGCGCAGACTTGCACGATTTCTGCCCAAGGACGTTCGGGTCAAACAGATATCGGTGGTTCCGGGTGACTTCGATGCGCGCTTCTCCGCGATGCGACGTTATTACGAGTACCGGGTGACCAACGCGGCGTTCGGAGTGGAACCACTACGCGCACGCGACACCGTCTCGTATCCCAAACCACTCGATCTCGGAGCGATGCAGGATGCGTCGAATCGGCTGCTGGGTCTGCACAACTTCGCGGCATTCTGCAAGCGTCGAGAAGGCGCTACGACGGTGCGGGAGCTGCAGCGATTCGACTGGACCCAAGAGGGCACGGTGTTCACGGCGTACGTGAATGCCGATGCGTTCTGCTGGTCGATGGTTCGCAGTCTTGTCGGCGCAGTCCTCTCCGTCGGTGAGGGACGGCGCACCGCCGACTGGGTGGCAGGGTTGCTCGACGAAACGTCGCGATCCAGTTCCATCCTCGTTGCGCCGGCGCACGGACTTTCGTTGGTCCGCGTGGACTACCCCGACTACTCGGAACTGGCTGCCCGCAACGCGATTACCCGTGAGACCCGCGAGATTCCGTCTTCGGGTGGATGCTGCGGCGACTGAACTTCACCATGCAAAATGCCCTCCCATTCTGTGTGGGAGGGCATTCGTATCGGGGGGGCTATCCCGCCAGTTGGCGCGCGATGACCAATCGCTGAATCTGGTTGGTGCCCTCGAAGATCTGCGTGATCTTGGCCTCGCGCATGTAGCGCTCGACGGGGAAGTCCTGGGTGTATCCGTACCCGCCGAATACCTGAACGGCGTCGGTGGTGACCTTCATTGCCGCGTCGGTGGCCACGAGCTTGGCGACGCTCGCGTTGCGTGAATACGGAACTCCGGCGTCGCGGCGGCGGGCTGCATCGAGGTAGGTGGCTCGCGCGGAGTCGACTGCGGCAGCCATGTCCGCGAGCACGAAACCGAGTCCCTGGTGATCGATGATCCGCTTGCCGAATGCCTTGCGCTCCTTCGCGTAAGCGACCGCGTCGTCGAGCGCGCCTTGAGCGATTCCGACGGCAACGGCGGCGATTCCGAGTCGGCCGGAGTCGAGAGCGCTGAAGGCGATCGGCAGCCCCTGGCCGCGCTGACCGATCAATCGCTCCTCAGGAATGAAGGCGTCGTCGTAATTCGCGGAGGCAGTGGGGACCGCGCGTAGCCCCATCTTCTCTTCGGGTTTTCCGAAGCTGAGGCCTTCGGTGTCCTTGTCCACCAGGAGGCAGGAGACGCCGCGTGAACCGTCGTCACTGGTGCGTGCGAAGAGATTGTAGAAGTCCGCCTTGCCGCCGTTGGTGATCCAGGCTTTCGAGCCGTTGACGCGGTAGCCGCCGTCGGTGGGCGTCGCCTTGCACGACAACGCGGCGGCGTCGGATCCGGCCTGCGCTTCGGAAAGGCTGTACGCGCCGATGGTGTTGCCGCCCAGCATGTCCGGTAGCCAGCGCTTCTTCTGTTCGTCGGTGCCGAAGGTGAACAGCGGGAAGCACGACAGGCTGTGCACGCTCACCGCCACTGCAACCGCTGCCCAGCGTGAGGCGATCTCTTCGAGCACTTGGAGGTACACCTCGTACGGCTGATCGCCGCCGCCGAACTCCTCGGGATACGGAAGGCTCAGCAGACCCGCCTGTCCGAGTGCGGGGAACACTCCGTCTGGATACTTCTCGGCCTTCTCGTATTCGTTGACCTTGGGCGCGAGTACCTTGTCCGCGACATCACGCGTCAGTTCGATGAGATCGCGAGCTTCTTGGCTGGGCATCAGGCGTTCGACGGGCACGGTCGGCTCCTAGCTAGGTAATAGTACTGAGAACGATACTGCAGTACTGTTCTAGGTATGGCAAGGCTGGTTCACAAGACGACTGCGCGCAGGGCAGAGTTGTTCGATCAATTGGTCGAACTGTTCTTGAGTGAGGGTTTCGCCCACCTCACGCTCGACGAGATCTCAGCTCGTCTGCACTGCTCCAAGAGCACCTTGTACACCGTGGCGGCCGGCAAAGAGGATCTGGTGCGGGCTGTGACAGTGCACTTCTTCCGGGCGGCGACCGATGCAGTGGAGAGTGCAGTCGCCGCCGAAACGGCCCCGACTCGTCGAGTCGCGGTGTATCTCGAAGCAGTGGGTGATCGGCTGTCCGCGGCGTCCAGTCAGTTCATGGAAGACCTGGCCGAATCGGTGTCGGCGAGCCAGGTCTACGAGAAGAACACGTCGATCGCTGCTGATCGTGTGCGATCGCTCATCGTCGAGGGAGTCGATTCGGGCGCCTTCCGGCAGGTACACGCATCATTTGTCGCCGATGCCGCTGCGGCGACGATGGTTCGGATCCAGCAACGCGCGGTCTACCGGGCAACTGGTCTGGACGATGCCAGCGCTTATCGGGAACTGGCAGCACTCATCACGGACGGGATCACTGCGTGATCAGTCGCTAGCATCGACGTTCATGGCACCTTTGAACGTCGAAGTCATCGTAGGTTCGGTCCGCGAGGGGCGAATGGGACGAGCAGTGGCGGACTGGTTTGTCGAGCGCGCAACCGCGAACCCGTCGTGGAACGTATCGGTGATCGACCTCAGAGAGCTGTCGTTGCCCCAGGATTTCTCGGATTCACCTGCCACGGAGGTTTTCCGCCGGCGAATCGGGCGCGCCGACGCTGTTGTCGCCGTGACCTCCGAATACAACCACGGGTATCCGGCTGCTCTCAAGACCGCATTCGATTCGGTGAAACACGAGTGGCGTGCCAAGCCGATCGGATTCGTGTCCTACGGCGGGATTTCAGGTGGTGTTCGGGCCGTCGAGCAACTGAGGCAAGTGGTGGCGGAGTTGCACATGGTCTCGGTGCGTCAAAGCGTGACCATCCACCGGGTGCGTAAGCAATTCGGACACGAGCCGTACGGCGTCGATTCGATTGCGATCGATGCAAGCGAGAAGATGATTCGTGAATTGGATTGGTGGGGAAGCGGATTGCGGATGCAACGTGCAAGTGATCCCTATCCCGGCTGATCTTGGACATACGCGATCACGCCATCTGGTGAGCGTCGCCGGCTCGTGGACGGCCGATGAACGATGACTCGGAAGCGATGGTCACCAGAGTCAGGTCGACGCGTGTACGGCCGGTTTCGACCGTGATCTTGTCACCGAGTGCGAATGGCTGGACTATCGAGATTTCAGGGTCGACCCGAGGCCATTGGCGTGGATGTCCGTACACATAGATTGCGGTCACGCCGGCACGCGGAGATAACCCCTCGACGCCGTCGAATACGACAGTGTTGAAGGCGCCCTCAGGCCCACCGCCCTGCCCGGACACGCGGAGTCGGTCAGGCACTCCCATCGAGTCGGTGAGCGCGGTCCACGCTTGAGGTCGATCGGTGTGGACGAGTACCAGTGCGCCGGTCGCGATGGCTCGAAAGATCAACTGCTGAGCCAGATAGAGTTCGCCGGCGACAAGAACGGTGTTGACGCCCGGCCCCGAAATTCTGGCCGCGACACCGTGCCCGTTTCCGTCCGAGCCGATGAGTTGGCCGCACCCGGCAAGGGGTAGAGCGAGTGAGTCGAGTGTGCCCCCGTCCATGCGAACGCCCGGCGTGATGCCGTCCAGCGCGGCCAATGCGGTTGGCAAGTTGGTCAGCAATCCGTCGCGCTGGCGCCCACGTAGCGAGACCAAACCGGCCAGCGGTGCGTTCTCAGGTGGATTGCGCGTGGTGAAGCGACATGTCGCACTGACCTTCGCCTCTCCGCGTTGTCCGGTGGGTCGTAACCGAATTGTCACGGACGTCCCGACCGTTGCCACTGCCCACACTCGGGTCAGGGTCGCAGTGGTGATGAAACGGGGTTCGATCCCAAATCCGACGTTGGACACGCCAGGCAAGGGGGTACTTCGCCACGTTTCGGTGACCTCGTGGCCGGCCACTCCTCTTGTCACCTGGGCAGTGGACGACGCGATCTCCGGTGCGGTCAGGATCCGCGCCTTGCACCCCGCTGAATCGAGCACCCGGATGACACGATTGGCGGCAACAGCTATCGCGCGGCCGGCGCCCTGTTCGCCCCCGCCCCGGCGTTCGACTGCTGCACCACCCTCCAGCGCGTCGAAACGTAGTGCAAGCCAAACACTTCTGGTGGCGGTGGCTGGTAGTGGTCCGATGAGACGTTCGTAGACTTCGGTGGCAGGCGTTCCCGACGCGGCGCGGTATCCGTGACTGACGATGTCGATGCCGGTGAGTGAGATGTCGTGCTGATAGAGACAATTGGCGAGGGCTGCCGTGGGCAGAAGGTGGGAAGCGTCGAACGAATGACGGCCGATCCTGGTCAGGTAGTCGCGTGGGGGAGCGATCTCGACGACAGCGACGAGCGAAGATCCGTCCACTCGGAGCCCGATGGACTGCTCGGAGGGAGTGTGAAAACTGACGATCGTGCTGCGGTCGACGTCCTTGCGGTGCAGATAGCGAAAGTACCTGACAATCCAGGACATTACCGACCAACCGCCCACATGAAGCAGCATTGATCCGGCAACCACACAACCGATTGCCAGCGCCCAGAACCAATCGAGCCCACTGGCCATCGCGATTCCGCCCGCACCGATTCCGAAAATCTGTGCCGGCACGAACTCGCGCGTCGAAATCCTGTGTGACGACGGCCAATGCTTCAACCGCGATCGGTCCACGGTTCCTCCCCGATACCTGACCTGCGAACTACCCGAAAATTTCCGCCCCAGCGGAACTGTACTGTGTCTTCGCAAGGGGATGTAAGGCACGGGGGGAATGATGGCTGCGACACCTACCACGCGCTGGCAGGTCAACGGGTACCGATTCTTGGTCAGGCGGATGGAACATGCGCTGGTCAGACGAGACGTGCGGATGCTTCACGATCCGATGCGATCACATTCGCGCGCCTTCACCGTCGGAATAGTCCTCGCTGCACTGGGATTGGCGGGTTGCGCTGTACTCGCTCTGTTTCGGCCACAGGACAGAATCGGCGATGCAGAGATCGTCGTTGCAAAGGAATCGGGCGCGATGTTCGTCGCCATGGAGGGTACGTTTCGCCCTGTGCTGAACTTGGCCTCCGCACGACTGATTCTGGGTTCGCCAGGAAAACCGGCAATAGTCAAGGCATCCGAGGTCGAGGCGAAACCCCGGGGCGCGCTCGTCGGCATTCCCGGCGCACCGTCCGCGCTGCCGGAATCGGCCGACCCTACCAACGCCGCGTGGACGGTGTGCGATTCCGTCGGATCCGACGGGAGAAAATCGTTGACGACTTCGGTCCTGGTCGGCTCGTCCAATGTCGGCGAAAACACGACATATCTGACGAATGACCGTGCATTCCTGGTGAAGTCGGGTTCCGATCACTTTCTCGTGTACGACGGGAAGCGAGCGGAAATCGATGTGGACGATCCGGCGATCATGCGGGCTTTAGGCCTGGAAGGAGCACAGGCGCGACCGATCAGTATCGGATTCCTCAATTCGATTCCCGAAGTTCCGCGCATCGAGGCTCCGCGAATCCGCCAACTGGGATCGGCGCCCCGGTTTCCTCTGCAGAACAAGACTGTCGGCTCCGTCGTCCAGGTTTCGGTGGGTGCGGACCCGCAGTACTACGTGGTACTCGAGAACGGGATCCAGAAGATCGGTGCGGCGCTCGCCCAACTGATCTACTTCTCGGATTCGCAGGGCGCCACCGGGATCGCGAGCGTCACCCCTGATGCCATCAGTCGTATTCCCTCGGTGAGTGAGCTGGCCGTCGACTTGTTGCCGCGGGTGGTTCCGGAGATCGTCGATGATCACGGCGCACCTGTCGGCTGTCTGGAATGGGCTCCCCCACCTGCAGTCGAGGGCGGCGAAAGTAGTTCTGCAACGCTGAAACTTGTCGCTGGATTGCAGGTTCCGATCCCGGAGGGTGGCAAGTTGGTGTCCTTGGCGCAGGCGGACGGATCGGGTGACAATCTCGACAACGTCCATGTCGAACAGGGATTCGGCGGATTTGTTCAAGCGACCGGAATCGAGACGAACAGCACCAGGCACGACGGAGTGTTCTACGTAGCCGATACCGGTGTGAAGTACGGCGTACCGGACGAAACCTCCGCTCGCGCGCTCGGATTGACGCGAACGCCTGATCGCGCGCCTTGGCAGATTCTCGACCTGCTTGCATCAGGTCCCGCGCTCGAGAAGAGCAATGCACTGATAGCTCACGACGGAATCGCCCCCGATACAGCGCCGGCCGCTCCGGTGAACTGAACACTGCTGACGGTTCAGGGATCGATGTTCTGGCGTTCGGGAAGATGCCGACGAATTACTCGACGAAGAGGCATCGATGCCAACAGCGTCAGTAGGGCGAGGGTGCCGACCGTTCCGGCTCCGACGAGTGCCGTGTCGCGAGATCGGTTGTCGGGGGTCGGCGGCGTGGGTAGGGGATCGATCGACACCGACTGATGGTTGACCTTGACGCGTTCTCCTGGGGCCAATTCGCCCGTCACTGCCGCAAGTGGATCGATGACGCCGTGACCGACGTAGGGATTCCAACCCTGCGCCGGAGCGTGGGCGGTGGCTTCGATACGTTGCATGACCTGAAGCGCAGTCAGTTCCGGGTGAACCGACCGGACCAGTGCGGCGGTCGCCGCGACAAAGGGCGCAGCGAAACTGGTCCCGTTGAACGACTGTACGGCGCCGTCGGAGCCGTACACCCCGTTGGTCAGACCGGGCGACGTCGGGTGAAGTGAGGTGATTCCGGTGCCGGGCGCCGCCACGTCGACCCACGGACCGCCGAGGCTGAAGGAACTGGCGGCGCCATTGGGGTCTACCGACCCGACCGTGAGGACATAGTCGTCGTACCAAGCCGGACTGGCAATCGTCGCAACCGAGTTCCATGGATCGGCTAGGGGATCGACGGGATCCGGCGGCGGATTCTGGTTCTTGCAACCTCCGGATCCGACGTTACCTGCAGCTGCGACGACTACGACGTTCTTCGCGATCGTGGCGTATTCGATTGCAGCGCCGAGTCGTTGGTCGTTGATCCCGTCCCCGGCAGGCTTGCAGGCGACTTCGGAGATGTTGATGACGCTTGCACCCATGTCCGCAGCGTGACGGACGGCCGATGCCATGGTGTCGACGTTTCCGTACCCGGATGAGTTCTCGGCTACAGCAGGGTCTTCGCGTTGGCCGGCCACCGAGAAGGCGGCACTGGACTGCCTGATCGAAATTATCTGTGCGTCCGGCGCAGCTCCGGAGAATCCGGAACCCTCGACTTGCTGGGCGGCGATGAGACCGGCCACGACAGTTCCGTGTGCGTCACAATCGTCGGTGCCGTCGGAGGTACCGACGTAATCACCGCCGCCGTCGAGCGACGGCAGCCGGGGATGTCTGCTGACACCGGTGTCGATGACAGCAATTCGCTGTCCTGCCCCTCTGGTGATCGGCCACACAGAATCGAATCCCAGATCTCGTTGAGAACGTGGAATGTCCGCATTGTCACCACCTGCCACGGCTGGGACGCACAGGGTTCGTTGTTCGGTGGGTTGTGGAGGTGCAGGCGGACTGTCCTCCGGCAGCACGGCAGGATCGATGGGGGAGGGAACCGCGCTCGATGCGCCACCTGCCCCGGCGAGAACGCTGAAGGCAACGATCACGAGACTGGCGCAGATGTTTGTTGCACGTCGAATCACCATCGATCACCGATCGCTCAGAGGCTACGCATGAGCGCGAAGAGGCCACTGACCCAGCAGATCAGCGGAACGATTGCCGCAATCGCAGCGAGGTCCAACAGCTCGGCAGCGCGTCGCATCACGGGGCTGAATGTGTTCTGGGGGGCAAGGATTCCCAGAACCAGTGCCAGGAGGAGAACGGTCATCGTGATGGCGAAGACGACCAATGCATGGTCGCGATGGGTCCATGCCATGTCGCCCAGGAGAACGAGAATCACCGAGATGCCTGCCGCGATGAGTGGCACAGCCTGCTGTGCGCCCGCGTAGGTGCGCCCGCGAAACATCAGCACGACGGCCGTCGCGAATGCGAGAGCAAGATTCGGCCAGACGATCCCCTGACCAGGCCAGGACCACGCGAGTGCGACGGCAGCGACGAGCGCGACCACTGACGTGGCCACGATCAGCCCAGTCAGATAGCTACGCGCCCGCCCTGCCCTTTCCGCCAACTCGGTCAGCCCGGGTAGTTCGGGTTCGGGCAGTCCGTCGCGGTCGTCGTCGAGGGGATTACTCGGCGTCGGAACAGGGGGAAGCGGTAGTCGCGCGAACAACATCGACAGTCGAGCGGTGAACGTGAGAACGATCAATGCGGCGGCAATCACCGCGCCGCTGACGGTCGCGGTGCGCGCCTCGGGAAGCGTGGTAGTGACGGCAAAGGTGCCCACCGCCGCGAGAAGGACGACGAGAAGTGCTGTGAAGACAGCTAATCCGGTGCCGCACAAGCGGAAGCAGATCAGAGTTACCGCAGCGGCAGATGCCGAACCGAGAAGCAGATGAGCCGAAAGAACAGTGCCGGGCACGCAGAGTGCGCCGGAGACGAACGCCAGTGGCACCGAAGCGCATCCGAGCGTGACGGAACTTCCAGAGTCTCCGTACACCCGCGCTGCCACGACGGCGGCGACGGTGAGCACCAAAGACGTCACTCCGCCGCAGACGGCGCCGATCAGTCCCGTGTCGCCGAGGACCAGGGCGAGGGCCGCGACGAGCGCAGCGACGAGGGCGGCGGTCGAGCCGACAATGCGCGCGGTGACCGGAGTCCAGCGTCGGTAGACGTCCGCATCCGTGGCCGCGACGGTGTACATGATGTCGTCGAAGAGTGGGGGCGGGGCAGCGGTGTCCGAGGCCTCGAGTACGAGCAATTCTCCATCGCGGATTCCGTGCTCGTGCAGCGACAGCGTCGGTGCCAGCGGTGCCCTGCCGACTTTCGACAGAGTCCAGTCGACGGGCTCGAATTGTTCGGTGGTGTGGTCGAACTCGTTGAAATTGCTGTGGTTGACAATTGTGTCCACAATGCCCGGAATGACCACGGTGAGTGGAACACGAAGCGGCACCGCAAGATCCACCTGCGAATGGGCTGAAAGTACCGTCAACCTGCACAGTTCGGCAGAATGACTCGCGCCTCGTCCGTTTCCGGTGTTCGCAGCGCTGGTTGTAGTGGTGCTGGTCAAGATCTGTCCCCTCCCATGACGCGATTCCCCCTTCGCGTCACCCCAGTTCACCCGAACAATACGACATGAACTGCGCGCCTGTATCGGAGACAGCGCCGACAACAGGTGGCACCGACCCGAGTGTCGGTGTTGTGATCTACTCTCTTGCAATTGCGCGAGTACGCCTTGGGGGGCCGGCGGTAGTCGGACGAGGCGTCTGGCGGCAACAGCTGCAGCACCGATGGGGGTGGGTGAATTGAGCACTGTCAGATTTGCGCGTCGAGCACGCCGTGAATCGCCGCGCACACCGGGCGGCGAGGTGACGCTTCAGCCCCCACCGGAGATACCTCGCGTCACGCCGGGAAACCTACTGACCAAACTACTTCCGGTGATCATGGTGGTTGCCATGATCGGCATGGTGGCGCTGATGTTCTCTTCCGGCATGGCGCGCAATCCGATGTCCCTGCTGTTTCCGGTCATGATGATGGTGTCGATGCTCGGAATGCTCGCCGGGGGCGGTCGTAGCGGTGGAGCAAGAGCGTCCGAAGCGAACGAGGACCGCAAGGACTACCTCCGGTACCTGGATCAGATGCGTAGTGATGTTGCTGCGACGACTGGTGCGCAGCGTGCTGCTCTCGAGTGGAGCAATCCCGAGCCGTCGCTGCTCTGGACACTGGCCGGGACTGTGCGGATGTGGGAGCGTCAGATCACCGACTCGGACTACTGCCACGTTCGGGTAGGTCTGGGTACACAGCGATTGGCCACCAGACTCGTGTCTCCGGAGACCGGGCCGGTCGAGGATCTCGAACCCGTCGCTGCTGTCTCACTTCGGCGATTCGTCCGTGCACATTCGGTTGTGCAGGACCTGCCGACCGCCGTCTCGCTTCGCGGATTTGCTGCGATGTCCATCGAGGGGCAGAGAGATTCCGCTCGTGCGCTTGTCCGCTCGATGTTGATGCAACTGTGCACATTCCACGGTCCGGACACGCTCCAAGTTGCGGTGGTGTGCGGTCCCGATACCGAATCCGAGTGGGAGTGGGTCAAGTGGCTCCCGCACGCGCAACACCCGCAGTCTCAGGACGGCACCGGCACTGCACGCATGGTGTTCGGTTCGTATCTCGAATTCGAAAGTTCCCTCGGGGAACCGCTTTCGATGCGTGCTCGATTCGCTCGCAACACTCCAGCCAGTGCGGGCGTTCCGCATCTCGTGCTGGTCGTGGACGGTGGCTTGTTCGAAGGTGACACCGGCCTGTTGTCCGAATCCGGGCTCGACTCGGTGACCGTCCTCGACCTGTGCGGGTTCTGCCCGCGGCTGGTGGCGACGCGTGGTTTGCGACTGGTCGTCAGTAGCGATCAGATCGGCGCGGTGAGCAGCGCAGGAGTTGAGAACTTTGCGAGGCCTGACGCTGCGACGACGAGCCTGGCGCAGGCGTTCGGCCGTCGCATCGCACCGTTCCGTGCGGCATCGCAGAATGCCGTCGACGCAGCTGACGACGACCGATCCCTTCGGACGTGGAGCCAGATGTTGGGGATAGGAAACGTTGCGAGGTTCAATCCTGAGCATGGCTGGCTTCCACGTCAGGGGCGCGACCGACTCCGTGTGCCGATCGGTGTCGGACAAGACGGAAACCCCGTCGAACTGGATCTGAAGGAGTCGGCCGAGAACGGTATGGGTCCGCACGGGCTGTGTATCGGAGCCACCGGTTCTGGCAAGTCGGAGTTCCTGCGAACCTTGGTGCTCGGCCTGATCGCGACCCACTCTCCCGACGCACTGAACCTCGTCCTGATCGACTTCAAAGGCGGTGCAACCTTTCTCGGCCTCGAGGAGGCGCCGCACGTTGCTGCGATCATCACCAACCTTGCCGAGGAATTGGCGATGGTCGATCGTATGAAGGACGCGCTCGCCGGCGAAATGAATCGTCGACAAGAACTGTTGCGTGCGGCAGGAAACTTCGCAAACGTGTCCGATTACGAGAAGGCGAGGCTGGCCGGCGCTGCACTAGATCCCTTGCCGGCACTCTTCGTGGTTGTCGACGAGTTTTCCGAACTGCTCAGTCAGCAGCCGGAATTTGCCGAATTGTTCGTGGCCATCGGGCGATTGGGCAGGTCACTTCACATTCACCTGCTGCTGGCCAGTCAGCGACTCGACGAAGGAAAGCTTCGGGGCCTCGACAGCCATCTTTCGTATCGCGTCGGGTTGAAAACGTTCTCGGCGAACGAGTCTCGTTCCGTCCTCGGCGTTCCCGATGCTTATCACCTTCCGGGCACACCCGGTGCGGGATACCTGAAGTCCGATTCTGCTGAGATCGTTCGCTTCCAAGGTGCGTACGTGTCAGGCCCGTACGAGGGCGAGCGGATCGTGCCCACTCGATTCTCGGTCGATTCCCCCGTCGAACTGGCGCCGCTGCCGTTTACCGCGAAGCCCGTGACCGGACCAGAGGCCGTTGTCGTTCCCGTCGAGCCCGACGTCGTCGACATGGGTGAAATCGGTGACGATGCACGTACTCTCATGGGAGTCCTCGTAGACCGCATGCGCGGTCACGGTCCACGTGCGCATGAAGTGTGGCTCCCGCCGCTCGAGTCATCTCCGACGCTTGACCAGTTGTTGCCGCGGTGGGCGACCGGTGATCAACCTCGCGGAAATCTGAGCGCACCCTTCGGCATAGTCGACAGGCCGTTCGATCAGCGCCGCGATCTACTCGTCGCCGATCTCAACGGATCGACTGGCAACCTCGCGATTGTCGGCGGCCCGCAGTCGGGAAAGTCGACGGCGTTGCGCACGTTGATCTTGTCTCTGAGCATGACGCACACGCCGGAACAGATTCAGTTCTACTGCCTCGACTTCGGCGGTGGAACGCTCCTCGGATTGAAAGATCTGCCGCACGTCGGATCGGTGGCAAACCGCTTGGATTCCGACCGCGTCCGGCGCACAGTTGCCGAGGTACTCGGTGTGGTCGCCAAACGGGAGCGACTGTTTCGTGACCTCGGCATCGAATCGATGGCCGATTTCCGTAGATTGCGAACAGCTGATCCCACCGGGGAAGGTGAGGCTGCGGGACTCCGAGAGGACCCGTACGGTGACGTCTTCCTCGTCGTCGACGGTTGGCCAAGCGTTCGTTCGGATTTCGAATCACTCGAGCCCCAGATCAACATGCTCGCCGGTCAAGGTTTGTCCTTCGGTGTACACGTGATCGTCACGACGTCGAGGTGGGCCGAGATCCGGCCGGCACTCAAGGATCAACTGGGTACTCGCATCGAACTTCGTTTGGGTGATCCGGGAGATTCGGATGCGGGTCGCCGGAAAGCCGGCCTGGTGCCGGAAGGTCGACCGGGTCGTGGCATCACTCGCGACGGACTCCACCTTCTCACCGGACTACCTCGAATCGACGGCCTACCGGGTAGTGAGAACTCGAGTACGGCTGTGGTGGCGACGGTCGAACGTATTGCAGCCATGTCGAATTCGCGTCCGGCACCCACCGTGCGGATGCTCCCGGATTCCTACTCGCGGGCAGAACTTCTCGAAGCTGTCGGGACCCGGTGGCCCTCACCGAGTGCGGCCGACGGTCGGTGCCTCACCGTGCCGATCGGGCTCGGTGAGACCGACCTCGCCCCGGTGTACATGGACTTCCGGGAACACCCGCACCTGTTGATATTCGGCGACACCGCGTGTGGGAAGACATCTCTCCTGCGTGGAATAGCCGAAGGGATCATCGCGTCGAACACACCGGCCCAGGCCAAGCTGATCATCGGTGACTATCGGCATTCCCTGCTGGGCGTTGTCGAAGGGAATCACCTCGGCGGGTACTCGGCGTCGTCGACGACCTTCGGTGAGTTGATGGTCGACTTGGCTCGGATCGTCGCTGCCAGAATGCCGAACGCCGGAACAACGCAGCAGCAATTGCGGGAACGATCTTGGTGGAGTGGGCCGGAGATTTACGTACTGATCGACGACTACGACCTTGTGGCCACACCGAGTGGAAATCCGGTGGCGCCGTTGCTCGAATACATTCCGCACTCCAAGGACATCGGTTTGCACCTGGTTATTGCCCGCCGTTCCGGTGGTGCGGCCAGAGCACTGTACGAGCCGGTCATTGCGAGAATTCGCGACATGGCGCCGGCCGGATTGATCATGAGCGGAAGTCGTGACGAGGGAAATCTCGTCGGCACTGTCCGCGCGTCGGCGATGCCGGAAGGCCGTGGGGTTTACGTTTCCCGCTCGCAAACCCAACTTGTCCAAGTTCCGTGGATGCCACCGCTGTGACCGCTCCGTCCGCAGTGTCGGTCTCGTTACATTGGGGTGCATCGAATATCTGGGTCGTATCGGGTCAACGCGAATTCTGTTGCAGTGCAGACCTCAGACGCGAACCGACGTCGGGCCCCGGTGCGGCCGGTAAGAATGCGATCGATTACATCGACGACGATTATGTCGACGTGGATGGTCGGGTTGTCCCGACAGTCTTGGAGGTGGCCAGGCTGATCTCCAGTGCGATGGACGGGTGCGGAATCGTCGACGCAGACATTCTTCATCTCAGTCATCCCTCGGATTGGGGTGCCCCACGCAGGCGGCGATTGCTCGATGCCGCACGTCGAGTGGCGCACGACGTCGTACTCGTTCCGACGTCGATCGCGGCGGCGAGGTCGGCTCATACGGCTTGGCGATCGCGGTGTGTCGTCCTCGAACTGCGAGGCGGAACGGTGGTCGCTTCTGTTGTCGCTGAGGTCGACGGTGAACTCCGAATCGACGGAACACAACGTTCGGAGATCGCAGACGTTGCGGGGTTGTTTTCCGCAATCGGGGATCTATCGGTTCGGGACGCTGTGGTGTTGGTCGGGCCGAGCTCTCATGCTGTTGCGGCTTCGCTCGAACGGGGGTCGACGAATGTTCACGGCCACGCGAGCATCCGAATTCTGGACGAGAGCCGGGTGGCTGCGTCTCTGGTGGATCCTCAGACGCTCGTTCGCCAGACAACCGCGCGGGACAGTTCGGGACGAATCGTCGACAATTCGGCTTTCGGCGCCGGGTGGGTAGGCGATACGGATGGCGCGAAGTCGATTTCTGGCGCGGACTCGAATGCCTCTTCGCCGCGTCGCGTCGGCGGGCGGCGAAGAGGCCGTCGATGGTTCGCGGCGGCGCTTGCGGTGGTCGCCGTCGCCGGTGCGGTCGCAGCAACGGTCGTGGTGTCCACTCGCGATCGAGGCGATTCTCGGTTGGCGGGGTCGGTCGCAGCCACGGCGGAAGTCGAAGTCGAGATCGTGGAGGCGTCGAAAGAGCAGGAAACGCCTGCACCGAAGACTTCGATCTCGTCGATCGAGTCCGGGGCCACGCCGGAACTTACTCGTGTGGACGTGGGAAGCGTTGCGGCAGAAGTGCCTTCCGATTGGAAGCTTCTGTCGCGAGGGACCTCGAGCGGGCGTACCGATTTGGTACCCGGTTCGGGTGCGGATCGCAAGATCGTGGTCATCGAGAAACGTCTTGCGGAAGGTGTGGGATTCGATTCCGTCGAAGCTGTTTTGCGTCAGCAGTTTTCGACGTTCGAGGACCCCTTGCGGTTCGCAGAGTTTGCTGTGCTCGACGATGCCGCAGGAAAACGGGCAGTGGTGTACGTCGAGTTTCCGGACGATTTCTCCGAGGTGCGTTGGCGCGTGTACGTCGACAACGGACGGCAAGTGAGTATCGGCTGCCAGTATCTGGTCGGTGAGTGGGGCAGTCTCGAAGCGGACTGCCTGCGGATGTGGCAGTCGGTCGAATTCACACCGTGACCGGATCGGTCGGTTCTGAAAATATTCTTCGGTCGGGCCGGAACCGTTGGTACGAAGGTCGCGTCAAAGTATGTGTAGCGCACATCAGGGAGTTCCGCTCGACCCCGGTGCACATCCGACGGACAAAGCCCGTTGTGTGTGATCGCCGATACCGAACGGTACTCACCGAATCCAGGGGGACGACATGGGCTTTACCGCAACTACCGCTGAATTGATCGATTCGGCGGGGACCATCGACGGACATCTCGGTGACATCAGGGGGCTGGTCAACGCTGTTCGGTCGGAGGCCGACGCTTCGCACAATTCGTGGAACGGTGCGGCGCAGGTCGAATACGCAGGAATCATGGAGCGATACAACAGCGCGGCCCTGAAGTTGGACACAGCTCTGACCGACATCTGCGAGCAGATCAAACAGGCCGCGGGAACCTTCGACTCGACCGAAGACGACAACGTCAGCTCGCTTCGCGGCGCGACGGTGAACATGTCCTGACCGCCAGCTCTTCATCGTCCGATCAAGCAATCCTCAGCCAGTAGTTCTCACAAGTTAGTTCTCACAAGTTCTCTCCAGTCACACCGAACCGGGAGCAGTTATGTCCGACAGGATCAAGTACGACTTCGGCGGCCTCGCAATGCTGTCCGATCAGATGAAACAGCAGGCCAAAGCGATCAACGACAAACAGGGCGACATCAAGGTCGTCGTGGACAAGCTGCAAGCAGGCTGGGAAGGGGCAGGTTCCGAAGCGTGGAACGACGCACAGCGTCGCTGGGCCCAGGCTTCCGAAGAACTGAACCTGGTTCTCGCGCAGATCGCCGGAGCGACGGCGAGCGGCTCGGAGAAGATGCAGGAAGCTGATCGGATCGCCGCAAACGGGTTCGGTCGCTGACAACATCCCATGCCGTGATGACACCCCGCCTGCCCCGGTACCGTCAGGTTGCCGGGGCAGGCGCATGTCGATCGCTCGCATCGCTGTGCTGGACGATGATGCTGCTGGCAGGAATGGCTGCGCTTTGACCTGGCAGCGGGTAGACCGGTATCGTCTATCGGTGGCGTGCCGTAGGGCTCCGGCAGAGATGCGTGGAGACCGGCGGTTCTCGGGTCTCAACTGGCCGCCGAGGATCGTTTACGCGATACGCACATGGTCAGCAGTGGAATGAATTAAGACGAGGAAGATCTGTGTCTACGTACACCCCGAAGGCCGGAGATGTGACCCACACGTGGCACGTCATCGACGCCACTGACGTGGTGCTCGGCCGTCTTGCCGTTCAGGCAGCGAACTTGCTGCGTGGCAAGCACAAGCCCACCTACGCGCCGCACATCGACGGTGGTGACTTCGTTGTCATCATCAACGCAGAGAAGGTTGCCATCAGCGGCAACAAGCTGCAGGGCAAGAACGTTTACCACCACTCCGGATTCCCGGGTGGCCTGAAGTCCCGCACTGTCGGTGAGGTCCTCGACAGGACTCCCGATCGTCTCGTCGAGAAGGCCATTGTCGGCATGCTCCCCAAGACGAAGCTCGGCCGCGCAATGAGCAGCAAGCTCAAGGTTTACGCGGGCCCGAATCACCCCCACACCGCGCAGCAGCCGGTGCCGTTCGAGATCAAGCAGGTCGCACAGTGACATCGCCGGAAGAGCAGAACGTGTCCGAAGAGAACATCGAAGCAGTGGAAGAGCTTGTCTCTGACGCAGTCGAGGTCGTCGAAGAGGTTGCTGCAGCTACGCTCGCACCGATCGTCCTCGATCGCCCGGTCCAGACCGTCGGTCGCCGCAAGGAGGCTGTCGTTCGCGTCCGGATGGCTCCCGGTACCGGTCAGTTCAAGCTCAACGGTCGTACGTTGGAGGACTACTTCCCCAACAAGGTTCACCAGCAGCTGATCAAGGCTCCGCTGGTGCTCGTCGAGCGTCCCGAGTCTTTCGACATCATTGCACTGCTGCACGGTGGCGGCCCGTCCGGTCAGGCAGGCGCACTGCGTCTGGCTATCGCGCGCGCACTCATCGAGGTAACCCCTGATGATCGTCCGGCCCTCAAGCGTGCAGGCTTCCTGACGCGTGACGCCCGCGCGGTCGAGCGTAAGAAGTACGGCCTGAAGAAGGCCCGTAAGGCATCGCAGTACTCCAAGCGCTGATGCTTTGCCGAGGTTGACCCGACGGGTCTGCTTCGGCACCTGTTCACCACAAGAGCGGGCGTCCATCGTTACCGGACGCTCGCTCTTGTGTTTCTCGGAGAAATTCCCTTCTCGAGTTCCCTTCTCGAGGTTCACAGGATTCAGGAGTCGTTCTATGGGTCGGTTGTTCGGTACTGACGGTGTTCGTGGACTTGCCAATTCGGATCTGACTGCAGATCTTGCATTGAGATTGGCAGTTGCCGCGGCGAGCGTACTGACAGCCGACACCTCGGACGCACGTCCGACCGCCGTGATCGGCCGCGATCCTCGCGCCAGCGGTGAGATGCTTCAAGCCGCGGTGACCGCAGGATTGAGTTCCGCGGGTGTCGACGTGCTCGACGTGGGTATTCTTCCGACTCCGGCAGTTGCATACTTGACGGCAAAGCTCGACGCCAGTCTCGGTGTCATGATCTCTGCATCGCATAATCCCATGCCGGACAACGGAATCAAGATTTTCGCAGCCGGTGGACACAAGCTGGATGATGCTGTCGAGGTGGCGATCGAGGATGCACTCGAGGGCACTGCACCGCCCGTCCTACCGACAGGTGCCGGGATCGGCCGCGTCCGTACGGTCGACGACGCCGCTCAGCTGTACCTTGCGCATCTGGCGAGCGCGGCGAGCGAGCCACTCGCTGGACTCACCGTTGTGGTCGACTGTGCCAACGGCGCTGCTTCCGCGCTCGCACCGGTTGCCTACGCGGCAGCGGGCGCTCGCGTCATCGCGATCAGCGCCGATCCCGACGGCCTCAACATCAACGACGGCTGCGGATCGACGCACCTGGAGAATCTTCAGAAAGCCGTAGTCGATCACGGGGCGGACCTAGGCCTCGCGCACGACGGCGACGCCGACCGCTGCCTGGCCGTCGACGAGACCGGAGCGGTGGTCGACGGTGACGCGATCATGGCAGTTCTGGCGATCGCGATGAACGACGCCGGTGAGTTGGTCGAGAACACTCTCGTCGCGACTGTCATGAGCAATCTCGGTTTGCACATCGCGATGCGCGAGGCCGGTATCAACATCGTGACTGCTGCCGTAGGCGACCGCTACGTTTTGGAGGAACTGCGCGCGGGCGGATACAGCCTCGGCGGCGAGCAGTCAGGCCATGTCGTGTTGCCGGCGTTCGGCACCACGGGCGATGGGATTCTCACCGGCCTCCGGCTGCTCGGACGAATGGCTCGCACGGGTAAGTCGGCATCCGCACTGGCCGCAACGATGACAACCCTTCCGCAGGTTCTGATCAACGTGAAGGTCGGGGACAAGGCGACAGTCGCAGCATCGCCGTCGGTACTCGCAGCAGTCGCGGACGCAGAGCGCGTCCTCGGTGACGGTGGTCGCGTGCTCCTGCGCCCGTCCGGGACAGAGCAACTGGTCCGCGTCATGGTCGAGGCCACCGAACTTCCGCTCGCGCAGAAGCTGGCCGACGAGTTGGCCGAGATCGTCGGTTCGGTTTAGCCCCTCATTACGCGTTCGCGTTTTGAGGGAACGTAATTGCGCCCTGCTGCGTCCCAGGAGTCAAAGGCCGCTCGACGTGCGAGTGGTTCCGCTGAAGCTTGGGGGCGCTCGTGGATGTCGACCGCGCTGGAACAGATGAATTGGCACGCCAAGCGGTGTCGGTGGCCCAGGCTCTGCGCGATTCTGCGGACCCGATCAGGCGTCTGCGATTCAGCGGTGCCGTTTCGGGCCGTGATTACGCCGAGCATGGAGCCGCGTTGGCGTCGGCATTGGCGGTCCTGAATTCTCGCTTGACTGGCCGTGCGGATCTTCTCGATGCGTTGGCGCGTCGGCTTTCCTCTTCGGCTGAGGTGATCGCTGAGGTGGACGGTCAGGGTGCGCAGCGATTGCGAGACTCCAGCGGGTCGGTCTCATGATACCGACGAGCGGTACCGCACAGGCAGTACCAAACAGCTACTATTGCGTCGAAGATATTCTTGCACTGCGTGATTCACGCGTGCGTCCTGACGAAATCCTGGATGCTGGTGCGAGGGGACTGCAGTTCTTCGATCGATTTCACGACCTGGCCTCTCGGTTGGGCTTCGAAGAACGGATGCTTACGTCCTACGAGGATGCGTATCGCGCAGAGGCTGGTATCGATTTCGATGCACTAATGCGAGATGCGTCGGACATGGCCGCAGCGGTGGACGGTTCGGTCGCCGAGATCGCGATGCTGACGACCCTGGCGGAGAATCTTCCTGCAGTGTGGAATGTTTCCCGCGTGGGTGCGGTCGTAGATCATGCCTTCGCGGCGCGGCGTGAAGCTCGGTCCGATGCGGATTCGGCGCCACTGTTGATCACGCTGGCCGACGAGTTCGCGCGGACGGTTCGAACGGCTTTGGCAGACAAGGCTTTCAAGGTGGCAAGCCTCGACCGGGCGACGATCGGCGGTCTGGGTGCGGGGGAGATCGACCAGCTGACTCACGTCGCTTCCACCGGTCGTGGTGCGGCGCCATGGCTGGACACGGTTTTTCGTTCGGCGTATCTCGATACTCGCGATGAATTCGACAGGGCGTGTGCGGAGTGCGCGAGCGCGGTTGGTCATGCTTTTGACGCCGCGACCCAGTGGGTGACAGACGCGTTCACGTCAACCTTTCCGATCGCCGAGCCGAGTGCATCCGGTGTCGCCGCCGCTCCTGTCTCTTTCTCGATCGGCGGCAACACTTGGGGCTTCTCGATTGCGTCCGACGGTCGTGGGGTGAGTCTGGATGTTGCAGGTGCTGACGGGAACTCTGTGTCGGCCACCCTGGAGTTGAGCGAAAATGGTTGGCCGAGAATAGTGCTCGATGCCGATCCGGAGATGTCGCTGCACGAGGCGCGCCCGCAAGAAGCGTCCCAGCCTGCGACACTCCAGCCCGAAACTCCCGACCCTGAGATTCGCGAGCACGAGGTGCCGGTCGAAACCACCGCCGAAGTCTCGCCCGCGCCGGACCCGGAGCCGCCTTCCACAGTCCCCGACGAGTCGATCGTGGCTCCCGACGGAGAGACGGGCGCTGAGTTGGCCGGAGCTGGTCCGCTGTGAAGTCCGTTCACGCGCCGTTCGAAGCGATCCGTCGAACCCTCGACTCTCAACTCGACGACTTCCGTGAGCGCAGAGTGGCCGCAGCGAGCGCGGAATCGCGCCAGGAGCCGCCGTCCGAAACGACATCCGCCGAGAATGACACGGATGGGACCGTGAGAGCCGGCCCGTATCTGCGATCCGCGTCAGAGCCGACGCCGACGCCGCCGTGCTCGCCGCCGGAGTCGGTGGCGAGTACGGACTCCTACTTACGCAACAGCTGGCTGGCCCGCGCGTCGGAGTGAGGTTCGACCGGCAGCAACGGCGCCGTGTGCGGAATCTCGACGTCGGGATCAGCAAAATCCTTGTACTTCTTGTCGCCGGTCAGATGGAACAACAGGAAGCCCGTGAGCAGGCACCGTGTGGCGGCCTGTGTCTTGCGCTCGGATCCACCGAGGCCCAGGGCGCCGAGGAGTCGGCGGCCTTCGATCAGTCCGGCGTCTTGGGCGTCGTTCACGGTACGTGCGATGACAGGACCGCCCCACTCCACGCTCAGCGGCCGGGCATTGCTGGTCAAGGAATCGACGTCGTCTTCGCCGGCGAGGATCAATCCGGGCGCTGTGATCTTCGACGCGTAGTTCTCCGCCTTGGGTGCTGTCGGGGCCGGGAACAGTGCGGCTACCGCACCGACATCCCCGCGCTGCGCTGCGGCCAGTACCGCCGCGCCCGCGCCCATGCCGTGACCGGCAAAGGCGACCCGATCGGGTTGGACGCTGATCTGGCCGGGGCCGAGTCGCACGCCGACGCAGATGTCGAGCGTCGCTCGAAGATCTGCAGCCAATCCGAGATGTGACGGGACCGGACCGCGTTCGCTGTCGGGCGCCGCTGCGACAATTCCCCAGGAAGCGAGGTGCTGGAGTGTCTGCTCGTACTTGTGGGACCCGACCATCCACCCGTGCGCGAAGGCAACGGCGGGGAGATTGAAACCGGTTTCCGGCGTGTACACGACACCCGGCTGTCCGGCCAGGGCGAGGTTGCCGCGGAGAACTCGGTGCGGGCCGCGCTTGGACAGCTCACGGGTCAGTGTCTTCAGTTTCGGTGCCACGGTTGAAGACGTTATCCGATGAGCCGCCTCGTGTATGCGGAGCGGACGCCGCAACCAGGTGCGGGAACCGCAAAATGCGCCCACCGCCGATGTCCAAGTACCCTGAGTCACCATGTGCGGAATCGTGGGATACGTCGGCCACCGCCCAGCTCTGGGCGTTGTGGTGGAGGCTTTGCGACGAATGGAGTATCGCGGGTACGACTCGTCGGGAATCGCGATTCTCGACGGAACCGGTGGGGTCGAGATCGAGCGTAAGGCCGGTAAGTTGGCCAACCTCGAGGCGGAGCTCGGCGAGTACGGTGCGGATCACTTCGTCGGTACGTCCGGTATGGGCCATACCCGTTGGGCGACGCATGGGCGTCCGACGGACCGCAATGCGCACCCGCATCGTGATGCCTCGGGCAAGTTGGCTGTCGTTCACAACGGAATCATCGAGAATTTTGCCCCGCTGCGTGCGGAGCTCGAGGCTGCAGGCGTCGAACTGCAGAGCGACACGGATTCCGAGGTCGCGGTTCACCTCGTCACCCGGGCGTACGCCCAGGGGCCGACGGCAGGTGATTTCATCGAGAGTGCGCTGTCGGTGGTTCGTCGGTTGGAAGGTGCGTTCACGCTCGTCTTCACGCACGCTGATCATGCGGACACGATTGTCGCCGCGCGCCGCTCGACACCGCTCGTAGTCGGTGTCGGTGAGGGCGAGATGTTCCTCGGCTCCGACGTCGCTGCATTCATCGAGCACACACGCGATGCGGTTGAACTCGGACAGGATCAGGCAGTGGTGATCACTGCCGACAGCTACCGGATCTCCGACTTCGCGGGTAACGAGGCAGAAGGACGCCCGTTCCGCATCGACTGGGATCTCGCGGCCGCCGAAAAGGGTGGTCACGATTACTTCATGCTCAAGGAGATCGAAGAGCAGCCGACCGCTGTCGCCGACACGCTCCTCGGCCACTTCGAGAACGGGAAGATCGTCCTCGACGAGCAGCGGTTGTCCGATCAGGAACTGCGCGACGTCGACAAGGTGTTCGTTGTCGCTTGCGGTAGCGCTTACCACTCCGGTCTGTTGGCGAAGTACGCGATCGAGCATTGGACGCGTCTACCTGTCGAGGTCGAACTCGCCAGCGAATTCCGTTACCGCGACCCGGTTCTCGATCGCTCGACGCTTGTTGTCGCAATCTCGCAGTCGGGGGAAACGGCTGATACGCTCGAGGCTGTCAAGCACGCCAAGGACCAGAAGGCACGCGTCCTGGCGATCTGCAACACCAACGGTGCACAGATCCCGCGTGAAGCCGACGCAGTCCTCTACACCCGGGCAGGACCGGAAATCGCGGTCGCGTCCACCAAGGCGTTCCTGGCGCAGGTGACCGCGAACTACCTCGTCGGTTTGGCTTTGGCGCAGGCTCGCGGAACCAAGTATCCGGACGAGGTCGCCCGCGAGTACGCCGACCTCGAAGCGATGCCCGCATTGGTCAGCAAGGTACTCGAGACGGCAGAACCGGTGCGCGCGTTGGCGCGCCAGTTCGCGCACGCGTCGACCGTGCTGTTCCTGGGGCGTCACGTCGGCTACCCGGTGGCGCTCGAGGGTGCGCTCAAGCTCAAGGAGCTCGCGTACATGCACGCCGAGGGCTTTGCCGCCGGTGAGCTCAAGCACGGCCCGATCGCCTTGATCGAGGAGGACCTTCCGGTCATCATCGTCATGCCGTCGCCGCAGGGCCGCGCTGTCCTGCACTCGAAGTTGGTGTCCAACATTCAGGAGATCAAGGCGCGCGGGGCGACGACTATCGTCATCGCTGAGGAAGGCGACACCGTCGCCGCGGCGCACGCGGATCACCTGATCGAGATTCCGGCGTCACCGACTCTGCTGCAGCCGTTGCTGTCCACGGTTCCGTTGCAGATCTTTGCGGCCGAGGTTGCCGCGGCGCGTGGCTACGACGTCGACAAGCCGCGTAACCTGGCGAAATCGGTTACGGTCGAGTAGCTTTCGCTAGAAAATCGGGCCCCGCAGTCGCAAGACTGTGGGGCCCGAGCGCGTTACGGCGTCTCGACGACGACGGTTCCGCGCATCTCGGGATGCGGTGTGCAGGTGTAGTCGTAGGTTCCGGGTTCGGTGAACGTGTAGGTGTAGGTTCCCGATTTCTTGAGCGGACTGCGGAGTTTGCCCTTGGCGTCCCCGAGGCCGTTGACGTCGTGGGCCATTCCGTTGTCGTCGAACACCCACGTGACCGTCTCGCCGACATTCACGGTGATGGACGCGGGGGAGTACGCCATCCCGGAGATGGTCACCACGGGTCCGCTGGCCGTCGTTTCCGGAGCCGGTGGTGTGGAGTCGGTGCCGGAACTGCACCCGACCAGACCGAGAGCGAGCACGAGACCCGCGATTGCCGGGCGAAGACGTGATTTCATGGTTTCGAGGGTAGCGACGGCAACTGAAGGGTTCCGACATGCGTGGGTACTACACAGCCGATCAGGTGCGAGCAGCTGAGGCGCCGCTGCTCGACAAGCTGCCCGACGGGGTGCTGATGCGTCGAGCGGCGTACGGTCTTGCGCGAGTAGTCGCGGACGAATTGCGTTCCCGTACAGGGTCGGTCGCGCATCGGTCGGTGACGCTTCTGGTCGGTACGGGCGACAACGGCGGTGATGCCCTGTGGGCCGGTGCGTTGCTCCGCAAACGAGGTGTGAGCGTGCGGGCCGTGTTGCTCGATCCGGCGCGCGCTCATCGGGCGGGCCTCGATGCTCTCTTGACGGCCGGCGGCCGAGTCGCCGCCGAAGTCGGGTCGCCGGATCTGGTGATCGACGGCATCGTCGGGATTTCCGGGCACGGCGGTCTACGGCCTGACGCGGCCGATCTCGTCGGCCAGGTGGATGCACCGATCGTGGCGGTCGATCTTCCGAGCGGCGTCGACGCGAACACCGGCGCAGTGGACGGCCCGTCGGTGACCGCTGATGTGACGGTCACATTCGGTGCGCTCAAGCCGGTACACGTACTCGCGGCTCCGCTGTGTGGTCGTGTCGAACTCGTGGACATCGGATTGAGCATCAGCGAACCCGAATTCGGTTCGCTCGATCCGGCGGAGGTCGGTGCGCTGTGGCCGGTGCCCGGTCCGGAGGACGACAAGTATTCGCAGGGTGTGGTGGGCATCGTTGCGGGAAGTGAGCAGTATCCCGGCGCGGGCGTGCTCTGTACCGGTGCCGCGGTGACCGCGACCGCCGGCCTGGTCCGCTACGCCGGGCACGGCGCCACCGAGGTGCTCGCCCGGTTCCCGGAGGTGATTGCGAGTGAGACCTTCCAAGCCGCCGGGCGAGTTCAGGCGTGGGTGGTCGGCCCCGGTATGGGTACCGACGACGACGCCGCGCGACTTCTGGCGTCGGTGCTGGCTACTGATGTACCCGTTGTTGTCGATGCGGACGGACTTACCCTCCTCGCTCAGCGTCCCGAACTTGTCGCAGCCCGGACCGCGCCGACACTGTTGACGCCCCACGCCGGCGAGTTCGCTCGATTCACAACTCTTGGCGACGACAGGATCGCGGCCACGCGTGCTCTTGCCGCACGCCTCGGAGTCACGGTCCTGCTGAAGGGCCATACGACGGTGATCTCGGATCCCGGCGGTGAGGTGCTGGTCAACGACGCCGGCGGCTCCTGGGCATCGACGGCAGGTTCGGGTGACATCCTCTCCGGTGTGATCGGTGCGTTGCTGGCGGCGGGTCTGAGCCCTCTCGAAGCCGGGGCCGTCGGGGCGCGGGCTCACGCGTTGGCTGCGAACATCGCCGCTGCCGGCGGTCAGAGCGATGTCGCCGGAGCACCGATTTCGGCTTCACCCCTGCTGGGAGGTCTGCGGGAATCGGTGCGTGTGCTTCGCTCTTTTGCCCTCGATTGAGGGTGTTCAAACCCGAACACGTGTCCGATTCTGCGTGGGTGGCAGGATTGTCGCCATGACGCTTGCCCAGGGAAGAGCACCGAAGGAGCCTGCGGAGGGGAAGGCGAGCCGACTCGACGACGCAGTAGGGCCGCAGACGGAGGCAGTCGTCGATCTGGACGCGATCGCGCACAACGTGCGTGTTCTGCGTGAATTTGCCGGGGATGCAGCGTTGATGGCGGTCATCAAGGCGGACGGATACAACCACGGCGCAGTTGCGGTGGCGCGGACGGCGCTCTCGGCGGGAGCCCGGGAACTCGGCGTCACCACCATCGCGGAGGCACTGGTCCTTCGCGAGGCAGGCATCACCGCTCCCGTCCTTGCCTGGCTGCACGGCGTCGACGCCGATTTCGCCTCGGCGATCCGATCGGACGTCGAGATCGGCGTGTCCTCCCCGCGACACCTGGCCGCTGTCGTCGGCGCGGCACGGGTTCTGGGACAACAGGCGACGGTGACGCTCAAGGTGGACACCGGTCTCAATCGCAACGGCGTATCGAGAACCGAGTGGCCGCAGATGCTCGACGACCTCGCCACTGCGCGGGACGAGGGCACGATCAGGCTGCGCGGAGTGTTCTCTCACCTCGCGCACTCGGACGAACCGCATCACGACGTCATCGACATGCAGAAGCAGCGTTTGATCGACGCGGTTGCCGACGTCCGCGCTCGCGGATTCGACCCCGAAGTCGTTCATCTTTCCAACTCCGCTGCTACAGTCACCCGTCCTGACCTGCGGTTTGACATGGTTCGGCCCGGAATCGCGATATATGGATTGTCTCCGGTGCCCGAACTCGGAGATTTCGGTTTACGACCGGCGATGACGCTGCGAGCGAAGGTGATTCTGGTGAAGAAGGTAGCCGCCGGAGAGGGCGTCTCCTACGGGCATCAGTGGGTCGCACCGCACGACACCACTCTTGCGCTGCTTCCCGTCGGCTACGCCGACGGTTTGTCTCGCGCACTGAGTGGCAAGTTCGAAGTGCAGTTGGGCGGTAAGCGTCGCCAGGCTGTCGGGCGAATCTGCATGGACCAGGTATTGGTGGACCTGGGTCCGGACGGTGACGGAGTTCGCGAAGGCGACACCGCGATCTTCTTCGGCAACGGCGATCACGGCGAACCCAACGCGCAGGCCTGGGCCGACGTACTCGACACCATTCACTACGAGGTCGTGACCGGGATACGTGGACGCACTGTGCGTACGTACATCGGGGGAGAGACGTCATGAAGACTGCAGGAAAGATGAGCATTCTCGGTGGCCTGCTCAGCGCCGTGGCGCTCGGCTCGATGGCCGGCGTGAACGCATTCAAGACCGCGACGCGTCCGGGCCGGGAAATCTACGCGGACGAGGACTTCGACCTCATGACGCGCGACCGCAAGAGCACGGTGCGCACCGAGGACGGTGTCGAGCTGGCAGTTCGCGAAGTGGGACCGGACGACGCTCCGCTGACAGTCGTTTTCGTGCACGGATACTGCCTGAGTGCGCTGTCCTGGCATTTCCAGCGCCGCCAGCTCGAAGAGCGATGGGGCAACAAGGTTCGCATGGTGTTCTACGACCAGCGCGGACACGGAGACTCGGGCATGCCGCGTTCGAAGAGTTGTACGGTTTCTCAGCTCGGCCGCGACCTCGCGACCGTCGTCGAGGCCAAGGTACCCAAGGGGCCGATAGTTCTGGTCGGTCACTCGATGGGCGGCATGACGGTACTCGCGCTCGCCGGTCAGCGACCCGAATGGTTCGAGGGCCGAGTCATCGGCGTGGGGCTGGTCGCGACGACGGCGGCAGGCCTGGCGGAGACCGGCCTGACCCGCAATCTGCAGAATCCGATCATCGACGGATTCCGGTTGGCAGTGCGCACCTCACCAGGAGTAGTTCAGCATGCCCGGGGCGCTGCGCGAGTATTGATCACGCCGATCCTGCGTGCGGCCTCGTACGGCACCGATGTCAGCCCACGGCTGCATGAACTCTCGGACGGCATGCTCGACCGCACCTCGGTTGTGACCATCGTCAATTTCCTGCGGACGTTGGAACTGCACGACGAGTCCGCTTCTCTCGAGGTCCTCGCGCACACACCGGCAGTCGTGATCTGCGGCGATCAAGACATGATGATTCCGTTCATCAGCTCCAAGCGTCTCGCCGCCGATCTCCCCGAATCCGAACTCGTGCGAGTTCACGGGGCCGGCCATCTGGTGCAGCTCGAGTTCCCGGCGATCGTGACGGACGCAATCGACAAGTTGGTGCAGCGAGCGCAGGTAGAAGAGCGGTCCGATGTCGGCTGAGAACTCCACGGGACTTCCCGTGTCCGGACAGATCACGTTGGAAACGGCCGAGGATACCGAGGCTTTCGGCCGACGCTTGGCGGCGGGACTTGTTGCCGGCGACCTGGTGGTGCTGGACGGTCCACTCGGGGCAGGCAAGACCGCGTTGACGCGCGGAATCGGCGCCGGGCTCGGGGTGCAGGGCCGGGTGACGTCCCCGACGTTCGTCATCGCTCGTGAGCATCGTCCGGGCATCCGCCCTGGCGGCGGAGTTCCCGTCGGCATGATCCACGTCGACGCATACCGGCTGGGAGACAGCGGACCGCATGCGCTCGACGAACTCGATGCCCTCGACCTCGACACCGACCTCACCGATGCAGTGGTGGTGGTCGAATGGGGTGGTGACGTCGTGGAAAGGCTCGTCGAACGGCACCTGCGAGTGCAGCTTCATCGGGAACCCGAATCGGATGTGCGGACTGCGAGTTGGTCCTGGACGTCGTGAAAGGGAGTTTGGTGTCACAGACGTCGTGAAACGGCGTTTCGTGTCACAGACGTCGTGACCCTCCCGGGCCGGAAGTAGTTCTTCACGTGCGGGTACCCTGAGAAATCGTGCTTGTTCTCGCAATTGACACCTCCACTCCGGCAGTCACTGCCGGAGTCGTCTCCCTGTCGGCTTCGTCACCGGACCCAGTGTCACCGGACGCAGAGTCACCGGACACAGTGGAGACGCTTGCCGTGCGTGTCACGGTCAATCCTCGTGCGCACGCCGAGGTCTTGACCCCTCACGTCCTCGAATGCCTCGCAGAGGCAGGGCTCACACCGGCCGACTTGAACGCCGTCGTCGTGGGTGTCGGGCCAGGGCCGTACACCGGACTGCGTGTCGGCATGGCGACGGGCGCTGCCTTCGGTGACGCACTCGGTGTTCCCGTGTACGGCGTGTGCAGCCTCGATGCGATCGCGGCTGCGGTACCGACCACACCGAGCCTGCTCGTCGTGACTGACGCGAGGCGTCGCGAGATCTACTGGGCGCGCTATGACGGCGGAGTGCGCGTCGAAGGACCGGCTGTGAATTCCGCCGGCGACGTCGATCCTTCGTCTTCGACGCTGATTGCCGGATCCGCTTCGCACGTGGACTTCTTCGATCTACCCGTCGACCCGGCGGAGACACCTTCACCGGCCGGGTTGGTGACAGTCGCTGCTCGCGAGATCCTGGCCGGTTCGGTTCCGGCCCCGCTGGAGCCGCTGTACCTCCGACGCCCGGACGCGAAGACCCTTGCAGAACGTGGCAAGTGAGGCAGAGCAGATGAAGTACAGCATCGAGCCGATGAACGTCGATGACACCGAACGGTGCGCGGAGTTGGAGCGCGCGTTGTTCGCGGGCGACGGACCCTGGAGCGCACAAGCGTTCGTCTCGGAACTTGCAGGCGCACATAATCATTACTTCGTTGCCCGGGAGCCTGACGGTCACGTCCTCGGCTACGCCGGAGTCGCATTGTTGGGGGCGTCGCCGAACATGGAGGCCGAGGTTCACACCATCGGTACAGATCCCTCGGCTCAGCGACTCGGAATCGGCGGCGCGTTGCTCGATGCGCTTCTGACTCTGGCGGATTCACGGCAGTGCCCGGTGTTCCTGGAAGTGCGCACCGACAACCAACCTGCCATCGCGCTGTACCGGCGCGAAGGATTCGAGATCGTCGGAACACGAAAGAAGTACTACCAGCCCAGTGGGGCAGATGCGTACACGATGAGACGGCCTGCCGTGCTCGGTGTCCGCGAAATTGAGGAGCAGCAAGCATGATCGTCATGGGTGTCGAAAGTTCTTGCGACGAAACAGGTGTCGGTATCGTCCGCTGGAACGGTGACGGAACCTGCGAGCTGTTGGCCGACGAGGTGGCATCGAGCGTGGATCAGCACGCCAGGTACGGGGGAGTGGTTCCCGAAGTGGCCTCGCGGGCTCACCTCGAGGCGATCGTGCCGACGATGCGCCGTGCCCTTGCTGCCGCCGGTATCGAGAAGCCCGACGCGCTGGCCGTCACCATCGGACCCGGCCTGGCCGGCGCGCTGCTGGTCGGTGTAGCCGCAGCGAAAGCCTATGCGGCAGCATGGAACATCCCGTTCTATGCGGTCAATCATCTCGGCGGTCACGTCTCGGTGGACACTCTCGAGCACGGTCCGTTGCCCTCGTGCGTCGCATTGTTGGTCTCCGGCGGTCACACACACCTGCTTCACGTCGAAGATCTGGGCAAGCCCATTGTCGAACTGGGCACGACTGTCGACGACGCCGCCGGTGAGGCCTTCGACAAGGTGGCCAGACTGCTCGGACTCGGCTTTCCCGGTGGACCGGCACTCGATGCTGCTGCGCAAGAGGGAGATCGGAACGCAATCGCCTTCCCTCGCGGCATGACGGGGCCGCGCGACTCGCGGCACGACTTCTCGTTCTCGGGACTCAAGACGTCCGTCGCGCGCTATGTCGAATCGAAAGAGCGCGCAGGCGAGACCTTTTCGATCCCGGACATCGCTGCCTCGTTCCAGGAAGCGGTTGCAGACGTCCTGACGATGAAGGCAGTGCGTGCAGCCAAGGACGTCGGGGTCGACACGTTGGTTCTCGGCGGCGGCGCCACGGCCAATTCGCGTATCCGCTCACTCGCCGAGCAGCGCTGCGCCGAAGCGGGCATCACGTTGCGCATTCCGAAACCTCGACTGTGCACGGACAACGGCGTGATGATCGCATCGTTGGCCGCTCACCTGATCGGAAACGGCGCAGGCCATTCGGAATTGAGTGTTGCGACGGACCCGGGGCTGTCGGTCTCCGTCAGCCAGTTGATGCACTGAAAATCGGCCGACTGAGAATCAGCCGACCGGGGCCGGTTCCCGATCCGGTGTGGTCGCGGGACCGTTTTCGGGCATCGAGGTATTCGGTTCACCGGGCTTCGTCGTCGGATCACCACCACCAGGGGTAGTGATTTCGGTTTCGGTGGAACCAGATCCAGGAGTCTCCGGCGTCGTCGGGTTCTCGCCGCCGCTCTCACCCGGGCCGAGACCGCCGCCGGGGTTTGCCTCGGTCGGATCGACCGGGGGCGTCGCCTCGGTGTCCGGCATCGTCGGCCACCACGCCGGTGGATCGGGCAGCGTGATTCCGGGAATGGTCGGCCAATTCGGAGTGGTCGTTGTCGTGGTCGGCGGCGTGGTTGTCGTCGAGGTGTCCGGGATCGGCGCAGGCGGAAGTGTGTACTGATGAGTTGTGTACGAGTGCGTGTCGTAAGGCTGCGAGTCGAACGGGGTGGTGGGATACCCGTACCGAGGATACGTGCTGCCGGCTACCGAAGGCAGAGGATCATGAGACGGAATGATCGTCGATCCGGTGCTCGGTGTCGCTTCGGGGCTCACCGTCGTCGTGGTCGACCCGGTTCCGACGGGCGAGACCGCGGTGTCGTCGGTCGGTACCAATTCCTTTGCGCCGTAACCGAGTACCAGTCCGCCGACCACGAGCGCACCGATCAACGCTCCCGATACCTTGGCGGTGGATCCGGAGCGCTGGTCACTTCCGGAGCCCAGCAGCGGGAAACGAATTGCGGTGATCGAATCTGCCAGGAGTGCAGCACCTTTGGTTGCCGCAGTCTCGGGCTCGACGATCTCGACCATGGGGACGTCGACGGCAGCGGCGACGGCGGACCGCACGGCCGGAATATGTGCGCCACCGCCGATGAGTACAACGGCACCGACGGGCCGCGGTGAGCCCTTCACGACTTCACGGATGAAGGTGACGGCGCGCTCGATATCCGGGGCGATGATGGCCTCGAACTCGTCGCGCGTGATCGCCATCGCGTCGATCGGAAGGTCGACGGTCACCTTGGTGGACGTGGACAGTTGCTCTTTGGCGACATGGCACCGGGCGGCAAGAAGTTCCGCGTCGGTGTACCGGCGCAAGTGCCCTGGCGCCTTCTCCGTCACGAAGTCGACCAATGCCCGGTCGATTCCGGCCCCTGCGAGGGCGTCTATACGGTCGGAGTGCAGAACTTCACCGGTGTGGTCGACGACGGACACCGTCAGACCTTGATCGCCGACGTCCACCTGAGCTGTCGTGTCGTACCGCTCGGTTTTCCCTGTCTCGGCGAGATACGCGTGTACGGCGGCAGGTTCGGGGATTGCACGGACCTGCTTCGGCGAGCGCGAAAGAGATGACCTGATGCTCGCGAGTTGATCGTCCGTGCGATAGCTGACACCGATCGAGCGCGGCGCTTCAGATCCGTCCGTTACCTGCGTCGTCATCAGCTTGATGGATGCTCTGACAAGGTCACCGACGTTGGAATTGGCCTGATCCGCCGAGACGAAGCGAGTCTCGGCAGGCACGGCGCCTGGCGCGTTTGTGCTGGTATCGGTGTCGACGAGTGCTGAATAGACACCGGAAGATCCAGTGGAAATTCCCAGTGAACAACTCAACGCACACCTCCTCACAGTCAATACCGGTCAATGTTCAATCGACCGCCGTTATATGAACGTTACAGAAGGTTCGTGAGGATTGCTCAGTGCTTTTCGTCTCCGTGACGTCCTTTTCGGACCGAAAGGGTGGTTTTACCTGCGAAATTGTCGATCATTGATTCATGCGGAAAAAAGGCGATTCTCCCCACATCGACCGGGAACGACGACGCGCGCTGATCCGTGGTGCAGTGCTTCGGCCCACGCTGACGGTGATCGCCTTCGGATGCGCGTATTTCTTTCTGCCGTGGATCGATGTACATACCGCGAGTGCAATCTTCCTCTTGATCGGTGGAGGCGCCGCGGTACTTGCCGTGACCACCTGGCAGGTGTGGCGAATTCTGCGTTCCGATGTGCCATCTCTGCAGGCGGTCGAAGCTGTGGCGGTGGTGATGCCGACGTACTTGTTGTTGGTGTCCATCACCTATTTTTCGGTGGAGCATGCAAGCCCTGGCAGTTTCACCGAACCGCTGTCGCGTATGGCGGCGCTGTACTTTTCGTTGTCCGTCTTCTCGACAGTCGGATTCGGTGACATCGCCGCGCAGACGGACCTTGCCCGGGGGCTCGTGAGCCTTCAGATCGTCTGCAATCTGGTGTTGATCGGATTCGGTGTTCGATTCGTCGTTGCCGCAGTGTCGTGGGCGAAATCGCACCGCTCGCCTTCGAGCGGACCTGAAATCACCTAGGACACTGCGGCAATCGGAGTCATCGTCCGGTGTGGACCAACAATTCGACGTTCTGGTCGACGCCGGTACCCGTCAGCTTCGGGTCGCGGTGGATGTCGTTGAACGACAGTTCGCGGTACAGCGAGGCGAGCCCGGCTGCCGACTTGTCGCTGTAGTCGACGGAATTGGGACTCTCCGCCTCGAAGAGCGTCGCAAGCAACGACACCGTTCCGTCATGGTTGTCCGCGATCTCGATGATGCGTCCGAGTTGCGGGTAGTCGATGTGAGAGGCGGTGTTGATCTCCCAGAAGCCCTGCTCGGGGGTCGCGCCGGGCCACGGGGTGATCTTGTTCTCGTGGGTGTGTCCGTTGACCCAGGCAAGTACGTTCGGGAAACGATGCAGCAAGTCGAGAAGCTGTGAACCGCGCAGGCGTGGCTCGAGGACGTTCTCGGGGTCGGGAATGAGATTGTCCATCGTGTCGCTCGTGTGGTGACTGAACAGCACGAAATACGTGTCACCTCGCGACTCGGTGACGCGAGAGCCCGCGGCGTCGTAGTAGGTGCTGCTGCCGGCGCGCAGGGTGTTCTCGATCCACTGGAACTGAGCGGCGCCCAGCGAACCGTCGACGAGGCCCGCGCGGTTGGTGGAGTCCATGCTGATGCCGACGACGCCCGGTGCGATCTCGAACGAGTAGTAACCGATACCGGTGTCGCCGGCGTCGGGGGCGAAACCGTGTCCGACGGGGCCGGGACCGGTGTGCGCGGGATCAAGATGTGCGGCGATGAACTGTCGCGGTGTGAACGGCGCGCGCGACGGGTCGGGGGTGACCTGGCGCGGCGGCGTCGTGAAGGCGGACAGGATTCCGGGTATCGCACTGGGATCGAACTTGGTGGCGACGTCGATCTGCTTGGCCTGCTCCGGTGAACCAGGCACCTCGAATTTGAGAGATCCCGTGTACATCGCTTCGAGCGGCGGGATGCCGCTGGGCACCGTGCCGGACACCGAATCGTCGTGGTTGCCGAACACGCAGTACCAAGGGGTGTTCAGGCCGGGGCTCGACACGGGCGTGAAAGCGGCACCGAAGAAATCGGGGATCTCCGGGAATCCGGCCTTCTTGTACATGTCGAGCATCGGTGACTCGGGGTTCCAGTAGAGATCGGCACCCGAGTTCTGTACACCCTCGTAGCGGTCCTTGGCACCGGTATTGGCGACGACGGTTCCGCCGTTGAGTGAGGTGAGGAACCAGTCGAGTTCGGCGAATTCCTTGTTGTCCGTGTTGTCGCCGGTGGTGACGACGGCATCGAAGGGTCGCGACGTGTGCGGGCCACTGCCGATCGAATTGACCCGGCGGACAAGTGAAATCAGCCCGTGCGCCGTCAGGGTCTCCTGGGGGCGGAACGCCGAGCCGGTGATCTGGTGGACGTACTCGAATCGCATGGGGGACTGGGCGTCGACGATGTGGACGTCGGTCAGCTGCACGAGTGAGGCGAGTGCGGTGCGTCGGTCCTCGCGTCCCGACTTCGGCTCGGCCAACTCGCTGCGCACGATGTTCGCCCAACCGGGTCCGGCGGTGAGCTTGGTGTAGCCGCTGCTGCTGACGGGGGTGGACACGGACTCGAGAGTGGTGCCAGGACCTGACGTCGGAATGGTCGACGCGCCTGCATATTGCAGGCCCCACGGCTTGCCAAGGCTGACCGCGCCGACGGCGCCGAGTCCGGCGAAGGTCAGAAAACTACGGCGATTGATGTTCGTCACGAAGTGAACAATAGGTGAACGTGGTGGACGGCTGTCCTGTTTCGCTCTGGACGAAGAGAAAAATGCGCCCAGTCCTTGAGGGTTGGCACTCTCACGTATAGAGTGCCAATTGGCGCTGATCGAGTTCCGGCACCCGCGACGACGGGACTGCAGTGACGCGCCGTAAACGGCATACCCAAACAGCTGTCCGAGGATCGCCTCGGACGCACATACCCCAAAGTGGAGGGCTCATCGTGGCGAGCGTCAACATCAAGCCGCTCGAGGACAAGATCCTCGTCCAGGCCAACGAGGCTGAAACGACGACGGCTTCCGGCCTGGTCATTCCTGACACAGCCAAGGAAAAGCCCCAGGAGGGCACCGTCGTTGCAGTCGGCGAAGGCCGCGTCAACGAGCAGGGCAACCGCATCCCGGTCGACGTCAAGGAGGGTGACACGGTCATCTACTCCAAGTACGGCGGAACCGAGATCAAGTACGCCGGCCAGGAATACCTGATCCTGTCGGCACGCGACGTGCTGGCTGTCGTCTCCAAGTAAGACACACGTGATCCGCCCCGGAGTCCACCCAGGATCCCGGGGCGGAATGCGTTCACGCCCCGAAGATTCAGGAGCTGACAGAACAGATGTCCAAGCAAATTGCGTTCAACGAGACCGCACGCCGCGCTCTCGAAGCCGGAGTCGACAAGCTTGCCGACGCCGTCAAGGTGACCTTGGGCCCGCGTGGACGCCACGTCGTGCTCGCCAAGGCATTCGGCGGCCCCACCGTCACCAACGACGGTGTGAGCATCGCCCGTGAGATCGAGCTCGAAGATCCCTTCGAGAACCTCGGCGCACAGCTCGTCAAGAGCGTCGCCACCAAGACCAACGATGTTGCCGGCGACGGCACCACCACCGCGACCGTTCTGGCCCAGGCCATCGTCCGCGGCGGACTCAAGAACATCGCAGCGGGCGCGAACCCGATGGCTCTCGGCGTCGGCATCAACGCCGCAGCTGACAAGGTCGTCGAGGAACTGCTCGCCGCAGCCACCCCCGTCGAGGGCGAGAAGTCGATCGCTCAGGTCGCCACCGTCTCCTCGCGTGACGAAGAGATCGGCAAGCTCGTCGGCGAGGCACTCACCCGTGTCGGAACCGACGGCGTCGTGACGGTCGAGGAATCCTCCACCGTTGCAACCGAACTCGTTGTCACCGAAGGTGTTCAGTTCGACAAGGGCTACCTCTCGCCCTACTTCGTCACCGACATCGATGCGCAGAAGGCCGTCTACGAAGACGCGCTGATCCTGCTCTTCCGCGAGAAGATCAGCTCACTTCCCGACTTCCTTCCGCTGCTCGAGAAGGTTGCCGAATCCGGCAAGCCGCTCTTGATCATCGCCGAGGACGTCGAGGGTGAAGTTCTCTCCACCCTCGTGGTCAACTCCATCCGCAAGACCATCAAGGCCGTCGCCGTCAAGGCGCCGTTCTTCGGTGATCGTCGCAAGGCATTCCTCGACGACCTCGCAGTCGTCACGGCAGGCACCGTCATCAACACCGACGTCGGCCTCTCGCTCAAGGAAGCCGGCCTCGAGCTGCTCGGCAGCGCTCGCCGCGTTGTCGTCACCAAGGACGAGACGGTCATCGTCGACGGTGCAGGCACCGCTGACGACATCGCGACCCGCGTTGCGCAGCTGCGTCGCGAGATCGAGAACACCGATTCGGATTGGGACCGCGAGAAGCTCGAAGAGCGTCTGGCGAAGCTGTCCGGCGGCGTGGCCGTCATCAAGGTCGGCGCAGCCACCGAAACCGATCTGAAGGAACGCAAGTTCCGCGTCGAGGATGCGGTCAACGCAGCCAAGGCAGCAGTTTCCGAGGGCATCGTCCCCGGTGGCGGATCGGCTCTCGTTCAAGCCGGTACGGCTCTGATCGGGAACCTCGGCTTGACGGGTGACGAGGCCACCGGCGTTGCCGTGGTCCGCGAAGCCCTCAACGCCCCGTTGTTCTGGATCTCCAGCAACGCAGGCATCGACGGTTCCGTCGTTGTCAGCAAGGTCGCCGAGATGACCAAGGGCGAAGGCTTCAACGCTGCCACCCTCACCTACGGCAACCTGCTTGCCGACGGCGTCGTCGACCCGGTCAAGGTCACTCGCTCGGCAGTGGTCAACGCCGCTTCCGTCGCGCGCATGATCCTCACGACCGAGAGCGCCGTCGTCGAGAAGCCGACCGAGGAAGTTGCCGACACCGGACACGGTCACAGCCACTGACTCGCTGCTCGTAGTTTCGACAAAGAAGAGATCCCCCACCGGATTCCGGTGGGGGATCTTTTTTCGTCTGGCGATCAGATGAGCGGGATCGTTGCGAACGGCTCGCTCGTCGGCTGCTGCGATCCGCCGGGCGGTTCGACAGTGAACGCCAACTTCGTATTCGGACCGATGCCGTCGAGCACCACCTGAGTAGTGGGTTTGACGTCACCCGGAGCCATCGTCCCCATCGGGATCATCGTGGTGTCGTCGGTGTCGCCCGGCACCAGCCACATCTGGTAGACGGTATCCGGACTCGGGGGAGTCACATCGTTCATCACGAGGACTGCGGCGTCTTCGGAGGGCGAGAACAGCGTCGTGGCACTACCGCCGCCCGGGATGTCACGCGTCGTGGCATGAACGTCGGGTGCTGCCATGATTTCGGACGCGGCGTTCTGCGGCGGCGTGTTGTCGGACAGCGTGCGTCCGATTCCGATGCCGCCGACCAGGATTGCGACTGCGGCGGCCGCCGCAAGAGCCATGGTCCACGGGCGTCGACGGTTACGACGCTCGGCCAGCGAAACCGGGGCGTTGGGAGCCGCGGTCTGTTCTGCGATCGAGGCGAGGACGCTTCTGCGCAGCGACGGCGGGGGCTCGACGGCGTCGACGACGGTCATCGCGGCCATGGTTTCGGCGGTGAGCCGGACCTGGGCGTCGAATTCGGCGCGGGTCGCGGAGTCCGAAGCGGCAAGTCGTTTGTCGACCTCACGGCGCTCGTCGAGGTCCAACGCATCGATCGCGTAGGCGTACGCGTAGTCGATCAGCTCTTCGTCCATCTCACATCACCCCCAAACATCCACGTAGGCGCAGTAGTCCGTCGCGAATTCGCGACTTGATCGTGGGAATCGCCACGCCGAGATCTTCGGCCACCTCTCGGTACGTTCGGCCGCCGTAATAGGCGAGAGTCACCGATTGGCGCTGAGTGTCCGTCAGCGTTTCGAGACAGTCGGTGACAGCACGATGCTCGTCTCTTCGTGTCACTTCGTCGCTGACGACGTCGAATTCGGGAGTGGCATTGGTGGTGTCGTAGAGAGCCTGTCGATCCGAACTTGACTGTTCGGAGCGCACGCGATCCACTGCGCGCCGGTGTGCAAGTGTCAGGAGCCAGGAAAGCGCGGACCCCTTGGCAGGGTCGAAGCTGTCGGCTGATTTCCAGGCCTGGAGGTAGACCTCTTGGACCGCTTCCTCGGAGAAACCTGGATCACGGAGTACACGAAGAACCATGCCGTACACACGGGAGCTGGTTCGGTCGTAGAACTCGGCGAAGGCGCTCTGGTCGCCACCGGCGACGTTCGCGAGGATCACTGCCAGCTCGCGTGATTCCGCGATTCGCGCGGTGCGGGCCGCAGAATTGTCCGTCGGGCATGCATCGGCCGCATCCGACGCATGGTCTGGCTCGCTCACGAAGAGTTGTCTCGCTTCATCGCGTACAACCGTAGCGTGCATGTCCGGTTCTTTTCTCTTGGCCCGCCGTTGGCCGCTGTGCGCCTTTATTAACCGCGGGGGGTTGATAAAGGCGCACAGCAGGTGGGGACTACTGCGGCATCAGCACCGAATCGATGAGGTAGACGGTGGCGTTTGCGGTCTTGACTCCACCGCAGACGACAGTTGCGTCGTTGACCTTGATGTTGTCACCGGATCCGGTGACGGTGACCGTTCCGCCCTCGGCGGTGGGGTGCGTTCCGTCGATCGCGTCAGGGGCGATCTGGCCGGGAACCACGTGGTAGGTGAGGATCTTGGTCAGCGTGGCGCTGTCCGTCTTGAGGCTGTCGATCGTGGCGGGGTCGATCTTGGCGAATGCCGAGTCGATCGGTGCGAAGACCGTGAACTCGCCACCGTTGAGAGTGTCGACCAGGTTGACGTCCGGGTTGAGCTGGCCGGAGACCGCCGCGGTCAAGGTGGTGAGCAACGGATTGTTGGATGCCGCTGTGGCAACCGGATCCTGGGCCATTCCGCTGACCGATCCGGCGCCGCTCGGCACTGCAGCTGCATAGTCGGCACAACCGGCACCGACCAGATCGGAAGCAGGCTCCGCCATCGCGCTGCTGGGAGACATGCTCGATCCCATGGCAGAAGACGTCATGGCGGCGCTGGACGTGTCGGTCGACGAATCGTTGTCGTCGGAGGAGCAACCGACCACGCCGAAGACGGCGAAAGAGGCTGCTGCGGTGACTGCCAGAACTCGAGTAGAGGTGTTCATGGGTCTGCCTTCCTGAAGGGATGTGCTGAGGTGCACTGTCAGAAGGCATTCGGAGGCGGGCGTCGGTCGGATGGGTCGTGTCGGAAATTCTTTTCGACGGTGTCCCGTCCACACGCAAAAGCCCCCGAAAACTCTCGGGGGCCTAGTGCGCTGTACCTACGTGTATCAGGAAGCTATGCGGGTGGTGCGACGGTGGCGCGCGTGTAGTTCACGTTCGGTTTCCGACATTCCTCCCCAGATGCCGTACGGCTCGGCGACGGTCAGCGCGTGGCTGCGGCACTGCATCAGGACCGGGCACTGACGGCACATCTCTTTTGCGCGGGTTTCGCGCTGGGCACGTGCTCTACCGCGTTCGCCATCGGGATGGAAGAACATGGAGGAGTCGACTCCGCGGCACAGACCGTGCATCTGCCAGTCCCAGATGTCTGCGTTGGGGCCTGGAAGGTGATTCGGTGCAGGCATGTTGACTCCTTACTGCAAGCTCGCGTTGATCAACGAGCGGACCAAGTTGCCCGGAGGTTATCCGGGCCTTCTGAATCGTTCACGCTTGCTAACCGTAAGGGTGCTGAGTAAATCGCGTCAATAGGCTCGTTCAGTGGCGATCGGCATATATCGAAATGCGAGAGTTAACGAAGTATATATTTACATTTCGGGCCCCTCGTGCGTTGTTCTGCGCCGATGTCGAAATTGGGTCGATCGAGGTGGCGGCCGGCAAGCCTGGCAGCTCGAGATGCGAAACCCACAGATCAGGGATATGTTCGAGGCTGATCGCCCGGCGAAATCACTCGGTCATTCGGCTCGGTTTGCGTCATTTGTCCGATATTGCGTGGGCGGGGTTGCACTCCATTTCGGGACTTAGTGCCCAAGTTTCAACTAGGACATCCGTCCAATAAGTAATGCGCAGTTAACGTCACGGATATATGCCCGTTAAATATCATTACGAGTACATTTGGCAAATCTCAGTTGAATATCTGATTAACTCCGACAAAATTGCCTTTTCGTGTTTCGTGCGACTTTTGGCATCGTTGGTGTGACGCCGGTCGTGCGAATGTCCGCTCGTGCTGCTGCGATGATCAACCTGTGTCGACACCTGCGCGCCCTCAATCACCTGTGCCCAACGAAACAACTGCACTTTTAGGGTCCCTCGAGTCTGCCGCGTTCGGTGCGGATCCGGATCTCGACCGCCTCCCGGCGCCTTGCTCTACCCGAGATTGGTGGACAACGGCAGTAGTGCTGGGTGGTCAGGGCCACTACGCAAGAGCGCGGGCTGCATTGGATGTCCTCGATCGGCTCACGGCCGGGTTCTCGGCGCACTCGGATCGAGTTCTTGCCTCTCTGTCTGCCAGCACGAGGGCGTCGTTTCTTCGCCAGAGCGGACGCCATGCACTCGCGTCCACGTGGGACGGGCGCGCACTGGCGATCGTCGGCGGCCTGCCAGGTGATCCAGAGGCTGCCTGTGACGCTCTGACCGGTCTGGCCGCAGACGCCCTCGGCTGTGGCAGGCTCCCGCTCGGCTGGCGCCTGCTGGCGCAATGTCGGGCGCGTCTGGATGCCGAGGGCGGGCTGTGGCGGCAGGAAATTCGGATCGAATGGGTCTCCGCAGAATTGGCGTTGGCGGGAGGCGACTTCGCTCGTGCCCGCAGACACGCAGAACGCGCCGTCGAATTGTCAGCGGAATCGGAGTCTGTGCGGCACCGCGTGAAGTCGGATCTGCTGCGTAGCGCCGCGCTGACCGGAACCGACGCGAGCGCAGCCGTGAAGATGGCAGCAGATGTGTTCGCGCGGTGCCGGCAATACGGCCTGCTGCCCCTGGCCTGGGCGTCGTCTCTGTTGATCGAAGGTGTCAGCGGTGAGAGAACCTCACCGAGTGCCCGGGAGATCGGCGATCTGATTGCGATGCGTGGTGGATCACTCCTACCTTTGTCGTAACCACTCCACCGAAGTCTCCGGAGAACATTCCAGAAGGAGCTGTATCGATATCGCGACTGCTGGGCAGGTATGCGGAGACCAGTCGGTCCGGATGGTTACTCTTAGAGGGTTCCGCTGAGAGCGGGAGCACACCCGCTCGGGAGGTGCCACTGTAACGCCAGGATTTTCGCTGACGATGACAAATACGAGCGATGAGTTGGACACCGCGGTCGCCGCTGCTGCGCAGGGCGACCGTACAGCTCTAGCTTTGGTTCTGGAGAACATCCGACCGATGGTGGTGCGCTACTGCCGCGGTCGAGTGGGTGCGGCCGAGAGAGGACACCTGTCCGCTGACGACGTCGCACAGGAAGTCTGTCTGGCCGTGATGACCGCGCTGCCGCGTTATCAGGACCAGGGACGCCCGTTCATGGCCTTTGTGTACGGAATTGCCGCGCACAAGGTTGCGGACGCACATCGAAGCTCCGCCCGTAACAAGTCGGAGCCCGTTTCCGAAGTACCGGATGTAATAGCACTGGATGATGGTCCCGAACAGCGAGCTCTCGATTCGGAGTCCAGCAGACAGATGCACGAACTTCTCGGCACACTTCCGGAGAAGCATCGAGAAATCTTGATACTTCGCCTGGTGGTCGGGATGTCGGCCGAGGAAACGGCCGTCGCCGTCGGTAGTACCGCCGGAGCTGTACGAGTCGCTCAGCACAGAGCGATCGCGAAACTGAAAAAAGAAGTGACGAAAGCAGGTGAGAGCTTTGGCTAGAGACGAGGGGCATGACGCTTCGAATCTCGGTGATCTCGCCGACGACGGTACGCCAGTGGATTTGGCTGCGGTTCGGCGTGACGATGCGCTGATCGAATCCATTTCGAATGGTGGGCCGGTAGCAACCGATAGCACCGAACAGTACGAACTTGCGTTGATCCTCTCGCAATGGCGTGACGATGTCGTTGCGACTCCGATGCCCGAGGGTCCGTTGTTGGACGATGTCATCGCTGCAATCACAGCGACGCCGTCCGGCTTCTCCGATCGTCAGCGTTCACGTTCCCGTTCTCGATTGCGTGTGGTTCGTCCGATCGCCGCCGCTGCAGCAGTTGCAGCAGTGGTCTTCGGTGGCGCCACGGCGATGGCGTACGACGCCCAGCCCGGCGATGCCCTGTGGGGCGTCAAGCAGGTCGTCTTCGCCGACGAGGCCAACTCGACAGTTGCGAAGATCGACACGACTTCCGAGCTGGAAAAAGCCGAGCGGTTGTTGGCTGCCGGGGACATTCCTGCGGCAAAGATGGTGCTGGACAACGCAGCTCACCGTGCCGATGCGGTCAAGGACTCGCAGGACAAGACCGACCTCGTCGAGCGTTGGGGCAAGTTGATGACGCAGGTCCAGGAGACCACGTCACCCGCAGTGCCGCCGTCGACGACCGACCAGCAGTCCTCGATTGCCACCTCTCCCACGGCGATTCCGGGGATCTCCGTCAATCCGGCGAACCCTCAGCTGCCTGGGGGTGTGACCACGACGACAACGCCCAATCCTGGAATCATGCAGGCGCCTGGTCCAAGCGCGGCGTCGTCGACACCGTCATCGTCGCCCACGGCAACGACCACGACAACAACGACGACAACGACGACAACGACGCCTCTGGCGCCGGCCTCGTCTCCGTCGGGTGATTCTTCGTCACCCCCGCCCTGATCGCATCGTTCCGATCTGAATTCAAACGAAAGTGGCCGACAAGCAATTGCTTGTCGGCCACTTTCGTATGAGCTTGGGTGAGGTTTCGCTCAGCTGTCGAAACCGTCGCCGTGCATCGCCTCGTTCATCGACGCGTCGGCGTATCCACGGCAGTAGTCCCACGTGACATATGCCTCAGGCATCGGGTCGTAGGCAGGCTCGTGAGGGCGGACGGTTCCGTCCACGAGCAGCTGCAGCAGGTTTGCGCGCAGCATGTCCCAGTCGTGGTAGTGATCCTGTTGGCAGTCCTCGCAGCAGACTACGAGACCGCGGATACCGCGGTGAGCGAGGAGTGCCTCGTAAACAGCGAGGTCAGCGAGATCCTCCTCGACCGCTTGGCGTTCGTGGGGGTCGAGTGGTTGGCCCGGCTCGATGGCATCGAGAGCCGCGGAGGGGTCAGCTGGGTCGCCGGCGAAGGGATCTGGCGGCAGACCGGGGGGCAGTTGATCACGCACAGCACCACGGTACGCAGGTCAGGGGGGTCAGCGCCACTTGTTACGCGTACACGCAGCGTGGGTGGGATGGTTCGGACCTTTGAGTGAGCCGATACCATGGTGTGCAACGCCGGGAAAAGGTGCCAGGAATTTCTTTCCGTGCAGGCGCCTTCTATCCGATATCCAGCTTTCGTAATCCGTTTCGAGGCGGCTGCTACAGCGGTCGCCCTGGGCGAATCTAGGTCCATGGAGGGTCCTGACCGCATGAGTAGTTCTGCAGGACATGTACACACCGGAGGAGACGACCCCAACAAGGTCGCGATGCTGGGACTGACATACGACGACGTGCTGCTGTTGCCGGCTGCGTCCGACGTCATCCCGAGCCAGGTCGACACGTCCAGTCAACTGACCCGCGACATCCGTCTGCGGATTCCGTTGGTCAGTTCTGCGATGGACACCGTCACCGAGTCGCGCATGGCAATTGCGATGGCACGCGCCGGCGGCATGGGTGTTCTGCACCGCAACTCGTCGGTTGAGGTCCAGGCAGGACAGGTCGAGACGGTCAAGCGTTCCGAGGCCGGCATGGTGACCGATCCCGTCACGTGTAAGCCGACCGACACGATGGGTGAGGTCGATGCGAAGTGCGCTCGTTTCCGCATCTCGGGTCTGCCTGTCACCGACGACGCCGGCCAGCTGGTTGGCATCGTCACCAACCGGGACATGCGTTTCGAGGTCGACCAGAATCGCCCGGTCGCGGAGATCATGACCAAGATGCCCCTGATCACCGCTCAGGAAGGCGTCACCGCTGACGTGGCACTGGGCCTTCTTCGTCGGCACAAGATCGAGAAGCTGCCGATCGTCGACGGCAACGGCAAGCTCACCGGTCTGATCACGGTCAAGGACTTCGTCAAGACCGAGCAGCATCCCGACGCCACCAAGGACCGTGACGGTCGACTGCTCGTCGGCGCTGCAGTCGGTGCCGGCGATGACGCCTTCCAGCGCGCGATGGCGCTCACCGATGCCGGTGTGGACGTACTCGTGGTGGACAGTGCGCACGGGCATTCGTCCAACGTTCTCGACATGATCGCCAAGCTCAAGCGTGAACTGGGCGAGCGGGTTCAGATCATCGGTGGCAACGTCGCTACGCGCGCGGGTGCTCTGGCACTGGTCGAAGCCGGCGTCGATGCCGTCAAGGTCGGAGTCGGCCCTGGTTCCATCTGCACCACCCGCGTCATCGCCGGTGTCGGTGCCCCTCAGGTCACGGCCATCCTGGAAGCGGTTGCCGCGTGCAAGCCTCTCGGTGTGCCCGTCATCGCCGACGGTGGACTCCAGTTCTCCGGTGACATCGCGAAGGCTCTTGCCGCAGGTGCGTCGACGGCCATGCTGGGTTCACTCCTGGCCGGTACCGCTGAATCGCCCGGCGAACTGATTCTGGTCGGCGGCAAGCAGTTCAAGAGCTACCGCGGAATGGGTTCGCTCGGCGCGATGCAGTCGCGTGGCGAGGCCAAGTCGTACTCCAAGGACCGGTACTTCCAGGACGACGTACTTTCCGAGGACAAGTTGGTTCCGGAAGGCATCGAAGGACGTGTTCCGTTCCGTGGCCCGCTCTCGCAGGTGACGCACCAGCTCACCGGTGGTCTGCGCGCTGCCATGGGATACACGGGGTCGGCGACGATCGAGCACCTGCAGAACGCTCAGTTCGTCCAGATCACGGCGGCCGGTTTGAAGGAAAGCCATCCGCACGACATCACGATGACTGTCGAAGCACCCAACTACACCGCTCGTTAGCAACCAGTACACGAGAAAGGGGCGCGCGTGCGCGACCTCGTTGAGATCGGCATGGGTCGAACGGCCCGACGTACCTACGAGTTGGACGATGTGAACATCGTTCCCTCCCGGCGAACTCGTTCGTCGAAGGAGGTGTCGACTGCTTGGCAGCTCGACGCTTACAGGTTCGACATTCCTGTCCTCGCACATCCCACCGACGCGTTGGTCTCGCCGACTTTCGCGATCGAGTTGGGTAAGCGCGGCGGCCTCGGTGTCATCAACGGTGAAGGCCTGTGGGGCCGTCACCCCGATGTCGAGGAGAAGCTCCGGCGTCTCGTCGAGATCGCCGAGAAGGACGGTGGCGTCGACGCGGCCATCCGCTACTTGCAGGAGCTGCACGCGGCACCGCTGCAGGCCGGTCTTCTGGCAGCTGCGGTGGCGCAGGTCCGTGATTCGGGGGTCACCACTGCCGTTCGCGTCAGCCCGCAGAATGCGCGCGCACTGACGCCGGAGCTGATCAAGGCGGGAATCGACCTCCTGGTCGTCCACGGCACGATCATCTCGGCCGAGCACGTCGTGCACACCGAGCAGGAACCGCTCAACCTCAAGACGTTCATCTCGGAACTCGACGTTCCGGTTGTCGCGGGTGGGGTCAGTGACCACCGCACCGCGCTGCACCTGATGCGTACCGGCGCTGCCGGTGTCATCGTCGGGTACGGATCTACCGAGGGTGCAACCACCACCGGTGAGGTCCTGGGCATCGGCGTTCCGATGGCCACGGCCATTGCCGATGCTGCAGCAGCCAGGCGCGACTACCTCGACGAGACGGGTGGACGCTACGTCCACGTCATCGCCGACGGTGACATCGCAACTTCGGGTGATCTGGCGAAGGCCATCGCCTGCGGTGCCGACGCTGCCGTTCTGGGCACGCCGCTGGCCGTGTCCGCCGAGGCGCCGGGTGGTGGCTGGTACTGGCCGTCCGCTGCGGCTCATCCTTCGGTTCCGCGTGGAGCACTTCTTCCGGTTTCCTATGGTGAGCGTCCGAGTCTGGACCAGGTTCTGAGCGGCCCTTCGGACGATCCGTACGGTTCGCTGAACTTCGTCGGTGGTCTCCGTCGGTCGATGGCGAAGGCCGGATACTCCGATCTCAAGGAGTTCCAGAAGGTCGGGCTGACAGTCCGCGCGTAGTTTGTACCTTTCTGTGGCCCCGGTTCTTCGTGAACCGGGGCCACAGTTCGTTGTGCAGGACTTTCTTCCGTTCCTGATACTTGCGGTTACGCTTATGGGGCCCCTTGTGGTGGTAGTCACAAGGGATAGGTGCATACTGGCGGGTAACTACGGTTCACGGTGGAGGTGTCCTGATGGGCAAGCAACGGGCAACGGACTACGACGTACTGATCGTCGGATCCGGGTTCGGCGGAAGCGTGAGCGCGCTTCGTCTCGTGGAGAAGGGCTACAAGGTCGGCGTCATCGAAGCCGGCCGACGGTATGCCGACGAAGATTTCGCGAAGACCAGTTGGGATCTCAAGAAGTTCCTCTGGGCTCCGAAGCTGGGGTGCTTCGGCATTCAGCGCGTGCACCTGTTGCGCGACTGCCTCATTCTCGCGGGCGCAGGCGTCGGCGGCGGGTCGTTGAACTACGCCAACACGCTGTACCAGCCGCCGGAGCCGTTCTTCCAGGACAAGCAGTGGGCGCACATCACTGACTGGCGAAGCGAGCTCACCCCGTACTACGAGCAGGCTCAGAAGATGCTCGGCGTCGTGCAGAATCCGCACATGACGCCCGCTGACGAGATCATGAAGTCCGTCGCAGATGACATGGGTGTCGGCGACACGTTCATCCAGACGCCCGTCGGCGTCTACTTCGGTGAACCTGGCAAGAAGGCGAAGGACCCGTACTTCGGCGGCGTCGGACCCGAGCGCACCGGTTGCATCGAGTGTGGCGAGTGCATGACGGGCTGCCGTCACGGAGCGAAGAACACGCTCCTCAAGAACTATCTGGGCCTTGCCGAGACAGCCGGCGCCGAGATCATTCCGATGACCACCGTGTCCGGGCTTCGTGAGGCTCGCGACGGTTCGTGGGACGTGTTCACCGAGCGAACCGGTGCATTCGGACGAAAGAACCGCCGCACCTACACGGCTGCGAACGTCATTCTCGCGGCCGGAACGTGGGGCACTCAGCATCTGCTCTTCGACATGAAGGACACCGGAGCGCTGCCCAAGCTCTCCGACAAGCTCGGCGAGCTGACTCGAACGAACTCCGAATCCATTGTCGGTGCAGGCAAGTACAAGGTCGATCCCGCACTCGATCTGACCCGCGGAGTGGCGATCACCTCGTCGTTCCACCCGAGCAGCGACACCCACATCGAGCCGGTCCGCTACGGCAAGGGATCGAACGCGATGGGCCTGTTGCAGACCTTGATGACGGACGGCGGCGGCAAGACGCCCCGATGGATCAAGTTCCTCGGTGTGGTTGCGAAGAATCCGTACCAGATGTTGCGCATGTTGACGGTCAAGGACTGGAGTGAGCGCACGATCATCGCGTTGGTCATGCAGAACCTCGACAACTCCATCACCACGTACACGAAGAAGGGCCTGTTCGGTCGACGCAAGGTCACCAGCAAGCAGGGCCACGGTCAGCCGAACCCGACGTGGATCCCGGAGGGCAACGAGGCGACGCGTCGAGTTGCCGAGAAGATCGACGGCGTCGCGGGCGGCACGTGGGGCGAGATCTTCAACGTTCCACTGACGGCGCACTTCCTCGGCGGTTGCGCTATCGCGTCGGATTCCGATCACGGCGTCATCGATCCGTACCACCGCGTGTACGGCTACCCGACGCTCAGCGTCGTCGACGGCGCAGCGGTCTCGGCCAACCTCGGTGTGAATCCGTCGCTGACCATTGCCGCTCAGGCCGAGCGCTCGGCCTCGCTGTGGCCGAACAAGGGGGAGACCGACCTGCGTCCCGCCCAGGGCAGCGGCTACGAGCGTTTGGCTCCGATTGCACCCAAGTCGCCTGTGGTGCCGGCGTCGGCTCCGGCCGCGCTGGTCCTGCCGATCGTGAAGATCACCGGCGGCAAGACAGCTACCGCTGTTCCGGCGGAGCCGGCAGCCGGATAGTTCGCCGCGAACGAAGATGGGGCGTGTCGTCGAGGATTCGACGACACGCCCCATCTCTGTTTCAGAGTGTCAGCCTCCTAGCGACCCGAACAGAGTGCCGAGGTCGAGGCTGCCGGTCCCGCCTCCGGGCCCGCCGTCCGTATCGCCGGGGACGGTCAGGGTCTGCGGCGCGGATGCGGAGGCCGTGTAGCCCGAAGCGCCCACGAATTCGGCGGTGACACTGTAGGTCCCGGAGTTGTAGAACGTCGCCGGTACCGTTGCGACACCGTTGACCACGTCGACCGGTCCACCGATGAGGGTGTCACCGACCTTGAACTGGACCTTGCCCGTGGCGCCGGACGGATCGACCGTTGCCTTGAGCGTCACCGGGGTGTTCTTCTGAACAGTTCCGACGGCGTCGAGAATCGTGGTCGTCTCGACGTCAGCCGGAGCCGGCGTCGTCACACTGACCGGGAATGCCGGGGCAGCGGACGGCGCGAATCCTGGTGAGCCCGTGAACTTCGCGACAACCTTGTGCGTTCCGGTCGAGGTGAAGGTGTACGGAGCGACGGCAACTCCGTCGGTTCCGACCGGAGCACTGACCGTTTCGGTGCCGTCGACGATGAAATCGACGGTGCCGCCGGTACCCTGCGGATCGACCTTGGCAGTCAGGTTGACGTCCTGTCCGACCTTCGCGGTCGACGGCGACACCGTGGCGGTAGTGGTCACGGCGTCCGGCGGTGCATCGGTCGTGACGGTCACGATCTTGGCCGACGCCGACGTCGACGCCAGGAACCCAGGGGCTCCGCTGTAGCTCGCGGTGATGGAGTGCGGTCCGTCCTCGGTGAAGGTCGGGGAGATGCTGGCCGACCCTCCGGTTACCGGCACGGCGTCCTCGAGTGGGTTGTCGCCGTCGAAGAACTGGACGGTTCCACCGTTTGCGCCGCCGCTCACGTTGGCTGACAGGGTGACGGGAGTTCCGTTCTTGGCGTTGGCCGGTCCGACGACTGTGGTGGTGGTTGCCTTGTCCGCCTCGATGATCCGCGTCGTGGCGAGGGGGCCTGCGCCGCTGTTGAGCGGACCGTTCTCGGCGTCACGCGGGGTGCATCGCGTGGGTGCCCAGGCGGTGATGACCAGGGTGGCCTTGGGGAGGAACGTGAGGAAGTTGCGATCGTTGTTCCACGCTCCCGCGCTGCCGCCGGTGCGTACCTTCATCGCGACGTCCCCTGAATCGCCGGCCTTGAGAACTGCCTTGACCTGGGGGAGCTGGAACTGCGTGTAGCCGTCGGCATTGTTGGAACCATCGACGTTCTTGCCGGTCGCCTTGACGACGATGCCGCCCTCGGAGTTGATGCTCGAGCTGGGGCTGTTTCCGATGACCTGGTTGTTTCCGGAGAGGCGCAGAATCGTTCCGTTGGGATCGACGTTGCCGTTCTCGTTGACGCGCAGGATGTTCGGCGCTACACCGCTGAGCCCCGCCGAAGTGCCGGGGACGATGGTGGCTTCCACCAGGGTGGCGTTCGCAGGAACGTCGACGTCGACCTTGATGCGGGAGACGTTCTGGACGGTCGCCCCCGAAGCGGAGCCGGGAAAGGCGATCGGGCCGGGTTGGATGGTGACCTCGAAGGTTTCACCGGCGCCGATGGATTCCGGTGCGTCGACGATGACCGAGCCGGACTGTGACTGCGTGGTCGGACCGGCGACAGCGGACGGGGTTGCCAGGCAACTCGTGCCGAAGGTTGTTGTCACGGGGGCCGCTGATGCGGGGATTCCCGCGAGGATGACGCCACTGGCGAGTGCCGTGGCGGCGATCGGCGCCGCGATGCGACGTCTGGAGTACACGAACATGGATTCTCCTGAGCTGGGTACGGGAGTGGTGTCCAAAGCTGATGTGGGGGACTAGCTTCCGAAGAGCGGGATGAGGCCGCTGAGCGAACCGGTGTCCACGCTTCCGGTGCCGCCGCCGTCGGTCGGTGCGGTGCCGACCTGCACGACCGTCGGGCCGGAGACGGAGTTCTTCCAACCGGCGTCGCCGACGAAGTTGGCAGTGAGGCCGAACGTTCCCTCGTCGTCGAAGGTGTGCGTGAGTGTCGCGACGCCGTTGACGACGGCAACGGGTGCGCCGATGGGCGTCGTGCCGGACTTGAACTGGATCATTCCGATTGCTGTTCCGGGTGCGACGGTGGCCTTGAGCTGCAATGCCTTTCCGACCTGAGCCGAGCCGCTGACGGTCAGAGTCGTCGTGGTGTCGGCGCGGGCGGGTTCGGGATCGGTGACGTTCACCGTGAACGACGTGGACGTGGAGCCGATGAATCCGGTTCCGCCGGAGAACTCTGCCGTCACGGCTGCAGCGCCCGCTGATGCGAAGGTGTGCGGGAGGATCGCGACGCCGTCACCCGTGCCGACCGGTGCGGTACCGACCTCGGCGCCGTCGACCTTGAACGTCACGGTTCCGCTGCTCGGGATGGGGGAGACGGTGGCCGAGAGGTTGGTCGGTTCACCGACAACAGCGGTGAGTGGCTCGACAACTGTGGTCGTGGTTCCCCAGTCGGGATCGCTGACGTCGAGTTGGGTTGCGGTGGAGACGGAATCGCCGTAACCGGCCTCGCCGGTGAACACTGCGGTGAAGCTGTGGGTACCCGAAGCGTCGTAGCTGCGGGTCAGGGAAGCCGTTCCGTTGACTACAGCCACCGGTGCGCCGAGGTTGGTCTCGCCGTCTTTGAACTGCACCGTGCCCACGGCGTTTGCCGGTGTGACGACAGCGCTCACGGTGATGCTGTCACCTACCAGCGCGGCGTTCGGGGCCGAGATCGTGGTGGTGGTGTCCGCGGAGACGTCGACGGTCTGGACTCCGGAGGTCGAGCTGTGGAATCCCGGACCGGCGTTGTACGCGGCGGTGATGTCGTGGGCGCCGACGCTGTCGAAGGTGTGGGAGAGGGTGGCGCTACCGCCCGAGACCGGGACCGGTGAGCCGATGTCGTTGCCGCCGTCCTTGAACTGGACGGTGCCGCTCGCGTCGGACGGCGCAACTGTCGCGGTCAGGTCGACCGGCGTGCCGACCTTCGCCGTTGCCGGTGCAACCAGTGTGGTTCCGGTGGCGACAGACGGGTCGACTACCTGGACGTTGACGTTGATCGGGTTGAGGCCCTGCTGTGTGCTGAAGGCGTTGACGTCGAAGAGCATGCCGCTGTCGTACGTCCCGAATGCTGTGCCGACGGGGACCGTGTAGGTCGCTTCCAGTGTGACGGGTTGGTTCTTCTTGACGACGAATCCACCGACCAGGAAGGTGCAGCCGCTCGAGCACTTCGCGGAGACTCCGCCGTCTGATTCGTTGCTGATCGTGGCCCGGTTGGTCACACCCAGGTAGGTGGCCTTGGCGCTGCCCGGCACGAGGACGAATCCTGCGGGCGGGATGTCACGGATCTTTGCGATCGACCGTTCGATGCCGCTTTCGTTGTGCTTGATCTCGGTCTTGTACGTGACGGTGTCGCCTGGGTGAACTGCCGCGTTCCCGATGACACTCTTCGTGAAGATCAGGTTGTCGGTCGTGCCGGTGAAAGTGGTCGGCGGGGCTTCGTCAGCGGTGGCCGGCGTGCCGAGGACTAGAAGTCCGGCGGCAGCCGTCACAGCCGCGACAGGTATGGCGAGTCGTCGTAGGAATCGACGCACAGGTCCTCCTCGAGGTGAGCGCCGTTCGGCGGCGCCGGCCGTTTGCGATCGTGATCCTGATCACTTGACGGGCGAGATTACCTTTACTGGACGTTTGGTTCAGGCGAATCGGTCAAACGTCCAGAAAATTCATCCTTCGTCCATTTCGGGCTCTGGCCTGCGATGATGCTGCCGAATTGATTGCCGAAGCTAAGGTGCGGGCGATTGGGGCGCCGTTGACCTGGACAGTGGTCTAGATCCGCGCGAGGTCGCCGCGCAGTTCTGAGGGGCGGCCTTTGTAGTGACGTACCTCGCGCTCGCTCGGCCGAGTAGCGGGCTGAGTCCATGCATGCGCAGAAGCGCTGGCTGCGGCGATTAGACTGCACCTGTGGCAGATATCGAGCAGCAGAGACCAGTTCTTGTCGTCGACTTCGGGGCGCAGTACGCGCAGTTGATCGCACGGCGAGTTCGCGAAGCCAAGGTCTACTCGGAGGTGATTCCGCACACCACGACCGTCGAGGAGATCGTGGCCAAGAACCCCTTGGCTGTTGTGCTCTCGGGTGGGCCCTCGAGTGTCTACGCTGACGGTGCTCCCAAGCTTGATCCCGCACTGTTCGATCACGACATTCCGGTTTTCGGAATCTGCTACGGATTCCAGGCAATGGCAGGCGCCCTGGGCGGCACCGTCGCCGAGACCGGTACCCGCGAATACGGCCGTACCGACATCGCGGTATCCGGCGGATTGCTCCACGACGGTCTTCCCTCGACGCAGCCGGTATGGATGAGCCACGGTGACGCCGTCACCGAAGCGCCTTCCGGCTTCGAGGTGACCGCGACGAGCGACGGTGCTCCCGTCGCGGCGTTCGAGGACCGCGCCCGCAAGCTCGCCGGTGTGCAGTACCACCCTGAGGTTCTGCATTCCCCGCACGGTCAGCAGGTCCTGAGCCGCTTCCTGCACGAGATTGCCGGTATTCCGGCAGCGTGGACGGCGTCGAACATCGCCGATGCGCTGATCGAGCAGGTTCGCGAGCAGGTCGGAGACGGACACGCCATCTGCGGTCTGTCCGGTGGCGTCGACTCCGCTGTCGCTGCGGCTTTGGTTCAGCGCGCAATCGGCGACCGGTTGACATGCGTCTTCGTCGATCACGGTTTGATGCGAGCCGGTGAGCGCACGCAGGTCGAGCAGGATTTTGTCGCGGCAACCGGCGCTCGTCTGATCACCGTGGATGCCGCGGACACCTTCATCGGTGAGCTGGCAGGCGTCACCGATCCCGAGACCAAGCGCAAGATCATCGGCCGCGAGTTCATCCGCAGCTTCGAAGGCGCAGTCAGTGATGTTCTGGGCGAGAACGCATCTCATGGTGCGACCGTCGACTTCCTCGTCCAGGGCACGCTCTACCCGGACGTCGTGGAGTCGGGCGGCGGCACGGGAACTGCAAACATCAAGAGCCACCACAATGTCGGCGGGCTGCCGGAAGACCTGCAGTTCAAGTTGGTCGAACCGTTGCGTCTGCTGTTCAAGGACGAGGTCCGTGCAGTGGGCCGCGAACTCGGCCTGCCCGAAGAGATCGTCGGACGCCAGCCGTTCCCCGGTCCCGGACTCGGTATCCGCATCATCGGTGAGGTCACCCGCGATCGCCTCGAGATCCTGCGTCAGGCAGATTCCATTGCGCGCGAAGAGCTTACGTCTGCAGGCTTGGACGGAACCATCTGGCAGTGCCCGGTCGTTCTCCTCGCCGACGTCCGAAGCGTGGGCGTGCAGGGTGACGGCCGGACGTACGGTCATCCGATCGTGCTGCGTCCGGTATCGAGTGAAGACGCGATGACCGCGGACTGGACGCGTCTGCCGTACGAGACCCTCGAGCGCATCTCGACTCGAATCACCAACGAGGTTGCGGACGTGAACCGCGTAGTCCTCGACGTGACGAGCAAGCCGCCGGGAACTATCGAGTGGGAGTAAAAACAACTGTGCGCCTTTATTAACCCCCCGCGGTTAATAAAGGCGCACAGCAGTTACTTGCGGTTGCGCCGATTCGGCAGAATCACCAGCAGTAGTCCTGCCACGACGGCGGCACCGACGAACAGCCAACGGAATTGAATGTTCGCTGCCGGCGCCAGAGAGAACGGCCCGACCAACGCCCACACGCTGACCAGTAGTGCGGCCAGTCCGGCGATCAGCAGAAGTGCCGAGGGGCGCTTGGATTCTCGGGTCTCGTCGTGCTCTGTGGTCTCGTCGTAGTCGCTCATGATTGCGTCACCTTCAGACTGCCGAACGTAGCTTTGGCGTTGATGGTCAGTGTGGGCGAATCCGGTGTCACATCACGGCCCGGGTGTATTCCGCCGTCGAGGCAACCGGATCCGTCACCCATGACGACGGTGCAGCTGTTCTTGACGTTGACGGTTGGTGGCACCATGACGACGAACTCACCGAACGACGCCGCGACGTCGATGGTCTTGTCCTCGGTGAACTTGACCCCGTTGAGGTCGAGAGTGAAGCTTCCGAAGGCTCCCGAGTACGACGGCTCCAACTCGGAAGCGGTTGCCGGAGTCCATCTTTGCTCACCCGAGGCGTCGAAATCGATCGGGTAGACCAACGAGGCGAGAAGCACGAAACCCACGAGCGGTCCGGTGACGACCAGCAGGCCGTACCCCTTGCGGAAGAATGCCCCGAGGATCAGGCCGAGCGCGATGACGGCGAGTCCGACAGCACCGACTCGGCCGGGAGTGAACCACTCGTTGCCGGTTGCCGCGCCCGCTGCCCCGGTGACGGCGGCGACGATGATCGCGAGTCCGAGCACTGTCAGCGTCCATCGCGAGCGACGCTTACGTGGTGGCAAAGGCAGCAGCGGCGTGGCTTTGACTGCCGGGTCCGGGAGATCCCAGGCGAACGGAGCGACGCCGAGCGGATCCCAGGAGGGCGGTGTGATGGCGGCCTCGCCGATCACCTCGGTCGGATTGGCGGCGGCTGAAGCGCTCGGGTCCTTCGACAGGTTGATCGTCGGATGATCGGCCTGAGATTGCGGTGACTGTTCGGCCGGCCGTTCCTCGGGCACGTAGCTGTCGGGGAGTTTTGTGTACGGCGTGTACACGGGCGGCTGATTGGGTGCGAAGTATCCGGGAGTGAACGGCCCGGGCGTGAATCCCGTGCCTGGATACGCGGTACCCGCGCCGACGTACGGTGACGTGCTCTGTGGCAGTGCAGGCGGCACCGGCGCTCGTTGGTAGAGCAGCCACAGGCCTCCGACCATCAGAATCAGCCCGATCAGACCGGAACCACCCAGGCCGACGCCGACCGGCCCGACGGTCGTAGCCGCGATGGCGAGAGCCACCAACAAGACGATGGTCTTGGTACTGGAATCGGAGCTGTGTCCGCGGCCCATCAACGACTGTGCGGGGGACGATCCGTCACCGGCGCGGGCGAGCACCAACCACCCGGCGAGGTAGAGAAGGATGCCTGAGCCGCCGAAAATAGTGGAGGCCACAAACGCGACACGTACCAGAATGGGGTCGATGCCGTACCGGTATCCGATTCCGGCGCATACCCCGGCCACGTGACCTTGTGCCGGCAGACGCACGGGGCGGGTCCGCCACAGATCCTGGATCTGTTCTTGGAAAGTCGGATTGTTCATGAATCAATCCTGGCTTCCGGGGCGGCCTCCGCGCATCAGGGCCAACCCTGATCTTTGTGACGATCGGGGCCAGGGGCGCCCCCCTGATTCAGGGTTGGACCCTGATGTGACTGCGAGTGGTTCGTGCCAGTATCGACTATGTGCAATATCTGTCAGATCCGCCGTTCGTGAGCGGTCCCGCTCCCGGGTTCACGGGAGGCCCGCCCGTCAACGGGGTACCGGTGCATGCCGTACCCATGAAGAAGGGTGTGCCCATTCCGGGCGGTGTTCCATTGCGAAAGCTGGAGCGGCGCTCCGGCGGTCGCATCGTCGCCGGTGTTGCAGGCGGTATCGCCGATCATCTCGGGATCGACGTCCTGAAGGTTCGAGTCGCCTTCGCGATTCTGGCGGCGATGGCCGGATCCGGCATCGTGATTTACGGCGCCCTCTGGATCTTCACCTCAGCCGGCACGGACACCCAGAAGCCGTCCGCGGCCGAGCGGCAGCGGGCGTACGGCTTGATCGCACTCGGATTGGGCGGCGCAGCCGCGTTGTCCTGGCTGTTCAGCGGCACGGCGGGTTCGGTGCTCGCACCGTTCTTCGTCGTCGCGATCGGTGCCGCTTTGGTGTGGCGCGAGTTCGACTCCGACGGTCCCCGGACCGTCATCGGCTTGCCGCAGCGGCCTACCGTTCTCACGTGGGCGCGGGTGGTCGGGGGAGCGACCTTGATCATCTTGGGTCTCGGCGTCGTCGTCCTCGCTCAGGTCGACCTCGAAGCACTGCGCTCGTCCCTGCTGGCCGTGGTGGTGACGCTGATCGGTGTCGGTTTGTTGACGGTGCCGCTGTGGCTGCGGATGTGGAGGGCTCTCGGCGCCGAGCGTGCGGCCCGAATTCGCAACGACGAACGTGAAGAGATCGCCTCGCATCTGCACGACTCCGTACTTCAGACGTTGGCGCTGATTCAGAAGCAGTCCGACAATCCGCAAGAGGTGGCGCGCCTGGCCCGTGGTCAGGAACGTGAGCTGCGCAAGTGGTTGTTCAGCGGCGGGGATATCGACCACACGAGCCTGACCGAAGGTCTGAAGATCATCGCCGGTGAAGTGGAGGACCAGCATGGCGTCACGGTCCGCCCCGTCACGGTCGGCGACGTACAACTCGAAGGCGAAGGCGTCGAGAACGGTCTGCCCAAGGAAGCGTTCACCGCGCTCCTCGGTGCGACGCGTGAAGCTCTCGTGAACTCGGCAAAGCACTCGGGGGAGAAGGAAATCAATCTTTTCGCCGAGGTCGAGGGCGACCAGGTCAGTGTGTTCGTTCGTGATCGCGGAGTCGGATTCGACGTCAATGCGGTGCCGGAGGACCGTCAGGGTTTGGCCAAGTCGATTCGTGGTCGCATCGAGCGACGGGGTGGCCGCGTCGTGGTTCGATCCGACATCGGAAAGGGCACCGAGATCCGCGTGCACATGCCGCTCGGTGACTCTGCTCTAAAGTGGGACCAGACTGCTGACCGTGTCGACAACCCCGAGGAACAGCCCCAGTGACTTCGCTTGCGCCGCCCCCGTACCGCGTATTTCTTGTCGACGATCATGCAGTGTTCCGCTCCGGGGTGAGGGCGGAACTCTCGCGCGAGGCAGACATGGACGTAGTCGGTGAAGCCGGTGGCGTCGCTGAGGCGATCGCGGGTATCAACTCGACGAAACCGCATGTCGTTCTGCTCGATGTCCACATGCCTGACGGTGGTGGAGTGGCAGTTCTGCGCGGAATCGATTCCGGCCCGGTGTGCTTGGCGCTCAGCGTTTCCGATGCGGCCGAGGATGTGATCGCGGTGATCCGCGGCGGTGCGCGCGGGTACGTGACCAAGACGATCTCGGGATCCGAACTGGCCGAGGGTGTACGACGCGTTGCCGGTGGTGACGCAGTGTTCGGGCCTCGCCTGGCAGGCTTCGTACTGGACTCCTTCACCGGGCGTTCCAACGCACCCGAGCCGCAACTCGATCCGGAACTCGACTCGCTGACTCCGCGAGAACTCGAAGTGCTCAGATTGCTGGCACGTGGGTACACTTACCGTGAAATCGCCGAGGACCTGGTGATTTCCGTGAAGACGGTCGAGACTCACGCATCGAACGTCCTGCGAAAGACTCAGCAGTCCAATCGCAATGCGTTGACGCGTTGGGCACATCGTCGCCAGATCGACTGAATTCCCGCGCGCTCTTTCGCGATTGCGTGTGAAGGCGCACCATGGACCGATGACGGAACCACTGGCGCTCGCGTCGAAGCGTGGGCGTTGGGTTGTCGCCGCCACCGTTCTCGGCTCGAGCATGGCTCTCCTCGACGGCACCGTCGTCAACATTGCTCTTCCTCACATCGGTGAAGAACTGGGTTCCGGTGTCGCCGGACTGCAGTGGACGCTCAGCGGTTACACCTTGGCCTTGGCGTCGCTGATTCTGCTCGGGGGAGCCCTCGGTGATCGTTGGGGTCGGCGACGGGTATTCGTGTGGGGGACGGTCTGGTTCGCGGTCGCGTCGTTGCTTTGCGGAATTGCACCTGACATCACGTTTCTGGTGATTGCACGAATCCTGCAGGGAGTGGGAGCTGCGCTCTTGACACCTGGCAGCCTTGCCATCATCTCCGCGTCACTTCGTGAGGAGGACCGCGGCGCGGCAATCGGATTGTGGTCGGGTTTAGGTGGTGTTGCCGGCGCCATCGGACCGCTTTTCGGTGGTTGGCTGGTGGAAGTGGCGGGATGGCGATCGGTATTCCTGCTCAATATCCCGCTGGCGATCGTCGTGGTGTGGGCAGCGGTGCGCCATGTACCGGAGAGCCGCGACCCGCATCCGCCCGAGCACCTGGACGTGGTCGGATCTGCCTGCGCAGTAGTCGGTCTCGGCGCACTGACGTACGGGCTGATCGAGGTCAACCCGATAGTCGGGCTGATCGGAGTGATCGCGCTCTGCCTGTTCGTCGTGGTGGAACGACGCTCACCGAGTGCCCTTGTGCCGCCGTCCCTGTTCCGTTCGCGGATGTTCGTCGCGGCCAATCTGGTGACCCTTGCGGTCTATGCGGCGCTGGGCGGTGTGTTCTTCCTGCTCGTGCTGCAACTGCAATTGGTTGCCGGGTACTCGCCGGTGGCTGCCGGCGTCGCAACGGTACCGATCACCTTGGCATTGCTGCTGTTGTCTCGCGCGCGGGCAGTTACGCGCAGACGCACGGACCGCGATTGCCGATCACGGTCGGGCCCGCCGTTGCCGCGGTGGGGTTGGTGTTGATGACGCGGATCGGCCCGGATGCGTCGTACCTGACCGTCGTGCTGCCGGGAGTTCTGGTGTTCGGGCTCGGCCTGGCGGTGATGGTCGCGCCGTTGACCGCCGCGGTGCTTGGTTCGGTACCGGTGGAGCAGTCCGGAATCGCGTCAGGTGTGAACAATGCCGTTGCTCGCACGAGCCAACTTCTTGCCGTCGCGGCCTTGCCTGCCCTCGTGGGTATCGACGCCGAAAGTCTGGTCGATCCGACGAGTTTCTCCGACGGGTTCCGGTACGCGATGTACATCTGTGTGGCACTGCTGTTGGTCGGTGCAGCGATCGCCGCGACGCTGATCCGAACTCCGACAGTAGAGCCTGTTCAGGAAGCGGATTCGGTTGCCTGCAAGCCGCATTGTGATCTGACGGGACCTGCAGTGCAACCGAATCCGATGAGGGACTAGACGCTGATGTCGCGATCGCGGCTGGGCACCAAGAGAATTGCTGCGGCGGGAAATGCCGCGACTATCGCGAAGGCGAGCGGGTAGCCGACCGCGCCGATCAGCGCACCGACCACCGGGCCCACTGCTGACGCGGCAATGAACTGCCCGGTGTTCTGTGCGCCCAATGCTTTTCCTTGCCATTTCGGCCCGGCAGCTTCGGCCACGGAAGTGAATGCCAAACCGTTGTCGGCGACGCTGATAGTGGTTGCCAGCAGCAGGATCAAGGCGGGAACGCCCCAAGGCGCTGCGCCGGCTGCCGCCATTGCCAACATGACCGCAGACGCGGAGACGGCAACCAACCGCAGCGGGCCTACTCTGCTTCCGGCGCGATCACTCCAGATGCCGACAACGATGCGTCCGAGTGCACCCACGAACTGGGAGATCCCGATCAGGAGCCCAGCGGGCGCAGCGTCCCATCCTTGCTCGCTGATCAGCCAGACCAGACCGAATGTCGAGAGGGTGAACTGCGGAAACACCAGCAGTGCCGAGACGACGTGAATGCGCCACAGGAACCAGTTCGAGCGATAAGGATTTACCGTTTCGGCCGGGATGTCTGTGGGCCGCGCCGCCGGCCGCGGGGGATTGATCAATGCGACGGCGCAGATCAGGGCGAGAACGCCGTTGAGAGCTACCGACAGTCCGACGGCCGAACCGATTCCTACGTTCGCAGCGAGAGTCGGGATGGTCAGCGACGCGATGGTCACGCCCAGGGGCTGTGACATCTGCCGGATTCCCATCGCGAGGCCGCGCCGATCCTTGGGAAACCAGCCGACCACAACACGTCCACTGGCAGCGTTGGTGCTCGCCGCAGCCATTCCGCCCAGCAGAAATGCGATCCCGAGGAGGGTGTAGTTGTCGGTGGTGGTCGCGGCCAGCGCGGCGATCGCCGTCAGGCCGAGCCCGATGGAGATGACCCATTTCTCGCCGAATCTGTCAGCCATCGCTCCCCACGCCACCAGCGTGAGAACCATGCCGAAAGTGGGTGCAGCGGCCAGAGTTCCGGCCTGCGTCAACGAGAGGCCGTGTTCGGAATGCAGTAGCGGGATCAAAAAGGCGGGGGTGCTGACGAAGACGGTGCCTGCGGCCTGGGCTGCGACGCCGATTCCGAGCATCGTCCACGCCTTCGGGGAGACGGCCGTCTTTTCCAGCCGCGACGCCTGCGTCATGGTGCCCTCCGATCTCTACGCTGTTCGACGATGCCGACGCTACTCCCGTGGTTTCACATGTTGAAACCAGAATCCCATTATTTGGTCAAACGCGGACGGTTCAGGGTGCGAAGTGCCCACCCCTTTTCGAGTGAACGGTACGACGATCGCCTTGGGTGCGCCGAAAGGTACGTTCGCTCGGGAAGGGGTCAGCGACGGGGCAGGCGAACCGTGAAGACCGTGCGACCATCCACCTGGTCGACGCCGATGGTGCCGCCGTGCAGGTGCACGTTCTCGACGGCGAGCGAGAGTCCGAGTCCGCTGCCCTCGCTGCGTCCGCGCGCGGTGTCGACCTTGTAGAACCGCCGAAAGATCGCCTGCCGGTCTTCGGGTGAGATGCCGGGGCCGTGGTCGACGACGGTGATGACGGAGAAACCGGATTCGACGCTCAACTCGACGCGAACCGGGGGCGCTCCGTGGCGCAGTGCATTGCCGACGAGGTTGGCGACGACAATGTCGATCCGACGCGAATCGACTCTGGCGCTGACACTTTCGGGTGCGCGCAGTTCGACGGTGTCTGTCCATCCGCGGCTCTCGAGTGTGCGCTCGGTCAATTCGACGAGGTCGACGTCGTCGAGGACGAGGTGCGCTTGCTGAGAGTCGTGGCGAGACATTTCGATGAGGTCTTCGACAAGTCGAGTGAGCTTGCCGATCTCACTGCTCACGATGCGCGCGGCAGCGGCGGCGTCGGGCGGAAGATTGGGGATCTCTTCACGGAGGATCTCACTGACCGGCACCAGTGCTGCGAGCGGCGTCCGGAGCTCGTGGGAGACGTCTGCGACAAACCTTCTCGACTGCTCTTCCGATTCTTCCAGACCGCGGATGACCGCTTCGTTGCGAGCGACCATGTTGTTGAACGTTGTTGTGACCTGGGCGAGTTCGGCTACTCCGTCTTCGGGGAGTCGGACGCTGAGGTCGCCGTCGGCAGCACGGGCGGCCGCCTTGTCCAGGCGTTTGAGCGGACGGACAAGCGTCGACGCGATCCACAGCCCGAGTAGTCCGCTCACCAACACACCGGCGGCGAGGGTGAGGCCGACAGCTCGAAGCAGGTCGTCGAACTTGTCCTGCACTCCTACCAGCGGCCGGATGGTGACGGCTTTGACCAATGTCTCGTTGTCGTAGCTGTCGTCCGTGCTCATGTCCACGACATTGACGGACATTCCCAACATGATGCGCTGGGAGTCGAGCCTCTCGAAACGGATCAGCTTCGGACTGTCCAAACCTTCGTCGAAGCTGGGCGGAATGGTCGCCGCATCCACGGATCCTTGACGGATGACTTCGCCGTCGACGATCAGCGTCATGTCGGACTGGAAGATCTGTTGGAGGTTGGCAGGCGTCAACTCGTCTACCGGTGTTCCGTTGACGTATTGCAGTTCGTCGCGAAATTGTGCGGTCGCGACATCCTGAGCGTTGGAATAGATCCACGACCGTGCCATGAACGAGACGACACCCGCGGTTGCCCCGGCGATGATCACGACGATTGCGATGAACACGAGCACGAGCCTGGTTCGCAGACCGTCGACCTGAAGCCAGGTCGGTTTCATCGGGCTGGGCTGGTGTTGAAGCGATACCCGAACCCGCGCACCGTTTCGATGACGGTCGGTGCGGCCGGGTCGTCCTCGATCTTTCCGCGCAGCCGCTGCACTGCTGCATCGACGATTCTGGAATCACCCAGATACTCCTGGTCCCAGGCTGCGGACAACAACTGTCGGCGGCTCAGGACCTGTCCGGGGTTCTCGGTCAGCGCCAGGATCAGTCGGAGTTCGGTCGGGGTGAGGGTCAGCAGCATCCCGGCCTTGCGGACCTGCAGCGACGACCGATCCAATTCCAGGTCGCCGAACGTCTCTGCACCCGGCGTCGCATCCGGGCGCGTCGTTGCCGGTGCCGAGCGCCGCACGACGGCTTTGATACGAGCGTCGAGGACGCGCGGACTGGCCGGTTTGACGACGTAGTCGTCGGCACCGGCTTCCAGGCCGGCGACGGTGTCGATGTCGTCGGATCGGGCGGTCAGAATGATGATCGGGATCGAACTTCGGGTGCGGATACGTCGGCAGATCTCGTAACCGTCGGCACCCGGCAGCCCGAGGTCGAGTAGGACGAGGTCCGTGGCACCCAGGGCGTCGTCGAAATCACCGTTACCGTCGGGGCGATGGCTGACGTCGTGCCCGAGTCGGTTCAGTCCCAACGTGATTGCCTCGGCCACGGCTGGATCGTCTTCTATGAAAAGAATGCTCACCATGAGCTCACCTTGGACTCGCCATGATCAGGGGCCTTCTGCGGTCGGAGAAATCTCGGTCAGCCAAGGGTACAGGGGTCACACTCGCGAGAGTCGCTCGTTGCCTGAGTCTGCCAGCACCGCATGCCGGGCGACGCTGGTGTTCAACGGAAATGCCGACACAGCGAGGGTGTAGCAGCCGACGAGCAGTAGTGCACCGATCACGTCGCTCGGGCGGTGCCATTGCAGCACGACTACCGAGATCGCGGTTCCGATGGTGATCAGCGCACCGTTGACCGCAACGACCGCCCGCCACCTCGAGGGCGTGACGATCACGATCGCGCAGACCAGAGCAGCTATGGCCGTCAAAGTGCCGCTGGGGAAGGAATTGTGCATCACCAGACCGTTCAGGTCCGGTCGATTCAGCGATTGTTTGAGAACCCAGGCTGTCGTGATGGGGCCGAGGGTCACGACGACGACGCGTAAGGCTAGCGCAATCGGGTTGTTGCGCAATGTGATCATGAGCGCCACGAGCACTCCTCCCACTATCAGTATCGGGGTGACGAGGCCGATGAACTCGGCGGAGAACACGCTGAGGCGTTCGGAGGTGGCCGCGCCCACCATGAGTTGTTGGTCGACGATCTGACCACCGGTGGTGTTGACCGCCAATTCGAATTCGACGACTCCGAGGATCAAGACTGCCAGTGCGGCAATCAGTCTCGCTGGTTTGACTCGTGTCATGATCAGCCTTCCGCTCTCTCGTCCGAGGGGTTGCTCAGTTGTGGCGGGCATTCCCCGCCAGGAGTGGTTGCCAATTCGAAATGCCACATCTCGTTGGCGTAGGTCTGGCAGAGGCCGTAATCGCTGCCGTGCTGAATGAGCCAGTCGTCGGCGTCGGTCGGTCCGATGTCGACGGCCTGTCCACTGACATGCTTGGACAGGCTCGGCGAGTGCACCCACTTGGACGCTTCGTCCACGCTGCCGTACTTGACGACGGCTTCGTCGAACAGTCGCTGCTGGTATGCCGCGGACCGCCAACCCGACGTGACGTGCATGTCCACGCCGGATGCCTGTGCGTCGGCCGCTGCCGACTGGAGCGCCGCGAGCAGTGCGGAATCGAGACGGGCAAGCGCGGGCACATGAGTGTCCTGCACGCTGATGCCGTCCTCGATCTCGCCGCCTGAAGGTCCTGAATCAGGCTGAGTGGCAAGGTAGTTACCGCTCTTCGGTTGTGCTTCTTCTGTGTACGAGCAGGAGCTGAGCGCGACCGCACCGAGCACGACTGCACCGAGTGCGACGAAGCGGATGATTCCGCGGTGGCTGGGCATACAACAGAGACTTCTCGGTCAGTGTCACCGGCAGGTGGTCACCGTTCGTCGACGGTGTCACGGTCTGCAACAGCTCTGTAACAGGGCGGAACGGGGCTGGTGAGCGCGCGCTACGCGGGGCGCGGGATCGACGCGAAAGTCGACAGCTCGAACCACGAAGGCAGGCTACGACGCAACGCAGTAGGCCCAGAAATGGTGACGTCACCAGACCGTATGGCGTCCGACCAGGTCAGGTTACCTCGCCAGATCTCGGTCATCTGTCGCAAGCCCGCAGAGACCGACACTGCAACGTCGAAACCCGGATCGATATCGCACATGTCCACCTCACCGGAATTGATGACGAGCCACCAGTTCCGCGAATGTCCACGTACTCCGGAGAATGCGAAGTGCACCACGGTCTTGCCTTCAGGCACCACGGAATGATCCACGCGGCGATGCATGTCCCACAGCAGCAGCTTCGGATCCAGATCTTCGTCGCCCAGTTCACCGATCCACCTGGTACCCCAGATGCCGAGAGCTTCGACCACAGGGCGCAGTTCGCGGCCGGCGTCGGTCAGACGATAGCTGACGACACAGTCGGTTTCTTCTCGCTCCACGATGCCGGCGACCGCGAGTTGGTGAAGCCGGGTCGAGAGCAGAGTCGGTGACATTCGCGGGAGCCCGCGGCGGAGATCGTTGAAATGTTCGCTTCCCATGATCAGTTCGCGGAGGAGAAGCAGTGTCCACCGCTCGTCGAGTAGCTCCATCGCCTTGGCGACGGGGCAGAACTGGTGGTACGAGGACCCCATCTCTCGATCGTAGGCCTCCGGGGTGCTCCGGTACAGATTTCGTACTGGAGAGGAGCGAACCGTCGTCGTAGCGTCGGAGTAACGGCATGAACGCTGTCAGGCTCCGAGTACGAAAATTATTGAAGGAGAACGGTAATGAGTGAATCAACGGGGACTCTCGGGTTGGACCGGGAGCTGAAGGCCAAGCACCGGGCAATGTGGGGGCTCGGTAACTATCCGGCGGTGGCGACGCAGGTCATCGCGGAACTCGGACCTGTATTGGTGCGTGAATGCGGCGTGCAGAAAGGAGATCGGGTGCTCGACGTCGCGGCGGGGTCCGGCAACGCCGCCATTCCGGCGGCTGCGCTGGGTGCGCAGGTGATCGCCACCGACCTGGCTCCCGAACTGTTCGTGGCAGGACGGGAGGCCGCGGCGCTCGCGGGTGTCGAACTCGATTGGCAGGAGGCCGATGCCGAGGCTCTTCCGTTCGGCGACAACGAGTTCGACGTAGTGCTCTCGTGCGTCGGTGTGATGTTTGCCCCGCATCATCAGCGCGCCGCGGACGAACTTTTGCGAGTATGCCGACCCGGCGGAAAGATCGGAGTGCTGAGTTGGACTCCGACGGGGTTCATCGGCGAGATGTTCAAAACGATGAAGCCGTATGCACCGCCCCCACCTCCTGGTTCGCAGCCGGCGCCTTTGTGGGGCGACGAGAACCATGTTCGTGATCTGCTCGGCGATGTTGCCGCAAGGAAAGACGTACTTCGTGTGGACACATTCAGCGGGCCGGAAGATTTCCGCGATTTCTTCAAGAAGAATTACGGCCCGACCATCGCGGTGTACCGGAACATCGCCGACGATCCTGACCGCACGCAGGCGCTCGATCGCGATCTGCTCGAGTTGGCAAAGAAGTACGGCAGAGGAAGCGAGCCGTTCGTGATGGAGTGGGAGTACCTGCTTCTCACCGCGACACCCGATGAGGGCGGTGCATGATGACGACGGTCGAGTTCGCGCCACTGAAATCGGCGATCACGGGTTCTGTGTTCAGCCCCCGAGATCCGGAGTACGACGACGCCAGGTCGATCTGGAACGGGCAGATCGATCATCGTCCGGCGGTGATCGCCAGGTGCCGGTCGGCGTCGGATGTGTCTGTGGCACTTGCATTTGCCAGAGCCCATTCGTTGGAGGTTTCGGTCAGAGGCGGTGGGCATTCCTACCGAGGTACCTCGGTGTGTGAAGGCGGTGTGATGATCGATCTCAGTGCGATCAACGTAGTCAGTGTCGCCCCGTCCGCGAAGCGAGCCAGGGTCGGTGGTGGTGCGACGATTGCCGACCTCGACGCCGCGACGCAGGAACACGGATTGGCAGTGACCGGTGGAGTGATCAGTGATACCGGCGTCGGTGGCCTGACCCTCGGCGGCGGCATGGGGTGGTTGACGCGCACGCTCGGCCTGGCGATCGACAATCTGGTGTCGGCAGAGGTGGTGCTCGCCGATGGTTCGATCGTGCGGGCCTCCGAGAACGATCACAGCGACTTGTTCTGGGCGCTGCGCGGCGGCGGCGGAAACTTCGGAGTGGTCACCGAGTTCGAGTACCGTCTGAGCGAGATCGGTCCGGAAGTGCATCTGGGACTGTTCTTCTGGGGGATGGAGGACGGACCCGCAGCGCTTCGTCTGTGCCGCGAAGTGGTGCCTGCCCTGCCGAGAAATGCCGGAGCGATGGTTGCCGTCGGTTTGTCCGCGCCTCCGGCACCGTTTGTTCCGGATCAGTTTCACCTGCTGCCCGGATACGCGTTGCTGGTAGCCGGTTTCGGATCGGAAGAGGAACACTCGAACGCGATTGCGCCGATTCGAGAGGGCGTGCCGACGCTGTTCGAGTTCGTCACCCCGCTCCCGTACATCGGTTTACAGTCGATGCTCGACGAATCGGAACCATGGGGTGCATACGCCTATGAGAAGGCCTTGGACCTGGTGGATTTCTCCGACGACGTGATCGATGTTCTGACCGAGCAAGCGGGCAAGAAATCGTCGCCGATGTCCTTCATGCCGATCTTTCCGCTGCAGGGAGCTTTCACCTCCGTCGGGGAGGACGACACTGCGTTCGGTGGTTCTCGCACACCACATTACGTGTGCAACATGACGGCTACGGCCACCGATGCCGGGACACTGGAATTGGATCGATCGTGGGTGCGTGAGACCTGGGAAGCCTTGCGTCCGTTCTCGTCCAATCAAGGCGGGTACGTCAACTTCATGACCGATGTCGACGAGGACCGAGTGCGAGCGTCCTACGGTGCGGCGAAGTACGCGCGATTGTCCGCCGTCAAGGCGAAGTACGACCCGGACAACGTGTTTCACCTCAACGCAAACATTCTGCCCGCGTAGAGCGTCCGGTCAGGCCGTGAACACCAGGATGACGACGATCAGTGCGGCCAAGATGATGACGGCAACCATGCCTGTCATGGCGAGGGGAGCCCAAGCCACTACCTTGTCGCGGGTGCTGGCATCGGCGGGGCCGGTCGGTATCCGCGGCGGCCAGGAGAACATGTCCATGGGGCTGGGAACGTTCCGCAGTGGCGTGTTCTGTTGCACTGCAGGCAGTCCGGTGATCGTGGAGCCGGTCAGGCGATTGCGGCGGTGTGGGTCGGCGAGTTGTGTGGTGCGGTGAGCCCACGCCGGCACGGCGCCTTCGGACGAGTAGACGGGAGCGTCGATCAACTGCTCGATCGTGCCACCGCCCGTCGCGGCTGCAGCGAGCGCGTCGCGTGCCTGAGCCATCGTCGGCCGACGGGTGGGGTCCGGCTCGAGGAGCTGAAGGAGAACGTCGGTGAGCGGTCCGGACTTGGTGGGTCGGTAGATCTCGGCCTTGGCGACACGATGCAGTAGAGCGATGGCGTCCGAGTCGATGCCGAAGGGCGGTTGACCCTCGATCACCGTGTAGAGCGTCGACCCGAGTGAGAAGACGTCACTGGCCTCGGTGGGATCGTCGCCGCGGGCAACTTCGGGTGCAAAGTACGCGGGAGTGCCGGTGATGACCTCGTCCTGGGTGTCGGATACGTCGCTCTTTGCGCGGGCGATGCCGAAGTCACTGATCTTGACGGTGCCGAGAGACTTGCCTCGGTCGGCGATCAGGATGTTGCCGGGCTTGATGTCGCGGTGGACGATGCCGGCGGCGTGCGCCTCGGTGAGCGCCGCAGCGATCTGCGCGCCGATCTGCGCGACCTCCAGCGGTGGCAACGTGTCGGCCAGGTTCATCGCCTGGGCGAGGCTGCGGGCGGGGAAGTACTCCATGACCAACCACGGTTCACCGGACTCGATCGCGACGTCGTACATGGCGATGGAGTGGGGGTGGGTGAGCTTTGCGGCGTTCCTGCCTTCGCGCAATGTACGTTCACGGACCTCTTCGGCCGTTTCGGTGTCGAGGCCTTCCGTGCTTGTGACCTGTTTCACCGCGACGTCACGGCTGAGGAGGGTGTCGCGGGCCAGCCAGACGGCGCCCATGCCTCCGTCGCCGATCTTGGAGCGGAGTCGGTACCGCCCCGCCAGCAGGTATTCGGGCCCGATGCCCCTCCCGGTCTGCTCCTGAGCTGTCACATCTCAAGGTTAATGGATTGATGCCACTGTGACGCTCGAGGCTCCTGTGAACTGGGTTTTTTGCTCTGCTTGACGTGTCGGGGGTGACACGGTTTACTGAAAACGGTTCGAAAATATGTTCGAAATTGCTGTTCGTTGGATGCATGTCAGACCCGACTTCCCCGCGGTTTGCCGGCTGGTTATGGATTGCTGCCGAGTGAGTTTTTCCGGTGTTCCGGAGGATGGGGATGACCGAGGTGACCGAGTTGGTGGAGCTGTCGGCAGATGCGGCGGGGTTGTCCCGTCAGGATCGGCTGGCACAGCTCCGCCGACAGATCGCGTCCATTCCCTCTCGCGGCGATACGTCGTTTTCGGGACCGAGTGTTTCCGTGGCTGGTGTTTCCGGGACAAGTGCAGCAGCCTTCGAGAGTGTTGCCGACCGGGACATACCGGTCGTGAACCGCGCGCACAAGGCTGGTGTTCTCCCAGTGCCGGAAGGTATCGGGGCATTGCTACCGCAGGGCGGTTTGGTGCGCGGAACCGTGGTGTCCGTCGAGGGCGCTGCTTCCTTGCTCTTGGGATTGGTCGCGTCCGTGACGGCGTCCGGGGGGCATGTGGCAGTCATCGGGCAACCTCGACTGGGATTGCTGGCGGCGTACGAGATGGGTGCGCAACTGGAACGTCTGGCGCTCATTCCGGCGCCTGGGCCGGATCCGGTCGAGATCGCTGCTGTGCTGCTCGACGGTATGGATCTGGTGATTCTGGGATTGGCGGGTGCGTCGGTATCCCCGTCGCGTGCGCGAGCGGTGGTGGCGCGCGCCCGGAGCAAGGGCTCGACTCTTGTTGTCACCGAAGGTCACTGGGACGGGGCCGAAGTTCGGTTGGACGCTCGGGTTCATGGTTACGGTGGGTTCGGTCAGGGCCGTGAGTTGGGGCGTGGTCGGCTCAGTTCCCTGAGCCTCGCGGTTCGTGCTCGGGGGCGCTCGTTCCAGCCCCGGACCACGCGTCTGGACATCTGCAGTGCAGCCGGGCGGGTCGAGTGGGTACCTTCCCGGCCGGTCGAGGCCGTGTCGGAGCAGGTGGTGTCGGAGCAGGTGGTGTCGTCGCGGGTGGTGTCACTGTGAGCAGAGTTCTGGCGTTGTGGTGCCCGGACTGGCCGGCGGTGGCAGCGGCAGCGCTTGCCGATCTTCCTGCCACGCATCCTGTCGCGGTCACCTCGGGTAATCGGGTGATCGCATGTTCGGCGACGGCCCGCGTGGAGGGAGTGCGACGAGGCCTGCGCCGACGCGAGTCGCAGGCCCGCTGCCCGGAACTGTATGTGGCGATGGCAGATCCGGAACGCGACGCCAGATTGTTCGAGCCGGTGGCCGCGGCCATCGATGCGGTGGCACCGGGCGTCGAGGTACTTCGTCCTGGTTTGTTGGTGCTCAGTGCGCGAGGTGTCAGTCGGTACTTCGGTTCGGAGGAAGCCGCGGCGGAACGATTGGTGGATCAGGCATCTGCTGCGGGCGTCGAGAGTCAGGTGGGTGTGGCGGATCAACTGTCCACAGCGGTCATTGCCGCGCGCCGGGCAGCGCTGGTGCCGCCGGGGGAGGGGGCACGGTTTCTGGCGCCGCTACCCATGCCGGAGTTGGCGGCCGAGCCCAGTCTGTCTGCGCCGCATCGCGGGGAGTTGGTGGATCTGCTGCGCAGGCTCGGGATCAGAACCATCGGTGCTTTCGCGGATTTACCGGCAGTGGACGTCGCTTCGCGTTTCGGGGCCGATGCGGTGCTCGCGCATCGTGCGGCGCGCGGTGAACCCGAGCGGCCACCGTCGGCGCGGACGCTTCCGCCGGATCTGGAAGTGGAGCAGCATTACGATCCGTCGATCGAGCGGGTGGATGCCGCAGCGTTTGCCGGGCGCGCCTTGGCGAGTCTCCTGCACGACAAATTGTCGGCTGCCGCAGTGGCGTGTACCCGCCTGTCGATTTCGGCCAGCACGGGCAACGGTGAAAATCTTTCTCGGACTTGGCGTTGCGCCGAACCTCTGACACCGGAGGGAACGGCCGATCGAGTGCGATGGCAACTGGACGGCTGGCTCACCGGGCGCAGTGAGACCCGGCCGACCGCAGGCATAGCGGTGTTGCGTCTGGAACCGGTGGAGGTGGTCAGTGCCGGCGCTTTGCAGTTGGGGCTGTGGGGCGGTGTCGGCGACGAGGAGGAGCGGGCCAGGCGAGCATTGGTGCGCGTGCAAGGTCTTCTGGGCGGCGAATCGGTTCAGGTCGGTGTCCTGAGCGGTGGTCGAGGGCCCTCGGAGCGAATTACCCTGTTGCCCTTGGGTGACGAGCGGGTAGCTGCTCATGATCCGACAGCCCCGTGGCCTGGTCGTCTGCCGCAGCCGTCTCCGGGGTCGATCTTCGTCGACAATCCCAAGGTATGGCTGGAGGATGTAGCCGGCAACGCCGTGTACGTCACTGAGCGCGGTGTCTTCAGCTCGCAGCCGGGAAGGCTGAAGTGGGGGAGCAAGGAATGGGCAGTGCAGGGATGGGCCGGGCCCTGGCCGGTGGACGAGCGATGGTGGGACGCAGCCTCGGCGCGCACGGCCGCGCGGGCTCAGGTGCTGTTGGAGGAATCGCGGGCGTTGCTGATGATCTGTGAAGGCGGTGGATGGTCGGTGGAGGGCGTGTACGAATGAGCTCGTAGGTACAGCCAGCTGTACCGGACATGGTCGAGTCGACTGTACGAACAGTAGGGGCGCTGGCGCCATCGCACCGACGCCATCGGGCGCCTAGCGTTGATGACATTCAAAAACTCACTGTTGCAATGATTCTCGTCGTTGCAACTCTTCGCGAGGAGTGTCATGAAAACGGCGGGTCGAGCTGACGTTTCCGGAACCGATCGACTTCACTACGAGCCGATGGAGCTACGCGACGCACAACTTCTGGCGTACGACGAGACCGGCGAAGGCCGGATCGTGGAGGTGTTCGGCGATGTCGCCACAGCCGAGCACATCATGATCTTCGTGCCGGGCAACGACAACGGACTGGGAAACTACTTCGACGAGAACCGTCCGACAGGACCACGCGCGAGCGGATGGACACTGGGAAGGATGCTCCGAACGCTCGGGCCGAACGACCGCGTCGCGGTGATCGTGTGGGTCGGTTATCGGACGCCGTGGGGATTTCTCGAGTCGTTCTCCCGGACACTTGCAGAACTTGGTGCGATAGATCTGGCGCGGTTGACTCGTATCCTGCCGCGATCGGCGCATGTGACGCTCGTCGGACACAGCTACGGGGCCGTGGTGTGCGGACTCGCTCTCCCGTCGGCGCGAGTGGACGATTGCGTGGTGCTGGGTAGCCCGGGGATGGGGACCAGTTCGCGCGAAGACCTGTGCTTTGCCGGAAATCTCTGGGCTGCGCTTGGTCCGTCGGACTGGATCCGCTATTTCCCACGCGTCAAGATCGGCCGCATCGGCCACGGCCCGTCTCCAGTTCGGGCGCAGCACGGAGCCATTGTTTTCGGTACCGGAGCCGTTCGAGGGCATTGCGGCTACTTCGCCGATGCAAGCGAGTCGCTGCGAAACATCGCGAGGATCGGACTCGGTCGCTACGACGAGGTCACGCGACCAGGGGAGTTGCAGCCTCGGCTGACCGCGTCAGCAATCCGCGAGGACGGGTCTATCCTGGGAACTCGTGAGTGTCGCTAACGTACGAAGTGCCGGCGGGGTCCAGATCAGCTACCGCGATTCCGGCTCGCATCCCAGTGTGGCCGATCTGCCTCCGGTAGTCCTCGTGCACGGGATGGGCGGCGACAGCGGTACCTGGGACAAGTTCGCGCGGACCTTGCGATCACGCAACCGGCGAGTTGTCTCGGTCGACCTTCGCGGCCACGGCCGGAGCGCTCGTGCGTCGTCGTATCTGTTCGAGGAGTTCGCGGACGACGTCATGGACGTGTGTGATCATCTCGAACTCGAGCAGGTGGATCTGGTCGGCCACTCGCTCGGCGGGCACGCGGCGTCGTTGATCGCGCAGAAACGTCCCACTGCGGTGCGGAAGTTGGTCATCGAGGAAGCGCCGTTACCATTACGCGCGGGTGACCCGGAACAGGTGTTCGCGAGGAAATTGCCGAGTGTCCCAGAACTGTGGCACGCCACAACAAGTTTGGTGCGGCATCCGCGAGCAGCGTTGACGTTCGATCGCTCGATGACGCGGTCCGCGCTCGAGCAGTTCCGCCGACCGGATCCGCAGTGGTGGGATCGGTTGCCGCTCATCGAGGCTGACATGTTGTTCCTGCGTGGAGGTCTGGGCGGGATGGTGGATCCTGTTCGCCTCGACGCTGTTGCAGCCACCGTCGCACGCTGCGAATTGGTCTCTTTCCGTACCGGCCACAGTGTCCACCGCGACGGTCATCGCCAATTCGAATCCGTTGTGTTGCCGTTCATTTCCTGAAAGCGCAATACTCGATCGGTGATGCCACGAACCCATCCGAAACGTGTGTGGCACCGAATGTACTTCCATGCATACCAACGGCAACGACTGGTCCGCACACGAATACGTCGACGCGGTAGCACGGTCCGTTCACGGTGAGACCGTCCGATGGCCGCAGGGGCCGAGCATGGATGCGGTGATCGTCCTTCCCGTTCATGCCAGGCACCATCCGGGGAAGAACGCAGTTCTGCTCTGGAATCACGACTTCGGTTGGTCGTGGGGTGTCGAGGAGGCTGATGTGCGAAGGACGATTTCGATAGTCGACACCCTCGGTATCGGCCGGACACCGGATCCGCTGCGCTGTGCGGATCGGGTTATCGAACTGATCAGCGCACGGGCAGTTTGCTCGCGCATGTGTAGCGAAGAGTGATTCGGTCAACTCTGGGGCGACAACGCCTCCGAGAGGACGACGCCCGTGAACCCAGAGAACGTTCCAGCCCCGCATTGTCATTCATTGCCGCGCCGGACGTTCCTCGGTGGCGTCGGTGCCCTTGTCCTCGCGGGAGTGGCAGACGTCGCGGCCGGCGCGGTGAGCGCGGTGCCGGTACAAGCAGCACCCGCCGATCGGTTTCCGCAGAAACCCAACATCGTTGTTATCATCACCGATCAGGAACGCCGGCCGATGTACTGGCCCCAAGGCTGGGCTGAACAGAATCTGCCCAACCGCAAGAGGATTGCCGATCACGGGCTGAGTTTCGACCAGGCAGTGTGCAACGCCGCGATGTGCTCGCCCAGTCGCAGTACGTTCTTCACCGGCCTCTACCCCGCGCAGCACGGGGTCACCAGAACGCTCACCGAAGGTGGCACTGTCTCACCCACCGAGCCACAGTTGCAGGTCTCCGAACAGAACATGGCAAAGCTGCTGGCGTCGGCCGGCTACAACGTCCAGTACCGGGGGAAATGGCATCTGAGCAAAGGCGTCGAGGGTGGTGATCCGACAAGCGAGGACGTGGCAGGATTCGGCTTCGAGGGGTGGATTCCGCCGGACGCGGGCCAGGACACCAATCCGGATCATTTCGGTGGCGGGTGCGCAGACCATGATCGCCGTGTCGCCGAGGAAGCTGTCGAGTTTCTCTCCGGACCCGCAGTCGCATCCGGACAGCCTTGGGCGCTGATCGTCTCGTTCGTGAACCCGCACGATGTCCTCGCGTACCCCCAGACGTGGAACGCGATGAACGGCACGTGCGACAACTACGGATCGGACGCGCCAGGCGCCTTCGAGCAGGGTATCGACTTGCCGCCCACCTTCGACGAGATCCTGGCGCTCAATCACAAACCGACAGCCCAGGTTCAGTCGGAACTGCTGTTGGCAGCCGGGCTCGGGCCGCTGCTCGGACCCGATCAGGCGCGTAACTACATCAACTTCTACGCCTATATGCACAAGGTGGTCGACGAACACATCGGCAGCGTGCTCGACGCGATCGAAGCCACTCCACAGATGCTCGACGACACGGTGATCGTTCGGATGTCCGATCACGGGGAGATGGGGATGAGCCACGGAGGTTTGCGGCAGAAAGTGTTCAACGCCTACGAGGAAACACTGCGCGTTCCACTGGTCATCAGCAACCCCTTGCTGTTTCCCGAACCCGTTCGCACCGACGCCCTGGCGTCGTTGATCGACGTGATGCCCACTCTCGCCACGCTCGCCCAAGCGCCTGCGCGTCAATCGTGGAACTTCCTGGGTACCGATCTGACACCGGTCATCGTCGACGCTGCCGCTTATCCGCAAAGTCCCAGCACGCAGGTTCAGGACACGATTCTGTTCACCTACGACGATCAGAACTGTGCGACGCCCGACGGTCAGAACATCGTCACGCAGCCCAACCACATTCGGTGCATACGCGAGAGCCGCTGGAAGTACACGATGTACTTCGATCCTGCGGGAGTTGCTGCGCCGCAATACGAACTGTACGACTTACAAGCCGACCCCTTGGAACTGAACAATCTCGCCAATCCGCTCAACATCGGTTCGTATCGGCCGGATCTGGCAGCTCAGATGAACGCCAAGCTCTTCGCAGTGATGGAGACCAAGGGTGTTTCCCTGAAGGAATAGATCGAATTTCGTCAAAACTGATTCACGTTTCAGTTCTGCGGGCATGCTGGTGGGGCATCTGTCTTCGGTTCGGGAAGAAGGAATGTCATGACTGTCACCTCGCCGGGGCGAGAAGGTTTCAGTTCTCTTCGGTCGGGAGGGTTGAACTGGGATTCGTTCCCACTCCGATTGTTCACCAAGGGAAACGCCAAATTCTGGAACCCAACCGACCTCGATTTTTCGCAGGATGCCCGTGACTGGCAGGAGCTGACCAGCGAACAACAGCGCAGCGCCACCTTCCTGTGTGCGCAGTTCATCGCCGGTGAAGAAGCCGTCACCGAAGACATTCAACCGTTCATGAAAGCAATGTCGACCGAGGGACGATTCGGCGACGAGATGTACTTGACGCAGTTCTGTTTCGAGGAAGCCAAGCACACCCAGGTGTTTCGGCTGTGGATGGACGAAGTGGGATTGACCAGTGACCTGCATTCCTACGTCGCTGACAATCCGTACTACCGGCAACTGTTCTACGAGGAGCTGCCGTCGTCGCTACGCATTCTCGAGACAGACCCCAGCCCGGTCAACCAGGTGCGTGCCAGCGTCACGTACAACCACGTCATCGAGGGCAGTCTGGCGTTGACGGGTTACTACGCCTGGCAGAAAGTTTGTGCGACGCGCGGAATCCTCCCTGGCATGCAGCAATTGGTGCGAAAGATCGGTGACGACGAACGACGGCACATGGCTTGGGGAACGTTCACCTGCCGAAGGCACGTCGCCGCCGACGATCACAACTGGGACGTCGTCCAGCAGCGGATGGGTGAACTCATGCCCATGGCCCTCGGAATGATCAACTGGGTCAACGATCAATTCGAGGTGCAGCCGTTCGGTTTGGACAATCAGGAGTTCCTCGAGTATGCCGCAGACCGTGCGCAGCGCCGACTTTCGGCGATCGAGTCTGCACGCGGGCGCGACGTCGCCGAGATCGACCTCGACTATTCGCCGGAGACCCTCGAGGAAAAGTTCGGGGCAGAAGATGCCGCTGTGATGAGTGAGGCGGCCAAATGACTGCGAATTCTATTGGGGCCAAGCCGAGTTCTGGATGACCTCGACAAAATCGATGTGCCGAAATCCCGGCACAAAATGTTCGAGTACGTCAGCGTTCACCGTCCCGAACGTGCTTTCGGGACGGTGCTTGAAGCCGTCGGTGAAGGCCTTCAAGATCTGATTCTTGAAATCCGGACGGGGGTGGGCCGCGGTGACGGCGTCGATGTCGGCCTGGTCGAGTTCGCTGTATCCGATTCCGAGTACATCGGTCTCCACACCCGCTGTCACCAAGGCGATTTCGGGCTCCAGCCGCGAGGGGACCTCGGGCGTCGTATGTAGAGCGATGCCTTCCCACACTTTGCGGATGTCGGTTTCGTCGACTTCGTAGCCGGTGAGGAATCGCCGCGCTTCGTCCGCGCTGTCCAATTCGAATCGCGCCGTACTGTCCCGGAATTTCTCGGTGAGCCCCAGGTCGTGAAACATGGCGCCGACGTAGAGCAATTCAGGGTCGGCGTGCAGTCCCAAACGCGCGCCTTGCAGCGATCCGAAGAGGAAGACGCGTCGCGAGTGGTGAAACAGTAACTCGGACGCCGTATCTCGGACGAGTTCGGTAGCGTCGGCAGCCATCTTCGAATCGGGGATTTTCACACCGGCAATGATCGTGTTCATCGGTACCTGCTCTGCTCGTCGCTGCTGCGAATTTCTCGGTCTGTCCCAGTGTCGGTCGAGCACGCACGCGGGCGCACCCTGATCTCGGCCATACTGTCCACAGATCAGGACGAAGGGGAGCGATCGTGACCGCAGTGCATCGAGTTGCCGTCCTGGTGTTCGACGGCGTCAAACTGCTCGACGTCGCAGGTCCGAGTGAGGTGTTCGCAGAGGCCAATCGCGGCGGAGCGAACTACGAGTTGGTGATCTGCTCGGTAGGTGGACACGATGTCGACTCGTCGACCGGCATGCGCATTCCGGTCGACTGTGACGTCGCAGATTCCGGTTCCTTCGACACGTTGCTGGTCATGGGTGGCGACGTGTTCCCGTCGATGCCGGTGAGTCCGGAATTGCGTGAGGCAGCGAGCGATCTGGCGAGACGTTCGGGTCGGGTTGCCTCGATCTGTACCGGGACATTCATCCTGGCGGCGAGTGGACTGCTCGATGGACGCCGCGCAACGACGCATTGGCAACACACGGCAACGCTGGCGCGCGCCTATCCGCAGATCACGGTAGTTCCCGACGCCATTTTCATCCAGGACGGCACGGTGTTCTCGTCTGCGGGTGTGACCGCCGGGATCGATCTCGCGCTCGCATTGCTCGAGCGAGATCATGGTGCAGAAATGGCCCGACGCGTCGCACAGCTTCTGGTGGTATTTCTCCAGCGTCCAGGTGGGCAGTCACAGTTCTCGCCGTCGTTGAGCGGGCCGCGGCCCCGGGTGCCCGCGCTTCGCGCAGTGGTCGAGGCGGTGGCGGCCGATCTGGCGGGGGATTACTCGGTCGACGAACTGGCTGCCCTGGCGCACCTGAGCCCACGGCATCTGACGAGGCTCTTTCGGGAAGAACTCGGTACGACGCCGGCCAAATACGTCGAGTTGATCCGTTTCGACTCCGCGAAAGCGCTCCTCGATGCCGGCCACTCGGTGACCGAAGCCGCGCAATTGGCGGGATTCGGCAGTTCGGAATCCCTACGACGAGCATTTTCGACGCATCTCGGAATCTCGCCGCAGGTGTACCGCCGTCGTTTTCAAGCTTTCGGCTGAGACTGACTTTCGTGCTTGCCTTGCGGCGGGCTCATGCCCTGCTTGTCGAGCCAGGCAAGGCTGTAGTCCGCGATCTCACGCCAGCCGTGGTCGATGGTCAGCGAGTGACCTCGATCGCCGAAGACCTTGTATTCGTTGATCGTCGGGGCCTTGGCGTACTTCTTGAACGAGCTGTCCGAACTGGCTTTCGGGACTGTGCGATCCTTGCCGCCGCCGATCATCAGGAGTGGCCCGCGGCGGGCGTTGAAATCTACTGCAGCGGGGCTGTGGGGCGCGAAGTTGGCGAGTGCTGCCTCGAACAACGGCCGACCAGGGGCGGGAATCGCATACTGCTCGAACAATGCGTCGGACTCGTCCTTGGACACGGCACTGGCGAAGGACTTGTGGAACGACTCTCTGTTGTGTGAGTACGCCTTCCGGTAGTTCCCGGGGTTGGACAGGACCGGGAAAACACTGCCCAGTTGAACGAGGGGAAGTTTCAACACCCCTTTGGGCTGAGCCGGGTCGATGGCAATTGCCGCGGTCGCCAGCTTCTGGCCCAGAAGTTTCTGCGCGATCAAACCTCCGAACGAATGCCCCACCACGATCGGTGGTTCGTCGAGATCGGCTATCACCTTGGCGTAGTGATCCGTCACGTCCTCGATGCCGTGTCCCGCGATGTCTTCCGGGTGTTCACGCGTCTCACCCACGGTCGACGCGTCCCCTGGCCATCCCGGCGCCATTGTGGAGTACCCCTGCGCGCTGAAAACCTGCGCCCAGGGGTCCCAGGTGGTCGGGTGCATCCAAAGTCCGTGGATGAACAGAACAGTCGGGTTGGACTTGGGCGACATGCGCGCTCCCCGCTATCGGACCGATGATCGATACGGAATGCCCGCTTTTTACAACCTCATTCACATTTTCGGCGAGCTCTTCCGTCGGGCCGTTCCGTTCTGTTGTGCGAAGATGGCACGATCGTGGCATGGCACCAACTGGACCTGCGAAGGCGATGGCACTGTGGACCACCGCTTTTGTTGTCTCATAAGCGAATATTGCTCGCCTACTGGGGCCGGTGGCTCCCAAAGTATTGGAAGTGCAGACGGCGTTCTCCGCTCGCCGGTACGTCGAGATCTTGGACTCCATGGACGACGAGGCCACGGCACGATTTCGTAGTCACTACTACCCCGACTTCGTACATCCCGCGATCTACGCGATGGCTTTGCGGTCAGCGGGCACGAGGCTCGGGGAGCGGGTTCCCCTTTCCCCGGCAACTCGGCGCGCCCTTGCCGTAGTGCCGGTACTGTCGGCGGCCGGCGACTACGTCGAGAACGTGGTCGGACTCCATTTCCTCGATCATCGCGACAGGATCACCGACTCGAGGGTTCGCGCCGCTTCGACCGTCAGTATTGCCAAATGGGTGCTCGCACTCGGAACTCTCGGATATTTGTCGCAGGGTTTTGTCAGAGTATGGGTATCGCGAAAATGAGGAGCACTGATGGCAGTCGAACTCGATACCGAATACTTCGCTGACGGAGCAGAGTTCCGTCGATGGCTGTCCGAGAACCACGAGGTGGTCCCCGGCCTTTGGCTGAAAATGGCCAAGAAGACCTCGTCGCACAGTTCGATCGACTACGGCCAAGCGTTGGACGTTGCCCTGTGCTTCGGCTGGATCGACAGCCTCGCACGGCGAATCGACGACGATTTCTTCGTACAGAAGTTTTCGCGACGCACCGCGCGGAGTCCGTGGTCCAAACGCAACGTCGAGATAGTCGCCCGCCTCGACGCTGCGGGACTTCTCGAGCCTTCCGGCATCGCCGAGATCGAGAAGGCCAAGGCCGACGGTCGATGGGATCGCGCGTACGAGGGATCAGCCAAGGCCGAGGTCCCGAAAGACTTTCTCGATGCGCTCGCGGAAAACCCGAAGGCTCGTGAGTTCTACGCGACGCTCAATTCCACCAACCGATTCACCATCGCGTACCGACTGCAGGAGGCAAAGCGTCCGGAGACGCGAGCCAGGCGGATCGAGAAGTTCGTGAACCAGCTTGCGGAGGGCAAGAAGTTCTATTGAGCTGCCGTGTCACTGGGCCACAGGGACTTGCGAATCGACACCCAGCGAGGCTGACACAATGGGCCTCGTGATCGAAGCCGAAACCTGTTCCGCACTGTCTGCTGTCGATGAGCCGCTGGCAGGCAGCGCTGCCGTCGTGCGGGGCTGGGTATGCCTCGAATTCAATGCCGCGTGGGGTCGTGACGTGTTGGACGGTACGGCCTTGGGGGAGGACCTTGCCGCCGAGCTGAGCCGCCGAGCCGATGCAGCGAACGTGCGAATCATGTTCGTTCGGCGACCCGGGCGTACCGATCCGATGACTGATGGACACACCGTCCTGCTTGCGCGCTCCGATCCGAGCGACTCATGGTGTGAAAGGTTGCACATCGATTCGCCGATGGAATTACTCGACGTCGATTTCTTCTTGTTGGATGGGCCGCCACCAGGACTGGGCGAGCAAGTGACCGAGCCAGTCGTATTGGTTTGCGCACACGGCAAGCGCGACCAGTGCTGCGCTGTATTCGGCAGGCCGATCGCCGCAGCGCTGATGTCGTCCTTCGGACCCCAGGTGTGGGAGTGTTCGCATACCGGCGGGCACCGATTCGCGCCGTCGATGATCCTGTTGCCGAGCGGCAATACGTACGGCCGTCTGTCGGCAAGTGAGAGTGTCACGGCCGTGGAGGTGGCTTCCCGAGATCAGGTCCATTTGCCAGGCCTGCGTGGACGGAGTTGTTGGTCTCCTGCGGGGCAGGCTTCGGAAATTGCTGTGCGACAGCAAATAACCTGCGGAATCGACGACTTGGCTGTCATCGAGCAGGCGAGTGACGGGACATGCGTCGTCGCACATGTGGACGGCCGGCGTTGGGCGGTGGAGACGGCACTCTCCGAACTCGCGCCACGTCCACCGAGTTGCGGCGCGGCGCCCAAGCCGGTCAGGCCAGTTGTGGTCACGTCGATTCGAGACCTGTGATTTCATCGTCGGTTTTCTACGATCAGTCTCGATGAACTCGGGTGTGGGTCATCGCTACTGCAACAGGAGCGCAATGACTGCGGGCGGTAATTGACGTTGTCCGAGGAGGTTTACGCGTTGGCATCCGTCGAGTTCGACTGCCATCCGCGTGCCGCCCGATCCGTCGGGACGAAGTACGTCGATCGAAGCGATGTGATGGGCGACGAGATCGCATGGGCCTGCAGGTGGCGCGGTGGATGTAACCTCCATCAGATCAGTACTCTGCTGGCGTGACAAGCGGATTCGGGACTCGGGCAGCGGCGGTTCGGTGGAATAGCGGCACACCCGTAGTCTGCCGACGTCGGAAATCGGTGTAGCCAAAGCTGTTTCCGTCAGTGGGCGCGCGTGAGTGTCTTCGTGTTCTGCCATGCGACTCATGTCAGCTTCAGTGGTCGTCGCGAACGGTTGTCCGATCGACTCCGCGCAGGTTCCGGCGTCATCGGAGGAGATGCCGTCGACCGGATGCTGCGCGCGGCTGATCTCATGTAGTTGGCTCAGGGCTGCGTGTGGTTTCTCTTGCAGTCCACAGGGCGCGGTCGGCCAGGTAGGGCGTATGGCTGCTCCTGCTTCGTCTACCAGCCACAAACCGGCTGGCGGGACGAGACGGTACGCGCAGTCGGCCCGGACGTTGGCAGGAAATCGACGAGACTGTTCGCGGAATGCATCGTCCACCGCGTGGATGTCCCCCTCGAGGCGTACGGAGTCGATGGTCAACCCACCGTCGGACGTTTCTCCGCGTTCGCATCGAACAACGGCAACGGGGCTGAAATCAGGAGGCGGGTAACCACTTCCCTCGGGGCGAAGTGCGATGCTGCTGTCGCGTGCCTCGGGGGCTACGAGCGCGGCGGTGATATCAGGGGCGAGGCAGTCTGCCCGATCGACCGCCGTCGCGACCGGTGGAGTGAAAGATTCATAGTCTCGAACGCCGGTCCAAACCAACGCAACGGCGACGACACTGACGACGACGATAAAGACCCCAGCTGTGAATCGTCCACTCATACATCGACACTATGTGCTTTTGCGATGGATTGAGGTGAAGTCTCGACCATTGCGGGTGCGACGTAGCATCGCTGCTATGACAGTCGATTTGGTTGCGCCTGACGAGGCCTTGTGGGTGTCCTGGTTGGAGTCGCGTGACGAGTGGGGTGGACCGCAGGCGGATCAGCCCGGTTCGGCGTTGGGAGTTGCGCAACGTCTGGATCTCGACCTTGCGTCACGCGATGGATTCGGGCAGTGGGTTCAGGAGTTGTTGGCGCAGCCCGAGGCGTTGCCGGGGCCCGACATTGTCCCGGCAACCAACTGGTGGATCGTTCGAGACGGCAGGTATCTCGGTGCTATCCAGTTGCGGCACAGCTTGAATGAGTTCTTGGCCGATGTCGGTGGTCATATCGGCTATGGGGTCAGGCCGTCGGAACGCCGGAAAGGGATAGCGTCGGCTGCTCTGGGGGAAGTGCTCACGTATGCTGGCGACCCGGTGGGGCTCAGTCGCGTCCTGATTACCTGCGACGAAACGAACGCGGGTTCGCGTAATGTTATCGAAGGGTGTGGGGGACTTCTCGATAGCGTGCGCCCAGCTGATCAGTTGTCGCGCAACCTCGGCCATTCGGGAGACACGCTTCGCTACTGGGCGGCCACGGGCCGGTCAAGCGCCAGTTGACCGTATTTGACCGTCAACGGGAAGTCGCGGTCGCAGGGTAGGCGACACGGGACGCGATGCTTTCGCTGAGGTCGTGGATTTCTGCGGCGAGGACGTCTCGGCTCTTCGTGTCCGACTCGTGAACGAAGGTTGTCGATCCCAGTGTGGCACCGCAATATTCGATGATTCCGCGTTCGATCTGTGTCCGGAAGGCCTCGTACACGCCGTGTCGGTCGAAACTCTCGGCGTCGTCACCTGCGACTGGAATCAGGTGGACGGTGAGTCGGTCCAGTTTCTTCACGAATTCGCTTCCCGGGGTGAATTCGTACGCCCATCCGCTGACGAAGACTCGATCGATCCAACCTTTGAGTAGTGCGGGCATCGACCACCAGTACATCGGAAACACGAGAATCAGATCGTCTGCACGATCGATTCGGTCCTGCTCGGCTACAACGTCGGCCGGGGGAGTCCCTTTGCCGCGGAACAGGTTCACATCGGCTTCGGCAAATCGGGGATCGAAATTCTCGGCATGTAGGTCCGCGAAGTCGACGTCGCCGCCCAGGTCGCGGATCGCGTCGGCGGTAGAACGGGCGACATGCTGGGTAAGTGACTGGGGATCGGGGTGGGAGACTACGACGAGTGTGGTCATGAGCGTCCTTCGGTAGATGGTGCGCTTATGTACTAAGAGTAGGTTACTATTGGTATATAGCGCAAGGAGGTGTCCGATGGCACGTACGAGACTGTCGCGAGCCGGCAGGTACGAACAACTCGTGGAGGTGTCGTGGGCGTTGGTGCGAGAGGAGGGTGCGGACGCGCTGACCCTTGGTCGGTTGGCTGAACGTGCCGGCGTTGCAAAGCCAGTTGTATACAGCCATTTCGCCTCTCGCGCCGCGTTGTTGGCAGCGCTCTTCAAGGAATTCGACGATCGTCAGACGGTGATGCTCGAGGAGTATCTCGATGCCGCGGATGAGTCTCTGAACGGACGCGCGAATGCCATCGCCGACTCCTACGTCGGATGTTCGCTGGCGCAGGGGCGTGAACTGACGGGTGTGCTTGCAGCGCTGGAGGGTTCGCCCGAGCTGGAGCGGGTCAAGCGTGAATCGGAACACACCTATTCCGAACGATGTCGGGAGGTGCTGACTCCCTTTGGTGCGGGCGGAGGACTTGCGCAACCTTCGATGACCGCAATATTCGGTGCTGCAGAGGCACTCTCGCATGCGGCGGTAGCGGGAGCGCTCTCGCCCGACGATGCTCGAAGCGAACTTGCCGCACTGATAGTCGCGGTGGTCGGCCGGACCTGAGGTCACCGGTTATCTTGGTGCCCATCCAATTCGACGCGCTCACGCATGGATTCGGATATCGCTGTCAGAGTTCTGACGAACGCGTCGATCGCGCGAGCAAGTGGAGGTTTGCCGTAGGTTGCGACGGAGACAGTGCGTCGCTCGCCGGGAATGCGGTGTGCGCGGATACTCGGGTTCTGATGTGCCTGGAGGGCGAGGGCCGGAAGGGTGCTTACCCCGCTTCCGGAGGCGACCAGGGCTTGGACGGCGACGTAGTCGTCGGTCTCGAACTCGATCCGCGGAATGAATCCAGCTCGATTGCAAGCGGTGAGGAGGTGGGCTCGGCAGCTCGGGCAACCGGCAATCCAGGTCTCACCGGCGTAGTCCGTGATCTCGTTGGCGGCATCTGCATTCCGCGTAGATGTGATCAGGTACAACGGATCTTCCAGCAAAGTCGTCTGCGCGACCTGCTTGAGCCCGACTTCAGGGGTGTCCTCGTGCGCGAAGACAACAGCTACATCGACATCGTTGTTACGAAGCAGTGCAAGTGCTTTGGGTGGTTCTGCATCAACGAGGCTGATGGACACATCGGGGTACTGGGACGTGAACGCTGCCATCGCCTGCGGAATCAAACTCGCCAGGGCTGACGGGAATGCGGCCAGTCGTACCCGCCCGGCCCTCAGTCCTGCGTACGTCTGGACTTCGGCTACCGCTGCGTCGACGTGGCCGAGGATCTCGGTGGCTCGCCGAACCAGCACTCCGCCGGCGTCCGTCAGGCGCAGTCCACGACCCGCTCGCTGGAACAGTGGAACCCCGACTTCCGATTCGAGCTGTCGAAGGTGGTGACTGATGGAGGGTTGCGCGTAACCGAGAGAATCGGCGGCGGCTGTCACCGATCCTTCCTGTGCAACAGCTACCAGGACCCTCAGCCGAATTAGATCGAGCATGCCAAAATCATAGAAGATTTCGATGCTTTGGACGAAAACACGTATTGGATCTATGAATCGGTGTTTGGCAGGGTGAATCACATGGCACCGGCATCTGATCTCACGGCATCAAACCAGCTACATCCACCCGTATGGGCAGACATCGAGAGTGCCAGTCAGGTCGTCCGACGGCATCTACCGGTCACGCCCCTGATATCGCACCCGACCTTGGGTGCGGGCTCGTGCAGCCAATTGTTCGTCAAACACGAGAACGTGCACCCCACGGGTGCGTTCAAGGTTCGCGGCGGACTGAACCTGGTGGCAGGACTGGATGAGGCGACGCGGGCGCGGGGGATTGTCGGCTACTCGACCGGAAACCATGCTCAGTCCTTGGCGTATGCCGCAGCGGGTGCGGGCGTGCGGTGTGTGATCGTCATGCCGGTTGGGGCGAATCCAGTCAAGGCTCACGCTGTCCGCATGCTCGGAGCCGAGCTCATCGAGCACGGTGTGAACTTCGACGAAGCACGTGCTCACGCCGATTTCATCAGCGAACGTGACGGCCTGCGTCTCGTGAGCGCCGCCAATGAGCCGGCAATCCTCGCCGGTGTTGCAACGGCCTACGTCGAACTCCTCGAACAACAACCTGATCTGGACGCGGTGGTGGTCCCAGTCGGTGGCGGCAGCGGTGCGGCGGCGGCGTGTCTCGTCGCCAGTGCGCTTGCACCGCACCTCGAGGTGTTCGCAGTGCAGTCTGAGGCCGCACGAGCCGCACATGACTCGTGGAGTTCCGGCACGTGCGTCGAGCGCCCGAACACCACCCGTGTCGAAGGGCTTGCGACCGGTGCCGGGTTCGCACTCACTCAACGTGTCTTGCGTGAACGCCTCGGGGGATTCCTGCTCGTCACGGACGACGACATCACCCTCGCGCAGCGGGCGTTGCTCTACGACGCTCACACTTTGAGCGAAGGCGCCGGTGCGGCCGCACTTGCTGCGGTCTATGCGCATCCGAACACCTTCGCTGGCAAGCGCGTTGCTGTTGTCTGCACGGGCGCCAATGCCTCCGAGAGTGAGATCCGCAGGGTCGTCGGCTAATTCATCTCGCATTCGTAACAATGTGCAGTGTCAGCGAACTGACGGAAAGCCGAAGTACGGTGTTCCAATGACTTCACCCCGAGACAAGTCACCTATCACTCGCAATGTTCCCGCACTCATGCTGGTAGTCGGGGTCATTGGATTGATCGCAAGTTTCGGAGTGACCTCACGTTGGGGGTTCCCAGCGTCCGCATCGGAGCTTTGTAGATCAAGTTCGTATGGAAGCGGATTGCTCGAAGAAGCAGGATGGGCTTGGATCCCGTTTCCCGTAGCCTCTTGCAAGGCAGTGGATTTCGATTCTTCCGCAGTTTACTTCGCCCTCGGATGGGAAAACTCGATCACTGCCGCAGTATCGATCGCATTCATCGCCATGGCTCTGAAACTCACTTGGGGTGCAGGAGTTCAGTGATGCTCATATGCCCGGCCTTGGGTTCGTTCGGAAGGCTGACCGGCACAAGCCCCATGCTTTCCCGACGCTCGTTGACCGAAAAGACGTACTGGGCAAATTCAGGCTTGACGTGCACGTCCGGAAACTGTGCCCGAAGTTTGCCCACGATCTGATAGCTCTCGTCGTACCAGTCGAAAACGTTGATCCCTGGATTCCACCGCGGTCGTATCGCGAAGCCGTCGATCTCGGTCACAAAGAACTTTTGGAAGCGATCAGTCCACGCCAGTATCTTCTCTCCGAGTTCGTCGTCGATCCCCATTTGGCTCGGGAGAACGTATGCCTGCGGGAACCGTTGCGGCGGGATGACAATCAATTCCTTCGACGGCCACAGCGAACTGGGATGACCATGGTCTGGATAGATTCTGATGACTAGCATTGCAGACTCGTTCCGCTGGCCGAAACGCTCCGAGGCGAAGTCACACCACCGGTCACCAGTGCGTACCGGGCACGAGTCGGGCGGCACGACGGCCGAGTTTGCGGATGCGCGAGCGCGAGTGGTGCTGTCGCGTCGGTGTTGCCGGAGCGTCTGCCGGAGTTTCCTTGTCTACCTGACCCTTTGCCGCCGGAGAATCGGGGAAGGCCTGGTACATCTGGTTGAGAATTCGGTCCTTGGTGTGCGGTGCGAACAGGGTTCCCAGATCACCCAGGGTTCCCAGTGGTACGTCGATGCGTTTGGGGCGGTCGATCAGCGCGCGGATCACCATTGCCGCAGCCTTTTCCGGGCTGGTGATCGGGCCGTTGTTGTATTCGCCGGTCGGAGCGATCATCGGTGTTTCGACCAGCGGCATGTGGATGGTCGTGAAAGTGATTCCGTCCGCCAGTGTTTCAGAGGCGGCTACGTCCGAGAAACCGTCGAGGGCGGCCTTGCTCGCCACGTAGGCCGAGAATCTAGGCGTTGCCGCCTGGACTCCCGCGCTGCTGATGTTCACGATGTGGCCGAAGCGGCGAGAACGCATGGTCGGTAACAAGGCGAGCACCAATCGGACAGCGCCGAAGTAGTTCACGGCCATCGTTCGTTCGTAGTCGTGGAAACGATCAGTGGAGTGGTAAATGCCGCGCCGGATGGATCGGCCGGCGTTGTTTACCAACATATCTACGTGATCGTGTTCTGTCAGAATGCTTTTGATCGTGTGCTGGACCGACTCGTCGTCGGTGATGTCGCAGGGATAACCGAATGCCTTGCCCCCGGCTGATCGAATCTCCTGTACTGCGGCATCGAGTTCGTCGGTGCGGCGTGCGATCAGGAGAACGGTGGCGCCCTTCTGAGCGGCGGCAATGGCCGATGCCTTGCCGATTCCGGAAGAGCCTCCGGTGATCAGAACGATCCGACCCACGAGTGGTCCTTCGGGACTGTTACGTCGTGCGCGATTGGGATCGAGGTTTGCGCGCCAGTACTTCCACAACACAGTGGAGTACGACCCGAACTCGGGGACCGCCAGTCCTGATCCGGCCAGGGCGGCAACGGTTCTCGCGGAGGTGAATGTCGGCGCCATCGTCATGTTGTCGAGTAATGCTGCAGGCATGCCGATGCGATCGAGGAAGACCTTCCGCGCCGATTCTGCCGAATCCATCGGCAATGGCGAGACAAAGGGTTTGGCGATCACGCCCGGCAGGCTGAGTGCGGGCCGGGGCGCTCCGGCGGCCTTGGCGAGTCCGGCATAGATTTCGCGTACCGGTTGAGGTTTCGGATTCACGAGATGGAATGCTTCGCCGTCGTGGCCGGGCGCGTGCATCAATTCGACGAGGGCGGCGGCTACGTAATCGACGGGCACCACATTGGTTGCGCCGAGGTTGGGGATCGGGACGGGGAGTGCTGCAGGTAGTTTCGCGAGTAGCGCCAGTCCTGGAAACAAGTAGTACGGACCGTCGATCTTGTCCATCTCCCCGGTGACGGAGTTGCCGACCACGGCAGACGGCCGATAAACACGCCAGGTGAGGCCTTCTCGTTCTCGAACGAGCTTCTCGGCCTCGAACTTGGTTCGGTGGTAGGGCGTCGGAAAGCCTTGGCCGCAATCGAAATCGGTCTCGCTGAACGTGCCCGGATAGTCGCCTGCGACTGCGACCGATGACACGTGATGAAGGGTGGCTCCCAGTTTCGCAGCAAGTTCGACCACGGAGCGTGTGCCCTCGACATTCGTCGAAGCCTGCTCGTCTCCGGCGGTGATGTCGTAGATCGCGCCGAGGTGAAGGACGTGGTCGGCAGGTGGGGGAGAATCGATGCCCAGCCCAGGCTCGGTCAGATCTCCAACGAGCGGATGCACGCGATCGCCGCCGGGAATTGCCGACACCTGTTCTTCGAGTTTGGCGACAGAACCGGCTCTGACCAGCACATGGATCTGAGCAGTTTGATCACGCTCGAGCAGGAGTGGCAGTGCAGCTCGTCCGAGAAATCCAGTACCGCCAGTGACGATGTATGTGGCCATAGTCGGTAACCTACTCCAAAGTAAGATCAGCGGCTAGAGGGAAACGAACATCAATGCGTCATGACCCCGTCCTCGGCGTCGAAGTCGATGCCCGCGGAGATGATTCCGGAGAACAAGAACGCGACGGCAAGCGCAAGAGCGGGGATTGCAAGGATCCATTCGAAAATTGTCATGCTCCAAGTCTGACGAAATCAGCTTCGGAGAACATCGCCCTGCGGAGCGATTTAGACGATCGGGCAGTCATCCTCGAGGACGACTGCCCGATCAGGGAAATCCACTAGGTCTGTTGCTGAAGAGTTTCGGGCGCAGTGGGGTGCGCGCTCGTCCTTGCGTCGCGTGACGTGATTTCGGATGAGATGTGGGCGGCCGTTGTTCCGAGGGTGTGAAGGCCATGCGCCGTCCGCCAGTAGACCGGCGCACAATCGTCGAGGCGATGGCGTGGACAGGCCGGCAAACCCTAGGCCGGTTCAGCGCCCGACAAGTCCTCGACCGCATACGGAGTCGTTCCTTCGAACAGAACACCGATCCCGAAAGGATCGGCCATCTCGAGCCTTGACTCAGCGAACCGCAGCAGCCAGGTTCCGTCAGCCCAGATCACCGCCTCAGGTTCGCCGAACAGTGACTCCGTGGCGTCCAACTCCACGAGTTCGGAGTGGCGGAGGCCGAACTGTGGCCCACGCAGCTGTTGACGCAGGTAATCGGCGGCGACTTCGGCAAACTCACCGAACCGGGCCATCACGGTCGCAGCGAGCTCACACACCGCAGACTCCGGCACGGTGGCCGGCTCGATAACCAGACTCACCGGCCTGGAGTCACCGACCCCCTGGACATCGATGATCGATGTCCAGCACGCCAACGAATCGTCCGAGTCGACACGCGAAAACACTGCTGAGCCGACCACAACACTCTCAGGTAAGTCATCCACGACCCCTAGTCAAACACGGCTCTCCGCAGGATCCCAGGCACTCTTCAGCGACATGATCCAGTCGCGATCAGTGGCCGATGCCGACCTTCGCGTGAACCTTTTTCATCCACACAGGAGCCCACCAGTTCGCTTCGCCCATCAACTTCACGAGCGAGGGCACGAGCAACATGCGGATGATGGTCGCGTCGACGATCAGCGCGACGATCATGCCCACGCCCAGGAACTTCATCACTGACAGCCCTGACATTGCGAAGGCCCCCGTCACCACTATCAGGAGTAAGGCGGCAGCCGTCACGATGCGGCCGGTGCGCTCGGTTCCGAACTTGACCGCTTCCTCTGTCGTCGCTCCCGCGTTCTTGGCCTCGACCATCCGTGACATCAGGAAAACCTCGTAGTCCGTGGACAATCCGAAGACCACCGCCAGGATGAGCACGACAAACGTAGCCTCCAGCGGAGTTTGACTGACCCCGAGGAGTTCGACGCCGTGTCCGTCCTGGAAGACGAAGGTGAGGACACCGAAGGTGGTCGCGAGGCTCAGGGCTGCCATCAGCACCGCCTTGATCGGCAGCACCACCGAACCGAACGCGAGGAACAACAGGATCAGGGTGGATCCGACCATGATGAGGATCATCACCGGTAGCCAGTGCAGGACGGCGTTGTTGCCGTCGTCGACCATGGCTTGACCGCCGCCGACAAGCAGTACCGTTCCGTCGGGAGCGGAGATCGCACGCAGATCTGTCACTGCGGCGCTCTGTGATTGGGGTGTAGAGCCCTCGCTGTAGAGAGCCTGAACCGCGACGAGTTGATTGGTGCTCGCGACGACGGTCGCCTGACCGATGCCCTCGACTCGACCGGCGGACTCGGCGATCGCTGCACCTTCGGCCGGGGTGAGAGTGTTCCCGTCCTCGGCCTGAAGGATCATCGTTGCGCCGTTTCCGGTTTGCGGGAAGTCGTTGACCAACGTGTCCATTGCGACGCGAGCGGGGTCGTTGTCCGGTAGTGCGGTGTACGAGAGTTCTCCCAGCCGGGCGCCGAGCAGCGGCGAGGCCATCACGAGCAGCACAGCCACGATCGTCACCGAGACTGCGACCGGACGCTTCATCACCCACGTGACGACGCGGCCCCAGAACTTGCGCGAGCGTTCCTCGCCGCGTTGCGCCGCATCCTTGCGCCACGTCAGGGCGTTGATGCGATGCCCCAGAATGGCAAGCAGCGCAGGCACAGCGGTCAGCGACAGGACGGCCGCGCTCAATACTGCGGCGATCGCGCCGAAGCCCAGAGACCGGATGACGGCCTGGGGGAATACGAGCATGCCGCTGAACGCACAGATCAGCAGTAGACCCGAGAACATGACGGTGCGACCCGCCGTCAGAACTGTCCGCTGAGCAGCCGCTCCCGGGTCCGAGCCCGAATTCAGTTCTTCACGGAACCGACCGACCACGAACAGTCCGTAGTCGATGGCAAGTCCCAACCCGAGAAGAGAAGCGACGTTGATCGAGAACGAGGACACATCGGTGATCAGCGTGAGGATTCGCAGAACGGCCAAAGCGCTCAGGACACTGAGTACACCCACGAACACGGGCACGGCAGCGGCGACGATGCCGCCGAAGATAAAGACCAACAGCACCAGAGTGATCGGAATGGCGATGGCTTCGGCGACCACCAGGTCCTTCTCGAGCTTGGTGTTGAATGCGACGCCGACGACGGTGTTACCCGCGAATTGTGCCTCGGCACCTTCGACTTCGAGCTTCGGCAAGAGATCGGCGAAAGTGGCGGGCGTGACGCCCGAGTCCGGTGCCAACGTGATCGCAACGGCCGCCATGGATCCGTCGTTCGAGAGCAGGCTGGCCTTCGCTGCGGCGTCTGTTCCCCAATACGATTTCACCGAAGCGGTCGGCACTTCGGTTTTGAACTGGTCGACGGCGGCTGTCACTGCCGGCCCGATGTCGTCCAGAGTCTTGCCGTCCGTGGGCGAGTAGATCGCGATGATGTCCGGGGTCTGCGGTCCGAGATTGTCTTCGATGATGTCGGCGACCTTCGCGGAGTCGCTGCCCGGATCGATGAAGCCGCCCTGGCTGAGCTTGCCGAACACTCCGAGTCCCCACACCCCACTGATGAGAACTATCAGAACCGCGAGGCTCAGTACCCACCATTTCCGGGCGACGACGGTTTGGGCCCAGCGTGTCATGTATCAACTCCGGTGTGTGGGGGCGTCTGGCCAGATCGACTGTAGTGGGCGTTTGGTCTTGAATCGGAAACGTCATGCATACTGCTCGAAGCACTTGCAAGCCACGTGTGTGGGGGAAGCCGGTCCGAATCCGGCGCTGACCCGCAACGGTAGGTCGATTCTCGGTAGTCACCGAGTGTCGGCAAGCCCGATTACCCGCCGCGCGGTGTGCGACATCCATTCGTCGTGGTCTACGAAAAGGAAGTCCAGCAGGAGCTCTGGCCGAGGATCAGCGTGCGGGCGGAGTTGTCTGTCGGATTCTCATTCGTGGCTCAGAGCCCTTACGAGGTCCCCGTGTCACTTCAGTTCTCCCCGTCCCGCGCCGCCGCTGTTCTCATCGCGGTCGCCTTGGTTTCGGCAGGTTGTTCCAAAGGTCAGGAATCAGAGTCGGCGTCTGCTGCGGAATCCTTCGCACAGCCGGTGTCCGTGACCAACTGCGATCGCGAGATGACCTTCGATTCGCCGCCGCAGCGCATCGTGTCTTTGAACGGACACGTCACCGAAGCCCTCATCGAGATCGGCGCGGGTGATCGGATTGTCGGGCGGGCGTACAGCGACAACCCGCCAACTGCCGAGACCGCCGATGTATTCAACAAGATTCCCAGCCTCTCCGATACGTTCCCCAGCATGGAGCAGGTTCTCGACGTCGATCCGGACTTCGTGGTCGGAGGAATGACCAGTGCCTTCAACGAGAAGCAAGGCCGTTCCCGAGACGCTTTCGGCGAGCGCGGAATCAACACCTTCCTCTTCTCGGAATACTGTGGCACCGGGTTCCCCGACATCGGATTGCTCGAGAACGACTACACGCAACTCGGTCGAGTCCTGGGCGTCGAAGATTCCGCCCGCGAGGTCGCAGAGGAGATCAGCGATGGTCTCGATTCCGTCCGCGCTTCGGTCGGAGACGCGGCGCCGGTACCGACCTTCTTCTACGACAGCGGTGACCAGGTTCCGACGACCATCGGCGGAGTCGGCGTCGGTCAATTGGTCGCGGAATACTCCGGCGTCTCGAACATCTTCGCCGAAGGGACAAAGCCCTACATCGACGCATCGTGGGAAGCTGTTGCCGAGCGTGCACCCCAGGCGATCGTGGTCATCGACTACGGCGACAAGACAGCCGAGCAGAAGATCGACTTCCTCCGTGCCCAGCCGTTGATGGCGACCACCCCTGCTGTGCAGCAGAACCGGTTCGTCGTGGTTCCTCTCGCTGACCTGTTCGAGAGTTCACGGTTGGTGCGTTCGGCACAGACCATCGCAACAGCCTTCCATCCAGGCGCTGACGCGGCGAAGTGACCCGCACGCGTTACGGGTACGGCGCCCTGCTTGTCGGCTTGGCGGTCGCCTTGGCGATCGTCCTGGGGTTGGCCGTCTCCTTGGGATCGGTTCGCATTCCCGTCGGTGACGTCTGGGCGATAGTCGGAGCCCGTTTGGCGCCAGGGACTTTCGAGACGTGGTGGACCGCGGCGCGGGAGTCGATCGTGATCGACTCCCGCCTGCCACGTGCACTCACTGCCGCGGTGGTGGGTGCTTCGTTGGCGATGTCGGGCGCTGTTGCTCAGGCTGTCACACGGAATCCTCTTGCCGACCCGTATCTGCTCGGAGTTTCGTCGGGTGCGGGATTCATGGTGGTGCTCGTGTCGGTGCTGGGTTTCGGCGCCGGCCTCCTCGGGGTTTTCACGATTCCGGTCGCAGCATTCGTCGGGGCGATGATCCCGTTGTTTCTCGCACTGCTGATCGGCGGCCGGTATCCGCAGCCGACCGCGATCATTTTGGTGGGTGTCGCGCTCGCCCAGATATTCTCGGCGCTCATCACCTTTTGCATCCTGGTATTGGCCGATGATCGGCACGTGACGTCGGTGATGCACTGGATTGCCGGCGGATTCGGTGATGCACGATGGTCGACGCTGATCTTCCCGACGATCACACTGGCCGTCGTCGGCACAGCCCTTCTGTTCAGTTCGCGATGGATGGACGTTTTGCAGACCGGTGACGACGGGGCTGCTGCACTCGGTATGAACGTCCGACGGTTCCGTGTGTTGTCCTTGCTCGCGGTCTCCGTACTGGCGGGCGCAGCAGTCAGCGTTGCCGGTGGAATCGGTTTCATCGGTCTGCTGATCCCGCATCTGGCCGGCTTCATCGTCGGCACCAGAGCAATTCGACTGCTCCCTGCTGCAGCCCTGCTGGGCGCCGTCGCGATGGTTGCCGCGGATACCGCTGCGCGCTCGGTGGCACAATCCACTGAAGTTCCGGTCGGAGTGATCACGGCCCTCGTGGGTGCACCGATCTTCGTCTGGATGCTCTACCGGCAGTATCGGAGGCTCGAACAGTGACACAGGCCAGAACAGTGACACAGACCAGAACAGTGACACTCCCGAAAGACTCCGAAACTGCGCCCCTGCTCGAACTCGTCGAGACCCGGGCGCGGCTCGGAAATCGCGAAGTGTTGCGCGGCATCACTTTCGCAGTCAAGTCCGGTGAAATATTGGGCTTGGTCGGGCCGAACGGCAGTGGCAAGACGACGGCGCTGCGCTGCTGCTACAACGCTTTGACGCCGACAGGTGGCGCAGTTCTGATCGATCAAGTCGACTCGACGACGCTCTCGCGTAAGGACATCGCCCGAACTGTCTCGGCAAGTGTTCAAGAACCCACTGTCTCGGCAGGACTGTCGGTTCGTGAATCGATCGCGCTCGGACGAACTCCGCACCGCAGCTGGTTGGACCGAAGCACGGAGCGCGATACCGCCATCGTGGACCGGTGCATCGAGCAGGTCGGTTTGGTCGAGCTTGCCGGACGAGACGTATCGACCCTGTCGGGTGGTGAGCGGCAACGTGTCTCGATAGCTCGCGCATTGGCTCAGGAGCCCAAGGTTCTGTTGTTGGACGAGCCGACCAATCATCTCGATCTTCGTCACCAGTTGATCGTGATGGAACTGCTTACCGAACTTGCGTCGGCGGGGCTCGCAGTTGTGGTCACGATGCACGATCTACGGTTGGCAGTCGAGTACTGCGACAACCTTGCCGTGCTCACCGAAGGTGAACTCCGCGCGTGTGGGTCTACGGTCGAGGTGTTGGACGAGCCGTTGTTGGCCGAGGTTTTCGGCATCAGGGCGCGAGTCGAACGCGGAGTACGTCCGCGGATGGAGATATTGGGGCTGGCATGACGGAATCGGTGGCCGGGATCTACGCCCGTATGGCAGTAGCTGTGCCGTTCTTCGACAACCTGAGCGCGTATCCGGATACGGTGCCCGCGGTGTTGATGACCGACCCCCAGTGGTTGGCAGCACGTGTCGCCGATACGGCAGAGCGATGGGGGAGTGCGGACAGTCGAGTGAACGGCACGTTGTGGTGGTACTCGGCCAGCTCGACGCTGACCGGCATTCCGATCGGAACCGGGATGGTCACCGGGTTCGCGGCCGATCCATCGTTGGACGGTGGGCGGATCTTCGTGCGTGACAACGGCTATCTGGGCGGTTTTGCTGCCGGATCGGTCATTCCGATCTCGCGGAGTGTGGCGGAGTTGGGCCACGCGATGTTCCGCTCGCTCAATCCCGTGATCGAGGTACTCGCCGAGGTGTCCGGCGTTCGGCAGCAGGCGCTGTGGGCGATCACGACGGACTCCATCGCCAATCGCAGCCTCGATGCCGCCGGTAATGCGCGGGAGCGCGGAAGTGCATTTGCGGCCGGTCTGATCGAAGTTCTCCGCGGTGAGAACCCGGGCATTCCGGTCCCGCGTTTCGTGGACGTGGATCGCAGAGAATCTGCTGTGCGCGTAAGTAATCCATTGACGCCGGTGGCATTCGGGCGACGCAGATTCACGCAGCGGGCGTCGTGCTGCCTGATCTACGAGGTACCCGGTGAAGGCAAATGCACCAGTTGCCCGAAGCGCGCACCCGAAGATCGGGTGCGCGCCTTGGCCGCTCTGGTGTGACTGTGGGTGGGCGGATTCAGGTGTTATCGGATCAGTGAGCTGCGACCTTGGAACGGTCGAGTCCCAGCGCGTCGGTCATCGTGAAGAACAGGTCCGTCTGGTCCGTGAGACCGCTGACGTTGGCCGCATGCGGGCCGAAAGCTGCTACGCGCAACTGAGTTCCGGTGTGTCCTTCGGACTCGACGGCCGGATCCTCGGACGTTCCGTAGCTGATCGTCATCTCCGAGCCGTCCTTCGTGGTCAGCTTGCGGGTCAGTCCGGGGTAGACGATTTCCTGGGCGCGCTCGACCGGGATGTTCTGGTCCTTGGCGATGGTGGCGATGTCGTCGGCGCTGACATTGGTGACGATCTGGCTGGTGTGAGCGTGGTCGGCTGTGACGATGACCAGGGTTTCTCCGTCGGTCTTCGCGAATTCGAGTGCCTTCTGCACAGCTTCGTCGAGGTCGACGGTTTCACCGATCTGACCGCATGCGTTGGCTGCGTGATCCTGCTTGTCGATCGAGGCGCCTTCGACCTGGAGGAAGAATCCGTTGTCGTTGACCTTCAGTAGGTCGATGGCCTTCTGAGTCATGTCCGCGAGCTTGGGTACGTCGGAGGTTCGCTTGGGGTTGTCGACGCAGGTTTCGGCGGGCTGCAGGTAACCGTCGCGGGTGGCGACGGATCCTTCCCAGCGGACGGGCATGTTGCCGTCGGCGAACAAGCCGAGCACGGGTGCATCCTGGTCGGCCTTGCCGACCTCGTTCATCTCGGCGGCGTTCTTCACCAGCTGGTAGCCACGGGCTGCGGCCTGCTCATTGAGTGTCTTGCCCTGCCAGTCACCGGCTTTCGCAGTCTCGGTGAAGGACTTGGCGCCGCCGGCGAAGGTGACGTCGGCACGGGTGTCGAGGAGTTGTTCGCTGATCGATCCCTTGCCGCCGTTCTCGAGGGCGTTCTCCGGGCAGGACTTGGACGTCGCCTCCGGTCCGTAGCACTTGCGGCCACTGACGTGCGCGACCTGCACTGCGGGGGTGGCGTCCTGCACCTCGGCGGTGGAGACGTTGCCGGTGGCCTTGCCGTTCGCCTTGGCGATCTCGAGGACGGTCGACTGGGCCTGACCCTTGATGTCGACGGAAATCGCGCCGTTGTAGGTCTTGGTGCCGGTGGACCATGCCGATCCGCTGGCTGCGGAGTCGGTGACGTAGTCGGGCTTGCCGTCCTTGGTCAGTGCGTAGTGCGTGTACTGGCCGGTGATCGGCAGGGCGTCGAGGCCGGGGAAGCTGCCCGCAGCGCCTTCGGCGTAGTTGCGTGCGGCGGTGATCTCCGAGTCGCCCATGCCGTCCCCGATCAGGAGGATGACGTTCTTCGCGCCGGAGGCATTGACGGCGTCGCGCACTGCGGCCGACTGATCACCGTCGATGCGACGAGCGCCACCGTTCGAGGACAGTTCGCCGGTCGCGGCGCGATCGACGGTCGCGCCGTTCGAGCCGGTGGCCTCGTCGGCGCTGCTGCTGCAGCCGGCAGCGGCCAGAACGGCGACGGCGCCGGCGACGGCCGTCAACCTACGTGTGTTGCGCGAGAACGACATACGAGTAGTACTCCTGGAAACAGTATGGATGGAGATTATGAACGCCGCTAATGATCTGGGGCGAAAGTGAACGGAGTGCAGACATGCGTACATCTGAATGTGACGAGACGGTGAGGGTTGAGATTCGCTCTGTTGACTGTGGGTGAGTGACCTGTCAGACTGAATCTGCATCGAACATCAGTTCGATGCATGTGGTGCGTCTTCCCTTTCGGCATCCTCGAGCAGTCGGTCGTCCCTGACGGCCGACTCGATCAGGTGCGAGGTCAGTGTGGGTTGGGGAAATGGGCCGCCGACGTGGTCCGAGATGGAACGGGTGCTTTCCGGACGACCCGGCCGTGTGGAACATGAGGATTTGTTTCCGGGCGATGGAAGCGACAGCCCCGCCTGGTCAAGAAAGCGCGGCGAGTACCACGCGGGCGAGCTCACCCGTGGTGCCGGTGTAGTTCCTTACGCAGAACTGCACGCTCACTCGGCCTTCAGTTTCCTCGACGGTGCATCACCGCCGGAAGAGCTGGTCGAGGAAGCAGTGCGTCTCGGGCTCGAAGCTATCGCCGTCACCGATCACGACGGGTTCTACGGTGTGGTGAGGTTTGCGGAAGCCGCACGTGAATGGGGAATGCGCACCGTGTTCGGGGCCGAGTTGTCTCTGGATTCGGTACCCAGAACCGGCACGGCAGATCCCGGTGGAACACACCTCCTGGTGCTTGCCCGTGGGCAGGAAGGGTATCGCCGGCTTTCGCGGGAGATCGCTGCCGCGCATCTGGCGGGCGGCGAGAAGGGCAAACTGCAGTACGACTACGACGTGCTGACCGAAGCGGCCGGTGGGCACTGGCAGATCCTGACCGGGTGCCGGAAAGGTCATGTGCGGCAAGCCTTGACGTCGGGTGGTCGCGAAGCAGCGGCGGATGCCTTGGGGGATCTGGTCGAGCGTTTCGGGGCGGAGCGAGTGTCGGTGGAACTCACTCATCATGGGTTGGCGGAGGACGACGAGCGCAATGCCGTTCTGGCCGAATTGGCGAGAGAGCATGGACTACGTACGGTGGCGACCACCGCCGCGCACTTCGCCGCTCCTCCGCGTCGACGCCTCGCCATGGCAATGGCGGCTGTGCGGTCGCGTCAAAGCTTGGACGAGGCAGCAGGATGGCTGGCCCCTACCGGCGGAGCGCACCTGCGGTCCGGCGCGGAGATGGCGGCACTGTTCTCGCTCTATCCCGAGGCTGTCAGTGGTGCCGCCGATCTTGGTCGTGAGTGCGCTTTCGATCTCAAGCTCATCGCGCCCAAATTGCCACCGTTCGACGTTCCCGCCGGGCATACCGAGGCGTCGTGGTTGCGTGAGCTCACCATGGTGGGGGCGCTGGAACGCTACGGACCGCCGGAAGGTGCACCGAAGGCATACAAACAGCTCGAACATGAACTTGCCATCATCGAGGGATTGAACTTTCCCGGATATTTCCTGGTGGTGCATGACATCGTGTCGTTCTGCAAGAACAACGACATCCTCTGTCAGGGAAGAGGTTCCGCTGCGAACTCGGCGGTGTGTTACGCGATCGGCATCACCAATGTCGATCCGGTTCGCAACAAACTGCTGTTCGAGAGGTTTCTTGCGCCTGAACGTGACGGCCCGCCGGACATCGACGTGGACATCGAGTCCGACCGCCGGGAAGAGGCGATCCAGCACGTGTACGCGAAGTACGGGCGTACGTATGCCGCGCAGGTAGCCAATGTCATCACCTATCGAGGAAAGTCGTCGGTGCGGGACATGGCTCGGGCGCTGGGCTTTTCGCAGGGCCAGCAAGATGCGTGGAGTAAGCAGGTCGGCCGGTGGGGCGGTATCGACAAGAATGCGGATACCGATATTCCGCGTCCGGTACTCGAACTGGCGGCGCAGATCGAAGGCTATCCGCGGCACCTCGGTATCCACTCGGGCGGCATGGTCATCTGCGATCGTCCCATCGCCGACGTCTGTCCGGTGGAGTGGGCGCGAATGGCCAATCGTAGTGTCCTGCAATGGGACAAGGACGACTGTGCTGCCGCTGGGCTGGTCAAATTCGACCTGCTCGGCCTCGGCATGCTTTCTGCTTTGCACTACATGATGGATCTGGTGGCCGAACACAAAGGCATCACAGTCGATCTGGCGCAACTCGATCTGTCGGAAACGGCGGTGTACGAGATGCTGCAGCGGGCAGATTCGGTGGGGGTGTTCCAAGTGGAATCACGTGCGCAGATGGCGACACTGCCGCGTCTGAAGCCTCGAAACTTCTACGACCTGGTAGTCGAGGTCGCGCTCATCCGTCCGGGGCCGATTCAAGGCGGATCAGTGCATCCGTACATTCGTCGGCGCAACAAACTCGAACCTGTGTCCTACGACCATCCGTCGCTCGAGAAGGCACTCGAACGCACGTTGGGGGTTCCGCTGTTCCAGGAACAGTTGATGCAGATGGCCGTCGACGTTGCGGGCTTCACGCCGTCCGAGGCCGATCAATTGCGGCGGGCAATGGGATCGAAACGCTCCACCGAGAAGATGGAACAACTGCGCGCGAGGTTCTATCAGGGCATGCGAGACCTACACGGCATCGGTGACGAGGTTGCCGACCGGATCTACGAAAAGCTGTATGCATTCGCTAATTTCGGTTTCCCGGAAAGCCATTCACAGAGTTTTGCCGCGCTGGTCTTCTACTCCTCGTGGTTCAAACTTCATCATCCCGCTGCGTTCTGCGCCGGACTTCTGCGCGCGCAGCCCATGGGTTTCTACTCGCCGCAGTCCTTGGTTGCCGATGCGCGCCGGCACGGAGTGCAGGTACACGGTGCAGACATCAATGTCAGCCTCGCGCATGCCACCGTCGAGGCAGGTGGATTCGAGGTTCGGCTGGGGCTGGGGGAAGTGCGCAACATCGGCGATGCACTCGCCGAGAAAATTGTCGAACAGCGCGACCTCGGTGGACCGTTCACGTCGTTTCTCGATCTGACCGGGCGGGTGGAACTGACTACCGCACAAGCTGAATCGCTGGCGACCGCCGGTGCGCTAGCCAGCTTCGGTATCTCGCGTAGAGAAGCGCTGTGGGCAGCGGGCGCTGCGGCGGGGGAGCGCCCCGACCGCTTGCCCGGTATCGGTGCGTCGGTCACAGCTCCCACCCTGCCCGGCATGAGCGACGTCGAATTGGCGGCAGCGGATGTCTGGGCGACAGGAGTATCTCCCGACACCTACCCGACACAGTTTCTCCGCCCACAGCTCGACGCGCTCGGCGTGGTGCCGGCGTCGAGACTTCTCGACATCCCGGACGGTGACCGTGTGCTGGTGGGGGGAGCAGTCACACACCGGCAGCGTCCGGCCACAGCTGCGGGCGTCACGTTCATCAACCTCGAGGACGAAACCGGCATGGTCAACGTCGTGTGTTCGGTGGGGTTGTGGGCAAAGTACCGAAAATTGGCAAATACGGCGCCGGCGTTGCTTATTCGAGGGAAGGTGCAGAATGCAGAAGGCGCTGTCACCGTCGTGGCAGACCGGATGCAGCTGATGGATCTGCGAGTCACGGCCAAATCGCGAGACTTCCGTTAACGCCTGATTCTGGCCACCGTGTTAGTGCCGAGAGACAGTTTTGTGCCGAGAGGACAAATGTGGAGCTCAACTCTGACCTCCGAGCATATGGTGCGGGTCACATTTGCTCCCTAGGGTTGTCGCTTGAGCGCGATCGATTCACCACACGCAGCCGCGGTCAGTTGCCTTGCGCGTGAATATCGTCGCCTTCCAAACGCGCTGAACCAAAAGCACTTCGAGTCGAAGAGGAACTTCATGAGCACAGCGATTCTCGTCGCACACGTACACCCCGCCGATCCGTCTTCGGAGGATGCGTTCAACCGCTGGTACGACGACGTGCATATTCCGCAGGTCGTCGAACGAGTGCCCGGAGTTGTCTCCGCCTCCAGATTCTTCCTGGCGGATGTGCAGTTGCTGCCCGAGGATGCATTGCCCGCGCGCCGCTACCTGAGCATCTATCAACTCGACACGGAAGATCTCGCGGGCACCGCGCAGGCGTTGGGAAGTGCTTTGGGCGACGGAACTCTCGACATGTCCGAGGCCATCGCGACCACCGGCGACACCGGACCCGAATTGCTTTTCTACGTCCCGACCGAGAACTGAAGGGGAACGCTGACATGTCCGATCTTCTCGCGAACAAAGTTGCAATTGTCACCGGCGCAGGTGCCGGAATCGGCGCCGCCATTGCCCAGGCATTCGGGGCGGAGGGCGCGAGGGTCGTGGTCTCCGACATCAACGGTGGCGCAGCACAGGCAGTGGCGGACTCGATCGACGGAGCCATTGCTGTCACCATTGATGTCACCGACGAACAGCAGGTCAAGGATCTCGTCGCCAGAGCGGTCGAAGAGTTCGGCGGACTGAACGTCGTAGTACCCAACGCCGGTATCGCCACCACGACCCCGCTGATCGAGACCTCGTTCGAGGACTGGCGGAAAGTCATGTCGGTCAACCTCGATGGAGTGTTCTTGACAGTGCGTCATTCGCTGCCCGCTCTCGTCGCATCCGGTGGCGGTTCGATCGTGAACATCTCGTCGATCTCGTCGACCACCGGCTCGCCTTTGATCGGCAGCTATGCCGCCGCCAAAGCAGCAGTCCGCAATCTCACCGAAACCCTGTCAGCCGAACTTCGCTTCCATGGAATCCGCGCGAATGCATTGCTGCCCGGATTCATCGACACAGACCTGGTCAAGAGTCACCAGCAGGATTTCGAGAATGCCCTCGGCCTCGAGTCCGGGGGATTCGACGACCTGATGGTCACTAAGCAGACGCGCTACGGCCGGACCGAGGAAGTTGCCGCCGCCGCAGTGTTCTTTGCGAGCGACCAGTCGTCGTGGTGCAACGGCAGCAGCCTGGTTCTCGACGGAGGGTTCACCGCTTCTCTCCTCTGAGCAGCAGAACCCTTTCCGAACATCACCCGATCACCATTCGTGCGAGGATCCACACCATGACCAACCGCGCCGTGTACGTACTCCCGCCTGGAGGATTGAACAACCTCGAATCGAGGACGATCGAGACCCCGGGCCCGGGTGCGGGTGAGGTGACGATCGCGATCCACGCGAATTCGCTCAACCACCATGACTACCTCGTGGCGACCGGAGAGATAGCGACCGACGGTCCGCGGATCCTGTTGTCCGATGCTGCCGGGGAGGTCGTTGCGGTCGGAGACGGCGTAACGCAGTTCAGCGTCGGAGATCGCGTGATGAGCACCTATTTGCCGCATTGGCGGAGCGGCACACCGGATTTCGACGGATTCGGAAATTCGCCGGGTGACGGTGTCGACGGGTTCGCCCGCGACACCGTCACCGTGCCGGTATCTGCTGTGACAGTGATGCCGCGAAACTACACCTACGAGGAAGCCGCTACCTTGCCCACCGCAGGTTTGTCAGCGTGGCGCGCACTATTTGCCGGAGTCCCGATCATCCCGGGGTCGTCGGTGTTGATCCCTGGGACCAGCACGGTGGCGCTGTTTGCCGTCCAGCTGGCCAAAGCTGTTGGAGCTCAGGTGATCGCAACGTCGTCGGCCCCCGACAAGATGGCACGATTGGTCGAGCTCGGTGCCGATCACGTGGTCAACTACCGTGAGCGCCCGGACTGGGGTTCGGAAGCGATGCGGCTCAGCGGCGGGATCGACCTCGTCCTCGACGTCGGCGGGCCGTCCACCCTCGGCCAATCTCTGGCGGCAGTCCGACCAGGCGGGCGAATCTGCGCGCTTGGCATCATGAACGGCCCCTCGTCGTCGATCGACCTGACTTCGCTACTGACCAAACAGGTCACCATCGAAGGTGTTCTGGTGGGCAGTCGTGCACATCAGGAGGAGATGGTCGCCGGGCTGGAGAGCCTGGCGCTTCGTCCCGTCATAGATTCTTCCTACAGCCTCGACCGCCTCGCTGACGCTTTCGAGCAGCAGAAATCCGGGCAGGCCTACGGCAAGATCGTCATCACAAACCCTTGATCGCTTGCCGGTCCCAACGGGGATCGGTGAGGATTGCCGCCGAGTCGCCGACAAATGCACTTGCGGCAGTCTGGTCGCCGCTGAGGGTGAATCTCAGCCATGCGGTGAGGTAGCCCCGGAATCCTTCGCCATCTGCGGCCCAATTGTGGCCGACGCCAAGCAGTCTGCCGCGGACCGCCGGTCCGGCGGTTTTGTCGAAGTACTCGGCTTGCGGATCGGCGGTGGAGACCGGGTCGTCGGCGCCGGTCATGAAGAACGTCGGTCCGGTCAACTGGGCCACGTCGATCACGTCGACAGGTCGCGAGGCCCACCACGGGTCAGGCAAATCGAGTACCGCCGTGGCGGTGATCAGATTCGCGGACTGGGTTGCCGCGTTGATCGCGCCACCGGCGCCCTGGGAGTGTCCGACCGAGGCAATGTTGTCGGTGTCGATCCGCTGGTGAAAAATGCTCTCAGCGTTGGTGTTCTGATCGACGACGTACTGGGCAGCCCCCAAGATCTCCGTCCCGTCGCCGGTGACGCTGCTGTCGGCCACCACAACGACAAAACCCCAAGAAGCGAGATGCTGCAGGAGCGCTTCGTACTCTTCGTAAGTCGCATAGCTGCCGTTGCCGAAGGTGACGACGGGATGCCGATTGCCATCAGACGACAAGTCGGCTGGGTAGAACAGTTGGTACCCGGGAACTGAATCGGCAGCCACTTCGTGCGCGCCCTGGGCTGCATACAGATCGCTGATCGATTCCGACGCGATGGATTCGGTGGTCGCGACTTCGGGAGTTGTCGGAACCCCCGCGGTGGCATGAGTGACGGCACCGGAGAGTGCCAGCACACACGATGCAGTCACGACGGCGAACGAGTACTTGGTTCGAGAAGGCATGGGCACAAGTATGTCTTGTACGGTCGCGGTCGGTCAGGCCGAGACGGGTGTGTGCCGTTCTTCGCCGATTCGATCTCGGATGAGGAAGACGGCGATCACCCCGAAGACGACCAAGAGGACCGTCAGTAGAGAGGTGATGGCGGCGGCGCCGCTCACTTCCGTGGTCACCGAAGTGTCCAGCCCGCCGGTCGAGAGAATTGTGGTGGGGTCGGTGAGGCCGTGTAACACGATTGCGGCCCAGATCGTGCCCGTCACACGCATTGTCAGGTACATGCACATACCGAAACCGAAGGTGTAGACCACGGTGACAAGGACGGTCGACGGCTTCATCCCGGCGATCAGGTTGACCGTGTGCATGAGTGCAAACACCAGTGAAGACACGACGGCGACAAAGCGCTCGCGGTGGCCGGCGTCGCGCAGCATCTTCACTGCCAGGCCACGGGTGGCCAATTCCTCGGTCAGGCCGACGCACGCACCGAGCACCAGCAGGGCGATTACCTCGCCGGTGGTCCAGGCGCTCCAATCGGTTCCCGCCAGATGCGCAACAATGGCGGCGACCACGATGATCGGACCGATCCACATCCAACCGCGCCCACGAATGGGTTGTGGGCCGAAGACGCCGCGCAGCCAGCCGACCTTTGTCGTGAAAACCAGCAGGGCGATCCCGCCGATCGCGATGGGCAATGCGACGCCGAGGAGGATGCTGGAGGCGCTTGCCACGACATTGTCCGTGTCGATCTGGTCTGCAAAAACCCTGGAGGTAACCTGCCCGACAGCGAGATAGAACGCCAGGTAGACGGCGATCAGCAGGAGCACTTTCCATACGGTGGGGCGACTCCAAAAACCGGACTTTTCGGGAACCGTATTGGTCATTGTCAGATCGTAAAGGGAGCTGCACGAAAACGCGCGGGTACCGTCTATTCGGACAGCAGCGAACACGAAGGCAGGCGCAGAAGAAATGTTGGAAGTCGATTTGAATGCACTGGACACGGCTTTGGCAGCGGGTGAGCCGTTGATCGACGTCCGTGAGGCCGACGAGTTCGCTCAGGTCCGAGTTCCCGGTGCGACGCTCATTCCGCTCAGCGAATTCGTCTCTCGCGTGGGTGAAATTCCGGACGCGGAAACGGTGTACATCATCTGCGCCGTCGGTGGTCGGAGCTTGCAAGCCGCTGAGTATCTGCAGGCTCGCGGCATCAATGCCGTTTCGGTGGCCGGTGGAACGATGGCGTGGTACCAGTCGGGGCGCCAGGTCGAGACCGGCGAATAGTGCGTAACTGTTGGGGCAGCTCCCGTTTACGGAGCTGCCCCAACACGTCACTTCCGCCAGAACAGGTGGTGCGTCACGCCGCTCGGGCTCGGCACAACGTCGAGGTTGAAGCGGTCGAGTAACTCGTCAGGTGTCTCCCACAGTCGTAGACCGGATCCGAATTCGATCGGGGAGACAGCGATGTGCATCGTGTCGACCAGATCGGCGTCGAGGAATTCACGGATAGTGCTGACTCCGCCGCCGAGTCGAACGTCCTTGCCCTGCGCTGCCTCACGTGCCTGCGCGAGGGCCGTCGCGGGGTCGGCGTCGACGAAGTGGAATGTCGTGTCCGATAGCGTGAACGACGGCCGCACGTGGTGGGTCAAGACAAAAACCGGGGTGTGGAACGGTGGCTCGTCGCCCCACCAGCCCTGCCACTCGAGATTCTCCCAAGGGCCGCGGTACGGTGAGAATTTGTTGCGGCCCATGATTTCGGCGCCGATGTTATTGGAGAAGTCCCGCGTGAAATAGTCGTCGAGGCCTCGGCTGCCGCCGGGATCGGTGCGATTGGGCCAGCTGGCCGTAGCTCCTGCCCACGCAAACATTTCACCGTGGTCCAGGCCGAACGGGCTCTCGAAGCTCTGGTCCGGACCGCAGGCTATTCCGTCACTCGAAACGCCGAAATTCTGCACTCGCAATAACTGACTCACCGTGTACTCCTGCTCTCGACAATGGTCTACGTGAGTACAGACCGTACGGCGAGCCAAAACTCATCGGTGCGAATTCATGCAGCCGCCGGTAGAACTCCACTGCGGATCGACCGGACGGTCCTGACCGCGACGGTTGCCCAGATGGGGATCAGTACGGTCAGCAGGGCAAGTGCGATTCCCAGGATCAGGGTGGAACCGGTGGCGACTCCGAAGGCATTCGCTCCGACGGCACATGCTCCGATGGGGAAGGTGAAGCTCCACCAGCCGAGCGAGAAGTCCAAGCCGCGGCGCAGTGCGTGGATGGTGACGACGGTGACGGTGACAAACGCGATCACGCCGATGATTCCGACGACGGTTCCGTAGGCGATCCCGAATTCGTGCAGGGTGTCGGCATGCTCGGGGCTGAGTGCATGCCGTGAGGCGGCGGCCAACAGGTTGGATGCCGCGATCGACTGTCCGATCACGCCCAACGGAATCCACAGTGAGGGAATGGCATTGAACGGGATCACGTCGACGCCGGCCGAACGGTTGCGTGCGAACTGCCTGGCGACGGCTACCAGAATGCCGATGGCGGCGGTCAGCGCCAGAGCGAACAGGATGTAGCAGAAAACCAGTACCGCGATGCGTGGAGCGCCTTCGGGCATGTGGGTGCTGACCGCTGCGCCGGTGGTGGCCGAGACCATCGGAGGTACGACGGGCATGAGCCAGAACGGCATTGCCGTCGCCATCCCGGCATCTCGAACGAGTCGAATCATCATCACGACGTAGGTGACCAGGCCGAGTGCCGTGCCGAGTGTCCACAGTGTCAGCGACACGGTGATCGCCACGTCGTGGCCGAGGAAGTCCGGGCCGGTGATGCCGGTTGCGGATCCCACGGTCAGCAGTGCCATTGCGACGGCGCCGTAGAAGGGGAACATCGCGGGGCTGTGCAGGTAGGCGAGGGCCTGACATCGATGTTGTGACCAATGGGTGGCAAATGCTCCGATCAAGGCGCACAGTACGAGAACCGCCAGAACCCAGAAGATCTCGGAGACCAGTTTCAAGCCCTCGATCTCCGGTTCGAGCGAAGCGGCGGCCACCGACACGATTCCCGTTCCCATCGCTGCCGCGAACCAGTTCGGAGTGATGTGGGTGAAGGTGGAACTCGTTGTGGTGGTCATGTATTTCACTGTCGTCTCATCCGGTCCGTACCGGTAGACCGGTTGTTCTTGAATGCCCACAAACTCGCCTTGTGGGTCTAATCTTGGGACTATGTCGTTGTCTCCTCGGGTGCCGGAACTCAGTGCCCTCGACGTCCTCCTTTCCGTAGGGCGTCTGGGCAGCATGGGTGCTGCCGGCCGGGAGCACGGACTCAGTCAGCAGGCGGTCAGCGCCCGGGTGCGTTCGGTCGAACGCCAACTCGGAATCAAGGTGTTCGATCGAGCGGCGACCGGTGTTCGTCCCACCGCCGAGGGCGGTCTGATTCTCGAGTGGGCAAGTCACATCCTCGTCAGTGCCGAGGAAATGGCATCGGGAGTTGCCGCACTTCGCGGTGAACGTGATGCTGCCGTCACGGTTGCCGCCAGCATGACCATCGCCGAGTATCTGGTTCCCGGATGGACGGTCGCGATGCGGCACAAGTTCCCCAACGTCGTGGCGTCGGTGAGCTTGCACAATTCCTCGGACGTCTCTGCTCAAGTTCAGGCCGGCCAGGCCGATATCGGATTTGTCGAAGGGCCGGATGTGCCGTCGGCGCTCGCGTCGTGCGAAGTAGCGCGTGATCACCTCGTCGTGGTTGTGCCGCCGGGACACGACTGGGCGAATGGTGTGCCCGTTCCGGTCGAGGAACTCGCACGCACACCGCTGATTCAGCGAGAATCAGGGTCCGGTACGCGCCTGACGCTCGAGAATGCTGTTCCCGATTGTGTGCCGCCGCTGCTCGAGCTCACCTCGTGTACCGCTGTCAAGGCTGCGGTGGTGGCAGGCAACGCCCCGGCTGTTCTGTCGTCGCTGGCAGTTGCCGCCGACCTGACGGACGGCCGACTGGTCGCGGTCAACGTCGACGGCTTGCGGATGCCGCGTCGACTCCAAGCCGTCTGGGATCCCGATCGCGGATTGCGCGGTGCGGCAAGAGATTTCCTCGACATAGCGCTCGGATCCAACGCCGCTGTTCATTCACGCTGACGGCTACGGCCGCTATCGGACGGTGTCGATCCCCGCGAGGATGAGCTCGATGCCTGCCAGAAACTGTTCTCGGTCGTCGTGGTCGCGCAACTGCGCCGTCACCTGATTGAGGAACGGGTACTTCGCAGAGTCGAGTTCTTCCCATCGCGTGGCGACGCCCGCGAGGAAAGCGGATCGATCTGTCTCGCGGGGGAGGAGGCGGGCCCCCGCGGCATACTGCCCGGCGAGGCCGAGCACGTAATTCAGGAGTGCGGACGCGCAGTCGAACTGCGCCGGTTGGGGAACGCCGAGCGCCTGGAGTTGCTCGCCGAGACTTTCGAAGATCTGCATCACCGCTGATTGCCACGGTTCACGTGAGAGTTGGGTGCCGACCCAGGGGTGGGCGTCGATCGCGTCGAACACGCCGAGGGTGATGGTCCGGATCGCCTCCCGTGGGGCTGCGCCTTCGGTTGCACCGGTTGTCACGCGGGCGATGACGTCGTCGGTCGCCGCGGCGAGCAGTTCGCTCTTGTTGGCAACGTGCCAGTAAATCGCCCCGCTACCTGTTGCCAGGCGTGCGGAGAGTGCGCGAAATGTCAGCGCGGCTTCGCCCTCGTCGTCGAGGATCTCGATCGCAGCCTCGACGATTCGCTCCTTCGAGAGCGCATCCGTACGTCGTTCGGTCCGCTGATTCCTGGTCGCCATGCGAACCATCTTGACATATCTGGAACGTCGTTCCAAGATGGTAATTGGAACGGCGTTCCAATCGAAGCCTGAAAGGAAACAAACATGAGCAACTCGATAACGATCATCGGGGCGGGCCTCGGCGGTCTGACTCTCGCGCGTGTACTCCACGTTCACGGAATTCCCTCGAAGATCTACGAGGCGGAACCGTCGGCAGAAGCTCGCACGCAGGGCGGCCAACTCGACATCCACGAACACAACGGTCAGGCCGCGCTCGACGCTGCCGGCCTCACCGACGAGTTCCGCGCGATCATCCACGCGGGCGGCGCCGCGTCGCGCGTACTCGATCAACACGCCGCCGTGCTCCTCGACGAACCCGACGACGGCACGGGAACACGTCCCGAGGTGCTGCGCGGCGACCTCCGTCGAATCCTGATTGATTCCCTTCCGGACTACACGATCGAATGGGGACGCAAAGTCGACACTGTGCGCTCGCTCGGAGATGATCGCCACGAGTTGACCTTCGTCGACGGTTCGACAGTGACCACCGACCTTCTCGTCGGTGCAGACGGTGCCTGGTCGAAGATCCGGCCGCTGCTCTCCGATGCGAAGCCGGAATACGTCGGCACCACGTTCGTCGAGACCTACCTCCACGACGTCGACGAGAAGCATTCGGCTGCAGCCGAAGCCGTCGGGGACGGGGCGATGTACGCGCCCGCACCAGGAAAAGCGATCGCCGCGCATCGAGAGGCGGGAGACATCGTGCACACCTACGTTCAGCTGAACCGTCCGGCGGAGTGGTTTGCCGGTATCGATTTCACCGACGCCGCCGCTGCGACAGCGCGGGTCGCCGCCGAGTTCGACGGTTGGGCACCGGAACTCACGGCGCTGATCACCGATGGCGAAACCGCTCCGATTCCGCGCGCGATCCATGCACTTCCCGACGAGCACCGATGGGATCGCGTGCCTGGGGTGACGCTCCTCGGTGACGCGGCGCACCTGATGGCCCCGTCCGGTGAGGGTGCGAACTTGGCCATGTTCGACGGCGCCGAACTGGGAAAGGCGATCGCCGCGCACCCCGACGACATCGAAGGGGCACTCGCCGAGTACGAAGAAGCGATGTTCGTGCGCAGCGCATCCGAGGCCGCGGACTCGCACGTGATCCTTGATCTCTGCCTCGGTGAAGGCGCACCGTATTCACTGGTCGATTTCTTCACCGGCGCTGCTTCCATATTCGGATAATGGGCGAATGCCTGTTGATTCCACTCCTTGGTCTGCCGCGATTGCGCACGTGAGCGGTCTCTCGAAGGGCGGCCCGTTGGATCGAAATCACCGGGTGACGTTGCACTTTCATCCGGACCTCCCGTCTGAACGTGGTCTGACATTGGCCTCGATCGCACGTCAAGGCACCTATGTGACCCAGTTCGAGTCTCGAACGAGCAACGGCGGACTGACGGCGCATCACGGCGGCGATCGTTGGCGTTGGGAGAGTCGGATATTCGGCGGAGCTTACGACGAGCGAGAGCCCTCGGAACGGCCGAAGTACGGATCGTTGAACTTCTCCGCCGATCCCTACGGGGCATCCCCTCGGTTCGGCTCGTCCTACTTCCGGCTTGCCGAGCACACGCTCGACCGCACCACTTTCTGCTTTCCCGACAGCGTCTTCGAGCCTGATCATTTCGGAACGGCCGAAGCGATGAGCTTGGTCGGCGCCGCACGGGCTGCCGAGCTCGACGATCCGCTCGACCACTACATCGAGGCGCACGTCCACGGCGTCGTCGACATCGGGACGGACGTCGAGGCGCTCGTTCTGGATCCGAGTTACCGGGGCACACGGATCGAAGAGATCGCCCACTCGCTCACGTGCCCGGTGCTGTGGCACGAGGGATACGCGGTCGATGTCGACGAGATAGCCGAACATCCCGAATACCGGGGTGCGGCCGTGATCGACCTTGCCCGAGAAATTGCGCACGGCAGGCGGCTGACGCCTGCCGTCCTGGGGCTCGCACGGGGTGCATCCTTCGATCCGCAGGACGTCAAGAAGGTTTGGCACTACATCGCTCGATTCGGCGGCAGAGTGTAGAACTGGGCATTCGCGTACAGCTGCACGTCGACGACCGCTGGTCCCGGGACCGCACATCGGTCCGAAGGTCGCGGTGAGGAAAGAGTGATTGATACGCAACATCGGGCATGAACTCCCGAAACAACTGCATCCGAAGATAGAAGTCGACCTTGATCCTCGGTCGAAGGGATGCATGAATCGATGGGCGCTCAACTCACCACCACCAGTGTCGACACACTCTGCGCATACTGCGGGGTGGGCTGTGGTCTTGTCCTCGACATCATCACCGATCCCGAGACGGGGCGTCGGAAGGCTGCGAAGTCTTCCGGTCTGAAGACACATCCCACCAACTTCGGGCGTCTGTGCACCAAAGGCACCACGACCGCAGACATGCTCGCCGGCCCGGGGCGCATGGAATCTGCATATCGCCGTCCGCGCCGAGGTGATGCGATCGAAGCGGCGGACATGGCCGCAGTCATCACTGACACCGCCCAGCGCCTGCGGGCAATAATCGACGAGCACGGTCCCGACGCGTTTGCGTTGTACGTGTCCGGGCAGATGTCACTCGAAGCTCAGTACCTGTCGAACAAACTGGCCAAGGGCTTCATCGGGACCAATCAGATCGAATCGAATTCCCGTTTGTGCATGGCGAGTGCCGGCACCGGCTACAAGCAGTCACTCGGGGCCGACGGACCGCCCGGTTCCTATCAGGACTTCGAACACGCCGACGTGTTCTTCGTGACCGGCGCGAACATGGCGGACTGCCATCCGATCCTTTTTCTGCGGATGCAGGAGCGGATCAAGGCAGGCGCGAAGTTGATCGTCGTCGATCCTCGACGCACCGCCACCGCCGACAAGGCGAACTTGTTCCTGCAGATCGCTCCCGGCACCGATCTCGCGCTACTCAACGGACTACTCCACCTGCTCGTCGTAAACGGCCACACAGATCCGGACTTCATCGCCGACTTCACCGAAGGCTGGGAGGTGATGCCCAGTTTCCTCGCGGAGTACACCCCGGAGAAGGTCAGTGAGATCACCGGTATCCCCGAGGCCGACATCCGCACTGCAGCGCAGTGGATCGGTGAGGCCGCCAACTGGATGAGCTGTTGGACAATGGGTCTGAACCAGAGCACCCACGGCACGTGGAACACCAACGCCATCTGCAACCTTCACCTTGCGACCGGTGCGATCTGCAAGCCCGGCAGCGGTCCGTTCTCGTTGACCGGGCAGCCGAACGCCATGGGTGGGCGCGAAATGGGCTACATGGGGCCAGGTTTGCCAGGTCAGCGCGCCGTGATGGTCGACGCCGATCGCGACTTCGTCGAGGAGCGATGGGGGATCCCGCAGGGCTCGCTGCGCACCGACATCGGCGGTGGCACCATCGACATGTTCTCCCGAATGGCGGCGGGCGACATCAAAGCGTGCTGGATCATCTGCACCAATCCCGTTGCGACGGTAGCCAACCGCAAGACCGTCATCGACGGATTGGAGAAGGCCGACCTCGTCATCACCCAGGATGCTTTCCTGGGCACCGAGACCAACGAATACGCCGATGTTCTGCTGCCTGCTTCGCTGTGGACAGAGTCCGACGGAGTGATGATCAATTCCGAACGCAACCTGACGCTCTTTCAGCAGGCACTGGATCCGGTCGGGCAGGCGCTGCCTGATTGGCAGATCATCGCCCGGATCGCCTGCGAGATGGGGTACGCCGAAGCGTTCACCTACACCTGTGCCGAAGAGGTGTTCGAAGAGATCAAGCAGTTCTGGAATCCGAAGACCGGCTACGACTTACGCGGCGTCACCTACGAGCGCCTCCGCAAGACATCGATCCAGTGGCCATGCCCGCCAGACAGTGATCAGGACCGTCATCCCATCCGATACGTCAATGACGGTGTCAGTCAAGGGCTCCTGATCCGCGAGGACGGCAGCACTCCGAGGCTCGCATTTCCCACCGCCACTGGCCGTGCGATGTTCTTCGCACGGCCGCACATGCTTCCCGCCGAAATGCCCGACGACGACTACCCCTTCCTGCTCAACACCGGTCGTCTCGCGCACCAGTGGCACACCATGACCAAGACCGGCAAGGTGGCCAAGTTGAACAAGCTCAACCCAGGTCCCTTCGTCGAGATCCATCCCGACGACGCCGCCAGGCTCGGCATCGTCGACCAGGATGCGATCGAGGTTGCCTCACGCCGCGGTCGCGCTGTGCTTCCGGCTGTTGTCACCGACCGAGTGCGTCCGGGGAACTGCTTTGCCCCATTTCACTGGAACGACGCCTTCGGTGAATATCTGTCCATCAACGCCGTCACCAACGACGCCATCGACCCTGCCTCGCAGCAACCGGAGTTCAAAGCCTGCGCTGTCACTATGACGAAGGTCGCCGTGAACACACCTGAAACAGTGCTCGCCGAGGCGGCGCTGGTGGCTCCCGCGCCAGCTGATCGGGCTTTGTCGCGAACCGATGTCCTCGCAGATGTCCTCGGTCAAACAGGAACACCTGCAGTGGTATTCGATGCGCTCCAGCAGAGCTACCTGGCCGGCCTTCTCGCTGCGTTGCGTGCGGACGCCGATCGCACTGCCGGGGTACCTACCTTGCCGTCGACGGCACCCTTCGATGCCGAAAAGCGGATGTGGGTCGACGGTGTTCTGGCCGGCCTGTACTCGCGGATCTCACTTCCTGACACCGACGGGCCTGCGTTGTCATCGAGTCCGAGTATTGGATCCGAGCGCGCGCCGATCGTGGTGCTCTGGGCATCCCAGACCGGAAACGCGGAAGAATTCGCTGCTGAGTGCGCCACTCGTCTCGGGGGAATCGGCTTGCCCGTGGTGATGCACGCGATGGACGAGTTCCCCGCCGCCGACCTGGCAGCTACCAGAGAGGTCCTGCTGATCACCAGTACCTCCGGTGACGGCGAATCCCCGGACAACGGCAGCGGTTTCTGGGATGCGTTGTCTGCTGACACGGCGCCCCGCATGTCCGAGACACGTTATGCAGTAATCGCTTTCGGCGACTCGAACTATGCCGACTTCTGTGGACACGGACGAAAGCTCGACGCCCGCCTTGCCGAACTGGGAGCCAGTCGTATCGTCGATCGCGCCGACTGCGAGCCCGATTTCGAGGACACCGCTGCTGGATGGCTGGAGGCGGTCACGGCTGAGCTTCGGAGCTCGGTGGCCGGCGAGACGACCGACGTCCTCGTTGCAAAGAAGAATTCTGGGACAACCGTTGCAGCCGAGCCGATTTCACCGGCGATGTCGCCGCCGCTGCGATACAACAAGAAGGCGCCACTGACCACAGCCTTGACGCGCAATGTCGTGCTCAACCGTCCGGGTTCTTCCAAAGACGTGCGGCAGTTGGGCTTTCACCTTCCAGGTGACACGGTCAGTTACGAAGCCGGCGACGCTCTCGGAGTCTGGCCCCGAAACAGCTCTCCGTTTGTCGACGAGTGGCTCACCCTTACTGGCCTCGACGGTGACGAGACCGTCGAACTGGGGCAGTACGGGGAAATGACGCTGCGTACCGCGCTCACCGAGCGCCTGGAGATCACTCGAATCTCGACCGACATGATTCGATTCGTGCATCAACGAACCCGCGATTCGGACCTGGCCGAGTTGTTGAAGCCGGAGAATGTCTCCACGTTCAAAGACTGGTCGTGGGGACGACAGTCCGTCGACATTCTCGCGCAGTCGCCCGTTCGTGCCTCGACAGACGAATGGCTCTCGCTGCTCAAACCGATTCAGCCGCGGCTGTATTCGATATCTTCCAGTCCGAAGGAGAACCCACGCGAAGTGCAGTTGACGGTGTCCGCGGTGCGATACAACGTTGCGGGTGTCCCACGGCGTGGAGTGTGCTCGACTTACCTCGCCGACCACGCTCACGATGACGACATCGGTATCTACGTGCAGAAGTCGACCCACTTCCGGCCACCTTCCGATCCCGAGACCCCGATGATCATGGTCGGTCCGGGGACCGGCATTGCACCGTTCCGTGCCTTCCTGCATGAGCGGCGGGCATTGGGGCACACGGGCCCGAACTGGCTGTTCTTCGGAGAACAGCACGCCGCGACCGACTTCTACTACCGCGAAGAAATCGAAGAATTGCGGAAAGACGGCTTCCTCACCGAACTCGACCTCGCGTTTTCCCGGGATCAAGCCGACAAGGTCTACGTGCAGGACCGGATGCGTGAGCGGGGTGCACTGCTGTGGGAGTGGTTGCAGAAGGGAGCGCACTTCTACGTCTGCGGCGATGCCAACCGGATGGCCAAGGACGTCGACAGTGCCCTCAACGGGGTGGTCGCTCAGCACGGAAAACTGGCACCTCGCAGTGCCGAGGCGTACGTGAAGGCTCTTTCGGCGGAGAAGCGCTATGTCCGGGACGTCTACTGACGTCGATCAGACGGCGCCCTTGAAACCGTGCTGACGCCAGGCCTCGTACGTCACGAGGGCGGCAGCGTTGGACAGGTTGAGGGACCGGCGTCCGGGCAGCATCGGGATACGCAGGCGCTCGGTGACGTGTTCGTCCGCCAATACTTCTTCGGACAGTCCGGTGGGTTCGGGCCCGAACAGCAGGACGTCGCCGGGTTGGTAGGCGATATCGGCATACGACGTGGTCGCGTGCGCGGTGAAGGCGAATACGCGAGCGGGGGTGACGGCTTCCCAGGCAGCGGTCAGGTTTTCGTGGACCGTGACAGTCGCCAGGTCGTGGTAGTCCAAGCCTGCGCGCTTGAGCTTCGGCTCCGACAAGTCGAACCCGAGAGGGCCGACCAGGTGGAGTTCGCAACCGGTGCCCGCGACCATGCGGATCGCGTTTCCGGTGTTGGGTGGGATGCGGGGCTCGTGGAACATCACTCGGAACACTCGAGGAACTGTACCGGGCGACGTATCGGTGCCCACGTCCGTGAGAAGACCGGTAGGTAAGTGTGGGCGATTTGGTAACAAACCGGCCAGTCCGTGCGAATCTATTTCCGGCACTCTTCGCAGAACGGACATTTTGATGAACCCTCCCGCCGGTTGGAACCCCGACCCCTTCGACCCCACGATCGACCGTTACTGGGACGGTCAGCAGTGGACCGCGCAGACACGGCCCAAGGGCGTCGACGCACCCACTCAGGCTTTCGGCACTCCCACGCAGGTCTTCGGCGCACCCGGATCGGCGGCGCCGGACACTAACGCCGAGGAAGGCAAGACGCGGCGTAAGTGGCCGTGGATCGCCGGCGCGGCAGTCGTGGGGCTGGTTGCCATCGCCGCGGCGACGGGAGCGGGCAAGTCGGAAGAATCGACGACGCCTGCTGCGACCTCTTCGGCGACAGCTGCAGCGACGACAACCAAGAGCACTGTCCCGTCGACGACAAAGACCACAACGTCGTCCGCCCCGCCGACCACGACTACCGCGACGACGCTGCCGACCACGACAACCACCGTGGCAATCGTGCCGCTGGTGCCTCAGGTTCCGGAGACCACGACAACGCCGTACGTTCCGCCCGCTCCGGCGTACACGCCCCCGAAGACAACGGAACCCGCCTACGTTCCGCCGCCGGCCAAGGTGCCTGACGCGGGGGTGTATTACGCCAACTGTGCAGCCGTGCGAGCGGCCGGTGCTGCCCCGATCTACCGCGGCGATCCCGGCTATTCGTCCAAGCTTGATCGTGACGGTGACGGCGTGGCCTGCGAGACCTAGGCGATCGAACCGGTGTCGGTGCGGCGGGGCAGTATGGACGGCATGCTCCCCGAAGAATCCGACGATGTCGTCGGCGAAGACTATTCAGACGCTCGGCTGGCCGGGCAGAAGTGGCGTCAGCGCACTTTCACCAACTGCAATTTCCGAGACGCCGACCTCACCGGACTCACGACGGAGTCGGTGGTGTTCACGGATTGTGATTTCACCGGCACCGATCTGGGGGAGTCCGTGCACACGGGAACTGCGTTCCGCTCGTGCAATTTTGCCCGGACCAGCCTGTGGCACAGCACGTTCCGAAACTGCAGTCTGCTCGGGTCGACGTTCGACGGTTGCCGCATCCGGCCGTTGACGCTCGACGAAGTCGACTTCTCGTTGACCTCACTCGGCGGGGCGGACCTGAGAAAGATCGACTTCACCTCGTGCCGCTTCCGTGAAGCGAACCTGGTTCGGGCCGACATGCGGGGCGCGGTGCTGGCGTCCGCGGATCTGTCCGGTGCTCGCACGGGTGGACTCAAACTCGAAGGTGCAGACCTGCGCGGTGCGCGGATCGATCCGAGCCTGTGGACGTCCGCGTCGGTCGGAAACGCGCAGATCGAGTTGATGCAGGCGGTGGCGTACGCGTCGGCGCACGGTCTTGTCGTCGACATGAAGTAGCAGCGCCTAGCTCTCCAAGCGCTCCTCGAGGCGCACCGTCACCAGCTCGCCGGTCTCCTTGCCGATGGCTTTGCGAAGATCGGCTTTGACCGGCAGCTTGTGGTTACCGTCTCCCAACGCCATGAACGAACTCTGGAACGGATGTCCGTCGATCGTCCCGCGTACCTTGACCAGGCCGCGGGTGCCGAAGAACTCGGCGGACTCCGGCCAGATCACATAAGTCCACCCGCCCTTGGCGTCGCTCTTCTGCAGGGTGGCCGTGAATTCCTTGTCCAGCAACATGATGTCGGTCCTTTCGAACTCGTCCCAGTCGATCAGCGGATGAATTCCCGTGCGAGCAGATCCATCAGCAGTCCGTCCTTCCACACACCATGGCGATCTCGCGAATACTCGCGCATCACCCCGACGTCTTTGAACCCCACCGATCGGTAGCACGCGATGGCGACGGAGTTGTCGACCTCCGGGTCGATGACCAGACGGTGGAATGCGAGGTCGTCGATCAGGTGGGCACACAGCACTCGAATCGATTCGCGACCGAACCCTCGGCCGTGGAAGTCGGGATCGAGGAACAAGTCGAGCCCGGCGTGGCGGAAGTCGGGGTTGTCCTCCGCCTCATACCACTGGATGAAGCCGATCAGGTGGTCGCCGTGGAAGATGCTGTAGCGCGTGGTGCCAGCCTCCGGCGCTGCAGGCCAGTCGTCGTCGGGATTTTGCCACCAGTGCACGACGTCCGGGTGCAGGTGAATTGCCCGCAGACGGGCGTGATGATCGGGCGCGACGGGGGAGAGGAGCACCCTCGGGCCGCGTAGTTCCGGAGCCGTTGTCACTCATCGACCCTAACCTGGAACAATGGTCGCCGTGACTGCAACGATCCTCGACGGCAAAGCTACCCGCGACGAAATCTTCGAAGACCTGAAGGTGCGGGTGAGCGCTCTGAAGGCAGAGGGCATCACACCCGGCTTGGGCACCATCCTGGTGGGCGACGACCCCGGATCCGCGGCTTACGTGCGCGGCAAGCACAACGACTGCGCCAAGGTCGGTATCAATTCTTTGCGACGCGACCTGCCTGCCGACATCACGCAGGAGCAGCTCAACGCGACGATCGACGAGCTCAATGCCAATCCCGAGTGCACCGGCTACATCGTGCAGTTGCCGCTTCCCAAGCACCTTGACGAGAACGCAGCCCTCGAGCGCATCGACCCCGACAAGGACGCCGACGGCTTGCACCCGGTCAACCTCGGTCGACTGGTGTTGGGCAAGGAAGCCCCGCTGCCGTGCACCCCGCGTGGAATCCTGCATCTCCTGCGCCGCTACGAGGTCCCTATTGCAGGCGCACACGTGGTGGTAGTCGGACGAGGCGTCACAGTCGGTCGCCCGATCGGATTGCTGCTGACGCGTCGTAGCGAGAACGCGACGGTCACGCTCTGCCACACCGGTACCCGCGATCTCGCGGCCGAGGTTCGCCGCGCCGACATCATCGTCGCTGCCGCAGGCGTTCCCGGCCTCATCACCGCAGACATGGTCAAGCCCGGGGCAGCGGTCCTCGACGTCGGCGTCAGTCGCACCGACGACGGCCTGCGCGGCGACGTCGCAGCCGACGTCAACGAGGTCGCCGGCTTCGTCTCACCCAATCCCGGTGGTGTCGGACCGCTGACCCGCGCGTTCCTGATCACCAACGTGGTCGAGCGCGCCGAGCGGGTTCTGGCCGGAGTCTGAGTCCGATGTCCTCACTGGTCGGCCTCGCGAAGAAGAATCTGCCCATGCTCGCGGTCCTCGCCGTGATTGCGGCGGCCGTGGTTCTCGTGCTGGCCGACCGGTGGCGTCGCGGCGCCCTCGTCTTCGGTGTTGCCGTCATCATCGGAGCTGCCGCTCGGTGGTTCGTTCCCGAGAACCGTGTGGGGTTGCTCGCGGTGCGTGGAAGGGTCTTCGACACCGCGGCGATGGGCGTTATGGGTGTGCTGATCGCGACGCTCGCCCTGACCATCGATCCGCTCGGTACCGACTGAGAAGATCAGCCCCCGTAGAACGAGCGAATATCGATATCACTCAAAGGGATCCACTCCGGTGAATGTGCGGATGTCGACTTCTTTCCAGCCTTGACCGGTGCACTCCGTAACGTCACCGCAAGTGCAGGTTCCTCGTCGATTCGCCCGGCGAGGGCGTAGATCGCGGCGAGATGGTGAACGCACGGCGAGCGTCTACCTGAGCAGTCGCAGCTGGCAGTGCACTCCGAAAGATCAACGGCTACTGCGATATTTCGAGCCTGCAGTTCGGTGACGATGCTGTCCGGCAGTTCGCCGGTGGAGACGGATCTGTTCGCCTTTCCAGCCGAACGGAGAAGGCTCTTCACTGCAGCGATCTCGGATTTGGTCCAGAGCGGGACACCAATCGTCACTGACGAAGTTTTTGCCTTGGTGCTCACCTCGGCGACGACGGTCCCCGACGAGACGACGGAGAACTCCACGGAACCGTTGCGTGCCAGGGTGCGAGCCGTCGGCAGGGACGGGTTCGGACCGGACGCCGCGGTCCGCTCCACCGTGCGCAGCCACGCTCGACCCCAAGCGGTGACGCCGAATTCGTTGGCCATCAGATGATCACCGCGCCGTCGAGTTCGAGAAGTTCACGCAGTTCGGTGTCGGGGAGATCGGCCAGCGCGGCCTCGACGTTCCCGGAGACAGCATCGGCCACAACTCGTTTGGACTCGTGCATCGCTGCTATGTGATCCTCCACGGTACCGCCCGTCACCAAGGTGTGGACGTTGACGGTGCGTTTCTGGCCGATGCGGTGTGCCCGGTCGGTTGCTTGATCCTCGACGGCTGGGTTCCACCACCGGTCGTAGTGCACGACATGACTTGCGCGCGTGAGGTTGAGGCCGAAGCCGGCGGCGCGCAAGCTCAGAATCAGAACCGGTGGTGAATCCGTCTCGTTCTGGAACGCGTCGACCATCGCGTCTCGTTTGTCGGTGTTCAGGCCGCCGTGGAGGAAAGGCACGGCGCCGATTCCCAGTTCGGCTCCCAGGTGTCGCGAGAGCATCTCGCCCATCGTCCGGTATTGCGTGAATATCAGCGCGCGATCGCCGTCGTCGACGATCTCGGCGATCATTTCCGTTGCGCGGTCGAGCTTTCCGGATCTTCCGTAGAGGTCGTCCGTATCGCCGGTGACCTGCGCCGGGTGATTGCATACCTGCTTGAGAGTGGTCAGAAGCGCAAGGATGTTGCCACGCCGGGCAATTCCCGTGCCCAATCCGGAGTCGAACGCATCGGCAACTGCCGACCGGTAGATGCGCGCCTGTTCCGACGTCAGAGTGCACGAGACCGTGGAGAACTGTTTGGGCGGAAGATCCTTGGCCACTATGTCTTTGGTTCTGCGCAGAATGAAAGGATCGATCACCGCGGCAAGTCTGGTCGCCGCGGTGGCCGATCGACCGGATTCGATCGGGACGGCAAAGCGTTGACGAAACCGTGCGCGAGTTCCGAGGACGTCGGGGTTGGCGACGCGAAAGAGTGACCACAATTCTTCGAGGCGGTTCTCCACCGGCGTGCCGGTCATCGCTACCTTGACGTCCGCCGACAACTGCATTGCTGCTTTCGCGGCGAGGGAAGCGGGGTTCTTGATCTGTTGCGCCTCGTCGAAGACCACTGAACTCCAATGAACCGGGGCCAATTGGGCTGCGTCGGAACGCAAGACGCTGTAGCTGGTCAGAACCGTAGTGCCGGCGGGGATACGAGTGGGAAGTGCACGGGCGGCCCCGTGATGAACGTGCAGTGGCAGATGCGGAGCGAATCGCTCGATCTCGCGGCGCCAGTTTCCTATGACCGAGGTGGGACACACAACCAGATGCGGACCGTCGTCGGCGCGGATCGCGATCATCGAAATCGCTTGCAGTGTCTTACCCAAACCCATCTCGTCGGCCAAGATCCCACCACCCGAACCCGACAGAGCCGTCAGCCAGGCAACTCCCTGCATTTGATACGGGCGCAGAGTCGCCTGAATCTTTGCTCGGCGAAGACTCTCGATGGCCGCGCGCGCTTCCGTGAACAACCGCACCGTGGACGCGGCGCTTCGGATCTTCGTGTCGTCGCGCTCGATCGCGGCATGCGCTGCGGTCGGAATGTCATGTGCGCCGGTGTCGATGACGCGCTTCCATGCGAGCAGCGACGATCCGAGGTCGCCGCGACCAGCATCGAGGTTGTGGAAGGCGTCGATCGCGGTGGTGAGGTCGAGCAGTTGCGCTTCGACGTCGGTTGCTGTGATCGACTCGTCGACCGGGATCGCAAGCCTGCACACGCCCGGCGACCCGGTCGGCATCCCCAGTGCCGACAGCCGCGTTGCCGGGTCTGCGTCACCCCAGAACGCGAAGGACATGTGCTCGGGAATGTACGTAGCCTGCAGGCGCGTCGAGCATGGCTGATTCACGTTCGCCGATGCTAGCCGCGCCGGCTCACGTTCGCCAATGAGAATGTCGGGAAAACCCGCAGATCAGCTGTGGTTTTCCCGACATTGACGAATCCTGAAAACGTGGCTCTGTGCCGAATCAGCGAGCCGTACGCGCGAACTCCATCGTTCGGCGAAGCAGTCCGGCGACGGCGTCCGCCTCCGTCAGGAAGCCGTCGTGGCCGTCCTTGGACTTGAGAATCTCGAGGCCGCTGCACGTGGAAATTCCGTCGGCGATCTCCTCCTGCAAGCGAAGGGGATACAGCCGATCCGAGTCGACGCCGCCCACCACGACCGGTGCCGTGATCGATGCCAACGCCGCCGCAACACCGCCGCGTCCACGACCGATGTCGTGCCGGTTCATGGCCTCGGTCAGGAGGACGTACGTGCTCGGGTCGAAGCGGTCGACCAGCTTGTCTGCCTGATGTTCCAGGTAACTCTGTACGGCGTATCGTCCACCGTTCCAAGGATTTTCGTCGTTCTGAGCGGAGTTCTCGAAGCGTGCGTCAAGTTCGGCCTCGGTGCGGTACGTGAGGTGCGCGATGCGACGGGCGATGCCGAGTCCGGCGCGAGGTGCCCGCCCCGTTCCGTGGTAGTCACCGCCCTGCCAATCCGGATCGGAGACGATGGCAGCGATCTGCGTCGTCTGGGTGCCGATCTGATCTGCAGTGGCCCGTGAACCGGTTGCGAGAACCAACGCGGAGCGAATGCCGTCCGGGTAGGTAACTGCCCATTCGAGGGTGCGCATGCCCCCCATGGATCCGCCGACTACCGAGGCCAACTGGTCGATCCCGAGGAGATCGACGAGCTTCTTCTCCGCCGCGATCTGATCCCGGATGGAGATCTCCGGGAACCTGCTGCCCCACGGCTTGCCGTCGTCGGCCGGCGAACTGGGACCGGTCGTGCCGCGACAACCACCGAGGACATTGGTTGCGATGACGCACCATTCGCCGGTGTCGATCGGTTCGCCGGGGCCGACCATCCCGTTCCACCAGCCGGGGGAGGGCTGATTCGCGGAGATCGGTCCGGTGACGTGTGAGTCTCCGGTCAGTGCGTGCTCGACGAGTACGACGTTGTCGCGGTTCGGGGAAAGCTCACCCCACCGCTGAACGGCGAGCGAAACCGATGGGATTGCCGCGCCGCTCTCGAGTTCCAAGGCACCGATGTCGACGAACCCCACCTGGCCGTCGGGTGGGGGCAGGAGGTCGATCCTGGGCTCCAATTCGTTCACGGTCACGAGTTTGCCACCGCTGCCAGGCCGACGGTGAGATCGGCGAGGATGTCGTCGATTCCTTCGATGCCGACCGCGAGGCGGACGAGCCCGGGGGTGACACCGGAGGCGAGCTGCTCTTCGGGGGTGAGCTGCGAGTGTGTCGTCGAGGCGGGGTGGATGACGAGTGAGCGAACGTCACCGATGTTGGCGACGTGGCTGTGCAGCGTCAGGGCGTTGACGAACGTCTTGCCCGCATCGATACCGCCGGGCAGCTCGAAGGTGACGATTGCGCCGGTTCCCTTGGGCGTCAGCTGCTTTCCACGTTCGAACCATGGCGAGGAGGGAAGTCCCGCGTAGGAAACGGAGGCGACCTCGACGTGACCGTCGAGGAATTCGGCGACCTTCTGTGCATTGGATACGTGGCGCTCGATGCGCAGGCTCAAGGTTTCGATACCCTGCGCGATGAGGAACGCGTTGAACGGCGCCACGGCGGAACCGAGATCGCGCAGCAGTTGGACGCGGGCCTTGAGTGCGAACGCCGGCGCGCCGAGGTCCGCGAAGGTGACGCCGTGGTAGCTGGGATCAGGCGTCGTGAAGTTCGTGTGGCGACCCTGCGTCCAGTCGAAAGTGCCACCGTCGACGATGACGCCGGCGATCGCGGTGCCGTGTCCACCAAGGTATTTGGTGGCGGAGTGAACGACGATGTCGGCGCCGTGTTCGAGTGGGCGAAGCAGGTACGGCGTCGCGACTGTGTTGTCCACGATCAACGGAAGACCGTTCTCGTGGGCCAGTGACGAGATACCGGGTAGGTCGAGGATGTGGTTCTTCGGATTGGCGATCGTTTCGCCGTAGAACGCCTTCGTGTTCGGGCGAATGGCTTCGCGCCACTGCTCGAGATTGTCGGGATCCTCGACGAACGTGACTTCGATGCCCAGCTTACGAAGGGTGTAATGCAGGAGGTTGTACGTGCCGCCGTACAGGTACGGGCTGGAGACGATGTGGTCGCCGGCCTCGGCGATGTTGAGGATCGCGATGGTCTCGGCGGCCTGACCCGAGGAGAGGAGGAGTGCGGCGACTCCGCCTTCGAGGGCAGCGATGCGCTGCTCGACGGCGTCCTGTGTGGGATTCATGATCCGCGTGTAGATGTTGCCCGGCTCGGCGAGGCCGAACAGTGCCGCAGCGTGATCGGTGCTGTCGAAGACGTAGCTGGTGGTCTGGTAGATCGGCAGAGCGCGCGCGTTGGTGGCGGTGTCCGCTGTTTGTCCGGCGTGCACCTGCTTGGTCTCGAACGACCAGTTCGCGGTCGGATCCGAAGTTGCTGCGGCGTCGGCTGTGTTGTCGGTCATGATTTGTTCACTCCAGTGGTCTGACGGATAGATGTCGGACGGGGGCGAATGATCGCCGCCCCGTGCTGGGGTCTATCTACAAGTGCGACACATACTGAAATACCTCCGTGGGGCTCGGCCCGGTCTGGGGTCCGTCCCTGTCGGACCCGCGCTTGTCACCCGAATTGCGGTGGAACTGCGCGAGCAGATCCACGTCGGGAAACCTGGTCATCACCCGGGGCACCCCACCGCGGTTGGAGGGTTGCCGTCCAGCGAGCCGGGGCTTGACGCTGGCACTCATGACCAAGTCGGATTCTACCGGGAAGTGAGCGCAGTCCTGACACGGGGCGAAATGTGAGCCGCAACCGCACGCGAGGCAGGGCGACGCAGCCCACTAGCAGGCAAAAGTTACTCGCGAGTAGAGACCGATGAGTGGACCTGCCGGTTGCGGCCTCACGGGTTAGCAGTACGCTTGTCTTGTTTGGGACTCATCTCCCGAGATCAGTCCACACCGTCTAGGTTTGATAATCGAACCGTTCGCGGACCCACTCACAAAGTGTGACCGCAACCGTGTAACCAGGGAAACTTCCTAGGAGGACGCGAAGCACCCATGTCCAAAATCAAGGTTGAGGGCACCGTCGTCGAACTCGACGGCGATGAGATGACGCGCATTATCTGGCAGTTCATCAAAGACAAGTTGATCCATCCGTATCTCGATGTGAACCTCGAGTACTACGACCTCGGTATCGAGTACCGCGACGAGACCGACGACCAGGTCACCATCGACGCAGCGCACGCGATCCAGAAGCACGGCGTCGGCGTCAAATGCGCCACGATCACGCCGGACGAGGCACGTGTCGAGGAATTCGGTCTCAAGAAGATGTGGCGTTCCCCGAACGGAACGATCCGCAACATTCTCGGCGGCACGATCTTCCGCGCACCGATCATCATCTCCAATGTTCCGCGACTCGTTCCGGGCTGGACCAAGCCGATCATCATCGGCCGTCACGCATTCGGCGACCAGTACCGCGCCACAGACTTCAAGGTCCCCGGCCCCGGCAAGGTGATGATCACCTACACGCCTGAGGACGGCAGCGCACCGATCGAGCACGAACTGGTCAACTTCCCCGAAGAGGGCGGCGTCGTCCAGGGGCAGTACAACTTCACCACGTCCATCCGTGACTTCGCTCGCGCGTCGCTCACCTACGGACTGCAGCAGAACTACCCGGTGTACCTGTCCACCAAGAACACCATTCTCAAGGCGTACGACGGTGCCTTCAAGGACATCTTCCAGCACGTCTACGAGACCGAGTTCAAGGCTGAGTTCGATGCTGCAGGTCTGACCTACGAGCACCGCCTCATCGACGACATGGTCGCTTCCGCACTCAAGTGGGAGGGCGGATACGTCTGGGCATGCAAGAACTACGACGGCGACGTCCAGTCCGACACCGTGGCCCAGGGCTTCGGCTCGCTCGGCCTCATGACGTCGGTTCTGCTGACACCGGACGGAAAGACCTGTGAGGCAGAGGCTGCTCACGGCACCGTGACGCGTCACTACCGTCAGCACCAGCAGGGCAAGCCCACCTCGACCAACCCGATCGCGTCCATCTTCGCGTGGACCCGCGGGCTCGAGCATCGTGGCAAGCTCGACAGCACCCCTGAGGTCATCGGCTTCGCGCAGGCGCTCGAAGACGTTGTCATCAAGACCGTCGAAAGCGGCCAGATGACCAAGGACCTCTCGATGCTGGTCGGCGGCGATCAGGGCTACCTGACCACCGAGGAGTTCCTCGGCGCGCTCGACGTGAACCTGCAGAAGGCCATGGCCGCGAAGTAGATTCACCGCTTCACCTGTCAAATGGGACGTCTGGGAAACCGGGCGTCCCATTTGTGTTCGCGGTCTCACGTGAGTGAACTCACCCGCTCTCACTTGGAAGTTCAACCAGGTGTGAGACCACAATTGATCAGTGACTTCGTCTACCCTCTCCCGTTCTGACACCTCGACACCCGGGGTTCGTTCCGCCAGAGGTCCGGCGATGCTCGCTCTCGCTCTCGGCGGTTTCGGTATCGGCACAACCGAGTTCGTCGCCATGGGGTTGCTCCCGGAAATGGCATCCGGACTCGGCGTCTCGGAACCCGTCGCGGGTCACGTGATCTCGGCGTACGCGCTCGGGGTTGTCGTCGGCGCTCCGCTGATCGCTGCACTCACCGCACGAGTACCGCGCCGCACCCTGTTGATCGCACTCATGGTCGCGTTCACCGTCGGCAATGCCGCCTCGGTTTTCGCGCCCTCGTACACGACGCTGATGATGGCCCGCTTCGTCGCCGGATTGCCGCACGGCGCGTATTTCGGAGTCGCCGCTCTGGTCGCAGCTCACCTGGCCGAACCGGGAAAACGCGCGAAGGCCGTCGCCATGGTGATGATGGGTCTTTCCGTGGCCAACGTGATCGGGGTACCGGTCGCGGCCTGGATCGGCCAGGCACTCGGCTGGCGCAGCGCCTTCGCCTTGGTTGCGGTGATCGGAGTGGCAACCGTTGCTTCGCTCTTCGTCTGGATTCCGCGTTTGGACGGCATGCCGGTGACGAATCCGATCACCGAACTCGGGGCGCTGGGCCGCGTTCAGGTGTGGATGACCCTGATCGTGGGCATGGTCGGATTCGGCGGGATGTTTGCCGTCTACACCTACATCAGTACGACTCTCACCGACGTGTCCGGGCTTGGCGCTTCGTTCATTCCCCTCGCACTCATGCTGTACGGACTGGGCATGGTGGCCGGCAACTTCGTCGGTGGATACCTCGCGGATCGCGCACTGATGAAGGGCTTGTTCCTGTCGATGGGATCCCTCGTGGTCATCCTCGCGATCTTCGTTATCGCCGTGCGCAATCCGTACACGGCGCTCGTCTTCGTCTTCCTCATCGGGCTCGCCGGGTCGTCGATGGTGCCTGGCCTCCAGACACGGTTGATGGATGTCGCCGAGGATGCTCAGACCTTGGCCGCGTCTCTCAATCACGCCGCACTCAACATCGCCAACGCCTTCGGAGCGTGGATCGGCGGCGTCGTCATCGCAGCCGGTTACGGGTACACCGCGCCGGCAGCGGTGGGGTCGTTGCTGGCCGTCGCGGGTCTCGTCGTGCTGGCGGTGGCGGTGATTCTGCAGCGTAGGGCCGCGCGCTGACCTGGGCGCCCATCCGCGTCGGTGGAATCGGCTACGGTGCTTGCCGTGCCACAAACTGCTGACTCCCACATTCTTGCGCCCCACACCATCACGTCCGTGAACGTCAACGGCGTTCGAGCAGCTGCCCGCAAGGGCATGCTCGACTGGCTGGAGAAGACGTCGGCGGATTTCATCTGCCTTCAGGAAACGCGTGCGTCGGACGACCAGCTTCGCGAGACCCTCGAGCCGGCACTCGGCAACGGATGGTTCCTGGTCTCCGCCGAGCCGTCCGCGAAGGGACGCAACGGAGTCGCGGTGCTCTCACGCACGGAACCTGACGCGGTGCGGATCGGTCACGGGGACGACGAGTTTCTCGACGCCGGTCGATACATCGAAGCCGACTTCGCGGATCTGACCGTCGCGAGCCTGTACCTGCCCTCCGGTGAGGCGCTCACGCCGAAGCAAGAGGAGAAGGAGCGGTTCATGGCATCCTTCGCAGTTCACCTCGCCTCCACCGCTGCAGCGGCCGAGGCTGCCGATCGTCACGTGGTGGTCAGCGGCGATTGGAACATCGCGCACACCGAACTCGACCTCAAGAACTGGAAGACCAACAAGAAGTCTTCGGGATTCCTCCCCGAGGAGCGCGCCTGGATGGATCTGCTGTTCGCCGAAGATTCCGCGTGGGTGGACGTCTTCCGCACCCTCCATCCGGGTGTCGACGGCCCGTACTCGTGGTGGTCGTACCGCGGAAAGGCATTCGACAACGATTCGGGTTGGCGTATCGATTACCAGGTTGCCACTCGCGGATACGCCGAGCGGGCCAAGGTCGCGCTCGTGGAACGCGCTGAGTCCTACGACCTCCGTTGGTCGGATCATGCGCCTGTCACCGTCTCGTACCGATAGAGACGCGTATGTCTGAAGGTCTGAAAATGCCGAGCGCAAAGACGCGCAACGCCATCATCACCGTCGTGGTGGCGGTGGTTGCGCTCGTACTGGCGGTCACCCTTTCTTCACGTGACTCCGACAGTTCGGCGTCGTCGGGTACGAAGTCCTCGAGCGTTCAGTCCTCGAGTGTTCAAGCCAAGCCTGGCGCCACCACCAAGGCTGCGCCGTCGAGTTCCGCGTCCTCGAGCTCCGCTGTCAAGACAACGCAGCAGACGAACAGCGATGCGCCGGCGCGAGTGCTCGCCACGCTGGTGGAGATCGACGCCGGGAGGTGGCCGGATTCCGCCAATGCGCCGGGCACCAAGGGCGGCATCGCCTTCCGCAACAGCGAAGGACGTCTACCCGCTGTCGGTGCCGGTGGCGGACGTGTCGTCTATCAGGAATGGGACGTGAACCCGAAGAAGAACGGCCAAGGACGCGACGCCGAGCGAATCGTCACCGGCAACGACGGTTCGGCGTGGTACACCCTCGATCACTACGACACGTTTGTGAGGATTCGCTGATGTCCGATTCGTCTACGGTCAGCGTGGCGCAGTGGCTGGATCCGTCTTCGGATGTGGCTTCGGTGGCGCTGCAGAGCGACCCGGCCGTTGCAGATGATCTTGCACGTCAACTCCGTGCCGAGAATTTTGTCGTTCGGGTGGTTCGCGGAGAGAACATGCGGACAACGGCGCAGGTCTTCGACGAGTTTGCGGCAGCCTTCCAGTTTCCGTCCCACTTCGGGCGAAACAAAGACGCTTTCGACGATGTCATGCGCGATCTCGACGACGTCCTCGGACTCGGCGCCGGATATGTAGTTGTGGTCCGAGGCGCGGGTTCTCTACTGTCCGAGCAACAGGATCAGTTGGAGTGGTTCTGCGAAACGATGGACTTCTACGCCGAAGAATGGGAACCCGTCGTTTTCCGTACCGTCTACCAGTTCGGTGCGGAGGACCTCACCGCCCACGGTGAAGACCTCGTCGAACTCGACTACCCGGGCACCACGCCACTGCACTGATTTCCACTCGTGAAAAGATCGGAACCATGTCGACCCCTGCAGAACAGAAGCCCACCGCAAAGCCTCGCGTGCTTTCCGGAATCCAGCCGACGTCGGATTCTTTCCACCTCGGCAACTACCTGGGTGCGCTGCAGCAGTGGGTTCCGTTGCAGGACGATTTCGACGCTTTCTACTTCATTCCGGATCTTCACGCCATCACGGTGACGCAGGACCCGAAGGAATTGCGTCGTCGCACCAAGGTTGCGGTGGCTCAGCTCCTTGCGGTGGGGATCGATCCGGATCGGGCGACGCTGTTCGTGCAGAGTCAGGTTCCCGAGCACGCACAGTTGGCGTGGGTCCTGAACTGCATCACCGGTTTCGGTGAAGCCAGCCGTATGACGCAGTTCAAGGACAAGTCCGCCAAGCAAGGCAGCGACAACGCCAGTGTCGGCTTGTTCACGTATCCGGTTCTGATGGCCGCGGACATCCTTCTGTACCGCCCGCAGCGAGTCCCCGTGGGTGAGGATCAGCGTCAGCACCTCGAACTCGCACGCGATCTGGCCGGCCGGTTCAACACCCGCTACGGCAAGGCGTTCGTCGTTCCCGAGCCGCAGATCATCAAGGGCACGGCAAAGATCTACGACCTGCAGGATCCAACCGCGAAGATGAGCAAGTCCGCTGCCAGTGCGGCCGGACTGATCAATCTGCTCGACGATCCGAAGGTGTCGGCGAAGAAGATCAAGTCGGCCGTCACCGACAACGAGCGCGAGATTCGTTTCGACCCGCAGGCCAAGCCGGGCGTCAGCAACCTGCTCACCATTCAGTCGGCTCTCTCGGGAGTACCGATCGAGACTCTGGTGGCCGGTTACGAGGGCAAGGGGTACGGCGACCTCAAGACCGATACCGCTGACGTGCTGACCGAGTTCGTCACCCCACTCAAGGCGAAGGTCGACGGTTACCTTGCCGACGAGGCAGAGCTGGATCGCATCATCGCGGCCGGAGCGCACCGCGCCCGTGAGGTGTCTTCACGCACTCTCGCCGCTGTCTATGACAAGGTCGGATTCCTGGCACCGAAGGGCTGACTTACGCGAATTCGGACTCACGACGCCTGACCGAACATGAGGGGGACGGCAATGGCTGACACGGACGACGACGCACCGAGCTTTCTCGAGAAGCAACGGGCAGCGCGACCCTGGCTCGATCATCTGGTTCGCGCGGCCGGACGGTTTCAAGAGCAAAAAGGCGACTATTACGCTGCTGGTATCACGTACTTCAGCGTTCTCGCGTTGATTCCGATCATGATGGTCGCGTTTGCAGTGGCCGGTTTCGTATTGGCCGGGCATCCCGAGTACCTGGAGTCGATTCAGGAGCAGATCACCAAGAGCATTCCGGGCAGCTTGGGTGACACCATCAACACGCTGATCGATTCGGCCATCGACTCGCGCGCGAGCGTCGGAATCTTCGGCCTCCTGGGTGCTGCGTACGCGGGTCTCGGTTGGATGGCAAATGTTCGCGACGCGCTGACGGCGATGTGGGAGAGCAAGCGCGAGCCCAAGGGGTTCGTACGTACCAAACTTGGTGACGCAGGGGCCCTCGTCGGTCTGGCTCTCGCCATGGTCGTCTCACTGGGAATGTCGGCGCTGAGCAGTGGGCCGGTTGCGACTCAGATCGTGAAATGGCTCAACCTCGAGAACATCACCGGTGTCGGCGTGGGGCTCAGAGTTGTTTCACTGTTGCTCTCACTCCTGGCGACGTGGGCGGTGTTCCTGTGGGTGATCGCCCGGCTGCCGCGCGAGCCTGTCACGCTGCGTAGCGCTGCGCAGGCAGCGGTTATCGCCGCGATTGTGTTCGAGATCTTCAAGCAGGTGGGTGCGATCTACCTCGCTGCCGTCACCAACGGACCAGCGGGCGTGGCATTCGGTCCGATCATCGGTTTGCTCGTGTTCGTGTTCACGGCGTCACGGATGCTGCTGTTCTGCACGGCGTGGGCGGCGACGACCAAGGAAAGTATGGCCCTGGCGTTCGTTCCGCCGCCGGATCCCGCAGTGATCTCGCCGCGAATCGTTGTCAGTGACGGTGCTTCACCGTCTCGCGTGGCTGCGCTGATCGCCACGGGTGCGGTTGCCGGCCTGGGTCTTTCGGGCTTCATGCGTCGTCGGCCGCGCTAGCGCCTCCGACGGTTGAGGGCAACGGCTCCCGCCACCAGCGCGATCACCACTACTCCACCGACAGCACCGATGAGGATGCGGTCAGTGGTGTCGGATTCGGCGTCGGTAGCGGTGGGTGCAGCCGAGATCGAGCCTGGTGCAGCGGCAGACGGTGTGCGAGTGACATCGGGCGAGGCATCGTCGGTGGATCGGTCCGTCAACGAGCCGACGGTTGTGCTCGCGGGGAGTGCATATCCGTAGTCGAGTAGACGGGCAGCTTGTTCCCACGGACGGATCGGCTTGGCTTCGCCGCCCATCAATGTCACCAGTAGTTTCCGGCCGTTACGCTCCGCGCCACCCACATACGTGTGGCGGGCGTCGTCGGTGAAGCCGGTCTTGCCGCCCAGCGCACCGTCGTAGTTGTAGAGCAGCTGATTGTCGTTGGCGAGAGTGAATCCGGGGCGGTCCTGATCGTCGGGAATCGTCGGATCCTTGGGGAAGCCGGGAAATTCGACGGTCTCGGTATGGATCAGACCGGCAAACGTCGGATTCTGTAGGGCGGTATGGAAAATCACGGCCAGGTCGTACGGCGAGCTGCTCATCCCCGGGCCGTCGAGTCCGGATGGAGTTGCCGTGCGGGTGTCGAGGGCGCCGAGTTCGGCCGCGAGCGCGTTCATTTTCGACACGGCTGCAGCGTCACCGCCGAGTTGGCGGGCAAGAGCGTGCGCGGCATCATTTCCCGATGCCATGACCAGGCCCTGCATCAGTTGCCGGTTGGTGTACTTGCCGCCCTTGCCGATGCCGACCGCGCTACCTTCAGCGTCCGCGTCTTCGGCCGTTGCGGTGATTTCGGTGTCGAGATCGAGTTCGTCGAGCGCGACAAGAGCCAAGAGCATCTTGATGGTGCTGGCCGGTCGGTAGCGACCGTGCGGATCTTTCGCGGCGAGGACCTCACCGGTTTCGGCGTCCGCGAGTACCCATCCGGATGCCGCGATATCCGCCGGGAGCGGGGGAGCGCCGTCAGGGAGTACAACACCGCACTCGCCGAGCTTGTCTCCACCGACAGGGCTTTCCGGAATCGGGACAGCAGTCGGGGCCGTAGATCCGGGCGCGGGTGCTTCGGAGAGATCGATCGCCGGTGCCGGGCTACTCGTGAAAGGGCAGCTGTCGGTGTTGGGTGTTGTGAACGGCGCTTCGGTGGTGGTGGGCGGCGGGGCCGGTTGGGCGCCGGCCACTCCCGAGGTCCCTACGACACCGGTAAACGCAATGCTCCCTGAGAGCACTGTTCCGGCTACTGCCACTGCACACTTTCGACGCCACATCATCGATATACGAGGGTATGCGAACGTGAGGGAACGTCCGAATCGCCACGCAAGCAGAGGGATCGAAAACAGGCGATTCGGTTTGTACATCGGTCATAGTGGACGATCGCCGCCGATGAGTTCCACCACCACGCAGAGTCTGTAACAGTGGGGTAGTCGGCTACTCGAATGGCGCACACGCACTGACGACAGGGGATCGGTATGGGCAAGATCGTGGTGACAGAATTCGTGTCCTTGGACATGGTGATGGAAGCTCCCGGTGGCGAACCGGGTTATGCGCACACTGGATGGGTCTTTCCGTACCAGGAGGGCGATCAGATGAAGTTCAAACTCGACGAAACCCTCGCCGCGGACGTCCTTCTGCTCGGGCGGCGGACCTACGAGAGCTTCGCCGGTGCCTGGCCCGAGCGCGAGGACGACCAAGGCTTTGCGGACAAGATGAACGAGATGCCCAAGTACGTCGTCACGAGTTCGACCGAACCGCTCGAATGGAACAACTCGACGGCGCTCGACGGTCCCCTCGAGGAATCTGTCCCGAAGCTCAAGGAGCAGATCGACGGCGAGATCTTGGTCGCGGGAAGTCGGACGCTCGTCCACGCGTTGTTGCTGGCCGGTCTGGTCGACGAGCTTCGTCTGATGGTCTTCCCGGTCATTCTCGGGTCCGGCGGGAGAGTGTTCCCCGAATCGGCCGACAAGATCGTCCTCGAGTTGAAGGACGATCGTCGGTACGAATCCGGAGTTCAGGTACTGACGTACCACCCCACGGTCACGTAGACCTCTCGAAAACATCTGTGGCCGAGCCTCTTCGAGAGTCTCGGCCACAGATGTCTTGTCGGCTAACTGTTCTCGGGGAAGCCGAGGTTGATGCCGCCGTGGCTGGGGTCGAGCCAGCGACTGGTGACGGCTTTACCTCGCGTGAAGAAATGAACACCTTCTGTCCCGTGAGCGTGGGTGTCACCGAAGAGGCTGTTCTTCCAGCCGCCGAAGCTGTAGTAGGCCATGGGAACCGGGATGGGGACGTTGATGCCGATCATGCCGACCTCCACCTCGTTCTGGAAGCGTCGGGCAGCGCCGCCGTCGTTGGTGAAGATGGCGGTGCCGTTTCCGTACGGGTTGTTGTTGATCAGTTCGAGGGCTTGGTCGTAGGTATCGACACGCACGACGGAGAGGACAGGCCCGAAGATTTCGTCGGTGTAGATCGACATGTCGGTGGTGACGTGGTCGATGAGGGTGGGCCCGAGCCAGAAGCCGTCCGGTCCACCATCGGCCTGAACTGTGCGTCCGTCGACCACGATCGTGGCACCGTCCTTCTCCCCGGCATCGACATAGGACGCGACCTTGTCGCGATGGGCCTTGGTGACGAGCGGACCCATGTCGGAGTTCTTGGTGCCGTCACCGGTGACGAGGGGAGTGGTGCGTTCGACGATCTTGGCAACCAGTTCGTCGGCGATGTCGCCGACTGCAACCAGGGCGGAGATCGCCATGCATCGTTCGCCCGCGGAGCCGAATCCCGCGTTGACCATTGCGTCGGCGGCGAGGTCGAGGTCGGCGTCCGGCAGAACGATGGCGTGGTTCTTGGCGCCGCCGAGTGCTTGCACGCGTTTGCCGTTGGCGGTGCCGGTGGCATAGACGTACTGGGCGATGGGGGTGGATCCGACAAACGAAATCGCTTTGACTGCTTTGTTTTCCAGAAGTTCGTCGACGGCGAGCTTGTCACCTTGGAGGACGTTGAAGACGCCGGGGGGCAGACCGGCTTCGGCCCAGAGTTCGGCGAGCCAGATCGCCGCGGTGGGGTCCTTCTCCGAGGGCTTGAGAATCACGGTGTTCCCGGCGGCGATGGCGACCGGGAAGAACCACATGGGGACCATCGCGGGAAAGTTGAAGGGCGAGATGATGCCGACGGGGCCGAGGGGTTGGCGGATGGAGTAGACGTCGACCTTGGTCGATGCATTCTCGGTGTATCCGCCCTTGAGGAGATGCGGTATTCCGCAAGCGAATTCGACAACTTCCTGCCCGCGGCTGATTTCGCCGAGGGCGTCGGAGAGAACCTTGCCGTGCTCGGCTGTGATGATCTCGGCGAGTTCACCTTTGCGAGCATTGAGGAGTTCGCGGAAGCTGAACAGTACCTGTGTGCGCCGGGCCAGTGAGGTGTCACGCCAGGCGGGGAAGGCCGCCGCAGCCGCGTCGATGACAGCGCGGGCGTCCTCGAGGTTCGCCAGGGCCAGTCGGCCGGTGATCTGTCCGGTGGCGGGGTTGGTGACGGTGGCGGTGTCCTCGGACGTTCCGGCGAACGGCTTGCCGTCCAGCCAGTGCGCGATGACGCGAGTATCAGTGCTGGTCATGGTATTTCCTAGTGGTCTGGTGACTCAGGAGTTCGGGGAGGTGTACTTGGCGACGTAGTCGTTCATCGTCTCGCGCTGGTACCGGGAAACCTTGTGCGCGTTTTCGTTCTCGGCGAAGACGCTCGACACCATCACGGTGTTCTCACGTTCGTAGAAGCCGAGTTTGCCGAGACCGCCGAAGAATTCGTCCCAGTTGACGTCTCCGTCACCGATTTTGAGATGCTGATGCACTCGAACGGCATTGCCTGGCGGGTTGGTGATGTAGCGCAGTCCGTGGGAACGGTGATGATCCATGGTGTCCGCCACGTGAACGAGTCGGACCATGTCGCCGGCGGCCTCCATGATGGCGGGAAGGTCCCCACCCATGTGGAATTGGTGGCACGCCACGATCACCATGCCGAGGTTCTTGGAGTTCACACCACGGATCGTGCGGATCGCGGCTAGTCCGTCTTCGACAAAATCGTCCGGGTGGGGGTCGATCAGGACGTCGATTCCCTCGCGTTCGATGATCGGAACCAGTTCCTCCATCGAACGATAGAACGCACGCTCGGACTCTTCGGCCTTTTCGGGGCGGCCGGAGAATTCGGTGTTCATGACGTTGACACCGAGATCGACCGTGATCTGGATGGCCCGCTTCCAGTAGCGCACGGCTGCTTCGCGAGCGTCCTCGTCCGGGCCGGACCACCGAAGGACCGGGAGCACCGACGCGATGCCGACTCCCGCACTCGCGCAGGCCTTCCGGAACTCGGTGACGAGCGCGTCGTCGGCTTTCGGGTGATTGAAGAACGGGATCATGTCGACGTGCGGTGTGAGCTGCAGGTACTCGTACCCGAGATCGGCAACAACTCGGGGTAGCTCGAGTAGTGAGTAATCGTGATGGAAAGGTGTGGGGTCGAGTGCGACCTTCATCGCTAAGCTCCGGCCACAGAGTCGCGCGCAACCATGTCCACGACGACGCGCTGACCCGTCTCCAGAGACTTCACACCGGCGGCGCAGACAGCGGCCGCGGCGTACCCGTCCCAAGCACCTGGTCCGTCGATGTAGTTGCCGGTGCCGGCGCCCGTCTTCACTGCCTTGATCCACCGGGCGAACTCGGTGTCGTAGGCCTGCCCGAAGCGTTCGCGGAATCCTGGGGTGATCTGCCCACCCCAGTTGCCGGGCTTGGTCTTTCGGATCAGTCCCACGTCGAGTCCGATCATCGCGCTTCCGAGTTCGCCGACAACTTCGGTGCGCACCTCGTAGGCAACTCCGGTGGTGACAAATACCTCGGCGTCGACGTGTCTACCGGACTCGGTCTCGAATATCGCGATCTGTGGGTCTTGAATGCCCTCGGGAGCAAGCGAATTCGCGGCCGGTCGGATGATCTGCACCGAGGTGATCTCTTCGTCGAGCAGGAATCGTGTCACGTCGACCTCGTGGACGAGTGAGTCCTTGACGATCATCGCGCTGTCGAAGCCGTTCGGAACCGCAGGATTGCGGTGCGCGCAGTGCAGCACGAGCGGGCGACCGAGATCGCCGCTGTCGATCAAATCCTTGAGCTGGTTGTATTCGTGGTCGAACCGGCGCATGAAACCAACCTGGATCAGTCTTTTTCCCAGCGCTGCTTCGGCTTTGACGATCGTGAGCGAACTGTCCGCGTCGGTGGTCAGCGGCTTTTCGCAGAGAACAGGCTTGCCCGCTTCGAGGCAGGCAAGAACCTGCTTCTCATGGGTCGGGCCCGGGGTTGCGAGAACAACGGCGTCGACGTCCTCGGCTGCGATGGCATCGAACGGATCGACGACGACGCGCGCCCCTGGCGTCAGTGCTGCGATTTCCTCGGCGCGGGCGAGAGAGTAGTCGTTGACGACGGTGACGCGGGCACCGCCGATCTTGTTGGTGATGCGGTCGACGTGATCGGCCCCCATGATGCCGACGCCGAGCACTGCGATCCGGAGATCCTGGTTGTCAGACATGCGGTGGTACTCCTCGATTGTGTTGATCAGTTGAAACGGACGGCGGGGACGCCACAGGTGGACAGGTATTTCTGAGTGCGCGCTGCGATGGGCAGCGGTGTGTCGGGATGGCAGGGATACATGTCCTGCTCGACGATCGCGAACACGTCGATGCCGAGCTTCTCGATGGCCTCCAGAAGCGGCGGCATGTCCGGTATTCCGCGCGGTGGTTCGATCATCGCGCCGAGTTTGACGGCTTCGCCGAACGGCAGGTCCTCCGCCTCCACCTTGGCGACGATCGCCGGATCCACCTGCTTGAGGTGCAGGTACCCGATGCGCTCCGGATGCTTGTTGATGATGGCGAGGTTGTCACCGCCGCAGTAGCTGATGTGGCCGGTATCGAGGCACAGGTTCACGAAACGCTCGTCTGTACCTTCGAGGAACTTGTAGACGTTGTCCTCGATGTCGACATGGCTGTCGGCATGAGGATGGTACTGCGCCATGACGCCGTACTCCTCGAGCATTGCCTTCCCGAGAGCGTTCATGCCGTCGGTTTTCTTACGCCACTGCTCGGGCGTCAGATTGCGGTCTTCGAGTACCGCTCCGGTGGAAGGGTCGCGCCACATCTCAGGGATGACCACCACGTGCTTGCCGCCGACGGCTGCGGTCAACTTGGCGACGTCCTTGATCTGATTCCAGACGGCATCCCAGGAATCGTCCTGGTGCAGGTGTTCGAAAACGGTACCGGCCGAAAGCTTCAGGCCGCGGGCGCCGAGTTCGTCCGTCAACTTGGCTGGATCGGTCGGAAGGTATCCGAACGGGCCGAGTTCGATCCATTCGTATCCCGACGCGGATACCTCGTCGAGGAATCGTGTGTAAGGGGTCTGCTGTGGATCGTCCGGAAACCACACGCCCCAGGAGTCGGGGGCTGATCCGACGTGAATCGCGCTCATGTCTAGATTCCTTTCGCGGGCAAGCTTTATGGGGTGTGGTTGTGCGGAATTTTCATTCGGATGGACGGAGGTACGGTCGCTGGATCTTCTTCCAGGACTCGTACGTTGTCCGTGCTTTCTTGGTGGACTCCAGTTCGGAGGTGGCCGATACCGGTACATCCCACCAGGATTCGCTGTCCGGGGCGCCGATCAGCGGATCGGTTTCGACGTGGATGACGGTGCTGGTGTCGCTTGCTTTGGCAACCTTGATCGCGTCGGCGAACTCGGCAGCGGTGTTGGCGCGGATGACGTCGACACCGAGGCTGGCAGCGTTCGCGGCCAGATCGACCGGGAGAACCCCTCCGTCGAGACGTCCGTCATTCGAGCGGTAGCGGTACTGCGTGCCGAAGCGCTGGGAACCCAGCGACTCGGACAGTGAACCGATGGAGGCAAATCCGTGATTCTGCACCAGGACGACGATGACCTTGAGGCGTTCCTGTACGGCGGTGACCAATTCGGTGGCCATCATCAGATAGGAACCGTCGCCGACCATCACGAACACGTCGCGATCGGGGCACGCCATGCGGACGCCTAGACCGCCGGCAACTTCGTATCCCATGCACGAGTACCCGTATTCGACGTGATACCCCTTGGAATCACGGGTTCGCCACAGCTTGTGGAGGTCACCTGGCATGGACCCGGCAGCGCACACCACGACGTCACGTGGATCGGACAGTGTGTTGACCAGGCCGATCACCTGATTCTGATTCAGTGACCCGTCGGCAGCGGGTTCGGCTGGGTTGTAGACGGATTCGACGATCGCATCCCAATCGCGAGCGAGGTCACCGATCCTGGACGCATATTCGTCGTCCACCCGGTAGTCGTTCAGTGCAAGTGCCAGCGCGTCGAGTGCCTCACGTGCGTCGGCGACAACGCTGACTCCGCCCTGCTTCACGGAGTCCAGTGATGCGACGTTGATGTTGACGAAGCGAACGTCGGGATTGGTGAACGCGGTGCGGGACGCGCTCGTGAAATCGCTGTACCGCGTACCGATTCCGATGACGACGTCAGCCTCGGTGGCCAGTGCGTTTGCAGCCGTAGTGCCGGTGGACCCCACCGCCCCGACGGATTGTGGATGGTCGTAGACCAATGAACCCTTGCCGGCCTGGCTCTGCCCTACAGGGATTCCGGTCTGCGCGCAGAACGCTGCCAGAGAGTCGGTGGCCTGGCTGTAGATCACGCCGCCGCCGGCGACGATCAGTGGCTTGCGAGCCGAGCGGATGATCGCGGCGGCGCGTTCGATCACCGATCGTTCGGGGAGCGGGCGGGCCACGTGCCACACCCGTTCGGCGAAGAAGGACTCGGGCCAGTCGAAAGCCTCGGCCTGCACGTCCTGCGGGATGGCGATGGTGACCGCGCCGGTCTCGACGGGATCAGTGAGAACGCGCATCCCGGCGAGCAGAGCGCTCGGCAACTGCTCCGGGCGCCATACCCGATCGAAGTATCGTGAGACGGGTTTGAAAGCGTCGTTGACTGTGACGTCGCCGCTCGACGGGAGTTCGAGTTCCTGTAAGACGGGGGCACTGGCGCGGGTCGCGAAAGTGTCTGCGGGAAGGAGTAATACAGGTAGACGATTGATGGTGGCCAGTGCCGCGCCGGTGATCATATTGGTGGCACCGGGGCCGACGCTGGACGAGACCGCCCACGTCTGCAGGCGGTCCTTCATGCGGGCGTGCGCGACAGCCGAGTGCACCATCGCCTGTTCATTGCGGCCGAGCACGTAGGGGAGTGTCGGCTCACGGCCGGCGTCGAGATCCTGGATCTCGGCCTGCAAGAGTGCCTGTCCCAGTCCGGCGACGTTGCCGTGCCCGAAGATTCCGAAGCAGCCGGCGAACAGCTTGGTGCGCTGGCCGTCGCGTTCGGTGTACTGGTTGGCGAGGAAGCGGACGACAGCTTGAGAAACAGTGAGGTATACGGTCGGCTCGTCGCGAGGTGGACGATTGCCGGTTGCGTTGTTGGTGGGTGCCACAGCTTTCACTTCCGTCAGTTGTGGGACTGCAACGGCAGTCGAGGGTCGATGTCCTGGTGATCCCAGCTTCCACGTAGCCAGGTGTGTTGCGGATCGTCACAGATGTTCCACGCCCGGATCTCGCCCGAACCTGCCATGACATTGAGGTAGTACATGTGGTGGCCCGGCGCTGCGATGGACGGGCCGTGATAGCCGTGCGGCACGAGGACGACGTCGCCCGAGCGGACTTCCTCGAGCACCTCGATAGGTCTCTCGGCGGTTCCGTACACGCGGTGGTAGCCGAAACCTTCGGTCCCGGTGGGGCTTCTGTCGATCTCGAAGTAGTAGATCTCTTCCAGGGCCGATTCGACGCCGCTGTTCTCGTCGTGTTTGTGGCTGGGATACGACGACCAGTTCCCGCCGGGGGTGATGACCTCACACGCGATGATGGAGTCGGCCTCGAAGGTGTCTGCAGTGGCGAAGTTGTGAACCTGTCGGCTGCAGTTCCCGGCACCGCGGAGCTCGACCGCAACTCCTGAAGCCGGACCGTAGCGATGTGGGAGCTTTGCGCCGGCGCGTGCTCCGCACAGAGCGAAGCGGCCCCAGTCAGCGCTGCTGACCGAGTAGTCGGCGTCGCGTCCTACGTACGCGAAATCGCTCGGGCCGTCGAAAACCGATGCGCGGCCGGTCAGGGGAATCTCCGTCCCCTCGGCAACAACCACGGCCGAACCCGCCAGTGGAACGACGATGATCTCGTTCTCGCCGGACCGCAGGTGGACGTTCGCACCCGGGGCGAGTTCGAGTATCCACAAGCTGGATTCGGTCCACCCGGCAGACTCCGGCGTGACCACTGTCGTGAAATCACCGTCGGAGGACGATCCGGCGGGGACGTAGTACTTGCTGAACATCTTGCTCCTGCCAGGTCGGTTCTAGTGGACGAGCTTGACTGCGGTGTCGACGGCCGCGGTCACGTCGCCGTCGGGTGGGTAGAGCAGCGCGCGCCCGACTATCAATCCGCGCACGGACGGCAACTGAAGGGCGGCATCCCACTTTGCGTACGTCTCTTCCGGCGCGATCTGCGGATCTCCCCCCAGGAGGAGCGTCGGGAGAGTCGTCGCATCCATGACCCGTTCCATCTCGTCGACGACTGGCAACTTCATCCACGTATACGCCGAGGTGGAGCCGAGACCTTGGGAGATGTGGATGGATTTGATGACGGCGTCGGGGCTGAGATCGTTGACGACCTTGCCGTTCACGCGGCTGGAGAGAAACGGCTCGAGCATCGCGATCAGTCCGGCCGCGGCCAGTTCGTCCACGGCTTCGGCACATGCCGTCATGGTGGGCAGAGTGCCCGCGTCGTCGAGTGCGATGCGTAGCAGCATCTTTCCGCCGTTCATTCCGAACTTCGCGGTGCCCGCCGCGGTGTATCCCGTCATGCGGTCGTCGAGTTCGAAGCTCGCGCCTGCCAGGCCGCCGCGGTTCATCGACGAGAAGACGACCTTGTCGTCGAGGGCGCCGAGGAGGAGCAGATCGTCGAGAATGTCCGCGGTGCCGAGAACGCCGTCGACTCCGGGATTGTCGAGCGCAGTGCGTAATCTGTCGAGCAGATCTGTACGACTGTTCATCGCTGTCGGCTTGCCACCGACAGACAGTGCCCCACGGGCCGGGTGATCGGCAGCGACGATCATCAGTCGACCATTGCCTCGAACAGTGGCGCGAGGAGTTCGCGCTGCCCACGCCTTTTCGATGATCTGCGGATCGCTCGCACGCAGTTCCGTCACTTCGGCGTAGGTGGTGGCGAGGGGGCGGGCGGCGAGCTTGTCAGACATTGACTGCCTCCGTGGCTGTGGCTTCGGCGAGATCGTGGACTTCTTCGGCGGTCGGCATCGCAGTGGAGCATTCGAGCCGAGATGCGACTATCGCGCCGGCCGCGTTGGCGTACCGCAGTACCTTCTCCAGCGGCCACCCGGCCAACAGTCCGTGGCACAGTGATCCGCCGAAGCTGTCGCCTGCTCCAAGCCCGTTGACCACGTCGACGGCGTTGGGCGGCACGGTGATCGACTGCTTTCGCGTTTTGCCGAGTACGCCCTTCGGGCCCTGCTTCACGATGGCCAGTTCGACGCCGAGGTCGAGAAGCGCGTCGGCGGCCTTGTTCGGATTGGTCTCACCGACCGCGATCTCGCACTCTTCGCGGTTTCCGACGGCTACTGTCACGTGCGCCAGAGCGCGCTGCACCTGATTTGTTGCTTCTTGGGGCGTCGACCAGAACATCGGGCGGTAGTCCAGATCGAGGACCGTCAGCGGGCGTCGTTCGCGGGCTTCCCAGGCAGCGAAGTGTGCACTGCGACTCGGTTCTTCGGACAGCCCTGTCACAGTCGACCAGTAGAGGGACGATGCTCGAACGGCGTCGAGGTCGATGTCTTCCGGGGTGATCCGAAGATCGGGCGCATGCGGCTTGCGGTAGAAGTACAGCGGAAAGTCGTCAGGAGGGAAGATCTCGCAGAACGTCACCGGTGTCGGGTACTCGGAATTGGTGACGACAAACCTGTTGTCGACGCCCAGACGTGCCAACTCGCGTGTGACGAACTTCCCGAAAGGATCGCTGCCTACGCCGGAGATCAGTGCTGCTCGCCGGCCGAGGCGCGCGGCCGCCACCGAGACATTGGCTGCGCTGCCGCCGAGGAACTTGCCGAACGTCTCGACGTCCTCGAGTCCGACACCGGTCTGAAGTGGGTAGATGTCCACCCCCGATCGGCCGATGGCGAGCACGTCGAAGGGTGCGTCAGGGATGTGTGACCCGCTCTGGTGAGTGTTGATGCTTGTCAAAACTGACTCCCGAGAGTTCGTGGTGGGTTGCCCACGCAGGGCACCGTTGTATGACTGAAACTGTGCGCCGCGACACAGCGATTGTCAATAGTTTGTCTGGACATTATGACTTGCGGTCAAGTGAATGTTAGTGTTCGCATACACTGCCGAGAGAAGTAGCGTCGATACGGCGCCTTCCCAAGACAGATCGGAGTTGGCCGTGGTCGCAGCACTCGCCGTCGAGTTGGACCGCTCGAGCCCGGTGCCGCTGTATTTTCAGCTGGCACAGGCAATCGAGGGCGCTATTCTCGGTGGCGAACTTGCCCCAGGTGATCGCTTCGAGAACGAACTGGCGTTGGCCAAACGGCTCAATCTCTCACGTCCGACCACTCGACGCGCGATCCAGGAACTGGTGGACAAGGGACTACTTGTTCGTAAGCGGGGAGTCGGAACTCAGGTGGTGCAAAGTCCGGTGCACCGCCCGGTCGAGCTCACCAGCCTGTTCGACGACCTTGCGAGGGCCGGCCAGGCGCCGACGACCAAGCTGCTCGAGTTCACGGTGGGAGTTCCCGCCGAGGACGTTGCCGCGGAACTCAACCTCGAACCTGACGCCGAAGTGGCCACCATCAGGCGTCTGCGAAGCACCAACGGCGAACCGCTTGCCGTGATGACCAACTACATTCCGGTGGACATCGCACCCGATCCCGAGGAGTTGGAGACACAGGGGCTGTACCAAACCTTGCGAACTCGCGGCGTTCACATCCGTGTGGCGCGGCAGCGAATCGGCGCTCGGGCGGCGACTCGCGAAGAAGCAGGATTGCTCGACGAGAAAGTGGGTGCTGCCCTCTTGACCATGAGCCGCACTGCATTTGACGATTCAGGTAGCGCCGTCGAGTACGGCAGCCACTGCTACCGAGCGTCGCGTTACTACTTCGACACCACCGTGGTCGACCGCTAGATCTCGATCCCGGTGACACGAGTACCCGCCTGACCGAGTCAGTGGGGGTGATTTGTGATCCCAGCATTTCTGCGATCCTTCGATCATTTGACCCGAACGGAGCCTCATGACAGGCATTTCAGTAGCAGTTGCCGGATTCGGATGGATGGGCCGCGTCCACACGCAGGCGTATCTGCGTCTGCGGCAGCACTATCCGCAGCTTCCCGTGATCCGCCTGGCCGCCGTCGCCGACGAGGTGCCTGGCAGAGGGGAGGAAGCAGCGGACCAATTCGGTTTCGAAGCTTTCACCCAGGATTGGCGCGATATCGCAGCCGATCCGGCCATCGACGCGGTGAGCATCACGGCCCCGAACTTCTTGCACCGTGAAATCGGCGTCGCAATGGCAGAAGCCGGCAAACACATCTGGATCGAGAAGCCCGTCGGCTTGTCCACGGAAGACGCCAAAGCTGTTGCCGCAGCAGTCTCGAAGGCCGGTGTGCAGTCGACCGTCGGCTTCAACTACCGAAACGCGCCGGCTGTGGCCCTGGCAAAAAGCCTGATCGACTCAGGGGAGTTGGGCACGATCACGCACTCGCGTTTTCGTTTCCTCAGCGACTATGCGGCCCACCCTGAAGGTGCTTTGAGTTGGCGATACGAGCGTGAACGCGGCGGCGCCGGCGTCCTGGGCGACTTGGCCTCGCACGGCATCGATCTGATTCGTCATCTTCTCGGTGACGTCGACGCTCTCGTTGCGGATACTGCGATCTTCATCCCGGAGCGTGCGCGTCCGTCCGCCGCTACCAGTGGACATGCGCGGGCCAGCGGTGGGGAGATGGGGGCTGTCGAGAACGAAGACTTCGTCAGCGCACTGCTGCGCCTCGGCTCGGGTGGCCGGTGCACCCTCGAAGCATGCCGCGTCGCCGTGGGAGAGCAGAACAATTACGGATTCGAGGTTCACGGCACGAAGGGTGCCGTGTTCTGGGACTACCGCCGGATGGGTGAACTGGGCACCAGCCTGGGCTCGAAGTATCAGGACCAATCCGTCACGACGGTTCTGGTCGGCCCCGAGTCCGGTGAGTTCGGCCGCTTCCAGCCTGGCGCGGCCAACGCGATGGGCTACGACGACCTGAAAGTGATCGAGGCTCGCAATTTCATCGCCTCGATCGTGGACGGAGCGCCGCAGGGCGCGACCATCGCTGATGCAGTCGCGTCCGCACAGGCCCTGGACGCGATGGTCGCCTCGGTGACCTCCGGCAGCTGGATTTCTCTCGGCTGATCCACAGCTCCTCCGAAAGGCTCTGGTGCAGTGACATTTCCCCGCGGACTGGCGCTGCTCGTGGCAGCAGCGCTGTTCATGGAGATGCTGGACGCGACGATTCTCGCAACGGCACTGCCGTCGATCGCCCAATCTTTCGGAGTTGATGCCGTCGACGTCAATGTCGCCGTTTCTTCGTACCTCCTGGTGTTGGCCGTCCTGATCCCGGCGAGCGGATGGATGGCCGACAGATTCGGAACGCGACGTGTCTTCATCTCTGCCATAGCCGTTTTCACGGTGGCGTCGGTGGGATGTGCACTGAGCACCTCCCTCCCGATGCTGGTGGGAATGCGTGCTTTACAAGGGGTAGGCGGCGCCATGATGGTGCCGGTGGGGCGGCTCGCAGTATTGCGGGTGACGTCGAAGGCGGAACTCGTACGGGCTATCGCCTACTTGACGTGGCCGGCGCTCACAGCGCCGGTTCTTGCGCCCGCTGTGGGTGGAGCCATCGTGTCGATCGCTTCGTGGCGCTGGATCTTTCTGATCAACGTTCCGATCGGGATCGTCGGGTTTCTGCTGGCATTGCGCATGGTGCCCGACATTCGGGAGGCGCAGAAACGGAGCCTCGACTGGCTGGGATTGGTGGTGATCGGAGCAGACGTCGCAGTGCTTGTCGTGGCGCTCGACAACGTGCACAGTGCCGGAACCGACTGGCTACGATTGGGCCTCGGGATCGTTGCGGCTCTGATCTTGTTGAGCTTGGCCGTCATTCACCTCGTCCGGTCGGATCATCCGCTCATCGCGCTCGGCGTCCTCCGACTTCGATCGTTTCGGCTCGTCGCGTCGAGCGGCTCGCTGTACCGGCTCGTGATCATGGGCGTGCCGTTTGTGCTGCCGTTGTTGTTCCAAGTGGGATTCGAAATGTCGGCGTTCAAGGCCGGTCTGCTGGTGATGGCTCTGTTCGCGGGGAATATCGCGATCAAACCGCTCACCACTCCGCTCATGCGCAGGTTCGGGATCAGACTAGTTCTGGTGGGAAACGGAGTTCTGTCGGTGGTGTGCTTCGGTGCGCTGGTACTGATCTCGTCGACGACACCGGACGTCGTAATCGCTGTCGCACTGTTTGTCAGTGGCGCGTTGCGATCCATCGGGTTCACCGCGTACAACAGCTTGGCGTTCGCCGACGTCGACTCGGGTGAGCTGACCGATGCCAATACTCTGCATGCAACGCTGCAAGAGTTGGCATCCGGTCTGGGTATTGCACTGTCCGCGTTGGTGATCACGCTCTGCACACCGTTGGCGGAGTCGGGGGATCTGAGCGGCGGAGTGCCGTTTTCTCTGACGCTGGGTGTTCTCGGGGCCATGCTGGTGCCGACGGTGATCGAGAGTTGGCGGCTCCCACGCGATGCAGGTGCTGTGGTGTTGGTGCGCCGATGATGAAGCGTCTTCCGCCACCTTCATCATAACGCGGGACCCGGGGCTTGCGGCAAGGCCCCGGTGATGGTGCACACTCGTCTGCTGCGAGCAAGCAAAAGCCTTGCCCGAAGGAGGGGATCGCATGAGTGACGTCATCATTGTCGGTGCTGGACCAACTGGATTGATGCTGGCAGGTGAGCTCCGGCTGCAGGGCGTCGATGTCGTCGTCGTGGACAAGGACGAGGAGCCGACTCAGTTCGTCCGTGCCCTCGGCATCCATGTGCGCAGCATCGAAATCATGGAGCAGCGCGGGTTGCTGGACAAGTTCCTCGCGCACGGCCGCAAATATCCGCTCGGTGGATTCTTCGCGGGGATCAGCAAACCGGCACCGGCGCACCTCGATACTGCGCACGGGTACGTACTGGGCATTCCTCAGCCCGAGATCGACAGGATTCTTGCCGAACATGCCACCGAAGTCGGTGCGGACATTCAGCGAGGGAAGCGCGTCGTCGCGATCCGTCAAGACACCGATAGCGTCACAGCGGAATTGTCCGACGGCACAACACTTCACGCGCGTTATCTCGTGGGCTGCGACGGCGGCCGCAGCACTGTTCGGAAGCTGATCGACGTCGGGTTTCCCGGCGAGCCGTCGAGCGCCGACACGTTGATCGGCGAAATGGACGTGACCATGCCGGCTGATGAACTGGCCGCCGTTGTCGCCGAAATCCGGGAAACGCACAAACGATTCGGAGTCGGTCCCGCCGGCAATGGTGCTTTTCGCGTCGTGGTACCCGCGGCCGAAGTTGCCGACGGTCGCGCGGTTCCCACCACCCTCGACGACATCAAGCAACAGCTACTGGCCATTGCGGGCACCGACTTCGGTGTGCACTCACCGCGGTGGCTCTCGCGCTTCGGTGACGCCACCCGTCTGGCGGAGCACTACCGGCGCGACCGGGTGTTCCTCGCCGGCGATGCCGCACACATCCACCCACCGATGGGCGGACAAGGCCTCAATCTCGGTGTCCAAGATGCCTTCAACCTCGGCTGGAAGCTCGCCGCAGAGATCAACGGCTGGGCACCGGACGTCCTGCTCGACACGTACGAATCGGAACGGCGTCCGGTGGCTGCCGACGTTCTCGACAACACGCGCGCGCAGGCGGAGCTGATCTCCACCGCAGCCGGTCCACAAGCTGTGCGACGCTTGATCTCCGAGTTGATGGACTTCGAAGACGTCATGCGTTATCTGACCGAGAAGATCACTGCGATCTCGATTCGCTACGACTTCGGCGAAGGTGACGACCTACTCGGTCGGCGGCTGCGGAACATCGCGTTGACGCGCGGCAACCTGTACGACCTGATGCGATCCGGCCGCGGACTTCTTCTCGACCAGGGTGGCCAACTGTCCGTCGATGGTTGGAGCGATCGCGCCGACCACATCGTTGACACAAGCACTGAATTGGACGCTCCGGCTGTCCTGCTTCGGCCGGACGGTCATGTGGCATGGGTCGGGGATTCGCAGGCGGAGTTGGATACTCAGCTGTCCACGTGGTTCGGCCGGCCGGCGACGGGCCCCGTGTGACTCTTCGGATTCGGCAACCGAGCACCGTGGCGACTCGGACGCACTACCGTTGACGACTATGAGGCGAAGGTCAGCACAGGTTGCGGCTGCGGCAGCGGGCTCTGTGGGAGCGCTGATGCTGACAAGCTGCACGACCAATGTCGATGTGCCGAAAACCTTTGCCGCCACGATAACGGTGACCGGTCAGGCAGAGCAGGCCGAGACGGTCTCTGGAGAGTGCGTGATCGACATGATTCGTGTTGCTCCGAACGACCAGATTCAGATTTTCGGGGGCAGCGGCGCTGCATCCACAAGGTCGGCACTCGAGGTCGAGGCAATCGATCAACTTCCCGACGGAATGAGCACCTGCTCCTACACCGCACATTTTGATGCCGTCCCCGCAAACCAGAGAAACTATGAGGTGAGCTTGGGCCACTTCTCTCCGGAGTCCTTCAGCTCAGATGAGTTGGAGAACGGTGTCACCTATCAACTTCGCCGGCCCTGACTGAACCAGTTCTCCCTCGCGTTGTATCCGGTCCGACTTTCACTGAGCTCGCTTGGTGGTCCCGTCGCCTCCGCGCTGTCGAGCCTTACCGGGGTTGATGTGGAGCCGAACACCCTCGTAGGCGACTGTGTACGGCACATCGTCGTCGTTGTCCGGGTCGCCGGAGTCCGCAGGATCCGGAAGTTCCGCGATCTGTTCGATGACAGTCTGTGCTCGCGCCGCACCGGGATCGAACATCTCCTGAAACGGCCCGACGAACGACCCCCCAAGCCCGCGGCGCCTTGCCCGAACAGCCGCCCACCCGAACACCGCCAACGGGCCGATCATGGCGAACAGCACTAACAAGTCCCACCCCATGCCACGAGCGTACCGACTGACCGGCATTGGGCGGTCCAAGTCTCGTCAGCGCTGTCGTCCCTCAGGCCATTCGTCTCTCGGACTGTGCCTTCAGCAACTCGGCCAGATGGTCAGGCGAGATCCGCTCGCGAACCGCCTCCATCACTAGTTCGGCCTGCGTCTGAGGCGCGAGGCCGTCGATCGGTTGGTCTCGGTCCAGATTGGTCGGGAAGGCGTAGCCCTCAGCGGAAGCGGCGACGGCACAGCGAACGGACTCGTCGGAACCTGCTTCGCTGAGGGCGAGCAGTGCCGGATAGATCGCGTTGACGAGCGCCTCCCGGTCAATGGTTCCGAGGGCGCGACCGAAGGCTGACGACACCTGAAGAAGATTTGCCATGCGCAGGACGTCGGCGGATTTGTTGTGCCCGGCGGCGTGGAACAGTGCAGGGTTGAAGAAGACGGCATCTCCCTTCTCCAAAGGTAATTGGACGTAATTGGCCTCGAAGAACTCCTTGAACTCGGGACGCTCGAACGCGAGGTATCCGGATTCGAATTGTTGGGAGTAAGGCAGATATTTCGTCGGGCCCGTCTCGACCGGCATGTCCACATGGGCGACTGCACCTTGCAAGGTGAGGGCGGGGGTCAAGCGATGAACGTGCGCTCGGAACTTCGCAGCGACGTCGCTCGACATGAAACCGAGGTGGTAGTCGCGATGTGGATTCTGTGCGGCGCCAACGGGATTGACGACGTTGACGTCCGACGTCACCTGATACATGGGGCCGAGCCAGGCTTCCGAAGCCAAAGCGACAATGCTGTTTGCGTAGTAGTCGACGTAAGCCTTGGGATCTTCGAGCGCCAACTTCAGTTGTGCTCCCCAGATCCGGTCATTGGCTCCGGGTTTGGCGAAGTGATCCCCGGACGTCGCGCCGGATTCGTGTTGGCGCGCAATGAGTTGCCGGAAGATCTCGCTGGCGCGATCCAGTATCTCCGCGTCGAACGCGCCCTGAAAGACTGTGATGCCGGGGCCGGTGAGTAACGCCCGGGCGATCTCGTCTTGGATCTCGGCCCGGATTTCTGGATTCGACGATTGCTCGACCAATGCTGCCGAGTGGTACAGAAGAACCCCGTCGGCCACTGAATGGGCGTATGGGTATTCGGCGAGGTCTGTGCGGTGCGCGACCAAAGCGGCGAGGTCGTCGATGTTGCAGTCTTCTCGGTGCAACCTACCCGCGAACGGCACGGTGTGGTCGGTCAGTGCTGGAGTCATTCGGGGGCCTTCCTGCGGAGTTCACGATGTGCTGTGACTCAAAGACTGCCAAGGAAAAGCCATCGAAACTACCCCTGAAATCCATCAAAAAGACCTCAGGAAGCGCTCCCCGTGGACTCGACCGGTGACGGAAGATCTGCGCGCTACGACGGGATCACGTTCCTGGGTGAGAGTTAGAGAGTGAAGGCGTTCCGGAAAGCAGTGAGTGCGGTGTCACTGTCTCCGGATGCCCAGCCCTCCAATCCGATCGTGCCGGTGTAACCCTGCTCGGCGAGAACGCGTGCGATGGCTGGGTAGTTGATCTCGCCGGTTCCGGGTTCGCATCGGCCGGGTACGTCGGCCACCTGAATCTCCCCGATGTTGTCACCACAACGCCGCACGAGTTCGATGAGGTTTCCTTCGCCGATCTGTGCGTGGTAGAGGTCGAGCATCATCTTGAGATTGGGGTGTGAGACGGATTCCACCAGTGCCAGAGTGTCTTTGGCTCGGGCCATCGGTACGCCGGGGTGATCGACGATCGTATTGAGATTCTCGAGGCAGAAGACGACTCCGGCGTCTTCACCCAGTCGCGCGATCTTCTCGAGAGCGCGTTGGGCCGTCAGCCACATCGCTCCCGTAGTTCGATACTGCGGGCGCGCGGCCTGTCCGTCGATCAGCTCGCCGGTATGGAAGTTCAGCCGAGGAACGCCGAGTTTCGCTGCCGGCGTGAGGCATAGCGCCGCTGTACGTACGAGTTCGGCGCTGCCCGCTTCATCGAACAAATCGCCGTGAAGATAGCCGGTCATCGAGGAGAACCGAGCCCCGGTGGCGACCAGAGCATCGAGGTCCTTGTCTTGCCAACTCCAGATCTCGGCTGCGAACCCCGCCTCCGAGATCCGCCGAATGCGTTCGACGACAGGGAGTTCGGTGAACGTCATCTCGGCAGAGACCGCCAAATCGAAGGGGCTCACTGCGGCACCGACAGCAGCGATACGGGCAGTCCGGTTTCCACGGATTCTTTTGCAGCCAGTGCGATTTCCAGGGCGTTGCGAGCATCGAGACCGTCGACCGACGGCGCGCTGCCGGAGAGGATGCAGTCTGCGAAGTGCGCCAGCTGGGCAACATAGGCGTCGTGAAACAGTTCGATGTTCACCCGAGGTGTGTCGGCCAGAACGCCCGGTGAGCTGTAATGACGCATCGCGGTCCGCGTGACCTCGCCTGCACTCACCATTCCACCGGAACCGAAAACCTCGCCGCGAACGTCGTAACCGTAGGTGGCCTGGAAGTTGGCCTCGGCCGACGCGAGGGCGCCGTTGTCGAACCGCAACTGAACCATCGACGTATCGAGGTACCCCTGCTCCTTGTACTGCGGATGGACGAGAGCATCGGCCTGCGCGAACACCTCGACGACGCGTGCCCCCGGGTTGAGCCAGAGCAGGGCGTCGAAGTCGTGAATCAGTGTCTCGTTGAAGATCGTCCACGGCTTGACTCGAGAGGCGACGTCGGCGGTGATTCCCGGATCGCGAGTCAGAGAGCGAAGTAGCTGCGGTGTCCCGATCCCACCGGAGGTGATCACGTCGTGTGCCGCGGCGAAGTCGGCGGCGAAGCGCCGGTTGAAACCGACCTGCAGCGCAACATTGTTCGCGGCGCATGCGCCGATTGCGCGATCGGCGTCCGCGAGTGTCAAAGCCATCGGCTTTTCGCAGAAGACATGCTTGCCGGCCTCCGCTGCTGCTACCACGAGATCGGTGTGAGTTGATGCGGGCGTACTGATGAGCACCGCTTCGACGGTCGGATCGGCAATCAGCTCAAGGGCGTCGGTGTACGCGCGGGCGTCGGGACTGACACGTTCGATCAACGACGCCGCAGCGCCGGGCGCAGGATCGGCGACGGCGACGAGACGGGTGCCGGGGATACGCAGCGCGACGGACTCGCCGTGGAAACGGCCGATCCATCCAGCGCCGATCAGACCGACTGCAACAGAGGCAGACATGGGGGCTCCGTTCGGAGTGAGGATGAGGAACTAGATCGTTCTAGTCGTGTCAGTAAAGCGCTGGTTGCCTCGTGCGTCAACGTTTCGGCGTGTATTCGCTGGAACGATCTAGTCTGTGGAGGTGAACAGTCGACGCCCCACCTTGCAAGACGTAGCAGACCTGGCCGGTGTGTCACGCGCACTGGTGTCCATAGTCATTCGCGATGTCCCGGGTGCCAGCGATGCGACGCGGGTACGGGTCAAGGCGGCCGCGGACGAACTCGGCTATCGACCCGACAACGCGGCGCGACTGCTGCGCCAGCATCGCAGCCGCCTGATCGGTGTCAGTTATGTTGCCGCGCAAACCTTTCACGCGGAACTGCTCGACGAGATCTACGACGCAGCCGAACGCTTGCGCTACGACGTCGTTCTCAGTGCCGTCTCGGACCGCAGGCCTGGCTCGCGCGCCGTGCGCACCCTGCTCGACGACCGATGCGAGGCGATCTTGCTGTTGGGTTCGCAGGCGCCGGAATCGGAGATCGTCGACCTGGCGGCCAAGGTTTCCGTCGTCGTGCTCGCCCGGAAGATGCCCTCAGCACATGTGGACGTTGTCCGCACGGACGACGAGGCGGGCGCCGTGATGGCCGTGAATCATCTCGTCGGACTCGGGCACCGCTCGATTGTCCATGTCGACGGCGGACGCGGTCCGGGCGCCCAGGAGAGGCGTCAGGGCTACCGGAAGGCCATGCGGGCGGCCGGACTGGAATCGCGGATACTTCCCGGCGGCCTCACGGAGGAGTTCGGCGCGGACGCCGCGCGGTCGATGGTCGAACAAGGGATTCCCGGTGCGGTCTTCGCTTTCAACGATCGTTGCGCGCTAGGAGTCCTGGACGTCTTCTTGCGTGCGGGAGTCTCGGTGCCCGGCGACGTCTCCGTGATCGGATTCGACAACAGTGCATTGGCAGGTTTGGCGCACATCGATCTGACCAGTGTCGGGCAGGACACGGCGTTTCTGGGTGGCGCCGCGGTGGAGCGAATCTCCGAACGTCTCGACGCCGGAAGTGGACTCTTGGGCAGGGACATAGTCGCGCAACCACAACTTGTAGTTCGAGGTTCAACTGGACTCGTAGGGCGTTGACCTGGCGTTTCGACCTAAACTAGGTTGTCCGGTCTTTGATAAGCAGTCCTAATGTCAGAACAAACTATTGACATTCGACTGTGACGGGTATTACATCTTTCACATACAACCGAGCACCATCCGTTCGCGGGCCGTTGGTTGATGTCGAGAGGGAGTTCACATGTCGTTTCTCACGGGACGCAAGAGCGTTGCCGTACTGGCCGGAGCCTCAGTCGTGGTCTTGGGTCTGGCCGCCTGTTCCAGCACCGGCGGTAAGCCGGATTCTTCCGGATCCGGAATGGGCGCGGGTACGGCGGACACGCCCCGCGCCACCATTGCGATGATCACCCACGAAGTTCCCGGTGACACGTTCTGGGATCTGGTGCGCAAGGGCGCCGAAACCGCAGCGGCCAAGGACAACATCGAACTTCGGTACTCCGCCGATCCCGAGGCACCGAACCAGGCCAACTTGGTTCAGAGTGCGATCGACAGCAAGGTCGACGGGATCGCCGTCACGCTCGCGAAGCCCGACGCCATGGTTGCAGCGGTCCAAAGTGCCACCGCCGCGGGCATTCCGGTGGTCGCCCTCAACTCGGGCCTCGAAACCTGGAAGGACATGGGCGTCAAGGAGTACTTCGGTCAGGACGAGTCGATTGCCGGTGAAGCTGCCGGCGAGCGACTCAACACCGAAGGTGCCACCAAGGTGCTGTGCGTGATTCAGGAGCAGGGCAACGTGAGCCTCGAATCACGGTGCGCCGGTGTGAAGAAGTCGTTCAAGGGAACGACGGAGATTCTCAACGTCAACGGCAAGGACATGCCGTCGGTGGAGTCGACCATCACCGCGAAACTTCAACAGGACCCGGCAATCGATCGAGTTCTCGCGCTCGGTGCGCCGTTCGCATTGACGTCCGTGACGTCGGTCGGCAATGCGGGCAGCAAGGCTAAGGTCGTCACCTTCGACACCAACGCGGCGCTCGTCGACGCCATCAAATCCGGTGACGTGCAGTGGGCAGTGGACCAGCAACCCTTCCTGCAGGGCTACCTCGCCATCGATTCGCTGTGGCTTTACCTCAACAACGGCAACGTGATCGGTGGTGGCTTGCCCACCCTGACCGGACCCGCGTTCATCGACAACACCAACATCGACTCGGTCGCCGAGTACGCCAAGAACGGAACTCGCTGATCCGGGCGCACGGAGGGCTGAGAGTCCGCCCTCCGTGCGCCTGTCCAGCACGGAAGGGAAATCATGTCCACTCAGGCAGATCTCGACCTTGCCGCCCATAAAGTCGTGACCGATGAACGGGTGAAGGAGCAAAAGCGCATTCAGCGTCTGCTGCTCCGCCCGGAGATGGGTTCACTTGTCGGCGCCATCGCCATCTTCATCTTCTTCTGTATCGTCGCGGCACCGTTCCGTACGCCGGAAGCGCTTGCGACAGTGCTCTACTCCAGCTCCACGATCGGCATCATGGCTTGCGCGGTCGCCCTGCTCATGATCGGCGGCGAGTTCGACCTCTCCGCCGGCGTCGCAGTCACCACGTCCTCGCTCGCCGCGTCGATGATCGCCTACAACCTGCACCTCAACCTGTGGGTGGGCGCGATTCTGGCGCTGGTCGTCTCGCTCGCCGTCGGATTCTTCAACGGCTACCTCGTCATGAAGACGAAGATTCCCAGCTTTCTCATCACCTTGAGTTCTTTCCTGATGTTGACCGGTATCAACCTGGCCGTCACCAAGCTCGTGAGTGGTCAGGTGGCCACACCCAGCGTCTCCGACATGGCTGGATTCGATTCCGCCAAAAAGGTATTCGCGTCGTCGTTCTCGGTCTTCGGGGTGTCCGTCAAGATCACGGTCGTGTGGTGGCTGCTGTTCACCGCGATTGCAACATTTGTTTTGTTCAAGACCAAGATCGGCAACTGGATCTTCGCGGTCGGCGGCAATCAGGACAGTGCCCGCGCGATCGGTGTGCCGGTGACCGCAGTCAAGATCGGCTTGTTCATGACCGTCGGCTTTGCTGCCTGGTTCGTGGGCATGCATCTGCTGTTCTCGTTCAACACCGTTCAGTCCGGTCAGGGTGTCGGTAACGAGTTCCTGTACATCATCGCCGCAGTCATCGGCGGTTGCCTGCTCACCGGTGGTTACGGAACCGCGATCGGCGCTGCGATCGGTGCATTCATCTTCGGTATGACCAACCAGGGCATCGTCTACGCAGGCTGGAACCCGGACTGGTTCAAGTTCTTCCTCGGCGCCATGCTGCTCTTCGCGGTCATCGCCAACAACGCATTCCGCAACTACGCTGCGAAAAGGTGACACATGAGTACCACAGCTGAAGTTCCCGCTCTCTCGAACTCGGGCGGCAACGTGCCACTGATCGAGCTCAAGGACGTCGGTAAGCAATACGGAAACATCATCGCGCTCAAGGGAATCAACCTGCGCGTCGGTGCGGGTGAAGTAACAGGCGTGCTCGGTGACAACGGCGCAGGCAAGTCCACGCTGATCAAGATCATCGCCGGTCTGCACCAGCAGAGCGAAGGTGAACTACTCGTCGACGGTGAACCGACAACGTTCCACTCGCCGAAAGAAGCTCTCGGCAAAGGCATCGCGACGGTCTATCAGGACCTCGCCGTCGTTGCGTTGATGCCGGTGTGGCGCAACTTCTTCCTCGGGCAGGAACTGCGCAAGGGCGGTCTGATCAAGTCGCTCGACGCCAACGCCATGCGCGCGACGACTCTTTCGGAACTGTCGAAGATGGGCATCGAACTACCTGACGTCGACGCACCGATCGGTAGTCTCTCGGGCGGTCAGCGTCAGTGTGTTGCCATCGCCCGCGCCATCTTCTTCGGCGCGCGCGTGCTGATTCTCGACGAGCCGACAGCAGCGCTCGGCGTCAAGCAGTCGGGAATGGTGTTGCGCTACATCACCGCTGCCAAGGAACAGGGATTCGGCGTCATCTTCATCACGCACAATCCGCACCACGCGTACATGGTCGGCGATCACTTCGTGCTCCTCAACCGAGGCAGGCAGAAGCTCGACGCCAAGTACGACGACATCTCACTCGAAGAACTGACCAAGGAGATGGCGGGCGGTGACGAGCTCGAGACGCTGACCCACGAGCTTCGCCGCTAGATCAAAACCTCGCGACTACAGCCTCGGTTCGAATCGAACCGAGGCTGTAGTCGTTTCGTCAGAGGATGGTCGTCGGCCGAACCTCGAGGCCGGAATGCATGTACGCCTCGTCGATCATCGTCATGTTGGCTACCGCGTCGCCCGGCCCGATCGGCAGCGCCGAGACCCCGGACAGATGATCGGCGAACGCTTCGAGTTGATAGGTGTACGACGACTTCGTGCCCAGATGCTCGACGCTCGTGCGCCCACCGGCCGTGACGGAGACACGGTCGTCGATGTCTGGCTGCAGGAAGTTGTGTACCAGGACGTCTCCTTCAGTGCCGAATACTCGGAAGGTGAAGTGATACCGCTCGTCCAACATCGTGGTCACCACGGATGCCGTGGCGCCGCTGGGGTATTCGAGTTCGATGTCGAACCACGAATCAACCCTCGGAGCATATTCCTCGTGGCGGGTCCCGGTCACCACTGGCGCACCACCACAGACGTCACTCAGCGTCCGGGAAGCATGTAACCCGTAGCAGCCCAGGTCCATCAGTGACCCGCCTGCCAAGGCGAGCTCCCACCGCGGGTCGTTCTCGGATGGTGTGGGCATCCGCAGTACGGTTTCCACCCGAGTGACCGCGCCGACGGCGCCGCTTCGAACCAGATCCAGCAGGCGCCGGTTCACCGGATGAAAGAGGTAGTGGAACCCCTCGAGCAGCGTCACGCCGCTCACGCGTGCTGCCTCGGCTACAGCACGCGCTTCCACCGCGTTGCTCGAAAACGGTTTCTCCGTCAGCACGTGCTTGCCGGCCTGAACGGCGGCGAGATTCCACGGTCCGTGCAGGCTGTTGGGTAGCGCGTTGTAGACGACGTCCACCTCCGGATCCGAGATCAGCTCGGCGTACGAACCGACCACCCGTTCGATCCCATGCTGGGCCGCATAGGCTCTGGCCCGCTCGGGGTCGCGTGCGGCAACGGCCACCAGGCGGTGCCCGGTGGCCGTTGCAGGTTTGATCATCGCGTTCTCGGCGATGCGTGAGGCTCCCAGAATGCCTATCCGCAGCGGGGTAGGTGTCACAGAACCGACCGCAGATACTCGACGCTCGCTCGCACATCGCGCACCGGTCCCTCGTCCGACGGCGCTTCGGCCAGAATGGTGTCCTGCTCGAGCACGTACCACCCGTCGAAACCGTGGCGCTGCAATATGGCTGTGACACCGGCGATGTCGACGTCGCCGCCACCGAGTGGACGGTACATTCCCGCCTTCACGCCGTCGGTGTAGGTGAGCTCACCTCTGCGAACGCGTGATGCGAGGGCATCGTCGACGTCCTTGAGATGCACGTGGGTGATGCGCTCGGGAGCTTGACGCGCCAGGTCGACCGGATCGGTGCCGCCGATCAACAGGTGGCCGGTGTCCAGGCACAGGGGGATGGCCGAGCCGTCGAGCACTCGCAGGACCTCGTCGCGCTGCTCGATCATCGTTCCGACGTGAGGGTGGACAACTGCCCTGATTCCGCGCTCGGCCGCGGCGTCGGTGAGGCGATCGAGATTGTGCAGCAGGGTTTTCCAACTCTGCTCGTCCAGTTCCGGGCGTGAATCGTAGCCGTCGGAACCCGTCGCGGCGGCCAGGACCAAAACTTCGGCACCCGAGGCGACGAAACCGTCGAGGATGGGGGAGATGCCGGGAACCGGATCATGATCGCGATCATGCAGCAGTACCGGTGCGAACCCGCCGACTGCGCTCAGATCGTGATCCGCGAGCACCTTGGCCATTTCGGCGGGTGCAGTCGGCAGAAAGCCCTCCGGTCCGATTTCCGTTGCCGCCAGACCGACTTCGCGCATTTCCCGGAGGACTTGCGCAGGGTCGAGCTGGTAGCCCCAGCCCGGGACTTCGCACACGCCCCAGGAGATCGGTGCGCCGGCGATGCGAGGAGTGCTCATGTGTGTGCCTCATTCTTGTCGTGAAGGAACAGATCTTTGACTTCGGTGATCGTGACGGGCCGACCCTCGCGCAGAGAGTGCGTTGCAGCTTCGGAGATCCAGGCCGACTCGACCGCATCTGCGGGGGTACAGGGCGATTCCCGCCGCCCGGCGATTACGTCGAGGAATGCTTCTAGTTCCGCACGGTAGGCGGAGGTGAAGCGGTCCATGAAGAACGTGTACGGCGCCTTCGCGGGGAACGATGTTTCGGGGTCGAGCGAGCGGAGCGGCAAGCGGTCGTCCAGCCCGGCAACGACGGAGTCCGCCGAGCCGAGTACCTCGAGTCGGCAGTCGTAGCCGCGGCCGTTGTAGCGGGTATTCGACACGACCGCGATGGTTCCGCCTTCGAAAGTGAGAACCGTTGCGGCGGTGTCGACGTCACCGGCATCGGCGATCCCGCGATCACCCTGATTCGAGCCGGTGGCAAAAACCGTGGTGACTTCGCGGCCGCTGATCCACCGGACGATGTCGAAGTCGTGGATCGAGCAGTCGCGGAAGATGCCGCCGGAGTGTTCGATGTACGAGATCGGCGGGGGAGCGGGGTCGAGGGTGGTCGATCGGAGAGTGTGGATCCAACCGAGTTCTCCAGATCGAACCGCGTCGTACGCCGCCACAAATGACGGGTCGAATCGGCGCTGAAATCCGATCTGGACTGGTACCGACGTCTGTTCGGCAGTCGCGAGTACACGAACGGAGGATTCGATGGAGTCGGCTACCGGCTTTTCGCAGAACGTCGGGATGTCTAGGCGGACAGCGGCTTCGATCAATTCGGCATGTGAACTCGACGACGCGGCGATCAGAACGCCGTCGATGCCCGACGCGAGAAGAGCCGCCGGGTCAGTAGCGGACTGCACATCGAGTTCGGTTGCCACGTCCGAGGTTCGACGTGCGTCGACATCGGTGACAACCAGTGCGTCGACGCCGTTTAGCGTCAGTAGATTTCGGGCGTGGTAGCTGCCGATTCGTCCGAGGCCGACGACTCCGATACGAGCGGCCATCAGTCCAGCCCTCCGAAGACGTTCTGGTCCCAGTCGATGATCGAACCCGTCACGACTCCGCTGCGATCGGAGAGCAGGAAGACGACGAAGTCGGCGATTTCGTCGACCTGTCCGAGCTTGCCCATGGGGAGGGTGCTGCCCGCGCGTTCCTGCCAGTCGTCACCAGCGTCGTGAAAAGCTCTCTGCGTGAGGTCTTCACCCTCGGTCTGTGTCCACCCGATGTCGAGACCGTTGATCCGGATACGATCCCAGCGATGCGCATGGGCCGCGTTGCGGGTCAGCCCCGCCAGCCCGGCCTTCGCTGCCACGTACGGCGCGAGATACGGCTGCCCGCCGAGTTCGGACGTGGAGATGATGTTGACGATGGACCCGGGGACCGCACGCTCGCGCATGTCTTTGACTGCTGCCTGCATCGTGAAGAACGGACCGCGAAGGTTCACCGCGATGTGCTGGTCGAAGAGTTCTTCGGTGGTGTCGAGCAGCGTTCCGCGTGAAGTGAGCCCGGCGGAATTGACCAGAGCATCCACGCGGCCGAAGTGAGAGATCGTCTCGGCCACGCTGTCGAGCGCGGAATCCGTTTGTGCCACATCGGCTTCGATGAAGTGAGTTCCCGGAAGTTCTGCCTCGAGAGTCTTTCCGACGTCAGGGCGTCGGCCGGTGAAAGCCACCTGCGCGCCCTCACGGACAGCGGCACGTACGACGCCGGCGCCGACGCCTTGCGAGCCACCACTGACCAGTACGACAGTGTCGGCCAGGAGTGCGGGCCTGATTACGCCCGGCGGAGAAGTCATGGGTTTAGTCTGGCTGTGACGAAGACCTCGAGCAACAGCAAAAAACCATCAAATATCCATCATTGTGAGGTAGTTGTGGCGCATCGATTCAAAGTACGGGAGATCGCTCAGCAGTCGGGCCTGAGTGAGGCCACCGTCGACCGGGTGCTCAACGACCGTCCTGGAGTTCGCGACGGCACACGATCGGAGGTTCGCCAGGCGATCACGGACCTGGAACGTCAACGCTCGCAACTGAAACTAGTCGGTCGCACGTTCATCGTCGACGTCGTGTTGCAAACTCCCGCACGGTTTTCCGACGCCGTCCGCGATGCGCTCGAGGCCGAACTGCCGACCCTTGCGCCCGCTGTGGTGCGGTCCCGGTTTCACTTTCGTGAAACCGGTTCGGTAGAAGCGATGACATCGACGCTCGACAAGATTCGCCGACGCGGGTCCCACGGTGTCATCGTCAAGGCTCCCGACACTGCGGTAGTCGTGGCGGCGATCGATCGGCTCGTGGCGGCAAAGATTCCGGTCGTCACGTTGGTGACCGACGTTGCCGGCAGCAGGCGAGCCGCTTACATCGGCATCGACAACCGAGCCGCCGGAGCCACCGCCGCGTATTTGATCGATCAGTGGCTGGGGGATCGGGACGGCAACGTGCTGGTCAGCATGAGCAGCGGGTTCTTCCGCGGGGAGGAAGAACGGGAGATGGGATTTCGCTCCGCCATGCGACTCTCGGCTCCGCATCGACGGTTGATCGACATTCCGAACAGTGACGGTCTGGATCAGACGAGTAGGAAACTGGTGCGAGCGGCACTCGCATCCGATCCGCAGATCCGTGCCGTGTATTCGATCGGTGGTGGCAACCTGGCCACGGTCGACGCGTTCGAAGAACTGAACCGGGAGTGCAGTGTCTTCATCGCCCACGATCTCGACGGTGACAATCGAAAGTTGCTGGGGGAGAGGCGAATATCAGCGGTGCTCCACCACGATCTGCGTGCGGATGTTCGCACTGCCTGTCAGGTGGTCATGAAGGAACACGGCGCCATGGGCGCTCACTTCGGCTTTACGACGTCACCGGTTCAAGTCGTGACACCGCTCAACATGCCCCCGACATAGCTGTGCGCGGTCAAGGAGTCCGGAGACTCCCTAACCGCGCACAGGGCCGAAGGCCTGACTATCGAGCGAAGAGCAGTGCTCGCTTGACTTCCTGAATAGCCTTTGTCACCTGGATGCCGCGGGGGCACGCGTCGGTGCAGTTGAACGTGGTGCGGCAACGCCACACGCCGTCCTTGTCGTTCAGGATGTCGAGACGCTCGGAAGCGGCCTCGTCACGGCTGTCGAAGATGAACCGGTGTGCGTTCACGATGGCAGCGGGACCGAAGTAGCTGCCGTCGCTCCAGTACACGGGGCACGACGTGGTGCAGCATGCGCAGAGGATGCACTTCGTCGTGTCGTCGAAACGAGCACGGTCGTGCTGGCTCTGGATGCGCTCACGAGTGGGCTCGTTGCCACTGGTGATGAGGAACGGCTTCACGGCGCGGAATGCGTCGAAGAAGGGCTCCATGTCGACAACCAGGTCCTTCTCGACGGGCAGGCCCTTGATGGGCTCGACCGTGATGGTGACCGGCTTGCCGTCCTTGGGCAGCATGTCCTTCATCAGCAGCTTGCAGGCCAGACGGTTCACACCGTTGATCCGCATGGCGTCCGATCCACAGACACCGTGTGCGCAGCTGCGACGGAACGTGAGGGTGCCGTCGAGGTAACCCTTTACGTACAGCAGCAGGTTGAGCAGACGGTCGGTGGGCAGTGCCGGGACCTGGAAACTGTCCCAGTGCTGGCCCTCGCCCGATTCGGGGTTCATCCGCGCGATCTTGAGAGTGACCATGACGGCCCCCTCGGGAACAGCGGGGAGTTTGGGTGCATCTACAGCAGGCGCAGACATCAGTACTTACGCTCCATCGGCTCGTAGCGGGTCTGGATCACCGGCTTGTAGTCCAGACGGATGTCGGAGAGCAGGCCGTCACCCTCCTTGTACGCCATCGTGTGCTTCATGTACTCGGCGTCGTTGCGATCCGGGAAGTCCTCGCGAGCGTGGCCGCCACGCGATTCCTTGCGGTTGAGGGCGCCGACGACGGTGACCTCTGCCATTTCGAGGAGGAAGCCCAGCTCGATGGCCTCCAGCAGGTCGCTGTTGTAGCGCTTGCCCTTGTCCTGGACCGTGATGTGGTTGTAGCGCTCCTTGAGAGCACGCACATCCTTGAGTGCCTGGGTGAGGCGCTCTTCGGTGCGGAAGACGGAGGCGTTGTTGTCCATCGACTGCTGAAGCTCGGTGCGGATGTCCGCAACGCGCTCGTGGCCGTGATCGGACAGGATGACGCCGACCCAGTCTTCGACCATCGCGGCCGGGGTTTCCGGCATGTCGACGAACTCGGTGGAGTTCGCGTACTCGGCGGCAGCGATGCCGGCGCGACGGCCGAACACGTTGATGTCGAGGAGCGAGTTGGTACCGAGACGGTTTGCACCGTGTACGGAGACACAGGCGCATTCGCCGGCCGCGTATAGACCCTTGACGATCTCGTCGTTGTTGCGCAGCACCTCACCGTTGATCTTGGTGGGGATACCGCCCATGACGTAGTGGCACGTCGGGTAGACGGGCACGGGCTCCTTGACGGGGTCCACGCCGAGGTAGGTGCGCGAGAACTCCATGATGTCGGGGAGCTTCTCGTCGAGAACTTCCTCGGGGATGTGCGTCACGTCGATGTAGACGTAGTCCTTGTTCGGGCCGGCGCCGCGGCCTTCGAGAACCTCGAGGACCATCGAACGAGCCACGATGTCACGCGGAGCGAGGTCCTTGATGGTGGGTGCGTAACGCTCCATGAAGCGTTCACCGTCGGCATTACGGAGAATGCCACCTTCACCGCGGACGGCTTCCGAGATCAGGATGCCGAGACCGGCGAGTCCTGTCGGGTGGAACTGGTGGAACTCCATGTCCTCGAGGGGCAGGCCCTTGCGGAAGATGATGCCCATGCCGTCACCGGTGAGGGTGTGCGCGTTGGACGTCGTCTTGTACATGCGTCCCGAGCCGCCGGTCGCGAAGACGATCGACTTGGCGTGGAAGATGTGCAGCTCGCCGGTCGAGAGCTCGTAGCAGATGACACCGGTGGCAACCGGGCCGTCCTCGGTCTCGGTGATGGCGATGTCGAGCGCGTAGAACTCGTTGAAGAACTCGACGTCGTGCTTGACGCAGTTCTGGTAGAGCGTCTGCAGGATCATGTGACCGGTGCGGTCGGCGGCGTAACACGCACGGCGGACGGGTGCCTTGCCGTGGTCGCGTGTGTGGCCACCGAATCGACGCTGGTCGATCTTGCCTTCGGGCGTGCGGTTGAACGGCAGACCCATCTTCTCGAGGTCGAGCACCGCATCGATGGCCTCCTTGGCCATGATCTCGACGGCGTCCTGGTCGGCGAGGTAGTCGCCGCCCTTGACGGTGTCGAAGGTGTGCCACTCCCAGTTGTCTTCCTCCACGTTCGCCAGTGCGGCACACATGCCGCCCTGGGCCGCGCCGGTGTGGCTGCGGGTGGGGTAGAGCTTGGTCAGTACGGCCGTGCGGGCACGGGGGCCAGCTTCGATTGCCGCACGCATGCCTGCGCCACCGGCGCCGACGATGACCACGTCATAACGATGTTCCTGCATGAAGTCTGTGCTCCCCTAGCTCGCCGAGATATTGGGGTCGAAGGTGAAGATGACGTACGTGCCCAGGCCCATGATCAGGATCATCGAGAGAACGAGGATCGTGGTCAGCCAGAAGCGCGTGGAGTCCTTGCGGGAGTAGTCCGCGATGACCGTGCGCAGACCGTTACCGCCGTGCAGCTGTGCCAGCCACAACATCGTCAGATCCCAGAACTGCCAGAACGGGCTGGACCAGCGACCTGCGACGAACGCGAAGTTCAAACGGTGAACGCCACCGTCGAGCATCAGCATGATGAACATGTGGCCCAGGACCAGAACGATCAGGGCGACGCCGGAGAAGCGCATGAAGAGCCATGCGTACAACTCGAAATTGTTCCGAGCCTTCGCGCGCGGGGACCGCGGGTTGTCCAGGCTTGCGGGACGGTCGTATGAGGTGCCCAGGCTCTTGGCTTCGGGTCCGTGAGTAGTCGCCATGTCAGTGCTCCGCAAACATGTTGATGAGGATGCGTCCGGCGCCTGGGATCATCACCAGGAACCAGATCGTCAGAATGGTCCAGAGCATGACGCGCTGGTACTTCGGGCCCTTCGACCAGAAGTCCACCAACATCACGCGCACGCCGTTGAGGGCGTGGTAGAGGACTACGCCGACGAGGCCGATCTCCATGAGGCCGACGAGGGGGTTCTTGTACGTGTCGATGACGGCGTCGTACGTATCGGGATTGACCCGAACGAGTGCCGTATCGAGAACGTGTACGAATAGGAAGAAGAAAGTAGCGACGCCTGTGATCCGGTGTAGAACCCAGGACCACATTCCGGGGTCGCCCCGGTAAAGCGACCTCGTGCGCTCCTTCTGAGGAGCGGCTTCAGTCGTAGTACTCATCGAGTGCTGTGCCTCCAACGTCATTGGTGGACGCGTCGAGCCTGCAGAGAGCTTCGATGTACCTCAGCCCGGGCTCGACGGGATCCTGAACCGACTTGACTCAGACTCTAAACCTATGTGAAACCGGGAACTAATCAGATGCGGGATTCGTACGCGTACCAAACTCTTTGTAAGGTTTGCCTTTCCAATCTCGCCGAGACGGTTTCGGCGTGGTTTCTGCATCCATTCAGTCGGCGTGATTGGATAACGAACCATGGGTGACATCGACTGGAAGTTGTTGCGGCACAACGCGCAAGTGGTCATGCGGCACGCCTATGCGCCGTACTCGGGGTACGCGGTGGGTGCAGCGGCCCTGGTAGACGATGGTCGGATCGTCTCAGGATGCAATGTGGAAAATGTCTCATACGGTTTGAGCCTGTGTGCCGAATGTGGACTCGTCGGTAACTTGGCCGCCACCGGGGGTGGCCGGCTGCTTGCCTTCACGTGCTGTGACGCGAAGGGCTCGATTCTGATGCCGTGCGGCCGGTGCAGACAGCTTCTCCTCGAGCACGGCGGGGGTGAGATGCTTGTCGACACGAGCAGTGGGTTCAAGCCGCTGAGCGAGCTGTTGCCTGATGCTTTCGGGCCGGAACAAGCAGAGGGGCTCCGCCATGTTTGACGCAGTTTCCATCATCGGCGCCAAGCGTGACGGCCGCGAGCTGTCGGGAACCGAGATCGACTGGATAGTTCAGGCGTTCACACAGGGGGTCGTCGGCGACGAGCAGATGTCGGCGCTCGCGATGGCGATCTATTTCCGAGGAATGTCGCGAGCAGAGACCGGCCGATGGACCGAGGCGATGATCGAATCCGGCGGGAGGATGGACTTTTCGGACTTGCCGCTGCCCACCGTCGACAAGCATTCGACCGGTGGAGTGGGGGACAAGATCACCCTTCCGCTTGCACCCCTCGTCGCTGCCTGTGGTCTTGCAGTCCCGCAGTTGTCGGGCCGCGGACTCGGCCACACCGGTGGAACTCTCGACAAGCTCGAGGCCATTCCAGGTTGGCGAGCCGAGCTCACGGCGACGGAGATGGTCGACATTCTCTCGGACCCGAAAATCGGCGCGGTGATCTGCGCTGCCGGAGCGAATCTGGCCCCCGCGGACAAGAAGCTCTACGCGCTGCGCGACGTGACCGGAACGGTGGAATCCATTCCGCTGATCGCAAGTTCGATCATGAGCAAGAAGATTGCCGAGGGAACCGGCGCCCTGGTGCTCGACGTCAAGGTCGGTTCCGGAGCGTTCATGAAGGACCTCGGCGACGCGCGAGAGTTGGCACGCACGATGGTCGAGCTTGGCAACGACGCCGGCGTGCGTACAAGCGCTCTCATCACCGGGATGGACACCCCGCTCGGATTGACGGCGGGCAACGCCCTCGAGGTACGTGAATCCGTCGAGGTGCTGGCAGGAGGCGGGCCGTCGGACGTCGTCGAGCTGACCCTGGTCCTGGCTCGGGAGATGCTGTCCGCGGCTGGGATCGACGGTATCGACCCCGCAGACAAACTGTCCGACGGCACAGCCATGGACCGGTGGCGCGCGATGATCGCCGCCCAAGGTGGGGACCCACACGCGACGCTGCCGACAGCTCGGCACAGCGACGTCGTCACCGCGGACCGAGACGGCGTACTGACCCGACTCGACGCCATGGCGGTGGGCATCGCGGCCTGGAAACTGGGAGCCGGACGCGAACGGCAGGGCGAAGCCGTTCAGGCCGGTGCCGGCATCGAGATGCATGCAAAGCCTGGCGACGTGGTCCGTGCCGGGCAGAAGCTGATGACACTGCACACCGACACTCCCGAGAGATTTGATGCAGCGCGACGAAGCCTCGGCGGTGGATGGTCGATCGGGACCGATTCCGACACCGTTTCGCGACCGTTGCTCATCGAGCGAATTGTGGGTGATTCGCGTTAGCGTTGGCGAATGAACGCACCGGAGTTGACCACGATCCGCAGCGCACCCAAAGTTCTTCTCCACGATCATCTCGACGGAGGACTCCGACCCGAGACCGTTCTCGAACTGGCCGAGCAATGTGGCTACGACGAGCTGCCGGCGAATACGGCATCCGAACTGGCGCAATGGTTCCGAACTGCCGCTGACAGTGGATCGCTCGAGCTCTACCTCGAAACGTTCGCGCACACAGTCGCCGTGATGCAGACCCCCGAAGGGCTTGCACGGGTGGCACGTGAGTGTGCCGAGGATCTGGCCGACGACAACGTCGTCTATGCCGAGGTCCGTTTTGCGCCCGAGCAGCACCTGGAACAAGGCCTGAGTTTGGACGAGGTCGTCGAGCACGTTCTCGAAGGTTTCCGGGCCGGCGAATCCGCTGCCAGGGTCGCGGGACGGGAGATCCGCATCGGCTGTCTTCTCACGGCGATGAGGCATGCCGCGCGGTCGCGGGAGATCGCCGAACTCGCGGTGCGATTCCGGGACCGCGGGGTTGTCGGGTTCGACATCGCCGGTGCCGAGGCCGGTAACCCACCGAGCCGGCACCTCGATGCTTTCGAGTACATGCGTGATGCGAACGCTCACTTCACGATTCACGCGGGTGAGGCTTTCGGGTTGCCGTCGATCCACGAAGCCATCGCCTTCTGCGGAGCGGATCGGTTGGGCCACGGCGTGCGGATCGTGGACGACATCGACGTAGGAGTGCAAGGTGGGGCAGAGTTGGGTCGGCTCGCGAACTACGTCCGTGACATGCGCATTCCCCTGGAACTGTGCCCGAGTTCGAACGTGCAGACCGGGGCCGTAGCCGCCCTGGCGGACCATCCGTTCGGACTCTTGGCGGACTTGCGCTTCCGAGTGACCGTCAACACCGACAACAGGCTGATGAGCGACACCACCATGAGCCGGGAAATGGCCGCGTTGGTCGAGACCTTCGGTTACGGATGGACCGATCTCGAACGCTTCACCATCAACGCGATGAAGTCGGCCTTCATCCCGTTCGACGAGCGCCTCGCGTTGATCGACGACGTCATCAAGCCGGGCTACGCCGTGCTCATCGGCTAGATGACGTGCGCCCGACTACTCAGATCGAAGCCGGGCCTCGAACTCGCGTTCGAGTTCGCGCCAGGCCTCGGATTCCTTGGTGAACGGCGCACTCGGAGCCATCCGCGACGGATCGGGGTTGAGGAGGTACGAGACGTACCAACCCAGCTCGTTCGACGCGGACAGAGCCTCCTCGGTGGAGTCGTCGTCGGCGAAATCTGCTGCATCGGTGAACAATTCGACTGCGAGTTCCAGCTGCTCGGCATCTACGACGTCCGGGCCCTGGGCGAGGTCGTCGGCGATACCGGGCAGAACGTAGACGTTCTCGTCCGTGACCTCGATTTCGAGTGAACCGTCGACGGCCGCATTCTGAATTTCGCCGTACGTACTGACCTGCGAGAGATCGTGTTCGTGGTTGTCGGCGAGGTAGCGAGCGAGTGCGCGCTCGCTACGGAAGACGGTGATCAGTCCGTCCTTGCCGAGGAAGATCGCCTGATCTCCCATGTAGCAGCGCAGAGTGTAGAACGTCTCGGCCGAGGTGATGATGCGGATCGGGTCGACACCGACCTCACCCCAGAAGGTCTCGACTTCGTCTTCGTCCTCTTCGAGGTCGTCTTCGTCGAATTCCTCGTCCTCGCCCTCCTCGGCGACATCGTCGGCGTCGACGGTGTTCTCGGCGGCAGCGAGCAGTTCAGCTTCGGCGACCGCCACAGCAGCTGCATCGACCTTCGGGGAGGTGACCACCTTGTCGATGGCGTCGAGAACGGCGTCCCAGTCCTTGACGATCGCAGCGCCGACCTGGTCCCACAGCTCCAGGCCTTCGCGGCCTTCGAAGGTGCCGGCGCCGGTGGCAAGCGCGCCGAGTACCGGATGGCCGCTGAAGAAGCGGATGACCGCGTCGAGTTCGCACACCTCACCGATGTTGCGAGCCATGTTCAGGGTGTCTTCGAGTTCCGAGACCACCAGTGCCTCAGGGTCACCTGCGGCCAGTTCCGGCACGCCGACGAAGTCGAACGTGAAGTTCTCTTCCGGTTCCAACTCGGCTGCCGACAGTCCGGAGACGACGGCCCACGCCGGATGCTCGACCAGGTCGTTGTCGGAGTCCGTTCGGATGAAGGCCGCGAGTTCCGCGACGGAGGAGAACCCGTAGAGGTCTTCCTCATGGCCGAGAAACGCTTCCCACTCGTCGTCGCCCTCGCGCCAGCGGGGTGCCCACAAAGTGACGAGGTCTCCGTCGGTGAGTCCGATTTCGATAGGGACGATGTCTCCAGCCATGGGCGGAAGCCTATCCACCGCAGAGCGAAAGGCATAGCGGGGGTTCGTCACGTTTGTTTCAGTGCCACTCGGAGCTCACTGACCAGTCGCTCTCGTTCGTCGTTGGACTGTTGAACTGCCTGGTGAATTGTTGCCACCGTCAATGCGGCCACCGTGCGAGAATTCATCGCGGTGATTGCGTCGGTAATCCGTAGGTCGACCAGAGCGCCCAGCCCGTCGACAGTCGCCGTGACTATCCCGCCCTCGCTCGAGACGACTGCCCGCAGAGCGCCGACCCCGTCGACGGCTTCCTGCAAGAGTCCGGTCCGGTGTTTCGCCAGCTCCATGATTCGATCAATCTCGCTCATATCGAACGCATCCAGCTCGACGGAAGGTTCTGGCCCTCGGCGGCGTCGACATCGGCCAGTTCGTCTCGGGTCGGTAGACCGAGCCGATCGAGGATCGCTGCCGGGACTCCGGTCTCCTCGAGCTCCACACGATGGCGGGCGCCGGCTTCGATTGCTGCATGTGAGCACAGCGTGAGTATCTGCTGCGCTAACCGCTGCCCGCCGTACCGCAGTTCGTCCTGGCTGATCCTCAGGTCCACGGGCACGGCGTGCTCCGTGGCGCGGACCGCGATGGTTCCGTTGCGGTTGACGGCTACGGCTGTGGTGATCGGCGGTGATTCGCGCTTGTTCTCGGGCATGATTCCCTGTCATTCCGTCGGACGGTAGAAGCCGTGAAAGCCCATGCCGCTGTTCGTGGTTCGGATGGCGCTGATTTCGACTGGGTCGCCGGCTTCGATCATCTGGCCGCCGCCGATCACCATCGCGACGTGGCCGTCCCAGACCGCGAGGTCGCCCGGCATCAGATTGTTCTGATCGACCTGGTTCCCGATTCCCTGTTCCTGAGCCAACCTCGGAATGTCGACTCCGGCCTGGCCGTACGCCCATTGAGTCAGCCCGCTGCAGTCCAGACCGACTCCCGGCGTAGTGCCTCCCCAGGCGTACGGGACACCCTGTTGAGTGAGCGCGTTGCGTACGGCAGCAGCGGCCTCGGCGTTCGGTGCGGTGGCAATCGAGCCGTCGGGAAGTTCGACCTCAACGCCACCTGAACTGCTGGCGCCGGTTGCTCCGGAGCGCGGTATCGCGAGGAGTGAATCGACAGAATCGCCGGAACCACCCGCCGAACCGGAGACTCCAGGTGCGGGATCGGGTATCGGGACGGACGGGACGAGTGCGGACATCTTGTCGGTCGACCCGGCCAACTCACCGCGTACCCGCTCGATAACCGATACCGCGCTTCCGAGGTGCTCCAACGCGGCCGACAACAACATCAATTGGCCCGTCGGTGTCATCAGCGTCGGCCCGGCCTTGATCGCGAGTGTCAGAAAGGACTGGAGAATCTCACCGAGTTCGGTCATTCCCGCGTACACGGACGTTGTCGCTTCGTCCACGACGCCGGCGATGTCGGTCCCACGATCGGCGAGGTTTCGCGTCGACGTCTGCGTCTGCTCGGTTTTGGTCACCGCAGCGGTGAGTGCCGTGGACGAGCTCTGAGAGGACGCCAGTTCGCTCAGAGCAGCGCTTCCCAGTTGGTAGGCGATCTCGAGGGCGTCCGTGGCGATTCGGATGCCGACGTCGGGTCCACTTGCGCTGGGGGCACCAGTCCCGACAGTGTCGACCAGATCGATGATCGGTCGTGCGAGTGCGTCGACGTCGATCATGAGCGTGCGGCTTCAGCGAGAGTCCTTCGTACCGATTCCTCGGAGTCGAGATAGACGGCATGAGCGTCGAGGGCGGCCGACCGGACACTGGAAATTACAGTGGACAGTCGATCGATGTCGTCGATGTGCGCTTGTTGTGCCCGGCCCGCGACGCCGACGAAGTCGCCGCCGATCAGCCCGAGCACAGCGGACAGAGCCAAGTGATCGCCACCCGCTGCGTCCTGTCGAGCTTGCGCGACGTTGTCGGCAACAGTGCCCAACCGCCTGGCGAACTCCGCGATGCTTTCAGTGTCCAGATCCAGATTTGTCAACTTGTCTTCCCCCCGTTGCGCTTACTCCTTCTTGGACGCCGCGCGGGGTGCTCCGGTTCCCGAGGAACTATTCTGATGGTCATGCAAACGCACGTAGTCGACCATCCGCTCGCGGCGGCCCTCTTGACGACAATGCGTGACGCACGCAGTGAGAACGCAACTTTTCGTTCCGCACTTCGCAGGCTCACGCACATGCTGGTCTACGAGGCCATGCGTGACGCGGAGGTCGAGGAGTTCCCGGTCGACACCCCGGTAGCAGCGACGACGGGCATCCGGCTCGCGAAGCCGCCGTTGTTGGTACCCGTGCTGCGGGCCGGTCTGGGCATGGTCGAACAGGCGAGTGCGCTGATTCCGTCGGCCGGCGTCGGCTTTGTCGGAATGGCACGTGACGAAGAGACTCATCAGCCGGTTCCGTACCTCGAATCCCTGCCGGCGGATCTGTCCGGGATCCCGGTGTTCGTGCTCGATCCGATGCTCGCCACCGGTGGTTCGATGGTGCACACCATCGACTTGCTGGTTGCGCGTGGCGCGACGGATGTCACGGCAGTGTGCGTCGTGGCCGCTCCGGCCGGCGTCGACGCGCTGGCAGCGTCCGGCCACCCGGTTCGTCTGGTCATCGCGAGCATCGATGACGGACTCGACGAGAACGCTTTCATCGTCCCCGGTCTCGGTGACGCCGGCGATCGGCAGTTCGGACCCCGCTAGAGCGAAAGGGCGAAGGTTCGGAGTTCGGCGAGCCGGGCCTTCGCCTGCTCTAGTGCGTTCGCGAGGTCGTCGCGGTTCGCCACCGGGACGACAACTTCGAGATAACACTTGAGCTTGGGCTCGGTGCCGGACGGTCGCACCACCACGCGGATCGACGGTCCGTCGAATATCACTGCGTCCGTGCGCATACCACCGCGAACCTCGGCCAAGTCCTCGACGGTGACCGGCTCGCCCGCGAGTTGGCTTGGCGGATCGGCGCGTAGTCGTTTCATCATTTCCGCGATGTCACTCGAGTCCTCGACGCGGCGGGATACTTGGTCCCCGCAATGCAGTCCGAATTCGACGGCATAGTCGCCCAGAACGTCCAACAGGGTTCTGTTGCTGCCCGCGAGGGTGGCAGCCAAGTCGGCCACCAGAACGGCAGCCGAGATTCCGTCCTTGTCCCGCACCACATCCGGATCGACGCAGTGCCCGATCGCTTCCTCGTAGGCGTAGACGAGTCCGTCGCCGGCGCGCGTGAGCCACTTGAAACCGGTGAGTGTCTGCGCAAACCTGGCTCCGCGGGCTCTCGCCAACTTCGAGAGCAGGGTCGAGGAGACGATCGTCGTCGCCACCAACGAATCTTCGGGCGCCGTGCTCAGTACGTGGTCGGCCAGGAGCACCCCGGTTTCGTCGCCGCGCAACATGCGCCACTGATCACCGTCGCGAACTCCGACGGCGCAGCGGTCGGCATCCGGGTCGAGTGCGATCGCCAGATCCGCGTCGACACGTCGGGCAAGGGCGAGCAGGCGGTCTGCGGCGCCGGGCTCTTCGGGATTGGGGAACTCGACGGTCGGAAACGTGGGGTCGGGATCGAACTGCTCCGCCACGACGTGCAGGTCCTCGAATCCTGCTGCTCGCAGAGTCGCGGCCGCAGTCTCGCCGCCGACGCCGTGCATTGCCGTGAGCGCAATCCGGATCGAGCGTGCGTCGCCGTGCGGGAGGGTCGCGATGCGGGCGATGTACTCCTCGACCAGAGAGTTGTCGGCCGGAATCACCGATGCTCGCGCGACGTCGGCGGCACTACCGATGCGAGCGATCTCGCTCTCGATTTCACGATCGGCGGGGGAGACGAGTTGCGCTCCGCCCGAGAGATACACCTTGTAACCGTTGTCGGCGGCAGGATTGTGGGAGGCGGTGATCTGGATACCTGCCGCTGCCCCGAGCCTGCGCACCGCGAACGCCACCAGCGGTGTCGGCAGTGGGCGGGGGAGCAGGGCCACCTCGAACCCGGCCGCTGCCATGACCTCGGCGGCGGCCAGAGCAAATGCCTCTGAACCGAGCCGGGCGTCGCGGCCGACCACAACGCGGGACCCGCCCTGGCAGCGAGCTGTCAGCCAGGCCGCCAGACCGGCCGTGGTCCGGATGACGACCGCGAGGTTCATTCCGTTGGGTCCGCCGCGCACCGGCCCGCGAAGCCCAGCAGTGCCGAACGTCAGTGGTGCGGAAAAGCGTTCGGTCAGTTCATGTTCCGAAAGGGCTGCTAATTCTGCGCGGGTAACTGGGTCCGGATCGGCGTCGATCCACTCGGTGACGTTCAGTGGTGTCACAGCTGCTCGACCAGTTGACGCAGCAGCACTCCCATCCGGGCCGCCGAGGCTTTGCCTGCCGCCAGCACTTCCTGATGGTCGAGCGGGGCGCCCGTGATTCCGGCGGCCAGATTGGTGACCATGGAGATGCCGAGAACGCGAGCGCCGAGCGCGCGAGCCGCGATGGTCTCGTGAACTGTCGACATGCCGACCAGATCGGCGCCGAGTGTACGAAGCATTCGAATCTCGGCTGGAGTCTCGTAGTGCGGACCGGGAAGCCCGGCGTAAACACCCTCGGCAAGGTCCGGGTCGATCGAGCGAGCCAGCGCACGCAGTTCCGGCGAGTAGGCGTCGACCAGGTCGACGAACTCTGCGCCGACGAGGGGAGAGCGGGCCGTCAGGTTCAGGTGGTCACTGATCAGCACCGGTTGACCGACTGTGTAGTTTTCAGCAATACCGCCGGCCGCATTGGTGAGGATGACCGTTTCGGCACCGGCAGCAATGGCTGTCCGGACCGGGTGGACGACGGTACCGAGATCGTGGCCCTCGTATGCGTGCGCGCGCCCGAGCAGCAGCAGGACTTCGGTGTTTTCGACGCGCACCGAACGAATGGTGCCCGCATGGCCGAGAGCGGACGGTGGGGCGAAGCCAGGAAGATCCGCCATCGAGACTTCGGCTGTCACGTCCGCACCGGCGTCGCCGAACACGTCTGCGGCATCGGTCCACCCCGACCCGAGCACGATGGCGACTGACGGTGACGAAGAGCCAGTCATGGCGGACAGAGCAGCGGCGGCGGCCTCGGCGATCGTTCCCATGTGAGCAACCCTACTGAGGAGTCGGGTCGGTTCGCCGGGTGAGTTGGCGGGCGTTACTCTCCCATCCATGCCTTATCTCGAACGCGACGGCGACGTATTCATCCTGTACCTCGGCAACGAGGGCGAAACGGACAACGAGAACCGCTTCGGCCCTGAGTGGATCGACGCTGTTCACAGCAAGTTGGACGAGGTCGAAGCGCACGAGGGGCCCGCAGCCCTGGTGACGACGGCGACGGGCAAGTTCTACACGAACGGCCTGGACACGACGTGGATCTTCGGCAATCTCGACGGTCTCCCCGGCTACCTGGACAAGGTCCACACCATCTACAGCCGTTTGCTGACCTTCCCGATGGCCACGGTCGCGGCCGTGCAGGGGCACGCGTTCGGCGCCGGCGCCATGCTCGCGTCCTCGCACGATTTCCAGATCATGCGCGCGGACCGCGGCTTCTACTGCCTCCCCGAGGTCGGACTGAACATGCCGTTCACTGTCGGCATGTCAGCACTGCTGAACAGTCGTCTGCCCAAGCAGACGGCGGTCGACGCGATGACGACGGGGCGTCGATTCGGCGGCGCCGACGCACTTGCTGCCGGCATCGTGCAGGAAACGGTCGACGGCGACGGAGTACTCGCCGCTGCTGTGGCCAAGGCGTCGGCACTGACGTCGACTCACGGCAAGAACTTGGCGGGAATCAAGGCAGGCATCCACCGCGATGCTCTTGCAGACCTCGCTCAGGTGACTGACAAGAGCAACTTCTCCTTCGGGTGAGACAATGATCGCGTGAACCAGAATGTCGACAGCGCAGTCAGGTCCGTAGAGGCCGATCTGATTGCGCTGTCGCATTCGATTCACAGCGACCCGGAACTCGCCTTCGAGGAGTTCCGCAGCGCTGCCAAAGTGTCGGACCTGCTGGCGCAGCACGGTTTCGCGGTCACTCGCGGGATCGTCGATCTGCCGACGGCTTTCGATGCCACCTACGGCAGCGGAGAGTTGGTCATCGCGATCTGCGCCGAGTACGACGCGCTGCCCGAGATCGGTCATGCCTGTGGGCACAACATCATTGCCGCCGCCGCGGTCGGGGCCGGCATCGCGTTGGCTACCGTGGCCGACGAACTGGGGATCACCATCCGAGTGATCGGTACTCCGGCTGAGGAAACCGGTGGCGGCAAGGTCCTGATGCTCGAGCGTGGTGCCTTCGACGGCGTCGGCGCCGCCATGATGGTTCATCCAGGGCCGATCGACATCATCGGTGCGACCTCGCTGGCCTTGGCGGACATCGCCGTGAGCTATCACGGTCGCGAGGCGCATGCGTCTGCTGCGCCGGAATTCGGGCGTAACGCCGCCGACGCAGCGACGCTCGCTCAGGTGGCGGTCGGACTGTTGCGTCAGCACCTGCAGCCAGGTCAGCAGATTCACGGAATCGTCAGTGACGGCGGCACGGCTCCCAACATCGTTCCGGCTCGGTCCGAATTGCTCTACTACCTGCGTGCCGAAACGGCCGCGTCGTTGGCCAATCTGTCCGAGCGTGCCGACGCGTGCTTCGCCTCGGGTGCACTCGGCACCGGGTGCACCCACGAAATCCGCACGGTATCGCCTACTTACACCGAGTTGACCCCCGATCCGTGGCTGGCGGCGGCGTACCGTGAACAGATCGTCGATCTCGGGCGGGTGCCACTGGCAGCGGAATGGGAGCGCTCCCGTCCACTGGGTAGTACGGATATGGGTAATGTGACCAATGTGATTCCGGGAATTCACCCGGTCATAGGCTTGGATTCATCGGGGGCAGTGACACATCAGCCGGAGTTCGCGGCTGCGTGTATCACCACCTCCGCAGATCGAGCGGTAGTCGACGGTGCAATTGCGTTGGCCCGCACTGCTGTCCGGGTAGCGTCCGATCCAGAACAACGCGCCCGTCTGTTGGAAGGGGTAGATCGCCGGTGAACGCGGCAATCGACACGTGGATTCACGCGCACACCGACGACCTCGTCGCGTGGCGTCGACACATCCATGCCAACCCGGAGTTGGCTCGCCGCGAATACGCGACCACCGAATTCGTCGCCACCCGCCTCACTGCCGCTGGATTGTCGCCGAAGATCCTTCCCGGTGGCACCGGTCTCACGTGCGATATCGGACCGGAGGGTCCACGAATCGCACTGCGCGCCGACATGGACGCTTTGCCGATGCAGGAAGCGACCGGGGCGACGTACTCGTCCACGGTCCCCGGTGTGTCCCATGCATGCGGGCACGACGCCCACACCACCATCTTGCTCGGCGCCGGACTGGCTCTGGCCACGCTGCCCGAACTTCCCGTCGGGGTTCGGCTGATATTCCAGCCCGCCGAGGAAGTCATGCCTGGCGGAGCACTCGACGTCATCGCCGCGGGCGCGCTCGACGGTGTGTCCAGAATCTTTGCTCTGCACTGCGATCCGCGACTCGAGGCAGGCCAGGTCGGAATGCGCCTGGGCGCGATCACCTCTGCTGCCGACACGATCGAGGTCGTCCTCGACTCTCCGGGTGGGCACACGTCGCGGCCGCATTTGACCACGGATCTGATCTACGCGCTCGGCACCGTCGTGACCGGGCTGCCGGGAATGCTCAGCCGTCGTATCGATCCGCGTACCGGAACCGTCATGGTGTGGGGCGCGGTCAGCGCAGGTCAGGCGCCCAACGCGATTCCGCAGACCGGCATGATGACGGGCACGGTACGTACCGGCGATCACGACACCTGGGAGTTGCTCGAACCGCTCGTGGAAGAAATCGTCCACGGACTGCTCGCACCCACCGGAGTTCGCTACCAACTCAACTATCGTCGCGGAGTGCCTCCGGTCGTCAACGACGAGGTGTCCACTCGGATGTTCGAGGACGCCATCGCGACCGTCGGACAAGATGCTTTGGCGGACACCCCGCAATCCGGTGGTGGCGAAGACTTTTCGTGGTACCTCGAAACCGTGCCGGGTGCCATGGCGCGGCTCGGCGTGTGGTCGGGTGAGGGCGATCAGCTCGACATCCACCAACCCACTTTCGATCTCGACGAGCGAGCACTCGGCGTCGGTGTGAAGGTTCTGACGAGCCTGGTTCTGGGATAGTTCCGGTTCCCGTCGGGGGTACCGTTTTTCGTGTCGTTCGAGTGAAGGTACGGGCATGTCCATAGGTGTGGGAGTGCGAATCGGCACATTGGTGTCGACGGCTGTCGTTGCGTCGAACGATCCGGGTTCGGCCGATCCGGTGGTATTGGTTCGGGACACGATCCTCAATCAACGCAAGGACGGAACGACGGTGCTCGGTGGCACCGAGCAACTGGGTGCCGGCCGTGAGTTCGCCGAGAGCTGGTCGGGCTTTGTCGGTCGCGTCGGGGACCCGAGTGGCGTCGCGGGAACTGCCGATACTCGTTACCGCGCCGAGGATTTGGTGGCGACCTCGATTCGCTGTCTGTTGCAGGAATGCGAGCCGCTGCCCGATCGTGGTGGTCGAAGCGGGGGAGCGCCCGACATCGTCGCGACCTACCCGTCACGCTGGGACTCGTCGACAGCGGCCCTCATGCAGGATTCGCTGGTCTACGCGGGCCTCGAACGGGTCACACTCGTCTCGGATGCCGAGGCCGTGTCGGCGTGGTTCGAGTCGGAAATCGCGGCACTCGCCGGCACGCTCATCGGCATCTATCACGTGGACGACACCGGGGCAGCGGTCACCCTCGTGCGTTCTGGTGTCGCGGCCGGCCGTGCATTCGGCTTTGCCGGCGACGGGAGTTCGCCGAGTTCACGCCTCGCGACGGCTCTGGGTGCGTTCGGTTGGATGCCGGAGAACCTGGACGCCGTAGTCGTCACCGGTGACGGCGAACCGGCGACAGACAAAGCGGCCATGATGTCCATAGCGGCCGGGATTGCCGAAAAGCTCGGTGTCAGATGTGAACTCGGTCCCGGACCTGAGCAGTCGGCTGCGCTGGGAGCCGCAATTCTGGCTGCCGGATTCACCTCGACGTCGCACACTATCGTGCCGATCGGATTGCCGCCTTCACACGACGTGACCGAGGTGTTCGACACCCTGGGACGCGAGAAGGTGGCGGCAGAAACCGCTGCCGGGGTGGCGACCGCCGAGCCGGAAACTGCAGTTGTCGCAGGCGAATCGGAGTCGCGCGGTTCCAAGCGTGTGCTCATCGGCGTGACGGTTGTGGTGGTGCTCGCAGCACTGGCAGTGCTCGCGTATTTCCTGCTGCTTTGAGCAGGACAGCTATCTAATCGGTAACACCGTTACCCGGACCGACATTGCGGCTGTTTCTCGTCCGCAACTCTCGTACGTACTCGGCCGGCGCTCCGGCAATCTCGGCAGCGTCGGCCATCACACCGATGTAGCGGGCCGACGGCAGCCCGCCTTCGTACGCATCCATGACGTAGAGCCACGCAAGTACCGCGTCGCCGGCGGTGTCGACCCGCACGCGGATCTTGCGGTGCAGACCCAGTTCGGCACCTTCCCAGCGGTCCAGACTCACTTCGTCCTCTTCCGGGACGTCGTAGAGCACCACGAAAACACTGGAATCGGGATCTTCGACCACGGTGGCGAGAGCACCCTCCCAGCCGAGGTCCTCGCCGCTGAAGGTCAGGCGCCAGCCTCGCAGCCACCCTGTCCCGGACATGGGGGAGTGTGGGCAGCGCAACAACATCTGCTCGGGATGCATGTTGGAACCGTAGGCGGCATAAATCGACACGGGCGCAAGCCTAAACCGTGGTCCGAGGGTGTGGCGAAGCGGACCACCGGACGCAAGTAATCTGGTACAAGCACTGCGCGACACGTGGTGCTCGAATAGCGTGACACTGGTCGACGGGAGACCCCTGCCGGCCACGCGAGGACTTGGAGGACACATGACCCGGATCGTGATCATCGGTGGCGGACCCGCCGGCTACGAGGCGGCACTGGTAGCCGCGCAGCACGGGGCCACGGTCACCCTGGTCGATTCGGACGGCGTCGGCGGTGCGTGTGTGCTGTTCGACTGTGTCCCGTCGAAGACGTTCATCGCGTCCACCGGAATCCGCACCGACATGCGTCGTGCATCCGACCTCGGCATCACTCTGGATCCGGAGCAGGCTTCGGTGTCACTGCCGAAGATCCACTCCCGAGTCAAGAGTCTCGCGTTGTCCCAGTCCTCGGACATTCGCGCACGGTTGCAGACGGTAGGCGTCGAGGTTCTCTCCGGCACCGCCGAACTGACCGATCCACTCCTCGGCATGGCAGCACACCAGGTTCGCGCGACGCTCGGAAGCGGCGAGCAGAAGACCATCGACGCAGACGTCGTGTTGATCGCCACCGGCGCCAGCCCCCGCATCATCCCGGGAGCCGAGCCCGACGGTGAGCGAATCATGACGTGGCGCCAGCTCTACGACTTGGACGAGCTTCCCGAGCACCTGGTCGTGGTCGGTTCCGGTGTCACCGGTGCCGAGTTCGTCTCCGCATACACCGAGATGGGCGTCAAGGTCACGCTCGTGTCCAGTCGCGACCGTGTTCTGCCCGGCGAGGATGCCGATGCGGCGCTCGTGCTCGAGGACGCCCTCGCCGAGCGCGGTGTCACCCTCGTCAAGCACGCCCGCGCGGACGCCGTCGAGCGCACCGAGAAGGGCATCGTCGTCAAGCTCTCCGACGGCCGCACGGTCGAAGGAAGCCACGCTCTGATGACCGTCGGTTCCGTCCCCAACACCAACGGTCTCGGCCTGGAGCGGGTCGGCATCGAGTTGGACAAGGGTGGATACCTGCGTGTCGACCGGGTCTCGCGCACCACGGTTTCCGGTATCTACGCTGCCGGTGACTGCACCGGACTGCTCCCGCTCGCGTCGGTGGCTGCGATGCAGGGACGTATCGCGATGTACCACGCACTGGGTGAAGGCGTCAGCCCGATCAAGTTGAAGACCGTCGCGTCGGCCGTCTTCACACGCCCCGAAATTGCAACGGTGGGTGTTTCGCAGGCAGCGATCGACAACGGAGAGGTGCCTGCGCGCACCGTCATGTTGCCGCTCAACACCAACCCGCGCGCCAAGATGTCCGGTTTGCGTCGCGGATTCGTGAAGATTTTCTGCCGCCCGGCTACCGGCGTGGTCATCGGCGGTGTTGTGGTCGCACCCACTGCTTCGGAACTGATCCTGCCGATCGCGATCGCCGTACAGAACAACCTGACGGTCAACGACCTGGCGCAGACGTTCTCGGTGTACCCGTCGCTGACCGGATCGATCACCGAGGCTGCTCGTCAGCTCATGCGTCACGACGACCTGGACTGACAACCGACCAGAGTCTTCTTACAATGTGGGAACTCTGTTTCACATACTGAAGTATTGGTGGGATAGTCGAGATACCGACCGAATCAAGGGTCGGTATCTCGGCGCTCTCCCGCCCCGTTGACCCAGGACGGCTCAGGGTGTTTTTCCTCTGACCTTCATTCTGCGTGCCTGGGAGCTTCATATGACACACGCCGCGCTGTCCGCTCGCATGGACGGACTCCGTAGTTCTGCAATTCGCGATCTGCTCACCCTGACTGCCCGGCCTGACGTCATCAGCTTGGCCGGCGGACTGCCCGATCCCGATTTCATTCCGCGGGAGCGAATCTCGAAGGCAGCCCACGACGCACTCGGTGACCCCTCGTCCGTTCAGTACGGCGAGACCTCCGGCCTGCTGCGCCTCCGTGAGGTGATCGCCGAGCGCGAATCATCTAAGATCGGGCGGACACTCGACGTGTCCGAAGTCGTGATCACCCACGGTTCTCAGCAAGGTTTGAGCTTGCTCGCGCAGGTCCTCCTCGACGCCGGTGACGTCGTGGTCGTGGAGGAACCGGCATATACCGGTGCGCTGCAGGTCTTTCGAACGGCGCAGGCCCGTCTCGTTCCGGTCCAGCTGGACGAGGACGGAATGGATACCGACGCGCTCGAGACGGAACTCGCCGCCGGTCTTCGGCCCAAAGTTGTTCACACCGTGAGCAATTTCCACAACCCGCGCGGCGCGGTGCTTTCGGCGCAGCGGCGAGCGCACTTGGCGGCACTGGCGGACCGATACGGGTTCTGGGTGCTCGAGGACGACCCGTACGGCGAACTGTACTTCGGCGAGAAACCGCCAGCACCGCTGGCGGCGTTGTCGGACAGTGTGATTCGGCTGTCCAGTGCTTCCAAAGTGTTGGCACCGGCGCTGCGCGTCGGCTGGCTGCACGGCGACCGAAAGGTCTGCGAGGCGGTCGAACTGATCAAGCAAGGCGCTGACCTGTGCGGGTCTTCGCTCACCCAGCAGATCGCCGCAGACCTCTTCTCCGACGTCGAATGGTTCGACGCGCATCTCGACGTGCTTCGAGCGGGGTACGGCGCGAGGGCGAAGGCGTTGGTCACGGCCGCCGAGACGGAATTGAGTGGGCGTGCACGCTTTTCCGAGGTCCGCGGCGGGATGTTCTGTTGGATGGATTTCCTCGACGACGTCGACACCACCGAACTCCTGGGTGCCGCGCTCGCGCATGGCGTGGCATTTGTCCCAGGTTCGGCCTTCGCGGTCGAAGCGGACCTTGGTCGAAGCGCTCGACTGTGTTTCGCGACGTATCCCGAAGCGGTGCTGGTCGACGCCGTCGGCAGGCTCCGGGACAGTGTCACCGCAGGTACAGCCTGACTTTGTCGATAGTGTTGCGGAGCAGATCGATCTCCGTACCGGACGGTGGGGTGGTGACGGTGACGTGGTCGGCGACGGCCAGATCCCATCCCGTCGCCTCTCGCACCTGATCGACCGAGATGCCTTCGTGGACACTGGTCAGCTCCAACTCGCCGCCGGGGCCCTGGTGTGTCAGGACACCGAGGTTGGTGAACACCTTTGTCACTCCTGCACCTGCCGGCATGATGCCCTTTCCGCTGGCGTGGGCGCGGGCGGGGCTGGGTGAGGTGCAGAAGTCGAGCGCGGCCGGAAAGGAACTGAGGTCGTGGCGACGCATCACGACGAAGATCTCGGCCGCGTTCGCGATGATCTCGACGGCCCCGCCTGCTCCGGGCAGTCTGACCGTCGGGTTCTTCCAGTCACCGATGAAACTTGTGTTCAGGCTTCCCGTTCGATCGATTTGAGCCGCCCCGAGAAAACCGACGTCGACGTTGCCACCTTGCAGGACATAACCGAAGAGTGCGGCCATACTGAGCACGGATTCGGCGCCGGAGACCACGACGGAGTCGGCGATACCTTCGGCCATCGCCGACGGATGCGCGCCGCACACTCCGGATTCGTAGATCAGTTCTACGTCCGGATTCGACGTGTGGCGCGCGAGATCGACTGCGAGCGTGGGGAGCCCGACTCCGGCGAAGACCCGGCGCTTACCTGCCAACTCGCGTGCCGCGACGGCGACGATCGTTTCGGTGGAGGTGGTGTTACCGCTGACAATCGTGGTGGTCACAGTCTGCTCCCGTAGTCGACAGGTGTGGAGAGTTTTGATCCGACCTCGAGATCCGACCAGTAGTCGGCTCCGAGCTTGGCGAGATATTCGTCGTGATCGCCGAGTGTGTACACCCATTCGTCGAGCCAATTTCTCAGCAACGAAGGGTCTTTGGAAATCTCGGTCCAGCGTCGGTAGAAGCCGCAATCGCGGTCGTAGTATCCCTGTGCGTACGACGGGTGCGCGCCGCGCGGGCAGACGACAACCGCGTCGACGGCGTGCGAGGGAATCAGAGTTCGGCTCGGATCTGACCTGATGACCTCGTCGTCGACAAGCTCTTCCACAACGACGATCGCCTTCTTCGCGGCGTAAACGGCTTCTTGCTGCACCCCGGCGATGCCCCAGATCTGTGCGTTCCCGGACGTGTCCGCTCGCTGTGCGCCGATGATCGTCACATCCGGATTCAACGGCGGCACAACGTAGACGCTCCCGCCTCCGTACGGATCCTCGACGAGTCTCAGTTGTGGGTTGAGTGCGGGTAGATCACTACCGGCGTACGACCGCAGCGGGAAGAAGGGAAGTCTGGCCGCTCCCGCCTGATACCGGCACACCATGCCGTAATGGCTGTATTCCTCGACTTCGAGGGGGAGCGGGTCCTGGTTCTCGATGCGTCTGCGTAACTCGTACAGAGAACCTGCGGAGCCACTGGCGAAGAACGAGGCAACCAGCTTTCGGACGCAGCCGGCGGCGACGAGTTGATCGGAAACGATGTCCGGCGTCATCCGGCAGAGGGTGAGGTCCTTTCTGCCCTGCCGGATGATCTCGTGTGCCGCGGCAAAAGGAATGAGATGCGAAAATCCCTCCAGCGCAACGGTCATCCCGTCTTCGACGTATCGGCCGACGGCCTCTTTCATCGAGAGGGTCTTGTCCACGTGTGTACCTCTTCTTGTTCTTTCGCGCACTCGGTCGGTTTCGGAACTTGACATGTTCGGCCGGTGCGGCGCAACAATGTCGGGTGGAAATTCATCAGATCAACGCATTTCTCGCGGTGGCTGAGGAGCTACATTTCGGCCGTGCGGCGCAGCGGCTTCGGATTGCGCAACCGCCGCTGAGTCGAACGATCAGGCAATTCGAGAAACAGCTCGGTTCGCCGTTGTTCGATCGGAGCACTCGAACTGTGCGGCTCACTGCTGCCGGTGAAGCGCTGCTGCTTCCGGCGCGCGAGATTCTGGACGCGTGCCGGATGGCCGAGATCGCGGTGTCTGCGGCAGGCAAGGGAACGACAGGTCGCGTTCGCCTGGGTTTCGCGGGGACTTCTTCGCATCTGCTCGTCGGGCGGTGGGCGAAATTGGTGAGAAAGACCAATCCCGGTATCGAATTCGTGCTCGACAGTTCTGCTTTCGCGAACGAGGCGTTGTTGATGCTGCTCGATCGACGACTCGACATCGGGATGGTGCGGTGGACCGTACCGCCGCTCGGGATCACGTCGAGATTGATCGCCGAGGAGAACTTTCTGGTGGCCATGTCCAAAGACCACCCGTTGGCGTCGAGGGACTCGGTTCGGTTGATCGAATTGGAGTCCGAGAATTGGGTGACGCTTCCGGCGGAGCCAGGTTCGATTCTGCGGGAGTCTCTGCTCACTGCCTCGAAGAACGCAGGGTTCCTGGCTCGCATCGTGCAGACGGCACCGGATTCGATGTCGTTGATCGCGCTGGTGTCCGCGGAAATCGGATGCTCGTTGACCATTTCCTCGGTGGCCCAGAGCATCGTGAATCCTGATGTTGTCTTTGTTCCGGTCATGGACCCACCTCCTCCTCTTCAACTGCGTATCGCCTGGCGAGAGGGAGACGACAGACCTGCTCTTCTCGAAGTGTTGAAATTGTCCGAGCAGGCGCTGCCGTCCCTGGCCTAGACGGTTGCCCGACCGGTAGGAATCTCACCCGCTTCGGACTTCGGCGAGTTCGCAATATCGACAAGAGTGTTTTCGAGTTCGAGTTCGTCGTAGTCCGCTTGTTCGGCCGTCGAGAGTTCGCCCGCGTTGTAGCCGGTACGTCGGAGCAGGAGCAGGGTGCAGATCAGCGAGACAAGGGCGTACAGCCCGGATACGATCGCGACCCCGACGATATTGCCTGACGTGTTGAGCATCCACTGCGCCAGTACGGGAGTTCCGCCGCCGACGACAAGGGAACACAATTGGTACGCCGTCGACAGACCGGTGTAACGGATGTTGGCGGGGAAGGCCCGAGCGAGAACGCCGGCGATGGCGCCGTAGAACATCGAGTGCGGGATCGTGGCCAGACACATCGCGACGACTGCGATGGTGAAGTTCCCGGTTCGGATCGCGAAGAACATGGCGGGCATGAGGACGAACTCCGGTATCACCATCAGGCACATGGCTTTTCGCATGTCGATCTTGGAGACCAGGACGGCACCGAAAGGTTGGACGATGAACTGCACGACGAGCGCGATCGCGATGGCGGCCAGGAAGGTTCCTCGATCGTATCCGAGTTCTTTTGTAGCCCAGGACAATGCGAAGGTGTTCTTGAAATAGGTGACCTGGGCGAGGGGGAGTGCGCCGGCGCCGAGGAGAACCAGTACCCAGTGCTTGCGCAAGACTTCGGCGAGCGGAAGCTTGACGACCTTCTTGCGTGCGAGAACGGCCTTCATCTCGTCCGACTCTTCGAGTTTGAGGCGAATGATCATCCCGAGAATGACCAGCACCGCCGAGATGATGAACGGGATGCGCCATCCGTACAGGAGGAACGACGGCGTCGGCATCGAGGACAGAAGGAAGAACGCGATGGTGGCCAACAGATTTCCGGCGGGTGAGCCCTGTTGGGCGAACGCGGAGTAGAGGATGCTCTTGCCCTTCGGTGCATTCTCGCTGGCAATGAGCACTGTGCCGCCCCACTCGCCACCGACCGCGACTCCTTGGATGACGCGAAGGGTGACCAGACCGATCGGCGCCCAGATCCCGACCTGTGCGTAGGTGGGGAGGAGTCCGATGCCTACCGTGGCGACACCCATCATCATCAAGGTGATGACGAGAGTGTTCTTGCGTCCGATCCGGTCGCCGAGGTGACCGAAGATGATCCCGCCGATCGGCCTGGCGAGGAAGCCTGCCCAGAGTGTGATGAAGGCGAGGAGAGTTCCGACTCCGTTCGGGAGAGTGTCGGAGAAGAAGATGTCGCCGAATACCAGGGCAGCGGCAGTGCCGTAGATGTAGAAGTCGTACCACTCGATAGTGGTTCCGATGAACGAAGCGATACCGGCTCTTCGCGCCTTGGCGTTGATCTCCTCGGAACTGCGAGTGGGTGAACTCATGCGTGGCGACCTTTCTCTGCAACATTCGCGGCGCCGAAACGTGGCGTGCCTGAATGAGATTCGCAGAGTGGTGTAGGTCACGTCCAATACCAACTTGGTCGCCTATTGATACCTCAGGAGTATCAATGGGCGACCATGATCAGCTCTTCCGGTATGGAAGGATCGGGGTGATTACTCGGACCAGTTGTACGTCCGCTCGACGGCCTTGTTCCACTCCGCGTACAGCCGTGACCTTTCGGACTCGTCCATCGCCGGTTCCCAGGTTTGGCCGACGGCCCAGTTGTTGCGGATGTCTTCGGTGTCGGCCCAATAACCGATGGCGAGGCCCGCTGCGTATGCAGCACCGAGAGCTGTCGTTTCGTTGACCACCGGGCGGATGACGGGAACTCCGAGGATGTCCGACTGGAACTGCATCAGGGTTTCGTTGACCACCATGCCGCCGTCGACCTTCAGTGCGGACAGTTCGACTCCCGAATCCGCTCGCATGGCGTCGATGACCTCGCGGGTCTGGTATGCCGTCGCCTCGAGCGCTGCGCGGGCCAGGTGTCCCTTGTTGACGAAGCGCGTCAGACCGACGATGACACCCCGGGCATCCGGTCGCCACCGAGGTGCGAACAGCCCGGAGAACGCGGGCACGAAGTAGGCGCCGCCGTTGTCGTCGACACTTGCGGCGAGCGGCTCGATGTCCTTGGCGTTCTGAATGATTCCGAGATTGTCTCGAAGCCACTGGACCAAGGAACCCGTCACGGCGACGGAACCTTCGAGTGCGTACACGGCAGGGGCTTCGCCGAGTTTGTAGCAGACGGTCGTCAGTAGTCCGTGCTTGCTGTGCACCGGCTTCGTGCCAGTATTGAGAAGCATGAAATTGCCGGTGCCGTAGGTGTTCTTGGCTTCACCCTCGGAGAGGCAGGCCTGGCCGAATGTGGCTGCCTGCTGGTCACCGAGGATTCCGGCGACCGGCACACCGGCGAGATTGCCGCGTGGACGTCCTGTGCCGTAGACCTCTGAGGAACTACGGATTTCCGGGAGCATCGACATCGGGATTCCGAAGTCCGCACAGATCGATTCGTCCCACTGGAGGGTCTCGAGATCCATCAGCATCGTGCGTGACGCATTGGTGACATCTGTCACGTGGACGCCCTCGGTCAGGTTCCACACGATCCACGTGTCGACAGTGCCGAAGCACAATTCGCCGGCCTCCGCTTTTGCTTTCGCACCGTCGACGTTGTCGAGAATCCAGCGGATCTTCGGCCCGGCGAAGTAGGTCGAGAGTGGTAGTCCGGTCTTGTCTCGATACTTGTCCGGACCCTCGTCGCCGCCCAGTTCGACACACAGTTGATCCGTGCGCGTGTCCTGCCACACGATCGCGTTGTAGATCGGCTTACCCGTCGAACGTTCCCAAACGACGGTCGTCTCACGCTGATTCGTGATTCCGACGGCAGCGATGTCGGCCCGCGTGAGATCGACCTTCGCGAGAGCGCCGGCCACCACCTCCCGAGTGTTGATCCACAGCGCCACCGGATCGTGCTCGACCCAACCTGCTCGCGGGAAAATCTGCTCGTGTTCTTTCTGCGCAACGCTCACCACGGCGCCGTCGTGATCGAAGATCATGCAGCGGCTCGACGTCGTGCCTTGGTCGATGGCGGCGATGTATTGATTCACTGTGCTCCTAGGTTCGGGCGTGTTCGCAGTAATCCGTGCGCTGTCGCAGTATGTGGATCAAGCTACTAGCCTGTAAACGGATTCGTCGTCGACTTACAGGAGACCGGGTTGAGTAAGCAGCAAGGTGCGCAGTTTCTCGGCCCGCAGCAGCGCGAAGCTGCTTGGGAACAACTTCAGACCGAGCAATTCGACGTCGTCGTGGTGGGCGGTGGTGTCGTCGGTGTCGGAGCGGCCCTCGATGCGGCCACCCGCGGGCTGAAGGTTGCGTTGGTCGAGGCCCGTGACTACGCATCCGGTACGTCCAGTCGCTCGTCGAAGATGTTCCACGGCGGTCTCCGCTATCTCGAGCAACTAGAATTCGGCCTCGTTCGTGAGGCGTTGCGTGAGCGCGAACTCTCGCTGACCACGCTCGCTCCGCACCTGGTCAAGCCGCTGAAGTTTCTGTTCCCCTTGGCTCACCGAGTGTGGGAACGCCCGTACATGGCCGCGGGAATCTTCCTCTACGACCGGATGGGCGGCGCCAAATCGGTCCCCTCCCAGAAGCACTTGACGCGGGCGGGCGCACTGCGCATGTCGCCGAGCCTCAAGCGCAGTTCACTGACCGGTGGCATCCAGTACTACGACACCGTCGTCGACGACGCTCGGCACACCATGACCGTTGCACGGACCGCCGCCCACTACGGCGCGGTTGTCCGAACGTCGACGCAGGTCGTGGGATTTCTGCGTGAAGCGGACCGGGTCTCGGGAGTTCGTGTTCGCGACTGCGAAGATGGCCGTACCGCGGAGGTCAAGGGTCACGTCGTCATCAATGCAACCGGTGTCTGGACGGACGAAATCCAGGCCCTCTCACGTCAGCGCGGACGGTTCCGGGTGCGAGCGTCGAAGGGCGTACACATCGTCGTCCCGCGCGATCGCATCGTCAGTGAAGCCGCCATCATCCTGCGTACCGAGAAATCGGTGCTGTTCGTCATTCCGTGGGGCAGTCACTGGATCATCGGCACCACGGACACCGACTGGAACTTGGATCTCGCTCACCCAGCGGCAACCAAAGCAGATATCGACTACATCCTCGGCCACGTGAACTCCGTTCTGGTCACGCCGCTGACGCACGCCGACATCGACGGTGTCTACGCTGGCCTGCGTCCGCTGCTTGCCGGTGAGAGCGACGAGACGTCGAAGCTCTCGCGCGAGCACGCCGTTGCCCGTGTGGCTCCAGGCCTGGTCGCCATCGCCGGTGGAAAGTACACGACGTATCGGGTCATGGCGGAAGACGCCGTCGATGTCGCAGCAGAAGACATTCCGGCGCGAGTGGCGTCGTCGATCACGGAGAAGGTGCCGCTCGTCGGCGCCGACGGATACTTCGCGTTGATCAATCAGACTGTGCAACTGGGCGAGCAGTACGGCTTGCATCCGTATCGCGTCAAGCACTTGCTCGACCGCTACGGTTCACTCATCACGGAGGTCCTCGAACTCGGCCGACAGACGCCGGAGTTGTTGCAGCCCATCACAGATGCCCCCGATTACCTTCAGGTCGAGGCTGTGTACGCCGCCGCGGCCGAGGGTGCATTGCACCTCGACGACATCCTGGCTCGCCGCATGCGCATCGCAATCGAGTACCCGCATCGTGGTGTCAACTGTGCGCAACAGGTTGCCGGATTGGTTGCCCCGATTCTCGGTTGGGATGCCGCCACCGTCGAGCGCGAGGTCGACACGTACCGAGCGCGCGTCGAAGCGGAGATCGAGTCGCAGACCCAGCCGGACGACGAGTCGGCCGACGCCTTGCGCGCCGCAGCGCCGGAGTCTCGGGCCGAGATCCTCGAACCCGTCGTCGTGGTGCCGGATCGGGTCTGAGTCGCCCGTCGTTTGTTCTCGGTCTGTCGCGGGTAGGCGGATGTCGAATCACCACCCGTGTCAGCACAGACCGGTCGAGCGTCGCCCAGGAGGATCCCAATGTTCGGTAGTCGGTCGAGATCTGCTGAGGAACACATAGCCACTGCTTATCTGGTCACTCACCTGTGCGGAGCGATGGTAGGGCTGCAACTCTCGCGGTCACTCTCGGACTCGTACGGCGCGTGGGCCGACGGTGAGCTGGACTCGTTGCCGGGTGAGCTCGAGTACGAGATCGAGCAGCTGCTGCAACTGATCGAGGACACCCAGGGCATATCTCTGCCGCGGTACTCCAAGATCGACGCGACGGTCAATCGGATCAGGCGCCTCGTCCATGTCGACGCCATCTGGCGCAACCGTCTCGTGAAGCTGGCAACTCTCGAGATCATGCGGACGGCTCTGTGCGGCAAGAGTGCGATGTGGGAGGTCCTGAGAGACATTCCGGCCGGGGAGACGGAGGAGCAGTACCGCGAGCTCAACGACCTGGTGTCCAAGCAGATCACCACCGTCACGGCTCTGCATCACCGCGCGGCTACGGAAGCTTTTCAGGGGACGGACGGGCGGGAATCGGCGAGCGGCGGCGACCCCATCCGCTCGAGTAAGTAAGGTTTGTACCGTTCGGTGAAGAATTCGATGAACGGTAGACCCCGAGGTGTATGGAGATGGCTGAGCGCGACCAAGCACTGACAGAACCCACGGCAGTGTTCGCGGCGTTGGCGGAGATCCTCTACTCCGCCGCAGACAGCGCCGAGGTGTACTCCGCGATCTGTTCGGCGGCTGTCGAGTTGATTCCCGGTTGCGATCACGCAAGCCTGATGCTGCGACGGGGAAACACCAACGTCACGGTAGCGGCAAGCGATGAGATCGCCGAGCATGCAGACGATCTCGAACGTGCGACTGGTGAGGGGCCGTGCATCGACGCCCTCGACACGGAGGCGCCGCAGCTCGAGTCAGATCTTCGCACTCCGAATCAGTGGCCCGAGTTCGCTCGGAAAGTAGTGGCAGAGACACCCATTCGTGGCTCGATGGGGTTCCGACTGATGGTCGATCGTCAGAAGTTCGGTGCCCTCAACCTCTTCTCCGACACTCCGGGAGCATTCACGGAAACTGTTGCCGACCACGCGATCATGTTGGCATCGTTTGCATCCGTGGCCGTCACCGCGCTGAACCGAGGAGAGGATGCCGACTCGCTGCGGCGAGGTCTGGCGAGCAGTCGCGAAATCGGTCAGGCCGTCGGTCTGCTGATGGCATTGCATCGGGTGTCCGACGACGAGGCCTTCGACATTCTGGTGCGAACCTCGCAGAACATGAACGTCAAGATCGCCGAGTTGGCGCGCAAGGTCATCGTCCAGCATCGTTCGACTCTGGACTGAGCGCTTCGTTCGCCCCGGGAGAGCCGAGGAGTTGAGATCGCTTGCGATCCACCGTCTCTCGAAGTGCCGTCACCACCGCTGCGACTTCCGGTCGGCGCAAGGATTCAGAACGAGCCACCAACCAGTACGAAAGTCTGACTTCGATGTGAGCCGGCAGCACGCGAATCAGATCGTCGTGCTGCTCGGCCATGAAGCAGGGGAGCAGGCCGATGCCGGCACCCGCGCGCGTTGCCTCGATGTGGACGAACACGTTGGTGGACGTGACGGCCTCGCGCATGGAAACCGTGAGCTTGCGGGCCAGATCGAGTTCGTCGACCTGCAGCATCGAGTCGATGAAATACACGAGCGAGTGTTCGGCCAGCTCTTCGGCACTTTCGGGCACTGCATTCTGACGTAGATACTCTCGGGAGGCGTACAAACCCAGCGCGTAGTCGGCCAGATGGACGGCCTCGGCGCGGTGAACTTGAGGTTTGCCGACAACAACCTCGATGTCGAGCCCCGAGCGTATCTGCGACGCCTTTCTGGTCGCGACGACTATCTCCACGCTCACGCGAGGATGGCGTCTGCGAACCGCTGCGCCGGCGGGGGCCGCGATGTATGCGCTGAAGCCGTCGGTGGCCGAGACCCGCACGACGCCGTCGAGTTGCTGCTGACCGGTGGAGTCGAGTGCCAGTTCGTTCACCGCGGCCTCGATGCGCTCGGCCGCGCTGAGGGCTTGTCTGCCCAGGTCGGTCAACTCCCAGCCGCCGGACGAGCGGACCAGTACACGGCCGCCGAGGCTCTTCTCGAGCGAGGCGATGCGGCGCGAAATGGTGGTGTGGTTGAGGCCCAGGTCGTCGGCGGCGGTGTTGAAGCGGCCGGTGCGGCCGACCGCGAGAAGCACCAGTAGGTCGTCCGGGCTCAGTCCGAGTGTCATATCTGCATTTTTGCACCTGTATGGTGCGAGATTTGTCATTGTCGTGCCAAGAATCTGCACCGATACTCATCGAGTCACAAAAAATGTGCGAGCGGTCACATTCCTGATCGTGAAGAGCAGGCGAATCGCGAACTGAAGACGAGGGAGTCCACGATGAGCGTCGACAACATGCCGAAACCCGAGAGCCAAGCCCCACCATCGGGGCTGAAGAAGGTGGTCGGCGCCTCGATGGCGGGCACCGTGGTCGAGTGGTACGAGTTCTTTCTGTACGGCACGGCGGCCACTCTGGTCTTCAGCAAAGTCTTCTTTCCTGGCGGCGGCAACGAGCTGGATGCGATCATCGCGGCTTTCATCACCTACGCCGTCGGATTCGCCGCCCGGCCACTCGGCGGAATCGTCTTCGGATATTTCGGAGACAAGTTCGGCCGGAAGCAGTTGTTGCAGTTCAGTTTGCTGCTGGTCGGTGCCGCGACCTTCCTGATGGGCTGTCTACCGACATACGGTCAGATCGGCTACTGGGCGCCGGCACTGCTGGTCACGCTGCGCTTCATCCAAGGATTTGCTGTCGGCGGCGAATGGGGTGGGGCGGTACTCCTTGTCGCCGAGCACAGCCCGAATCGATCTCGCGGGTTCTGGTCGTCCTGGCCTCAGGCCGGCGTGCCGATGGGCAACCTGGTGGCCACTGTCGTGCTGTTGATCCTGACGTCGACGCTCTCGGACGAATCCTTCATGAGTTGGGGCTGGCGCGTTGCCTTCTGGCTCTCCGCGGTGATCGTTCTGGTCGGGTACTACGTTCGGACCAAGGTCACCGACGCTCCCATTTTCATTGCGGCGCAGAAGGAAGCAGAACTGGTCAAGGCAACCTCGTACAGCGTTTTCGAGGTGGTCAAGCGTTACCCGCGCGGAGTGTTGACCGCGATGGGCCTGCGTTTCGCCGAAAACGTCATGTACTACCTCGTGGTGACCTTCTCTATCACCTACCTCAAGGTCGTCGTTCATGCGGACACGGCGCACATCCTCTGGTGGATGCTGATGGCACATGCCGTGCACTTCGCAGTGATTCCGTTGGTAGGCAAACTGTCCGACACGATCGGTCGACGCCCGGTGTACATGATCGGCGCCGTCACCGCTGGAACATGGGGATTTTTCGCCTTTCCGATGATGAACAGCGGGCACAATGCAGTCATCTTGTCGGCAATCATCATCGGGCTTGTGTTCCACGCGTTCATGTACGCCGGCCAACCCGCGATCATGGCCGAGATGTTCCCGACCCGGATGCGCTATTCCGGTGTCTCCCTGGGATATCAGGTCACGTCGATCGTGGCAGGTTCACTTGCTCCGATCATCGCGACCGGACTGCTGAGCAAGTTCGACTCCTCGGTCCCCATCGCGATCTATCTCCTGCTGGCATCCCTGGTCACTATCGTCGCAGTCGTTTTCGCGCGGGAGACCAAGGGAATCTCGCTCGAGTCCGTCGATGCTGCCGACGCACGAGTGCTCGCCGACGAGCGGGCCGGTGTTTCCGCATGACGCTCTCCGGCAAAACGGCACTGGTCACCGGTGGTGCCAGCGGTATCGGCGAGGCGTGTGCTCGACTCCTTGCCGCCCGCGGCGCCCACGTCACCGTCGCTGATCTCGACGACGTCGCTGCGAAGGCGCTGGCCGACGAGATCGACGGCACTGCGTGGGCCGTCGATCTCCTCGACACCGACCAACTCGTGGATCTGGCACTCGAGACGGACGTACTTGTCAACAACGCCGGCATTCAACGGGTCAGTCCCATCGAGGATTTCGACGTCGAGGACTTCCGGAAGATTCAACGCCTCATGGTCGAAGCGCCGTTCCTCCTGGTCAGAGCGGCCCTGCCGTACATGTACCGCAAAGGATTCGGGCGCATCGTCAACATTTCCTCGGTCCACGGGCTCCGCGCTTCGGCATTCAAGAGTGCGTACGTCACGGCAAAGCACGGACTCGAAGGCCTGTCGAAAGTTGTTGCGCTCGAGGGTGCCCCACACGGTGTCACCAGTAACTGTGTCAATCCGGGCTACGTCCTGACACCACTCGTGCGATCCCAGATCTCCGACCAGGCAAAGGTTCACGGAATCAGTGAATCCGAGGTTGTCGAGAAGGTGATGCTCACTGAGAGCGCGATCAAACGGATGGTCGAGCCCGCAGAAGTGGCATCGCTGGTGGGGTGGCTGGCATCGACCGAGGCGTCGATGGTGACGGGGGCTTCGTACACCATCGACGGCGGGTGGAGCGCCAGCTAGATCACTGGGGCTGCTTTGTTGTTCAAGCTGCCGGGTTCAGGCTTCGGGAATCTCGATTCCGAACCTCTCGCGGGTGATGACCTCGGGTTCGGGACCGCCGCGAACTCCGGTGTCGAGTGCGTCGATTGCGGAGAGTTCTTCGGCGGTGAGTTCGAAGTCGAACACGTCGAAGTTCTCCGCGATCCGCGAGGGAGTCACCGACTTGGGGATCACCTGGCGGCCCTGCTGGAGGTGCCAGCGCAGCATCACCTGTGCAGGCGACTTGCCGTGAGCGGTCGCGATGGCGCCGATGGTGGCGTCCTCGAGGGTCGAGCCGTGGGAGCCGTCGCGGTAGAACGTGATTCCGCCGATCGGTGACCATGCCTGAGACAGAATCCCGTGATCGGCGTCGGCCTCGAGCAAAGTCGACTGCCTGAAGTACGGATGAACCTCGATCTGGTTGACCGCCGGCACCACGGACGTTGCGTCCAGGAGTCGGGTGAGGTGATCCGGCATGAAGTTACTGACTCCGATGGCGCGGACCTTGCCGTCGGCCAGAAGCGTTTCCAACGCCCTGTACGCGTCGATCGTGCGCTCGAACTCGCTCGGCAACGCCTGGTGGAGGATCAGGAGGTCGAGTTGTTCGACACCGAGTTTGCCTGCGCTCTTGTCGAAGGCATGCAGAGTCTCGTCGTATCCGTAGTCGGTGATCCAGACCTTCGACTCGACGAAGATGTCCGCGCGATCGAGTCCGGATCGCCGGATCGCCTCACCGACGCCCTTCTCGTTGCCGTAGGCCGCCGCAGTGTCGATATGGCGATAACCCGTCGACAGCGCGGACTCGACGGCGGCGACTGTTTCGTCCGGCGGCGTCTGGTACACGCCGAAACCCAGCGCGGGGATGTCGACGCCGTTGTTCAGTTTCAGACTCGGGATGCTCATGTCGTCCACGGTAGCGGCGGCCGGGGGTTCGGCGGGAGTGACTGCTCAGCCGGGTAACGGCAGTACCTCCCTCGACCGGCAGTACTTCAGCTCGGTTGGCAGGTGCCGCCGATGGGTAAAGCCAGCGCTCGTTCGCCTACCCAGCGGCCGATGTCGCTGAGCATCGCAGTACCGTCGGCGAAAGTGCCCGAGTCCGGCTTGGCTGCGATGGCGACAGCGAGTTGTCCGGTGCCGCTGCTGATGATCCCGAATTGGCGGACCAGATAGCCGCCGTCGTCGTCCGGCCCCCACCCACCTTTGAATCGAGCGGCTTTGATCACTCCCAGGCCCCACTGTTGGTCGGGGCTGATGCTGCCCATGAGCCCGAAGACTTCGGTGGCGTCGCTCCGGCATGGCAGGGTGGCGGCGAATTGCGCTTGGACGGCAAGTGGCCATTGTGTTTGACCGAACGAGCTGAATTCTGGTCGTAGCGTGCGTGATTCCACGGTGGTGGACATATCGCCGGAGGCCACGAGGACTGACTCGACCTTCGCTGCGGCAGTGGTCGGATCGCCGAGGCCTCGCCACAGTTCTTCGGCTGATTCGTTGTCGGAGGTGGTGATCGCCTGCTTGACCGTTGTGAGTTCTGTGTTGTCGGTTTCGTGGAGGGCTGCGATGGACAGTGGGACTTTGATGGTGGACCAGGCGACTCCGTTCTGCCACTCGCCGGCAACGAGTGACTGACCTCCGCCGACGGGCACGAGTGCGACACCCACGGCGCCGCCGAGGGTGTTGCCCAGGGCCTCGAATCCGGCGAGCGGGCCGACACCGTTGCCCGGGGCGGCAGGAGTCTCTGTCGGCTCCGGTGGAACGACGACGATCTCGGTGATCGTCTCGACCTTCTCCGACGACTCGTCTCGCGTCGGAATCGTGCAGCCCGCGAGGGCTGCTGCAGAAGCAGTGGCGAGTGCAACCGCCAGGAGTCGTCGGCGCGTCCCGCTACGAGCCTCGACGCACTGCTCAATAGACATAGACCACCGCGTTGTTTCCGCCGGTACACGTGACGACTTTGTTGCCGGCGCAGTTCATCGAGTACCGAGTTCCCGTGACCGGACTGACCGCGCTGATGGAGCCAGGGCCGCCGCGTCGACCCTGGCTCACGTACTGGTAGCGCACTTCTTCGGCGAACTCACAAGACGTCACGCTGGTGCCGACGGCGGACGTCGTGAATTCGTTGTTCGAGAACACCGATCCACAACGCGCTGCGCTGGCAGGGACCGACTCGTTGGGCGCGGGTGTGACGACGCCGTTCTGCGGCGCGGCCGCAGGTGAGGTGATCACCACGGTTTCCGTGCGTGCGGTGTTCTCGTCGGAATTGTCGTTCAAGACGAGAGGGAGAACCCATACGTAGACCACGACGGCGACGAGTGCGACTGTGACAACTCCCAGTAGGACCCACAGCCATGCATACGATTTCGGCGGGCGGGGAGGCATCGGCGAATATCCAGTGCCTTGACCGTATGGGGGCCGGGGCGGGGTGTAAGCAGGCTGATGTCCCGAGTACGGAGCCTGACCGGGTGTGATGCCCGGCGGCGGAGGAGGGGCGGAGGGAGAGGCGTCGTGTGGTTGGGGTCGTTGTTCCAGGGATACGGCGACTGTGGTGTTGTCATTGCGGGCTGCTCCTCTGCCTACTTGATAGAAGTGGGCCGAGTTAGTCGTCGATCACCGCACATCGAAATTACCGATTGTTAGGTTTCTGCGAATTGCCCGTCTTAGTTATATACGACCGGTCTGACTTCTTTTGCACTTGTGGCTCGTCAATGAGTGAGCACTATCTTCAACCCGACTATGAGGGTGGCGACGGCAGCGAGGCCGAAGGCTGCCAGATGTGTGTTCGTACTGACTTTCTCGCCGTGCAGTCGGCTGATCACGTAACTGGTGGAACCGATCCGCAGGATCAAGACGATTTCCGCGATCAACTGCGCCGTCCGTGGTTCCAGGAAGTTGAACCACGCCGTCGCGAGAATGACGACAGGAACAACCGCAGAGGTGAGGATCGGGACGGAATCGCGAAGAGAGTCGATTCTCTCCGCGGTCGTCAGTCGGCGATCGTTGCGAATGCTCTCGCCGACGCCCTCGGCAAATGTGTGGGCGATGTATGTCGACAATGCCGTGCCGACCACAATCGCGGCGCCGAGCGATTCCTGAGATTTCGTCACCGGTATGAGTGCGGCGAGGACAAGAATGTTGCCGTAGATGTACGCGGTGGTCCTCGCCGCCACACGTTCTTGTCCCAGCGGCGCACCGTGAGACGTGATCGGACGGTTCAGCAGGGTTCGCAGGTCCCACTCCATGTTCAGAGCATGGCAGATCAGACCCTGGGGCTGTAGTGCATCGGGTTATCTCGCTGCTCGAGCGGGGGCAGGTTGCGCGCCGGTGTGTGGACCAGTGGTGCATCGGCGGGGATTCGGCCGTCAGCTCGATCCCATCCCGCGCGAGCACGTGGCTGATACCGGTATCGCCACGGCACCAGACGGAAGACGGCGTTGACGGTGCGGCCGACAGCGTTGTGAATTTTCTGATCGCGACTGGTCCACGAGTAGCCGAGTAGGTCTCGAACCGGTTGGTCGTACATTCCGACCGTCAGCCACACGAATCCGCGGGCGAGGGGGATTCGGGCGAGCCGCCACAACGGATCGGGTAGCCACGTCATGTACGGGGGCTTGCCGAGTCCCGACAGGTCGAGGACGTCGCGGGTCGCCTTGTTGTCTTCGAGTACGTTGCGGCACATGTGGTCCCAGTACTCCTGAAATGCTTCCCAGGTCTCGGGAACAGGGCGCATGCTCATCCCGTACAGGCGGTACCACTGAATGTGCTCGGTGAAGAGCTGACGTTTCTGGGCCTCGGTCAAGCCACCGGAGAAGTTCTCGGCAGTGACGATGGTGCCCATGAAGAATGTTGCGTGCGCCCAGTAGAAGGTGTCGGGATCAAGTGCGTGGTACCGGCGTCCCAGCTTGTCGACGCCCTTGATTCGTGTGTGATAGCCGCGGACTTCTTCGGCTGTCTGCTGCGCGCGATCGCCGTCGAAGACCACGCCTGCAATGGGATACAGCGAGCGGTACAGCCGTTCCCACCGCTCGTCGAAGAATTGCGAATGCTCCTCGACTCCGGCGCCGAGGCCGGGGTGCATGTTCTGCATCGAACCGGCCCAGACGCCTTGCAGCATCCCGCGCCAGTCGCCGAAATACTTCCACGTCAGGGAATCCGGACCGAGGGGAACCGGGGTGCTGCTGTCGTCAAGTTGACTACGCATGTTGTCAGATTAGGATCGACAACAGCGGTAGTCAAGGATCGAATGCCGGGTGCATTGAAGATCAAGTGTCGGCGAAGTGGGGAAGTTGTGAGCATCGAAGAACGCAGGGCCACTCGAAAGGCGACGTTGTTCGACGTCGGAGTGACACTGCTCGGTGCGGTCGACGGTCCGGCCGTCAACGTGCGTGCGGTCTGCAAGGCTGCCGGTCTGACCGAGCGGTACTTCTACGAAAGCTTCACCGATCGCGATCAGTACGTTGTCGCGGTCCACACGTTTGTCGCCGAGCGCGCGCAGTCGGCGCTTGCGTCGGCAGTGGAGTCGGAGACGACATCCGAGGCCGTCGCCACCGCTGCGGTCGACGCTTTCGTCAAGCTCATGGTCGACGATCCGGCGATGGGGAGAGTGCTCCTGATCGCCCCGCTGTCGGAACCCGTCCTGAGCGGCCGCGGTATCGAATCGATGCCGGCGTTCGTCGACCTGGTGTACGACCAGTTGTCCGAGATCGCTGATCCCGTGGACAAGCAACTGGTGGCAGTCGGACTGGTCGGGGCGTTGTTCACACTGTTCATCGGTTATCTGGACGGCACGATCGCCGTGGACCGTGATCGATTTGTCCGCCACTGCGTCAGGCTGCTGATCAACGCTAACCAGGCGTGAAGGGCTGGCAGGCCGGGCAGAAGAAGATATTTCGCTCGGTGAGCTGATCCGGTCCGAGGGTGTCTTCTCTGATGCGAGTTCCGCAACGGCGGCATGGTTTTCCGCGTCTGCCGTACACCCATGTCTGCCTACCGGGGCGGGTGTCGCCGGTGGTGACCCGGATGCGACGTGACTTGTTGACGTTGATGGTGCGAAAAGACAGATCCACTATCGCGTCGAGATTCCCCGCGAGATGTGTCGGCGTTTTCGGGTGAATACCTCGTAGGAAGCAGATCTCGTTTCGGTACACGTTGCCCAGTCCGGCCATCACCCGCTGATCCAGGAGCGCGATTCCGATCGGTACGGAGTCGGCGGCCCGTAGATTTCGGGCGGCCACGGAACTGTCCCAATCGGTCCCGAGCAGATCCGGTCCGAGATGTCCGACGGCCTCCTGTTCCTGCCCGAGTTCGAGGATCTCGGTGATTCCCAGTGAAAAGCCAACTGCTACAGAGTCTTCGGTGGCCAAGATGATGCGCGCTTGATGGGCGGGTCGGCGCCAGCGCTCGCCGGGGCGATAAATCTGCCACTGACCTTCCATCTTCAGATGCGTGTGAATGGACGCTTCGCCCACTCGGATCAGGAGATGTTTTCCGCGGCTGGCGACGGAATCCACGCGGTGGCCCGAGAGATCAACCGTGGCGTAACGAGGAACGCGGACGTCGCAGGTGGTGAGTACCTTCTCGGCCAGGGCAGCGCGCAGTTCATTGGCGGCCCGCCACACGGTATCGCCCTCAGGCATGGTCGCCGCACCCACACTTCAGGATCTCAACTTCCACGATCTCAATCATCATGACCCCAATCCTCATGACCGCAACCGGAATCCGCGAGGGGTGGCCGCGAAGCCGGCTTCGACCAGGACCGGAGCAAAATCGTTGCCGTGGATGGTCTCTCCGTCGACCTTCTCCACTACCAACTTGTCGATGGCGCGAGAAGTCACCTTCTGAGCAAGTGACAGTGCTGCCAGGCGCAACGTTCCGCCGTCGTCGGTGAATGTCAGGATCGTGCGACCGCCGCGCTCGACGAACAGAACCAACTCACCCTCCACCAGAACTACCAGTGCGCCGGCTTTTCGTCCGGGTCGGTGTCCTGGTGACTCTTCGCCCCCCGACGCCGGCCACGGCAGCGCCGCGCCGTACGGGTTTGCCGGGTCGCACGCCGCGAGAGTGACTGCAGCCGAGGAGGTGTGGCGCCCCTCGATGGAATCACCGAACGTCCGCAAGCGGTCCACCACGGGAGGCGTGGAGAATTGAGCGCCGCCCAGGGTGTCCACGAAGTATCCGCGTCGAGCGCGCCCGTTGTCCTCGAACGTGCTCAGTACCTTGTAGATCAACGCGAAACCGCCCGGCACGTTCTCGCTCATCACCGAACCGCGGGTGACGACGCCGTATCGTTCGAGCAGCAGATCAGCCGTGGCGTGCGCCCGGATAGTGGGGTCAGGTTCGATACCTGGCAGCTGGAACCACCGACCGGAGGCAGTTGCCGGTCCCGTGCGCGCGGGCGTGGAAGCGCGGGCCATTCCGCGGTACGGACGGGCCCGCGGAACACGGCGAGGCGATCGGTGACTGGTTGTTGTTCTGGTGGTGTCGGAGAGAAGTGCGCGCAGCGGTGCAACGGTGTCGTTACCGATGTGTCCGAGCCACACCAACTCCCACAGTGCCGTCGTCACCGCACTGTCGACCGTGTCCGCAGCCGACTCCGTAGTTCGCAACGCGTCGACCAACTGGCGGAAGAAGTAGGCACCGCCGCCGGACAGCAGGTCGAGGATGCGCTTCTGCAATTCCGAGACGTCGGTGTCGGCGGGCGAATTGAGCGTGATCGGTGCCAGGTCGGCGGGGTGCAGCACTACCCACCCGTCCTTGCCCGAGATAGCTCCCGATCCGGACCACAGGACTTCACCCGTCGACGTGAGTTCGTCCAACATCGCGGGAGAGTAGTCGGCAACTCGGCTCGGCAGGATCAACGATTCGAGAGCGGACGCCGGAATCGGGACGCCGGCAAGTTGATCGACCACCGTTGCAACACCGTCGATTCCTCGCAGCGTGCCGCCCACGTGCTGCCAACTGGGAAGGAATCGCCCGAGGGTCGCGGTGCTGACCGGCTCGACCTCCTGCCGTGCCGCGGCGAGCGAGCGACGCCGCAAGCGACGCAGGACCTCGGCGTCGCACCATTCGCTTCCGGTTGCAGACGGGCGGAATTCACCTTCCAGGACCCGCTTTTCGAGCGCGAGCCGACCGAGAACGTCACGCGCGACTGATACTCCGAGACCGAAGCGTGCAGCCGCGTCGGCGAGAGTGAAGGGACCGTGGGTGCGGGCGTACCGGCTCAGGAGGTCGTCGAGTGGTTGATCGACCGGCTCGATGAACGCGGCCGGAACGCCGATGGGTAGGGGAACGCCGAGTCCATCGCGAAGCCGCGCTGCATCTTCGACGACGGTCCACCAGCTCTCGCCCGCATACGAGACGTGGAGGGCGCGTTTGTCCGTAACCAACTTCTCGAGCCATGAGACCGGGTCCTCGAGACAGCGTTCGGTGACTTCTTCGGTGGTCAGCGGGCCGAGCATGCGGAGGAGGTCGGCAACACCCTCGAGGTCTTTGGCCTTTCGGTCAGGGACGAGCCGTTGCAGTTCACGTTCGGCCTGCTCGATCACTCCGGCGTCGAGGAGCTCGCGCAGTTCGACGCGGCCGAGGAGTTCGGCCAACAGCGTGGAGTCCAAGGACAAAGCGGCGGCGCGTCGCTCGGCGAGGGGGCTGTCGCCCTCGTACATGAACGCACCCACGTAGTTGAACAGGAGCGCACTGGCGAACGGAGACGGAGAGGCCGTCTCCACCTCGACGATTCGAATCTGCCTTTTCTCGATCTTGCCGAACAATTCCTTCAGTGCAGGCAGGTCGTAAACGTCCTGCAAGCACTCGCGTACGGTCTCGAGCAGGATCGGGAAGGTCGGGAACTTGCGGGCGACGTCCAGCAGTTGCGCCGACCGCTGACGCTGCTGCCACAGTGGTGCACGTTTTCCGGGATTGCGGCGGGGGAGAAGCAGTGCGCGGGCGGCACATTCGCGGAATCGGGAAGCGAAGAGCGCGGAGCCGCCCACCTCTTGGGTGACCAGATCTTCGATGTCCTCGACGTCGAAGGTGAACAGTTCGGCGCCGGGAGGTTCGTTCTCGGTGTCGGGGAGACGGATGATGATGCCGTCGTCGGAGGCCGTCGGACTGGAATCGACGCCGTATCGTTCCTGCAGGCGCGCCCCGATGGCGAGGGCCCACGGTGCGTGAACCCGTTGGCCGTACGGGGAATGCAGCACCAGACGCCAGTCACCGAGTTCGTCGCGGAAGCGTTCGACCACCAGGGTTCGATCCGACGGCACCTGCCCGGTGGCATTTTTCTGCTCACCGACGAGTTGGATCAGATTGGTTGTGGCGTTGTGATCGAGCCCGCCCACGCGACAACGCTCGACGACGTCGGCTTCGTTACCCAGCGCGGTCTCTCGAACGAATTGTCCCAACGCCTGTCCGAGTTCGGCGGGGCGACCGAGTCCGTCGCCGTGCCAGAAGGGCAAACGACCCGGCATGCCGTAGGCGGGGCTGACCAGAACCCGATCGAAGGTGATCTCCTCGATCCGCCAACTGGTGGCGCCGAGCGCAAAGACGTCGCCGACCCGGGATTCGTAGACCATTTCCTCGTCGAGTTCGCCGACGCGGGACGCTTTCTCGCCAACCATGTAGACGGTGAAGAGGCCGCGGTCGGGGATTGCGCCGCCGGAAGTGACGGCCAAACGCTGCGAACCCGGGCGGCCCGTGAGCGTGTTGGACTCACGATCCCAGACAAGGCGAGGACGTAATTCGGCGAACTCGTCCGAGGGGTACCGCCCCGCCAGCAAGTCCAGAGTCGATTCGTACGCCGAACGGGGAAGCGTTGCAAAGGAACCGCTTCGGCGCACCGTCTCGAACCAGTCGTCGACGTCGATCGGTTCGAGAGCGGTGGCCGCAACAGTTTGCTGAGCGAGGATGTCGAGGGGATTGGCCGGAACGGCCATCGCTTCGATCTTGCCTTCGACCATGCGCTCGACCGTCACCGCGCAATGAATAAGGTCGGTGCGATGCTTGGGGAAGACGACGCCTCGCGATATCTCACCGACCTGGTGGCCGGCGCGGCCGACACGTTGCAGGCCGCTGGCAACCGAAGGCGGTGCCTCCACCTGGATGACCAAGTCGACGGCGCCCATGTCGATTCCGAGTTCGAGGCTGCTGGTGGCGACGACGCATCGCAATCGACCCGATTTGAGGTCGTCTTCGATGAGGGCTCGCTGGTCTTTGCTGACCGATCCGTGGTGGGCGCGAGCAAGGAGGGGTTCTGCGCCGTAGTTGACCTCGGTGGGAGCCCCGATCTGCGCGGGCGGGCGAGATGTTTTCTCGACGGCCAGACCGATGCGTTCTGCATGAATCTCGTTGAGCCTGGCTGTCAATCGTTCCGCGAGGCGGCGAGAGTTGGCGAACACGATGGACGATCGGTGGTCGAGAACGAGGTCGACGATCTGTTCCTCGACGTGGGGCCAGATCGAACCGGCTTGCGGGGTGGGAGATTCGGAACCGTCGTCCGGCGTCGCGATCCCCAGTTCGGTCATGTCCTCGACGGGAACACGGACCGTGAGGTCGAAGGTCTTGGCGGCAGGCGGTGCCACGATCCGGATGGGTGCCGAACCGGCGAGGAACCGCCCGATCTCCTCGTGCGGACGGACAGTGGCCGACAATCCGATGCGTTGCGCCGGACGCTCGAGCAAGCCGTCCAGGCGTTCCAGTGAGAGCGCGAGGTGAGAGCCGCGCTTGGTGCCCGCCACCGCGTGAACCTCGTCGACGATCACGGTGTCGACACCGACCAGTGTTTCCCGGGCAGCGGAGGTGAGCATCAGGAACAACGACTCAGGCGTGGTGATCAGGATGTCCGGGGGTCGTTTGATCAACGAGCGCCGATCGGCCTGGGACGTATCACCGGAACGGACACCGACGGTGATCTCGGGCGGAGTGAGGCCTAGACGCTTCGCCGTCTGCGTGATGCCGACCAGCGGCGCGCGAAGGTTCCGCTCGACGTCCACACCCAGCGCTTTGAGCGGCGATATGTAGAGGACTTTGGTGGCGCGTTCGCCTTCGTCCTTGGCGGCGAGTTGATCGAGGGCCCACAGGAACGCCGACAATGTCTTGCCGGAGCCGGTGGGTGCGACGACAAGTGTGTGAGAGCCACTCGCGATGGATTCCCAGGCGCCGAGCTGCGCAGCAGTCGGAGCGCTGAAAGCGCCGCCGAACCACTCGCGTGTGGCGGGTGAGAACCTACCGAGGACGTTGGTCACGACCACCATATTGCACCTTCCCACCGACAGCGTGTTCGTGCCTGCAGCCGAAGTGCAGAGCATACTATTTGCCCTGTTATAGCGATTCTCTTGTTATCGAGAAGGCGAGTGCCTGATGGAAGCAGTCAAGATTGTCCTCGAGCTGGCGGTAGTGCTCGGGGCGATTGTCATGGGTACCAGATCGAGCGGTGTCGCTCTCGGTCTGTGGGGCGGCGCAGGTGTTGCCGTCCTCGTGTTCGTCTTCGGAGAGGATGTCGGCAGTCCGCCGGTCGACGCTCTCCTCATCGTCCTGTCCGTCGTCCTCGCGTCGTCGATGATGCAGGCGGCCGGTGGTATCGACTGGATGGTCACCATCGCGGCCAAGTTGATCGAATCTCGCCCGAAACAGATCACGCTGATCGCGCCGTTGGTGTCATTCCTGTTCTCGGTCGGTGCCGGCACGTCCAACATCCTCTACCCGCTGCTCCCCGTCATCTACGACGTCTCGTACAAGAACGGTGTGCGGCCGTCACGACCGCTGTCGCTGTCAGTTGTCTCGACCGGTGTGGCGCTGGCGTGTAGTCCGGTGTCCGCGGCAATGGCGGCAATGGTCACGCTGACCGACGTGCCGCCCTACGATTTCGAACTCATCGACATCATCAAGATCACCTTCCCGGCTGCTGTTGTCGGCATCGTCCTTTCCTCAATCGCGGTCAACCGACTCGGCAAAGATCTCGACGACGACCCGGAGATACAGGCGAAGATGAAGTCGGGCGAATTGGCCGGACCTGGTGCAGCCTCCAAGACCGAACTCGTCTCGACGAAGACCGGACGAAACGCGGCACTGATCTTCCTGGCCGGCGTCCTGGCTATCGTGATCTTCGGCCTGTTCAAGGGGATTCGTCCCGAAGCTGCCGACGGTACTCCGATGGGGATGACACCGATCATCGAAATGCTGATGTTCGTCGTGGGTACGTTGATCCTGCTGGTGTGCCGCCCGAATGTCGCCGACGTGCCGTCGTCGACGGTGTTCCGTGCCGGTATGGTCTCGGCCATCGCGCTGTTCGGTCTGGCATGGCTGACGGACACGTTCATCAGCGCCCATTCCGAGCTGATCACGAGCACCGTCGGCGACTGGGTCAACGCCGCGCCGTGGATCTTCGCGCTCGGTGTCTTCCTGGTCTGTGTACTGACGACCAGTCAGTCGACCGCTACGAGGACCATCGTGCCGATCGGTCTCGCTGCCGGGATTGCACCCGGTCTGGTGAGCGGAATGTGGGCCGGAGCGTTTGCCGGCGTCTATCTGTTGCCGACAAACGGTTCGCAGATCGCGGCTGCGAACTTCGACCTCTCGGGCAGCACGAAGCTCGGTTCCAAGCTCGTCGACCACTCGTTCTTCCTGCCGACCATCATCTTGGCCGTCACGACGATTGCGGCCGGCGCGTTGTTCGGAGTGGTGCTCGGTTGAGTATTGCGGCTGAGTCAGCCCTGAGTGACAGCGCTGAGTCAGCTGTTGCGGTAGTGGTCCCAGCTCGCCTTGCACGCGTGGGCGAGCTGGTCCACCCGTTCGGCGTCGGGTGTAGGCCAGTCGACGCCGGGTTCCATGATGTAGGCGGCCAGCTCGTCTCCCAATAGGAATTCTCGTTTGAATTCGGCCTGAACCGCGCTCAACGTGATCCCGGCTTCGGCGGCGCGGGCGCTCAATTCGGCGAATCTGGCTCCGGCTCGAATGATTTCGAAACTGCCGAGGTACGGCTGATTGAGAGCGACGGCATCCGGATCGTCGACCTGAAATCCCTTGCGATGTGAGATCGCAAGTGTGCGTATGAGCTCCGGATCCATCGTCACGGGATTGTCGCCGCGTCGATTGCCGTCGTGGTCGCCACGATTGGAGAGCGCGACGACGTCGGGGAGCCGATCTGCTTCCGGCCGTTCGACATTGACGGCGCCGTCCTGCCGGGTGGTGTGGTTCATCGTGTCGTGGAACGACAAGGTCGTGAACGATCGACCGAGTTCGAAGCTCTTCGCCACCATGGCTTCGATCAGTGCGTCGCGAGTTCTCTCGTAGACGCCCAAACCGTGTTCAGCTGTCTCGGTGAAGGTCTCGGCGAGGTCCTTCCAACCCGCGTCGTCGGTAGGCTCGAGCAGCAGGGGGTAGAACGAGAAGGTGACAGGGCGAACTGCGTCGACACCGGCGAGGTCCGCTTTGTTGCCGGCACCGGCCTCGTGGACGCGGGCGAAGGCCTCGCGCAGTGACGCTTCCAGGTTTTCGGGCTTCGCACGGTTGGGATCGCGAATCATGCGAGGGTGCGGATTCTCGACGTACACGATGCGCGAATCGATTTCGGCCCAACGGCGCACGATGGGACTGGTGGACATGTCGGTGAAGTCGAACTGCAGCCGCTGTGTGAACTCGGGTGCGAGAAAGCGTGAGAGTTCTGCTGGAATCGCGGAACCCGAGTGTGGGCAACTGACAAGAAGGTCGGCGTCGGCGATGGCGTCGTCGAGACTGCGGGAGTCACGATCGGCATAGAACGTCAGGTCCTCCGCCGTGAACACGGTTCCGGCCGGGATGAGTACTGGTTCTCCACTGGTCATGAATCCCAGCGTAATCGAGTACAACCGTGCGTACTCAGTATCCGGTGAGTCGTTCCACGAGAGCCGTTTTGATCTCCGGGCGACCAGCCGCGACAAGAGTGAAGGTGGCTTCACGCATGAGCCGCTCGGGGGTGTTGCTGCCGACCAGAGCGCGGCTTCCGGTCGCAGTCACGAGTGCGGCCGACGCGCGTATCGCAAGTTCCGACGCTCGGGCGCGGGCGGCCGACATGTCGCCGCCGTCGCGCAGTGCTGCATCGAGATCGGCGCGCGCCCGGGTGGCTTGTTCCTCGAACGCGTCGGTGTCGACTCCCAGATCCGCGAGTTCGGTGACAGCACGGCGGGTGATGCCCATGGCCATCGCGCCGTTGAGCCACAAGCCGGGGAGTTGGGTGCTCTGGAATTGTTCGTCGCTGACGACAGCACAGACGTCGGTATCGGGAATTTCGAAAGCGTCGAACACGATTCGGACGGTGTTGCTTCCGCGCGCCGCGATCAGTGGAAGCTCCTCGATCGTCAGACCCGGGGCCTCGCCCACCGGTACGACGGAATGAACGATGGAATTGTCGAACTCGTCGCGCGCCGACACCAAGAGAACATCGACGATGCCCCAACCGGTGACGAAGGGGGCGATCCCGTCGAGGACGTAGCCGTCGTTCACCCGCTTCGCCCACAGGAGCGGTGGGCGGGGGATGGCGCCGGCATAGGCAACCCCACCGCGAATCATGCCGGAAACCAGACCGTCCCAGTATTGTTCGCGCAGAGGTGCATTGGGACTCGCCGCCAGGGCTCCGACGACGCCGTGATGCTGCATCCAGGTGAACGTCGTCGCGAGGCAACCGCCGCACAAGGTTTCGAGGACCTCGACCAGTTCTTCGCTGCTGGGGCCACCCTCACCGAGGGCGGCGATGCCGTAGAAGCCGTCGGCGGCGAGCGCGTCGAAATGGCTGCTGGGGATTTCTCCGTCGGCGTCGACGCTGTCGGCGACGGGAAACAGAACGGTATCGGCGATTTCGCGCGCAAGTTCCGGCCACATGGTCACGCTGTCAGGGTAAGCCGTGAGCGGGGGGTTGTGGTGTGGAACTACAGCCGCGCATCTAGAACGAGGGCGGCGAACTCACGATGAGGAACCTCGCGACCGCATCGGTGCGATTGAACCACCGGTGCGGGATGGTCGAGGTGTAGAGGAGGGTGTCGCCTACGTGAAGAACGTGATGCTCGTCCAGTCCCACCTCGACCTCGACAGATCCTTCGAGAACATGAATGAACTCTTCGCCGGCGTGCTCGGTGTGCTCACCTGCCTCGGAATGAGGTGCTGCCGTGATCTCGTTGGGTTCCATGGTCCGTGAGCCGGTGGAGCAGAATCGAATCACCGAATCGTGTGCCAGTTCGAAGGTTCGCCCCTCGCCGGCGCGGACGAGGCTGGACGGAGTTCGCTCACCCTGTGCCAAGAGTGCGTGCGCCGTGGTGCCGAGCGATTGCGCGAGGCGATGAAGGTTCATGACACTGGGTACTGCGTGGCCGTTTTCGGTCTGGCTCAGGAAGGGCTGGGACAAGCCCGACTTCACGGCAACCTCGCGCAACGTCAGTCCGGCTTCTTTTCGCGCCGTCCGCACGGCAGCCCCGATTGCGGTCGCTATCGCCTTCTGGTCGTCGTCCATGTGCCGAAGATAGCAGTGATCTGGTGAAAGTTTTGATTACACAGACGAAACAAATTCGACCACGGTAAGAAATTATCGACGTGCTGAATAGTCCCGTACACGAAACACTTCCAGCTTCGGACGGAGATCGGCGCATGGCCATCCATCCTGTCGACCAGCGGCTCCCATTTGCCCGCCAGTCTGCTTTTGCTCTTCAGCACGTCCTCATCATGTACACCGGCTGCATCACGGTTCCGCTGGTTTTCGGTGCCGCCGTAGGGCTGGACCGCAGCACAGTCGCGATGCTGATCAGCGCGGACTTGCTCGTTGCAGGCATCATCACGATCATTCAGAGCCTGGGCGTCGGGAAGGTCGCCGGTGTCCGGCTGCCGATCGTCTGCGGGGCGACCTTCGCCGGGCTGACGCCGATGATTCTGATCGCCAAGGAGTACGGCCTGCAGGCGGTGTACGGGTCCATGCTGGTCGGTGGCGTAGTCGGCATTGCGTTGGCCGTGCCGTTCGCCAAGATCGTCCGATACTTCCCACCCCTGGTTACCGGCGTCGTCCTCACAGTGATCGGCATCTCGTTGATCGGTGTCGCAGGAGGACTGATCGTCGGAAACGACCCCACCTCCCCGTCGTTCGCCGACCCGAAGAATCTGGCGCTGGCTGCCGCAGTCGTTGTGGTCGCGGTGGCCTTCATCTGCCTCGGCCGCGGGATGTGGACGCAGCTCGGTGTACTGATGGCGCTTGTGATCGGCACCGTGATCGCCATCCCGATGGGCCTGATCGATCTGAGTGGCGTCGGCGGCTCGGCCTGGGTGGGCTTCCCGATGCCGTTCCACTTCGGCGCTCCGGAGTTTCCCGTCACCGCCGTGGTGGCGATGAGTATCGTCATGGCAGTCGTCTTCGCAGAGTCGACGGCGAGCATGCTGGCGGTCAGCGAGATCACCGGAAAGCCTTTGAAGAAAGCAGATCTCGCACGAGGGCTGGTGGCCGACGGGATGTCGGGAGTTCTGGGCGGAATCTTCAATGCCTTTGTCGACACCGTTTTCTCGCAGAATGTCGGCGCCGTTGCCACGACCCGGGTGTACAGCCGGTACGTGACCGCTACCAGCGGTGCCATTCTGATCGTCCTCGGCCTCATCCCGCGAATGGGTGAAGTGGTTGCAGCCCTGCCTGATCCGGTGGTCGGCGGTGTCGGAATCATCTTGTTCTCCACTGTCGCCGTGGTCGGAATCAACACGCTGCGCAAGGTCGATCTCAGCGACCCGATCAACACCACGATCGCCGCTGTATCGGTGGGGATCGGTATTCTTCCGGAATTTGCGGAGGGGATGTTCGAGCGATTCCCCTCCTCGGCTCAGATCCTCCTCGGTAGCGGCATCACCTTGGCTGCGGCCTCGGCCTTTTCGCTCAATCTGCTGTTCAATCACACCCGACTCGGTGAACTCGCGAGGCGATCGCGAGAGAGCCTCCATGCCACTGCAAAATCTGAACCCGCCACCAGCTCTGCAGGAGACGCCAGTGTCACAGTCCCAGTCTGATCCCTTCGAAGTGCCCGTCGTCGACATCTCGCCTTACGTGCTCGGTGGTGCCGACCAGGACAAGGCGCGAGTGGCTGCCGAAGTCGACCATGCTTGTCGGACTGTAGGTTTCATGCAGATTCGGGGCCACGGTGTTCCGGCCGCTGTTTCTTCCGGCCTCGCCGAAGCGATGGACGACTTCTTCGGGCTGCCGATGGAGACGAAGTCGGGCTACCGAATCGAGGGCGCGAATCGTGGGTACAGCCCGCCCAAGAGTGAGTCGCTGAGCCTGAGCCTCGGCGTCGAATCCGCGACCAGAATGAACGACTTTTTCGAGGCCTTCAACGTCGGAACCGAAGCCCGATCATTCACCGAACTCGAACTGTCGGAGGACGATTACGGAATCAACCTGTGGCCCGCAGTGTCTGGTTTCACGGAGCGGGTGGAGAATTACTACGCCCATGGCGAGCGGGTGGCACGCACACTGACCACCATTTTCGAAGACGCGCTCGGGCTGACCCCAGGATTCTTCGAGTCGATCACCGACCACTCCATCGACGTACTGCGGATGAACAACTACGCGTTACCCGAAGGGACGGTGACGTTGGACGGTGAGTTGAAGGGGATGGGCGAACATACCGATTTCGGGCTGGTCACCGTGCTGTGGGCGGATCAGGTCGAAGGTTTGCAAGTACTCGGGAGCGACCGACGCTGGCACGATGTCTGGCCGCACGACGGCGCGCTACTGGTCAACCTCGGGGATCTCACCGCGCGACTGACCAACGACAGGTGGATGTCCACGCTGCACCGAGTTGCGCCTCCGGTGGTGAACGGCACCATCAAGCGCCGGCGATCGGCGGCCTTCTTCCATGACGGAAACGTCGACGCGGTGATTGCGACCTTGCCGAGTTTTCAGGACGACTCCGGCTTGGAGTACGAACCCATTACCGTTCGCGATCACATCAAGGCCAAATTGGCCGGGTCGAGGCAGGGGAAGTCCAACGCCGCCGCAGGTCGTGAGGCGGCTCGGGTACTTTCGGCTGCAGAGCTCGAGGTCAAGCAGTGAGTGCACGGAACATCGTCCTGATCCACGGAGCATGGGCCGGCGGGTGGGTCTGGGATCGTGTGTGTGGCCCACTGAAATCGGCCGGCTTCAATCCTGTTGTGGTGGAGCTTCCCGGCTCGGGAAGTTGGAACTCAGACGACGTGATCGATCTCGATGTCGTTGCCGAACATGTTGTGGCAGTTGTCGAGTCCTTGGACGGGCAGTGCGCCCTCGTCGGTCACTCCGGCGGTGGCATCGTGGCCTCACAGGTGGCTGAGTTGCTGCCTTCGCGGGTAACGGGTCTTGTGTACGTCGCAGGGATGATGCTTCCATCGCAGACGGACTTCGGGATGCTCTGCATCGAACTCGGTCTGGAAAGTCCGGTCGGGATCTCACGTTGGTTGGTTCCCGCCGACGACGGGGATGCGACGGCTGTTCCGCCCGAAGCCGGTGCCGCTGTGTTCTTCCACGAAGCGCCGGTGGCTGATGCGATCTTCGCCGCGCGCATGCTCGTTCCACAACTGGAGTCAGCCCGCCTGATGGCACCGGTCTGGACGGAAGAGCGATTCGGAACCGTGCCGAGGTTGTATGTCGAATGCACGCTGGATCGAACCGTGCCGATCGAGGCTCAACGCGCCATGCAGAGACTTGTCCCCGGTGCCCAGGTGGTCAGCCTGGGCACCGACCATGCACCGCAGTTGTCGGCGCTCCCGGAGTTGATCGACGCGATCACCGATTTCGCCCGGCAGGTGTTCAGCCGAACTCGACCCCTTGAGCCAGCGGAAGCTGGTCCGAGTAATTGACGGTATTGGTGGCTCGGCGCATGTATGCCTTCCACGAATCCGAACCCGACTCGCGTCCGCCGCCAGTCTCCTTCTCCCCGCCGAATGCGCCGCCGATCTCCGCACCGGACGTTCCGATGTTCACGTTCGCGATGCCGCAATCGGAGCCGTCGGCGGCGAGGAAGCGCTCTGCTTCTCGCTGATCGAGTGTGAAGATCGAGGACGAAAGTCCTTGAGGCACGCCGTTGTGCAGCGCAATGGCGTCGTCGAAGTCGGTGTAGGTCAAGACGTAGAGGATGGGTGCAAAAGTCTCCGCCCGCACCACCTCGGTCTGTGCGGGCATACGAACGAGGGCAGGTGTCACGAAGAACCCGGAATCGCCGACGCGGTCCCCGCCACACACCACAGTTCCGCCGTCCGCGCGTGCGGCCGAGAGCGATTTCTGCATCGTCTCGAACGCGGCTTCGTTGATCAGCGGCCCGACCAGAACACCGGAATCGAAGGGACTGCCGACCTCGAGCTGTGCGTACGCGGCCGCAACGCGCTCGACGACGTGATCGGCGATCGACTCGTGCACGATGAGCCGACGAAGTGAGGTGCACCGCTGCCCCGCAGTTCCGGCGGCGGAGAACACGATTCCGCGTACGGCAAGCTCGAGATCTGCCGACGGTGTGACGACTGCGGCGTTGTTGCCACCCAACTCGAGGAGGCTTCGCCCGAAGCGTTCGGCGACCCGCGGAGCCACCGCGCGGCCCATCCGCACGGAACCGGTGGCGCTGACCAAGGCCACCAGTGGGTTGACCACCAAGGCCTCACCGACATCGCGTCCGCCGATGATCAACTGGTGCACGTCGATCGGTGCATCACAGTCGGCGAGGGCGCGTCGGAGGAGGGCGTCACATGCCAGCGCAGTCAGCGGCGTGGTCTCCGAAGGCTTCCAGACGACGGCGTCACCGCACACGAGAGCGATGGCGGTATTCCACGACCACACCGCGACGGGAAAGTTGAACGCGGAGATGACTCCGACAACGCCGAGAGGGTGCCACGTTTCCGTCAACCGGTGTCCGGGACGCTCGGACGGCATGGTGCGTCCGTAGAGCTGCCGGGAGAGACCGACGGCGAACTCGCAGATATCGATCATCTCCTGTACCTCGCCGAGAGCCTCCGAGGTGACCTTCCCGGCCTCCAACGTCACGATTTCCGCGAGGTCATCCTTGTGCTCGGTCAGTAGGCTGCCCAGCCGGCGCACGACCGCGCCGCGCGCCGGAGCGGGGACGGTGCGCCAGGTGAGGAACGCGCGATGCGCCGCGTCGACGGCGTCGTCGACTTCTCTACCGGAGTGCTGCCGAACGGTACGCAGTTGCGTACCGGTGATGGGGGTTCGTGCGCTCAGGTCGCCGGCGGGCCACTCGACACCGCACGCGGCAAGGGCGCTTTCGGCGCGATCGGCGAGGCTCGAAGAATCAGGCAGGTTCACTGGGGAGTCCTCTGTTGTTGTGGGCGGGAGGCAGCACGGCACGTGACGCCTCTTGTTGTGCGCGGTACAGCTCGAACGGATCTTCGATGGTGCGGTCGATGGCGCCCTCCAATCGATCCTGCCCGTATTCGGCGCCGGGCGCATCGGAAACGAATCCGGTCACGGAATCGAGATTGGATGCGAAGATCCCGGCCGCGGAGGCAGGTAGGAAGTCCTCGTAGACGATCGGGTCGCGGACGACAACAGTTCCTTCGTTTCGGTACGTGAAGTACGCCAACCCCGCGGCATCGAGTTCGCTTTCGGAGTGCGGAAATTCGCTGTCCCAATCGGCGTCCTCGGGCGTGGCGATCAGTCGGTCGTAGATCGCTCGCCCGCTGCGGGTCAACGCGATTCCGCGTGCCTCCACCTCGCCGAATCTGACGCGGACGGGCTCAGTGGTGACCGATCCGTCGTGCTGACGGAAGAGTCTGTCTTCGGCCAATGCACGAAACGACGTCTGCCGCAGAAGTAGTGGTGGTCCGCTCCATCTCGGCGGGCCTTGGATGCGGTCGATCATGGTGATACCGCGCTCGGTCATGCGGCGGTACAACTCGTCGATGTCGAGCACTCGCGGGGTGAGGTGATTGACGTGGGTCGAGCCCTGCCCCGCAATGTCTGCAGCGACCGGCGAGATTGCGGCGAGTTCGCGGTACCAGCCCGCGTCGATGGGATCGGTGCCGAGCCGAAACGCCGAGGTCGCTGCATCGACGAACTGTGTCGCCTCGGGCTCCGTCAGCCCGCCCTCGCGACTCGATTGCCGTGCCCACTGCAGAAGTTCGGGAGAGAACAGGGTCCGGCGACGCAGGAACCTGGTGATCCGACGCTCGAGGTCGGTGTCGAAGAACCTGGAATCGGAACTGGTCAGCACCGAGGTGAAAACGCGGAACGGGTTCCGGGCGAGTTCGGCGGGATCGGTGGGGCGAAATGCCGTCGAGACAACGGGAATGGGGGAGTCGGTGAGCCGGAGGTCGTAATAGCCGACCGGAAACATACCGAATCCGCCGAAGACGGTGGCTACGTCACGTAGTTCGTCGAGAGTCCCCAGTCTGATGGCGCCGTGACGCTCGGCGCTGACTCTCGCCAGGCTGCCCAGGCGCTCCGCAGAATCCGGATGGTCGGCGGCAAAATCACGGTTCACCTGCATCGTTACATCTACCAAGGTGTTGTAAGCGGGGACCTCGTCGCCATACATCTTGGCGAGGGCCGCTGCGAACCGTGCACGTAGCTCCCAGGTTTCAACCATACGAATGTCCGATTGCGTTAGCCTGCGCAGGTGCGAGAAACAGAAACCAGTGACGTTGCCGGTGTTCCGGTCGACGAAACCGATCGACTTTTGATGCTTGAATTGGTCTTGGACGGCCGTGCCACTCTCGCGAGTCTTGCTGAGAAGGCTGGACTCTCGATCTCCGCAGTCCAATCGCGAGTGCGTCGTTTGGAATCTCGCAAGGTGATCCGTGGGTACTCCGCGAAGATCGATCCGGAGGCACTCGGTCACAATCTGTCAGCATTTGTCGCCATCACTCCTCTCGATCCCTCGCAGCCCGACGATGCGCCTGCCCGCTTGCGTCATCTGCCGGCGGTCGTCTCGTGTCACTCGGTAGCCGGGAGCGAAAGCTACGTCCTCCTGGTCCGGGTGGCGTCACCTCGGGCGTTGGAGCGATTGCTGCAGGAGATCCGTACGGCAGCCAACGTCAACACACGAAGCACCATCATCCTACAAACTTTTTACGACGAATGACGCTTGTTCAATAACTTTTACGGTCCTCTATCGACACTCCCGGAAAATTGACATAGCCTTCGCGTATGAGTACTGCGATGCGAGACTTCGGTGACAGTGCGCTCTTTCCGGTCTACGACGTGTTGAAGGCCAGCATCCTCGTCGACGGATTCGATCTGATTCTCGACGTCGAAGGGTCGCGGGGTTCCTATCTCCGTGACCTGCGAGACGGAACCGAGTATCTGGACATGTTCGGTTTCTTCGGCTCTTCGGCCCTGGGTATGAATCACCCTGCGATCGCAGGCGACGAGGAGTTTCAACAGGAGTTGGCTGTCGTGGCCTCCAACAAGCCGAGTAACTCCGACATCTACACCGAACCCATGGCGCGCTTCGTTGCGGCTTTCGCTCGGGTACTGGGGGATTCGGCACTCCCACACTTGTTCTTCGTCGACGGCGGAGCCCTGGCGGTGGAAAATGCACTCAAGGTTGCCTTCGACTGGAAGAGTCGGTGGAACGAAAGCCGCGGGTTGTCAGCAGATCTGGGGACAAAGGTCCTGCACCTGACCGAGGCTTTTCACGGCCGCAGTGGTTACACGATGTCGCTCACCAACACCGAACCGGGCAAGGTCGCGCGATTCCCCAAGTTCGACTGGCCACGTATCGACTCGCCGTACCTGGCAGACGGCCGCGATGTCGAAGCTGCGGAGAGGCAAGCTCTCGATCAAGCGCGCCGAGCTTTCGCCGACAACCCCGACGACATTGCCTGTTTCATCGCCGAGCCGATCCAGGGCGAGGGCGGCGACCATCACCTCAGGCCGGAATTTCTGCAGGCGATGCAGGAGTTGTGCCACGAAAACGACGCCCTCTTCATTCTCGACGAAGTACAGACCGGTTGCGGAATCACCGGAACTGCCTGGGCCTACCAACAATTGGGTCTGAGTCCGGATGTGGTGGCGTTCGGCAAGAAAACGCAGGTGTGCGGAATCATGGCCGGCGGGCGCGTGGATGAAGTGCATGACAACGTGTTTCACGTCAGTTCTCGGATCAATTCGACGTGGGGTGGCAACCTCACCGACATGGTTCGTGCCCGGCGGATACTCGAAGTCGTCGAGCAGGACCGACTGATCGACCGCGTGCGATTCACGGGTGCGCATCTCCTTGCCCGGTTGACCGAAGTCTGCGGGCGGTACGCGGCGGCAACCGAGCCGCGCGGTCGTGGCCTCATGTGCGCGATCACTCTGGAAGACAGTGACCTTCGCGATCGCGTCGTACAGCGACTGCGTGAAGACGAGCACGTGATGATACTGCCCACCGGGAAGAGGGGAATCAGATTCCGGCCCGCGCTGACGGTGACCACCAGTGAGCTGGACGACGCGGTCGACGCGGTCGAGCGCGTGCTCGCACGCGAGACCTAGGGCCTCTGTAGCTGTTCCCACACTCGATCCGGTGTCATCGGTGTGGAGTACATACGCACTCCACACGCGTTGGCAATCGCGTTTGCCAACGCCGGTGCTACAGGATTGAAGGGGGCCTCACTCATCGATTTCGCGCCGAAAGGCCCGAGCTTGTCGTACGTGTCGGCAAACAGTACTTCGGTGATCGGCAGATCCCCGATCTGGGGAACGTGATAATTGCGCAACTGCGGATTGATCACCCGACCTTCTTCGATGACGATCTCCTCCGACAGCGCAGCGCCGAGCGCTTGTCCCACACCGCCTTCCACCTGCCCTCGCAGTTGTGCCGGGTTCATGACGGTGCCGGCATCGGCGGCCTGAACCGACTGCAGGATCTTCACCCGGCCGGTGTTCGTGTCGACGGCAACGCGAAAACCGTGAACGTTGAACGAGACCGAGCGCGGTGTACCGTCGTGGCGACCGTCAGCGGCGAGCGGGCCACCTTCGAGTAGCGTCGCGAAATCGAGGCAACCGTGGGATGTTTCGACACCGTCCGGCGAAAGGTCGTCGATCTGCGCGCCGCGACCGCTCGATCGCACCGCACGGGTCAGTATCCGCTCGCGAAGGCGCTCGCAGGCGATCAGGAGCGCCTTTCCGGCGACCACCGTTCCCGTCGACCCGAACGCTCCGGTGTCGTATCCGCCGGCATCGGTGTCGGATTGAACAATCGTGATGCGATCGACTGTCGTCCGCAATTCGGTGGCCGCGATCTGTTGGTGAATCGTAGTGGTTCCGTTGCCGAACTCAGCGGTGCCGATGTTCACGACGTACCGACCGTCGGCCTCGAGCGCGACGGTGGTGTCGGAGAAGTGACCACGCGGCGGGATCGTCGCGATCATGGCAATTGCCATGCCCCGACCGATCCGCCAACGCGACCCAGTCGGTGCAGCCTCTCCGCGTCCGCTTGACAGTGCACTGTCGACGAGGTCGATGCACTGGTCCAGCCCGTAGCTGCCGAACTCGAGATCACCGTCCTCGACGTGCCAGTCGACAAAATCGTCTCCGGGAACGACGACGTTGCGCCGCCGAAACTCGAAGGGGTCCATGCCGAGACGATCCGCGAGCTGATCCATGGCCGACTCGACGGCGAAGATGATCTGACCGAGCCCGTAACCACGAAAGGCCCCGGAGGGAACGTTGTTCGTGTAGACCGCTTCGGCGTCGACGCGTTTGGTCGCAGCGCGATAGACCGCCATGGATTCGGCGCACCCATGGAACATGACTCCGATCGAATGGTTCCCGTACGCCCCCGCGTCGGAAAGCACGTCGATAGCGAGCGCAGTGAGAGTTCCGTCGGCGTCGGCTCCCGCACGCACCGATACTCGCATCGGATGCCGTGACGGTGCGATGGTGAACTGATCGCTTCGGCTGAACTCGTAGGCTACGGGCTTGCCGGTCTTCAAGACGGCCAGTGCGACCAGATCCTCGGTGAGTAGTTCCTGCTTCCCGCCGAAACCCCCGCCTACCCGTTTTGCGAACACCCGGATTCGGCTGCGATCGAGATCGAAGATGTGGGCCAATTCGTCCCGAACCAGAAACGGCACCTGTGTGCTGCTTCTGATGACGAGACGGCCCTCCTCGTCGAGCCACCCCACTGCGCCGTGAGTTTCCAAGGCCACGTGCTGGACTCGCGCAGTTTTCCACGTACCTTCGACGACTGCAGTCGCATCCGCGAGCGCACGGTCCAGATCGCCGACGCCATCGTGAAGCGCGGCAACCACGTTGCGAGGGGCCTCGGCGATCCGCGAGCTCTCGTCTTTGTCGCCGTGCAGGAGTGGAGCGCCGGGGGAACGCGCCAGATCTGGTTCGAATACCGCGTCGAGTACCTCGTAGTCGACTTCGATCAGCGAGAGTGCACGTTCCGCCTGCGTCGGGGTTTCGGCGATGACCGCGGCTACGCGCTGGCCGCGGAAACGGAGGGTGCTGTCGAACACGCGCGTGTCGTCCGGATCGTCGTTGCGGTCCTCGTGCCGGGCGGTCGAGAACAGCACGTCCGGACTGTCATGAAAGGTGAGGACCGCGGCGACGCCCGGCGCCGCTTCGGCTGCTGCCGTGTCTATCCGCGTTATGTGTGCGTGTGCGTGCGGACTGCCGAGTACTGCGACGTGAAGCAGGTCGACCGGCTTCTCATCCGGGGAGAAGTCCATGGTGTACTGCTCGGTTCCCGTGACGATGCGCGCGGACGCCGGTGCTGCGATCGAACGCCCTTGTGCCCCGCCTATTTTGGCAGTCTCCGTATTGGATGTACCGGCGAGAGCGTCACGAATGGACCGATAACCGGTGCAGCGGCACAGGTTACCTTTCATCGAGCACGCGAGATCGGATTTTTGCTCGACCGACAACGCTGATGCGGTGACTACCATTCCCGCTGTACAGAAACCGCATTGGAATCCGCCCGCGTCCACGAATGCCTGTTGAATGGGGTGAAGTTTCTCCGGTGTTCCGAGACCGGAGGCGGTGACGACGTCGCGGCCGTCGATGCGATGGGCGGGAAATATGCACGAATGGGTGGGGTGTCCGTCGACCAGCACCGAGCAGGCGCCGCAGTCTCCGGCATCGCACCCCTTCTTGACGGAGTTCGCTCCGTGCTCGCGGAGGAAAGTTCGCAGGCACTGTCCTGGGCGGGGCTGGTCGTCGCGCGGAACTCCGTCCACCGAGTACTTCATTCCAGTTCACCTCGGATTTCTTCGGCAAGAAGCTCGGTCATCGCCTTCCGCCACGGCGCAGTTCCATGGACATCGGTGAAGTAGGCGTCTTCCGGAATCCTGCTGCGCAACGCATCCGCAAGTGCTGTGGCGTCGGGGAGTTCGTCGAATTTGAGAGCGTACGGACGGCGGGTCGCGGCGGTGATCGCCAGCGTGAAACCGTCGGCGCCGCAGCGTCCGGCCACGGCTACGGCCGATCGCCCGAGTGACGTCTGAGCCAGCTTTCGCATCGCGGTACGTGCAGTCAATGCATGCACGGGAATCCGGATACTGCGGATGATCTCGCCGGACCTGAGTACGTTTCGAGAATCGTCGATAACGAAATCGACTACGGGGAACGAGTATTCGGTACCGTCCGGACGCCAGATCGTCAGTTCGGCATCGAGAGCGGTACACAGAGTCGTCATCGCTCCGGCCGGGAAGGAGAGCGCGATGTTGCCGCCGACTGTCGCGTATCGCAACACCTTCCACGATGCGAGTAGTGCGTCAGCGCAGTGTTGGAACAGCGCTGCGGCGCGCCAGGATGCGGGAAGTTCGGCGCGGCACAGTTCCTCGATGGTGCAGGTGGCCGCGATCTCGAGACCGAGATCGCCGACCGCCACAGCTTCCCAGTCGAAGCCCGCAAGGTCGACAAGGGTGGTCAGGTGCGGCTGCGGTTCCGAGTACAGCCAGGTGCCGCCACCGATGAACCCGATGCCGGGTGATGCACAGGGGAGTTCGGCGCGGGTCCGCGGCACCAGAACTTCGTCGACGCTGTGCAGGTCCATCGCGACCTCAAGCCTTTCCGAGTAGATCGCGGTGTGCGCGTGCGACATCCGAGGCCACGACGTCCTCGTCGACGGTGGTGACTCGTCCGTCGGCAACTACGATTCGCCCGTTGACGAGCAGTAACTTCAGCGGGGGAGTCGAGCCGAGTACGAGCGCCGCCACCGGATCGGTGATGCCGGCATGCGCGACGGTGTCGAGTTTCCACACCGCCAGGTCGGCAAGTTTTCCGACCTCGATCGATCCGATTTCGCCCTCGCGGCCCAGAACTCGTGCGCCGGCGATCGTTCCCAATTCCAAGGCTTTTCGCACCGTCATCGTCTGCGGTCCGCCCTTCGCGCGAGCAAACAGAAGTGCATGACGAGACTCCTCGATCAGGCTGCAAGCTTCATTGCTCGCCGCGCCGTCCACGCCGAGCCCCACGGTGACCCCGCCGTTCACCAGATCGGCGGCACGGGCGATACCGGCTCCCAGGCGCGCGTTGGAGGTCGGGCAGTGCGCCGCCGCAGTTCCGGTTCGCGCCATCGTCTCGATACCGGCGTCGTCGAGATGGACTGCGTGGGCGTACCAGACGTCCGGGCCCACCCAGCCGACTCGTTCCATGTATTCGACCGGCGTGCAACCGAAATGCTCGCGGCAGAATCTCTCCTCGTCCAGTGTCTCGGCCAGATGCGTGTGCATACGCACGCCGTTTTCGCGGGCCAGCGTCGCGGACTCGCGGAGCAATGCCTCCGTCACCGAGAAGGGTGAGCAGGGAGCTACCGCGATCTGCAGCATCGATCCGGGATTCGGGTCGTGCCAACGGTCGATCACCGACTGCGTGCCGGTCAGGATGTCATCGAGTTTTTCCACGACGTGATCCGGTGGCAGGCCGCCGGAACTCTGGCCGAGATCCATCGACCCACGACAGGGGTGGAATCGAAGGCCGACCTGCGCAGCCGCGGTGATCTCGGCCTCGAAAACGTCGCCGGCGTCGCGGGGAACGACGTAGTGGTGGTCGGTGGTGGTCGTACATCCGGTTTTCGCCAACCACGTGAGGCCGCCGGTGGCCGCCACGTGGACGGCGTCGGCGTCGATACCTGCCCAGACGGGGTACAGGGTGGTCAGCCACTCGAAAAGCGTCGAGTCCGCGGCCAGGCCTCGGGTGATCCATTGGTAGAGATGATGATGTGTGTTGACCAGACCCGGCGTGATCAGGCAACCACTCCCGTCGATCACTTGCGCACCCGGGTATTCGGGTGGCGTTCCGGCGCCGACGTCGACGATCTTGTTGCCCGAGATCACCACATAGCCGTCGGAGTACTCGGAGCGGTCGCCGTCCATCGTGACCACATGAGCGCCCGCCACGACGAGTGTTGCCCCGAGAGCTGATTCGGTCACGACAACCAACCGGCGTAGGTGGTCCACGACGGTCCCGCGTCTGGTGCGTCGGATCGGCTGACCGCAGCTTGGATCAGGCCGTACGGACGATCCGCAGCGTGGAACACCTCGTTGTCGTTCTCCACTCCGAAGCGGCCGAGTGCATATTCGAAATGATGCTTGTTGGGTGCGGACAGTCGAACCTCCGCGATGATCGGGAATTCCTCGAGGATTGCCTTGCCGATGTGGAAGAGCGTCTGCTGCAGGGCAAGTGAATGTACCTGTGCGAACTGCTTGACGATCTGTGCCTTGATGCCCGCGTAGACCGATTCCCAGTCGACGTCGGTGGTGACGAATCGCCACTGGGCGACCAACGTCGTCGCCATGACGCGGTCGTCGGTCGGCTCGAGAACGGTGTACGGATCTTCGAGAAAACCCGAGAACTCACTACCGGTCGATTTGAGGATCACCAGGTCCTTCAGGCCGCCGATCACCCATGTCCCGGTATCGGCGATGGTGATCGACGCCGTCCGAACTTCCTGACCCTTCCGAATCCAGGTGTAGTCGTGCTCGCTGCCGTCGACAATCGCACGCTCCCAGGCGTATTCCTCGATCTCGATCCGCGCGCCACTGACCGGTTCGATGTCGTCGACGAAATGACGGGCGAGTTCGAGTCCGTACGTCTCGATCGAGATCAGACCCTTTTCCTTGGCGTAGGAGTAGGCCGTTTGTTTCTGCGTGTCGGTCGGCAGAACCTTTGATTGATCACCGGTGAGGTATGCGTCGGCGAAATCCCCACGCAGGCAGGTGGAGACGTTGATGTCGTGAATTTCGTGACGGGGGGTGTCTCGATAGATTCGGACTACTCGATTTTCCGCTTTGCCGTACTGGTGACCCGATAGTTCGATCGATCCGCTCAACCGTTCGGTGTTCGTACTGCCGGTTGTGATGTTGCCGGTCGTGATGTTTTCGGTAGTCACGTGTTCAGCTCCCGCGATAGGTGGAATAAGCAAAGGGCGACAGCAACAGTGGGACGTGATAGCCCCGTGCCGTGTCGTCCACCCGGAAGGTCACTGTCACTTCCGGGTAGAAGTTTTCTTGTCCGTTGGTCTCGAAATACGTTCCGGTGTCGAAAGTCAGGGTGTAGTGACCGGCGGTCAGGCCACCGGGAGCAAGTTCGGGGATGCGGCCGTCGGAGTCGGTCTCCGCAGTGGTGACGGAGGCGCCGTCTCGATCACGAAGTTCGACGCGAATCCCCGCCGCGGGGTTGCCCGTCGTCGCGTCGAGAACGTGCGTGCTGAGGGTCTTGCTCATGCTGTGCCTCCGGCGAGTGCATCGATCAGACGGGCGAGTCTGATCCGATTGATGGCGGCCAATTCGGTTCGAAGCATGGAACGCTCGGTCGCCGGGTCGTTTCGGAGACGACCTCGAAGGATGTCGAGGAGCTCCGTTCCAAATTTCCCCGACGCGCAGACCAGGTAAACATGGCCGAATGTCTCTTCGTACTCGGCGTTCTTCCGTCGAAGTTCCGCGAGTACGTCTTCTGTCGCCGACGAGACTCCCGACTGTTCACGGGTAGAGGCCGCGCTCTCGCTTCGCTCACCGATTCGTGGGTGGCCGGAGAGAGCGTCGTCGATCTCGGACTCGGGAAGCTCGGCCAGCACCGCATCTGCTTTGTCGAACAGAGCTTCCAGATCGGCGAACGGGCGAGACGAGGCGATTTCCTGTGCCCACACGGCGGAATGGCAACACTCGAGCAGCGCCGCGACTGCCTGGTGGTCACCGAGCGCATCGAAGGCTCCGAGACCACTGGAATTCGTTGTAGGCATGTCCACAGGATTACTTGAGCATGTTACGGATCTGTAGCGCAGCAATTACGGGAGATGATGTGTCTCGATCTTATTTCTCCGGCTGCTCTTCCCCGATCACGGTTTCTCGGCGACCGATACATTCTCAGGTATGACCGATACTCCGAAGCTGTCTTCCGTCGTACCGTCCCTGGCGAACCTCCGAGACATCGGTGGCCCCGAATCGAGCTTCGGTGGCACCGTCCGCACCGGGAGCGTGTTTCGTTCCACCGATCTGGCATCGCTCAGTGCGGACGGCGCACAGACCCTCGCCGATCTGGGCATCGTCACGATCTACGATCTGCGCACCGAATCCGAACGCGAGACGGCACCGGATCTGACGCCGGACGGTATCCGAGAAATCGGCCTGGACGTATTGGCGGACAAGCAGTATCGCGCCATTCCGGCTCAGATGCAGCAGATGATCGCCGACCCGGCGTTTGCTGCCGAAGCGTTGGGCAGCGGCCAGGCGCTCGAGTACTTTCAGGGAAGTTACCGCGATTTCGTGACCTTGCCGAGTGCGGTCGCGTCGTACCGGCAACTGTTCGTCGACTTGGCGCAGCCGCCCAGCTCGCCGGCACTCATTCACTGCACCACGGGCAAGGATCGCACGGGTTGGGCAGCGGCCGCGTTACTGCTGTTCCTGGGTGCCTCCGAGGACGCGGTCTTCGCGGACTACCTCGAAACCAACAAGATTTTGTTGCCGATGTTCGCGCCGCTCCTCGAGCGATTCGAGGCCAAGGGGATCGACCCGACCCTGCTCGAGGGTGTCCTCGGTGTCAGGCGCGAGTACCTGGAGGCGTCGATGGCAGAGCTCGCGCAGGTACACGGATCCATCGAGGCCTACTTCACCGACGGCTTGAAGATCGACGCGTCGACCCAGGACCAATTGCGGAGCAACCTGCTCAGCTGATCAGGACCTGCTCGGCTCGTCTCGGCGGGAAGTTCGTCGCCTCGTCACGAGGCTGACGATACCGATCCCGATGGCGATGCCGAGCAGGTCGGCGCTGCCGTCCCAGATCGAACCGGAACGCGAAATGGGCAGCGCTGCTTGAAGAACCTCGGACGTCGCAGCAAAAATCACGAGCCACACCGCGGTGAGCCACGCAGGGATCCGGGCGTGCAACGAGGTGATCGCCAATACCGCGAACATCAATGTGTGAGTGATCTTGTCGGTGTTCTCCGGGCTCGACGGGACGGTGGAACCCGGGGAGAAGAGCATGATCAGGGCAATGACCACGGCGATCGCCAACGGCCAGTATCGGTTGTTCTTCAATTCGTCTGCCCCTCGACGACGACGAGTCCGAGTGCACCTTCGGCGAACCTGGTGACGGCGTCGGCGGCCGTCGTGAGCGCCTCGGTGTGCCCGTCGCGGGCCCAGCCGGTGAGCAGGGCGGTGGAGTCGAGAGGCGTCAGAACGACCTCGGCGAGAAGCTCACCGGTGTTGGGTTGGCACACTGCCCAGGAGTAGACGCTGTTTTCGTGCCACTGAGCGCTTCGCTGACTCACGTAATCGGGGTCGGTGATACCACCATCGGCAAGGGCGGGGCGGTCGTCCACACGCTCGTCTGCGCGTAGTGCGCGTAGATACCAGCCGCCTGCGTTGATCTCGATCGGCTCCATCAGTCGGAGTCCCGCTCGCGGCGGCGCTTGGCTTTGCGTTCCCGGTCGGTACCGAACAGCAGTGCACCGGCCAGGGGAATCGCGAGGAACCACAACCAGGTACCGGTGACGAAGAACAGGATCACCGCGAGAATCGGGACGACGGCCATGACGCGACCGGACCAGTCGGGGTTGAAGCCTCGCTCCGCCGGTGCGTCGGGAGGCGTCACCATCGACAGGGGAGCGGTGCCGGGGGCTTGGTAGTTGCCCGGAAGATCGGCGAACACCGGAACGAGTTCACTGCGAGTTGTTGCGGCACTGATGATTCCGCTTCTCTCGTCGAACTCGGTGACGGTGAGGCGGCCTGCGGCGAAGTGCTCGCTCAGGAGATCGAGTGCCTGCTCGCGTTCTGCAGTGCCGATGCGAATGTCGGGGACGTCAGCCATCGTTACAGCCTACTCAAACGACTGTGCGCCTTTCCGGTAGTGGGGACTACCGGAAAGGCGCACGGGGCCGGAGGCCCTACTTCAGTTCTGCGAGAACCGTTCCCTGCGTGATTGCTGCACCCGGCTCGACGGACAGTCCGGTGACGACACCGGCCTTGTGCGCGTTGACGGGGTTTTCCATCTTCATGGCTTCGAGAACGGCGATCAGATCGCCTTCTGCGACTTCCTGGCCTTCGGTCACTGCAACCTTGACGACGGTGCCCTGCATCGGAGCCGTGACAGCGTCACCCGATGCTGCACCTCCGCCGGCGCCGCCGCGCTTGCGCGCCTTCGGCTTCTTGCGGATCGCACCGGAGGCAGCGCCGCCGCCGTTGCCGAGCGAGAACTGGCCCGGGAGGGAAACCTCGACGCGACGTCCACCGACCTCGACGACGACGTTCTGACGCGGCAGAGCCTCGTCCTCGTCGTCTACGGGAGCACCGGCGCCTGCGTACGGCTCGATGGGGTTGACCCAGTCGGTTTCGATCCACTTGGTGTAGATGTCGAACTTCTCGCCGTCACCGATGAACGCCGGGTTCTCGACGATGTGGCGGTGGAACGGGAGAACGGTCGCGAGGCCGTCGATCTCGAACTCGGCCAGAGCGCGCGATGCCCGCTGGAGGGCTTCTTCGCGGGTGGCGCCGGTGACGATGAGCTTGGCGAGCATGGAGTCGAACTGTCCGCCGATGACGTCGCCGGCAACGACACCGGAATCGACGCGAACGCCGGGGCCCGTGGGCTCACGGTAGACGGAGACCGGGCCGGGGGCAGGCATGAAGCCGCGGCCGGCGTCTTCGCCGTTGATGCGGAACTCGAAGGAGTGTCCACGCGGGGTGGGATCTTCCTTGATGGAGAGTTCTTCGCCGTTGGCGATGAGGAACTGCTGACGCACGAGGTCGATGCCCGCGGTCTCTTCCGTGACGGGGTGCTCGACCTGCAGGCGGGTGTTGACCTCGAGGAAGGAGATGGTGTCGCCCTGAACCAGGTACTCGACCGTTCCGGCGCCGTAGTAGCCGGCTTCCTTGCAGATGGCCTTGGCGGATGCGTGGATGCGTGCACGCTGGTCGTCCGTCAGGAAGGGAGCGGGAGCCTCTTCGACGAGCTTCTGGAAGCGACGCTGCAGCGAGCAGTCGCGGGTACCGGCGACGACGACGTTGCCGTGCTGGTCGGCGATGACCTGAGCCTCGACGTGGCGGGCCTTGTCCAGGTACTGCTCGACGAAGCACTCGCCGCGACCGAAGGCTGCGATGGCCTCACGGGTGGCCGACTCGAACAGCTCGGGGATTTCCTCAATGGTCTGGGCGACCTTCATGCCGCGTCCACCGCCACCGAAGGCAGCCTTGATCGCAACCGGGACGCCGTATTCCTTGGCGAATGCGACGACCTCGTCGGCGCCCTTGACGGGATCCTTGGTGCCTGCTGCCATCGGCGCCTTCGCGCGTTCTGCGATATGGCGTGCTGTGACCTTGTCGCCGAGGTCGCGGATGGACTGCGGTGACGGACCGATCCAGATGAGGTTCGCGTCGATGACGGCCTGGGCGAAGTCGGCGTTCTCGGAGAGGAAACCGTAGCCGGGGTGGATGGCGTCGGCGCCGGACTTCTTGGCTGCGTCGAGGATCTTGTCGAACACGAGGTAGGACTCGGCGGACGTCTGTCCACCGAGGGCAAATGCCTCGTCTGCGAGCTTCACGAACTGCGCGTCTGCATCGGGCTCGGCGTAAACGGCAACGCTGCCGTAGCCGGCATCCTTGGCCGCCCGGATGACCCGTACCGCGATTTCACCGCGGTTCGCGACAAGCACCTTCGTAATGTGCGCGCTGGCATGACTGGGCACTGAGCCTCCTGTGGTTCGCATAGTCTGTCTCCGCGGTGTATTCCTCTGGGATTTCACCATCGGGGGATTGGCATCACTTCGGAGTGTATGCATCGCTTCGGCGCTGGTTGTAACCGGATCGCTAAAGCCCACTCCGGCTTAGGAAACGGTTTCGAAAACTACCGATGAGTAGCTGTCGGAGGCGGCGGCGTCCGGTTCGGTGACGATTTCTTCGATGGTCCGGCGCAGTGCGGCCACGTAGGCGTGAACCGCGGCGTTCGCCGTCTCGTTGCCTGGGTACCTGACCGCGAGGTTGAGTCCCTGGGGTGTGCGGTTGATCCAGATGTAGACGTCGTGCGTATATGCCTTGCTTCGAAGTGCTCTGGCGTTCCATTCGGGCCACTGTGCGGCTTCGGGCACGAAGCGAACGTCCATGTAGGACACGACGAATCGCGGTCGGATCGGGGTTTCGAGGTGCTCACCGATCCGATCGAACGGGACAGCTGCGGCAGGCTTGACCGAAGCGATGGATTCGGCGGCGCGTGTCGCGAGGTCGCCGAACGAACAGTCCGATCCAACGGCGAACTCGACCGGGCACAGTCCGACGAACCAGCCGAGCGCACCCGCCCACTCCTGAGCGCTGCGGGTGTGAACTGGCGTCACGACCTCGAATCGATCGGATCCCGCGACTTCGCGACCTACAGCGGCAAGTCCGCCGAGAAGTCCGGCGAAGTACCCCACGCCGGTGGCTGCACACGTCGAACTGAAGGCCTTGGACTGGTCGGCGTCGAGCAGCCAGGTCGACAGGCCGTTCTGAGAATCGGTTCCACGGTCACCGATCGGTAGCGGGAACTGGGGTAGACCGTCCGTGCCGAGAGCCTTTCGCCAGATCTCGACCGCAGCCTTCTCGGCTTCCATGTCGGCCATCTGCTCGCGTTCGACGGCACCGAAATCGACGTAGCTGCCCACCGGAAACAGATTTGCAGCACTACCGGTCGAGGCCTCGCGGTACAGAGCAGCGATCTCGTGAGCGACCAGCACGATCGAGAACCCGTCGATGATCGAGTGGTCCGCCGCGAAGAACACGGTGAACGGACCGTCGCCACCGCGGGGCGTCAACGTCGCGAAGACGTACGACGGCCAACTGTGCGGGGACGCGTAATCGTCGAACAGGCGGTGAAGGTGGTCGAAGTTGTCCTGGCTGGACGCGTCGTAGCCGTGGCTGACGACCCCGATGTCGATTCCGCCGAGCGGGACCGTGTGCCGGGTGATCTCGCCGCTCGAGGGTTCGAGGACGGTATGTGAGCGCAGAACTTCGTGACGGTCGATCCACCGGCCGAGAGCGACTCGGAACGCATCGACGTCGAGCGGGCCGGAAATCTCGAAAGCTGTTCCCAGCCAAGACTTGTCGCCTGCGCCTGCAGCGGAACGGTTGAGATGTGCCTCGTGAATGTAGGAGACGGGCCGCGGATCCGGAACCCAGGGCCCGGTTGCGCACGGCAACCATTCGACGAGTGCGCCGGCCGGAATCGCATAGTCGGCCAGTTCGGTGAACTCCATGTTTTCAGCCCCGCAAGTGCCGCTTGATGCGCGCGAGCATGGCCGACATTCCGCGCAGACGGAGCGGGCTCACGGCTTCTGCGAGACCGAGCGCCGAATAGAAGTCGTCGGGTACACCGAGGATCTCGTCGGCGCTGTGGCCGTCGAGCCCCTGCGCGAGGATCGATGCGAAACCACGCGTCGTGGGAGCCTCGGGGGGAGCGCTGAAGTACAGACGGACGTTGTCGCGATCCGAATCGTCGACCGAGAGGAAGAGCGGCGACTGACATTCGGGGACCGGCTCCATCGCGCTCTGCTCGAGCTCCGCCGGCAACGGCGGCAGCTCTCGGCTGAACTCGAGAAGAAGGGTGAGCTTGTCCGAGGCGCCGACGGCCGCGAAGTCGTCGACGATCTCGGCCAGAGCCGAAGGAAGAGCGCTCATGACGCCGATACAGAGGACGGAACGGCGCCGGGCTCTTCGCCCTGGACGATCGGGACGCGCACGGCATTGCCCCACTCGGTCCATGAACCGTCGTAGTTACGAACGTTCGGGTAGCCGAGAAGATGAGTCAACACGAACCAGGTGTGACTGGAACGCTCACCGATGCGGCAGTACGCGACGATGTTGTCGTCGGCCGACAGGTCGCCGTAGATCTCGCCGAGTTCGGTACGGGTGCGGAAGCGGCTGTCCGGTGCCGCTGCCTTCGCCCACGGGATGCTGAGCGCGCTGGGAATGTGTCCACCACGCAACGCACCCTCTTCGGGGTAGTCGGGCATGTGGGTGCGCTCGCCGGTGTACTCCTGCGGAGATCGCACGTCGATGAGCGGCCCGTCGCCCAAGTGCGCGAGAACGTCGTCCTTGAATGCGCGAATGGGAGCGTCGTTGCGCTCGACGACCGGGTAATCCGTTGACGTGATGTCGGGAACGTCGAAAGCGGTGTCGCGGTTCTCGGCGATCCACGCATCGCGGCCACCGTCGAGAAGACGGACGTCCTCGTGGCCGAACAGAGTGAAGACCCACAGTGCGTAGGCCGCCCACCAGTTGCTCTTGTCGCCGTAGATGACCACGGTGTCGTCGCGGCCGATGCCCTTGCGGTTCATCAACTCTGCGAACTTCGCACCGTCGATGTAGTCGCGGGTGACCGGATCGTTGAGGTCGAGATGCCAGTCGATCTTCACGGCTCCGGGGATGTGGCCGACGTCGTACAACAACACGTCTTCGTCGGATTCGACAACCTTGAGGCCCGGCGCACCGAGATTCGCCGAGAGCCATTCCGTCGAGACCAACCGGTCGGGATGCGCGAACTCGGCAAACGCGGTTGAGGGATCGGGGGCAACGGGCACGGGCGTACTCCTGAAGACGAATCGTTCGGTTCGAACACGGACTTGATCGATTCTATGCGCTGTGCGCAAGGTGAGACGCCCGGAAGCAGGTTCTGCCTGCTCGTGCCCGTTGCCGACCCTAAATCCTCGGTGTTCCTGCTCCGACGCTCGAATCTCTCAATTGTTCGGTGACACTTCCGATCGGCGTCACGCCCCGGGCGCAGACTTCTCTCAGAATCCGGTCGAGTTCGGTGAGGAAATTCACCATGGTTTCGTTTGCCGTCTCGGTATCGGGAAAGCGTGAACGCAGCGAGAGACCACGGTTCGTTCGCGAAATCCAGAACTGGGCATCGTCGGCGACCGTCACATTGCTGATGTGATGGGCGTTGAGGAGATCATGATCGTCTGTGCCGGGTAGTTTGCGGTAATCGATGTACGACACCATGAAGACGTCGGTGCGCGTGCGTCGAATCTTGTCGCCCAAAGCATCTCGAACCTGGGCCATGGTGACGCCCTCGAGCGTCAACGCAACTCGGAACGACGCGTGCGTATGTGCAAGGGATGCACCGAAATCCGCGTCGGGAGTGATCTGGACCGTGATCGGCGCGCTGGTGGTGAGCCAGCCGATCGCGTCGGCCCACCGCGGATCTTTGCGAATGTGAAGCGGAAATTGCAGCGGAAGCGTCGACTGCCCGGTGTACGAGTGGACGGAAAGTCCCATCGCAGTGAGGATTCCGGTGAACACGCTACCGCCGGCGGATAGGCAGATCTCGTCGAACGTCGCCGTCAACTCCTCGTCGAGCAGCACGCGCACATCGGCGCCCTGCGGCGCGGGCTTTCCGCCCTCGACGCCGAGATCCAAGGGGAAACTCGGTGATGTGCCACCGCAGATCTCGTAGAACCTTGCCCACTCTCGGATTCGAGGGTCGTTGTCGACGGGAAGCAGAGCGTCTGCCTCCAGTTCGCAGTACCGCACGAAACTTCCCGGGTCACCCAGTCGGCTCATCACTGCGTCGACGGCCTCGTGGTCGGTCAGATCGGGTAGGGCGATCAGTCCCTCGTAGATCTGTCGCAGTTCCCCGAGAGCGATGACCAACGAGTAGCCGTCGACGAGTGTGTGATCGAACGCGCTCAGGACCGTGTAGTGCTCTTCGCGTTCGACCGTGGCAAACGTGTATGCAGGGAAGGTCAGTGGATCGCATACCGTCGTGAATCGCTTCTTGAGATGCGCTCGGAGGTCTTCGGTCGAATCGAATTTCAGAGGTTCCGAAGTCTCGATGTGTGTGCCGTCGGGATCGAGTCCCATTCGGGTGGTGGTGAACTCGCCCACCTCGAATCCTGTGTGCAGAGTGTCATGGCGACTGATGAACAGGCGCAGCGCGAGATCGAGTGCAGGCCGATTCAGTTCTCCGGGAAGGTCGAATGCGGCTGCCATCCACACACTCCGGCCCATGCCGTGTGTTCGCGCAGTCTCGAGGTGAAAATGCTGGTTGTACGACGGTGGTACTTCCGACTCGGTGACGGCGCCGTCCGCGGGCTGGAGCGACCATTCGGTGACGATTCCGGGCTCGAGTCCGTATCGATCGATCGAGGTGACATGCATCAGGCCGCTCCCTCTGGTGCCGCGAACGAGTAGTCGCCCTGAGCTGCAACAGTTTTGATGATCTTCGAGACATGCTCGGCGAAGCGGGTGGCCGATTCGTGGGCAATGGGGGTGTCGGGGTGAGACACGGCGATCCAGGTTCCGGTGTGCATCCGGTTGATCCACATCGACGCGATTTGAGTCTCTTTGCCGCCGACGATTCCCGTTGCCTTCGTCTCGGCGTAACTGTATGGATCCGGCATGCGTCGGCCGTCGATGTACGAGACGATCGGCGGCGGGGTGAGCGTCTTCGACAGTCCGCCGGGTGCGGAATCCGACTCGGCCAAGCTCGACAGAACCAGATCGATGACCTGCTGCACAGAGACATCGAGGAGTGCCTTGCCGTCGTGGTACCCCTGCTGCCCGAGCTTTGCCAACTCGGTGAAGCGTCGCTTGTCGTCGACGTCGATGCCGACCGGGATCAGGTTGATGTACCAGCCCTGTGCAAACGAGTCGGCCTCGGTTCGTGTGCTGACCGGCGAGAGGGCGATGTACTTGCCGCGCCCGGCCAGTTCGAATTCCGCAATCGCGAGCGCGGTGAACATTCCGCCGATGAAGTTGGCGCCGTTGGCTTTACAAACCGAACCGAACTTCTCGCACTCGATGTCGTCGGCCAGGTCGAAGCGTGAACCGATAGCCGGTTTGGGCGCGTCTTCGGCCCCGAGCGGGAGCGGAAATCCGGGGAACGAGCCGCCGCTGCGCATGAGGTAACCGAGCCACTGGTGCACTTCGGGTGACTGCATCGTCAGTTCGGTTGTTCGCTCGCGTTCGACGCGACCGAACTGTGCGTAACTTCCGGCCGGCCCGAGCTCGGGATGCGACCCGGTCGTTTCCGCGGCGTAGAGCTGACGCAATTCTGCGTACATCAGCACCATCGAGTTCATGTCCGAATGGGCGTGGTCGACTGCATGGAACAGGGTGAAGCTCGGATCGGCTTCGAGGTCGGCATGGTGGTGCTCGACGGCACCGAACACGAAGGCCGGCCACTGCAGCGCGCTGGTTTCGGTGGCGAACTTGGTCGCGACGAGCGCGCGGATCGCCTCGGATTCGGAGACGTCGTCGCCGACGCGGTACTCGAGTTCGATGCTTTCGACCGGCACCACGTGTCGACGGACCTCGAACGAGGTGTCCGCAGCGTCGGTGGTTGCTTCGTCGAACGAGAACCAGCTGTGCAGCGTGTCGTGGCGACGGATGTAGCGCTGAAGGGCTCGCGTCATGGCGTCGCGGTCCAGTGTTCCTGCAAAATCGAAGGCGATACCGATCCACGGAGACTGCGGATCGCCCTTCTCCGCGGTGACGCGGGCGCGTCGCAGGTGGCGATCCTGCATCGTGGTCGGGGGTAGTTCTCGGTCGATCTCGGCTTCGGCGGCTCGTTGAGCGGAAGCATGCGTGACGCCCCATTCGATTACCCGCCCAGGAAGCGGGTGCCAATGGGTGATCAAGTTCAGATCCATCGAGTAGAACTCCTGCGTGTGTCGTCGAGAAGCCTGCTCTGAAAATGGGCAGACGACGAACTATCCCATCTGGGGGACTGAATTGTCCGAAATACTACAATCTAAACAAGAACAGGTTCTAGAAGCGTTGTGTTCGATTAGGATCATTCGGTGCTTCCGGACCCTTTAGGTGACGCTGTCGGCGCCGACCACAAGGGCGGGCGGCGAGCTGGTTCTCTGACGCCCTGGCTCGGGTTGGCGACGAGTCTGGCGGCGGCATTCATGCAATTGCTCGACGCGACCATCGTCAACGTCGCGCTTCCGAGTATCGCCGTCGATCTTCAAGCAGGCGTATCGGCGCAGTTGCTCATGGTCAGCGTGTACATCCTGGCTTTCGCGTGTTCGTTGATCACTGCAGCGCGGCTGGGGGACCTGTTCGGCCGTAGAGTTGTTTTTCTGACCGCCCTGTCCGTATTCGTGGTTGCCTCGTTGCTGTGCGGGCTCGCGCAGAGCGCGACGATGTTGATCGTCTTCCGGGGTCTGCAAGGATTGGCGGCCGGTTCGATGTCAGCCCAGACGTTTGCCATCATCTCGGGTCTGTTTCCGAAGGCCAGGCATCCGCGAGTCTTCGGGATCTACGGTGCGACCATCGGGCTCGCAACAGTCAGTGGGCCTCTGATCGGTGGGCTGCTGATCGAGTGGAATCTGTTCGACTGGGGCTGGCGCCTGATCTTCTTCGTCAACATCCCGATCGGCATCGCCGCCTTGATTCTCGGATATTTCCATCTCGTCGATGCTCGCGCTGAGCATGTACGCTCACTGGACCTCATCGGCGCCGCACTGTCATCACTGGCGCTGTTCCTGCTGATCCTTCCCCTGGCCGAGGGAAGGGCGCGCGGATGGCCCACAGGTCTTGTCGTAATGCTCGCGATGTCGGCGCCGGTGGCAGTGGCGTTTGTGCTCTACGAATCGCGTTTGGCGAAACGAGGCGGCGATCCGGTCCTTCGTCTCGAGCTTTTCCGCGACCGAGCCTTCACAATCGGCGCGGTTCTTGCGTTCGTTTTCTTCGGAACCCTGACTTCCTTGATCTTCACCATCAGTCTCACCCTTCAGTTCGGCTTCGGGTTCTCCGCATTGCGAGCGGGCGTCATGACGCTGCCGTGGGCCGTCGGAATGGGCGTGGCGGCGGTTCTCTCATCGGCGGTGTACCGGATGCTCGGAAACCGTGTTCTGATCCTGGGGATGGTCGTCTTTGCCGGCTCGCTGATCGCGCTGTCGATCATCCTCGAACGCGAAGGAACCGATCCACGCTGGCTCGCGCTCGCCGGTCCGCTGCTTCTCGGTGGCGCAGGTCTCGGACTGTTCGTGGCACCACTGCAAACCGCGATCCTTGCGACGGTCGAACCCGCGCACGCGGGTTCGGTGTCGGGACTGCTTCCTACCGTTCAGCAGGTTGGCAGCTCCATCGGACTGGCCTTGATCGGAGTGGTGTTCTTCTCGCTCGTCGCGGGGCAAGCTCCGCAAGCAGTGCAGGGGGAGCGGCCCGAGTACGTTGCGAACCTTGAAGCTGCCGGCGTTGGTCCCGGCCTGATCGACATCGCCGAAAAGGCCTTTGTCGATTGCGCAACAAGCCAATTGGCATCCGGAACACCGATGGAGGTGGCGCCGGAATGTCGCCGGGACGGCTCCGCCGGTGCCGGGGGTCAATCCGTTCAGGTGGCAGTTGATGCCGCGTACGCATCGACTCGCGCGGCGGCCGGCGAAGCATTTCTCCAAGCGCAGCGCCGTGTGCTCGCGATCATCGCAGCAATTGCGCTCGGTATCGGATTGGCGTCGACTGCTCTGCCGCGGGTCAATTCGCCGGTCTGAAAATTGCCCTTGACTCGAACGGGTGTTCGAGTACCCTGTATGTAGGGGATCGGGGGATTCAATGAGTGTCTTGTTGTCGGACGTGGTGTCTGGTTCTGCGGTGGGGTTACGCGGACGTCTGTGGCAGTTGTCTGCTGCTGAGTTACGTGCGGCTGCGGTGTCGGCGAGCGCGGAGATTCTTCGTCTCGAAGCTGTGCGTGTGGCAGTGGTCGACGAACTCTCGATGCGCCCGGATGATCAGGTGATTGCCAGTCGCGGTGTCGGTTCGTGGTTGGCGGCTAACACGATGTTGCAGGTTCGGGACGGGAAGAAGATCGCCGCGTTGGGTGCGGCTTTGCGGCCGTTTCCGGCGGTGGCGGCTCGGTTCGATGGCGGGGATTGCTCGTTCGAGCATGCCGTGTTGATCGTGGCGTTCTGTGAATCACCACCGAAGGGCATGCCGGACGAAGCGCTCCCTCGTTGTATCGACCTACTGCTTGCGGCTGCGTCGGGTGTGGAGGCGACGACGACGAAGGTGCGGAACGTGATCGCGACGTTGGAGAGGTTGTTCGAATCGGATGAGATTCCGCCCGCCGAGGATGTCGATCTCAATGAGTTGCGGATCGCGTCGACATTGAACGGTCGGGTGGTGGTGCGTGGGGATTTCGATGCCCTGACCGGGGAAATGTTGTTGTCGGCGTTGTCGAATCTGACGATGCCCACCCCGGCACCCGATGGAACCCCGGATGCTCGGTCGGCGGCGAAGCGCACGGCGGACGGGTTCACCGAACTGATCCGGCGTTATCTGGACTGCGCCAAGACCGGTACCGATGGTGGTCAGCGTCCACACGTGAACGTGCACATCAACGCCCATGATCTCGCTGAGCATCGAGACTGCGCCGCAACACCCTCCACTGCTGATGGTGAAGAGTCTCTGTCGGATCTCGATGTCGGGCACATGCCCTGGCTCGGGCCACTCTCGGTGTCGCAGACCCGACTTCTCGGATGTGATTGTTTCCTCTCCACCGTCCTGCTCGACGATCACGGCGCGCCCTTGGATGCGCAACCCGGGAAACGTTTGGTGACCGCGGAGCAGCGAGTGGCGTTGATCGCCCGAGACAGAGGCTGCGCGTTCCCCGGCTGCACGTGTGTGCCGGCGTGGACTGATGCGCACCATATCCGGCACTGGGCCAACGGTGGCCCGACGGTGATGAACAACCTGGTCCTGCTGTGCCGTTCACATCACCGGCTGATGCACCGAAAATCAGGGTTCGTCGGGAAATGGGAAATCCGAATAGGAGTCGACAACAAGCCGTGGTTCATCCCACCACCCTCGATCGACCCCGGACAGCAACCCAGGCCGGCGAACACCACCTTCAAAACCTGAGGGGTCAAACCTTTTCGGTGACAACAAAAACGACCAGCTTCGCATCGGCATGGACCCGATGCGGGGCTGGTCAGTGGTGCTTGGGAAAACGTGCTTGGAGAAAACGCGTCAGAAGATGCTCTGCGTGCGCCAGAGATCCGAGACGGAAACCCCGACACGCTCGAGAAGTGTTCGTACCAAAGGTAATCCGATACCGATGACACTCGAGGGATCACCCTCGATTCTCTCCACGAACCAGCCGCCGAGACTGTCGAGCGTGAATGCTCCGGCAACTTGGAGCGGCTCGCCCGTTGCCAGGTATGCCTCGAGATCTTCGGTGGACGGTTGCGCGAAATGAACCACTGTTGCGCTGTGATCCGAGGCCATGCGAACGATGCGGCCGTCGGCGACGCGCAGGACACAGTGCCCGGTCAAGAGAGTGGCGCTGCGTCCGGCCATTGCGGCCCATCGCTTTCGGGCGATATCGACACTGCCCGGCTTGCCTTGAAGTTGCCCGTCGATCAGGAGCATCGAATCGCACCCGACAACGACTACGTCGGTGAGATTGTCGGCGGCAAGACCGGGAACGATCTCGGCGGCCTTGGCCTCCGCCAGTACCGTCACGACTTTTTCGGGGGCGGCGTCGGGTCCGAGGTTGTCGGCGATCTTGTCCTCGTCGACGCCGGAGACACGCACAAGCGGCGAAACCCCGGCCGCCCGCAGAACTGCGAGGCGAGCCGGGGACGCTGAAGCTAGAACCAGTTGAGTCACGTCAGCAGAGTGATCGTCAGCTGCGACGGATCGCGGGGTTCAGGTACGCGTACGGGGAGAACGGCGCACGCGTGCGGTGGAACTGAGTCGGATCGCCCCAGGTCTCCGCGGGAACGTTCGACTCGGGAGCTTGACCGCTGCCGGCAGCCGCAGCAAGCACGCTGACCAGTGCCGCGATCTCGACGTCCGTGGGCGAACCCTTGACGATCTTGATGACCGACGCGTCGGAGGTCGACGTCTCGGTCAGCTCCGTGAGCGAAGCATCCGTCGCGGTTCCCTCGACGACCGCACCGTTGGTCGGTGCGGTCTCCGCCAGTGCGACATCTTCGCTGAGAATGTCCTCGGTGGTTGCGGTCATAGGGGAATGTTCCCATGCTTCTTGGGCGGAAGGGAAACGGCCTTGCGCTCTAGCAGTCGCAATGCGGAAACGATTTGTCCGCGGGTGTGCGACGGAGGAATGACAGCGTCGACGTATCCGCGCTCAGCGGCGACGTACGGGTTGACGAGTGTGTCCTCGTACTCGTTCTGCAGCTTGAGGCGCAATGCATCGACGTCTTCGCCGTTCTTCGCGGCTTCGAGAAGCTGCTTGCGGTAGACGAATCCGACTGCTCCGGATGCACCCATGACGGCGATCTGAGCGGTCGGCCATGCCAGGTTCACATCGGCGCCCATGTGCTTGGAGCCCATGACGTCGTACGCTCCGCCGTAAGCCTTGCGGGTGATGACCGTGATCTTGCCGACCGTTGCCTCGCCGTACGCGTAGAGGAGCTTCGCGCCGCGACGGATGATGCCGTTGTATTCCTGCTCGGTTCCGGGGAGGAAACCGGGAACGTCGACGAGGGTGATGATCGGGACGTTGAACGCGTCGCAGGTACGCACGAAGCGAGCGGCCTTCTCCGAGGCGTCGATGTCGAGGCAGCCCGCGAACTGGGTGGGCTGGTTGGCGACGATGCCGACCGAGCGTCCGTCGACGCGACCGAAACCGACGATGATGTTCATCGCGCGCTCGGCCTGGACCTCGAGGAACTCGTCGTCGTCGAGGATGCGACGAATGACCTCGTGCATGTCGTACGGCTGGTTGGCCGAGTCCGGGATGAGGGTGTCGAGTTCGATGTCCTCGGCGGTCAGGCTGTCTTCGATCGAACCGACGATGGGGTCGGTGATCTCGCCGCGGGGAGCTGCTGCCTGGTTGTTGGACGGCAGGTAGCTGAGCAGGTCCTTGACGTAGTCGAGGGCATCCTGCTCGCCGGAAGCGACGTAGTGGGCGACTCCGGACTTGACCATGTGGGTGCGAGCACCACCGAGGTCTTCCATCGTGACGTCTTCACCGGTGACTGTCTTGATGACGTCGGGGCCGGTGACGAACATCTGGGAAGTCTCGTCGACCATCACGACGAAGTCGGTCAGTGCGGGGGAGTAGACGTGGCCGCCGGCGGCGGGTCCCATGATCAGTGAGATCTGGGGGATGACACCCGAGGCCTGGACGTTGCGGTGGAAGATCTCGCCGTAGAGGCCGAGCGAGACGACGCCTTCCTGAATGCGCGCGCCTGCACCTTCGTTGATGCCGACGAGGGGCCGTCCGGTGCGGATCGCGAGGTCCATGACCTTGACGATCTTCTCACCGTAGATTTCGCCGAGCGATCCGCCGAAAACGGTGGCGTCCTGTGAGAAGACACAGACGTCGCGGCCGTCGATGGTGCCGTAACCGGTGACGACGCCGTCGCCGACCGGGCGGTTGTCAGCGAGACCGAAGTTCACGCTTCGGTGCCGTGCCAGTGCGTCGAGTTCGACGAAGGAGCCCTCGTCGAGGAGGGCGGTGATGCGCTCGCGGGCGGTCAGCTTGCCTTTGGCGTGCACCTTGTCGATGGCGGCTTCGCCGCTCGGTGCCTGCGCCTGGGCTTGGCGATTCCGCAGGTCCGCGAGCTTTCCCGCGGTCGTGTGGATATCGGGTGCGGCCGCCGCCTCCGGCGCGTTCGGCTCTTGGACAGTGGTCATGGACGTGAGCTTAACGAGAGTGCGTGGGGGGCTTCGAAGGCAGGTCCGATTGTCGCTGTCTTGCAGGCTCAAGCTACTGACCAGTACATTCTCGCCGTCGTCATAGGCTGGGGCTATGTGGACCGACTTGAACCGACCGCCCCTCGACGGCAATGCCCTACGACGCGCACTCGTGCGCAGTGACAACGACGACGCGCGCGTTTTCTGGAACCGCCTCGACGTTGTCGAGGAGACCGGTTCGACGAACGCGGATCTCCTTGCGCGAGCGGCAGATCCGGATGCCGACCGTCACGTTCTGATCGCCGAATATCAGGCGAGTGCCCGTGGCCGTCATTCGCGCACGTGGGTGAGTCCGCCGCAAGCGCAGATCTCGATGTCGGTTCTGCTGTCGATGCCCGGAATGAATCTCGCGGACATGGGTTGGCTCCCGCTATTGTCGGGAATCGCGGTCGTCGACGCGCTGCGCAACGTGGCCGAAGTGCCCGCAGAACTCAAGTGGCCGAACGACGTTCTCATCGGTGACAAGAAGGTCGCCGGCATTCTGGCCGAGGTGGCGAGGACGGCGCCCGATCCCGCGGTGGTGGTGGGGATCGGGCTGAACGTGAGCCTCGGCGTCGAGGAGCTGCCCGTCCCGACCGCTACGTCACTGCTGATCGAAGAAGCATCGACTGTCGACCGCGACACTCTCGTTCGCGCAATCGCCCGTGAATTGGCGACGCAATTCCGTGCTTGGGAATCGTCGAAATGGGATACATCTGTGTTGGCTGCCGAATACCGGCAGCGCTGCGGGACGCTGGGCAAACGAGTCCGCGCGGTCTTGCCGGGCGACAAGGAGGTGTTCGGTATCGCGACCGACGTCGACACTTCCGGACGCGTCGTCATCGAAATCGAGGGAACAGATGGGGAGACCTTTGCGGTCGCAGCAGGTGATATCACGCACCTTCGCGCCGCCCCGGTCACCGAATCGTGAACGTTGCCGGATTTTCTGGCACCAAAGTGCTAATTTTTGGCCCGGACCGGTTTTCGAACCAACCGTCCGTCCTTCATTTCACTCAACTGCGGGATTTACCGAGCTGCCTAGGGGCGTCATGACCACACCGATCGTTGTTCCGACCGAAGCCGAGACGGCCGAGAGCGCTCGCCGCGTACTCACCGGCGTGACGGTGCTGCTCGGTGTCCTCACATTGGGCCTGGGTATCGCGGTACTCGCGTGGCCGGATGCCACCCTGTTCGTGGTCGCGGTTGTCATTGCGATCCAGCTGTTCGGATTCGGAATCGTCCAGATCATCCGTTCGTTCGCGGACGTGACGGCTTCGGGTGGAACTCGCACGCTCGTCGCGATCTCCGGCGCGTTGGCAGTGCTCCTCGGATTCCTGGTTCTCCGTAGCCCTCTGCAGACGGTGGTTCTGATCGCATTGGTGATCGGTGCCTGGTGGGTATTCCGTGGCGTTCTCGATCTGGTCGACGCGGCGTCCGGGCACACCGTTGATCGCGGTCTATCGATCGTGCTCGGAGTCATCAGCATCGTCGCGGGTGCAATCGTCCTTCTGCAGCCCGAACTTTCACTCGACGTCTTCCGCATCGTGGTCGGCGTGTGGATGGTGCTGTACGGCATCATCATCGTCGTGACCCCGTTGGTGCTGCGAAAGCTCGCGCAGCCCTGAGCGTTGCCCTGAAGGCGGGTGTGCCTGAAAGTCGGTATGCCTGAAAGTCGGTGCGGGGTGGCAGACTTCCCGTCATGGGATATCCCGAAGACGCCCTCGCTCAGGACGAGGAACTGATACTGCATCGCCATCCTCATTGGAAGATGTTGGTACTTCCGGCGCTGACGTTCGTGCTTGCGACGGCCGTCGCCGGGTTCTTGTTGGGCCTCGCACAGACGAGATTGGACGGCACGGCTCGCACCGTGTCGTCCATTGCCGTCGGAATCATCTGGCTCGGTGTCGTGGCCTGGCGGTCGGTTGCGCCCTTCACGGTTTGGAAGTTCACGCATTTCATCGTCACCGATCGGCGAGTGCTCATCCGCCACGGAGTGCTCACGCACACGGGTATCGACATTCCCATGGGACGGATCAGCAATGTTCAGTTCCGTCACGGCCTGATCGATCGAATGCTCAAGACCGGAACTCTGGTCATCGCATCTGCCAGTGACGATCCGCTCGAGTTCGACGACATTCCTGACGTCGAGCACGTTCACGCCCTGCTGTATCACCAGGTTTTCGATTCCATGCAGCAGCCACCATCGCAGGCACCGCAGTGGCCGTCAGGTGAAAACGACGACCCGAATGATCGAAATGGCTGGTAATCAACGTGCAAAGGCGTGTTGTCCGTAGTCTGTTCGTGTGACTGCCGTATTGCTAGCCGAAGACGACGAGGCCATTGCTGCACCCCTTTCCCGCGCCTTGGGGCGTGAAGGGTATTCGGTGACGGTCGAACCGACCGGACCCGCTGCGTTGCAGCAGGCGCTCGAAGGTGATTTCGACCTGTTGATTCTCGATCTCGGCCTTCCGGGCATGGACGGTCTCGAGGTCTGCCGACAGATTCGTGCGCATCGCACCTCGCTCGCCGTGCTGATGTTGACCGCCAGGACCGACGAAGTCGACTTCGTGGTCGGGTTGGACGCGGGCGCCGACGACTACGTCAGCAAGCCGTTTCGTCTCGCCGAGTTGATGGCACGTGTGCGAGCACTCCTGCGTCGCCACGGTGGCCGCGAGGACACGATCGTCGAGGTCGGTGGCATCAGGCTCGAGCCCGCGGCACGACGCGTACTCGTCAACGGCTCCGAAATCGCCTTGGCCAACAAGGAATACGAGCTTCTGCGGGTCCTCCTCGAGCACGCCGGGGAAGTGGTCTCGCGCGATACGATCCTTCGTGAGGTGTGGGGCGACGTCGAGCTTCGTGGATCGAAGACGCTCGACATGCACATGTCGTGGCTGCGCCGCAAGATCGGCGACGAGGGCCCCGCCGTGGAACGCAGGATTGCCACCGTCCGCGGTGTCGGTTTCCGAATCAACACCGACTAACTTCTCGAGAATCAGGAACTGCCGGCATGCGGCGTCGCATATTGCAGTCGATTCTCGCTGTCGTGATCATGACGGCGTTGCTGCTGGGGGTTCCGCTGATCTACACGGCGTGGCTCTGGGTGGAGGACGTGACGCGAAGTGATCTCCGGGTGCGCCTCGACCGGATGGCCGCTGAGGTCATCGCGCAAGAGGGGACGAACGGACTCGTCGAAGGTGCGTTGAACACCGATTCGCTCAAGGTTCTTACCCCGAACGACGGGCGCCTCGTCGTCGTGTATCCGACCGTCGTCGACGGCGCCGCACGCGTCGACGTCGGTGAGGCGACGGTCAAGAACGCACTCGTCGAATCGCTCGCGATGGGAACGTCCGGCTCGTTGCGTCTCGAGGTGCCGTCGGAGAACCTGCGCACCCAGCAGAAGCAGGCGGTGATGGCTGTCGGCGTGCTCGTGCTTCTGTCCATCACGGCAGGCACCGTGGTTGCTGTGGTCACTGCGCGTCGGCTTGCCGATCCGCTGCAGGATGTGGCCGACCGGGCGGCGCGCCTCGCCGAAGGCGACTTCCGGCCGGATCCTCGTCGGCACGACATCCCCGAACTCGACCGCGTGTCCGACGTCCTCGATGCGGCAACCGTGGAGATTTCGGTGCGGCTGCAACGAGAGCGCGCGCTGGTTGCGGACGTCTCGCATCAACTGCGCAGTCGACTGACTGCAGTGCGGCTGCGCCTGGACGAGTTGTCCGTTCACGAAGATCCTGACGTCGTGAACGAGGCCGAGGAAGCCATGGCGCAAGTGGACAGGCTCACCGACGGAATCGACGACCTGATTCGCTCGTCGCGCACCAGTGGGTCATCGGCGAGTCTGGTGTCGGTAGTCGGCGAGCTGGAACAGGTGACTCGCGACTGGCAGGCTCAGTTCGACGGAGAGGGACGCAGGCTGCGCCTACGCGGCGATCGCACGGTGATGGCTGCGACCACAGGTTCGCGTCTGCGTGAAGCTGTTTCCGTTCTGGTCGACAATTCGTTCGAACACGGTGAAGGCACGTGCACGGTGTCGGTGCGATTGATCGACGGTACGGGTCGCAGTTCGTCTCGCCGTGACTCGATGGTGTGCGTCGAGGTCACCGACGAAGGCTCCGGTGTGGAGAACGATCTGGCGCCGCACATCTTCGACAGAGGATTTTCGGGGGCGGGGTCCACCGGCGTCGGGTTGGCGCTCGCACGTGCACTGATCGAAGCCGACGGGGGCCGCCTGGAACTGCAGAGGCGTAAGCCTGCCTTGTTCGCCGTCTTCCTGCCGGTGGCCAACACGGCGCCGACCGCGGACGTCGTTCCGCACCGCGAACCGCGCTGACCGAAAGGCCGGCGCAGACGGAAAACTCAGGAGTGCCCGAGCTCCTCTTCGGCATCAGGAATTACCGGCTCAGGCGCTGTGGTTTCGGATAACGCTGTGGTTTCGGACAATCCTGTGGTGTCGGACAGCTCGAGCGGTTCCGGATTCTCGTCGGGAAACACGAACTTGCGGAAGGCCCAGAATCGGAACGCCATCTGCAGCAGGTTGCCGATGACATATGCACTGATGAAGTCGGCGATGTTCTCCGTCGCCAAGCTGACTTCGGGTACGCGCAGGTTGAAGACGTAACTGGAGATGTACAGCGGGATGAAGCTGATGACGACACCGATGGCGCTGATGATGAAGAACAGCGCAGCTTCGTGCGCTGGTTCACGGCCACCACGGTTCTTGAACGACCACTCGCGGTTGAGAATGTACGACGCGATCACCGCGACGACGCCGGCGATGATCTTGGCCGTGATCGGCTTGGATTCGAGGATCGACAGCTTGAGTGTGTAGAAGATGCCCGAGTCGATGAGGAAGGTCGTTCCGCCGACGATCGCGAATTTGATCAGCTCGCTGTGACGCAGAGCGATGTCACGAAACGGTTGGGGTATGCGGGCAATGACCCCGTCGACAAATGGCACAACAGATGAGTTTACGAAACGAAACCGCGTTACCACCAATTTGCCGCGGATTCATCAGCAGAATCACAGATTGGGAACGCTGAATGAACGGGCGAACGCGGCACATGACAACATAGAGAGCCGTGACCGGCAACAACGATCCCGCGCAGATCCCCGCCCGCCCGACCACCCCTCGACCGGCAAAAGCATCCATGCCCGTCGTCACCATGATCGGTGGCGGACAGTTGGCCAGGATGACTCACCAGGCGGCGGTGGCCCTGGGCCAGACGCTCCGAGTGCTCTCCGGGACTTCGGACGAGCCGGCAGCTCAGGTCAGCCCCGACGTCGTGCTCGGCAGCCACACCGACCTCGACGCTCTTCGACGCGCAGCGGTCGGTTCCAACGCGTTGACGTTCGACCACGAGCACGTGCCCACGGAGCATCTCGAGGTTCTTGTTGCCGAAGGCGTGAACGTTCAGCCGCCGCCGCAGGCTCTGATCTTCGCTCAGGACAAACTGCTGATGCGTCGCAAACTTGCCGAACTGGGCGCGCCCGTACCCGCGTACGCCGAAGTGACGTGGGCAGAAGACGTCGTGCGTTTCGGTGCGCAACACGGTTGGCCGCTTGTCATCAAGGCAACTCGCGGAGGCTACGACGGCCGCGGAGTCTGGATCACCGACGATCAGGACGAAGCAGAAGCCATCGTCACCGAGCAGCTGGACAAGGGTGTTCCGCTGATCGTCGAGGAAATGGTCTCGATGCGTCGGGAACTGTCCGCCATGGTGGCGCGGTCGCCGTTCGGACAGGGCGCTACGTGGCCGGTCGTGGAAACGGTTCAGCGCAACGGCCAGTGCGCCGTCGTGATCGCACCTGCTCCCGCCCTTTCGAGTGCCGTTGCCGAGGAAGCCGAACAATTGGCGTTGCGCATCGCGTCCGAGCTCGGTGTTGTCGGCTCGATGGCCGTCGAACTCTTCGAGACGACTGACGGCACTCTCGTGGTCAACGAGCTGGCCATGCGCCCGCACAACTCCGGTCACTGGACGATGGACGGCGCACGCACCTCTCAGTTCGAACAGCATCTGCGTGCAGTTCTCGACTACCCGCTCGGCGACACCTCGCCGATCGCGCCGGTCACGGTGATGGCAAACGTTCTCGGTGCGCCGGAAGCGCCCGAGATGACGATGGACGAGCGTGTCCATCACCTGTTCGCTCGGATGCCCGACGCGAAGATCCACCTGTACGGCAAGGGTGAGCGCAAGGATCGCAAGATCGGTCACGTCAACATCGTGGGCGGCGCCGGATCCATCGACGATCCGAATTACGTTGCCGCAGTTCGGGAACGCGCCGAGCGCGCAGCACATTGGCTTTCGTATGCAGTTTGGACCGACGGATGGGATGTACACGGTGAGTGAGAGCGCGCAGGTCGGCCTGATCATGGGCAGCGATTCGGATTGGCCGACCATGGAAGCTGCAGCCGAAGCTTTGGCCGAGTTCGGTATCCGCTTCGAGGTCGGTGTCGTCTCGGCGCACCGCACGCCTCAGCGGATGCTCGACTACGCCAGGGAAGCCGCGGGCCGCGGAATCAAGGTCGTCATCGCCGGTGCCGGTGGCGCCGCGCACCTTCCGGGCATGGTTGCCTCGGCTACGCCGTTGCCGGTCATCGGTGTTCCGGTGCCGCTCAAGTACCTCGACGGTATGGATTCACTCCTCTCGATCGTGCAGATGCCGGCCGGCGTCCCGGTGGCGACGGTCTCGATCGGTGGCGCTCGCAACGCCGGTCTCTTGGCTGCACGGATCCTCGGCGCATCGGACCCCGCACTTCAGCAGCGGATGGTGGCCTTCCAGGAGAGCCTCGAGTCGATGGTCCTCGACAAGGACAAGGCGCTCCGCGAGAAACTGCTGGGCTGAACCTCTCGTGTGTGCACGACGCGGGCTGCCGCTGATCCGAGCGAGTCGGGGCAGCGCGCAGTCCGCATTCGTCACCCGCGTCGCCCTGTTCTACGCCGGGATTCTCCGCGCGGACATCCGCTTCGACGACGAGTCCGGGATCTTCGTCGCTTCCGGGCTGCGCAGCGGGTTCGCCAGAGGGGGAACAACTCTCGGTGGTGTGTATCTCACGCGGCGAAACACGACGCGACCCGTCCTTCGCCACGAGGCAGTCCACGCGGACCAATGGGCCAGGTACGGAATCATATTCGGGTTGGTGTACCTGCGTGAGGAACTGCGTCATCGCGGGCCGCGCAACCGCTTCGAAATCGAGGCCGGTCTCGAAGACGGCGGTTACCGCACCTGAGTGAAAGCTCGTCAGTAAAAGCTACTCTTGGCGGCATGGCTCGTTTTCCGACTAGTGAACGCTTCGTCCGCTGGAGCGCGGAACATGCTCGCGGTGTGGACATCTGCATTGCGACGGTTGCCGCACTGTTCAGCGTTGTCGTTGCGGTCGAGGCGAGTCCGCTGGCGGTGTTCATCTCGCTGGGTATGACCGTTCCGTTGGCGTGGCGACGCTCGCGCCCCGAACTCTCCGGCATGGTGATCGCAGGGTTCGCAGTTCTACACGTGATCTTCATCGGCAACACACTGCTCGCATCGGCCGTTGTCGTCCCCATCTCCCTGTACGCGCTGGCCGCCTATGGTGCTCGGTGGAGTTCACTCACCGGGCTGGTGCTCGCGTTGCTCGGCTCGATTGCCGGGACTGTTCGATACTTCGGCTACGACGGAATCCCGGTGTCCTCGCAGGTCATGCAGTCCGTGGCCGTCATGATCTTCATGCTCGCGGTCTGGGCGTTCGGTGATTTGCGTCGAGTTCGTACCAAACAATTGGAAGGTCTGACCGAGCGCGCACGGTTGCTCGAACTCGAGCGTGCGCAGGAAGCGGAAATCGCGACGATCAGCGAACGCTCGAGGATTGCGCGCGAGATGCACGACATCGTCGCGCATTCGTTGACCGTTGTCATCGCTCAGGCCGACGGTGGACGCTACAGCGCGGCCAAGGATCCTCAGGCTGCAATTCAGGCACTCGAAACAATTGCCTCCACCGGCCGCCAAGCGTTGACCGACATGCGATCGCTGCTGTCCGTCCTGCGTGAGGACACGCCCCGTGATTTCTCGGTGATCCCGGGCGCCGGCGACATCGACAGTCTCTTCCACGAGTTACGCAGCAGCGGACTCGACATCGCCGTCAGCGTGACCGGGGAACCACGCGAACTCTCTGCGGGTGCGGGGTTGACGGCGTATCGCATCGTGCAGGAATCGCTGACGAACGTTCTCAAACATGCGGGGCCTGGAGCACAGGCGAGCGTCGAGATGACATGGGCTGAAACCGAACTCGTTCTCGGTATCACCGACGACGGACGAGGCGGCAGCGCCGCGCTGGTCGAATCGTCACCAGGCGGACAGGGACTGATCGGAATGGCCGAGCGAGCCAAGCTGCACGGAGGCAAAGTGACCGCCGGACCGAAATCAGGCGGCGGATACAGCGTCCGGGCCGTCTTGCCGTACGAACGAACGTCTGGGTAGGTCTTGAAACGTCCGAAGGTCTTAAGGTGAGTGGCATGGACGAACACGTGGCTCCGATCGCAGTGGCACTGATCGACGATCAGCAGCTGGTCCGCGCAGGTTTTCGAATGGTCATCGACTCACAGCCGGATCTGTCGGTGGTTGTCGAGGCTTCGGACGGTCAGCAGGCGCTGACCGAGTTGGCCGCCTGTCATGTCGACGTCGTTCTTATGGATGTCCAGATGCCGAAGATGGACGGCATCGAGGCGACTCGTCGGCTCCTGGCCGACCCCGATGCGCCGAAGGTCGTGGTGCTCACCACCTTCGACAACGACGAGTACGTGATGTCGGCTATCCGGGCGGGCGCCAGTGGTTTCCTGCTCAAGGACGTGCCACCGGAGCAGTTGCTCGACGCCATCCGCACCGTGCACCGCGGGGACGCGGTGATCGAAGCCCGGGCCACTCGGCGACTGCTTCAGCACGTCGGGCCACTTCTGGAAGGCTCGGCGCCCGAAGCGCAGTTGCCCGAAGAGTTGACGCCGCGCGAGGTCGAGGTGCTCGAAGCCATGGCGTACGGGCTGTCGAATTCGGAGATCGCTGCGAAATTCCACGTCTCCGAGACGACAGTGAAAACCCATGTCGGACGGGTTCTTTCAAAGACTCATTCTCGTGATCGTGTACAGGCAGTCGTCTTCGCCTTCCAGATCGGACTTGTCCGGCGCGCAGATCTCCTCGGCACCGAGGGCTGACACGCCGCCCTGTCCAGTCCTACCCCGGGATGACACCGGGCTCTCCAAGATCGCCCCGCACTCCGACGCGGAGACCACTTGCGCTGCAATAACGTCGATTCCGTCATAGCGAGAAGCTTTACGGAGGGCAAAAAATGCATGCGCACACCACGACGGAACCAGCCGCAGTGCCGGCGATCACTGCCCGCGGTGTCACCAAGGTGTACGGCACCGGTGAGACCACGGTTCACGCGCTCGGTGGAGTCGACGTGGACTTCGGTCGCGAGCGGTTCACCGCGATCATGGGCCCGTCCGGCTCCGGAAAGTCGACGCTCATGCACTGCCTGGCCGGACTCGACACGGTCTCGGGTGGGCAGGTTTTCCTGGGCGACACCGAAGTCACGAAACTCGGCGACACGGAGCTCACCGAACTGCGACGCGAGCGAATCGGATTCGTCTTCCAAGCGTTCAACCTGCTACCGGTGCTCACTGCTCGGGAGAACATGCTGCTGCCGATGAAGCTGGCAGGTAGTGAACCCTCGCCCGAGTGGATGGACGAGGTGATCGGCAAGCTGGGCCTGTCGCAGCGTCTCGATCACCTGCCGCACGAATTGTCGGGCGGTCAGCAGCAACGCGTAGCCGTCGCCCGCGCACTACTGCCGCAGCCCGACGTGATCTTTGCCGACGAGCCTACCGGCAACCTGGATTCCCGTTCCGGGACAGAGGTTCTGGGACTCTTGCGCACCAGTGTCCGGGAGACCGGTCAGACGGTCGTGATGGTGACACACGATCCGGTGGCGGCGTCGTACGCGGATCGAGTCGTGTTGATCGCGGACGGGCGTATAGCCGGAGAGATCGACCATCCCACCGTCGACTCGGTGATCGGTGCCATGCGAGCTCTCGGTGCCGACGACCTGGCCGATGTTCCTGCAGTTTCGGGTGCACTGCGATGAGAGGTCTGGCTTTTGCGCAGGCGCGGGCACATGCCGGGCGCTATGTGGCGTCGATACTCGCGGTGGTGATCGCCGTCGGATACATCGTCGCGACGTTGACCTTGAGCTCGACGGTCGACGCGAGTGTGAGCAAATCACTTGCGACGCAATACGAAACCACAGATGTCGTCGCGTCCGGTCCAGGCGTGACAGAAGCACTGCTGAGCGCGGTGCCGGGCGTCTCGGCGGTGGCCGACGACGTGTCGACGTATGTTCGTGTCGACTCCGAGGCAAAGGGCGCGTCCTACGGGGATGCGCTCTCGATTGCCGACAATCCCGAATTGCGTTGGGAGAAGGTGTCGGAGGGATCGATTCCGGCTGGTCTGGGGCAGGTGTTGGTGAGCGCGGACTCCGGGATACCGATCGGTGCCCGAATCACAGTCACGGCACGGGATTCGACGGTCGGTGCCGCCGCACCCACCGCGGAGGTAGTCGGACTGGTCGACCTCTCCGGTTCGGCGCAACGACTGGGCGGGATCAAGATATTCACCACCGCCGAGCAGGTGAGCGCGTGGGCCGGTGACAGTGCCGAACGTGAGTTCCGTGTCGCCGGTGACGGTTCACGCTCTCAGCAACAACTCGTGGATTCGATCGCGAGCGCGTTGCCCGCGGACTCCACCGTGCTGACCGGCGAAGAAGCCACAGACAACGCCGCAGCCGAATACATGGGCGGCACCAAGATCCTCAGCACGGTGTTGCTCGCCTTCGGCGCCATCGCCGTTGTTGTTGCCGCGCTGGTGATCGCCAATACATTTGCCGTGCTGCTCGCGGCGCGCACTCAGGAACTTGCGTTGCTGCGATGCGTCGGCGCCACGGCCAAACAGGTTCGCCGGAGCATTCGCAGTGAAGCCGCGGCGGTCGGCGTGATCGCCTCGGTGATCGGCGTCGGACTCGGTGTCGGACTTGCCTGGGCAATCGGTCGCGTAGCAACGGCCGCAGATGTGCCGGTTCCTCTTTCGTCACTGAGCGTCACCCCGGTGACCGTGCTCGTCGGTCTTGCCGTCGGCATCGTGATGACGATGCTCGCTGCATCTGCGCCCGGGCGGGCGGCAACGAGGCTCTCCCCGCTGGCAGCACTGCAGCCGATGGAGTCCAAGCCCGAGAGCGTTCAGGTATCGGTGGTGCGCCGGGTTCTCGGCGTCGTGATCCTGCTCGCGGGCATCGCGATGACCGTCCTGGGAGTGACGAATCAGCAGGTGCCGGCCGCAACCGCCGGTGGACTGTTCTCGTTCCTGGGGATCGCGGCACTGTCCGGTCGAATCGTGCCTGCACTGATCAATGCGGCCGGCGGAGTGTTGGCGAGACTGATCGGTCCGGTGGGAAGCCTGGCAGCAGGCAACGCCGGTCGGAACCCACGCCGCACCTCGGCGACAGCCACCGCATTGTTGATCGGTGTGGCCTTGACGAGCACGCTCGTCGTGGGAATCGCGACGGTCAAGGAAGCCGCACCCGCGGCGATGGACAGTCAATTCCCCGTCGACGTCATGGTGAGCAGTTCCGGTTCGGCACCGCTTCCCGCAGGGTTGGGCACAGACATCGCCGCGGTCAACGGTGTCGGCGCGGTGAGCGGTCTGGACAAGGCCGAACTGACGATCGACGGGCGCGGTTCGTTGGCCGGATTCGGCGTCGACGCTGCTCGGGTGAAAGATGTTCTGCGTACCGAGATCTCGGTGCCCGCGGCCGGTCAGTTGGTGCTCTCGCCCGCTGACCTGACCGAATACAAGCTTTCGGCGGGCGATACGGCGACGGTGCGTGGGGATCGCGGCATCGTGAACGTCAGCGTGGTCGAGGGCGTGAAAGGTCAACCAGCACTACTGGATCGAGGCGATCTCGGTGCAGCGGCCACCGCGCCGACCACCGATTCGTACTGGGTAAGGCTGGGGACGGATACTGACGAACAGGCTTTGGCCGCCACCGACCGCATCACCGAACTGGCACGCCAGGAAGCGCCGGGCAGCGATGTTCAGGGCATGACCGAGATGCGTTCAGCTCTCGATTCGATCCTCGACACCATGCTCATGGTGGTTGCCGGATTGCTGTCGGTAGCGGTGTTGATCGCTTTGATCGGCGTCGGAAACACCATGGCACTGTCCGTTCTCGAACGGCGCCGCGAATCCGGACTGCTTCGCGCACTCGGTCTGACCAAGAAGGGAATTCGAGCCATGTTGATCTGGGAAGCGCTGCTCGTGGCAGGAGTCGCATCGGTGATCGGAGTGCTGTTCGGGATGGTGTTCGGTGTAGCCGGTACCGCATCGGTTTTCGGGATCGAGGACGTCGCCCTCAGCGCAGTGCCGTGGGTGCAGTTGGTAGCCATCGTGTTGATCGGCGGAATCTGCGGTGTGATCGCGTCACTGCTCCCCGCTAGGCGGGCGGGGCTGGTGTCACCGGTGACAGCTCTCGCGAGCTAGCGTTCAGAACTGTTTCGTGACCTTCTCGGTGCCCACTCGGCGCGCGGTAGCTTCCGCGTCCGGGTGGGCCACCTGCACGAGTGAGGCGCCCGCGGCGAGAACTGCCAGAAGCCCGTCGATCAATTCGTCTGCCGTGTCCCACGTGCGACTGGAGAGGACACGATCCGTCGACACCAATTCGACGTTCTTCGCCGATGCCCGTGCCGCGTCGATCGTGTCCGCTACGGACCGGCCTTCGAGCGCCGAACCGGCTCCGGCGCTACGGAACTGGTCGCCGTGCACACGGATGGAGGTTGCGTAGTCGGCGACGCCGAGCGGAAGATCGCTCAAACCTTTGCCGAACGCGTCGAGGGAGAGTGCGGCTACCTCCGGTACGTCCGCAACATCGTCCAGTCGGTCGGCAGTGACGAAAGCCAGTTCGGCGTCGGCGTCGGGGGAGAGGACCACCTCACCGCCTGCCCACCACACACCCAGCAAGACGGCGACGCTCTGCCAGTGCGCGGGAAGCAGCACGGCAACTTTGCCGCCCGGCTCGAGAGCGAACTCGTCGCGGACCATATTCGCTGTCTTTGCCGCCCAGTTGGCCAGAGTGCTCGCAGACAATTCGATGCGCTCGCCGGTGGCGTCGTCGTAGTAGGTCACGCGAGGGCCGGCCGGGTCGGCAGCCAGGATCGGTCCGAGGAGGGCGTCGGTCAGGTTGTCTACAGGCGAAGGCACGTCGTCAGCTTACGCAGCCGTTCAGTTCACACAATTTTTCAGTTGACACAGCGCGGGCCGTTGGAGGCCGCGTCGATCGGCGGGCCGGGAGGGGCGGGAGTGGGGCTGGTCTCGGTGGTGCTCGACGATTCAGTCGTGCTTGTCGCTCCTTCGGACGGGGATACCGCGTCCGCGGACTGCGGGCCGCTGTAGTCCTCGGCAATGACAACCCGAACCTTGCCCGAGGACAATGACGAATCCGCCTTGACCGTCAGACCGCCGAGTGCCTCGGCGACCGCGAGTGCTGCGTCGTCGTCCGCGGACTTTGCGAACACCGTCGATTCGGTGACGTCGGAGCCGGTGTTGTTGCCGACCTGACCCTGCTTGTACCCGAGGGCACTCAACGCTTCGGAAACCCCGCTGGCCAACCCTGCGATGTCACTGGCGTTTGCGACGTCGACCGTGATCGAGGACGCATTCACCGTGGTCGGTGCTTCGGAGGTCTCCTCCGAGTCCTCGCTGTCGGCGCCGACCAATCCCGCGATGTACTTCTTGACGGCCTTGGGATCGACCTTGACGATGGACTCGCCGTAATCGGTCATGCCGTTGATGTCGAGAACGGGAATTGTCTCGAATTGCACCTTGCCGCCGGCCAGATTCTGCAACTGCTTGGCGAACTCGATGATGTCCCAGTCGTCGTCGATCACGACGGAACGCTGGACAGCCGAGGTCAGCTGACTGAGCTTGCCGGGGTCACTGAGGGTTTTTGCGCTGAGTACCTTGCTGACGAGAGAAGCCATGAACACCTGCTGGCGAACGATCCGGTCCAGGTCGCCGCGAGGAAGGTCGTGTCGTTGTCGCACGAAGCTCAGCGCGTCGGCGCCGTCGAGTGTCTGTTTCCCGGCCGCGAAATTGGCTCCGGACATCGGTTCGTCTACCGGCGCGTTGAGGCACACGTCGACTCCGCCCACTGCGTTGGTCAGCAGGACGAATCCGAGTAGTCCGACTTCGGCGTAGTGATCGACGGTGATGCCGGTCAGATTCGCCACCGCTCCGATGAGCGCGGTCCGGCCGGCTTCCGTCGACTTCTTGTCTGCGTCGCTGTCGGACGACCCGTTGTTGACCAACTTCAGCCGTTCGGTTTCCTTGGTGGCACCGAACGCGGCGTTGATCTTCGACATACCGATACCCGGGACGTTGACGTACGCGTCGCGGGGAATCGAGATCGCGGTCGCGGAACTCCCGTCGTTGGGGACGCGGATCAAGATGATGGTGTCGGTATTGGACGCAACTTCCTCACCTGCGCGCAACGAGTCGAGCTCGCTTTGTGAGAGCGGGTTGCCGTGCGCGTCCGTTCGACTGTCCGTTCCCACCATCAGAATGTCGATGGCGCCGTCCTTGCCGCCACCGAGGCCGAGTCCGCTGGCAGTGGCAAGGCTGTTTCTCAACGAGTCCACACCCCGCCATGCGAACCCGGTGACCAGCAGTACGAGCACGGACAGCACCGCGACCGCTATGCGAGCCGGGCTCGTCTTGGTCCGAATCGGCGCAGGTCGTGGACGCGCGCGGCGCTGCGGTTGCTGGTGGGACACCCCTTCAGGTTACTGGTCCGATGCTCGGCCGCGGGTACCTCGACGCGGCGTGCCAGACTCAACCGTGTGACGAATATCCTGCTCACCGGCGCCCGAGGGCAGCTCGGAACACGTATCGATGCTCTCGCAACGTCGGCGGGTCACACTGTGACGGCCGTCGGTTCCCGCGAGCTCGACATCACCGACAGCCGCGCGGTCGACGACTTCGTCTCGCCTGATTCGGTGCTGATCAACTGCGCTGCGTACACGGCCGTCGATGCTGCCGAGACCGACCAGGAGGCGGCGAGGGCGGTCAACGAGATCGGACCGCGGAATCTCGCGCAAGCCTGTGCGCGGGTGGGTTCGCGGTTGATCCACGTTTCGACGGACTACGTCTTTCCGGGCGATGCAAGCTCGCCATACGACGTCGATGCACCGACCGGTCCCGCGACGGTCTACGGCCGAACCAAACTGGACGGCGAGATCGCTGTTCGAGAGTCGGGGGCTGACGCGGCCGTTGTCCGTACCGCGTGGGTGTATTCCGGTGTCGGCACGGATTTTGTCGCCACGATGAGAAGGCTCGAAGCCGAACGCGAATTCGTGAACGTCGTGGACGACCAGATCGGGTCACCCACGTACAGCGTCGATCTGGCCGGCGGCATCGTCGAACTCGCGCTGCTGGACTTCACGGGTGCGTCGACATTCCACGTGACGAACGGCGGGCAAGCAAGTTGGTACGAGTTGGCGCGAGCTGTTTTCGAGGAGATCGGAGCAGACCCTGCTCGGGTGCGCCCGTGCAGTAGTGCGGAGTTCGTACGCCCTGCCCCGCGCCCGGCATATTCGGTCTTGTCCGAGCGCGCGTGGGTTACCGCGGGAATGACGCCGCTGCGTCCGTGGCGAGAGGCTCTGCACGCCGCTCTGGCGTGAGCATTGTTCGGGACAGTGGCCGCGGACGGCTAGGCTGACCGGCGTGAGTCCCAAGCTGGCCGTGGTAACGGTGACCTACTCGCCAGGCGAGCATCTCGAGAATTTCTTGAGCACGCTCGCTGTGGCGACGACAGAAAAACCCCAGGTCATCATGGCCGACAATGGGTCGACCGATGGTGCCCCCGAGGCCGCCGATGCCAAGTACGAGCATGTCCGTCTGCTTCGAACCGGCGGAAACATCGGGTACGGGGGAGCGATAAATCGGGCTGTAGCGGAGATCGATTCGTCGATCGAATTCGTCGTGATTTCCAACCCGGACGTCCAATGGGCACCCGGTTCACTCGACGAATTGGTGGCTGCGGCAAATCGGTGGCCAAGGGCCGGTGCACTGGGGCCGAAGGTCCTCGAACCGGACGGCAGTGTCTATCCGTCGGCGCGAACGGTGCCCGACATCACCTCGGGCGTCGGACACGCGTTGCTCGGTACCGTATGGCCGAAGAACCCGTGGACTGCTCGTTACCGTCAGGAGAACGAGGCCGTCACCGAGCGTGCAGTGGGGTGGCTTTCCGGGTCGTGCCTGCTGGTGCGACGCGACGCCTTCGACACCATCTCAGGTTTCGACTCTCGTTACTTCATGTACATGGAGGACGTGGACTTCGGTGACCGCCTCGGAAAAGCCGGGTGGCTCAACGTATTCGTCCCCTCGGCCGTCGTCACCCATGCCAAAGGCCATGCGGCAGGACGTCATCCGGAACTGATGTTGCCTGCCCATCATCGCAGTGCGTACCAGTTCCAGGCTGATCGCCATCCGCACTGGTGGCAGGCTCCGCTACGACTTGCCTTGCGCGGTGGCCTCGCGGTGCGATCCAAGATCGCCGTAGCTTCTGCAGTTCGCGAGCGCGCTCGCACCGACAACTCGACCGACAACCCATCAGTTTCGAACCACGGGGGAAAATGATGTCCGATCCGAATCCGACCGACGCCGTAATCCTGGTAGGCGGCAAAGGCACTCGGCTGCGTCCGCTGACGCTGTCGGCACCCAAGCCGATGCTTCCGACCGCCGGCCTGCCGTTCCTGACGCACCTGCTCGCCCGCATCGAGGCAGCCGGAATCAAGCACGTCGTGCTCGGAACGTCCTTCAAGGCAGAGGTATTCGAGGACTACTTCGGCGACGGCTCCAAGATGGGCCTCGAGATCGACTACGTCTTCGAGACCGAACCGCTGGGCACCGGTGGCGGAATCCGCAACGTTCTGCCGAAGTTGCGCGGTGACAACGTCATGGTGTTCAACGGCGACGTGCTCGGTGGCACCGATCTGAACGGCATTCTCGAGACCCACGAGAAGACGGACGCCGACGTGACCCTGCATCTGGTTCGTGTGGGAGACCCGCGAGCATTCGGTTGTGTTCCGACCGACGAGGACGGACGAGTCTCGGCATTCCTGGAGAAGACCCAGGATCCGCCGACGGATCAGATCAATGCCGGCTGCTACGTCTTCAAGCGCGAGATCATCGAACAGATCCCCGAAGGACGACCGGTGTCGGTCGAGCGCGAGGTGTTCCCGAATCTGCTGGCCGAGGGCAAGCGGGTGTTCGGCCACGTCGACTCGTCGTACTGGCGTGACATGGGAACCCCCGAGGACTTCGTTCGCGGTTCCGCCGACCTGGTGCGAGGTATCGCACCTTCGCCGGCTCTCGAAGGTCCGCGCGGCGAGTCGCTGGTTCACCCCGGAGCCGGAATCGCGCCGGGCGCTGTTCTGATCGGCGGCACGGTTGTCGGTCGAGGCGCAGAAGTTGGTGCAGGCGCTCGCCTCGACGGTGCAATTCTCTTCGACGGCGCCGTTGTGGAAGCCGGGGCGGTGGTCGAACGATCGATCCTCGGATTCGGCGTCCGTATCGGACCCCGAGCGCTGGTCCGCGACGCTGTCATCGGAGACGGCGCGGACATCGGTGCGCGGTGTGAATTGTTGCGCGGCGCACGCGTGTGGCCGGGGGTGACGCTGCCGGACGGTGGCGTGCGCTTCAGCACAGATGTGTGATCGTTAGCTGACCTACTGGAATACTGGCGGGTATGACTTCTCTTCCGAGCCGTTACGTTGCCCTCGGTGACTCGTTCACCGAGGGCGTCGGCGACGCCGACGAACGATTCCCCAACGGTCTGCGCGGGTGGGCAGACCGAGTGGCCGAGCAGCTGGCGGTGAACAATCCCGACTTCCGCTACGCCAACCTGGCGATTCGTGGTCGCCTACTCGGACCGATCATCGACGAGCAGTTGGAACCCGCTCTGGCGTTGAAGCCCGATCTGGTGACCATCTACGCCGGCGGAAACGACATGATGCGTCCGAAGCTCGACATCGATGCGATGGTCGCCCGCTACGATTCGGCAATCGGTCAGCTCACTGCATCCGGCGCTCGGGTTCTGATGTTCACCGCGTACGACACCGGATGGTCCGCCTTCTTCGGCAAGCTCCGCGGACGTCTGGCGATCTACAACGAGCTTGTTCGCGAGGTGGCCGACCGCCACGACGCGACCCTCGTCGACTTCTGGCGATTCTCCGAATATCAGGACCTTCGGATGTGGGACTGGGATCGCCTCCACATGTCGCCCTCCGGGCACGAGAACATGGCGACGCGTGTGCTCGACGTGCTCGGCGTCGAACACGGATTGACCCCGCCCGATCTCGGGCCTGCGCCGGTCCTCACGAAAGCCGAAACTCGTCGCGAGGATCGTCAATGGGCGCGAGAGTTCTTGGTGCCGTGGGTAGCTCGGCGCGTGAAGGGAACATCGTCGGGCGACGGCGTGAGCGCCAAGCAGCCCCAGCTTTCTCCGATTCAGTCCTGATTCTTGCGCTGACGGGCGAGCGCGACCAGGTGGTCGATGGTCTCGCGTTCCGCTGTAGGTGGGAGCGCGTCCACCGGCCACCATCTGAGGTCGGTGGACTCTGCGCTGCGGACGATATGTGAATTGTCCGGCGCCACAACAAGAAACCGTAGATCGAGATGTCGAGTCGGTACTCCGAGTGAGCACGTGATCGGATGCGTGTGGGCGGAGAGTAGGTCCGCGTCTATCTGAACGTCGTGAATTCCGGACTCCTCGCGAGCTTCCCGCAATGCCGCATCTACCACCGTCTCGTCGTCGGGCTCGCAGTGGCCGCCGAGCTGAATCCACCTGCCCACCTTGGGATGCAGGGTCAGCAAGACGTGGCAGCCACTCTCGTCGAGAACGAGAGACGACGCGGTGATGTGTCCCGGTGCGTGGCGACGAAGGCAGCCGTCCGGAGCCGAATCGAGGAACGCGAGCATCGTGTGCCGCAACGATTCGTCCGCTTCGGAGGACGTCTCCCAGCCCTCCAGGACGCCCTTGGCGGAGGCGTGCAGCGATTCGGCTGACATGGACCTACAGCTCCACCAACGCGTCCCCGGGGGCGGAGACAGAGCGCGGAGTCAGTGGTTCGAGGGGGTGCCCGATTGCGATGGCACCGAGTGGCTGCCAATCCGCCGGGAGATCGAGTTGTTCGCGTACGAGATCGGCGGCGAAGATCGTCGATCCGATCCAGCAGCTTCCCACGCCGCGGGTGGCCAACGAGACCAGCAGTCCCTGCACTGCCGCGCCGGCGGCGACCGTGAACATCGTCGACTCCGCCGCGGTTCGTCCGGCATCCGGATAACTGTGTGCGCCATCGGGCACGCAGAAGGGAATGACGACCTCGGGGGCGTCGAACAGGATGTTTCCGCGGGCAACCCGGGCCTCGACGGATTCGTCACTGCGACCGTCGGCGCGAAGATCGGCGGCCCACTTCTCGCGCATCTGCGCGAGGAGAGCCGTGCGGACCGACTCCGTGCGTAGCCACACGAATCGAACCGGTCTCGTGTGGTGCGGTGCGGGAGCGGTGAGTGCCTCGGCGATCGAGCTGCGAATGATCTCCGCGTCGACGGGATCACTTGCGAACTGTCGGACCGATCGACGCAACAGCAGCGCCTGGCCACGGCCCATCGCCGTAGCTTCCTCGGTGCCCAGCCAGAACAGATCGTCCGGGCCGCGGCGAATCAGATCCTGGCCACTCGAACCGTCGTCCTCGAACCGAAGCCCACGAACGACGGCGACGGGAACGCCGCCCAGCTTGCCCTTGACCAAGTCGCCCGCAGCGGCGATTTCGTCCGCGATCGCGATCTCGGTGACGATCAGATCGTTGCCCTGACTGTCCTGTGCTCCGAGGTAGCCGTGCAGGACCGGAATGCCGGAGGAACCGATTGCGGCGTCGGTCTGCCCGTTGCGCCACGCACGACCCATCGTGTCGGTGACGACGACGGCGACGGACTTGCCCGTGCTCTCGAGAATTCGGGCGCGCAGACCCGCAGCGCTCGCATCCGGATCCACGGGGAGCAGCGCCAATTCGGCACCGTCGACGTTGGAGCCGTCGATGCCCGATGCGGCCTGCACGATTCCGAGTTTGTTCTCGGTGATCAGAGTGCGGCCCTTGCGTGCCACGACGCGGACGGCTTCCTGATCCACCAGGAGGCGTCGTGCCGCGTCGCGCTTTTCCGGATCGGTCGGTGAGGAAACGACGCGACCCTCGACTTTGGAGAACACCTTGCTCGTGACGACAACGACGTCGCCGCTTTCGAGCCACGGCGTCGCGTCGACGACAGCTGTGGCCAAGTCGTCTCCGGGCCGGAACTCGGGAAGCCCGAGCACGGGAATGACTTCGATTGCGGCGCCGGGGGAGTGATCACCGGGAGAGTGATTTCTGTCGCGGCTTGCTTCGGTTCCGGGCTCGGTCACAGTTCGACTCCGGCGATCTCGAAAGCCGTGCGAACCATTTTGGCGGTCTCTTCGGGGGACGTCATCAAAAGTGGGATGCTTCGCACGTCCACCCCGTCGATGTCGGCCGTGTCACCTTCGTCGACGAGCCAGCCGTCGAGAATACCGTTGATCGAACGAGCTCCGTAGTGGCGACCGATCGCCTCCGAAGTCGTCTCGACCCCGATCACCTCGAGGCACTCGTCAGCCATGCCGCGCAACGGTTTTCCGCCGATGACGGGGGAGAGGCCGACAACCTCGGCCGCGGTTGTTCGCAGGGCACCGCGAATGCCGGGCACCGCGAGGATCGCGCCGACGCTCACGACGGGATTGGACGGTGCGATCAGCACGATGTCGGCACCGTCGATCGCCTCGACTACCCCTGGCGCAGGCTTGGCCTGCTCGGCGCCGACGTGAGCGAAGCTGTGCGTTTCCACCTGTGCCCGATGGCGTACCCACCACTCCTGGAAATGAATCGCCTTCTGCTCACCGTCTTCCGGATCGGTGATCACGACGTGTGTTTCGCTGCGGTCGTCGCTCACGGGAAGCAGTGCGACACCGGGATTCCAGCGATTGCACAACGCTTCGGTGATCGCGGACAACGGATATCCCGTGCGGAGCATCTGGCTGCGAATCAAATGCGTTGCGATATCGCGATCTCCGAGGCCGAACCAGTCCGGCTTCGCGCCGTACGCGGCGAGTTCTTCTTTCGCATTCCAGGTTTCGCCGGCGTGCCCCCACCCGCGTTCGGTGTCGATGCCGCCGCCGAGTGTGTACATACAAGTGTCCAGATCGGGGCAGATGCGCAGACCGTGCATCCACACGTCGTCCCCGACGTTGACGACGGCCGTGATGCGATGTGGGCCTTCGTATTTCTCGAGGGATTCACCACCGGCGATTCCGAGCGCGTTTTGAACACCTTGAAGGAAACGGGCCCCGCCGACGCCGCCAACCAATACAGTCACGTTCACGACAACAGAGCCTAGGCGGTCGGCGCGTCGTCGTGTCTGGCGGGCAGAAGGTCCCGTCAATTGAGGGCCGGAATACTAATGGATTCATCTCGTTTAGCTTGACCGCGACACGCTGGACGTGTGTAATCTCAAATGTGTCATTCCAACCGCTACTTGTGAGTTCACTTGCAGCGGGGCCGGTTTCGAACACAGTTTCGAACGGTCGACGGGGTGGGGTTGAAGATGGAGTGAAAATTCTGCGCTATTACAGGTGAGGAGGCGGAACGATGCCCAATGAAAATGTCGAGATCAGTTCTCTCGCAATGACAGTAAGCGACGAACCGCAGACCGATTCCCGAGCAGGCGCAGCAGAAGGTGCCTGCAGCAGTGAGTTCGACGGTATGAGTACTCGGCCAGTGCTGAGTCTCGTCACCGGCTTCGAAGAATTGTTCGACACCATCGAGGATCAGTGGCAGGAGCGTGCTCTCTGCGCGCAGACCGATCCCGAAGCGTTCTTTCCTGAAAAGGGAGGATCGACGAGGGAAGCAAAACGGATCTGCCTCGGTTGTGAAGTTCGTGACGAGTGCCTCGAGTACGCGCTCGCGAACGACGAACGGTTCGGAATCTGGGGAGGGTTGTCCGAGCGCGAGCGTCGGCGACTCAAGCGGGGGATCATCTGATCTGCTGCTGAATCGGTTCTGTCAGCGTCGGGGCTGACGGGCGGTCTTCGAAAGTCTGACCTGCAACGGGGAATTGCAGGTCAAGCAACGACTGTTTTGTTCTTCGTGTGGATTTACTTCTTCGTGTGACATCAGTTTTTTCGTCTGACAGTGCGTCAGTCCTCGTCGGGCAGTATCAGTCCTCGTCGGGCAGCGTGGGGTCGATGACCTGTGGGTCGACGCCCAGATACGTGCCGACTTGATGGACCAACACGTCGTGCACCAGATCCGTGAGTTCTTCCGGATCCTTCGCTCGCTGCTCCAATGGGCGGCGAAACAGCACAATTCTTGCGCGAGTCGTATTTCCGTGACGGTCGATTCCGGCCGGAATCAGTCGTGACAGTGGAACCGGGCCGTCTGCGATGACCTCCGGCGGCCATGTGACGGACTCCGGATCGTGCGCGTGAATCTTCGGAACTTCGTCCACTGCGATGTCGAGTTTCGTCAGCCGGTCGTGCCATGCGAGGTCGACGGGAGAGAAGGCGTCGAGCACCAGGAGATCGAACTTCTCCGCGCGGGTACGCCTGGCGGGCACCTCCGGGGGAAGTAGCGGTCCGCGCAGGCCACGGCCGTGTCGCTCGATGGAACGAGTGGTGACCGAGCGTCGGCGGCGGGCTTGTGGCATGGCGCCAGATTACGACAGGAGAAACTGCTCGGTGTGTCCGAGTAGGTTCCGGACGTGGGGAGGGCTAGGCTCCGTACCTGTGAGATCTCTGCGTCGCTGCTGCCGCCCCGGGTGCAAGAACCCCGCCGTCGCGACGCTTACGTATGTCTACTCGGACTCCACTGCGGTTGTCGGGCCGCTGGCAACCGTCGCCGAGCCCCATTCATGGGATTTGTGTGACACTCACGGCTCTCGAATCACCGCCCCCAAGGGGTGGGAACTCGTCCGCCACGAAGGCGGATTCGCGTCGAGTACTCCCGACGAAGACGATCTGACCGCTTTGGCTGAAGCTGTACGTGAGGCCGGTCTCGGAGATCGCAGCAAGTCCAACGTCGATGCAGATGAGGACATACGTCCCGCAGCTCCGAGTACTGCCCGTACAGGGCGTCGTGGACACCTACGCGTTCTGCCCGACCCGTCCAACTGACGCGAGATTCGTCGCCGTAGACGCTAGGCTCGACCGAGTACTTCCACACCCGAGTACTGCGAATCTCCGGACGCCATGCGCCCGGACGTTCCCGTCTGTGAGGGTGCATGCACAAGGAGAGTTTTCAGTGGGGCGAACAGCCGAGTCGGTTGCTGCAATCATCAAGGCGTACGACGTACGCGGTGTGGTCGGTGAGCAGATCGACGAAGATTTTGTCCGCGACGTCGGTGCGTCGTTCGCCCGCCTGGTCCGCGACGAGGCCGGCGCCGCCACGACGGTTGTGATCGGCTACGACATGCGCGCATCGTCGCCCACACTGTCTTCGGCTTTCGGTGACGGCGTGCTTGCTCAAGGGCTCGACGTCGTTTACATCGGATTGGCGTCGACCGACGAGCTCTACTTTGCATCCGGTTTGCTGAACTGCCCGGGCGCGATGTTCACGGCGAGCCACAATCCCGCCAAGTACAACGGCATCAAGATGTGTCGGGCCGGCGCCAAGCCGGTCGGTCAGGACACCGGCCTCGCAGTCATCTCCGCCGAGGTCGTCTCGGGTGTTCCCGCGTACGACGGACCGGCAGGCACCGCCAGCACCAAGGACGTCCTCGAGGAATACGCGAGCTACCTCCGCGGATTGGTCGACCTGGCGGCGTTGCGCCCGCTGAAGGTCGCAGTCGATGCAGGCAACGGTATGGGCGGCCATACCGCGCCGGCCGTATTCGGGCCGATGCCCCTCGACGTCCTGCCGCTCTACTTCGAGCTCGACGGCACGTTCCCCAACCACGAAGCCAATCCGCTCGATCCGGCCAACCTCGTCGACCTGCAGGCCTACGTGCGCGAAACCGGAGCGGACATCGGCTTGGCGTTCGACGGTGACGCGGACCGTTGCTTCGTCGTAGACGAGAAGGGCGACCCGGTCTCGCCGTCCGCGGTGACGGCACTTGTCGCCAAGCGCGAACTCGCGAAGGAACCGGGCGCGTCGATCATCCACAACCTGATCACGTCACGGGCAGTGCCCGAACTGGTCGAAGAACTCGGCGGCGTCGCTATTCGTACCCGAGTCGGCCACTCGTTCATCAAGCAGGAGATGGCCGAGACCGGTGCGGTGTTCGGCGGCGAGCACTCCGCTCACTACTACTTCCGCGACTTCTGGGGCGCCGACTCCGGCATGCTCGCGGCGCTGCACGTACTCGCCGCACTGGGCGAGCAGGATCGTCCGCTCTCCGAGTTGATGGCGGAGTACACCCGCTACGCGGCCTCGGGCGAGATCAACTCCACCGTGGCTGACGCGGCAGATCGTACGGCCGCTGTACTGGCGGCATTTGCCGACCGCACCGAGTCGGTGGATCGCCTCGACGGTGTCACGGTCAGTCTCGAGGGAAATGCCTGGTTCAACTTGCGCGCGTCCAACACCGAACCGCTGCTGCGACTCAACGTCGAAGCACCCACGTCCGCCGATGTCGACGCATTGGTGAACGAAATTCTGGCGATCGTCCGGGCTTGAATCCGAGTCTGATCGGTTTGTCGGTGAGCCGAAGCCCTGGGATAGTTGGGGGACTATCTCAGGAACGACGGCCTCGGGAACGAGGGCTTTGCCACCACGGACCGCGTGGAGCTGGAATGCTGGATGGTGCGGGAACTGCTAACGGAGAAGGGGGTGCGGTGAGATGACAGCGCCGATGCCGCTTCTCGACCTCGACGACAGCGAGGGTTTGTCAGCTGCCGATTCGGAAGGGCTACTGCGGTCTGTAGCCATGGGCGGCGCACAGATTCGGGCCACCGCGTCGGCCGTCGGTGAGGGTGTGATCTCCCGATTGGCTGGTCTGCGTCCGCGCAGCGTCGTACTCATCGCCGGCGCGGGTGGCGCCCGGCACGGAGCCAGGATCGCGCTTGCTCTCGTCGGAGATTCGGTCGGTTGCCCGCTCCTCGTACTCGACCGGACGCCGTCGTGGGCCGGGCCATTGGACGTGATCGTCGTCGCCGGTGACGATGCCGGTGATCCACGCCTCGTCGAATCCGTTGACAGTGCCGTACGCCGCGGCGCCGAGGTTGTTGTCGCCGTTCCCGACGAGGGGCCCATGCGAGCCGTGGCGGCCGGGCGCACCATGCCCTTGCCGCCGCGGCTCTACGCCTCGCCCCGGCACACGATGACGCGGTTCCTCGCCGTCTTCCTCGCGGTTGCCGCCGAAATCGAGGGCAAGGGATCGATCGAGGACCGTTCGGCGGTGCTCGGTCGAATCGCCGACGCAGTTGATGCGGAGGCGCTGCGGGACGGACCGGCCAACGAGGTATTCCACAACCCGGCCAAGTCGTTGGCCACCAGGATGAGCGGCCGGCGAGTCGTTCTGTGTGGAAGTGGTTCCGTGACAACAGCACTCGCAGAGTTCTCGAGCGTTGCGCTGATGAGCTCCGGCCTGAACGCCGCTGCCGCCGAGATGTCCGAGGTGATTCGTTCGGCGCGAGCACTGTTCGCGCCGGACGCAGCTTCACGTGATTCGGTGTTCCACGACCCCTTCTTTCACGATCCGCAACTCGACGGCGCGCTGCCGACCCCGCCGGCGCGGGCGTTCGTCTTCGCGACCGAATCCACGCGCGGGGAGGCGAGGCGCCGGATGGACGCACTGGCTGACGCCGACCTGGTGGTTGCGGCAGACGAAGACCAGACCAACGTGGTCATATCGGAGATGGAGCAGGTATTCGTGTTGGCGTCTCGAGTAGACATGGCCGCGGCGTACGTGCAGTTGACAGGCGGTGCGAAGTAAGTGCGTGAACTCGAAGGTGCACTTCGTTCTTACGCGTGGGGCTCGCGAACGGCAATTGCCGAACTACGCGGTCTTTCGACTCCGTCGAATCATCCCGAAGCGGAATTGTGGTTGGGCGCTCACCCGGGTGACCCGGCGCGCGTGATCACCGAATCCGGAAGCGAGTCGTTGCTCGAGGTCCTGCACCGCGAACCCGAACGCGAACTCGGCCGTGAGAACCTCGAGGCATTCGGTGAGCGACTCCCATTCCTGCTCAAGCTGCTTGCGGCGGAAGAACCGCTGTCGCTTCAAGCGCACCCCAGCGCCGTTCAAGCCGACGAGGGTTTTCGTCGTGAGAACGCACTCGGCGTTCCCATGGAATCGCCGATTCGCAACTACAAGGACGGCAGCCACAAGCCCGAACTCGTTGTCGCGCTCAGCAGATTCGAAGCGCTTGCCGGATTCCGCGAGCCGACGCGGACTGTCAAACTGCTGCGCGCTCTGGCCGTCGACGAGTTGGAGCCGTACATCGGTCTGCTCGAAGGCCAACCCGATTCCGACGGACTGCGGGCGTTGTTCACGACATGGATCACGCTGCCGTCCACGGTGCTCGGGACCTTGCTCCCTGCCGTACTTGCCGGGTGCATCACCTACGTCGCGCACCACGACGCCGAATTCGTGACCGAGATCCGCACCGCGCTGGAATTGAGCGAGGCGTACCCCGGCGACGCCGGTGTTCTGGCGGCACTGCTGCTCAACCGCGTCACCCTCGAGCCCGGCCAAGGACTGTTTCTCGCTGCCGGCAATCTCCACGCGTATCTCCATGGACTCGCGGTCGAGATCATGGCCAACTCCGACAACGTTCTGCGTGGTGGGCTGACACCGAAGCACGTCGACGTGCCCGAATTGCTGAGGGTTCTGGACTTCGTCGGGGCCGATATCGAAGTGCTCGATCCGGCCCCGTCATCTGGATCAGGTCAGTCAGGATCAGGTAGATACGAGTACGTCACGCCGGCGCCCGAATTTCGTTTGACGCGTCTGGAGTTCGACGCGAATTCCACGGACATCGTCGTCGACGCTTCAGGCCCGCGGATTCTGATCTGCACCGACGGCGCGGTCACTGCGACGTGCGGCACTGACACTCTCGACCTCGATCGAGGCCGAGCGGCGTGGATCGCTGCCGACGAGCCCGCGATACACCTGAGCACACGGACCCCGACTGCGCAGGTTTTCAGTGCCGTAGTCGGAAACTAGGAGACATTGTGTCGGCTCATGGTGGCAAGAAGGCAATTCTGGCGGCCCTCGGAGCCAATGCCGGAATTGCCGTAGCCAAGTTCGCCGGATTCTTGATCACCGGATCGTCGTCGATGCTCGCCGAATCGGTGCACTCGGTGGCCGACACGTCCAATCAGGGTTTGCTGCTCCTGGGGCAGAAGAAGGCAGAACGTGACGCGGATCAACTGCACCCGTTCGGCTACGGGCGCAACCGATACTTCTATTCGTTCGTCGTTGCACTGGTGCTCTTCACCCTCGGTTCGCTGTTCGCGATTTACGAGGGTATTCACAAGATTCAACATCCGGAAGAACTCAATTCGGCTTTCGTGGCAATCGCGATTCTTGTCATAGCGATTTGTCTGGAGGGCTACAGCTTCCGGACCGCAGCGAAGGAATCACGACCGCTCAAGGGAAATGCGTCGTGGTGGAACTTCATCCGAACCTCTCGTAGCCCGGAACTCCCGGTTGTGCTGCTCGAGGACACCGGCGCATTGATCGGTCTCGTCCTTGCACTCGGCGGCGTCGGCCTCACGATGGTGACCGGAAATCCGGTCTTCGACGGCATCGGAACTCTGTGCATCGGTGTCCTGCTCGGCATCATCGCGATCATTCTGATCATCGAAATGCAGTCGCTGCTGATCGGTGAGGGCGCAACGGCGGTGGAGACCGAACTGATCCTCAACGCCCTGGTCGACGGAACTCGTATCGAACGCGTCATTCATTGCAAGACGCAGTACCTCGGTCCCGAGGAGATCCTTGTTGCTGCCAAGGTTGCGGTGCCGATCGGATCGACGATCTCGGACGTGGCGACGGCGATCGACGAGGCCGAGTCTCGCGTGCGCGCTGCAGTGCCTGCGGCGCGGGTGATCTACCTCGAGCCGGACCTGGATCGTCTCAGCGCAGGAGATCGCCCTGAAACAGATCTACAGGCTCCCGGCAAACCCTGAACAAAGCTGCGCCTGCGGGCTTAGGCTGATGCCATCTCTCTACTTGCCCATGGTGGGACCTGCTGGTCCCCAGCAAGGAGGCGGCAATGGCTGTCAAGGACGAGCAGGCCGGATCTGGACGGTCGAAGCTGTTTCGAACCAAATCGATCGAGCAGTCCATCAAGGACACCGACGAGCCGGAAACCAAACTCCGGAAAGAACTGAACTCGTGGGATCTCACGGTGTTCGGTGTCGCAGTCGTCATCGGTGCGGGCATCTTCACACTCACGGCTCGGACGGCGGGAAATGTCGCCGGGCCGTCGGTCTCGCTCGCGTTCGTCATTGCCGCCATCGCCTGCGGACTGGCAGCGCTGTGTTACGCCGAATTCGCGTCGACGGTCCCGGTTGCCGGTAGCGCGTACACGTTCTCGTACGCGACATTCGGCGAATTCGTCGCCTGGATCATCGGCTGGGATCTCATCCTCGAATTCGCCTTGGCGTCTTCGGTGGTCGCCAAGGGCTGGTCGCTGTACCTCGGCGAAGTGATGGGCTCACGCAGCCCGATCGTCGAGTTGGGGCCGATATCCTTCGACTGGGGTGCGGTGCTGGTGATCGCTGTCATCACGATCCTGCTCGCGACCGGCACAAAACTCTCGTCGAGGGTGTCGCTGGTGATCACGGCGATCAAGGTCGCGGTGGTGTTGCTGGTGATCGTCGTCGGCCTCTTCTACATCGACACCGACAACTACTCGCCGTACATTCCGCCGTCGGAGCCGGGCTCGACGGGAGAGGGCATCCACCAGTCGTTGTTCTCGTACGTGACCGGGGCCGGTGGCAGCACGTTCGGGTGGTACGGATTGCTCGCGGCAGCCAGTCTGGTGTTCTTCGCGTTCATCGGCTTCGACGTCGTCGCCACGACGGCGGAGGAGGCGAAGGAGCCGCAGAAGGCGCTGCCACGCGGCATCCTGGGTTCGCTCTTGATCGTCACGGTTCTGTACGTGGCGGTGACACTGGTGCTGACCGGGATGGTGAAATACACCGAGCTCGAGGGCGATACCTCCAACCTGGCAACGGCATTCGCTTTCCACGACATCACGTGGGCGAAAAACGTCATCTCGTTCGGCGCTTTGGCCGGTCTCACGACAGTGGTGATGGTGCTGATGCTCGGGCAGACCAGGGTGCTCTTCGCGATGGCACGCGACGGTCTGATGCCACGACGCCTGGCACCGACCGGCAAGCACGGAACCCCTGTGCGGATCACGATCTTGGTCGGCGTCGTGGTCGCGGTGCTCGCCGGCGTTTTTCCGATCGGCACCCTCGAGGAAATGGTCAACATCGGCACACTGTTCGCTTTTGTTCTCGTCTCGATCGGGGTTCTCGTGCTCCGTCGGACGCGTCCCGACCTACCTCGCGGATTCAGGGTGCCGCTGGTCCCGCTGGTCCCGATTCTGGCCGTCCTCGCGTGTCTGTGGCTGATGTTCAACCTGTCGGTGGAGACCTGGATGAGGTTCGTGGTCTGGATGGCCCTCGGCGTTGTCATCTATTTTGCCTACAGCAGACAGCATTCGATGATCGGGAAGCGTGAACGCGGCGAAATCGAGTAGATGTACAAAGTTTATGATTTGTCTATCACTTGTACAAAATCAGTAGTACTGTCTACCTCATAGTGAACTGACTCACAGTTTTCGGGTCGGTCCGAATCGAGGAGGTAGACCGTGTCGACGCACGTGGACTCGCAATCCGGCCAGACGCTCCCGCCCGAGCAGTGGCGTGACAAGAAGAGATACCTCTGGCTGCTCGGCCTCGTGCCGCCGACGGCGGTCTTCATCGCCGTCGGATTGGTCGCGTTGTTCAACAGTCTCGGATGGAATGCGGTCTCGCCGGTGTGGTGGTGGATCGGGCCGCTTCTCGTCTACATCCTGCTCCCGATCCTCGACGTCTTCTTCGGCCCGGACGGCGAGAATCCGCCGGACGAAGTGATGGAGCGCCTCGAGAACGACAAGTACTACCGGTATTGCACCTACATCTACATACCGTTCCAGTTGGTCAGCCTGGTCCTGGCCTGCTACCTCTGGTCGGCGACCGATCTGTCCTGGCTCGGAATCGACGGGGGACTTGGGCTGATCTCCAAGATCGGTCTGGCGATCAGTATCGGTTGTGTCGCAGGAATCGGGATCAACACCGCACACGAGCTCGGTCACAAGAAGGACGATCTCGAACGCTGGTTGTCGAAGATCACTCTGGCGCAGTCGTTTTACGGCCACTTCTACATCGAGCACAATCGTGGACACCACGTGCGCGTCGCCACGCCCGAGGATCCGGCGTCGTCTCGCTTCGGTGAGAGCTTCTGGACCTTCCTGCCGCGCAGTGTGTGGGGATCTCTGCGCTCGTCGTGGTCCCTGGAAAAGGCCAGACTCGATCGACTGGGTAAGAAGCCGTGGACAATTCGCAACGACGTCCTGCATTCGTGGTTGATGTCCGTCGTACTGTTCGGTGTCCTCGTCGCCGTCTTCGGCCTCTCGGTACTGCCGTTCCTGGTGCTGCAGGCCGTGTTCGGATTCTGTCTGCTCGAAACCGTCAACTACCTCGAACATTACGGACTGAAGCGTCGTCGTCTGGACAGCGGGCGGTACGAGCGTGCAGCACCGGAGCACAGTTGGAACAGTGATCACATCTGCACCAACATCTTCCTGTATCACCTCCAGCGTCACAGCGATCATCACGCGAACCCGACGCGTCGTTATCAGACGCTTCGAAGCATGGACGGTGCGCCCAACCTGCCCAGTGGGTACGCGAGCATGATCATCCTCGCCTACGTTCCACCGCTGTGGCGAAAAGTGATGGATCCCAAAGTCCTTGCGCACTACGGCGGCGACATCACCCGCGTCAACGTTCAGCCGTCCAAGCGTGATCGCATCCTTGCTCGGTACGGAGCAGCGTGATGAGCAGCTATCGATGCCCGGTGTGTGAATACGTCTACGACGAATCGAAGGGTGCACCACGAGAAGGGTTTCCGGCGGGCGCGCCGTGGGATGCCGTGCCGGACGACTGGTGCTGTCCGGACTGCGGCGTGAGGGAAAAGCTGGACTTCGAGCCGATGCCGGCAGCGGCGGGGAGTGAATCATGAACGACTACAAGCTGTATCAGTGCGCGCAATGCGGCTTCGAGTACGACGAGGCGGTCGGCTGGCCGGAGGACGGTATCGAACCGGGCACTCGCTGGGACGACATTCCCGAAGACTGGAGTTGCCCGGACTGCGGGGCGGCGAAGAGCGACTTCTTCATGGTTGAGGTCGAACGACGGTGAGATGCGTCGGCGTCGAACGGACCTAGGTGCGGCGGTAGTGTCGTCACCATGACTTCGACGCCCACTCGTCTGCCGCAGAAAGAAGCGTCGCGCCTGCTGCTGCGTACGTCGGTGCTCGATTCGATGCGTGAGTTGTTGACCGAGCGCGACTGGTCCGAGGTGACGCTGACGGTTCTGGCCAAGCATGCCGGTGTGAGTCGTCAGACGCTCTACAACGAGTTCGGCTCGAGGCAAGGGCTTGCCGAGGCGTACGCGCTTCGCCTTGCTGACGGCTTCGTCGACGCGGTGGACGAGGCCATGGTGGCGAACGACGGACGTGCAGTCGAGGCATTGACGGCGGGTTTCGGATCGTTTTTCGCCTCCAGTGCAACCGACCCGTTGGTGATCTCTCTGCTCACCGGTGAGGCCAAGCCGGACCTGCTTCGCCTGATCACCACCGACAGTGCGGTCATCATCGAGCGCGCGTCGTCGCGGCTTGCGGAGAGTTTCCAGCGAGGGTGGATTCAGGCGTCACCCGCCGACGCCGGAATTCTGGCCAGGGCGATTGCGCGTCTCGGGCTGAGCTACATTTCGATGCCGCCGGAGTCCGAGGCTTCGGTGGCGGAGGATCTGGGCATACTGCTCGGGCCGTTCATCGACGTGGCGCGCGAGGGCCGCGCAGTAGAGGGGCGGGCGGGAGAGGGCGTCTAACCGATAGCCTGGTACACCGATAGGCTTGTGCAGAGTATGCACGTCAACCAGGAGAGGCAGATGACGACCTCAGTTTCAACAACGCCCGTGGCCGAGAGCCGTAACGGCATCGACTTCAAAGTTGCAGATCTTTCGCTCGCGGAGTTCGGTCGCAAGGAAATCCGTCTGGCAGAGCACGAGATGCCCGGCCTCATGGCGCTTCGTCGCGAATACGCAGAGGTGTTGCCGCTCAAGGGCGCTCGCGTTTCCGGCTCGCTGCACATGACCATTCAGACCGCGGTGCTGATCGAGACGCTGACCGCGCTCGGCGCCGAGGTCCGCTGGGCTTCATGCAACATCTTCTCCACGCAGGATCACGCTGCCGCCGCCATCGTCGTCGGTCCGCACGGCACCCCGGAAGAGCCCAAGGGCGTTCCGGTTTTCGCCTGGAAGGGTGAAACCCTCGAAGAGTACTGGTGGGCAGCCGAGCAGATGCTGACCTGGCCGGGTGAGCCTGCCAACATGATTCTCGACGATGGCGGCGACGCCACCATGCTGGTGCTCAAGGGCGCACAGTTCGAGAAGGCCGGCGTCGTCCCGCCGACGGACGACGACCAGGATTCCGACGAGTACAAGGTCTTCCTTGCACTTCTGCGTCAGTCCCTCGAGTCCGACAAGGGCAAGTGGACGGCAATCGCCGAGTCCGTCCAGGGCGTCACCGAGGAGACCACCACGGGCGTTCTGCGCCTGTACCAGGTTGCCGCTGCCGGTGAACTCACGTTCCCCGCTATCAACGTCAACGACTCGGTCACCAAGAGCAAGTTCGACAACAAGTACGGCACGCGCCACTCGCTGCTCGACGGCATCAACCGCGGCACCGACGTTCTGATCGGCGGCAAGGCTGCGCTGGTCTGCGGTTACGGAGACGTCGGCAAGGGTTGTGCCGAGGCACTTCGCGGCCAGGGCGCTCGCGTCGCGGTCACCGAGGTCGACCCCATCAACGCCCTGCAGGCGCTCATGGACGGCTTCGAGGTCAAGACAGTCGAGCAGGCCATCGGCTGGGCCGACATCGTGATCACGTCCACCGGTAACAAGGACATCATCACGTTCGAGCACATGAAGGCCATGAAGCATCAGGCCATCCTGGGCAACATCGGTCACTTCGACAACGAGATCGACATGGCCGGCCTCGAGAAGTCCGGCGACGTCACGCGGATCAACATCAAGCCGCAGGTCGACGAGTTCACGTTCGCCGACGGCCACTCGATCATCGTGCTGTCCGAAGGCCGCCTGCTCAACCTCGGCAACGCGACGGGCCACCCGTCGTTCGTGATGAGCAACAGCTTCTCCAACCAGGTCATCGCGCAGATCGAACTGTGGACGAAGCCGGACGAGTACGACAACGAGGTCTACCGCCTCCCGAAGCACCTCGACGAGAAGGTCGCCAAGATCCACGTCGAGGCACTCGGTGGCACGCTGACCAAGCTCACGAAGGATCAGGCAGAGTACATCGGCGTCGACGTCGAAGGCCCGTACAAGCCCGAGCACTACCGCTACTGACCCGGTGATTCGTCGCTGAGGATGTAGTGTCCGCCGTCCCCCGGTCTGCGCAAGCAGGCCGGGGGATAGGCTTGTCCGCCGTGGGAACACTGGTGGCATTGGAAGGCCTCGACGGCGCTGGAAAGCGAACGTTGATCGGCAAAGTGGAGAGCGAACTCCGCCGCGGCGGCACGTCGATCGCGACTCTGGATTTTCCGCGGTACGGGAAGTCGATCCACGCAGATCTTGCTGCCGAGGCACTCAAAGGATCGCACGGAGACCTGGCTGAATCCGTGAACGCGATGGCAGTCCTGTTCGCCCTGGACCGCGCGGGTGCGGCGGATCGGATCTCGGACCTGTTGTCCGCCAACGACATTGTTCTCCTCGACCGCTACGTGGCGTCCAACGCCGCCTACAACGCGGCGCGCGCGCATCAGGGCGTGGACGGCGAGATGGTCGCCTGGGTCCGTGAATTGGAGTTGGGTCGACTCGCTCTTCCCGCTCCCGATCTGCAGTTGTACCTCGACGTGCCGGTAGCTCTGGCCGAGCAGCGTGCCCGCTCGCGTGAGGCCGAGGACGCGTCGCGTCAGCTCGACGCCTACGAGCGCGACGGCGGCCTGCAGGCCAGAACCGGTGAGCTCTACAAGCAGTTGGCAGCGACGGACTGGGTCTCGCCCTGGTGGATCGTGGGGCCGGAGACGGACCCGGGCGAACTGGCGCGCAGGCTCGCGGATTTCGCGTGATCGGTCACCCTTGCGGCCGGGATTCGAACTTTCCGGCACAGTAGAGGGAAAGACGCGGCACGCCGCACGGCCTCGTAACGGTCTGATTCATCGCTCCGAGATGCAACGATAGGGATATGAAACCAAGGATTCTGGTTGTCGACGACGACACGGCACTCGCCGAGATGCTCACGATCGTGCTGCGTGGTGAGGGTTTCGATCCCTACGTGGTAGGCGACGGAACCCTGGCGCTCGCGGCAGTGCGTGAGACCCGGCCCGACCTCGTCCTGCTCGATCTCATGCTTCCCGGAATGAACGGGATCGACGTATGCCGAGTTCTGCGTGCGGATTCCGGCGTGCCCATCGTGATGTTGACGGCCAAGACCGACACCGTCGACGTCGTACTCGGCCTCGAATCCGGTGCGGACGACTACATCATGAAGCCGTTCAAGCCGAAGGAGCTGGTGGCGCGGGTGCGTGCTCGCCTGCGCCGCACGGAAGAGGAGCCGGCCGAGCTGCTGAGCATCGCCGACATCGTGATCGACGTTCCGGCACACAAGGTCAGCCGCGGCAGCGAGCAGATCTCGCTCACACCACTCGAATTCGACCTGCTGGTCGCATTGGCGCGCAAGCCGCGCCAGGTGTTCACCCGTGAAGTCCTCCTCGAGCAGGTGTGGGGATACCGCCACGCCGCCGACACCCGCCTGGTGAACGTGCACGTTCAGCGTTTGCGCGCCAAGGTCGAAACTGATCCCGAGAATCCCGAAGTGGTTCTGACGGTCAGGGGGGTCGGCTACAAGGCCGGACCGCCGTGAGCGGAGTTTCCAGGTGGCGTCGTCGTCTCAACCGACGGCTGACGCCATTTCTGCGGTGGTGTCACTCGATGAGCAACACCCTCGCGCACACGTGGCGACGCTCGCTCCAATTGCGAGTGGTCGTCTCGACTTTGACGTTGTCCTTGATCGTCATCGTCATTCTCGGTGTCGTGCTGACCAGCCAGATCACCGATCGGCTGTTGGAAACGAAGATCACCGCGGCGACCGAGGAAATGGACCGAGCCCGCGGCATCGTCGAAGACCAACTCGCGGGCGTCGACGATTCGACGGCGCTCAACGTTCAATTGGAAAGCGCTGCATCCGGACTGACGAGCCGTCGAAACCAGACCTCGGGCCAGGCCTCCGGGTCGGCCGGCACCTTCGACCCGGTGCTCATCGTGCCAGGGGACGGGCCGCGCCAGCCGACGAGTTCGGGACCGGTCGATCAGATCCCCGACAACCTTCGCGAGTTCGTCAAACGCGGCCAGATCAGTTACCAATTCGCGACAGTGTCCAACCCGAACGGTTACTCCGGACCCGCGCTGATCATCGGTAGCCCCACCGCGTCGTCGATATCGGGACTCGAGCTGTATCTGATCTTCCCGCTCGCCAGCGAAGACCGAAGTCTGTCTCTTGTTCGAAGCACCCTGCTGATCGGTGGAGCCGTGTTGCTGGTGCTCTTGGCGGCGATTTCGCTGTTGGTTGCCAGACAGGTCGTGCTTCCCATCCGATCGGCCTCGCGAATCGCGGTGCGTTTCGCAGACGGCCGACTCAAGGAACGAATGCCGGTCCGCGGCGAGGACGACATGGCGCGCCTGGCCATGTCCTTCAACGAGATGGCCGAGAGTCTGTCCAAACAGATCACCCAGTTGGAGGAGTTCGGCAGCCTCCAGAAACGCTTCACCTCCGATGTCAGCCATGAACTGCGCACACCACTGACCACGGTCCGGATGGCCGCCGACCTGATCTACGACGGCAGCGAGAACCTCGACCCCATGCTGCGTCGGTCGTCGGAACTGCTTGTCGCCGAACTGGACAGGTTCGAAGGGCTTCTGGCGGACCTCCTCGAGATCTCCCGCCACGACGCCGGTGTCGCGGAACTTGCGTCCGAACAACTCGACGTCCGTATGTGTGCGCGAGCGGCCGTTTCCACGGTTCGCCATCTCGCCCGCGAATCCGGCACCGAACTGATCGTGGACATGCCCGACGAGCCGGTCATGGCAGATGTCGATCCGCGCCGCGTCGAACGCATTCTGCGAAATCTCCTTGCCAACGCCATCGACCACGGTGAGGGGAAGCCGATTCTGCTTCGCCTTCGCGCCGACGACAATGCCCTCGCCTTCATCGTCCGCGACAGTGGCGTCGGGTTGCGTCCGGGCGAGGAGAAGTTGGTCTTCAACCGGTTCTGGCGATCGGACCCGTCCCGTGTGCGCCGCAGTGGTGGCACCGGACTCGGCCTCGCGATCAGTGTCGAAGACGCGAATCTGCACGACGGCAAGCTCGAGGCCTGGGGCGAACCGGGAGTCGGAGCCTGCTTCCGGCTGACGCTCTCGCGCACCCGTGGCAAGAAAGTCGTGTCGAGTCCGCTGCCACTCAAGCCGACGACCACCAAATTCGTCCGCACGCCGAGCGAAGCCGACATCGTCGCCGATACCGTCGGCGAGGTCACATCGTCCTTGCCGACTCCGCGCGAAACTGACTCACGGAACGAGTCCAACGGTGGGGATCGATCATGATCGGAACCCGCCGTCGTCTGGGACTTCTCGCAACAACCCTGAGCGTTCTGTTGCTGACCGGTGCATGCGCGAGTTTGCCGGAGTCCTCGTCGCCACAAGCAATCGGAACTCTGGCGACAGCCGTGCCCGGAACCTCCGTCGAATCACCGGCATCGGGGCGAGAGCCGGACCTGCTGGTACGTGACTTCGTCAAGGCGAGTACCGATCCGTCCAACCGGCACGCCGCAGCCCGTCAGTACCTCACCAAGGACGCTTCGGCGCGTTGGGACGACGCGGCAAGTGCTGTCATCGTCGACAAGGTCGATGTGCTCTCGGTTTCTCGAACCAGCACCGAAGCCGTCTACACGATTCGTGTGAACAAGGTCGGTCGCCTCGACCCGGGAGGACTGTACGTTCCCGAAGAGGGCAGCTTCGAAGCGAGGATGACCCTGGCGTTGACCGACGGCGAATGGCGGATCAGTGATCTGCCTCCCGGCGTGATCATGGAGCGTCCGCAGTTCCTCGGCGCTTACCAGCGGAAGTCGTTGTTCTTCCTCGACCCCACCAGCCAGACGGTCGTCCCCGATCTTCGCTGGATCTCCGGCGGGCAGGACCAGGTGGCGGCTCAGCTGATCGGTCTGATGATCGACGGACCGAAGGCAGCGCTGGCGCCGGCTGTGCGAAACGAACTGGGCAATGGCGTGTCGGTGATCGGTCCGATCACCAAGGCCGACGGTAAGCCGGGACAGGTCGGAGTCGGTCTCGGTGGTGTGCGCATCAACTTCCGCCTTGACAACCCGATGGATGCTGCTACTCGCGGTTTGTTTGCAGCACAGGTCATTTGGACGCTCGCCAACGCCGATGTGGCAGGGCCGTACGTTCTGGAGATCGACGGCGAACCGCTGGACGCGGCTCATGCCGACGGCTGGACCACCGCCGACGTCGCATCCACCAACCCACTGGCCACCACGAGTGCAACCGTCGGACTGCATGCACTGCGCAACGGTTCACTGGTGAGTGTCACCGAGCAAGAGGCGACTCCGGTGCCCGGTTTCGCAGGCAATGCGGGCAACCTCACGGCGGCTGCTCTCTCACGGGACGGCAAGTTGGTGGCAGCCGTCGCGGACACCGCTCGGCCGGATCCCGGCACAAGATTCGACTTGTCGCTCGGGACATACGGCGAAGGGTCCGTTCCGGTACTCGAAGGCAGCGCCATCACCAGACCCTCGTGGGAGCTGGACAACAACGCGGTCTGGACGGCTGTGAACGGCAATACCGTCGTTCGGGTCGTCCGCGAACCAGGCACCGGCCGGGTGTCGGTCACCAACGTCGACGTCGGGGCCCTGACGTCGGTCGGTTCCACGATCTCGGAACTGCGTCTGTCGCGGGACGGCGTGCGAGCGGCGATGATCATCGACGGCAAGGTCTACCTGGCTGTGGTCGTGCGCACCGCCAGCGGGGTCTACGCCCTGACGAGTCCACGCGCAGTGGCGTCCGGCTTGGGCAGTACCGCGCTCTCACTCGACTGGAGCAACAGCGACACCATCGTGATCGCGCGCAGTGGAGCCGACATACCGGTCGTCCAGGTCGCGATCGACGGCTCACGAATGGACGCGCTGCCGAGTGGAAACCTGACCGCTCCCGTCACCTCCGTGGATGCATCGCCGACCACCGAGTACGTCGCCGACGCGCGTGCGGTGTTCCAACTGAACAACAACGACCCCGCCGGGGATCGCCGCTGGCGTGAGGTGACCGTGCTGACCGGACAGAAGGCGATTCCGGTTCTGCCTGGCTGACGCCTCCGCGCTCTGGTGAATGTCTGCGCTCTGATGCATGTCGGTGCTCAGGTTCATGATTCGGCCATGGGGGACAAGAAATTCGGTGCCGGTCTGCTCGACCTGCTGTTGCCACGCGAGTGTGGTGGGTGTGGCCGCTCGGGGACTCTGTGGTGCGGTGAGTGCGCGGAACTGCTGCGCGATCATCCGCTTCAACTGAGTCCGCGCGTGGATCCGGGCGTGCCCGTCTGGGCACTCGGCCGCTACGACGGCCCCAGGCGGCGCAGTGTGATCGAGATGAAGGAACGGGGTCGTCGGGACCTCGCGATGCCTCTGGGGATCGCTGTGGCCGACGCGTTGGCCACTCTGGAACGGTGGGGCGAGCTCGGCAGCGGGGGTCGTCCGCCGATCGTGCTGGTGCCGGCTCCCACGCGCGCCCGAGCGGCGCGATCTCGCGGGGGTGATCCGGTTCGCCGGATAGCCGAAAGTATGCGCGGAAAGCGGGAAATTGGTTCTGTCGCGGGGCGTCCGGTACGTGTCTGTCCGATTCTCCGGATGACGCGAGGTGTACGTGACTCGGTGGGACTGTCCGCGGCCGACCGGGTGACCAACGTGAACGGTCATGTGTCTCTCGACACCACTGCGATCACTTCGATTGCCGGGGACAGTGACATCGTCCTGCTCGACGACGTCCTCACCACGGGAGCGACTGCGGCAGAGTCGGTTCGGGCCCTCTCGCTCAGTGGGATTCGGACAACTCTCGTGCTTGTCCTTGCAGGGGCTTAGATGAATTTCGTTGGAACAGTGGCACTCGCGCGCGTTACGTACTAGCGTCGGCGGCACACCCGAAAATACTGGTAGGAGGTGGTACTTCGATACTGGTGCCGGGCGGATCCCCTCTCGGTACTTGCAGAATTTGCCGCCGCCCACCGTGGGGCGGGGCCGTAATTGGGAGGTACGAGTGACGACCCCTTCGCAAGCCTCGTTTTTCATCGAGGACGCCACCATCGAGCGTTCCGAGAATGCCGCAGCTCCGAGATCCGACGTCGTAGTCAAGGGACGAAATGTCGAGATCCCCGATCACTTCCGAATCTACGTTTCGGAAAAGCTGGCGCGACTCGAACACTTCGACCCCTCCATATTCCACTTCGACGTGGAACTCCAACATGAACGCAACCGACGACAGGCCAAGAGTTGCCAGCGCGTCGAGATCACCGCTCGAGGTAAAGGCCCGGTGGCCCGAGCCGAAGCGTCCGCAGACAGCTTCTACGCCGCCTTCGAATCGGTGATCGACAAGCTCGAGAGTCGCCTCCGTCGAACCAAGGACCGCAAGAAGGTCCATTACGGCGACAAGCGACCGGTGTCCGTCGCGGAGGCAACCGCCTCCCTCGTCGACGCAGACTCACTCGGAGTCACACCGGACATTTCGCTGAACGGTCAAGAGCCGGACGAGTACGACGGCCCGGGACGCGTGGTCCGCACGAAGGATCACCCGGCCGAGCCGATGACCATCGACGACGCTCTCTACGAGATGGAACTGGTCGGACACGACTTCTTTCTCTTCCATGACAAGGAGTCGGACAAGCCGTCCGTCGTCTACCGTCGTCACGCTTTCGACTACGGATTGATCCGCCTGACATGACCCAATCGGTGGTGGGTTTGCTCGCTCGCCGCCGGTAGCGCCTACCATGGAATCCGGCCGGAGTTTTCGGACCCCGGCCGGATTTTCAGTGTGTGACCCCCTGTCGCCGAAGATTGAGGACGAAGAAGACTGTGCCGTCGCTGTCGCTATCGAAGCTGCTCCGTGTTGGTGAAGGTCGCATGGTCAAGCGGCTCAAGCACATCGCCGAGCATGTGGAATCTCTGTCGCCCGATGTCGAAGGCCTGACAGACGAGCAACTCAAAGCCAAGACCACCGAGTTCCGTGAGCGCTATGCCGCCGGGGAAACTCTCGACGAGTTGCTGCCCGAGGCATTCTCGGTTGCCCGCGAGGCGTCGTGGCGCGTGATCGACCAGAAGCACTTCCACGTGCAGATCATGGGCGGCGCGGCCCTGCACTTCGGCAACGTCGCCGAGATGAAGACCGGTGAGGGCAAGACCCTGACCTGTGTTCTTCCGGCATACCTGAACGCGATCGCGGGTGACGGCGTCCACGTGGTGACGGTCAACGACTACCTCGCCAAGCGTGACTCCGAGTGGATGGGCCGCGTTCACCGCGCCCTCGGCCTCGAGACCAGTGTGATTCTCTCGGGCATGACGCCGGCCGAGCGCCGCGTCGCCTACGCAGCCGACATCACGTACGGCACCAACAACGAGTTCGGCTTCGACTACCTGCGCGACAACATGACGCATTCGTTGGACGACCTGGTCCAGCGTGGCCATGCGTTTGCCATCGTGGACGAGGTCGACTCGATCCTCATCGACGAAGCCCGAACCCCCCTCATCATCTCGGGCCCGGCCGACGGCTCCAGCAAGTGGTACAGCGAGTTCGCGCGCATCGCGCCGCTGCTGAAGAAGGACGTTCACTACGAGGTCGACATCCGCAAGCGCACCATCGGTGTGCACGAGGCGGGCGTCGAACTGGTCGAGGACCAGCTCGGTATCGACAACCTGTACGAAGCCGCGAATTCGCCGCTGGTCAGCTACTTGAACAACGCGATCAAGGCCAAGGAGCTCTACACCAAGGACAAGGACTACATCGTCCGCGACGGTGAGGTCATCATCGTCGACGAGTTCACCGGCCGCGTGCTGGTCGGCCGCCGCTACAACGAGGGCATGCACCAGGCGATCGAGGCCAAGGAGAAGGTGGAGATCAAGGCGGAGAACCAGACCCTTGCCACCATCACCCTGCAGAACTACTTCCGTCTGTACGACAAGTTGTCGGGCATGACGGGTACCGCCGAGACGGAAGCTGCCGAGCTTCACCAGACTTACACGCTCGGTGTGATCCCGATCCCGACCAACCGTCCGATGGTCCGAGTCGACAACGGCGACCTCATCTACAAGACCGAGGAAGCCAAGTTCGACGCGGTGGTCGACGACGTCGTCGAGCGCCACGAGAACGGCCAGCCCGTCCTGATCGGTACGACCAGCGTCGAGCGCTCGGAGTACCTGTCCAAGCAGTTCACCAAGCGCGGCGTTGCCCACAACGTCCTCAACGCCAAGTTCCACGAGAAGGAAGCGACCATCATCGCCGAGGCCGGTCGCTCCGGCGCGGTCACGGTCGCGACCAACATGGCCGGCCGCGGTACCGACGTCGTGCTCGGTGGTAACCCGGACATCATCGCGGACATCGCGCTGCGCAAGAAGGGCCTCGACCCGGTCACGACGCCGGACGAGTACGAGGCAGCCTGGGACGCAGTCCTGGACGAGGTCAAGGCTGAGGTCAAGGCAGACGCCGAAAAGGTCCGCGATGCCGGCGGCCTGTACGTCCTGGGCACCGAGCGTCACGAATCGCGCCGAATCGACAACCAGTTGCGTGGTCGTTCCGGACGTCAGGGTGATCCCGGCGAATCGCGGTTCTATCTCTCGCTCGGTGACGAGCTCATGCGCCGTTTCAACGGTTCGGCACTCGAGTCGATCATGACGCGCCTCAACCTGCCCGACGACGTCCCGATCGAAGCCAAAATGGTCTCGAAGGCCATCAAGAGCGCTCAGACCCAGGTGGAGCAGCAGAACTTCGAAATTCGCAAGAATGTCCTCAAGTACGACGAGGTCATGAACCAGCAGCGAACGGTCATCTACAAGGAGCGCCGCCAGATCCTCGAGGGTGAGGACATGGAAGGCCAGGTCGAGCAGATGATCACTGACGTGGTCACCGCCTACGTCGACGGTGCCACCGCCGAGGGATACGTCGAGGACTGGGATCTCGAGCAGCTGTGGACGGCGCTGAAGACGCTGTACCCGGTCGGCATCGATCACAAGACGTTGGCCGGGGAGGACGGCGCAGGCATCAACAGTGACCTGAGCCGTGACGACCTGCGAACCGCTTTGCTCGAAGACGCCCACGCGGCGTACAAGAAGCGCGAAGCCGAGATCGATGCGATCGCCGGCGAAAACGGTATGCGTGAACTCGAGCGTCGTGTCTTCCTCTCGGTCCTGGACCGTAAGTGGCGTGAGCATCTCTACGAGATGGATTACCTCAAGGAGGGAATCGGTCTGCGTGCGATGGCCCAGCGCGATCCGCTGGTCGAGTACCAGCGCGAGGGTTACGACATGTTCATCGGCATGCTCGACGGATTGAAGGAAGAGTCCGTCGGATTCCTCTTCAACCTGCAGGTCGAAGCAGCTCCGGCTCAGCCCGCAAGTGGAATTTCCGTCACCGCGGGCTCTGCCGCCGCGGCGTCCGCCACGGCGCCCAAGCCGCTCCCCACGCAGGAAGCTGCGGCCAGGACTGCCGGAACTGCTGCCCCGACGGCGTTGCGCGCCAAGGGACTTGACGACGAAGGTCCGTCGCGTCTGACGTACACCGGCCCGGACGAGGACGGCAAGGCAAAGGCAACACGTGACTCGGCTGCCGACACCGGCGACGGTGCCGCCTCTCGTCGCGAACGTCGTGAAGCAGCACGGACGCAGTCGAAGAGCAATCGAGCTCCGAAGTCCAAGCGCAAGCGCTGAGGTATTAGCGCAGTCAGTACTCGGCAGGCTGGACGGTCACACCACGTGTAGTGCGGTGACCGTCCAGCCTGTTTCGTCTGTGTGGTCGATCCGGCCTGCGACGGCAAAAGTCTGCGTGCCTCGTGTGTACGTCGCACAGACTTCGGCGGTACTCTCCGACACTGCTTGAACGTGGGTGCGGTGAACGGCCGCGCCGCCCAGCTTCCGGGCCGAGAAATTCGAAGTGTAAAGTCGCGCAACAACTTCCAGGACGGACGGCGTCAACACGCCCTTGAGCTGCCGCGGATTTCGTCGTCGGTCGACGGTTTCGAGAACCAGACGTAGTGATCGGTTCCAGAAGATGTCGGCACCTACCGGCCGCGGTTCCGGAGCGTGAGTGAACCCGGTACTGGGCGACGTTCCGTTGTGTGGCGTCTTTCGCGGGCGACGCAGCATCCGGTCTGTTCGGCACTGCGTTCGGTCTGGCCGGCACTGTGGCCGCGACAGCACGACGGTATGCGGGTGAGGCTCGAATTGCGGCGCCGGCTCGAGAACGATCTTGCAGTCCTGCTCCATGACATCCCCCCGGATGATCCTGCGTCCGAGACAGCTGTCTCGGACTTCGCTCCCCCGAGCGATGGTGAGAAGCATGACACGAATCGCTCGAGATGTCGCCGTGATCACCATCGCGACTTAGGGTGATGGCGTGCGGGGACTTCTGTTGGATGTCGGTGGCGTGTTGTTCGGTCCGGGATCGGATCTCGACGGCTTGAGCGCGGTCGTGCGCGCGGTGAAGGCCCGCGGAATCGTGACGGGAATCGTCAGCAACGATCCCGGCGGCGCCAGTGCTCAGTGGTTGCGGGATCTCGGCGACGGGGTCTTGGTCGACGACGTGATCTTGTCCGGTGATGTCGAGATGGCGAAGCCCGACGCCGAGATCTATCTGTTGGCAGCGAGTCGTTTGGGCGTCGAGCCGGAGGATTTCGTTTTCGTGGATGATCTCGAAATCAACGTCCGGGCGGCTGTGGCCGTCGGGATGGTCGGGGTCCATCACGTCGGCTCGGAATCGACCATCGAGGAGTTGTCGATTCTGTTCGATCTCGGCGAAGGAGAGGACACGAAGCCATGGTGAACAGACTGACGACTCAGGATGCCGCTTTCTACTTCCTCGAAGCCGGGACGACGCCGATGCATGTCGGCTCGTTGGGGATCTTCAGGCAACTGCGAAACGGGATCGATCACGAGGAGTTGCTTCGACTTGTCGAAGAGCGGCTCGGATCGGTTCCGCGTTACCGCCAGCGAGTGCGTGAGGTGGCGTTCGGTCTGGCCCGCCCGGTATGGGTGGACGACTCGGATTTCGACATCACTTATCACGTTCGCCGATCTGCTCTGCCCAAACCGGGTTCCGACGAACAGCTGATGGATCTGATCGCGCGGCTGACGTCGAGACCACTCGACAGCACGAGGCCGTTGTGGGAGATGTACCTGGTCGAGGGGCTGACCAGAAACAGATTTGCCATCTTCACGAAGTCTCATTCGTCGTTGGTGGACGGCGAGGCGGCTCCAGAGATCAGTCAGGTGATCTTCGATCCGGAGAAGAATCGAGCGCCAGGCCCCGAAGAATTGTGGATGCCCGCCAGGCCGCCGAGCGATACCAGCTTGTTGGTCAGTGCACTGGCGGATCTCGTGACGAGCCCGGGGGAGGGGATCGCACGGGCGCGTGCAGCGTTCAACGACGTGACCACGTCCGTCACCGAGGCTGTGAGTGCACTCGGGAAACTCGCGGAAGTGGTTCGAACGGCGACGCAGGTAGCCCCGTCGAGCCCGCTCAACGCCACCATTTCGCGCAATCGACGCCTTGCGGTGGCCAAGACGTCTCTGGAGGACTATCGACGCATTCGTGCGCGGTACGGGTGCGAGATCAACGACGTGATTCTGACCGTCATCGCAGGTGCGATGCGGAACTGGTTGCTCTCGCGCGGTGAACCGGTGACCGAGGCGACCATCGTGCGAGCGATGGTGCCCATGTCGGTCTACACCGACGGCCCGGAGAGTCCTGACGTCGACGATCCGCAAGCGCCCGGACATGTTTCCTCGTTCCTCATCGACCTGCCTGTCGGTGAACCCAACGCGGTGGTTCGGCTCTCGCACGTGGCCCATGCGACGGAGGCATTCGCGCGTCAGGGTCGGCGGGTCACCGCGCAGACGATGGTGCGAATGTCCGGGTTTGCGCCGGCGACGCTGCATGCGATGAGCTCCCGCGCGGCCAGTAGTCTGTCGCAGCGAATGTTCAACTTGATGATCACCAATGCGCCAGGGCCGCAATTTCCGCTTTACCTCGGTGGTGCTCGGATGCTCGAGATGTATCCCGTGTCGCCACTGCTCAAGAATCAGACACTCAGCATCGCCCTGACGTCGTACGACGGAAATGTCTACTACGGTTTGAATGCCGACCGTGACGCGATGTCGGACGTCGACGTCGTTCGTTCGCTGATCTTCGAGTCACTCGAGGAATTGACGGATGCGAGTCGGTGACGAACGAGCATGAAGGTGGTCTCATGAGGGTGTACGTACCGGCGACGGTCGAGATTTTGCAGCAGTTGGTCGCAGATCAGGAGTTCGACCCGATGAGCCGGACGGCTTTTGCGGTCACCCCGACTCTGCGTGAGTCGTACGCGGCGGGGGACGACGACGAGTTGGCCGAGGTCGCCATGGGTGAGGCTGCGCGTGCGTCGCTGCGACTGATCGCCGGAACCGAGGGTGACGTCACCTTCCGGCGTGCTGTCGTTGCCGCCGACGTCGACGATGCCGATGTGAAGTTACGGCCCGATCTCGACGATTCGGTAGTCCGATTGGCGGGTCCTGTCACGATGGCTCAGGTTGCATCTGTGCATGTCGACCTCGAACAGGCAGAATCGGACATCGAGCGCGCTGCTGGCATAGTCGACGCGGCGGATCTCGGTGACGCCGATGCCGAGTTCACGCTCGGTGACGCGGAGGACCACGAGTTGGCGTGGTACGCCGCGCAGGAGTTGCCGTTCTTGCTCGACCTGCTGTGAATGTGCTTACCGTGAAGTAACCTACGGTACCGTAACCTGATAACCTACGGTACCGTAGGCAGTGGGTTCGGAAGGTGAGAGGTGGAGGTCTGATGGGTCTGAAGGACTGGATCGAGGCACCGGCAGCGTCGGTAGTTCCGGCAGCGCGGTCGAAGCTCAATCTGCTTCGCGGTGCGGCGGCTCGGCTGACCACACCATTGCTTCCCGACGACTATCTTCACCTCGCGAATCCGTTGTGGTCCGCGCGCGAGCTGCGTGGTCAGATCGTCGAAGTCCGGCCCGAGACCACGGACTCGGCGACCATCGTCATCAAGCCGGGTTGGGGATTCGACTTCAACTACCAGCCAGGGCAGTACATCGGCATCGGTCTGCATATCGACGGCCGTTGGCATTGGCGGTCGTACTCACTTACCTCGCCTCCCAACTGGGAGAACAAGCGCATTTCCATCGCGGTCAAGGCCATGCCCGAGGGCTTTCTCTCGAGCCACCTCGTCAGCGGGGCCGTGCCGTCGGGAACCATCGTTCGACTGGCCACGCCTTCGGGCAACTTCGCGTTGCCGGATCCGCCACCGGAGAAGATCCTGTTCATCACTGCCGGCAGTGGCATCACTCCGGTCATGGGCATGTTGCGGACGATGAACCGGCGCGGTCAATTGCCCGACGTCATGCACATCCACTCGGCTCCGACGGAATCCGACGTGATGTTCGCCGACGAACTCACAGCACTGCACGCCGAGCACGAGGACTTCGTGAGCCACGTTCAACTCACGCGACGTGACGGAAAGTTCAAACTCAGTTCTCTCGACACGGTCTGCCCCGACTGGCGCGAGCGCCACACCTGGGCGTGCGGACCCCTCCCGTTGCTCGACGAGCTCGAAGACGTCTGGAAGGCGGAAGGCATCGAGGATCGACTCCACATGGAGCGGTTCGCCGTATCGCGCATCGACGCTTCGGCCGACGGTGGCACGGTCACGTTCGAGAAGTCGGGTAAGACGATCACCGTCGACGGTGCGACGACGCTTCTGGAGGCAGGCGAGCAGTCCGGTGCCTTGATGCCGTTCGGTTGCCGCATGGGCATCTGCCAGACGTGTGTCGTACCTCTCGTTGCCGGCCACGCGATCGATCTACGCTCGGGGAAACAGCACGCGGAGGGCGAGCGCATCCAGACGTGCATCTCCGCCGCCGCCGGCGACTGTACGCTGGACGCATAGCTTCTAGGCACACGGAGGACCACGGTGGCCATCACCGATATCAAAGAGTTTTCGCACCTCACCGAGGCCGATGTCGAAGCTCTCGGACGTGAACTCGATCAGATTCGACTCGACATCGAAGACTCTCGTGGGATCCGGGACGCCCGCTACATTCGTCGCGTCATTCGCGTCCAGCGGGCGTTGGAGCTCGGCGGGCGTATCGCATTGTTCGGCAGTCGGTACCGACCGGCATGGTTGGTCGGCACGACCCTGCTGAGCCTGTCGAAGATCATCGAGAACATGGAGCTCGGGCATAACGTCATGCACGGGCAATGGGACTGGATGAACGATCCCGAGATTCACTCCGTCTCGTGGGAGTGGGATCAGACCGGTCCTTCCGAGCATTGGAAGCGCGCCCACAACTACCAGCACCACACGTACACCAACGTCGTCGGTATGGACGAGGATCTCGGTTTCGGGATTCTGCGTATGACTCGTGACGAGCCGTGGAAGCCGATCAACCTCTTCCAGCCGATCGCCAACGTGATCTTGGCGGCCACGTTCGAGTGGGGCATCGCGCTGCACGACCTCACGGCGGCAGCCGAGTTGGAGGGCGCGGAAAAGGGGCAGCTGAACTCGCAGGCGAACAAAGACTTCGCGCGCAAGATCTTTCGTCAGGTGGGCAAGGACTTCATCTTGTTCCCGGCGCTGACGGGGCCGGCGTGGAAGTCGACCATGTCGGCCAATGCGACCGCGAACCTCGTGCGCAACCTGTGGGCGTACGTCGTCATCTTCTGTGGCCACTTCCCGGACGGTGCCGAGAAGTTCACTGTTGCCGAATTCGAGCAGGAGACTCGTCACGAGTGGTACCTGCGCCAGATGCTCGGTAGTGCAAACTTCAATTCCGGCAAGCTCATGGGACTCATGAGCGGCAATCTGAGCTACCAGATCGAGCACCACGTGTTTCCTGATCTGCCGAGTAACCGCTATCCCGAAATCGCTGTGAAGATGCGTGCATTGTGCGAGAAGTTCGATCTCCCGTACACCACCGGCTCGCTCTTCAAGCAGTATCTTCTGGCTCTGCGCACCATCCACAAGTTGGCTTTGCCGGACAAGTGGCTGACCGCAACCTCGGACAATGCTCCGGAAACGTCTTCGGAACTGCGGTTCCGCGACTCGGGATTCCGGGACGCAGCCATGGCGATGGTCGAGGACCTTCGTACCGATCCGATCACCGGTAAGCGTGTCGGTTTGTTGACCGCACTCAAGTCGCAGGCCCGTTCCCGCATGCCGAAGCGCCGGAAGTGATATAGGTTACATCGGGAAAAACCTAACCTACGGTGCCGTAAGTTACGCTACAGTAGGTGTAGTTGATCTGAACGGTTCGAATCGATGATCGTTCTGCACTTACTACTTTGCGCCTAACTCACTGCTAGGAGGCTTTCCATGGCGATTGCAGATGTCAAGGAATACGCACATCTCACGGACGCCGACATCGAAGCGCTCGGCCGCGAACTCGACGCGATTCGTCGCGACATCGAGGAGTCGCGCGGCGAGAAGGATGCGCGGTACGTGCGCAACGTCATTCGTCTGCAGCGTTCGCTCGAAATCGGCGGCCGCGCAGTGCTTTTCGCCAGCCGTCGTCGTCCGGCGTGGCTCGCCGGAGTTGGCCTGCTGACGCTCTCGAAGATCATCGAGAACATGGAACTCGGGCACAACGTGATGCACGGGCAGTGGGACTGGATGAACGACCCGGAGATCCACTCCACCTCGTGGGAGTGGGACGTCACCGGCCCGTCTGCGCACTGGAAGCAGACCCACAACTACCTGCATCACAAGTACACCAACGTCCTCGGAATGGACGACGACGTCGGATACGGACTCCTCCGCGTCACCCGCGATCAGCGCTGGAAGCCCTTCAACGCCGGCAACCTGGTGTACAACACGCTGCTCGCGCTGTTCTTCGAGTACGGCATCGCCGCTCAGCACCTCGAGCTCGGCAAGGTGGCCAAGGGCCGCGCCGACAAGGAAGAGACGCAGCGCAAGCTCCGTGAGGTCGGCGAGAAGATCGGCAAGCAGGTCCTGCGCGACTACGTCATCTACCCGGCCATCACCGGCCCGGCGTGGAAGAGCACGTTGTCGGCCAACTTCACCGCCAACACTTTGCGGAACGTGTGGACCAACGCGGTCATCTTCTGCGGCCACTTCCCGGACGGTGCCGAGAAGTTCACCAAGGAAGACATCGACAAGGAAACGCAGGCTCAGTGGTACCTGCGTCAGATGCTCGGCAGCGCCAACATCGAGGGCAGCGCGCTCATGGACTTCATGACGGGCAACCTGAGCTACCAGATCGAGCACCACCTGTTCCCCGATCTGCCCAGCAACCGCTACAAGGACATCGCGGTCACGGTGCGTCAGCTCGCGGACAAGTACGACTTGCCGTACACGACGGGCCCGCTTGCCGTGCAGTACGCCAAGTCCTGGCGAACCATCGCCAAGCTGTCGCTGCCCAACAAGTACCTCAAGGACACCGTCGACAATGCGCCCGAGACGGCGTCGGAGCGGATGTTCGACGGCGAACTGACCTCGACTCTCGATCCCGTGACCGGGCGTCGCAGTGGCCTCAAGAGCGCCATCGCACGTAAGCGCAAGAGCGGAAAGCTGCGCAGCCTCCTCGGCCTGCGCTGATCGTCGACTGCGCTGACCGTAGACAGCAAGCGGCCCGACACCATTCGATGGTGTCGGGCCGCTTTGCTGTTCTCGCCCGGAACGTCGCTCGGGGGCGCTCAGTACTGATCGTTGGACTTGATCGCTTCCAGCAGTTGTCGCACAGCGACGACGCGTCGAGCTGATTTGCCCTCCAACAGGTCGAGCTTGCATTCGGGATCTGCCGGCGGTCCGAGGTGCGTGCATCCGCGCGGGCAATCCTCGATCGCCGCAGCGAGATCCGAGAACGCCGCCACTACGTTCTCGGGCGAGATGTGCGCCAGACCGAACGAACGGATGCCCGGGGTGTCGATCACCCAGCCGCCACCGGCGAGAGGGAGTGCCACCGATTGCGTTGACGTGTGCCGGCCCTTCCCGACTCCGGATACGATGCCGACCGCTCGATTGGCATCGGGGACAAGGCGATTGACCAGTGTCGACTTTCCGACGCCGGAATGTCCGATCAGGGCGGTCAACTTGTGCTCGAGGATCTGCGTCAGTTCGTCCAGGGGATCGTCGCGACCGGCGACGACCACTTGGATGTCGAGGTCGGCGAACGTGCTCGCGAATTCCTCCGGCGGTTCGAGGTCGCTCTTGGTCAGGCAGACGATCGGCGTCAGGCCACCCACGTAGGCGGCGACCAGTGCGCGCTCGACGAAGCCGGTGCGCGGTGGGGGATCGGCGAGTGCCACGACGATGAGAAGCTGCTCCGCGTTCGCGACGACGATACGTTCGAAGGGATCGGTGTCGTCGGCGGTCCGTCGCAGAACCGTCGAACGCTCGGAGACCCGGACGATGCGCGCCAGGGTGTCGGTTTTGCCCGACAGATCGCCGACTATGTCCACCTGATCGCCGACGACGATGGGGGTCCGGCCAAGTTCGCGGGCGCGCATCGTGACGATCAGCCGGTCGGGATCGCCGCCGAGGACGCAACCCCAACGGCCACGATCCTTCGACACCACCATCCCCGATTCGGCCGAGAGATGTTCGGGCCGAGTCTTCGTACGGGGGCGGGATCCGCGCCCCGGGCGTACCCGGACGTCGGACTCGTCGTACTGCCGCGGACTCAGAAGCTTGCCTTCGGTGTCGCCGGCGAACTCTCGAGCATGTCGATCCACATGTTCTCGAAGCCGGGCAGTGTCTTGGCTGTGGTTCCGACATCGTCGACCTCGACACCGTCGACGACCAGGCCGATGATGGCGCCGGCTGTTGCCATGCGGTGGTCGGCATACGAGAGCCATTGTCCGCCATGGAGTTCCGCGGGAACGATCGTCAGGCCGTCATCGGTTTCGGTGACGGAGCCGCCGAGTTTGTTGATCTCGTCGGCGAGGGCGGCGAGACGGTCTGTCTCGTGCCCGCGCAGGTGCGCGATTCCTCGTAGATGCGAGGTGCCCTCGGCGAGAGCGGCCAGGGCCGCCACGGTGGGGGTCAGCTCTCCCACGTCGTGGAGGTCGATGTCGATGCCGCGCAGTTTCTCCGGGCCGCGGACGGTCAGGACACCATCGGCGAGAGTGACGTCGGCCCCCATCGAGGCGAGGATCCCGCGGATCGCGTCGCCGGGTTGCGTCGTCGACGACGGCCACATCGGGACGCTGACGGTTCCGCCGGTCACTGCGGCAGCGGCCAGGAACGGTGTGGCGTTGGAGAGATCGGGTTCGATCGCCCAGTCCACGGCGCGCACCGGCCCCGGTGCCACACGCCAGGTGTCCGCGTCACCGCCCGTGGCTGGCGTCGTCACGGAAACTCCGGCCTCGCGGAGCATCTCGACGGTCATGTCGATGTGTGGCATGGACGGGACGGGCTTGCCGTCGTGGTGAACGGTGACACCCTCTTCGAACGCAGCAGCCGAGAGCAGGAGACCGGAGACGAACTGCGACGAACCGGATGCATCGATGGTGACCGTCCCGCCGCGTAGGGATCCGGTTCCGGTGACGGTGAACGGGAGTGCGTCACCCTCGATCCGAGCGCCGAGACCGCGCAGTGCTTCCAAGATGGTGCCGAGCGGTCGTGTGCGTGCTTGCTCGTCGCCGTCGAAGTGGACGATGCCGTCGGCCATCGCGGCGAGTGGCGGCAGGAAGCGCATCACGGTGCCGGCCAGGCCGCAGTCGACCTCGCCGCCGCGCAGGGGTCCAGGGGTGATGCGAAGCGTGGTCGCATCACCGGCTTCCTCGACGCCGATGCCGAGGTCACGCAGAGCTGCGATCATCAGGTCGGCGTCACGGCTGCGGAGTGCACCGGTGATCGTGGACGGGCCATCCGCAAGTGCGGCCAGAATCAGAGCTCGATTGGTGATGGACTTGGATCCGGGCAGCGTCACCACTGCATCGACGGGTGCTTGGGCCCTCGGGGCGCTCCACAGACTCAGACTCACATGGTCCATCTTCTCTCATCGGTGGGGGAATGGTCGAAACCGTGCCACCCTGGGTGTCATGTGCGGAAGGTATGCGACCACAGCGGACCCGGCCACCCTGGCGGTGGAACTCGACGCGCTCGACGAGACCGACCACTCGGCGCCCGTCGAAGCCGATTACAACGTGGCCCCCACGACCGAGGTGTTGACCGTCGTCGAACGCCACGATCGGGAGAACCCCGACAGCGATCCGACCAAGAGGATTCGGCGGATGCGGTGGGGATTGGTGCCGTCGTGGACCAAGGAACTGGGCAAAGGCCCGGTCCTGTTCAACGCCCGCGCCGACTCGCTGGCGGAGAAGCCGGCGTTTCGGACCGCCTTCAAGTTCAAGCGTTGCCTGGTCCCCATGGACGGGTGGTACGAGTGGCAGACCGAGGCCACCGGCGGGAAGAAGGCAGCGAAGATTCCTTACTACATGCACCCCGACGACGGATCACGGCTGTTCATGGCGGGCGTGTGGTCTGCCTGGCGGGACCCGAGGGTCGAGAACGCGAGCCCCGTTCTGAGCTGCTCGATCGTCACGGTCGACTCTCTCGGTCACCTCGAGCAGGTTCACGACCGCATGCCCCTCGCCCTGCCTCGTGACCGCTGGGAGGCGTGGCTCGATCCCGACAACACCGTCGATTCGGCTCTGCTCGAACCGGTACCGGACCTCTTCGAGCGGATCGACGTCGATCGAGTCCGGCCGCTGGTCAACAGTGTCAAGAACAACGGGCACGAGTTGATCGAGCCGGACGTCGACCGTGCCGGCGAGCAGATCAGCCTGCTCTAGCAGTCAGCCGAGAGCCCAGGTGACGGTCACTTCGAACGAGACCTGCTGGGTTCCCGGGGCGAGAACCATGTCGGACATCGAGGCGTCGGGAGCGCGCATGGTCTGACCGCCACTCGTGTCGTGTGCCTCGGTGATGGTCACGACGTTTTCGAGCGACGTCCCGGACAGATCCGCGTACTGCTCGGCACGGTTCTTCGCGTCCTCGAAGGCACGGGTGCGAGCGTCGGCCAGAAGCTGAGAGTCGTCGTCGATGGCGAAGGCGACGTTACCGAGCCGTGCCGCGTTTCCGCCCGCCGCGATGCCGGCGTCCAGGACAGAAGAGGCCTTGTCGAGATCGCGGACGACGATTCGTACCGAGTTGGTCGCCCGGTAGCCGGTCACGTTGCCGCCGACGAACGGTCCGCCGCTGGCGTCGTACTGCGGCTGGACGGACAGATCGCTTGTCTGCACGTCCTCGGGGGCAACCCCGGCGGCGACTATCGCGTCGATCATCTGACGGGCCTTGTCATTCGCCTCCGAGACCGCTCCCGATACATCCGGGGCAACCACCTCGATGCCGATGTCGGCATTGAGGATGTCCGGCGCCCCGCGGACCTGCCCTGATCCGACTACCGTGACTTCCTTGGCGGCATTGTCCGAACTCCCGCAGGCCGTCAGCGAGACGGTGAGGGCTGCCGCTGCAGCGGTCAGTGCAAGAGTTTTCAGGTGTGGTCGCATGGTGAGACCGTAGCGACCGGATACTCAGCCCGCCGTGATTTGCGCCGTGACCGCGCCACTGAGCTGCGCGAGGTCCGTCGGAGCCAGCTCGATTTCGAGGCCGCGTCGGCCGGCGCTGCAGAGAACGCGGTCCCAGTCGAGCGCCGACGCATCGATCACGGTCGGCAGTTTCTTGCGCTGGCCGAGCGGTGAGATACCGCCGAAGACGTAGCCGCTCGAGCGCTCGGCTTCGGCGCGATCGGCCATGACGGCTTTGCTCGCACCGAGGGCAGCGGCTGCAGCCTTGAGGGAGAGCTTGTCCGGGACCGGCAGAACCGCGACGGCGAGCTTGCCGGTGTCGAGTTTGACGACCAAGGTCTTGAAGATCTGGGCAGCCACGACACCTGTCGACTCTGCCAGTGCAGTGACCGCCTCGTCGCCGAAAGATTCGGCGCGAGGATCGTGGTCGTAGCTGTGGACGCGGTGCGGTGTCTTCGACTTGTCGAGAAGTACGGTCGCAGGGGTCGCTGTTCCGGCCATGAGGAACACCCTATGTGGATCGCCGACAGGTGCATCCGACCAGGCCGGGAACAGAGTCGCTGACTCCCGTGTTGGTACCAGTTGATGAAACTTGTCCCGAGAAGCGAAGGAGCGACCGTGCTGGCTGTGTGTGAGCCACCACCGGCCCGTGGGTCGGATCTTCAGTTGGCGGTAACCTTGATCCCTACGGCTAGTGAAGGGATCAGAGTGCTGGAACACGACCGGCCCAAGGACGAACCGTCAGGGGTAGCTGAACCTATCGACGGCGCAGTGTCCGAAACGCCCGAAACTGCGGATGAGTTGATTGCCCGGTTCGAGCGCGACGCGCTCCCGCTGCTCGACCAGTTGTACGGCGCTGCCCTGCGCATGACGCGGAATCCGGCTGATGCCGAGGATCTCGTGCAGGAGACGTACGTCAAGGCGTACACCGCTTTCCGTTCGTTCCGTGCCGGTACCAACCTGAAAGCCTGGCTGTACCGGATTCTCACGAACACCTACATCAACTCGTACCGCAAGAAGCAGCGCCAACCCGCGCAGTATCCGACGGACGAGATCACCGACTGGCAGTTGGCCGCCACCGCCGAGCACACTTCGACGGGGCTGCGATCGGCCGAGGTGGAGGCGCTCGACGCGTTGCCTGACGACGACATCAAGGCGGCGCTGCAGTCGCTTCCCGAGGAATTCCGTATGGCCGTGTACTACGCCGATGTCGAAGGATTCCCGTACAAGGAGATCGCGGAGATCATGGGCACACCCATCGGAACGGTGATGTCGCGACTGCACCGTGGTCGCAAGCAATTGCGTGGTCTTTTGGCCGATGTCGCAAAAGACCGGGGATTCAATCGGGACGGCGCGGTCGACACAGCCACAGTCGCAGCCACCGAGACGGAAGGTGTCACACGATGAGTGAGCAGGACGAATTCGAAAGGCTCGACTGCTCGGCAGTCATCGCCGACGTCTGGTTGATGCTCGACGGTGAATGCGACGATTCAAGTCGTGCTCGCCTGCAGCGTCATATCGACGATTGTGGATCGTGCCTCGAGGCCTACGGGATCGAAGAGAAGGTCAAGAGCCTGATCAACCGTAAGTGCGGCGGAGACCATGCGCCGGAAAGCCTGCGTCAGAGGCTCACCGTCGAGTTGCGTCGGACCATCGTCATAACGACTACCGAAACCGACAGCTAGCCCGTCAGCGAAGATCTGAGCGGCAGCAGTCGGAAGGCAGTAACGCCGAGGGGCGGGGAAGCAATGCTTCCCCGCCCCTCGGACGTTTTGTTGCGCTACATGTCAGGCGTTTGGACGCTTGCCATGGTTAGCGGCGTTGCCCTTACGGCTGCGCTTCTTACGACCACGCTTACCCATGATTGGTCTCCCTTCTGTTTCTTTCGCGTCATTGTTTCACGCCGATGCCGGTGTGGTTCCATTGGCAGGTCGATCGAGTGATCCGTCGACGTATTTTCGTGGTCAGAGTGCAGTTCCGACAGAAGTGAGGTTCACGATGGCAGAAGACGTGCGCGCCGAGATGGTTTCGACGGTCTACCAGGTCGTCGTGAGCGAGGGAGACGTCGTTGCGGACGGCGACACCCTGGTCATCCTCGAATCCATGAAGATGGAGATTCCCGTCCTGGCCGAGGTTCCGGGAACGGTGACGACGGTGGGCGTCAAGGTCGGCGACGTGATTCAGCAAGGCGATCTGATCGCCGTGATCTCCTAAGCCGGACGATGTCCACTCTCAGCGACCTCCTCGCCGAACACACCGACCTTCCCGGTGCGGCGGTCGACCATCTCCAGCGCGTCGTGGGGGAGTGGCAACTGCTCGCCGACCTCTCCTTTGCCGACGTTCTCTTGTGGGTGGGCACCGAATCGGAGAAGAACCGATCCGAGGGGACGGTCATCTGCGTCGCGCATTGCCGGCCGACAACGGCATCGACGGCTTTTCCGGAGGATGCGGTCGGAACGGTCGTTTCCGAGTCCGAGCACCCGCAGGTTCTTCGCGCTCTCGTGGAGGGCCGCGTCGTGCGCGGGGAAGACGAGACGTGGCGTGAAGGAATGCCGCCGCGTCGGGAAGCCGTTCCGGTGCGTCTGGACGGGCGAGTCATCGCTGTTCTGAGCCGCGACACCAACCTGTCGCACCAGCGAGCGCAGAGTCCGCTCGAACTCGCGTATCTCGATTGCGCCGAAGACCTGTGTCAGATGATCAGCGACGGAACCTTCCCGATCCGAGAATCGCGCTCCGACACGAACTCGAGCCCACGTGCGGGCGACGGCTTCATCCGCCTCGACACCGAAGGCACAGTCGTCTATGCCAGCCCGAACGCCCTCTCGGCCTATCACCGGATGGGTCTGAGCTCGGATCTGGTGGGCCAAGACCTCGCGGCACTGACCCGTTCGTTGGTCACCGACCCGTTCGAGTCTCAGGAAGCTGCGGGATACATCCGAGATACGTTGGCGGACAAGCCCGGTCGCCGTATGGAGATCGAGGCGCGCGGGGCAACCGTTCTGCTGCGGGCCCTGGTTCTCAAGCCTGGCGGCCGGCATGTCGGTGCTGCGGTCGTCGTCCGCGACGTCACCGAGGTCAAGCGTCGTGATCGCGCTCTGCTGAGCAAGGACGCAACCATCCGCGAGATTCACCATCGAGTGAAGAACAATCTGCAAACCGTCGCGGCGCTTCTGCGTCTACAGGCCAGGCGAACCGGCAACGACGAAGCGCGACAAGCGTTGACAGAGTCGGTGAGACGCGTGACGTCCATCGCCCTCGTTCACGACACCTTGTCGATGTCGGTGGACGAAGAGGTGGATCTCGACGAGGTGATCGACCGGTTGGTTCCCATGCTCTCCGATGTCGCGGGAGTAGGTGTGCCGGTGACGATTCGGCGTGAGGGCAGTTTCGGAGTGTTCTCCGCCGAGCGCGCCACCCCGCTGGTCATGGTGCTGACGGAGTTGGTGCAGAACGCGATCGAGCACGCTTTCGATCCGGGCGTGACCGGCACGGTCACACTCAGTGCCGAGCGTTCTGCACGCTGGTTGGACGTGATCATCCACGACAACGGGCGCGGCCTGCCGGAGAACTTCGACCTCGAGAAGTCCGATCGCCTCGGACTCCAGATCGTGCGGACTCTGCTGGGAGCCGAGCTCGGTGGCTCGCTCGGACTGCACCCGGGAAGCGGAGGCGGTACCGACGCGGTTCTGCGTGTGCCGCTCGGTAGACGTTCTGCGCGTTACTGATTCGAGCAGCGTTAGCGATTCGAGCAGCGTTAGCGATTCGAGCAGACAAAAAGCCCGGCACCATGTGGTGCCGGGCTGTCGTCTTCGACTGTGCAGAGGGGCTGTTCTCCGCCGCGAGTCGAACGTCTCGGTTCTACCTAGACGGAAGTGCGTGCACGGGTACGTGCGTTACGACGCTTGAGTGCGCGACGCTCGTCTTCGCTCATTCCGCCCCAGACGCCTGCATCCTGGCCGGACTCGAGAGCCCACGACAGGCACTCGGCGGTGACGGGGCAGCGGTTGCAGACAACCTTGGCATCAGCGATCTGAGCGAGGGCCGGTCCACTGTTTCCCACAGGGAAGAACAGTTCGGGATCCTCGTCGCGACAGATTGCGTTGTGGCGCCAGTCCATCTTTTTTCGCTCCTTAATTGGGTGTGTATTCACACCATTTGGTACCAATGAGTTTGTGTGTGCGTCATCAATGTTTCCGCACTGTTACTTGTGAATGCTTTCACGAACTCGCGGTATGTCAATAGGTTTGAACGGGTTCGTGGGCCAACTCACTAATTTGTGACACACCTGACGGCCACCTGGGCGTCACCGGCATTTTACCCGATTTCGACCTTTTGGCACCAGAGTTTTTGCAGGTCAAACGTGTTGCCTGACTCACGTCGCAATCGGTGCGAACACTTCCAGTGCATCCGGGACCGAGGTGAATTCGACCTTTTCACGAAGTCCGATGTAGTCGCCGTCCATCTGGAGTCCGATCGGTCGCGACGATTCGATGGTGATTGTCGGGACGTCGTCGGTGCGTAAGAGGACCTTCGATTTCGGCTCCGCGCCGCGTGCGAGTAGTTGCCGCACAACCCGCAGGGACGGCAGAACTTTGGTGCTCGTCATGGCGAAGATGCCGAGTCCACTGTCGAAGGTCGTTCCCGGATTGGTGTGGACGGGACGCTCTTCCAGATATGTCCACGGGCTCGAGTTCGAGACGAATGCGTAGTGGACTCCGGAGACGGGATCCTGATCGGGAAGGTGGACGGTCAGCGCTGGTTCGGCTCGCTTGGCACGGAAGAACGCCGCGATCGCGGTTCGGACATACCGGGCGGGTGTGGCGGCGTCACCGTTCTTACGGCTGGCGTCGACGGCCTCGCACACATCGGCGTCGAGGCCCATTCCGGCGTTGAACGTGAACCAACGGTTGTCGCAGTGTGCGAGCCCGATTCGGCGCCTGGTCCGTTCGGAGAGGAGGTCGACGAGTTGGTTCGTGGCGTCGATCGGGTCGGCGGCAATACCGAGTGAGCGCGCGAAAACGTTTGCCGAGCCTCCCGGGACGACAGCGATCGTCGGGATCGGACCGACCGGAACCGATTTCATCGACGCGGGATGCGGTGACCCGAGCAGTCCGTTGACCACTTCGTTGACCGTTCCGTCGCCGCCGTGGACGATCACCGAGCCGAAGCCGTCTTCGTGGGCTTCGCGCGCCAGTTCGGCGGCATGACCCCGATGTGTGGTGTGCGCCACAGTAAGTCGCACCCGACTCTCGAGGGCGTGTGCCAACAGGTCACGACCGGCAGCGGTGGTGGAGGTGGCATTGGGGTTGACGATCAGCAGTGCGCGCACGGGGCATGAGCCTATCCGGTGTCGTGTTCTAGGCTGGCCTCGTGCCGAATACCGCCAGTCCGAACGCCCTGCCCAAGACAGTCACATGGGCAGGTGCCCTCGTGACGCTGCAAGGGCTGGTTGCCGCCGGGTTCGCGATCGTCGCAGTGATTCGCGGTGCAACCGGCCACGATCAGAGCGTCACCAACGGATACGGATTTGCCGCGTGGGTCGCGATCCTCGGCGGCGCGGTGTTGGCTGCCGGTATCGCTTTGCTGACGGGCCGCCGGTGGGGCCGGGCAATCGCCGTCGTCGCTCAGCTGCTGCTCCTGCCGGTCGCCTGGTCGCTCCTGACCGATTCGCATCAGGTGCCGCTCGGCATCGTTCTGGGTGTCGTCGTTCTCGGCGCTCTGGGCTGCCTGTTCTCGGCTCCGACGTCTCGATGGATGGCAGCGGAGTACGGAGCGTACGCAGACGAGGTGTCGCCGGAAGAAGGACGCCCGGACGAGACCGACGAGCCGCGGGACAAGTAGGACGGAACGCCTACCCTGCTTCGGTCCTACTCAGCTTCGGCGGCGAGAGCTCCGAGGTGGGTGCCGGTCAGGCGATACGTGGTCCACTCCGTCTTCGCGTCGGCACCGAGTGACTCGTAGAACTTGATCGAGGGGGTGTTCCAGTTGAGCACCGACCAGGACAGCCGGGTGTAGTCGTTGTCGGTGCACTCCTTGGCGAGCGCGGCCAGAAGAGCCTTCCCGTGGCCTGATCCGCGCTGACTGGGCTTGACGTACAGGTCTTCGAGGTAGATGCCGTGAGCGCCGTCCCACGTCGAGAAATTGCGAAACCACAACGCCATGCCGACGACGTCGTCGGCCGAATTCACAGCGACGTGCGCGAAGGCCGTCGCGGCCGGCCCGAACAACGCCTCGCCGATCTGTTCCGCCTTCACGGTGCACTCGTCGAGGGCCTTCTGGTAGTCGGCCAACTCGTAGATCATGTCGGTGATCGGCTGGACGTCTGCGGGCGTGGCGCGTCGGATCATAGGGAGAATCTTAGGCCTCAAGCCTCGACGAGCGGCGGCACGTTGTGATGGACGAGGTGGGTGGCGCCGTGCTCGTAACCGAGAACCGAGTAAGCGCCGGGGGACAAGGCGAAACGCTTTCCTTCCGTCACCGGGAGCTCGAGCCAGCGGGCGATGAGTGCGCGTGAGAAGTGGCCGTGCCCGATCAGGATCACGTCGCGTTCGGGTAGTTGCGAACGCACCATCGACAGCACCATGTCGGTCCGGGCGTGGATCTGATCGGCCTGCTCGCCGCCGGGGCACGGGTGCGTCCAGACGGTCCAATCGGGCACCGTTGCGCGGATCTCGGGCGTCGTGAGGCCTTCGTAATCGCCGTAGTCCCATTCGGACAGTGCATCCCAGGTTCGCTCTTCCGGCAGGCCGGCGAGATCACCCGTCAACTGTGCGCGCAGCCGCGGACTCGTCAGAATCATGGGGTTCCGGAGGTCGAGGGTTCGCAAGCGATTTCCGGTCGCGGTTGCCTGCATCTCGCCGAGCGGAGTCAGCGGAACCTCGGTCCGGCCCGTGTGTTTCCCGGTGCGTGCCCACTCGGTTTCACCGTGTCGCATGAGTACGACGCGAGCACCGAGGGGGATCGACGAGGGGGCGGACTGGGACGTCATGTCGACCATCATTGCAGGCTGCCTCGCGTGTGTAGCTCGCCTCCTGGCGCGAAGTGCGCAAGGATCTACGTGTGACGACGGTTCTCGCAGTGGCGAATCAAAAGGGCGGCGTGGCTAAAACCACCACCGTCGCTTCTCTCGGTGCGGCTTTGTCCGCGCTCGGACAACGAGTTCTGGTGGTGGATCTCGACCCGCAGGGCTGCCTGACGTTCTCGCTCGGACACAACCCGGATCGCCTCGAGCGTTCGGTCAACGAGGTCCTGGCGGGTGATCTCGACGCGGTCGACGCCGTGCTGAAGACGGACGACGGTATGGATCTCCTGCCGGCCACGATCGATCTCGCGGGCGCCGAAGCGCTGCTCCTGATGCGACCCGGTCGAGAGTTCGCGCTCAAGCGGGCGCTGTCTCCGCTCCTGGGCTCTTACGACGTCATCATCATCGACTGCCCACCGTCGTTGGGTGTGCTCACACTCAACGGATTGACTGCGGCGCAGTCGGTTCTGGTTCCACTGCAATGCGAAACCCTCGCACACCGCGGCGTCGGACAGCTGCTGCGTACGGTTCGTGAAGTCCAAGCCATCACCAACCCGGATCTTGTTCTGCTCGGCGCACTTCCGACTCTGTACGACGCTCGAACCACGCACAGTCGCGACGTGCTCGCCGACGTCAGCGACCGCTACTCCCTGGCCGTTCTGGCGCCTCCGATCCCACGCACCGTCAAGTTCGCCGAGGCGTCCGCGTCGGGTGCGACGGTCCTCGCCGGACGAAAGAACAAGGGTGCGGATGCCTATCGTGAACTCGCGGACAATCTCGTAAAGCATTGGGCTGGAAACGAAGTCGTGACTTTCGCGCCGGAGCTGGCGATCTGAGGAAGGTGAGCTTCTAGCGCAGCGCGAACAAGGTATCGCCGCGCTGTTCCAGAATCGTCTCGCCCGCACTGGCGAGCACGATCGGTGTCGCCGTCTCGCCGCGGTCGACTGCGATCATGCGCTGCACCGCTCCGTCCGACGGACTGACGGCTGCAATGCCGCCCGGAACGGGGATGAGCATCTGACCGGCAACCATGCTTCCGGGTCCGGACGTTCCGTTGACGATCCACGTCGGAGCCAGATCGCTCAGGCGCAGGTTGACGGTCTGCGAGCCGGTCCACCACGTGATCGAAGCCTTGTCGGCGTGGGTGCGGGCGCCTTCGGTCACCGTTCCCTCGATCGGATAGTCGACGATCGGATTGCCGGATCCGTCGAAAATAGTGATGCGAGAAACGGTTCCGTTGGCGGCAGGGAGGTAGACGGCCGTCTTTTCGCCGGCCACGGCAAGCAGGCGGGCGCCCTCGGAGTCGAGGAGAATCGCGGATCCGTACTCTTCGGGTTCCTGGGCGTCCTTCGGTGCGGGATTCATCACCGTCAACCTGTTGGAGGCTTCACCGGGGCAGCGCTCGAGTACCGAGACTCGGTTGGCGCTCGACGCAGCGTCGAGCAGCGTGCATCCGGTGCGAGGTTGCTTGTTGGGGTTCACCTTCGCGTCGACCCGGCCGTACTCGAGGGTTCGGACGAGGTCCGAGCGCCACAGCTCCATTCGCTCACTGCCGCGCGAAATCAGGTAGGTGCCGTCCGCTGAAAGGCTGACCGCGGAATCGGCGTCGCTGTTGCGCTGGTCCTTTCGGGCGCCGGTGTCGGCGACCAGTGACGTGACCTGAGAGCAACCGCGATCATCCTGATAGACGCTGACGACGCGATCCCACGAACCGATCGCGCCGCACAGCGGAATGTTGCGCGCGTATCGCCACACTTCTTCGCCCGTTGCCGGATCGCGGCCGATCACCTCGGAGCCGTCGGCGGTGACGACGGCATTTCCGACGGTGATCGGTGCCGTCGAGTCGGCACTCGGAGATTCCCACGTCTGTTTCAGGATGTCGGGTAACAACACCGACGTCGACAGAGGTGGGAGTGGAGATTCGGCGGTGACCGAGGTGGTTCCGCGCGCATCACTGCGCAACCACACAACGGTCACCGCCACGATTACGGCCAGCGCGATTGCCAGCGCACCGATCACATCTGAGCGAGTACGCCTTTCGGGAGCCAGCACATCGGCAGCTTACTCTGCGGCGCCTGCTGTCGCGGAAGCCGCGGGGCGACGACGCCGACGGCGACGCGGCTTGGCCGCTCCGTCTTCGTCCGAGTTCTCGGCAGCGGTTGCCGCGGGTGCCGAAGGGGGAGCTGTGGTGGCGCCGGAGGTGGTGGACGTCGGGGCGTCGGTCGAAGCGCCGGCGCGGGTGCGGCGACGGGTCCGGTTGCGGCGGGGAGCGGCCTTCTCTTCGTTGCCGTCCGAGTCGGTCGACTTCGGCGCGTCTGCTTTTTCCGTTGCTGCCTTGTCCGTTGCTGCCTTCTCAGGTGCGGCCTTGGCCTTGCGAACAGTGCCCTTGGCATCGGCCGGAATGGACAACTCTTCGTAGAGGTGCGGCGAGCTGGAGTAGGTCTCGACCGGGTCGGGGATTCCGAGGCTCAGTGCCTTGTCGATGAGCTGCCAGCGAGGGATGTCGTCCCAGTCGACCAGCGTGACGGCGATGCCGGTGCGTCCGGCGCGGCCGGTACGACCGATGCGGTGGACGTAGGTCTTCTCGTCCTCGGGGCACTGGTAGTTGATGACGTGGGTGACGTCGTCGATGTCGATACCGCGGGCAGCGACGTCGGTGGCGACCAGAACGTCGACCTTGCCGTTACGGAAGCCCTTCAGCGCCTTTTCACGGGCGATCTGTCCGAGGTCACCGTGGACGGCACCGACGGAGAAGCCGCGTTCCGCGAGATCGTCGGCCACCTTCTGGGCTGTGCGCTTGGTGCGGGTGAAGATCATCGTCGCGCCGCGGCCTTCGGCCTGCAGGACGCGGGCGACCATCTCGGCCTTGTCGAGCGCGTGTGCACGGTAGATGTGCTGGCTGGTGCGATCGTGCACCGCGGAGGATTCGGCCTCTTCGGCGCGGATGTGCGTCGGCTGCGTCAGGAAGGTACGAGCCAGGGTGATGATCGGGCCGGGCATCGTCGCGGAGAAGAGCATCGTCTGACGCTTGTCGGGGACCATGCCCATGAGGCGTTCGATGTCGGGGAGGAATCCCAGGTCGAGCATTTCGTCGGCCTCGTCGAGGACGAGAACGCCCACCTTGCCCAGGATCAGGTGCGACTGGTTGGCGAGGTCGAGCAGGCGACCCGGGGTGCCGACGACAACGTCGACGCCCTTCTGGAGTGCCGAGATCTGCGCCTCGTACGGACGGCCGCCGTAGATGGGCAGAACCTGGAGACCGCGGTCGCCGACCCGGAGGTACTTGCTGGCGTTCTCGAGGTCGCGGGCAACCTGGATGCACAGCTCGCGGGTGGGAACGATGATCAGAGCGCGGGGCGTGCCGTCGAGAACAGCTGTGCCGTTCTCGGCGGTGACGATGCGATGCAGGAGCGGGACGCCGAAACCGAAGGTCTTGCCCATTCCGGTGCGGGCCTGACCGATGAGGTCGTCACCGGCGAGAGCCAACGGAAGGGTGAGTTCCTGGATGGCGAAGGTGCGCTCGATGCCGATCTCGTTCAGTGCGCGGACGATTTCGTCGCGGACACCGAGTTCGGCGAAGCTCGGGGGTACATGGGTGTCGTCGAGCTGGACGGAAACGGTGTTCTCGGTTGCTTCGTCTTCGTGGTCGACAGTGATCTTGCTCAGGGGACTAGCCTTTCCTCGTGGCGGTACGCACGCACAAGGTAAGGGGCCAGGCCGTAAGTCGGCCGATGTCGATGCCCTCTTTTTCTTCGGTCATGCCTACGCCTCAGCACTGAATTCCACTCGGACGAATTCGAACCGTCCGGAGATCTCGGCGAAGCGGGCGACAACCGTCGATGCAGGTGCGCGCACATTATCGGTGGGGTTCGTGTGAATACAGCCGTCCCGGCTAACCAATTGGCCCGGGGGAACTGGCGAACTCCCAAGACCATTGTAGCTGCACGTTGTCCGTCCCTCGCGATGACATGTCGAAGATCACCGAATCGGACATGCGGTCCTTGCCGGTCGCGTCGGCCGTCGAAGCACTACAGTTCGTAGTCATGGGCGCACACGATCTTGATGCTTCGACGGACGCTGGAACCGGAGGCCGAGTCGCTTCCGATCACCCTGGCGTGATCGATTTGTTTGCCGTTCTCGCGTATGGCGAGATTTCGGCGTTCTACCGTTTGGCGGAGGACGCACAAATGGCACCGGACCTGCGAGGCAAGGTGGCGTTCGCCAGCATGGCCGCCGCCGAGATGGACCACTTCGAGACTCTGGAAACGGCGTTGACGGAACGTGGCCACGAGATCTTCGCCGTCATGGACCCGTTCGTTCGAGCTCTCGACAACTACCACGCGTCGACGACACCGTCGACGTGGCTGGAATCGCTCGTGAAGGCGTACGTCGGCGACGGAATCGCTGCCGACTTCTATCGCGAGATCGGGCACTCCCTCCCGGCGGATGTCGCGGAAATCGTCGAGGACGTGCTGTCCCAGACGGGCCACTCGGAGTTCGTGGTGCTCGAGGTGAAGGCAGCAGTGGAGGCCAGTACTCGCGCCAAGGACCGGTTGATGCTGTGGGGACGCCGTCTTCTGGGCGAAGCAATCACGCAGGCACAGTTCGTGCTGGCGCAGCGTGAAGATCTCACCGATCTGGTGATCTCCGCCTCCGGCGACCTCAACGGAGTTGTCGCGTTGTTCGACGGCATGCAGGCAAAGCATGCCGAGCGGATGGCGATTCTCGGACTCGTCTAGGTGCCTGTTCGCTCTGGGCACAGCGTGCAGAGGAGCGTGGGCGGTCGTTGCTGCATTAGCCTTGCGTCGACAACGGATGTAATTCACGAACAGTTCGGAGGTTGACCGTGGAGGTCAAGATCGGTGTAATCGACAGCCCGCGTGAGCTCATCGTCAACAGCGAACAGACCCCTGACGAGGTCGAGACACTGGTCGCGGCTGTCCTCGGTGGCCGCGAGCCGGTTCTGGCTCTCGTCGACGACAAGGGCCGCAAGTTCCTGGTGCAGGCCGCTCGTGTGGCGTACGTGGAGATCGGTCCGTCCGATATCCGCAAGGTCGGATTCGCGCCTACCGTCTGACGCGTAGCTGTAACAGCAGAATGGGCGGGCAGTCGTGAGACTGCCCGCCCATTCTCGTTCGGGTTCGGGTTCCGGTTACTTCGTTTCGGCTTGCAGCGGCACGTGTGAGAGACCGCCCCACGCGAGGGTCACGGTGATTTCCACGGCTTCTTCCTTCGGGATCGGCCGCGCGGCTTCGAGCCAGTACCGCGCAGTGAACTGGCTGGCACCGACAAGACCGACCGCAAGGATGCGCGCACGGTACGGATCGAGTCCGGAATCCTGACTCACCAGGTCGAACACGGCGTCGACGCAGGCTTCGGTGGCTTGTTCGACGCGTGTCTGGACCTGAGGTTCGCCCATGATGTCGGACTCGAACACCAGGCGGAAGCCCTGGGAGTCGTTGTCGACGAAGTCGAAGAACGCCTGGACCGCGGCGCGGACACGCTGTTTGTTGTCCGTCGTCGATCGCAGGGCCTGGCGTACACCCGAGATGAGGCTGTCGACGTAACTCTGCAGGACTGCGACGTACAGTTCGAGTTTGCCTGGGAAATGTTGGTACAGAACTGGCTTGCTGACACCGGCACATTCGGCGATCTCGTCCATGCCGGCCGAGTGGTACCCGTTCGCAACGAATACCTCACTTGCAGCTGCGAGGAGCTGGAGGCGGCGCGCATCGCGGGGGAGGCGGGTGCTGCGACGTGTTCCGGCAGGCTTGCCAGCCGTTGTACCGCGATCGGAGTCAGTCCGATCCGCGAGTTCTGTCATGTCGCTTCCAATCTGAGCAAAAGTAATTCGGTCGGCGCGCGGATCCGCGAGTCGCGTGTGCGTACCCGCCAGTATCCTCCGTCACACCGGTCGTAGCCGAATGAACGATACCGTGTGTCGCCCGGGCGAGTCGCGCGTGCCTCGGTGAGCGAGACCAGCGGTCTTTCTCGTTACAGGACGGGCTGCCATGACACGCCAGGACCAGCAAGTTTCGGTCAGCCCGGGCGAGCGACTTGCCGTGTGTGAGATTCTGGACGACGTGACTGACCCAGGGGGACCGCGCATGCGTGGACGAACTACGCAGAACCCTGAACGTGAGGAACGTCGAATGCGTAGCGGAACTGGAGCGCCTCGCGACGAACGTCGGCCGGAGGTGCCGGATGATCGTGCCTACGGCGAACGCGACTATCGCGGCATTTCCTCCCATCAGCCTTTGCGCGCCCAATGGGATCCGACCAAACGAGAAGTGGGCCGAACCCCGCGTAATCCGCGACCGGACCGGGCAGCGCGAAAGCAGAGCAAGCTCGGGCGCTTCGTCTCGACCTACGGTTGGCGGGCCTACGCGATTCCGGTTCTCGTGGTGCTCACCATTCTTGTGATCGTCGATGCGGTACGGCCGGACGCCACAGACTCCGCGAGCAAGACGTCGGCCACCGCCGACCTCGCGCACAGCACCGACGGAACCGACGTCATCGGCGCCCCACCGGCCGGAGACGGAACTTTTGCCTCGTCGATACCGTCCGGTGCCCTTCCCGACGGTGGTCCGTTCACCGTCGCGGGGGGTGGAACGTGGCACGTCGTACCAGGTACGACGGGCAAGGTTGGACAGGGAACCGAACGCGAGTTCACGTACACGGTCGAGATCGAGGACGGCGTCGACACGACCGGCTTCGGCGGAGACGAATCGTACGGACGCATGGTCGACCAGACACTGGCCAATCCGAAGAGTTGGACCAACGATCCCAAGGTCGCGTTCCGGCGCGTCGACGCCGGCGAGCCGGACTTCCGGATCTCCTTGACCTCACAGATGACGATCCGCGAAGGCTGTGGATACGAAATCGAACTCGAAGGATCCTGCTACAACCCGAGCATGGACCGAGTCCTGCTCAACGAACCGCGATGGGTGCGAGGCGCCATTTCGTTCCAGGGCGACATCGGCTCGTATCGGCAGTATCAGATCAATCACGAGGTCGGCCATGCCATCGGATACGCCGCTCATCAGCCGTGCGAGACCGAAGGCGGACTCGCACCGATCATGATGCAGCAGACCTTCGGAACCGCGAACAACGACATCGCTAGGCTTGATCCCGAGGGCGTCGTTCCGATGAACGGACTCACGTGCCGCTTCAATCCGTGGCCGTACCCCCGAGCGTGACCGGATCGAGAATCCCTGATCTCGTCTTGAACTAGGAGTGTTTCGCGGTGTCTGCAACACCCGTCGTATTGCCACCACTGGTGGAGCCGGCAGCCGAGTTGAGCCGGGAGGAAGTTGCCCGATACAGCCGGCACCTGATCATCCCGAACGTAGGCATGACCGGTCAGAAGCGGCTCAAGAATGCACGAGTCCTGTTCATCGGCGCCGGTGGATTGGGTTCACCGGCACTGCTCTATCTCGCGGCCGCAGGAGTGGGCACCATCGGGATCGTCGAGTTCGACGAGGTCGACATGTCGAACCTGCAGCGTCAGGTGATTCACGGACGCTCCGACGTCGGACGCCCGAAGGCGCTCAGTGCGAAGGAGTCGATTCTCGAAATCAACGAGCACGTCGACGTCCGGTTGCACGAGTTCCGCCTGGACAACTCCAACGCGGTCGAACTGTTCTCCGAGTACGACCTGATCCTGGACGGTACGGACAACTTCGCGACGCGGTACCTCGTCAACGATGCTGCCGTCATCGCGGGAAAGCCGTACGTGTGGGGCTCGATCTACCGCTTCGAAGGGCAGGTCTCGGTCTTCTGGGAAGACGCCCCGGACGGCGCGGGACTGAACTATCGCGATCTTTACCCGGAGGCGCCGCCGCCAGGCATGGTCCCCTCGTGCGCCGAGGGTGGTGTGCTCGGAGTCCTGCCTGCGACCGTCGGTTCGATCATGGCGACCGAGGCGGTCAAGCTCATCACGGGGATCGGCGAACCGCTTCTCGGACGCCTGATGATCTACGACGCACTTGCGATGACGTTCCGGACGATCCGCCTTCAGCGTGATCCGACCCGCGTGCCGGTCACCGCCTTGATCGACTACGACGCGTTCTGCGGTGTCGTGTCCGAAGAGGCGAGTGCCGCTGCTGTCGGTTCGACGATCACGGCGCCCGAACTGGAGGCCATGATCGGCGAGGGACGGTCGATCGAGCTGGTCGACGTACGAGAACCGGTTGAATGGGACATCATGCATCTGCCGGGGGCCGTGCTGATCCCGAAGGACCGCATCCTGTCCGGTGAAGCTCTGGCGACGTTGCCGCAGAACAAGCAGATAGTGCTGTACTGCAAAACCGGCATTCGTTCCGCCGAGGCATTGGCATTTCTCAAGAACGCCGGTTTCTCCGACGCGGTCCACGTTCAAGGCGGCGCGATCGCCTGGGCGAACCAGGTGGATGCGAGTCTGCCGGTCTACTAGGCGCGCCTCGCGGGAGGCGGCGCCGCGCACCGGTAGCGTTGGGGTGTGAGCACAGGCCAACCTCCCCAGCACGTGTGCTCCACCTTCGGCCTCCGTGAAGTCGATCCCATCCCACTCGGTGCGGATTGGGACGGCGGGTGGCTGTGTGGAGACGTCGTCCTTTCAGCAGTCGCGGATCATGCCCGCGCAGCGTGGTCGGCGAAGGTGCGAGAGAACCTCGAAGTCGACGGCGTTCGGCTGGCTCGACCGGTGCGTTCGACCGACGGTCGTTACGTCGTCTCGGGCTGGCGTGCCGACACCTTCATCGTCGGATCGCCGGAACCACGTCACGACGAAGTGGTCTCGATGTCCTGCCGACTGCATGCGGCGACGGCCTCGCTCGAGCGCCCGCGCTTCCTTGCGCAACCGCCCGTGCCGCCGTGGGCCGAGGTCGACGTATTCGTCGCCGCTGATCGCGCGGCATGGGAAACGGTTCCGCTGAGGATCGCGAAGGGCGTCGAGCAACTCGAGACGCCCACTCCTGACGGTCGCAAGAGTCTGGAACTGATCGCCGGGCTCGCTACTTTGCGTAAGCCGGTGCAGAGCCCGGACCAGCTCGTGCACGGCGATCTGTTCGGGACAGTGCTGTTCTCGGGCAGTATGGCGCCCGGAATCACCGACATCACGCCGTATTGGCGGCCGGCTGCGTGGGCCGCCGCCGTCGCTGTGGTCGACGCGATCTCGTGGGGCGGTGCCGACGAGGCACTGGTCGGCCGGTGGGAAGATCTCCCCGAGTGGCCGCAGATGCTTCTACGTGCGGTGATGTTCCGCTTGGCGGTTCATGTTCTGCATCCTCGCTCGACGGCGGACGCGTTCCCGGGGTTGGCCCGTACGTCCGACATCGTGCGCTTGCTGCTCTAGATCGGGGCGCCGGTACCGAAGTCCGAGACCAGGCCCTCGAACAGCTCGCGTGCGGCGTTCGAGGCGGCCACGGTGTTCCCGTCGACGACAGCGTTGACGAGGTTCGCGTGCTGCGAGTGGAATCCTTCGCCGGTTGCATCGATGTGCTGTTGGATCGTGGTCTCGATGACCGGGAGCAGGGAGTCGTAGAACTCCAGGTAGACCTCGTTGTGGCTGGCCGCGACGATTGCTCGGTGCAGGGCGACGTCCGCGGTGGTGGCAGCGTCGACGTCCTGACCCTCCCATGACGCGGTGCGAAGCTCGAGTAGCCGCGTCAGTTCGGCGATGTCGTCTTCGGTTCGCCGTGCGGCGGCGAGGGTGGCTGCAGTGATGTCGAGTGCGCGCCGAAGTTCGAGTACATCCCGCTGGTGGGCACCGGCAAAGTAGTTGCCGAGAGTGCCACCGAGGTCGGAGACAGCAACGACGTAGGTGCCCGATCCCTGACGACGTTCCAGCATTCCGGCGTGTACGAGCGCCTGGACCGCCTCGCGCACGGTATTGCGACCGGTCCCGGTCAGCTCCGACAGTTCCGGTTCGGTGGGGATTTTGGAACCGATCGGCCAGGTTCCGCTCCGGATCTCGTTGCGGAGTTGTTCGGTGACCTGCGAGATGAGACTTGCGCGTCGAACGGGTTGCACGTGGTTGTTTCCTCGGGTCCGGGTAAGTGGTGTGAATGTGACGTTAGATTACCGCGCTTGTGCGAGTTCGTCCGGTCATCCTATGATTTGCCGGTGACTGCTCAACTGGAGAGAACCGAAACCCGCTCGTTGATACAAGGCCGTGTGCTCGTCTTCGCTGCGATTGCGATGTCTGCGCTCGTACTTCGACTTGCGGTGACCTCGTTCTCGCCCTTGGCGGCCGAGATTCGCGACGAGATCGGCTTCTCGGCCTCGATCGTCGGTGTCTTCGGCATGGTTCCGACCGCAATGTTCGCCATCTTCGGTCTCATCACTCCCGCCATCGCGAAACGTATCGGGCTCGAGCGAACGGCCCTCGTCGCGATGCTCATGGCCGGCGTCGGAATGTTGTTGCGCGCCATGATGTCTCAGACATGGTCGTTGCTGGCCCTCTCGGCTCTGGCACTGGCAGGCATGGGAATCGGCAATGTCGTGATCCCGCCGTTGGTCAAGCGGTACTTCTCGGATCGCCTCGCCACCATGAGTTCGGTCTACATCGTGGCCGTGCAGATCGGCACCATCGTTCCGGCGTTCGTCGCAGTCCCGGTCGCCGACGCCTTCGGGTGGCGGTTCTCGATCGGCTGGTGGTCCGCCTTCGGCTTCGCCGCAGCAGTGCCGTGGTTGATCACCCTCGCTCGCTCGCGCAAGGCTCGCGCGAACGAAGCCGGGTCCGTCGAGAATGCATCGGATTCGGTTGCGGCAGTGGCAGAACAGCCACGCGGTCAGGTCTGGCGTTCTCCCGTGGCCTGGGGGATGGCCGGCATGTTCGGCATGACCTCACTGATCACGTATTCGATGTTCACGTGGATTCCCTCGATCCTTCGTGACGCCGGAGCCAGTGACGCCTTCGGCGGAACGATGGTCGGAATGTTCTCGGTGATCGGGCTCGTCGCAGCTTTCGGTGCACCGACGCTGTGCGCCCGCATGGCCAATCCCTTCCCTGTCGTGATCGCGTGTGCCGTCTGCTACCTGGTCGGCATGGGCGGGCTGTACTTTGCCCCGATGGCGGCGCCGGTCGTGTGGGTTGTCGTCCTGGGCCTCGGTCCGAGCACGTTCCCGATGTCGCTCACACTGATCAACCTGCGTACTCGTTCGCACATCGGTTCCTCGGCACTGTCCGGCTTCACCCAGGGCATCGGCTACTCCGTTGCCTGCCTCGGTCCGCTCCTGTTCGGCGTTTTCCACGACGTGTCCGGTGGATACGCTGCGCCGTTCGGCCTGCTCGTCGTCGCTGTGATCGTGGTGCTCCTGGGCGCCTACCAGGCATGCAAGCCTCGGATGCTCGAGGATTCCTGGCACGCACCTGCGAAAAACTAGCTCACACCCGGTCTTGTTACCGGGTGAGGATCAATTGACTTCGCGGTCATCCCACGCAGCACCGGCGCAATAACCGTTTTCTACCTTTGGGTCTCCAACATATTCAGGAGGCCCTGGTGAGTCATTACATCGAGCATTGGGATGCAGAGGACGTCGACGCCTGGGAATCCGGCGGCAAGGACATCGCGAAGCGGAACCTGATCTGGTCAGTGGTAGCCGAACACGTCGGCTTCTCGATCTGGTCGATCTGGTCCGTGATGGTGTTGTTCATGCCGACGGATATCTACGGCATCGACGCGGCCGGAAAGTTCTTCCTCGTCGCAGTGCCCACACTTGTCGGGTCGGTCCTCCGTATTCCCTACACGGTTGCCACCGCACGGTTCGGCGGTCGTAACTGGACCGTCATGAGTGCGCTGTTCCTCTTCGTGCCAACACTTCTCACGCTCTACCTGATGATGAACCCGGGTGCGTCGTACACCACGTTCATGTTGGTAGCGGCCACTGCAGGTATCGGCGGCGGCAACTTCGCGTCGTCGATGACCAACATCAATGCCTTCTACCCGCAACGCCTCAAGGGGTGGGCGCTCGGTCTCAATGCCGGCGGCGGCAACATCGGTGTGCCGATGATTCAGCTGATCGGTCTGCTGGTGATCGCCACCGTCGGTAACCGCGCTCCGTGGATCGTCTGCGCCGTCTATCTCGTGTTCATTGCGGCCGCCGCCGTCGGTGCCGCGCTGTTCATGGACAACCTGGGCAACCAGAAGTCGGACCTGCGCTCGATGGCCAAGGCACTCAAGTTCTCCGAGTCGTGGGTGATCAGCTTCCTGTACATCGGTACGTTCGGTTCCTTCATTGGATTCAGCTTCGCCTTCGGTCAGGTTCTGCAGATCAACTTCCTCGCCGGCGGTGCCACTCCGGCCGCGGCGGCGCTGCATGCAGCACAGATCGCCTTCATCGGACCACTCCTCGGTTCGATCGCCCGGCCGCTCGGTGGCAAACTGGCCGACCGCATCGGCGGCGGCAAGATCACCATGTGGACGTTTGTCGCCATGGCATTCGCGGCATCGATACTCGTGACGGCCGGAACGATGGACGACAACACCGCCGGCGTCGCCAGCGCCGGGATCATGGTGACATTCGTTCTCGGATTCATCGCTCTGTTCCTGCTCTCCGGCATCGGAAACGGATCCGTTTACAAGATGATCCCGGCGATCTTCGAGGCGAAGGCTCAGAGCTTCGACCACATGGATCGAAGCGAGAAGGCGACGTGGTCGCGCAGTATCTCCGGCGCTCTCATCGGATTTGCCGGTGCGGTAGGCGGTTTGGGCGGCGTCGGCATCAACCTGGTGCTGCGCGCGTCGTACAGCAGCCCCGCGAAGTCGGCGACCATGGCCTTCTGGGTGTTCCTGGCCTTCTACATCGCCTGCATCGCAGTCACCTGGTTCGTCTTCCTGCGCAAGCCGTCGACGCTGACCACAGACGTCGACGAGGCGAAGGTCGCAGTCACGGCGTGAGCGGTCCGCGGAATCTCAGAACTATCTCGTACCTCAGGAAGTAGGCGTCATGAGCAAGTCGGTTGTTGTCATCGGACACGGAATGGTCGGACACCGATTCGTCGAGGCACTGCGTTCGCGCGACGAAGCGAACAACTGGTCGGTGACCGTACTCTGCGACGAGCAGTACGCAGCGTACGACCGAGTCGGGCTGTCCTCGTACGTCGGAGCGTGGGACCCCAAGGAACTGGCACTGGCCGGCAACGATTACGTCGGCGACAGCCTGGTCGACCTCCGTGTGGGGGAGGGCGCGCTCGCGATCGACAAAGATGCTCGCACGGTCACGACGACAACCGGCGAGACGATCTCCTACGACGCTCTGGTGATGGCGACCGGTTCGTATCCGTTCGTGCCTCCCGTACCGGGGCACGACGGCGACGGATGTTTTGTCTACCGCACCCTCGACGACCTCGACGGTATCCGGGCCGCCGCCGAGAAGGCTGGTCCTGGCGCTGTCGGCGTCGTGGTGGGCGGAGGTTTGCTTGGACTCGAGGCCGCAAATGCTCTCTCGCTCATGGGGATGACGGCACACGTCGTCGAGCACAATGCGCGATTGATGCCGATGCAGGTCGACGAGGGTGGCGGCGCACTGCTCGCTCGCCTCGTCACCGAACTCGGGCTCACTGTCCACACCGGTGTCGGGACGGCGGGAATTTCGCAGGCCGACAACGGAATCGTGGTCGAACTCTCCGACGGCTCCACCATCGACGCCGCGCTGCTCGTCTTCTCCGCCGGAGTACGTCCGCGTGATCAGCTGGCCCGCGACGCCGGGATCGCAGTGGGGGAGCGCGGTGGCATCCTGACCGACCTCGGCTGCGTGACTTCGGACGAGAACGTCTACGCAGTCGGCGAATGTGCTGCGGTGGAAGGCCGTTGCTACGGTCTGGTCGCTCCCGGTTACACGACGGCCGAGATCGTGGCCGATCGTCTGCTCGGCGGCGCCGCGGATTTCCCGGGCGCGGACATGTCCACCAAGCTCAAGCTCATGGGCGTCGACGTCGCCAGTTTCGGTGACGCGATGGCGACCTCACCGGGCGCCCTCGAAGTCGTCCTCAGCGACGCGTCCAAGGGGACGTACGCAAAGCTCGTGGTCTCCGACGACGCGAAGATCCTGCTCGGCGGCATTCTTGTCGGTGACGCATCGGCCTACGCGTCGCTGCGCCCGCTGGTCGGTCGCGAACTACCCGGTGACCCGGCGACATTGATCTCGCCTGCGGGGGAGAAGCCGGGTGCAGGCTCGCTGCCCGACGACGCCGAGGTGTGCTCGTGCAACGCCGTGACGAAGGGAGCCGTCTGCGGTGCAATCGCAGCCGGCGCATGCGACATCGCTTCGGTGAAGGCGTGCACCAGCGCCGGAACCACCTGTGGCGGTTGCCTTCCCACCGTGAAGCAGCTGCTGGCCGATTCCGGCGTCGTGATGTCGAAGGCACTGTGCGAACATTTCGCGCAGTCGCGGGCCGAGTTGTTCCAGATCGTCCAGTCAACGCAGACCAGAACCTTCTCGGCGCTGATCGCCAAGTACGGCAAGGGCGCCGGTTGCGACATCTGCAAGCCCGTAGTCGCTTCGATTCTGGCCTCGACGGACTCCGATCACATCCTGCACCGCCAGCAGGCGTCGTTGCAGGACACCAACGATCACTTCCTCGCGAACATCCAGAAGAACGGTACGTACTCCGTGGTACCTCGGATGCCGGGCGGCGAGGTCACGGGTGAGCAACTCATCGTCATCGGAGAAGTGGCGCGAGACTTCGGCTTGTACACGAAGGTGACCGGCGGTCAGCGCATCGACTTGTTCGGTGCCCGCGTCGAACAGTTGCCCGCGATCTGGAAGCGCCTCGTCGACGCCGGGATGGAATCGGGTCAGGCGTACGGCAAGTCCCTCCGGACGGTCAAGAGTTGCGTCGGTTCGAGTTGGTGCCGCTACGGTGTCCAGGATTCGGTGGGTATGGCCGTCGACCTCGAGAATCGCTACCGCGGTCTGCGTTCGCCGCACAAGATCAAGTTCGGCGTCTCGGGTTGCGCCCGTGAATGTGCCGAAGCGCGAGGCAAGGACGTCGGCGTCATCGCGACGGAGAACGGTTGGAATCTGTATGTGGGCGGTAACGGCGGACAGTCGCCCAAACACGCTCAGTTGCTTGCCGGAGGCCTCGACGACGCGACCTTGGTCAAGTACATCGACCGCTACCTCATGTTCTACATCCGTACTGCCGATCGCCTCCAGCGCACGGCGCCGTGGGTCGAATCACTCGAAGGCGGACTCGATCACCTCAAGGCCGTGATTTGTGAAGACAGCCTGGGTATCGGCGAGGAACTCGAGGCACTGATGGCCAAGCACGTCGAGGGTTACCAGGACGAATGGGCCGGTGTGCTGGGTGATCCGGAGAAATTGTCGAGGTTCGTCTCGTTCGTCAACGCGCCGGAAGAAGCCGACCCGACGGTTGTGTTCGACGAGACCGGAGTGCGCAAGGTTCCGGTCCTGATGGGCATGCCGAGCATCCCCACGCGCCGGTAATAGTCGCGTAACCCGTGGGAAACACGGGATCCGTAGAAACGTAGACAAGAACCCGCGCGACGTTGTCGCCGGATCGACAGGAGGACTTCGATGAGTGTCATCGATGCGCAGATCGCCAAGCTGGATTCGGATCGACTCGAATGGACGTCGGCCTGCCCGCTGAGCCATCTGATCCCTGGACGCGGAGTTGCCGTGCTTCTTCGCGGCGGCGAGCAGGTGGCACTGTTCCTACTCGAGGACGGCACACTCCGGGCTGTCAGCAACTTCGATCCGTACGGCCGCGCCGCGGTGATGTCTCGCGGACTCGTCGGCGACCGGGACAGTGAACCAATCGTGGTCTCGCCACTGCTCAAGCAGGCGTTCTCGCTGGTCGACGGCCGGGCGCTGGACGACTCGTCGGTTGCGCTGCCGGTGTACGGCGTTCGCGTGTGGGCTGGAGTCGTTCAGGTACACAGCTTGCAGATGCAGGGTGTTCGCTCGACTGTCGCCGATGCAGTCTCGTGAGTGACGACATGCCGTTGGCTGGATTCACGGTAGGTATCACTGCTTCGCGCCGCGCCGAGGAGTTCGCGACCTTGCTGACTCGTCGGGGAGCGGATGTCGTTCACGCTCCGGCGATTCGAATCATTCCGTTGGCCGACGACCGTGAGCTCGAAAGGGTGACACAGCAGATCATCTCGGATCCTCCCGAGGTGGTTGTCGCCACCACCGGGATCGGATTCCGGGGTTGGCTGGAAGCAGCCGACGGGTGGGGTGAGGCGGAAAATCTCGGATCCGCGTTGGGCTCGGCTCGTCTGCTCGCGCGCGGACCGAAGGCCAAGGGAGCAATCCGCGCGGCCGACCTTCGTGAGGAATGGTCACCGGCATCCGAGTCTTCCGCCGAGGTGCTCGAACATCTTCTGGCAGAAGGTGTCTCGGGAAAGCGGATCGCTGTACAACTGCATGGTGCGACCACCGAGTGGGAGCCGATTCCCGACTTCTGTCAGGTGTTGCGCGAGGCCGGCGCCGAGGTCATCGCGGTGCCCGTCTATCGATGGGAACCGCCGGAGGATCCGACGCTGCTCGACCGGATGATCGACGCCATCGCGTCAGCCGGAATCGACGCCGTCAGTTTCACCAGTGCACCGGCCGTAGCCTCGATGTTGATGCGAGCCGACAAGACCGGGGATCTCGGAGACATTCTCGACGCGATGCGGGGTCCGGTGGCGGCAATGTGCGTCGGCCCGGTCACCTCGGCGCCGCTCGAAGCCTTGAATGTACCGACCACAGCCCCGGCGCGGGCACGTCTGGGCGCGCTCGCGAGACACATCGTCGACGAACTCCCGCAGCGAGCCAACAAGATTCAAGCCGGCGAACACGAAATCAGCATTCGCGGCGGTTGCGTAGTCGTGGACGGTGAAGTGAAGCAATTGCCGCCGGCTGCGATGTCGTTGATCCGCACTCTCGGTGCGAGTCCCGGTCGAGTCGTCTCCCGCGACGAACTGCTGGCTTCTCTTCCCGGCGGCGGCGGCGACACCCATGCCGTCGAGACCGCCGTCGCCCGATTGCGCGCGTGCCTCGGCGCGCCCAAAGCCGTTCAGACGGTGGTCAAGCGGGGCTATCGACTTGCCCTCGACCCCGGCGACTACGTACAGAATCCAGGTGACTATGCAACGCGATGACGATGTCCTCGTCCTGGTAGCTCATGGCACGCGTAGTGCACGTGGCGTGGAAATGGTTGCCGCACTGGCCGACGCCGTCGGCACGCGCGTCGGACGCACGCGCGTTGCCTTTGTCGATGTGCTCGGTCCGTCACCTTCGGAAGTCCTCCGGGACACTCCGGGGCGAGCGATTCTCGTACCGGCGTTCCTGGCGTCCGGCTACCACGTTCACACCGATGTTCGACGCGAAGTGGCGATCAGTGAGCACTCGGCTGTGAGTGTGACGCCCGCACTCGGACCCGATCCGGCGCTTGCACGCGTGTTGCTTCGGCGCTTGACCGAAGCGGGGTGGAATCCGGGTGACGCGACAGTGCTTGCTGCCGCCGGGTCGTCCGATGCGCGGGCGCTGCGAGACGTCGAGCGTGCTGCGCTGATGCTTGCCGAAGCGGCGGGGACTCGTGTCGACATCGGGTACATCGCGACCGGGGAGCCGAAGGTAGCCGATGTTGTTGCAGCAGCACGCGTTCGCGGCGCGAAGCGAGTTTTTGTCGCCTCGTACCTCCTCGCGCACGGGCTGTTCCACGAAAGGTTGCACGCTGCAGGAGCCGATGGTGTGACCGAACCGCTCGGCGTCGATCCGGGAGTGGTGGACCTTGTCGTGAATCGGTATGAGAGTGCGCGAAGGGAACTAGTATCGCTGCATGACGTCTCACTCCGTAACGCCGACGTATGCCGACCTGGTCGCAGCAGTTCGTGAATCCGACGTCAAGGCACAGGCTCTCATCGGTGCACTGACCGAAGAGCAGGCGCGGGAGCCCTCCGGGCTCCCCGGGTGGAGTCGGGGACACGTCGTGACGCACATGTCGCGCAACGCCGACGCGCTGGGCAGATTTGTTGCCGGCGTGCAGGGCGGCGAATCGGGGGAGATGTATCCAGGGGGGCCGGATGCGCGCAATGCTGCAATCGAAGAGGGCGCAGATCGCCCGGCTGAATTGTTGGCCCTCGACTACCGCTTCTCGGGAACGAGGCTGGTCGACGCGTTGTGCGAGATCCCGACAGATCGACTGGACACACCGGTGCCGTGGCGCAAACCTGTGACGGCATTCGATCTACCGATCCTGCGCTGGAACGAGATCGAGATTCACCTGATGGACCTCGACATCGGTTACACCTGCCACGACTGGCCTGCCGAGTTCGTGGAATTCACTCTCGCCAGTCAGTTGGGCGCACTGGAGACGGCGGTCCCGGGTGTACGAGTGCCGTCACTGTCCGACGCGGAGACCTTGGCCTGGTTGGTTGGGAGGCCGACGAGGGTGGGGCTGCCGACTCTCCCTGCCTGGCCGTTCTGAGATGCAGCCGTTCTGAGATGCAGCCGTTCTGAGAGTTAGAACAGGGTGGGGGCGCTCACGTCGTTGCGTGCTTGGGCCAACCGCGCACTCCACCTTTTCACCAACCACATCTCGACGATCTCGGGTTGGGTGCCGGCGGCATAGGCCCAGCTGTCGAGAAGTTCGCAGTACCGGCGGTAGCGACGCGTCGTGAAGCCGGTGACGGAAGGATCCTCGAGCCAGCCCTCGTGGATGAGCGTCGAGACTCCGTACTGGTCGATCATCTGAGCGCGTCGGCCTTCGTCCTGTACGCCCACTGCCCACATGAAAGCGGCCATCAGCGATACCCCGACACCGGGGGTGAGTGGCCACCCGGACCAGGTGTCGCGCCGGACGACGGGCATCGACTTGTTTTTCGAGCTGTGATCGAGAATGGCTGTGATCTGGGTCAGCGGATCCTCGTCCTCGCGGTGATGGGGATTGAAGACGTTGGGGAACCGCCGTGTGAACGTCGGCTCTCGTGCGAGCCCTGCCAGGCCGCGCAGAGAAACAGTAGTCCGAGGCCGTCGTGCTGGGCGACAACGAGATCGCTCGACGGGCGAAGGTCGTTGCGTTGAACGATGGCTCGACCTTCGGTGATCACTTTGCCGTCGAGATCACGCCCGCGCAGGCTGATGGTGTGGCCGGCGTCCTTCAGGTGTGCGTTCCACCAATCCAGGTCGACGGTGGCTTCGTCGTCGAGGACGTGCAGTGGAAAGGTGCGGGAGCGGCACCACTCGACCAATGCGTCCGGCGGTTCGAATCCTTCGTCGACACGATTCATGGCGCGATGATCCCACGAGTCGCCGACAGTAATTCGTGCGACGCGCAGTCCACCGGGATGGAACCGGACACTCGCGGTACGCTCCGCTCATGAAATTCGCGTCCTCGCAGGTGCGGTCGGCGCTGTGGACGGTAGCCATCGCTTTGGCGGCCACGAGTCTGAGCGGATGTATCGGTGCCGTTGATCGGATGGATTTCGACAATCAGATGCGCGAACGTGGCGGTGGGATGACGTCGGAGTTGGTGCGAGGCGGGTTCGACAGCCTCGCACATAGATACGGCGTCGACGCGGTATCGGTGACCAGCATCGACATCAGCCCGATCGAGACGCTCGGAGTCACCGTTCGAGACCCCGGGAAGCCGACCCAGCTCGACAGATTCTCTTTCGACGGAGTCATTCTCGGCGAGCCGAGCCCCGTGCAAGTCATTGTCACCGACGATCTCGATGCACGATCGTTCACGCTGGATCAAGTGCCGACATTGACGAACCTCGAGAAGTTGGTCGACGACGCGCTGGAGAACAGCGGTGTCGACGACGGCGAAGTCACCGGGATCTCGGTCAGTCGCACCGAGGCGATTCGCGCATCCGTGATGGTGGAATCTCCACGCTCGCGGGCGCTGGTGGTCTTCGAGCCTGACGGAACTCCCTTCCTGGTGCACCCGCTGTGAGCCGCCATATCTCTCCGTTGCTGATCTCCGTAGTGGTGATCGTGGTCGTGGGAATCTTTGCTGCACTACTGTCTTCGGTGATCTGGCCAGGACAGGTCGCTCATTTGGCGCCGATTTTCTGTGAAGCTCCCACATCGAGCGCGATGGTCGTCTCGGATACCTTTTCCGACGGCGACGGTACGTCCACCAATTTCACGCTGTATTGCGTCGGACCGCGCGGTCAGACCGTTGATGCCGGGTGGCTGCTGCCGTTCTTGGTGCTGTGGGGCGTGTATTCGCTGGTGCTTGCGATAGTGGTCGGCGTGGTCGGGGTCAACCGGCGTAGGCGCCCAAACGACTGACCCGATCAGCGTGGGAGGACAACCACTTCGGCGACGGCATCGTCTTCCGCGTGTGGCGGAACGAGTGCAAACGCGGAGCGCCCGATCAACCCCGCCAGGTGTGCGGTACGTACAGACGGTTCGGCGCGCCAGCGACCGTCGGCGGATTGTGTGACCGGCAGTAGGCGTACCGCATCGGAAGTCACCGCAGCGGCGTTCTCGATGATGCCGAGCAGTGGCGGTGGGGTGTCGCTTCCCGTCAAGGCGGCCACGACGGTGGGCAGCATCGTCAACAGGGTGGTCACTGCGGCGTACGGGTTGCCGGGGAGGCCGAGAACCACCCGACCACTGGGCAGGACAGCCGTTATCTGAGATCCGCCCGGGCGCGAGGCGACTCGCCCGACAATCGTGCGAGCGCCGAGTCGATCGAGCGCACTGCGCATTTCGTCGGCAGCGCCGCCGCCCGTGGCACCAATGACAACAAGCAGGTCCTGTTCAGTCGCATCCGCCAGTACACGCTCGAAACTGTCGGCCGTGTCCCTCAGGTGCGAATCCGCCACGCACCGTACGCCGTTGCTTTCCAGTAGGTAGGGGAGAATCCCACCGACGGAGTCGCGGGTCTGACCTTCACGCAGTGGACCGGTCCGCCGGATCTCGTCGCCGGTGACTGTCACGCGTGCCCGTACCGGACCACGGACGAGGGCGTCGAACACTTCACCGCTGGCAGCTGCGGAGACCACCGCCGGAGTCACCGCGGTACCAGTCGGGGCGATCGTGAATCCGGTGGTCCAATCTTCCCCTCGTGGTCGAGCGTCGTTGCGGTGCGGCGCATCCGGCAGTCTCCGTACCATCCGAGATGGCTCGTCGACGGACAGATACTCGTCACGAATCACCGAGGTGGCGCCGAGGGGCAGGTGTGCTCCCGTGGCAATGCGAATCGCTTCGCCTTCACCGAGTTCGAGTTGCCCGTCGGCGCCCGCGATACGGATCTCGGTGCGGATTCGCCAGGGACCCTCGCCGGAGACGGCGTACCCGTCCATCGCCGAGACATCGGATCGAGGAAGATCACCCAGGGCGACGAGAGGCTGCGCGAGCGTTGCTCCGAGACTGTCGGCGAGGGCGGCCCGGTGTGGTGACAATGCTGTCAGTGAGTTCCTGACGGCGGCGCGGGCTTGCTCGATTGTCAGGCGCGGATGGTTTCGCGCGCGGTCGATGTCCGCCGGTGTGTCGCAGTCAGTGGTGCCAGTGACACGCAGCGTCGAGAACGGTTCGGTGACAATCGCTTTCATAGGTTGATTCTCCAACCCCGAACTCTCCCGCAATGTGGACAGGCGTTGCCGGAGCTCGCGAAATGTCCACGCGGAGAGCAGGAATTGGGTTCGGTTGTTCTCGTCCACGGCACACGTCACCGGACTGTCCGTCGACGTGGCAGCTATCAAAGCGTCGACTGATACGGCCTCGATGTGCGGCAGATCGGACGCCAGGACCACCACCACGGCGTCGTCGGGTAACCGGGTCGCAGACAATCCGGCCCAGATCGCCTCGACAGGGCCGGCTCCGGCCGGAGTTTCCTGAGTTTGAGTGATGCCAGGATCAAGTTCAGGGCGATGTGGACCGACCACGACGACGGCGTCCAGATGCGCCGTCGCTGAAAGCGCGATGTCGAGGAGCCTGCGGCCGTGAACGAGCAGGCCGGGTTTGTCGACACCACCCATTCGGGTCCCGCGACCACCCGCCAGAATGAGGGCGGCGGTCGGCGGCGTGACGGTCATACCTCCATGCTGCCCCATCGCCCGCGTCACGACGACCGGTGACACGTGAATCAGAAGTGATACCGAGCTTTCTTCAGGTCGATCCGACCGTCCTTGATCGGCACGCCTTCGAGTTCGAGCTTGGCGATCTGACGATGAGCCAGGTGCGCCGACGGTTTGCCGGAGGCGCCGAGAACCCGATGCCACGGCAGGTCGGCAGAGTCCGTTCGCATGATCCAACCGACCGTGCGAGCACTGGAAAGTCCTGCAGCATCAGCGATATCGCCGTATGTCGCCACGAAACCGGCCGGAATCGACGCGATGAGGCGCCGTACCTCTTCGATCTGCTCTTCGGTGGTGGCTGCCATGTCGGTTCCTTCAGAGCATGCTGCGAACGAGGGCGGCGACTTCGTCGGCCCGTACGTGCGGGACCATGTGGTCACAGTCGAATTCGACACCGGTCAGATTTTCACCGAGGTGCTCGGTGAGTGCTGCCCGGAGCTCGGCGGTGACGTACGGCGGTTGGACCTTCATCGCCTGAACCAGCACGGTGGGCATTGACGACGGAGGCAGCACGATCGGGCGAGCGAGTTCGCCCCACCCGGTCACGATCGCGGGCGTGGACAGGCGCCAGTTGACGCGTCCGTTGCCCAGTTCGATCAGGTGTTCAGCCATCTCGACGTCGAGGTCCTGGGTGGGAACCTCACCCCACGAGCCGTGAATCTTCTCGGAGTATGCCTCTGCCGCATCGGTGTAATCCGGTGAGCCGATTGTGAGTTCGGCCACTTCCTGCATGAAAGTCGGATCCAACCCGATCGCCGGGTCGAGCAGGACGAGCCCACGAACGCGTTCCGGTGCGGTGGCCGCGAGGTGCAGCGCCAGCATTCCGCCGAAAGAATGCGCGACGATCACCACCGGTCCGGTGGCATGTTCGTCGAGCGTCTCCAGCAGGCTCGCCACGTGGGATTCGATGTTCCACGGAGGAGCCCAGGTCGAGCGTCCGTGACCACGCAGATCGGGCGAGATCCAGCGCGCTTGGGGCAGTTGGTTCTCGGCCATCGACTGCCAACGTCGGCCGTGACCGGTCAGACCGTGCAGCGAAAGGATCTCCGGTGCCCCGACGGGTCCGTAGAGATACGTATGGAGTGCAGACACGAGGTCAATCATGCCGGATGCAGGCGATGTGTGAGTTGTCGGTGCGCTCTGGTGGAATGCCTGGGTGAGTGAGACGGCAACACGCAGCAAGGTCACCATCCCGCGGGCGCGGTTGGTGCACCGAACTGCGCCGTCTCCGATACCCCGAACATGGGACGGAGGGACGGCCCGGCTGTTCGCGCCGCCGTCCGAGGATCCTTTCCAACTCGCGTTCGGCCCTGTTTCATTCGGCTCGGGGGCCGCCTGGAGTCCCTGGCAGGTACTCGGCAGCCCCGGAACCGGCAAGACGTCCCTTCTGGTGGATCTGGCAGTGCAGAAGATCTCCGGTGGCGAAGATCCTGAATCGGTCCTGGTGCTCACCCAGTCGCGCCGGGCAGCGACGCAGGTCCGCGAGCAGATCACGGCCGGGTTGCTCGGGTACGAACAAGAACGCGGACCGCAGGCAACTCGTGAGCCGTTGGTCCGCACCGTTCACTCGTACGCCTTTGCCGTACTCCGGCTTCAAGCCGCAGCGCACGGCAACGCGCCGCCACGCCTGATCACCGGCGCCGAGCAGGACTCGGTGCTCCGAGAGATGTTGCGCGGCGACATCGAAGACGGTGCGCTCCGGTGGCCGGAGCGCCTGCGACCCGCATTGGGTTTGAACGGCTTTGCCGTCGAACTTCGAGATCTGATGTTGCGAGCGAACGAGCGCGGACTCGGTCCCGAAGATCTGGTCAAGCTCGGCAAGAAGCGTGGACGTCCGGAGTGGGTGGCGGCCGGGCGGTTCGCCGAGGCCTACGAGCAAGGCGTGCTGCTGCGCGGCAGTGTCGGTGTCGAGGCTCCGGAGGCGACGGCGCCGGCGCTCGACGCGGCCGAGTTGATCGGTGCGGCATTGACCGCGTTCGCCACCGATCCCGAATTGCTTCGCTCCGAGCGCGCTCGGATCCGGCACCTACTCGTCGACGACGCACAACATCTGGATCCGCAGGCGGCGCAACTGGTTCGGCTGATCGGAACCGCAACTGCGGGCACGGTCATCGCCGGTGATCCCGATCAGTCGGTCTTCGGGTTCCGCGGTGCGGATTCGGCGTTCCTACTCGGACTCGCCGAGCGCGGAGACGAGCGCCAGATCGTCCTGCCCACCACGTTTCGCAACAACGCCGACGTCGCGTCGATCGCGGCGAAGATCGCTGCGCGGCTGCCCGGCAACCTCGCTCATCGCATCGCGGTTCCATCCGATCTCACCGATGAGGACCCGGGGCGGGCGTCGGTGCGGGTTCTCGGTACGACGGCCAAAGAAGCGGCAGTCGTCGCAGATACCTTGCGCCGGGCGCATCTGCTGGACGGGATTGCTTGGTCCGACATGGCCGTCATCGTTCGGTCGGTCCCGCGCACTCTCGCCCCTCTCCGGCGAGCCCTGCTCGCGGCCGGGGTACCCGTCACGACCGCTGCCACCGAATTGCCGCTGGCCAGGCAACACGGAGTGTCCGGCCTGCTGCTGGTCCTTCGGGCGCTCGGCGGCGATCAGTTCACCGGCGACGACGCGCTTGCCCTGATGGCCGGTCCCATCGGCGGCGCCGAGCCGGTCACCCTGCGCCGGTTGCGTCGTGGCCTGCGCCGGGTCGAGTTGGCATCGGGAAGTGATCGGGACTCCTCGGAGTTGTTGCGGCTCATTCTGATCGACGAGGATCGTGCGCAGTCCAAGCGCCTCATGGGCAAGTTGACAGACGTCGAAGCTGCGGCACTCAATCGCGTGCTGTCGGTCCTTCGCAAGGCCCGAGTGCCTCTCGAGCGAGGTCTCGGGGTCGAAGAAGTTCTGTGGGCAGCATGGCAGGCGACGGGGCTGGAACGACGCTGGGCGGCTGCGTCGGCGCGCGGCGGACCTATCGGCTCACAGGCCGATCGAGACCTCGACGCAGTCGTCGCACTTTTCGACGCGGCCGCCAACTACGTCGACCGGTTGCCGCGTTCGCAACTCGCCGGTTTCGTCGACTACTTGACCAGCCAGGAGATACCGACCGACTCGCGGAGCCGGTCGGTCATCACTCCCGACGCCGTCACCGTGGTCAGCGCTCACGCCGCGGCGGGTCGCGAATGGGCGGTCGTGGCGGTGGCGGGTGTGCAGGAGGGGCTCTGGCCGAGTTTGCGGGCACGCGGATCGCTACTGCGTACCGAAGCGCTGATCGACCTGGTCAACGGAGTCTCCGACGGCAGTGACTCGGCTGCCGAACGACTCTCGCGAACCGCACCGCTTCTGGCCGAAGAACGCAGGTTGTTCCTGGTTGCCTGTAGCCGTGCTCGTCGCCGTCTGCTGATCACCGCAGTCGAATCGGCTTCGGGGGACACCGACTTGGTGCCTTCGCGGTTCGTGGACGAATTGATCCGTGGTGACGCGTACTCGGACGATCCGTCCTCCGATCTCGACGTCGTTGCACCCGAGACCGGGGATACCCGGGTTCTGTCGCTGCCTGCGCTGGTCGCACAGCTTCGCAGCGTCGTGTGTGATCCCGACATCGCGCATTTCGACCCCGAGAAGCATTCCCGGGCCGCTCGCCAGTTGGCACGTCTGGCTGCTGCCGGGGTACGCGGCGCGCACCCGGATCAGTGGTACGGCACAGCCGAGCCGAGTACCGCTGCTCCCATGTGGCAGCCCGAGGACGGACCGGTTTCACTATCGCCGTCCACCATCGAGCTTCTCGAAACATGCCCTCTCCGATGGGTGTTCGAGCGTCATGGCGGCAGCGACGGAGACAACACTCATGCGATCGCCGGTACGCTGGTCCATACCTTGGTGCAGGCATTGGCCGGCCGGATTCCACCGGATCAGGTCGAGAAGGCACTCGAAAATGCCTGGGAATCCATCGATCTGGGATCGCAGTGGTACTCGCGCCGCGAACTCAATCGAACTCGGGAGATGCTGGCGACGTTCACCGCCTGGATGAACGCAACTCGCGGTGAACTGACCGAAGTCGGCGTCGAGGTCGCGGTCGAGGGGGTCCTCGAACCACGTGAGGAGGGAGCGCCTGCGGTCAAGCTTCGTGGCCGGATCGACCGGCTCGAGCGCGACACCGAAGGCCGTCCGGTGGTTGTCGACGTCAAGACTGCGCGAAACCCTGTCAGCAACGAGGCCGCGCAATCTCACGCGCAGTTGGCGGCGTACCAGGTCGCAGCGGCCGAAGGTGCGATTGCCGGCGAACCGGCCACACAACCCGGCGGTGCACGCCTGGTATTCGTGGCCAAGCCCAACAAGAAAGACGGTGCGGCGCAGCGAGTTCAGCCGCCGCTGACGGCCGAAGCCGTCGAGATGTGGCGAGACGTCATCCACAACGCAGCGGCAGCGACCCAAGGGCCGCAGTATCTGGCCAGGGTCAACGACGGATGTAGACATTGCCCGGTGCGCTCGAGTTGCCCGGCACACGACGAGGGACGACAGGTGAGTAACTAAGTGGCTGCCGCGACGCAGAAGGCACGCCGACCGAAGATCGATCCTGTCGACCTGGCGGTCGCGCTCGGTCAACACCCGCCGACGCCGGAACAGGCGGCTGTCATCGCCGCACCGCTCGGTCCGACATTGGTCGTCGCCGGTGCCGGTGCCGGTAAGACCGAGACGATGGCTGCTCGCGTCGTGTGGCTGGTGGCCAACGGCTTCGTCGATCCCGAGGCCGTTCTCGGATTGACCTTCACGCGCAAAGCGGCACAACAGCTCACGTCGCGAATCCGCAAGCGCTTGGCGCGACTGGCGGGTTCGGACGTTTTGCGGGCACTCGACCCGACCGGCGGAGTGCGTTCCCGGATTCTGGCCGGGGAACCCGAAGTCAGTACCTACCATGCTTACGCGGGACGGTTGCTGTCCGAGCACGGACTGCTGTTGCCGATCGAACCCTCGGCGACGCTGTTGTCCGAGACCGAACTGTGGCAGGTTGCGCACCGCGTCGTGAGCGGCTGGGACAGTGATCTGGACACCGACAAGAATCCGGGGTCCATCACCGAAACCGTTCTGGCCCTTGCCGGTCAGTTGGCGGAGCACCTGGTCGACCCCGAGCAGTTGCTCGAGGCTCACACCGAGTTGGACAAGCTGATTCACACTCTGCCCGCCGGTCCGAAACAGCGGGGTGGGCCGAGCAAAGAGCTGTTGAATTACCTTGATGTGCAACACAAACGCATCGAGCTACTGCCCCTCGTTGCCCGGCTGGGTGAGACGCTGCGGCGTGAAGGCGCATTGGATTTCGGCAGCCAGATGTCGCTGTCGGCCCGTGTCGCCTCCGAACATCCCGAGGTCGGGCAAACCGAGCGTGAGCGCTTTCGGGTAGTTCTTCTCGACGAGTACCAGGACACCGGTCACGCTCAGCGAGTGTTGTTGTCCTCGTTGTTCGGTGGGGGAGCCGACGGCCGGTTGGCGCTGACAGCCGTCGGCGATCCGATGCAGTCGATCTACGGTTGGCGAGGCGCGTCGGCGGCCAACCTGCCACGGTTTGCAACCGACTTCCCGCTTGCCAACGGAAAGCCGGCTCCGACGCTCGAACTGCTCACCAGTTGGCGTAACCCGCCGGAGGCTCTCGAACTGGCAAACCTGTCGTCGGCACCGTTGCGCCGACGCGGTGTGGCCGTCAGCACACTTCGTGCGCGGCCGGGAGCCGTCGCCGGAGACGTTCGACTGGCGCTGCTGGGAGACGTCGAACAGGAACGTCAGTGGGTTGCGGAGAAGATCGCCGAAGAATACGAGGCGGCACGTGCCGAAGACCGCCCGACGCCCACGGCAGCGGTGTTGATCCGCCGCAACGCCGATGCTGCCCCGCTGGCCGAGGCTTTGCGGTCCAAAGGTCTGCCGGTCGAAGTGGTCGGACTCGGTGGGCTCCTGCACACACCCGAGGTGGCGGACGTGATCGCCATGCTCCGAGTGGTCGCCGATCCGCTGGCGGGCAGCGCCGCCGTTCGGCTGCTCACCGGAGCGAGATGGCAGATCGGCGCGAAGGACCTCGCCGCACTCTCGCAACGCTCCCGCGAACTTGCCATCTCCGCCGGATACGGAACAGCGGGTGCGGTCACCGACGCCGAGGCGCTCACCTCGGCAGTTCAGGACGCGCTGCCGGGGGAGAACGCCGAGCAAGCAGGATTGGTCGATTCGATCTCCGATCCAGGCCCGGCAGAACGTTATTCAGCTCTCGGGTACACACGCATCAACGCGATAGCGGCAGAGTTGGCGTCGTTGCGCGAACGTATCGGCCAGCCGCTCACCGAACTGGTGGCGGAGGTCGAGCGGGTGCTCGGTATCGGAATCGAGGCAGGCGCGCGAACCCGAGTCGGTGTCGTCGGGACCGCGGGCCGCGAGCATCTCGACGCATTTGCCGACGTCGTCGCCAATTACGCGACGCGTCCAACAGCCAATCTGCCCGGGATGCTCGCATTCTTCGCGGCCGCCGAACAGATCGAAAAGGGCCTCACTCCGGGCGAAGTGGAGGTGGCGCCGGATCGCGTGCAGATCTTGACCGTGCACTCGGCGAAGGGGCTCGAATGGGAACTAGTGGCGATCCCGCATGTCAGCGACGGGGTGTTCCCCTCGTCCACCGCGTCCGGATCGTGGCTCGGTGCGCTCGCCGAACTGCCACCGTCGTTGCGTGGTGACCGGGCGGTCGACGCGGATTCGGCCGACGGAGTTCCGGTGCTCGACCTCGAGGAGCTGTACAACCGCAAAGACCTCGAGAACGCGATCACGGCGCACAAGAAGGCCTTGTCCAACCGTCGACTGGACGAGGACCGGCGACTGTTCTACGTCGCGCTGACCAGAACCGAACGGGCGCTGTTCATCTCGGCGCATCACTGGGCGGAATCCGGTTCGGAACCGAAGGGGCCTTCGGAGTTCCTGGACGAGCTGCATCAGATGGTCACGGCCGAAAACGATGCCGGTGAAGAAGACTCACGCGGTGCGATCGGCGTCGTGGAGGAATGGGCGCCTGCACCGGAACCCGACACCGAGAACCCGTTGGCCTCCACACCCCGTACGGCGCAGTGGCCGCCGGATCCGCTGGGTGCGCGGCGCGGCGCGGTCGAGGCCGGAGCCGCAAGCGTCCTGTCCGCACTTGCTTCGCTGCCGCAAGACAGCCAAGAGGCGGAAGAACCGGAGGACGATCCGGAGAACTGGGCCTCGGACGTCGACGTGCTCTTGGCCGAGCGCGAAGCCCGGGCAAACGCGCGTGCCGAAGTGATTCTCCCGGCGCAGCTTTCGGTGACTCAGCTCGTCGACCTCAAGGCAGATCCGGATGAACTCGCGGCACGGCTGCGTAGACCACTGCCGTACCCACCGAACCCGCTCGCTCGGCGCGGCACGGCTTTTCACGCCTGGATCGAGCGAAGGTTCGGTGCGACCCGACTGTTGGATCTCGACGAACTACCCGGCGCCGCGGATACCGGCGCGGGTCCCGAGACCGATCTGGTGAAACTTCAGGATGCGTTCCTGCGGTCCCCGTGGGCCAATCGCAGCCCGATCGAAGTGGAAGTTCCTTTCGAAACATCCATTGCCGGAACGGTTCTCCGCGGTCGGATCGACGCTGTGTTCGCCGATCCCGACGGCGGATGGACGGTGATCGACTGGAAGACCGGTGCCGAACCGTCGGCCGCTAACGAGGACGCTGTTGTGATGCAGTTGGCCGCGTATCGGGTGGCCTGGGCCGAATTGATGTCAGCCAGAGCCCGTTCGGCGGGGCGCAACGAACAGTTTCCGGCCGACAAGGTGCGGGCGGCGTTTCACTACGTTCGATCGGGTCGCACCGTCGCACCCGAGAACCTGCCGGACGGTGAGGCTCTCGCTCGCCTCATCCGAACGGCAGGCGCGCAAGATTAGCTTGCGTTTCGACGAGCCTTGAGTGCTTCGGTCACCAGCGGAACCTGCAGGGGAAGACGTGCGATCGAACCGATCTTCTGCGGTGTGGACGTCTTCGGGCTTCGGCACCAGTCGATCGCCATCTGGATGTTGGCGGGGAACACGGCGACAAAGAGCGCGGCGGCAAGGCCCGCGCCGAGCTTGCGGGTCTTCGGCACGGCCAAGGCAGCGCCGATCGCCAGTTCCGCGACGCCGGACACCTGGGTGTAGGTGCGGGCCTGTCCGGGAAGCTGGCGGGGAACGGTGCTGTCGAAGAAGGAAGGCGCCACGAAATGCATGGTGCCGGCGCCGAGAAGGAGGGCCGACAAACGAAGAGCGGCCGCTTGGCTGGGAGTGGACGTCGAACCGGTGAAAGGCATTTGCCCAGCCTGCCTCACGGTGGACCTTCTTGCCACTACCGGCGCCACGACCCGCGCGCTATTCGGCGCCCGAGTTCCGAAGTCGATCTTCGAGGGTTACGCTGCCTGCCGATGTCCGTGTAGGTATTTCGTAAGTTCGAGTGAGAGAGTCGATGTATGGCCGGTAAGCTCCGGGCGCGTTTGACCAGGTCGGAAGCATTGACCGATCAGCCTGACTTCGCCCTTGTCGGGGTGCTGCGCATTCCCCAGCTACAGACAAGTCCGGCGCGGGCCATCTACAAGCGAGTTCTCATCGCGTTGGGTGCTCTCGGCGCCGCCGTGTTGATCGTGTACATCGATCGCGCGGGATACCGGGACGCACAGGACAACGAGCTGTCGCTGCTCGACTGCATTTACTATGCGACGGTTTCGCTCTCGACCACCGGCTACGGCGATATCACTCCGTTCACGCCGTCGGCGCGCCTGGTCAACGTCCTGTTGATCACGCCACTTCGGATCTTCTTCTTGATCGTGTTGGTCGGAACCACACTTTCAGCTCTGACCGAGAGTTCGCGTCAGGCGTTCAAAATTCAGCGTTGGAGGCAGCACGTGCGTAATCACACCGTCGTCGTCGGATACGGGACCAAGGGGCGGACGGCAATCGAAGCAATGCTCGGTGACGGTGTACCGGCGTCGGAGATCGTGGTCGTGGACACCGATCAGACCGTCCTCGATTCGGCGGCGAGCAAAGGCCTGGTGACGGTATTCGGTTCGGCGACGAAATCGGACGTACTTCGGTTGGCAGGTGCGCAGAATGCGTCGTCGATCATCGTGGCAACCAACCGTGACGACACCGCAGTGCTCGTGACGCTGACAGCCCGCGAAATCGCGCCGAAAGCCAAGATCGCCGCAGCCATCCGTGAAGCCGACAACGCGCATCTTCTGCGTCAGTCCGGCGCAGACTCCGTCGTCGTGTCCTCGGAGACGGCGGGTCGACTCCTCGGCATCGCGACCACGACGCCGACCGTCGTGGAGATGATCGAAGACCTGCTGACTCCGGAGGCCGGATTCGCGATTGCCGAGCGTGCCGTCGAGCGCGACGAGGTCGGCGGCTCTCCGCGTCATCTCTCCGACATCGTGCTCGGGGTCGTTCGCGACGGCCGTCTGGTTCGCGTCGGTTCGCCCGAGGTGGACGCCGTCGAAGAGAACGATCGACTGCTCTACATTCGCCGCGTCACGAACTGAGTGTTACCGAGCTTCGTGCGCGCAGTAATGTCGTGAGCGTGAACGACTTCCAGCTGACCGAAACACCTCTGCTCTCACGCTCGAGCGTCGGCCGCGCCGAGGAATTGCGGTCGGACGCCGCTGCACTGACGACGGGTTGGGCGGACGCACTGCTCCTCCGTGTGAATTCACGGGGTCAGGTCAAGGTGTCGCCGGAAGGTCAATTGGTCTTCGCCGAGGCAACCGAGTTGGGGCCCGAACCGGTGCGCGGCGCGGTCTTCCTGGGAATTCGGGAGAATCGCCACGTCTGGGCGGTGCGGGTGTCGCTGCTGGCGGGCACTTTGTCTGAATTGCGGATGCTCGGCGGAACACTCGACGACGCGGACGCCGGTTTGTTGACCGGTGCCGTCGCGATTCTCAACTGGCACGACAGTGCCGGATTCAGCGCTATCGACGGCGCACCGAGTGAACCCACGATGTCCGGCTGGTCACGCATTTCCACGTCCACCGGCCACGAGGAGTTTCCCCGAACGGATCCGGCGGTCATCTGCCTGGTGCACGACGGCGGCGATCGAGTTCTACTCGCGCGTCAGCCGACCTGGCCGCAGCGCCGTTTCTCGATTCTCGCGGGATTCGTCGAGGCCGGGGAGTCGCTCGAAACGTGTGTTGTCCGCGAGATCAAGGAAGAAGTCGGTATCGACGTGCACAGCGTTCGATACCTCGGGAGCCAGCCCTGGCCGTTCCCTCGCTCGGTGATGTTGGGCTTCGCCGCAATCGGCGACCCCGCCGCTCCGCTGCTGTTCGCGGACGGCGAGATCGCCGAGGGCACCTGGTTCACGAAAGACGAGGTGCGCGCCGCTCTCGAACTCGGCGACTGGGGTTCGGAAGCGGACGCGCCACTGCTGCTGCCCGGGTCGATCTCCATCGCTCGCGGAATGCTCGAGAGCTGGGTCAAGTAGCAGCCGGAGAAGGTCTACAGACCCAGAGCCTGCTTGACCTGGTTGAGCGACGGGTTGGTCGCAACGCTGCCGTCGCCGTACTTCACGGTCGGAACGACGTGATTGCCACCGTTGACGCTGCCGACGAAATCGGCTGCTGCCGGATCGTTCTCGATGTCGATCTCGGTGTACTCGATCCCCGACGCGTTGAGCTGCGTCTTGAGGCGACGGCAGTAGCCGCACCACGTGGTCGAGTAGATGGTCAGGGCAGGCGCATTTTCGGTAGAAGTCACGGCCGATATAACACCACGACCGAGAGCGTTGTTCCGTATCGGCCCGTGTTCTCTTGCCCACATACCGTCGGGCGCGGCGAATGGAGTGTCGGAACGTCCTGCCATGATGGTCCCCATGCCTGCGGACACCGGACTGGATCCAGAACAATCGGCCGCCGTGCTCGCGCCACGCGGCCCGGTATGTGTCCTCGCGGGCGCTGGAACAGGCAAAACCCGCACCATCACGCGCCGGATCGCTCATCTGGTTGCCGACGGTCACGTGTCGGCCGGTCAGGTGCTTGCCGTGACGTTCACCGCTCGTGCGGCCGGGGAAATGCGTGGACGTCTCCGTGAGCTGGGCGTCGGCGGGAGTGGGCCACAGGTGCAGGCTCGAACTTTTCACGCTGCTGCTCTCCGTCAACTGAAGTACTTCTGGCCGCAGGTTGTCGGCGACACGCCGTGGCGCCTGCTGGACCGAAAGTTCGCGGTTGTCAGCAGTGCCGCAGCCCGGGTGGGATTGTCCACCAGCACGGAAAGCGTCCGCGACCTCGCCAGTGAAATCGAGTGGTCGAAGGCGTCGTTGATCGCGCCGGAGGATTACCCACGCGCGATCGCCAAGATTCGCCGTGAGGCACCGGTCGATGCCACCAAGGTGGCCCAGGTGTATGCCGCATACGAAGAGCTGAAAGCACGCGGCCAGGACGGCATGCTGCTTGATTTCGACGATCTCCTACTGCACACGGCGGCAGCTCTCGAAGAGCATTCGACAGTCGCCGACGAGTTCCGCGAGCGGTATCGCTGCTTCGTCGTGGACGAGTATCAGGACGTCACCCCACTGCAGCAGCGTGTGCTCGACGCCTGGCTGGGCGACCGAGACGATCTGACCGTGGTGGGCGATGCGAATCAGACCATCTACTCCTTCACCGGAGCCACCCCCAACTATCTGTTGGACTTCTCCCGGAAATTCCCCGAAGCGACCGTCGTTCGGCTCGAACGGGATTACCGCTCCACCCCTGAGGTCGTGTCGTTGGCGAACCGCGTGATCGGTGCCGCGCGCGGGCGGATCGCCGGGACGCGTCTGCAGCTGATCGGGCAACGCGCTCCGGGGCCTGAGCCGGAGTTCATGGAGTTCGACGACGAGCCGGCCGAAGCACTCGGCGTTGCGCGGGCGATCAAACGGCTGATCGCGGCAGGCACCCCTGCGGCCGAGATCGCTGTTCTGTACCGGATCAATGCTCAGTCGGAGGCGCACGAGCAGGCCCTGACGAAGCTGGGCATTCCGTTCCAGGTGCGCGGTGGAGAGGGCTTCTTCACTCGCACCGAGGTACGTCAGGCGGTGGCAGCGCTGCGTCAGGCAGCTGGACGCGACGACCTCCCCGAAGGTGCAGACAACGGCGAAGCGCTGGTCTCACTCGTCCGCGCTGTGCTCGCGCCGCTCGGCCTGACCAACGAAGAGCCTTCGGGTACTCAGGCACGCGAGCGCTGGGCGTCGCTCTCGGCTCTCGTGGCGCTCACCGAAGAACAACTTGTCCACGAACCTGAACTGACGCTCACCGGGCTTCTACAGGAGCTCACGGCCCGAGCCGAGGCGCGGCACCCACCGACCGTGCAAGGTGTGACGCTGGCCTCCCTCCACGCGGCCAAGGGGCTCGAATGGGATGCGGTGTTCCTGGTCGGCCTCAACGACGGCACCCTGCCGATCCAGCACGTTCTCGGCGACGCCAATTCGGGCGCCGACGACGTCGCGGTGGAGGAGGAGCGTCGGCTTCTGTACGTGGGGGTTACTCGCGCTCGCGAGCATCTGCAGCTGTCGTGGGCATTGGCCCGCAATGAGGGTGGACGCAAGTCCCGTCGCCGGTCGAGGTTCCTCAACGGGCTCATCCCCGAGGACTCGCCGGCTTCGCGCGTCGCCGCGCCGTCGTCGGGGAACAAGAAGCGTCCGCGCTGCCGCGTATGCGGCAAACCGTTGATCGGGACGTCGGCGACCATGCTCGGGCGCTGCGAAAAATGCCCGTCCAATGTCGACCTGGAATTGCTCGAGCACCTCAAGGCCTGGCGTCTGGACAAGTCCAGAGAACTCAAAGTTCCGGCCTATGTCGTCTTCAGTGACAACACACTGATGGCTATTGCCGAACAACGACCACAAGATAATCGTGGACTGGTTTCGATCCCTGGAATCGGGCCGAAGAAACTCGACAACTTCGGGGAAGACGTACTAGCTGTCATTCGCGGTGAACTGCGAGCGGCAACACTCGATATCTGACAACACATCCGAATCGACAACGGTGAGTTACATAACCGCAGGTCAAAAATAGGTTGTGCAGATTCGGCAGATTCTCTACTCTGGTTTTCAGTGTTACGGGGCAACCTGTGCGCAGAAACTATCCGGACCGACACGAAATGGAGGTGGCAAAAAAATGACGAACTTGATCTCTTACGAAGCGTGCGCAAGCGCAAAGTTCGCTGTTGCCGCCCCCATGCTGCCGCGTGCAGCGGGATGGGCGCAGCATGCGCTCCGCCTGCGCCCTCAAGCAGCAGCAAAGAAAGCAGCTGTCGAGTCCGTGTTCTTAAGCCATCGAGGTATTTCTCGGTAGGACACATCCGTTCACTTACGGCCACGGACCCGCAGCCCCTGCGGACCGTGGCCTTTGTGTTGGATAGCCCTCTTCATCTGGTTTCCGACTCGGCTCAGGTTCGCACCCATCGAACCCATATCGTGCGACACAGTTTCGCATCCGAGCATTAGGAGACCGAGTTGTCTGCCCAGACAATCCGCGTGGAATCCGAAAACTCCACCACTGCAGTAACTTCCACCGACGTCACTTCGGCTGCAGTCACGTTCATCGAGGTCGCGTCCACCCGCCGCGACTTGCCGTGCCGGGCATCCAACCCCGATCTCTGGTTCGCCGAAGCTCCGGCCGAACTCGAGCAGGCCAAGGCACTGTGCGCGCAGTGCCCCATCCGTTCCCGTTGTCTCAGTGCGGCTCTCGACCGCGCCGAGCCATGGGGGGTGTGGGGCGGCGAGATCCTCGATCAGGGGGCCGTCATAGCGCGCAAGAGACCGAGAGGGCGCCCACGCAAGCAACTTGTGTGCGCGTGAGAGCCCTATTCGGCGGAGCCGGTGTCTTATTCGGCGGAGCCGGTGTCATCCAGAACCGGCTCCGCAAACCCTGGCAACCAACGAGTCAGGATTTCCATGTACGGGGCATATGCGTCCAACTGGGCGCATATGCCGACCGAACCGAGAAGAACACGGAAGATCATCAAATACTCGGCCGGAAGGTTGAGTGCACGGGCCGTTCGGAACTGCGCACTGTTGAAGTCAGTGGCGGTTCCGGCGGCCTTTTGCAGCCATGCCCGAGTGAAGTGAAATGACTCGGTCTGGATCGGGTCGGTGAAGGGTCGCAGGTAATCCGCGATCTCCTTGTCGGTCACCGTGCGTCCGGGGATCACGAAACCGTTGGCGCGCAACAACTCCGTCAACTCGTCGAATTGTTCCTCGACAGCCAAGCGCACCATCGTGCCGAGAACCCGTGGCAGTCCGTTCGGGAACGGCGCAGCAGCACCGAAGTCGATGACGCCGAGTCGGCCGTCCTCGAGAAGCATGAAATTGCCGGGGTGCGGGTCACAGTGGAGCAATCCGACACGGGCCGGAGACGCGAAGTGGAATTCGGCGAGTAGTGCACCGGCCGCATTGCGCTGCTCCGGCGTTCCACTCTCGATGATTCTGGTCAACGGGGTTGCCGTCATCCATTCGGTCACGACCACTTTCGGCGCGCTCGCCACGACGTGCGGGATCACGAATTGGGGATCTCCGTCGAACTCTTCGGCAAAAGCTCGCTGATTGTTCGCCTCGATCCGATAGTCGAGTTCTTCCTCCGTGCGCGCGGTGAACTCCTCGATCACGGGCCGTACGTCGACACCGGGGATGACCGAACCGAAGAGACCGGCAAATCTGCCCAGGGTCTTGAGATCGGCGCGTAGAGCTTCGTCGGCGCCGGGGTACTGAACTTTCACGGCTACGTCGCGGCCGTCCGCCCAGACGGCTCGGTGAACCTGCCCGATGCTTGCCGACGCGGTCGGTTCGTCGTCGAACGACTGGAATCGGTCGCGCCACTTGGTTCCGAGTTGCTGGTCGAGCATCTTGTGTACTTGCTTGGTCGGCAGCGGTGGGGCAGCGGCCTGAAGCTTGTTCAGCGACTCGCGGTACGGCTCGGCGAATTCCTCCGGAATTGCCGCCTCCATGACGCTGAGCGCTTGGCCCAGCTTCATCGCGCCACCCTTGAGTTCGCCCAGCACCGCGAACAATTGCTCGGCGGCCTTCGCGCTCAACTGCGCGTCGATCTCGCCTTTGTCGCCGCCGGCGAGCTTGCGTCCGAAGCCCATGGCGGCGCGACCGGCCATCCCCAGGGGGATGCTCGCGAGTTTGGCAGTACGGGCAGAACTCTTGCGTGGGATCTCGGACACCACACCATCATGTCTGACTGGGGCGTCCTTTGCCCGAAACAGGTGCCAGGTATTGGCAACTGCAGGATATTTGCCGAGGCCAGCGCCTGGTTGTGATCCGATACGGACGGAGCGCGATCTCGAGCGTCGACGACAGACTCGCCGCATGCGTCGCCGCTGTCTCCGATAATGCGGAGTCGATCTCGGCCAGGGCCAGCGCGACACTTGCATGGATCATCGCCGATTCCGCGTGGCCTGCGCTGCCGAGTAGCTGCGCGGACAGATGAAGCCAATGAGGGTCGAGTTCGGATCGGAGGATGTCTGCGCACCGCAGGCAACTCGACTGACCAGGCAGGACAAGAGGACCGACCACACCGTTGCCGTCGCGGATGCGGACGGAAAGGTGGGGGAGTCCACAGCGAACGAGATCGCTGACCAGACGAGGATCAGTCACGACGTCGTCGCTCAGGACCACCAGTTGTTCGTTCCACGTGCGCACGACGTCGGTGTTGCGATACCCGCGCGAGCGACGCGTGCTGACCCCGCCGGTGACCAGTGCGCGCTCGATGGCGTCAGAGAGCGGACCGACACCGTGAATCCGGACCGTCGCGGTGCTTCTGCGGGCAGTGTGGGCGAAACCGGAATCGGCGAGTTGCTCGAGCAACTCCTCCGTCACGGATATGGGAATCCCGAGCCTCGACGCTTCCCAGAGGATGTTTGCGCGGGATCTCGAGCCGTCCATTTTGCGCAGGATCGACTTCACCGCGCGATCGTCGACCCCGACAGGCAGAGTCAGCAGGACGGCACGTCCGGGGGTCCATCCCAGCTGCAGTCGACCATCCGGGCGCGACAGAACAGCGATCCGCGGGTCCCATCGAGGTCCCGCGGATCGCTGTGAAGTGCTGTCTTGTCTGGTGTCGTCGTGTGTGTGACCGGTCATCATTCGATGCTGGCACGACGGGCCCTCGGCGAGTCCCCGTCAGCGGCAGTTATCCACAGGCGGTCATCGCGGCTGATCTGCGAAAATCGGTCGAGAAGGGATTACTTCTCTTCGTCGTCCTCGCGGGTCTTGTCCATCGCTTCCTCGGCCGCACGCTCTTTTGCCTCGACGGCTTCGAGCTGGGCTATCGGGTCGTCGAAATTACCGGCTTCGCCGGCGCCGAGGACACGGGCGACAAATCCGTCCGGTGCGTCGAGATCGCTCGAATCGGGCATCAGGTCGGGATGCGACCAGACGCCGTCGCGAACGTCCATACCGGCTTCCGCGGTGAGCTTCTGCCACAAACCGGCCGCTTCACGGACCTTGCGAGGACGAAGTTCGAGTCCGACCAGCGTCGCAAAGGTCTGTTCGGCGGGGCCGCCGGTAGCGCGGCGACGCCGCAACGTCTCACTCATCGCGGCAACACCAGGCAGTCGCTCGCCGAGTGCGGCGGTGACGACCGTCTCCACCCAGCCCTCGACCAGCGCAAGCAGAGTCTCGAGACGTTCGAGAGCGGCTTTCTGCTCCGGTGTGTTCTGCGGCTCGAACGTGCCCTGCTGCATCAACGCTTCGAGCTTGCTCGGATCGGTGAGAGCGGATGGATCGAGGTCCTTGGCGAATTCTTCCATCGCCGAGAAGTCCATGGTGATTCCGCGGGCGTATTCCTCCACTGTCGCGAGAACACGCTGGCGCAGCCACGGAACGTGACTGTAAAGGCGCTGATGAGCGGCTTCCCGCGCGGCGAGGAAGACCAGAACTTCCTGATGCGGCTGTTCGAGACCCTCACTGAAAGCCTGAACCGCAGCCGGGAGAAGGGCCGCGGTGCCTTCGGGGCCGAGGGGCAGGCCGATGTCAGTGGAGGAGAGCACCTCGGTGGACAGTTGGCCGAGTGCCTGGCCCAATTGCGAGCCGAACGCGAGTCCGCCCATCTGGCCGAGCATGCCCAGCATCGGGCCAGCCATCTGCTGTGCTTCGGCCGGAAGACCCTGGACCCACATGCCCGCTACCTTCTCGGCCACCGGATCACAGAGTCGCTTCCAGGTGTCGATCGTGTTGTCGAGCCAGTCGTTCGGAGTCCACGCAAGAGTGCGGCTCGCTCCGGCAGGGAGCGTTGTCGCGGCGTCCAGCCACATCTCGGCCAGGTGCGCGGCGTCGGCGATCGCCTTGACGTTGCCCTCGGTGATCGGTGTGACCGATCCGATCTGTTGGCGTGCCAGCTTCTTGGCGATGTCGTAGTTGACCGGGCCGGACGTACCGCCCTGGCCCATCGACGAGCCCATTCCGCTCAGCATCTGCCCGAACTGGGTGAGCATCTGGCCGAGCTGAGCCGGATCGAATCCCTCACCGCCCGCGCCGAACCCGAACGGCATGTCACCACCCCCGAACGGATTGCCACCCGCCGCGTTCTTGTCGCGATCGGGATCGTCGTCGGAGTTGGAGAAGCCGAACGGCATATTGCTCATACCTCAACGGTACAAGGCTCGAGCGGTCGGAGTCGCCCTCCGAGTCACGCTGACGGCGAACACGCACGGCGCTCAGGCGGTGCGATCGGTGCTCCGGAGCCTTCGCGCTTTACTCTGGATCAGGTGAATCGACGGATAGTGACGCTCTTGGCCGCACTCGCACCCATCGTCGTGTTGGGAGTCGTCGGAACAATGGTCACTGTTCCTTATGTCGCACTCGGTCCGGGCCCCACCTTCAACACGCTCGGCGATGTCGACGGTAAGCCCGTCGTGGACATCCAGGGGACCGAGGTCGATCCCACCGACGGCAACCTCAACATGACAACGGTGTCGGTTCGCGACGGCCTCAACATCTTCGAAGCGTTCGGACTGTGGGCGAGTGGCAGCAACGGACTCGTCCCTCGCTCGGAGATCTATCCGCCCGAGAAGTCGAAGGAAGAGATTCAGCAGGCCAACACGGCCGACTTCCAGCAATCCGAGGACAGTGCCGAGTTGGCGGCACTGCACTTTCTCGGCAAGCCGGTGGCACTGACTGTTTCGAAGGTGACTCCGGACGGTCCCGCTGCGGGTGCCCTGCAAGAAGGCGACGTCCTGGTCAAGATCGGCGACACTCCGGTAACCACCATCACCGGCGTTCAGGACACGGTCGGTGCGATCGCGCCCGGCACCGCGATCGACGTCACCGTCCTTCGTGAGGGTGTGGAGACCGTTGTGCCGGTCACCGTCGGGGCGCGGCCCAACAAGCCCGAATCGGGTTACCTCGGCGTCACACCCAGCGAGGTCCCGGACGTTCCCTTCACCGTGCAGTTCAATCTCGCCGACATCGGCGGTCCTTCTGCCGGACTGATGTTCACACTGGCCTTGGTCGACAAGCTGACTCCGGGGGAGCTCAACGGCGGAAAGTTCGTAGCCGGAACGGGCACCATCGACTCCGACGGCGAGGTCGGTCCGATCGGCGGCATCAGGTACAAGTTGATCGCCGCGTCCCAAGCCGGTGCTGAGACCTTCCTCGTGCCGGCCCAGAACTGTGACGAGGCGAAACAGAATGCGCCGGACGGGCTTCGACTCGTCAAGGTCGACAACCTGCCCGGCGCAGTGGACTCACTCGAGAGCCTCAACACGGGCGGCGACGCACCCCGCTGCTGAAAGCTGCCTGGCCGCCGACGACTCTGTCAGTCTTCTTCGACCTCGTCGAGCGTCGCGTACAGGGCGTGCACGAGGTGAGGTGCAAGACCGTCGTAGGTGAGCAGTTCCAAGTCACCGTACGGATCCGCATCCTCGTCGGGACGCATCTGTAGGAGCGACAGCGAGGGACCGTCACGGAGCACGCCGACGAACAGTCGAGCCTCGCGTCGATCGGGATGCGCGTTGGCCGTCAGCCGCGCGACCTCGTCCGCCGCGTGCTGATCGGTCAACACCGGCGCCGTGGCGTGGTCGAGATCCGATTCCGCCTCGGGCGGCAGGACGACGATCTCCTGCACCAGGATGCAACCCTGCACGGACTCGGGCCAATGCGTCGTCGCCAGGAACTCGTCGAGTGCCCGTGAACCGCCGATGATGTCCTCGGGAAGCGATTCCTGTTCGATCGGTGTGTATTCGGCGCCCTCGGCGAGTTGGTCGAGCAGTCCGGGTTCGGCCGCGGCGAGCATTTCGGTGGGTGCCAACGCGTACAGCTTCGGCGGCTGATCCCAGCCTTCGGCGTCGATGTGGTCGACAACTTCATGAACGCACCGGGCGAGGGCACTCGGTGATCTGCTCATATTCTCTTCACTCACACGTTCATCCTCCCACCTTCTGTCCGGCTCCCCGCTCTCCGTGTTGTCAACCCGTGACCGTTGTTACGTAGAGTGGTCGGAAACGGCCAAGTCCACTCGGGCGTGGCCGCAGTGATCGATGCAATCGGTTGCGACGCCACGGCGTCGCCAAATCTTGGAGCGTGGCACGTGGGCATGCGGCCCCCCGCAGGTTTACCCTCTCTGTCCAGACGCAGTCGAATCTTGTTGGTGGTGGCTGTCGTAGTGGCGGCCTTGCTGCTCGTGGGGCCGCGAATGATCGGCATGTACACGGACTGGTTGTGGTTCGGCGAAGTCGGCTTCCGCGGTGTCTTCACCAAGGTTCTGCTGACGCGATTCGTGCTCTTCCTGGTCGTCGGAATTGTCGTCGGCGCCATCGTGTGGCTCGCGATGCTTCTCGCGTACCGCGCACGCCCGGTGTTCGTCCCGGTCTCCGGGCCCAATGATCCGATCGCGCGCTACCGCACCACCGTTATGTCGCGTCTTCGTCTGTTCGGCGTGATCATTCCGGTAGCGATCGGCATCCTGTCCGGTCTCATCGCGCAGGCCAACTGGGTCACTATCCAGTTGTTCCTCAACGGCCAGGCATTCGGTATCACCGATCCGCAGTTCAACATGGACGTCAGCTTCTACACGTTCGATCTGCCGTTCTACCGTTTCGTTCTCAACTGGTTGTTCGTCTCGATCCTGCTGGCTTTCGTGGCAAATCTGATCACCCACTACGTTTTCGGTGGAATCAAATTGGCCGGACGAGCGGGGACGTTCACTACCGCCGCTCGTGTGCAGTTGGCTGTTCTGGCCGGCACTTTCGTGCTGTTGAAGGCCGTCGCCTACTGGCTCGATCGCTACTCGTTGCTTTCGAGCGGCCGTAAAGAGCCGACGTTCACCGGCCCGGGGTACACGGACATCATGGCTGTGCTCCCGGCAAAGCTGATATTGATGTCCATCGCGATCATCTGTGCTTTGGCTTTCTTCGCTGCGATCTTCACCCGCGACCTTCGTATCCCGGCTATGGCCGTTGCTCTGCTGGTTCTCTCGTCCGTGCTCGTAGGCGCAGTCTGGCCGATGATCGTCGAGCAGTTCTCCGTCAAGCCCAACGCGGCGGACAAGGAGAGTACGTACATCGAGCGGAACATCGCGGCCACCAGGCAGGCCTACGGAATCACGGACGACAAGGTCACATATCAGCCTTACTCGGGTGACGGCGACGCAATTCCGCGCGAGGTGCCGGCAGACGTCACCACTATTGCCAATGCTCGTCTCCTCGATCCGAACATTCTGTCGCCCACTTTCACCCAGCAGCAACAGCGTCAGAACTTCTACGGGTTCCCGCCCTCGCTCGACATCGATCGCTACGACATCGACGGTGAGATGCGCGACTACATCGTGGCGGCGCGTGAGATCTCACCGAACAACCTGCAGGGAAACCAGACGGACTGGATCAACAAGCACACGGTCTACACCCACGGCGACGGCTTGGTGGCCGCTCCGGCGAACAAGATCACTGCGCCGGTCCTGGACCCGACGAAGGACAACGCGAACAACAACAATGCGGGCTACCCGATCTACACGGTCAGCGACATCGCCTCGCAGGACGCGGGAACACAGGTCATCAAGGTCGATCAACCGCGCATCTACTACGGCGAGGTCATCGGTCAAGGCGCTGACGACTACGCAATCGTCGGTGGTGCCGGTGGTTCGGAAGCTCGCGAATACGACACGGAGCAGACCAAGTACACCTACACCGGTTCCGGCGGCGTCTCCATCGGAAACTGGGTCAATCGCTTGGCTTTCGCGGCGAAGTACACGGAGAGGAACATTCTCTTCTCGGGTGCCGTCGGTTCGGATTCCAAGATCATCTACAACCGTGATCCTCGCGATCGCGTCGGTCAGGTTGCTCCGTGGTTGACCACTGACGGAGATGCGTACCCGGCCGCAGTCGACGGCAAGATCGTCTGGATCGTCGATGCGTACACCACGCTGGAGAACTACCCGTACGCACAGCGCAGTTCGCTGGACGGACTGGTCGCGGACAGTGTGGATGCAACGACCGGTCGTTTGTTGCCGAAGAAGGAAGTCTCGTACATCCGCAACTCGGTCAAGGCAACCGTCGATGCCTACGACGGCACCGTGACGCTCTATCAGGTCGACGACAACGACCCGGTACTCAATGCGTGGAAGGGTGTGTTCCCGGACACGGTCAAGCCGCAGAGTGATATCTCGGACGATCTGCGGGCACACTTCCGCTATCCCGAAGACCTGTTCAAGGTTCAGCGGGAAATGTTGGCGAAGTACCACGTCGACAATCCGACCGAGTTCTTCACCAACAACGCTTTCTGGTCGGTGCCCAACGAGCCGACGGTGGAGAATTCGAAGGAAAATGAACCGCCGTACTACGTGATGGTGGGGGACCAGGAAACCGGCGCGCCGTCGTTCCGGCTCACAAGTCCGATGGTGGGATTCCAGCGAGACTTCCTGTCGGCTTACATCACCGTGAATTCGGATCCGAAGGACTACGGCAAGATCACTGTTCTGCAGTTGCCCGTCAACAAACAGACGCAGGGTCCGTCACAGTCGCAGAACTCGATGATCTCGGATGCTCGCGTGGGCTCGGAGAAGGCACTGCTGGAGAGAACCAACACGATCCGATACGGCAACCAGTTGGCCTTGCCGATCGCAGAGGGTGGAATTCTCTACGTCGAACCCATGTATACCGAGCGAAGTAACACAACGACTTCGTTCCCGCAGCTTTCCCGAGTTCTGGTGAGTTACCAGGAGTCTGCGAAGGCTGGCAGCAGGGTTCGTGTCGGTTACGCATCCACGTTGGCCGAGGCGCTCGATCAGGTCTTCGACAATGGTGGAGCCGCGGGTGCTGCCACCGCACCGGGTGGAACTGCCACGACGGAACCGCCGGCGGGAACCGGGACCACCCCCGCGCCGACGGCGCCGACGACGCCTACAGGTCCGGCATCATCGGAAGATGTGTCGAAGGCTCTGGCAGAGGTCAACGCTGCCATGGATGCATTGAAGTCTGCGCAACAGACTGGTGACTTCAGTGGTTACGGAGCCGCGCTGGATCGCCTGCAGAAGGCGGTTGACGCTTACCAGGCGCTGCCGCCCAGTTAGTCGACCTCGTTCGTGAGTCACAGAAGGCCCGCCATCCGATCGGATGGCGGGCCTTCTTGTGTTCTCAGGTGAAGCTGTACGAGCTGAATCAGCGCAGTGCTGCAACGATCGGTGCGTTGGCATCGGAGAGCTGCTGGAACTGTGCGGCGAAGCCGTACTGGCCGGCGAGGTCACGAGCGGTGTCGTAAGCCTGCTGTGCGGCGGGCTTGAGCTCGGCCGGGATCTCGATGGCGGGAGCAACTGCGGGTGCCTCGGCGACGGGAGCCGGCGCTGCGGCGGGAGCTTCTTCGACTGCAGGCTCGCTCGCGACGGTCAGACGCTGGCCGCAGACGGGCCATGCGCCGGGGCCCTGGCTCTGCAGGGTGTTCTCGGCGACGCGGATCTGCTCTTCCTTGGAAGCGCTGGCGGGCGAGCCGGTGCCACCGTTGGCGGTCCAGGTGCTCTGCGAGAACTGCAGGCCGCCGTAGTAGCCGTTTCCGGTGTTGATGTTCCAGTCGCCACCGCTCTCGCACTGTGCGACGCCGTCCCAGTTGTGGGTGGCTGCGGAAGCGGTGCCGGTGCTCATGGTAAGGGGCACTGCGACAAGTGCGCCGGCTACTGCCAATGTGCCGAATGCACGCTTGCTGATGCTGGTGTACGTCATGTCGGGGTAAATCCTCTCCGCGCTTGCTGACATCGGCGGGCCTGCGGGTCGGCGATGATGCTGACTTTCCCGGGCGCTTGTCTCTCCGTGTCTCTGCCCCTCGAAGGTTTCGGGGGTTCCGATCCCGCGGGGCAGAGTGGAGCAGCGGCGGGTCGGCGTTCGCCCGGTTGATTCGGGCCGGGACCGACCGTACGGGAGCGTCGAACGAGGGTCGATTCGCAATTTTCCGGACTGTCTGGTCTGCTCTCGACCCAAAATTTTAGCGTTTGTGCTGGTAGAGCCTTTCCGATGCCGTTTCGACGTACGTTCGTTACATGCTTGTTATGTGTTGATGCTCACGGGCATTTTGTGAACCCAGTCACCCGATTCTTCGACTTTCAGGCGTGTATTTCGCTCCAGCGCAGGCGATTTGCGTTCCGTTCACCTGCTCGTGTAACTTTGTCCATGCATCGCGGGGTGGAGCAGCTCGGTAGCTCGCTGGGCTCATAACCCAGAGGTCGCAGGTTCAAATCCTGTCCCCGCTACTAGAAAAGGACCGCCGCACTGGATTCCAGTGCGGCGGTCCTTTTTTGTGCGCAGCCGTCGTAGGGTGGCGACGTGCGACTCTCGAAGATTCTCTTGGCGATGGCGGTGACTACTTCGCTGGTGACCACCGCTCTGGCGTTCTCGGCAGGAAGCGCTGCCGCCGGTGGGCGGATCACCGATGCGAAGCGCGTGGTCTTCATCGTTCCGGGGCAGCAGCTCTACAACTCGGGAGAAACGCACCAGGCGACCTACCGCGCCCTCGACGGGGCACTGAGCGCTGCGGGCTACGAGACACACTTCGTCGACGCACCCGGCAAGATGATTGCGGCCGACGCCGAGCTGATTGCCGATTCGATTCGCTCCTACGCTACCGGCGCTGACTCCGTCGGGGTGATCGCGCACAGTGCGGGTGGACTGAGCTCCCGGTACTACGCGAAGTTCCTCGGTGGCTCCGAAGTAGTGGATTCATTCGTCGCCATCGGTGCTCCGCAGTACGGTAGCCCCGGTGGCTGCGTACAAGGCCCTGCCGACGGTTACGACACCTGCATGTTCTCCGAAGTTCTCACCAAGCTCAATGCCGGTGAGGACACTCCTGGATCTGCCTACTATTCGGTGGTGCAGAGTTCGGGCGAGTGGGCGGACGGTCGGTTGGACGGGGGCCAGTGCCGGGTGTACGTCGATGGCGTTCCCGGGGCCGGAACCGGAGGAGACCACCTCACCGAGCTCGAGCATCCAGAGGTCATCTCGGGAGCGATCAGCGCTTTGGGGCGCGACTGTGTCGGTACGTTCGTGGACGAGAACGACGGCGACATCACCTGGCCTGACACGCTGTTTCCGTCATTTCGGTAAAGCTTCAGGTCCGGGTTGTTCGGACGAGTAGCCCGGCTACGTGTGCGCTCGCGGCAGTCCTCGCCCCCAAGGCGTCACCCGATTCGATGGCCGCGACTATACGTGCGTGCTCGGTGACGGCGATCCGCCGATTGAGCTCGAGGCTCCACATGTCCGAACGGTAGAGATGTGACTGGCCGTCCAGACGATGCAGGGCTTCGCTGAGCGGGTGATTGCATGCAGTCTCACGAATCAAGGTGTGGAACTCGAGGTCGAGCTTCGAATCCCGACGCTGATCCGGCGGGCTCTCGAGAAGTTCGCGTTGCACCTGCACCATCTTGTTCAGCTGTGACACGGTTTCGTGCGTGGCATTGGCCGTCGCGTTGAACGCCGCGAGACCGTCGAGTACCTCACGCACCTCGAAGACCGCGCGCAGAGACTCCGCGTCCAGCGAATCGACTTTTGCACCCGCATTCCGTGTGTGGACGGCGATGCCCTCGTAGATCAACTGCTGCACGGCCTCGCGGACCGGCGTTCGACTGACATTGAGCTTGCTCGCCAGCGCGGGAACACTCAGTGGTGTCCCCGGCGCCAGCTCGCCCGAAAAGATCAGTTCGCGAAGCGTCTCGTGCACGGACTCGGTGAGTAAAGCTCGTTCGGTGGTGGTCATCTTGTCCTCACTTCGATCCTGCACGATGTCGACGGTACCCGGGAGCGCTATCCAGCGGCGCGCACCCGGTCAGCGCTGCGACTGTCGACCTCGGGCGCCGTCGCGCCTTTCAGTCCGGCCACTTTGGCCGCGATGTTCTCAGCGATCGTGATCGGCGGGTATCCCACTTCGCCCGGTGTGAGAGTCCCTGGCAGTGCTTCGATGACGGCGTCGTAGTTCCCGTCGAAAAAGAATGCGGCAGAGCGACGTCGGATGATCTGACCATCGACGATAGGTGGGTCGACTCGGTGCACTGTCGAGCGCCATCGGTCGTTCGTCCAGCGTGCCATCGCGTCGCCGAGGTTGATCAAGAGTGCGCCGTCGGCAGGTTGGACGTCGTGCCATACGCCGTCGGCACTCAGAACTTGAAGGCCCGGAACTTGATCTGCCCACAGGATGGTCAAGATTCCGAAGTCGGTGTGAGCGCCCATTCCCGTCATGTCGCCGGAGATGCGGATCTCGCCCTCGGGCAGTGCGTAGTTGTTCATCTTCATCGCGTCGATCGAATGGTCGAGCATCGAATCGAAGTACCCGGGCTGCAATCCGAGAGCGTCGGTAAAGGCGCACATCAGGATTCGTGCCAAGCCCTGGGCATGACGGAAATACTCTTCGATTGCCGGTCGGAATCCGGGCGCGGCCACGGGCCAGGTGTTGGCGGCGTAGCTGGACTCGGGTAGGTCGACGCCCGGATAGTCGCTCACCTCTGTGCCCACGACTATTGCTTCGTAGAAATCGTTCATCTGGTTCGCGGCGGCGACGCCCAGGCTCATGCTGAGTGATTCCGATTTCGGTGGTGAGTAGCCGCGGTTCTCGGACGAGGGACGGCGATAGTTGTTCTTCACCGTCAGTGGGAGAGCAAAGAACTCGTCGAGAGCGTCGGCCAGTCCTTCGGTCGCCGATCGTGGAATGCTGTGTCCGACAATCTGTATGAATCCGACCTCCCGGCACGCGCGATCGAGTTGAGCTGCCACTTCCGCACAGGCAGTGCTGTTGGTGGCGTTTGCAACCGCTGCCTCGCCGCGGAGGTACGGGCTGATATCGATCGTAGGAATTTCGAAGACAGGAGTTTCGTGGGTCATTTAAAGTCCTTGCGGCCGGACGTGTGCCACTTACCGACGAGCACACGTGAGAGGAATCCAAAGGCAGAGAAGACGAGGACACCGAACACCGACGCGATCACGATCGCGGCGATCAGATCCTCGGACTGAAGGCGGCTTCGGTAGACGTCGAGCAGCGTTCCGATCCCGGGTTGTCCTTTGGCGAAGAACATGTCGCCGATGATGGCACCGACGACAACAAGGCCGGAGGCGGTGCGGATGCCGGTGAGAATAGCCGGCATTGCCGCTCGCAGTTCGAGTTTCACCAATCGATCCCAACGGGACGCGCGGCCGAGGGTGAAGAGTTCGTGCAGTCCGCGATCGACCGATTGCAATCCGAAGTGTGTGTTGGTGATGATCGGGAAGGCTGCGATGAGAACACACACCAGGGTACGCGCGGTCATACCGTAGCCGAACCAGAGCCCGATGAGGGGGACGATGGCGAGGATGGGAATGACCTGCAGCACAACGGCATAGGGATAGACGATCCGCTCGATCCACTTGGCCTGGCTCATCAGCACGCCGGTTCCGACGCCGACTGCCACCGCGACGACGAAGCCGACCAGTGCTACCTGTGCCGTCACTGCGAGGGCTTCGAGCATGGGCGAGAGGTGCTTCCAGTCGAGTAGCGACTTTGTCAGTACTTGACTCGGCGGCGGAAGGAGAAATCGACGTTCCGGGGAGAGAACGAGGTAGCTGACGATTGACCACGCTGCGACCGCGCCGGCAAGTGAGAGCAGCGGATAGAACAGGAAGGTGCCGAGCGCTCTCATTCGAGAGGGCCGTCCGGGCTGTGACTGTGCTCGCGCAGCGGTCGCAGAATCAGTGCGAACGGCGGAATTGCGTGCGGTGGTGCCCTGTTGCACTGCAAGGACTTCGGTCATCGTGAGCTCCCATGGAGACTGGCCGAGATCTCGGCGACGTGTTCGGTGTATCGGGCGTCGTAGCGCAGTTCCGGGCTACGCGGGTAGGGGAAATCGATGTCCACGACCGAATGGATTCGTCCGGGCCGGGCGGTCATGACGACCACCTTGTTTGCGAGGTACACGGCCTCGGATACCGAGTGCGTGATGAACATCGAGGTGAACCCCTTGTCGGTGTAGAGCCTTTGCAGCTCTACCTGCATCTCCAGTCGTGTCATCTCGTCGAGAGCACCGAAAGGTTCGTCGAGCAGCATCACAGCAGGTGCGAGGGTGAGCGCACGCGCCAACGAGACGCGCATCTTCATTCCGCCCGACAACGCGTTGGGCAGTTGTTTCGCAAAGTCCGCCAGGCCCACTGCGCGAATTGCCTCGTCGGCGCGCAATTTTCGGGCTGCTTTGTCGCCGCCACCGAGTTCGGCGGACAATTCGACGTTGGCCTGCACGGTTCGCCAGGGGAGGAGAGTCGGCTCCTGGAAGATGAAGCCAACTGATTCGGTGTCGAGGGCAACCGCGCCGCTGGTCGGTCGCTCGAGGCCGGCCGCCATGCGCAACAAAGTCGACTTGCCGCAGCCGGAGGGTCCGACCACGGCGACGAAGTCTCCTCGCTCCACGTTCAGATCGATGCCGTCCAGCGCGACAGTGCCGGTATCGAACTTCTTGACGACGTCGGAAAAGACCATCTGCATCGGCGCGGTGAGCTTGCGAGCGTCGGCATCCTGCATCGTGTTCGCGAGTTCCATCTGAGCCTCCGGTTCGATAATGCATGCAAAAATTCTTCGAGATGTATGAACCATCTTGAATTGCATGTATGTCGCCTAGATTGCTGGATGTAAATGTGAGGTGACATTGCAGGTGAAGCGAGAATCCTGACGCGCGTTACCTGATGGAAACAACGAGTCGATTGCATGTAATCCACGTGCTGCAGAGTGTGCTCATCGGATCACCCTTCCTGGTTCGCCCACATCCCAATTGTTTTCACGAAGGAGACGCTGTGTATTCAAATCGCAAGGTGCATTCCGATCGCAGAAGTGTGGGAGCGGCGGGCGCGGCACTGGCCATGTGTGCAGCCATCGGATTGACTGCGTGCAGCTCCAGTGGGGCTGAGACGGCCAAGGCTGAATCTCTCGAACCAGCTGCCGAGGCTCAGAACCTAGCGGGTCTCTGTCCGGAAAACGTTGTGGTTCAACTCCAATGGCAGCCACAGTCGGATATGGGGGCGCTCTTCGAGATGCTTGGTCCCGGCTATTCGGTCGACACCGACGACAAGTCCGTCAGTGGGACTCTTGTCGCCGGAGGGAAGGACACCGGAGTCGACTTGACCTTGCGGGCCGGGGGACCGGCAATCGGGTTCCAATCCGTCAGCTCCCAAATGTACGTCGACGATTCGATCACTCTCGGCTTGGTGCACGGCGATCAGGTGATCGCGGCAGCGGCAAGTCAGCCCGTTGTGGCCGTCACGCCATTGCTCAAGTACAGCCCGGCAATCCTCATGTGGGACAAAGAGTCTCATCCGGAATGGGCGAGTGTTGCCGATATCGGCAAGTCCGACGCGAGTGTCGTCGTTTCCAAGGAGCAACTGTTTCCGCAGTGGCTCGTGGCGAAAGGCCTACTGAAGCAGTCTCAGCTCGACACGAGCTACGACGGAGCTCCCTCGCGATTTGTCGGTGACCCGACCATCGCTCAGCAAGGATTCGCGAATTCGGAACCGTACACGTACGAGAAGGAGACGCCGGCGTGGGACAAGCCGGTTTCCTATGACCTGCTGAAAGATTCGGGTTTCGACATCTACGCGTCCAATGTTTCCGTTCGTGCCGACAAGGTCGAGACACTCTCCCCGTGTTTGAGCAAGCTGGTTCCGATCATTCAGCAGGCCACCGCGGACTACATCACTGCGCCGGATACGGCGAATGCTGCCATTGTCGACGTCGTCTCGCAGGACGTGTCGTTCTCTCCGTACACCGAGGGTGAAGCAGCGTTCAGTGCCCAACTCTTGAAAGAAAAGGGCCTGATCGCGAACGAGGCGGACGGATCCGTCGGCACGTTCGACATGACGCGAGTCGCTCACACCGTCGAAGAACTGAAGCCCATCCTGAACGCCGGGGGTGTGGCGATACCGCAGTCATTGACTGCAGAAGAGATCTACACCGACAAGTTCACCGATCGGTCCATCGGAATCCGCTGAAGGAGCTGACAGCAAATGACTTACGACATGACAGAACTCAACCGCGAGACCCGCATGGGTGGCCTGGGCACGGAGACCACCGACCGCGAGGTCCGAAGAATCGATCTCTCGGATTTCGAGAACCGGCGCAGCGAGATCGCCGAGGAGTTGTGGTCGGCAGCAACCGACATCGGATTCTTCCAAATCGTCAATCACGGGATCGATCTGGACCAGGTCCGCGAGGCTTTCGCGGCGGCCGAGCGATTCTTTGCACTGCCCACTGAGGTCAAAGCGCAGTATCCGCTCAAGAAGGGTTTCAACTCCGGCTGGGAGAGCATGACGCAGGTGCGTCCGTCCATCGGAACACCTGATCAGAAAGAGTCCTACCAGGTGACCCGCCCGCATATGGGTGATCTATGGCCCACTGCAGACGAATTGGGCGGATTCCGCGAAACGATCCTGGACTTCGAAGCCAAGTGCTGGGGCATTGCGATGGACCTGTTGTCGTGCTTCGCCGAGAAGCTGGGATTCGAACGAGACTTCTTCACCAGGGCACATGACCCGTCGGTGGACACGTACCAGAGCACACTGCGACTACTCCACTACTTCCCCCTTGCCGCCGACGCAGATGTCGAAGGGATGTGGCGTGCCGGAGCACACACCGATTTCGATTGCCTGACATTGCTTTTCCAGCGTGACGGTCAGGGCGGTTTGCAACTGTGCCCGGGCAAGGAGATGGACACCCAGGAATGGACGTCAGTGGTGCCGGCTGAGGAAGCAATCACCTGCAACATCGGCGACATGCTGATGAGATGGAGTGATGACGTCCTGCCGTCGAATTTTCATCGGGTCAAGAGTCCCGGAGTCACCGACTATCGGGGAGCCCGCTACAGCCTCGCGTTCTTCGCTCAGGCGAACCGCGACGTGACCATCGAGGGGCCGGCGGGCAAGTACCCGCCGATCACTGCCGAGGACTACATCGACCAGCGAGTGCGCGCGAACTTCGCGCGTTGATCCGTATCCGTTCCGTCACACACTTTCAGGAGAACTGGCGATGACTACCGCGCCCAAGAACATGACCGACGCGATCATCCGGGACGTGACGTTGTACAGCGGCGGGCAATGGCTGACCGGCCACGACGTCGTCGTCTCGAATGGGGTGGTCGAATCGATCGAGAAGTCGACCGGCACCGCCACACCTGGAAGTGTGGACGGATCGGGGGCGTATCTGATCCCTGGCTTCGTCAACACCCATACGCACCTTCAGCAGTCACTGATGCGTGGGATCGCCGAAGGGACACCGCTTCTCGAATGGCTACTCGCGGTCGCAGAAGAGTCGGTTCAGATCACGCCGGAGCGCGCATACACGGCCACTGTCGCAGCCTCGCTGGAGGCATTGCGCAGCGGTACGACCACCCTGGTCGAACACATGTGGCCGCACCCGTCCAGCGAGGTTCACGATGCCGTGATCCGGGCGTTGCACGACACCGGGATTCGTGCGGTGCTGGGACGCGGAACCGCAGACCGGGCGGACAAGACGAGGAAGTGGGGCTTCGATCCGCGGCTCATGCAACCACTCGGAGACGTTCTCGCACATACGGATCAGATGATGCGGGACGTCGCCGGTTCCCGCATTGACGTGGCAGTCGCGGTACCGAACCCGCGTTCGCTGACCCCGGAGGGGATGTCGGAAGTGCGTGAGTTCGCGCAGGCTCGCGACCTGACGGTCTCGATTCACCTGCTCGAGACGCAGACCGACAACACGATGTGTACCGAACACGCGGGCATGAACGCGGTCGACTACCTGGATTCCCATGGGTTCTTGTGGGACCGGGTGCTGGCGGTCCACTGCGTCGAACTCGACGACCGTGGTCAGAAGGTGCTGGCGGAGCGCGGCGTCGGAGTGTCGTACAACCCCGTCAGCAACATGCGGCTCGGTAGCGGAATCGCGCCCGTCCCGAGTTTCCTCGACGCGGGGATCGCGGTGGGGTTGGGTGTGGACGGCGCAGCCAGCAACGATACTCAGGACATGCTCGAGACGCTGCGCACCGGCGCCTATGTGCAGCGAGCCGCGCGCGGCCGTGCCGACCTGCTCGGCTTCGAAGCCATGATCGACATCGCATCCGGCGGTGCAAACGCAGCACTCGGTCTGCCGGCCAGGTCCGGCGGGATCTCCGTGGGCGATCCCGCCGACCTCACCATGATTCGGTTCGAACGCGACTTCGGTTGCCTCCCGGTGCGAGATCCGGGTGCGTCCATTCTCACGACGGGCAGTCGTCAGATAGTGGACACGGTGTTGGTTGCGGGCGAGGTCGTGCTCCGCGACGGGCACTCGACTCGCGTCGACGAGGCGGAATTGATCCGCACGCTCAGCGCTTTGTGACTGTGCTCAGTCTTCGCTGATCTCCATCTCGATCAGGACGCGGCGCAACAGCTTTCCGGTGGCGTTGCGGGGAAGTTCGTCGATGAAGACGATCTCGCGGGGAACCTTGTAGCGCGCGAGATTCGACCGGACGTGATCCTTCAGCTCGTCGGAGTTCTGGTCGGCGCCGTGGGCGACGACGACAAACGCTCGCAGGCGGTGCCCGAAGTCGGCGTCCTCGACTCCGATGACTGCCGCTTCCAAGACGTCCTCTCGATCGGCGAGCAGGTTCTCGACTTCGAGCGGGTAGACGTTCTCGCCACCGGAGACGATCATGTCGTCGTCGCGGCCGTCGACGAAGAGGAGGCCGTTGGCGTCGAAGTGTCCGACGTCGCCGGTCGAGAGAAGTCCGTCGATACGTTCCTTGTCGCGCCCGTCGGTGTATCCCTCGAAGCTCAGCCCGCTGGCGACGAATATCCTGCCGATCGTGTGTGGGGTGGTGATCTTCTTGTTGTTCTCGTCGAACAGTTCGACGTGACAGGTCACCGGAGCGCGGCCCGCGGTTCCCGGCGCAATGGTCAGATCCTCGGGAGTCGCGACCGTGGCCACTGCGACCTCGGTGGATCCGTACAGGTTGTAGAGGACGTACCCGAACGAGGCCGTGACTCGCTTGCACAGGTCGGGTGAGAGTGACGAACCTGCCGAGAAGATGATCTTCAGGTTCGACGTGTCGTACTTGGACAGCACGTCGGGACCGAGGTCGATGATGCGAGTGAGCATCGTCGGGACCACGACCAGACTGTCGCACTTGTACTGGGCGACAAGCTTGATCGTGTTCTCCGGATCGAACTTTCGATGCATGACGACGGTCTGGCCGAGCGCCAACGCGAGAGCGAACTGCGAGACACCGGTTCCGTGGAAGGCGGGGGCCGCCATCATCATGGTCTGTCCGCGGCGCAACGGCACGCGGTCGAGGAACTGTGCCGACGCGAGAGGGGAGGTGTGGCCACGCGGCGCACCCTTGGGAGTTCCCGTTGTGCCGCTGGTGAGGAGGACGAAGCCACCGTTCTTCTCGGGTGCCGGCACCGACGACGTGGTGCGTCCGGCGATGGCCTCGTCGAGAGTGGCTGCCGTGGAACCGTCAGCGGCCGTGCCCTCTGGCCAGGAACGATAGACGACGACGTCGTCCGGCAAGGCATCGGCGATGTCCGCGAACTCGTCGTCGTAGACGAAGGCGACCACCTTCTCCCGCGCGGCGACGTCCACGAGTTGGGGCCGAGCGAAGCCCGTGTTCATGAGAACGAGCTTCGTTCCGTTCTTCGCTGCCGCCAGCATGGTCAGGACCAAGCCTCGATGGTTACGGCACATCGCACCCATGACGGAGTCGGAGGTGATGCCGTCGGCCTGCCACGCCCGGACCAACGCGTTGCTCTGACGCTCGAGCTCGGCATAGGTGATGGGGCCGCGCTCGTCGATGATCGCCACCGCGTCGTAGCCGTTCTCGGCGTGTGCATGGACCGGCCCGGCAAAGGGTCCGTACTTGTCCACGGCTGCAATGGATTTGAGTCCGCGATCGAGGCGAGGGAACGGGACGAGTCCGGCTCGGAACATGACCCCCGCCGCGCCGATGGTGTCAGTGACCTTGGTGACCAATCCGGGCATACGTGAACCTCTTCCGAGCGTCGTTGTAGGACTGATTACACACTAATGCGCAATCAGGTTTCGGTGGTGAAGTTTCACGATGGCGACCGAGCACTCCGCCCCGCCACCTCGAAAGGTGGCGGGGCGGAGTGTTTCGGGATCTGGTCCGTGCGACCGTCACTTCAGTTCGGCGGACGACTTTCCGAGCAGGCGGCGTGCGACGATCAGCTGCTGGATCTGCTGGGTGCCCTCGAAGATGTCGAGAATCTTCGAGTCGCGGCCCCACTTCTCGAGCAACGGGCGCTGCGAGTAGCCGTAAGTGCCGGCCAACTCGACTGCCTTGAGCGTCACGTCGGTGCCGGTGCGGCCGGCCTTCGCCTTGGACATGGACGCTTCGAGCGAGTTCGGCTTCTTGTTGTCCGCCATCCATGCCGCGCGCAGAGACAGCAGGTACGCGGCCTCCCAGTCGGCTTCCAAACGGATGAACTCGGCTGCAGCTGCATGCTGGTTGTAGACCGGTGTGTCGTAGGAGATCTCGACACCGGCTTCGGTCAGGATGCCACGCAGTTCTTCGAGAGCTGCGCGTCCGACGCCGACGGCCATGGCTGCAACGAGGGGCCGGGTGTTGTCGAACGTCTGCATGACGCCGGCAAAGCCCTGCTCCACGTTGACCTCCGGGCTGCCGAGGATGTTGTCCGCGGGAATGCGGCAATCCTGGAGCAGGAGTACTGCGGTGTCGGAGGCCTTGATGCCCAGCTTGTGCTCGAGGCGAGCAACGCTCAGGCCCGGTGCGTCACGCGGAACGACGAACGACTTGATGGCCGCTCGGCCCTTCGATTTGTCAACCGACGCCCACACGACGATGTGCGTCGAACGCTCACCGGCGGTGACGAAGATCTTCTCGCCGTTGAGAACCCACTCGTCGCCGTCGAGAACGGCGGTGGTGGTCACGGCGGCGGAGTCGGAACCGAAGCTCGGTTCGGTGATGGCCATCGAGGCCCACACCTTGCCGAAACGTTCGAGCTGTTCGTCGGTTGACACTGCGGCGATCGCGGCGTTGCCGAGCCCCTGGTAGGGGATCGAGAGCATGAGTCCGACGTCGCCCCAAGACGTTTCGAGCGAGTTGAGGAGCGCAGACATGTTGCCGCCGTTGGCGTTGCCACCCTTGGCGCTCGCGTCTGACCGCCCGCCGCTGGCACCGCCGATGTCTCCACCGGAATCCGAGAGGCCTTCGACCATGGCAGCCATGGTGTCGAGCTCGACGGGGTACTCGTGCTCGGCAAGATCGTACTTACGTGAAATGGGTCGGAAGATCTGCGCCGCGACCTGATGTGCCTGGTTCGCTGATGCTTTGAGCTTCTTGGGAAGTTCGAGGTTGATCATCGTGGTTCTCCTGGAAGTTCAGCGGCGTCAGATGAGGACGATGCCCTCGGCAACGCCGATGGCACGGAGGTCGCGGTACCAGCGCTCGACCGGGTGTTCCTTGGTGAACCCGTGTCCACCGAGGAGTTGCACACCGTCGAGGCCGATCTGCATGCCCTTCTCGGAAGCCAGCTTCCGGGCCAGAGCGGATTCGCGAGCAAAGGACAAGCCCTGCTCGGCGCGTGAAGCGCCCCGAAGCGTGACCAGACGCAGTCCGTCGAGTTCGATGCCGATGTTGGCGACCATGAAGGCAACCGCCTGGCGGTGGCTGATCGGCTCGCCGAACGCTTCGCGCTCGTTGACGTACGGAATCACGTAGTCGAGAACTGCCTGGCTGGTGCCGACGGCCATGGACGCCCAACCGAGTCGAGCCAGGCGAATCGCGTCGGCGTATTCGGCCTTACGCTGCTCGGCGTCACCGTCGCCGAGCAGTGCGGACTCCGACACAGCGACGTCGGTGAGGATCAGGCGACCCAGACCGGCGGCGCGCAGACCCATGCTGGGATCTGCTTCGACGACGAGTCCCTTGGTGTCGGATTCGACGATGAAGAAGGACGGCTTGCCGTCGAGTTCTGCGGCGATGACGAAGAGTTCGGACGTAGCGGCGGCGGGCACCAAGCTCTTGACGCCGCTGAGCTTGTAGCCGCTGGGGGAGCGCACTGCCTTGGTCTGCAGGGCGAACGGATCGAACAGTGCGCGTGGTTCGTTGACCACCACTGCCGCGCCGGGGACCTGCTCGCCGGTGAAGGCCGGAAGGTAGGTCTTCTGCTGCGCGTCGGTGCCCCACTGCGTCAGTGCGACTGCCACACCGCTCGGTGCGAGGATCGGAAGTGCAAGTCCCATGTCTCCGTGCGCAAGTGCCTCGGCAACAAGAGAATTGGTGACTGCGCCGCGATCGGCGGCTGCTCCGTCGAGTTCTTCGGGAACGTTGATCAGCGTGATACCAAGCTCGGCCGCGCGCTTGGAGAGATCGGCGGGGGCCTGCGCTGCGCCGTCGGCGTCGTGCGCTGCGGGACGCAGGATCTCGGCCGCGAACTCGCGCACGGTCTCGACGATCATCTTCTGGTCGTCGTCGGGGGTCAGATCGAAGTAGTCGGCGTTCTTGCTCGGGTTGTCGGGCAGGCGCTTGGGTGCGCCGTTGCCCGAGACCTTCTGGAATCCTCGAGTGGCGGCACCCAGGGTTTTGAAGCCCGTCTTGGTGCCCTCGTAGGTCACGCGATCGATGGTCTGACGCAGATTGAACTTCTCGGCCAGTTCCGAACCGGTGATCTTGGTAAGCACACGCATGGCTGCGCCCATGGCGTCGCGTTTGATCGGGTTCAGGCCGACGGCGGACGTGTCGCGGGGCGCACCCTTGGCGCCGCCGCGCTGCGCGCCCGATTCGCTGCGCTGAGCGCTCTTGTCGGGGGCAACACTGTCTTGCTTGGTCATGATCACCAGCTGTTTCTCGGTGTTGGGGCGTTGGACGATCCTTATCTTACTCATCAGTAAGGTCTGTTGTCGAGAAACCGCGAAATGATGCGCGTCATAGGCTCGAGGGGTGAACCGGACAGAGGTGCCAGATCGGATACAGCGGTACGTGCGCTACACGCCGTTGGTGGTGGTCCCGTGCCTGTTGATCGCCAGCACGTATCCGGGGGAGTATCGAGTTCCCCTCACCTACTGGATTCTGTCGATGCTGTCGGCGCTCGCCTTCGCCGTCGGCCGTCGATGGCCGGTCTTCGCGTCCCTGGTCATCTCGGCGCTCGCCGTTCCGATGTTCGTCGCCGACGCCTGGGGGCTGTCCGAGCTTGTTCCGTATCTCGGGGCGGTCGCCGTCGTCGACGTCACGATGCGGGCCGAGCGTAGAGAAATGGTTGCCGTATCGGCAGCAGGATGGTGCGGTTCGGTGCTCGCGGGTATCTGGTTCGAATCTCACGAAGCGTTCTGGTCTGTCACGACGGCTGTGAAAGTGCTTGCGTACGTGGGGTTGCCACTGCTGCTCGGGCTGTATCTACGCTCGCAGCGTGAATTGGCCGCGAACAATCTTGCGCAGACCCGCGCTGCGGAGCGCAGTGCGCTCGCCCGCGAACTGCACGACCTGGTTGCGCACCACATGGCATCGATCGTCCTGAGAATCGGCGTGGCTCAACATGTCTTGGCGCCCCAGGACGAGGCCGTGCGTGAGGTCCTCGCGGATGTGCGTGGGACTGCGTCCGATGCGCTGGCCGATATCCGTCGCCTCCTGGTCGCACTTCGTGATCCTTCGCTCGGTGAGGTCGCTCTGGTCGAGCCGGATGCCGTCGAGGCGGAAATCGAGGCGGCGATAGATCGTGTGCGTGCGGCGGGTTTCGAGGTGCAGGCAGTCTTCGATGCCCAGGAGAATGTCGAGTCAGGCGCAGCCGATCTCGACGCGATCGGGAGGCTGACGTTGTTGCGGGTGATTCAGGAATCACTGACCAACGTCATGAAGCATGGCGACAAGAAGGGGCTGGTATCGGTCTCGGTCGGTCGCGAAGACAACCGGGTGCATGTCAGGGTTGTCAACGACGTCGAGGGATCGCCTCGGAGTGCAGGTCATGGCCTGGTGGGAATGCAGGAGCGTGCGGAGTTGGTCGGCGGCGAGATGACCGCGGGCACCAACAGTGACGGGAAATGGGAAGTGCACGTGAGTATTCCACTCGTTGTCTCGGGCGATGTCTCGTGATCAGCGTGCTGATCGTCGACGACCAGCGACTTGTGCGCGCCGGTTTGCGGATGCTGTGCGCGGCAGCCGAGGACATGACCGTGGCCGGTGAGGCGTCGAACGGCGTCGAGGCGGTAGCGCTCGCTGCAGAATTGGATCCCGACGTGATTCTGATGGACTTGAGAATGCCCGGGCTGGACGGGATCGGCGCCACGCAGCAGATCGTCAAGGCCGGTCGTCGAGCGCGCATCCTCGTGCTGACCACCTTCGACGACGACGATCATCTGTATCCCGCACTCGCCGCGGGGGCTTCGGGATTCTTCGTCAAGGACACCGAACCCGCCGAGTTGCTCGGTGCCATTCGGCGGATCGCCGAGGGCGAGATGGTGTTCACTCCGGAACTTCTCCGCCGCGTTGTGGATCGAGCGGTGATCGGTGGTATCGCAGACACTGCTGTGACGGAGAAGGTTCCGTTGACCGATCGCGAATCGCAGGTCCTCGCGCTGGTGGCAGAAGGGAAGAGCAATCAGGAGATCGCGGACACGCTGCATCTCGGTGTCACCACGGTGAAGACGCACGTGGCGAACCTGATGTCGAAGACCGGTTGCGACAATCGGGTTCGCCTCGCCGTGTACCACTTGCAGAACTTTCAGTGACCGGAGTGCGAACCAGACGAAGGCATCGGCATGTCCATCGGCATGTCCATCTGCATCGGAGCCGCCTTCTGCCCCGGTTCGAGGACGAGGAATTGGCCCATCATCCCTTGGTCCTCGTGCATCAGCAGGTGGCAGTGGAACATGTACGGGAAGGTGGGATCGGTGTACTCGGACCACTGCAGCGCGACGCGAATCCTACTGCCCGGTGGTGTGTAAACAGTGTCCTTGAGTCCTCGTAAGTGAGGCGGAGGAGTGCGACCGTCGACGTCGAGGATCTGGAACTGTACGTCGTGGACATGGAAATTGTGTGGCCAGTTGTCCTTGTTGGTGATCGTCCACACCTCGGTCGCGCCGACCTCGGCCTCGAAGTCGATGCGGTTCATGTCCATTCGTTGCCCGTTGATCATGTACCACTGCAGATCGAAGGTTCGGGAAACGCTTGCCTTCGACGGATCCAGACTCGGCAGTACGGCCAACTGCGCCGGGAGAGTCGACCGTGACGCGCGGCTGGCAACGCCCCGCAGTTCGAGGATGTCGAAGCGGTCGTTCATGCCGAAGTTCTCGGCGTCGGAGGAACTCACGCCACCGCCGTCCTCGATCGGGAACGACACCAGTGTGGTCGTCGCACCGGGGTCGACGCGAACCACGATCTCGGCTCGTTCGCCGGGGCTGAGCTGAATCCGCTTGATCGCAATAGGTGATTCGAGCAGTCCGCCGTCGGTGGCAATCAGATCGAACGTGCGGTCGTCGGGGAACCCCAGGTTGTAGAGACGGCCGGAAGAGCCGTTCAGAATGCGTAACCGGACGACCCCGGTGGTGACGTCGAGGTAGGCGTCGGAGATGCCGTTGGTGACGATCGTGTCGCCGAGCAGGCCTATGTCGGTCGGATCCGATTCGTCGAAGCTGCCGTCGGCGAGGAATCGACGATCCTGGATGATCAGCGGAACATCGTCGACACCATAGGTTTTGGGGATGTCCAACGCCCGCGTGTCGGCGTCGTCGATCAGGAACAGTCCGGCGAGACCGCGCTGCACGTGCCGTTCGGTGGATCCGTGCGGGTGTGGGTGATACCAGAGCGTCGACGCCGACTGGCCGATCGTCCACGCCGGTTCCCAGCGTCCGCCGGCTTCGATGGTCTGGTGCGGGCCGCCGTCGTATCGGGCGGGCAGATGCATGCCGTGCCAATGGACGGTCGTGGGCTCTGCCAGTGTATTGTCGATCGTGAATGCGACAGATTCTCCGCGTTCGGCGCGGACGGTCGGCCCCAGAATGGATCCGTTGAAACCCCAAGTGTCGGTGAGTTTTCCCGCGACGATCTCGGTGGTCCCGGCACCGGCACGAAGTGTGAAGTGGCGAACACCTGCGTCGTCGACGGTGGATTCGGCAAGCGGCGGAATCGGTAGCGGACGCGAAGTTCCGGCCACCGCCAACGTGGCGCTCTTCGCTGCCGGGTCGGCGCCGCAGCCCACCGCGAGCCCGAGGGGCGCTGCGGCCAGACCGAACAGAATCGTGCGCCTGGAAATCCGGTTCATCGTTCTCCTGGAAGTAGTGCGTGATCAACTACTTCCAGTCAACGGGCCGAGATGTCGTGCCGAATCCTGCCGACGGGCCTGTCGGAACTCCTCCCTCGGACCCTTGCGGCGGGTGGGATGTTCTGGTACTCGGGTGTTACCGCAGGCGGGCCAGAACGTCTTCGTGCAGCAGTCCGTTGGTGGCGACCGCGCTGCCGCCGTGCGGACCTGCGCCGCCGTCCAGATCGGTGAACGCGCCGCCGGCCTCACGGACCAATACGTCGAGCGCTGCCAGATCCCACAGCGACACCTCGGGTTCGGCAGCAATGTCGACGGCGCCTTCGGCCACGAGGCAGTAGGAGAAGAAGTCCCCGTAACCGCGCACGCGCCAGACGTCGTCGGTGAGTTCGACGAACTGATCGCGAATTCCGCGGTCCTTCCACCCCGAGAGGCTCGAGAAGCTCAGGCTCGCTGACTCGCTGCGATCGACGGCGGATACCTGGATCGCCCGCGCATCACTGTCCCCGAAGGAAGTATGTGCACCCAAACCTGTTGCAGCCCACCATCGCCGATTCAGTGCAGGTGCGCTCACGACGCCGATGACCGGGACGCCGTCCTCGAGCAAGCTGATCAGCGTGGCCCACACCGGTACGTTGCGGACGAAGTTCTTGGTCCCGTCGATGGGGTCGACCACCCACTGTCTGCCCTCGAAGACTGCGTCGCCGCCGAATTCCTCGCCGAGTACGGAATCCGTAGGACGATGCTCACCGAGCGTCGCGCGCACTGCTCGCTCGACAGCCAGATCGGCGTCGGAGACGGGGGTGAGGTCCGGCTTGTCGTCCACTCGAAGGTCGAGGGCGCCGAAGCGGGCGCGAGTGATCGCGTCAGCCTCGTCGGCGATACGGAGGGCGAGTGCGAGGTCGGATGCGCGATCGGTCACGGGTACACAACCTACCGGCTCAATCGGGGAGGACCTCGTTCAGCTTTCCGGTTGCGACGTCGAAGACGAATCCGCGTAGGGAGGTCGTCGCGGTGACGAACGGACTGTTCTCGATGCGCTTCAACGACTGACGGACGTCCTCGTCGATGTCGGGAAACGATTCGGCAGCCCAATTTGGTTTGATGCCGATCTCGTCCTGGATGGATCGCTTGAAGTCGTCGTCGGTGAACGTCAGCATTCCGCAGTCGGTGTGGTGGATGAGGATGATCTCGGTAGTTCCCAGCAGACGCTGGCTGATGGCCAGGGATCGGATCTCGTCGTCGGTGACGACTCCACCCGCATTGCGGATGACGTGCGATTCGCCTTCCTTGATTCCCAGCACCCGATAGACGTCGATGCGGGCGTCCATGCAGGCGAGTACGGCGACGTGTTTGCTGGGTGGGAGGGGGAGCGGTACGGTGAACTGCTCGGCGTAGGCGGCGTTGTTCTGCAGGTATTCGTCGGTGACAGTCATCGTTCCAGTAGGTTCCCTCGGAGCGAGGTTGGCAAGGCTTCCAGTCCCGGTGATCCCAATACGTGACGGGCGGCAGGGCCGAGGTCGGCACCCGGTAGCCTTGAGAACCGTGCATCCCGACGTAATTGCAGACCTGAACGCCCTCGACACCACCCTTCGCACCTGCGAATCGGTTGTGGACGTCGAGGAGCTGCGCCGACGCATCGACGAGCTCGAGCACCAGGCAGCCGACCCGGGTCTGTGGAACGACCAGGAACACGCCCAGCAGGTCACCAGCCAGCTCTCCCACGCGCAGGCCGAACTGCGGCGCATCGTGGCACTGCGCGAGCGGCTCGACGAGATGCCGATCCTCTACGAATTGGCCGAAGACGAAGGCCCCGACGCGCTGGCCGATGCCGACGCCGAGCGCGCCAGCCTGCGTGAAGACATCGCGGCGATGGAAGTCAAGACCATGCTCTCGGGCGAGTACGACGAGCGCGATGCGCTCATCAACATCCGCTCCGGTGCAGGCGGTATCGACGCTGCAGACTGGGCCGAGATGCTCATGCGTATGTACATCCGCTGGGCGGAGAAGCACGACTACGGCGTCGAGGTCTACGACACGTCGTACGCCGAAGAAGCCGGACTCAAGAGCGCGACGTTCGCGATCAAAGGCCCGTACACGTACGGCACGTTGTCCGTCGAGATGGGCACCCACCGGCTCGTTCGCATCAGCCCCTTCGACAACCAGGGGCGTCGTCAGACGTCGTTCGCCGAGGTCGAGGTACTGCCGGTCGTCGAGACGACCGACCACATCGAGATCAACGAGAACGACATCCGCGTCGACGTCTACCGCTCGTCCGGTCCCGGCGGCCAGTCGGTCAACACGACGGACTCCGCCGTTCGACTTACGCACATCCCGACGGGAATCGTCGTCACCTGTCAGAACGAGAAGTCGCAGCTCCAGAACAAGGTATCGGCGATGCGCGTCCTGCAGGCGAAGCTGCTCGCGGTCAAGCGTCAGGAAGAGCGCGCCGAGATGGATGCGCTCAAGGGCGACAGCGGCAGCTCGTGGGGCAACCAGATGCGCTCCTATGTTCTGCATCCGTACCAGATGGTCAAGGACCTGCGTACCGAGTACGAGGTCAACAACCCGTCGGCAGTGCTCGACGGCGACATCGACGGGTTCCTCGAGGCCGGCATCCGCTGGCGCATGAGCGAGAACCAGTCCGCATAGCGTTCGGATACCGAAAGGCACGATGACTTTACTTCGACCTGGGCAGAACCTGCTCGATTGGCTTCAAACCACCGGGTTGTCCGTCCTCATGACCGTGCTCGGGGCGATGATTCTCGCCCGGTTGGTCAGTTGGGGAGGCAACAAGGTCACCGACCAGATCGACTCCAACTATCAGTTGGGCGATGCGCTGGTTCGTTCCGAGGCGACCAAGCATCGTCACTCGGTCGCGCAGGTCATCACCTGGGTGGTCATCACGTTCATCTACGTGATCGCGACGCTGAAGGTTCTCGACCAACTGAACCTGCCGATCGGAAGTCTCGTCGCGCCGGCGACCGTTCTCGGTGCGGCGCTCGGTTTCGGTGCACAGCGCGTCGTGCAGGACATTCTTGCCGGTTTCTTCATCATCACCGAACGTCAGTACGGCTTCGGTGACACCGTGCGACTTGCGATCACCGGCTCCTCCGACGACGCCGAGGGTGTCATCGAGGACGTGACCCTGCGCGTGACGCGAATGCGGAACTCCGACGGCGAGGTCATCACCGTTCCCAACGGGCAGATCGTGAAAGCGACCAACCTGTCCAAGGATTGGGCACGCGCCGTCATCGACGTTCCGGTTCCGGCGACCGCCGATCTCACCCGGGTCAACGAGGTGCTTCGCCAGGTCGGAGTCGACGCGATGGCCGACCGCGGACTCAAGAAACTGCTGCTCGACGAGCCCACTGTCATGGGCGTCGAAAGCCTGGAGGTCGATCAGGTCAACGTGCGGATGGTCGCGCGCACACTCCCTGGCAAACAGTTCCAGGTCGGACGCGCTCTTCGCGTCCGCGTCGCCGCAGCACTGCGACGTCAGGGGATCACGGTGTCACCGGATCTGCACACCGTACGGACCGAGGAGGCGAGCGAATGACCGATCAGGAACCGCGCCGCGGACTCGACCGACTGTTTCACCTGGACTGGCTCCCGTCCCGGATTTTCGGCGGCCGGATGCGAACCTCTACCTTCATTCTCATCGTGGCGTGGATATTGACGTATCTGTTGCATACGTATCTCAATCCTGAGGACCCGACCGCAGTGACACCACCGCCCAGCGTGGACACGTCGCAGACCGAGCCTTACGTCGCGCCCTCGGTCAAACCGTCGACGACGACCCCCGTGCCGTCCTCGACCGAGCCGACGACTACGTCCGAGACCCAGTCTCCGGAATCGAGCACGGGCAGCTCAGGTTCTCCGACTCCGACTTCGGGTCCCGCGCCTGCGCCGGGCAACGCCGAACAGTCCGCGACCACGGTGCCGACCACTCCGGCGACGACGACCGTTCCCCAACCTGGCGCGGCGATGCAGGCACCGACGTCTGTGCCGCAGTCACCCGCGACCACCGGTACCGGATAAGGACGAGGGTGCTCGCGCGTGGCGCCAAGGTCACCGTTAGATAACGGCTAGACTGGCTAGTTGTGATCAGCATGAAGAATGTGTCGAAGTCCTACAAGGCCTCCACCAGGCCGGCGCTCGACAAGGTCAGTGTGGAGGTGGAGAAGGGGGAGTTCGTCTTCCTCATCGGCCCCTCCGGCTCCGGCAAGTCGACGTTCATGCGGTTGCTGCTCAAGATGGAGTCGCCCACGTCCGGCGACATCGAGGTCGCGGATTTCCACGTCAACAAGTTGGCGGCCCGCCGCGTGCCGAAGCTTCGCCAGAGCATGGGCTGTGTGTTCCAGGACTTCCGCTTGCTTCAGCAGAAGACGGTCTCCGAGAACGTGGCCTTTGCGTTGGAAGTCATCGGCAAGCCCCGCAACGTCATCGCGCGCACTGTGCCCGAGGTTCTCGACATGGTCGGTCTGGCCGGCAAAGCCGATCGACTGCCCACCGAACTTTCCGGCGGTGAGCAGCAGCGCGTCGCCATCGCCCGCGCATTCGTGAACCGCCCTCTCGTGCTGCTCGCCGACGAGCCCACCGGCAACCTGGACCCCGAAACGAGCCAGGACATCATGCTGCTGCTCGAGCGGATCAACCGCACCGGCACCACCGTCGTGATGGCGACCCACGATCACCACATCGTCGACTCCATGCGTCGACGCGTCATCGAACTCGATCTCGGCAAGGTGACCAGAGACGAAGCGCGGGGTGTGTACGGCGTCGGCAGGTAGCGCCGACTACGACCACACGTCCCGTACGCCCACCGGTTGTCGTGAAACAACCGGCCTCTCGAAAAGGAATCGGATTCCCCGATGCGCGCCAGCTTTATTTTCAGCGAAGTCCTGACCGGCCTACGCCGCAACATCACGATGACCATCGCCATGATCTTGACGACGGCGATCTCCCTCGGACTCTTCGGCGGCGGTCTGCTGGTCGTGCAGATGGCAGGCAAGACCCAGCAGATCTTCCTCGAACGCGTCGAGGTGCAGATCTTCCTGACCGACGACATCTCTTCGGCTGATCCCGGTTGCGAGCAGGAGATCTGCAGTTCGTTGCGCAAGGAACTCGAGCAGACTCCGTCCGTCGTCGCGGTTCAGTACCTCAACCGCGAAGACGCCGTGAAGGACGCCACCGAGCGCGTGTTCAAGGACCAGCCCGAACTGGCAGCCCTGGTGAGCCCGGACAGCTTCCCGGCGTCGTTCAAGGTCAAGCTCAGTGACCCGGAGCGGTTCGGCGTTATCAACGACACCTTCGGTTCGAGGCCCGGCGTCGAGAGTGTGCTCAATCAGCGCGAGTTGGTGGACCGACTGTTCAGCGTGCTCGGTGGAGTGCGCAACGCAGCGTTCGCGATCGCGATCGTCCAGGCGATAGCGGCCATCCTGCTCATCGCCAACATGGTCCAGATCGCCGCGTTCACGCGTCGTACCGAGGTCAACATCATGCGGTTGGTCGGCGCGACGCGGTGGTACACCCAGCTTCCGTTCCTCCTCGAAGCCGTCGTGGCGGCCTTGATCGGTGCGGTGCTCGCCATTGCCGGACTGTTCACGGCGAAGAACGTCTTCATCGACGGGGTCCTGTCCGACGTCTACGAAGCAAACATCGTGGCGCGGATATCCAACAGTGACGTGCTGTTCGTCTCGCCGATCCTCGTACTTGCCGGTGTCGGAATGGCCGCGGTGACGGCGTACGTGACGCTGCGTCTGTACGTCCGCGAATAATCGGTTTGCACGAGCTTCTATGCTGGAACAGCAAGAACCATTCGACAGCAAGACAGCGGACTGAGAGGCCCGGACAGTGAAGGAAAAGGGCCGCAAGGTCATTGCGACCAATCGCAAAGCACGCCACAACTACACGATCATCGACACCTACGAGGCCGGCATCGCTCTCGTCGGGACCGAGGTCAAGAGTCTGCGTGAAGGCAAGGCGTCGCTCGTCGACGCGTTCGCCACGGTGGACAACGGCGAAGTGTGGTTGCGCTCGTTGCACATTCCGGAGTACACGCAAGGCACGTGGAACAACCATTCGCCACGTCGTACCCGAAAGCTCCTGCTGCACAAGCGTGAGATCGAGCACCTCGTCGGCAAGACCCGCGAGGGAAACCAGACGCTGGTCCCGCTGTCGATGTACTTCAACGACGGCAAGGTCAAGGTCGAACTCGCACTGGCAAAGGGTAAGCAGGACTACGACAAGCGCCAGGACATGGCCAAGCGGACCGCCGAGCGCGAGGTGACCCGCGAGCTCGGTCGTCGTATCAAGGGCATGCGCTGACCTCCATCCTGCTTGCCCTCGTGGCGGCAGTTGCCTACGGAGTCAGCGACTTCGTCGGGGGAGTTGCGTCACGACGAGTTGCCGCACTGCGTGTGGTGATCGTCTCGTATCCGCTCTCGCTCGTCATCGTTCTGATCGCAGCACCTTTCGTATCCGGGACGCTGACGCTGAACGGTTTGATCTGGGGCGCGATCGCGGGCGTCACGAGTGGTCTGGCGGTCTGGTGGTTCTATCTCGCGCTGGCAACCGGCCCCATGTCGGTGGTCTCGCCGCTGACAGCTGTTCTGGTGGCGGGCATTCCGGTGCTCGTCGGCTTCGCTTTCGGTGAGCGGCCGGGGTTGATCGCGTACCTGGGTATTGCCGTCGCGCTGGTCGCCGTCGTCCTGGTCAGCCGCGAGTCGCCTGACGACACCGCGGGTGAGGTTGCCGGCGGAATCACCCTCCGCTTCACCAGACAAGTGGCTCTTCTGACCGTCGGAAGCGGTGGCGCATTTGCACTCTCGTTCATCGCACTTCACCAGATCGGCGAGGGCAGCGGGCTGTGGGCGTTGGCCGTATCTCGAGGTGCCGCGACCGTCGTGGTGTGGTTGGTCGCGCTGGCGGCCGGTCACTTCGTTCTCCCACGAGGCGAGCCACTCAAGCTCGCGGTGTACGTCAGCGTCCTCGACGTCGTCGCGAACGGGACGATGATCTACGCCTTCCAAGGCGGAATGCTCTCACTGGTCAGCGTGATCGGTTCGCTGTATCCGGCTGCGACGGTTCTGCTCGCCATGGTGATGCTGGGCGAGCGGGTCAGCCGCGTGCAACAAGCGGGAATGCTGTTGGCGCTGGCGGCAGTCGGCATGATTGCCGTCGCGGGCGCCTAGATTTTTTCGAGTTCCAGCGTTTTCAGTCCTAGCGTTTCAGCCGCGTCTGTCGGCCGGCGCTGCGCGTAGGTGAACCCGCTCGCCCTGTTTTCCGAAGAGGCTGATCGCCTCGGCCGGCCGGCCGTCGGCAGCACTGATGCGGTGCGGGATGTGCGTGTCGAACTCGGCGGCCTCGCCTGCACCCATGATGAAATCACGATCGCCGAGTTGGAGCCGAATGCGCCCGGACAGAACGTAGACCCACTCGTAGCCCTCGTGGGATCCCGGTTCGCGATCGTCCTCGGTGGGCGAGATGATCATCTTGTAGGCCTGCAGATTGCCGGGTTGACTGGTCAGCGGAATGACCGTCATACATCCGACCGTTCGAGGTTCTTCTCGAACGCGGGGGTCCTTGATCTTGCTGTTCACCAGGTCGTCCAACGGGACGCCGTGTGCCTTGGCAATCGGCAGCAGCAACTCCAAGTTGGCTCGGCGAGTACCGGATTCGAGTCTCGACAGTGTGCTGACGCTGATGTCGGTGGTCTCCGACAAATCGGCCAGGGTCATGTCGGACTGTTGGCGCAACGCACGTAGGCGAGGGCCGATGCCGGCTAGTACGGCTTCGAACGATGTTTCGGTCATGCACTCATTTTGCCAAAGTGGCAACAGTGTTTGTCAAGACTGCGTTCTCTTGTCATTCTGGATTCATGACGCAGAACTCATTCGACGTAGCAGTAATCGGAGCCGGTGCGGCAGGCCTCAACGCCGCACTCATTCTCGGTCAGGCACGCAGGTCCGTGATCGTCTTCGACAACGGATCGCCACGGAACGCGGCCGCCGACCACATGAACGGATTCCTCTCCCGTGACGGCATGAACCCGGCAGAATTGTTGACCATCGGCCGAGGTGAGGTCCGCAAATTCGGCGGCGAGTTCCATGACGGCACCGTTGTCTCCGTGACACCGGACGGCGAGAAATTCTCGGTAGAACTGGCTGGCGGCAGCAAGATTCAGGTGCGCAAGGTGCTTGTTTCGACGGGTCTGACGGACCGCCTACCGGTAGAACTCGAAGTCTTCGGCGAGCGTTGGGGACGCGATGTGTTGCACTGCCCGTACTGCCACGGGTACGGCGTGCGTGATCAGCCGCTCGGCGTGATCGCCAAGAGCGCGGAATTTGCGATGCACCAGGCGCTCATGGTTCGCCAGTGGTCCGATGACGTGGTTCTCTTCCTTCATCGCATCACCGAACTGAGTTCCGAAGATCGGGAAAAGCTTGCGGCTCGCGGTATTTCGATCGTCGAGGGTGAGGTTGCCGGTCCCGTCGTCGAGGATGATCGGTTGGTGGGCGTGCGGTTGGCCGACGGCAGTGTGGTCGCGCGTTCGGCGGTCTTTGTCGGTGGCGCCCTCACGATGGACCCCAACGATGCGATCTTGCGCGCATTCGGTGCGCAGCGCGCCGAGACGATGATGGGCGATTTTGTCACAGTCGACATGATGGGGGCCACAAGCGTGCCCGGCGTGTTCGCCGCGGGCAATGTCGTGGACCCGGGTGCCCAGGTCATCATGGCCGCAGCCGCCGGGGCGAAGGCCGGAGCGGGGATCAACATGATGTTGACCAACGACGACCTCGAGGTTGCACTCGCGCTTCGCAGTTGAATTGTGCGTAGCGTGGGGTGATGGACGCAGTGAGAGTGTTGATCACGGGTGCGACCGGATACATCGGCGGACGTCTTGCCCCTCGCCTGGTCGAAGAGGGTCATCGAGTTCGAGTGGTGGTGCGCAGCCCGGAGAAACTACGCGATGTTCCCTGGCACGATTCCGTGGAGATCAAGCGCGGGGATCTGACCGACAGTGGCACCCTCTCAGGTGTTTTCGACGATATCGACGTGGTCTACTACCTCGTTCACGCCATGGGTGGGGGAGGGTCGTTCTCGGATATCGACAAGCGAAGCGCGGAGAACGTCGCCGCCGCTGCCCGCGATGCGGGGGTGCGACGGATCGTCTACCTGGGCGGGCTTCATCCGTCCGACCGAGAGTTGTCGACTCACTTGCAGTCCCGGCTCGAAGTCGGTCGGATCCTGCTCGACTCCGAGGTTCCGACGGTTGTGTTCCAAGCTGGAGTGGTGATCGGATCGGGTTCGGCGTCCTTCGAAATGGTGCGCCACTTGACCAATCGGCTTCCGGTGATGACCACACCCAAGTGGGTGCACAACAACATTCAGCCGATCGCGGTGCGTGACGTACTCCACTATTTGATTGCCGCCGCGGCGACGACGCCGGAGGTCAACCGCGCCTTCGACATCGGTGGGCCGGATGTCATGCAGTACGGCGAAATGATGAACACCTACGCCGACGTCGCTGGATTGGTACGCCGACGCATCCTCGTCCTGCCCGTCCTCACCCCGCGTCTGGCAGGTCACTGGGTGGGATTGGTCACGCCGATCCCACGAGGTTTGGCGATGCCCCTGATCGAATCCCTGCAGAACGACGCGGTGATGCACAATCACGACATCGACGGCTTCATCCCGCCTCCCGCCGAGGGCCTCACGCCGTATCGAGAAGCGGTGCGACTGGCACTTCGAAAGATCGACACCGGTGAGGTGGAGACGGCGTGGTCCGGTGCAACGATTGCGGGCGCTCCATCCGATCCTCTTCCATCCGACCCGGATTGGGCCGGCGAAGCGGTCTACGTCGATCATCGCGAACGTGACTGCGCGGCGGATCCGAAAACCCTCTGGTCGGTGGTCGAGTCGATCGGCGGCGAGAACGGTTGGTATTCATTCCCTTTGGCGTGGGCCATTCGGGGGTGGATGGACCGCGCGGTCGGTGGTGTCGGACTGCGCCGGGGCAGGCGGGATCCACGCCGGCTCAACACGGGCGAAGCCCTGGACTTTTGGAGGGTCGAAGAAATCGATCGAGGCAAGTTGCTCCGATTGCGCGCCGAGATGAAGGTCCCGGGCGGAGCATGGTTGGAGTTGCGAGTATCAGAAGGCCCAGTCGGTGCCGACGGACGGCCGGTGGGTTCCCACCTCGATCAACGCGCGGTCTTCTTCCCTCGCGGGCTCGCGGGTCGGGCGTACTGGTATTCGATCCTTCCTTTCCACGGAGTTGTTTTCCAGGGGATGATCACCAACATCACCGGTGCCGCCGAGCGTGAGATGGCTGCAGTGCAGGAAACGGGTGCAGTGCAGGAAGTGGGTGCAGTGCAGGAAACGGCTGGGGCGAAGGACACGGAAAGTGCCGCCGATTAATTGGTATGACTTCCGAACTTCGGCGCGTTATAGTGAATAGCCCCACGAAAGACGCGGGGCACACACGGGGCTGAACGGTTTCGACTGCGTGTGTTGAGTTAGGGGAAGCGTGTCGGTGCAGGCAAGAGACCACCGTAAGCGTCGCTGCAAACCTATAAGCGCCGATTCCAATCAGCGCGACTACGCTCTCGCTGCCTAAGTAGCGAAGCGTGTCTGTCAGCCCGGGGTTGCCCTCGACCCGGTTCCTGGCATCAGCTAGAGGGCTTTACTGTTCGGCTCGGTCACGGAGTCGAATGGGACATCAAACAGTGACTGGGATCGTCATCCTGGCTTGTTCGCGAGACTGGGAGATCCAAGTAGAGACTTAGCGAACTGCACACGGAGAAGCCCTAGCGATTCAACGTAGGACCCGGGTTCAATTCCCGGCAGCTCCACAACAGGTCGGGCCGGAGAGCACACGCTCTCCGGCCCGACCTTTTTGCTGCCTTTTTGCTGCTGTCTTGCTGCCGCACTCTGCTGTGTGGCCCGGGCCTTCTTGCGATCAGGAGCCGAAGAATCCCAGGTCGACCGAGCCGACGAAGCCGGGAGCTTCCTTGGCCAGCGGCTTGCCGTCCAGATCGGCAGGCAATGCAACGCCCAGGCTCTTGAGGATTGTCGGGGTGATGTCGGCGATCGTGTACGAGTCTGTGTTCTTACCGGCCGCGTATCCCGCGCCGCGTGCTATGACGAATGTCGTTGCTTCCGCGGGTGTCTGACCGCCGTGCCCACCGGCGGGCTTGTGCCCGTGATCCGCAGTGACCAGTACAGTCCACTTCTCGCCGGTCTTTGCTGCGCGCTGATCGACGGCATCGACAATCTTGCCCACCTGAGCATCGACCGAGGCGATGGACTCTTCGTACGCAGCGCCGTTGGTGCCGCCGCTATGTCCCGCGCCGTCCACCTGATCGAGTTGGGTGAAGATCAGGTCAGGTCCCTTGTCTGTGATGTCGCGGGCGACGGCGTCTGCCGTCGAAGCGTCGGTGGCCGCTCCGGAACCTGCATCGGCCGTGGTGACGACAACGTCGGCTTTCGGTGTCCCACTGGAGGCGATGTTGTCGATGCCGCCCCAGGTGGAGATCGATTCGGTGAGGAGGGAGGGCTTTGCTGTTTCCAACCGGGTGAAGACGCTCGGGTAGAGGTCGAAGCGGGCGCCCGCGTACGTGTTGTCCTTGACTCCGTGCTTGGTATCCCAGACTCCGGTCAGGATGGTCGACCACGACGGTCCGGAGATGGTGGTGTGGCCGAGGATGGAAGATTCTCCGCTGGTTCCTTCGGCGATCAGCTTCTGGAGACGGGGAGCGTCGGCGGTCTTGATGTGGCTGAGCATAGTGCCGTCGAGGCCGATGACAACTGTCTTCTCGGCGGCCGACGGATTGAGGTCGGACGATCCGGGAATCGCTGCAGCAGTTGCAGTTCCGGCAGCAACAGCGCCGGCGAGGAGGAGTGTGATAGCGGCTGAGGTGCGTGCGATTTTCTTGGTCACGCTAAGCATCTTGCGATAGGACTAGACCAATTGCACTACCTGGATGTGAGGGTTGTCCTGTTGTTCACGGCAGATTCAGATTGGACTAGACCAATGTTTCCTCAGGCGGCCCAACCGTCGAGGATGACGCTGACCGCGTGATCGAGGTGAAGGGGCTCGCCGTCCCATCTTGGGATGATCGCGTCGTCGGGTATGTCTCCGCGCAGTAGGCCATCAGCGAATCCCTCGGTCGGTGGTGCTGGGTCGATGACGTCACCATTGGCGTAAAGGAACTCGAACTTCTGCTCGCCGAGAGCAGTGATCGTGAACTGGCCGTCATGCAGCGCGCGGTGGCAGGTGCCGCACAGCATGATCAGATTGTCCAAGTCCGTATTTCCGCCGCGTCCCCAGAATTTCACGTGATGTGCGTGTAAGAAGCGAGTCCGCCCGCAACCCGGTGTGCGGCAACATCCCTCGCGGTAATTCAATGCCAGCATTTGTTTGGCGCTGACGACGCGGGTCCTTCGGCCCAGATTCAAAACGCATCCCTCCTTTGTCGTTCCCAGGCGAAGTTTCGCGTTGCAGAGCACTTCCTCGGCGGCACTTTGGGGGAGCGCGGGTCCACTCGGTACACGGACGGTGTTCGCTTCGTGGAAGAACACAACTTCGTTCGCGGCGGCCTTGGACGTGCGGTCTGTGACTGCGGCGGTGGCGAGCTCTGCCATCGCGACGAGTCCTGGTCCGATATTTCCGGCCGGGTTCTTTGTAGCCTTCTCGTCGACAGGGCGGATGGCAGCGGTTCGGGTGCGTTCACGTTCCGCCGCCGCCAATGCTGCGAGGATTCGGGCGCCGTCCTGCGCGGGCAGGCGTCCTTTGATGACAAACTCGCCCGTATCCGAGTCCCAATGCCAGCGGACCTGAAGATGTTCGGGCGCTTTGCTTTTGCCGGATTCATTGTCGGTTGCTTTACGCAGACCTGCGGCGAGACGATCGATCTGGGCTGCGGGCGCCTCGCATCCGAACCGAACCATCTGCTTTTCGTTTGACGGCGTGGTGACCCGGGTGAGTGCGCGAACCTTCGAGTAGGACAGCCGGCCTTGCTCGAAGGCCTTCCGCATCTCGGGCAAAGGTCGGAGCGCTTTGGCGACGCGAACATATTCCCTGCCGGTGTGCAGGCTCATTCCACATTTCCACGACAGCCAGTGGGCGCATGAATGCAGTCCAGGGCCGGACCAGCCGCGGTCTTCGTCGAACTTCGACAGGAGGGTGAGGAATCGAGCCGTGGCCGCGGCGATCTGGCCGGCGAGAGCGCAGATTTCGGAGCCGAGTTGCTCTACGTCGCTTCGGGTGGAATCCGGCGTTTCTTCATTGATCGGTGCCGCGGTATCGGTCAGTTCTGCGGTATCGGTCAGTTCTGCGTTCATCGTTGCCCCCGGCGCGTGTCCGACAATGTTTCGAATGTACGTTCGATAATAGATGCCAGTACCGACACACATCCGTGGATGAGGACGGAAAGCGTCCCCGCGGGGACGTCTAACCGCTGCCGATCGAGTACTCGGCGTAGGTACCGACATCCTCGAAGCCGACGTTTCGATAGAGCTGTGCGCCGTCGCTGGACGCCTGAAGTACAGCGGTTCGGGCACCTCGCTCGCGGGCGATGTCGAGTGCGGCAAGGGTGACCGCCGAGCCGAATCCGCGTCGGCGCGCCGTTTCGAGTGTGACGACCCCATACAGTCCGGCGACGTCGGCGGCAAAATGGACCTCGGCTCCGGCGACAGGCTGGGAGTTCGCGTATCCCACGACAAACGAACTCCGCGAGCGCTCATCGAGGATGTCATCGGCGGTGTCTTCGAAGAAACGTATTACTGCGGTTGAGGGCGGCGACCAATTGGCGGCCATCACGGCGGCGTAGTCGGCGAGCTGCGAACGAGTCGTCACTCGCTGAACGCACAGTTCTGAGACAGGCGTTGGGCGTGGGACGACGTTCAAGTCTGCCGTCATCGCTCTTTCTTCCTCGGAGCGCACGCAGCCGACGGCTGACAAGCGAGCGCCGAGGTCAGAGGGCTTGTCGCGCGGACCTGTCCACCAGGAGAACGGACGACCGGTTGCTCGAAGCCACGCGAGTACGTCGAGTAGTCGTCGGTCTTCTTCCGGGCCTTCAGCAGCAGGTACAGCGAAGCGCGCACCAGCGATGATGTTGAACGTGTCGTCGGTGAGGCCGCTGTCTGCGACGACAACATCTGCAGAGACCGTGACCGATCCCGCCGGCAAGTGTTCATGCAGGTGGCAGGCATGGGATACCAAGTTGGCGTCCATGGCGTCGAGGACATCGCCGACGAGTGCTTCACGATTCACAAAAGAAATTCTACGAACCCCATCCAAATGGTTTTCGGCTCCGAATGCCGTGTATGACGCCCAACCGACGGCAACAGCAGGACGGTGACCAGCACCTGGTGGTGCTAGTGCTGCCTGGAGGAAAGGTATCGAGCCATCGCCCGGCTCGCGCCTGGCATCTGTCCAACCTTCGGATGTGCCCGTTCACCGCTCAGCTTCGCCTCTCCGGTGTCAAAGCGGTGCAGGCTCGCTATCGAGTTCGAGGTTGGAACGGTGCCGAGCGCAGTCCGGTCGCCGACGCCCGCGCCGCACTCGACGCGATAACGAAACGTAATTCACAAGCTCAGGTGATCCTGCTGGGGCACTCGATGGGCGGACGGGTCGCCGCCGAACTATGTGGCGATCCGGCGGTGGTCGGTGTGGTCGCGCTGGCGCCGTGGTGGCCCGATGGAACGTCGGTGAATCTGCATTCGGACACACCGCTGGTTGTGCTCCACGGCACGGCCGACTCGTGGACCGACCCGGCAGCGTCTCGCCGGAAGGTCGACGAACTGCAGAAGTCGGGTAAGAGCGCTGAATGGATCGGCATCGACGGCGCAGGCCACTTCATGCTCCGTCGGGCGGCGACTTGGCATCGCCTCGTCGCGGATGCAATCGCAGGAATGAGTCGCGGGGTAGCCGCAACAAAGATGGGAGAACGACGATGAGTTCCGACAAGCGCAAGGTGGCCGTCGTCGGTAGTGGTGTCGCAGGTCTGACAGCGGCGTGGGTGCTCAGTAAGGACAGTGACGTCACCCTCTACGAAGCGGATTCACGGCTCGGCGGGCACGCGGACACCCATTCGGTCACCGACCCGGAAGGGCGAAGCCTCGCCATCGACACGGGGTTCATCGTCCACAACGATCGCACCTATCCGACATTGTTGCGATTGTTCGCAGAACTCGATGTGCCTACGCAGGAATCCGATATGAGCATGTCGGTCAGGTGTGGGGGGTGCGGGCTCGAGTACTCGGGAGGCCAAGGGTTGCGCGGCGTTCTCCCGACGCCGGGGCTGCTGGTGAACGGCAGTTTTCTGTCGATGTTGATGGAGGTCAAGCGCTTCCATCGCCGTGCCCGCGCATTGCTCGACAACACGGATCCGTCGGCACCTGACCAGACGCTGGGAGTGTTTCTGCGCAGCGGCCGGTTCTCCGACTACTTCACCGCTCATTTCATGACTCCGCTCGTGTCGGCAGTCTGGTCGTGTGATCCCGGCTCGGCCCTGAAATATCCCGCGCGGTACCTGTTCTCGTTCCTCGATCACCACGGAATGCTGAGCGTCACTGGATCGCCGACCTGGCGAACAGTCACCGGTGGATCGGGCGAATACGTTCGTCTCGTCGCCAAAAGTATCGGGGATATCCGCCTCAACACGCCGGTTCGCGCCGTCCACCGGTTCGACGATCGCGTCGACATTCGTGACGGCGACGACCAGATCCAGACCTTCGACGCAGCCGTGGTCGCAACGCATCCGCAGCAAGCACTGAAGATTTTGGCGGATCCGACGCCTGCCGAATCCCAGGTCCTCGGCGCAATGCCGTACTCCGTCAACCACACCCAACTTCACACCGACGAGAATGTGCTGCCCGGCAACACCAATGCGCGCGCGTCGTGGAACTACTACATCCCTGAATGCAACGCGAAGCCGGATCACGTTCTGGTCAGCTACGACATGACGAGGTTGCAGCGGCTGCCGGAGACCGGCCGGCGCTACCTGGTGACGTTGGGGGGAGACGAAATGGTGGCCCCGGACTCGGTGATCGATCAGATGACCTACGAGCATCCGCAGTACACACCCACCTCCGTCGCCGCTCAAGCGCGGCTTCCCGAGTTGGACTCGGACGTGCTCGCGTTTGCCGGTGCGTACCACGGATGGGGCTTCCACGAGGACGGTGCACTCTCTGGCCTGCGCGCCGCCGAACGCGTCGGAGGTCGGTGGCCGTGACCGCACCCATCACGCCGTCCATCGTTCATACGAGCATTCGGCACGTACGAACGGAGCCGTTGCACAACGAGTTCGAGTACCGAAGCTACAGTTGGCTCGTCGACGTCGACGATTTGCCCGAGCTCCCGAAGGCTTTGCGGCCCTTGGCGAAGTTCGACGCCGGGGATCACCTCGGCGACCCCGCTCGATCGATTCGTGCCAACGTCGAGACTTTTCTGACAACCAACGGACTGGAGTTCGCCGGCGGTCGCATCCTCATGCTTACGAACGCGCGTGTGTTCGGCCATGTGTTCAACCCGCTGAGTGTGTTCTGGTGTCTGAACGACGACGGCAGTCAGCGGTGCGTCGTTGCCGAGGTTCACAACACCTACGGCGAACGGCACTGCTACCTGCTCGAAACCGACGAACGTGGCGGGGTTCGCACGTCCAAAGAGTTCTACGTATCTCCGTTCAACGATCTGGACGGCGAGTACCGGATGCGACTTCCGCTACCCGACACCGCGCTCGCGCTCTCGATAGTTCTGGCCCGTGACGGCAAGGCGCCCTTCGTGGCCACGGTGTCCGGTCGTTGTGTGCCGGCGACGACGCGCGAGATCGTGCGCAGTGCGCTCGCCATCCCGCTGGCTCCGCTCCGAGTCGCCGCGCAGATCAGATTTCAAGGAATCCGGCTGTGGGCCAGGCACTTACCCATCGTTCCCCGACCGCAACATCACCCGCAGGAGGCAGTGCAATGACCACAACCACTCTCGGCACCGAACCTTCCGCTCACACGATCGAAACCGAGCGGTGGCCGGGCGTCGCCACCGTGCCGAGCGGGCTCAAAGTGCGGGTTGCATCACCGGTTGCCCGCGCCCTGTTCCACAAGGCGGTCGCACGTTTGCCGCTGCGTGTCCAGATGCCCAACGGTGAGTTCTCCGGTGGCGGTAGCCCCGATTCGCCGTTGATGGTCATTCACCGCCCAGACGACTTCGCTGCTCGTGTGGGTGACAGTGGTTTGATCGGATTCGGCGAGTCGTACATGGCGGGCGATTGGGAAGCGTCCGACCTCACTGCGGTCCTGGAAGTCTTCGCCTCCCGCGTGGCGACGCTCATTCCCGACTTCCTGCAGCGGCTACGAGGCCTCTACATTCCGAAGCAGCCTCGCAGTGAACGGAATTCGACGCAGAACACGCGCTCGAACATCTCCCGGCACTACGACCTCTCGAACGAGATGTTCGAACTGTTCCTCGACGACACCATGACGTATTCCAGTGCACTCTTCGAGGATCTGTCGGTAGGGGCGACCCCGTCGTGGGACGTGCTCGCAGCGGCGCAGCATCGGAAGATCGATCGACTGCTGGATGGCGCAGGTGTCGGACCCGGTTCGCGAGTGCTCGAAATCGGCACAGGCTGGGGAGAATTGGCGATCCGAGCTGCCCAACGGGGAGCGACGGTGCGCTCGGTGACACTTTCGGTCGAACAGCAGGAATTGGCAGCGAAGCGGATAAGCGCTGCGGGATTGGCAGATCGCGTTCAGGTCGACCTTCTCGACTATCGGCAGGTACAGGGGGAGTACGACGCCGTTGTGTCGGTCGAGATGATCGAGGCCGTCGGCCACCAGTACTGGGGAAGCTACTTCCAGACGATCGACGCCCTGCTGGCGCCGGGTGGGCGCGCGGCGATCCAAGCCATCACGATGCCGCACGATCGAATGCTCGCGACCCGCAACACCTACACCTGGGTGCACAAGTACATCTTCCCCGGCGGATTTCTCCCGTCGGTGCGGGCGATCGAGGACGTCACCGAGCGCATGACAACCCTGCGGGTGCGTGAGCGGATGTCGATGGGCGATCACTACGCGCAGACGTTGCGACTGTGGGACGAGCGATTCAGCGCTCGCACCGACGAGGCGTCCGCGCTCGGGTTCGACGCAGTGTTCGCGCGCATGTGGCATTTCTATCTCTGCTACTCCGAGGCGGGGTTTCGGTCGGGGTATCTCGACGTCCAGCAAATTGTTCTCGATCGGAGGAACCAGCGATGACCGCCACGATGGATCGAACGGCACAAGGTACCGGCGTTGCGGGTCGTCTCTCGGACATTCTCAGTCCACTTGTCGGCGGCGAACTTCCGGTGCGGTTGACTGCATGGGACGGCAGCACAGCAGGTCCGGAAGATGCTCCGAAGGTGACGCTCTACAGCCCGAACGTTTTGCGACGCTTGCTCTGGAATCCCGGCGAGTTGGGGGCTGCGCAGGCGTATGTTCTCGGTGAACTCGACGTCGAGGGCGATCTAGGCGATGCACTCACACACGTGTGGAAGGTGTCTGCCGAGCGGGGGCTCGGGTCGATTACCCCGACACCGTCGCTCGTCTTGGCCGCGGTCAAGGCTGCGCGATCCTTCGGTGCTTTCGGGAGACCTTTGGCTCCGCCGGCGTCGCAGGCTCAGGTGAAGGGGCGCCTGCACAGCCTCGCCCGCGACCGCGAGGCGATCGGGCACCACTACGATTTGTCGAACGATTTCTACCAATTGATCCTCGACGAGAACATGGCGTACTCCTCGGGCTATTGGACTTCCGATGCACCGGACTACACGCTCGAAGACTCACAGACAGACAAGCTGGACCTGGTGTGCCGCAAGGTCGGTCTCGATCGAGCGCGAGGCTTGCGGTTTCTCGATGTCGGCTGTGGTTGGGGCTCGCTCAGCCTGCATGCAGCGCGGGAGTACGGCGCCAGGGTTGTCGGAATCACGATCTCGGCGGAGCAGAAGGCTTTTGTCGACGCGAAGGTCCGCGCGCTCGGTTTGGAAGACTGGGTCGAGATTCGCCTCCAAGATTATCGAGAGATTCCAGACGGTCCCTTCGATGCGGTCGCTTCCATCGAGATGGGTGAGCATGTCGGTGAGGACAACTATCCGACCTACGTGAAAGCGCTCCACGACAATGTTATTGCCGGTGGCCGTGTGCTGATTCAGCAGATGTCCCGCACTGGCCCGCACCCCGGGGGAGGTCCGTTCATCGAGTCGTTCATCGCGCCGGACATGTACATGCGGCCCGTCGGTCGCACTGTTGCGATGATCGAGGAAGGTGGACTCGAAGTGCGGGACGTCCACGCCCTGCGTGAGCACTACGTGCGGACCGTCGACGCGTGGATCGAGACCTTCGAATCGAACTGGGATCGCGTCGTGGAACTCGTAGGTGTCGAAGTCGCCCGGGTGTGGCGTCTCTACCTCGTCGGCGGAGGAATGGCATTTCGGGACGGCAGGATGGGCGTCGATCAGATTCTGTCGGTCCGGCCGCACGGTGATGGTCGATCGGGTATGGAACCGGTACGGCCGCAGTGGGTGTCGCGGCGATGAACGGATTCGACTGGGGCGCGTTCGGAGTGGTCACACTCACGAGTCTGCTGGCGATCGCCGTCGGAATGGCGGTGACAGCCACGATCGGTGTACGGATCGGGCGCCACAACGTTGTCGACGTGTCGTGGGGCGCCGGCTTCGTTCTGATCGCGCTCGTGTCCGCGATAGTGGGAACCGGCGACCTCTGGCGCCGGTTGCTGATGCTTGCGCTCGTGGCGATCTGGGGTCTGCGGTTGGCGACGCACATGGCGATTCGATCGCGTGGCAAAGGTGAAGACCCGCGGTACGAAGAAATGCTCGGACGAGCGACGGGTAATCGAACGCTGTATGCGATCCGCAAGATCTATCTCACGCAGGGGATTTCGTTGTGGTTCGTCTCCCTGCCGATCCAGGTCGCAGCAGTGTCGAACGGCAGCTTCGGACTTCTTGTCGTACTCGGAATCGCGCTGTGGATTGTCGGCGTCACGTTCGAGACGGTCGGCGACCGACAGATGGAGGAGTTCAAATCCGATCCGGGCAGCCGTGGCCACATCATGGATCAAGGTTTGTGGGCATGGACGCGGCATCCCAACTATTTCGGCGACGCGTGTGTCTGGTGGGGGATCTTCCTCGTCTCGGCGTCCGTGTGGCCGGGGGTGTTGACCGTCCTCTCACCGATCGCCATGACGTACTTCCTGGTCTTCGCCACCGGAGCGCGGTTGCTCGAGCGACACATGGAACAGCGTCCGGGCTATCGCGAGTATCAGCAGCGGACAAGTTACTTCATTCCTCGCCCGCCGAAAGCCCGCTCCGGGACGTAGGCTCTTTCGGGTGAGGCCAGAGCATGGGTGATCTGAAACTGCCGGCTGCGGTATGCGCGGTTGCCGTCGGCGGAGGGTTGGGCGCGCTCAGCCGCTACGGTCTGGGGGAGTTCTTTCCCCACATCTGGACGACGCTGGTCATCAACGTCGTCGGCTCGTTCGTTCTCGGTGTTCTCGCGGCCCTGCTCGTGCACAACAAGGTTGGGTACCTCTTTCTCGGCACGGGCTTCTGCGGCGGCTTCACCACCTTCTCGTCCTTCGCGGTTCACGCCGTGACGGAGAGTCCGTGGCGATCGATTCTCTATGTTCTCGGGACGTTGATTTCCGCGATCCTCGCTGCAGCACTGGGCAAAGGGCTCGGTGAACGCTGGATCCGCGCGCGGGACGGAGCGTCGGCATGACAGTTCTCCTGGTGGCACTCGGCGGCGGCGCTGGTGCGAGTGGCCGGTACCTGTTGGCGCGGTATGTGCCCGCGTACAAGGGATTTCCGGCTGCGACGTTCGCCGCGAACGTGATCGGCTGCTTCCTCCTTGGATTGTTCACCGGGGCAGCTCTTTCCACCGAGATGGCCGCACTTCTGGCGACCGGCTTCTGCGGCGGCTTGTCCACCTATTCGACCTTCGCGACCGAGAACGTCGGGATGATCGAGAGGCGCCAGACGGCGCTTTCTCTGATCTACATCGTCCTCAGTCTGATCGTGGGACTGTCCGCTGCGTGGTTGGGAATCCAGATCACGGATTGACGGATCCGGCGTCGAGCGTGCACGCCACGCGGCCAGGGTAGACAATTGTCCACAGTCGCGTCGACACAGTGGTCGACCACCGGGCCGAGGGGGATTCGTGGCGCACGAACGAGCAGGACAAGTGGCTCTGCCAGAGGATCTGATCAATGTTCCTCATCTGGTCACCGCGTATTACACGCGCACTCCGGATCCCGAGAACCCGATGCAGCAGGTACTTTTCGGCACTTCAGGACATCGCGGTTCCAGTCTCGACTCGGCGTTCAACGAAGCTCATATCCTGGCGACAACCCAGGCGATCGTCGAGTACCGCGCTTCGCAGGGAATCGACGGCCCGCTGTTCATCGGCCGGGACACACATGCGCTCTCGGAGCCTGCCTGGCTGTCGGCCTTGGAGGTCCTGGTCGCCAACGACGTCGTCGTCCTCGTCGATTCACGCGACGCCTACACTCCCACCCCGGCTGTCAGTCACGCGATCTTGCGATACAACTCGACGGGTCCGGAGGCCAAGGCCGACGGCATCGTCGTGACACCGTCACACAATCCGCCGCGTGACGGTGGCTTCAAATACAACCCGCCGCACGGTGGGCCCGCGGACACGGATGCGACGTCGGTTATCGCCGATCGAGCGAACGATCTTCTGCGCAAGGGGCTTTCCGGGGTACGGCGTGTGACGGCGGCACAAGCGCTGGACCGCGTCGAACGCTACGACTTCCTCCGCTACTACGTCGAAGACCTCCCCAGTGTCCTCAACCTCGACGCGATCCGCGATGCCGGAATCACGATCGGTGCAGACCCCCTCGGCGGGGCAAGCGTCGACTACTGGGGCGCGATTGCCGAAACTCACCGACTCGACCTCGAAGTGGTGAATCCTCTCGTCGATCCGACCTGGCGGTTCATGACGCTCGATACGGACGGCAAGATCCGCATGGACTGCTCGTCGCCCGACGCGATGGCGTCGCTGATTGGGATTCGGGATCGCTACGACATCGCGACCGGAAACGATGCGGACTCCGACCGCCACGGCATCGTCACACCCGACGGCGGTTTGATGAACCCGAATCACTATCTCGCCGTTGCCATCGAGTACCTGTTCGCGAACCGGCCAGGTTGGGGCGCAGACACCAAGGTCGGCAAGACCCTCGTGAGTTCCTCGATGATCGACCGTGTCGTGAGCAGCCTGGGCCGCGATTTGCTCGAGGTTCCGGTCGGGTTCAAGTGGTTCGTTCCCGGATTGCTCGACGGGTCCGTGGGATTCGGCGGCGAGGAAAGCGCCGGCGCGTCCTTCCTCCGACACGACGGTTCCGTCTGGACGACGGACAAGGACGGCATCATCCTTGCGTTGCTCGCGTCGGAAATCACCGCGGTGACGGGAAAGTCTCCGTCAGCGCACTACGCCGCGTTGGCCGAGAAGTTCGGGAGCCCGGCGTACGCACGTATCGATGCGCCCGCGACGCGCGCACAGAAGGCAGTCTTGGCAAAACTGTCTCCCGACCAGGTGAGTGCGACCGAGTTGGCGGGTGAACCGATCACCGCGACACTGACTGCCGCGCCCGGAAACGGCGCGGCGATCGGTGGTCTCAAGGTGACGACGGAGAACGCGTGGTTTGCAGCGAGGCCGTCCGGCACGGAGGACGTGTACAAGATCTATGCCGAGTCGATGAAGGGCGCCGATCATCTGGCTCAGGTTCAGGCAGCGGCCAAGGACTTGGTGTCCAGCGTCTTGAAGGCGAACTAGCCCGCGGACCGCTCATGTCGCCCGGCTAGAATTCCGGGCGACATGAAAACTCGTGCAGCCAAGCTGCCACAGGAAATTTGGGTACTGGTCGCCGCCAGCTTCGTCATCGCCCTCGGATTCGGGTTGGTCGCCCCGGCACTACCTCAGTTCGCGCGCAGCTTCGACGTATCGGTCACCGCCGCCACGATCGTGATCTCGTCTTTCGCTTTCATGCGGTTGGTGTTCGCGCCGATGAGCGGCACTTTGGTACAGAAACTCGGTGAGCGGCCGGTCTACATCGTCGGCCTTCTCATCGTCGCGGTCTCGACCGGTGCGTGCGCTTTCGCGGGGGAGTACTGGCAACTTCTGCTGTTCCGGTCGTTGGGCGGCATCGGGTCGACCATGTTCACGGTGTCGGCCCTCGGGCTGATCATTCGCATGTCACCGTCGGACAGTCGCGGCCGCGTGTCGGGTCTGTACGCGACAAGCTTTCTCATGGGATCGATCGGCGGCCCGCTGGTCGGCGGAGCGCTGTTGCAGTTCGGTCTGCGGATGCCGTTCATCATCTACGCAATTGCGTTGGTGATCGCCGCGCTCGTTGTCTTCGTGAGCCTGCGTGGATCTCATTTGGCGTCACCGGACAAGGCTGTCGATGTGAAGTCGATGACTCTCACAGAAGGCCTCCAGTCTCCGGTGTACCGGGCAGCGCTCGGATCGAACCTCGCCTTCGGTGGCGTGATCTTCGGAGTTCGCGTTGCCATGGTTCCCCTGTTCGTCGTCGAGTTCCTCGGCCGAGACCCCTCGATTGCGGCCTACGCCCTGACGATCTTCGCCGTCGGCAATGCGTTGGTGTTGATCGTCTCCGGACGACTCTCGGACCGCTTCGGACGCAAGCCCTTTGTCGTGAGCGGCCTACTCATCTGCGGTCTGGGAACCATCGCAATGGGATTCACCGACAACCTCGTGGTGTTCTTCGCCATTGCCGCAGTGACTGGTATCGGCTCCGGCCTCATGAGTCCGGCCCAGCAGGCCGCGGTTGCCGATGTTGTCGGATCGACGGCCCGAGGTGGACCCGTTCTGGCGGTATTCCAGATGATGTCCGACATCGGTGGGGTAGTGGCGCCGATTTGTGCCGGACTGATCGCCCAACATGTTTCGTACTCGGCGGCCTTCGCAGTGATGGGAGCCGTCGTTGTCGTGTCGGCGACGGGGTGGTTGTTCGTCCCGTCGCGAACGAAGCCTGTCGAATCCGTCGTCGAAGATCTGACTGATGTGACGGTGCTAACGGATACTCCTGCGCGGACAAACCTAGACTGACCGGGCATTCTGTACTCTCGATCGGGTGGCAATTCGCATCGTGAGTCTTGTGGCCCGATTGGGTTTGGCGGCCGTCTGGCTGATTTCCGGGGGACTCAAGTTCTTTGATCCCGTTCAGACGAAGATCGCGGTGCGCGCCTATCAACTATTGCCCGAGTCACTGGTGGGTCCGGTGGCGACGGCTCTTCCCCTGGTCGAAATAGTCCTGGGACTGCTGATCCTCGTCGGGTTGGCGGTGCGAGCATCCGCTGCAGTCTCGGTGGTCATCCTCACGGTTCTCATTGCGGTGATCATTTCGGTGTGGGCCAGAGGATTGTCCATCGACTGCGGATGTTTCGGCGGCGGAGGTGCAGCCGACGTCGGCGCTTGGGACTATTCGAAGGAGATTCTCCGCGACCTGGGCTTCTTGGCACTTGCCGTCTGGCTGCTCGTGTTCCCGCGTTCGCCACTCGCACTGGGGCCCGGATCACGCGCGGCGTTCTCAGTGGATACTCAGTCTTCAGTGGCAAGGTAAGCAATCGGTAAATCGTTTCGACGCACGAAGGACTGCATCAGCGTGAGCACCAAGAGCAGCAAGAACAAATACTCGCCGGAACCGGTCTCGAGCCGCTCCACCTACATCATCGGTGGCCTCGCGGTGCTCGTGATCGCGGCCCTCGTCATCGGCGGTGTCTTGTGGACGAACAGCAAGAACAAGCCCCAGAACGACGGTTACGGCTCCGTGCAGAGTTCCGAAGTTGCCGTCACGGTGCAGGACAACGGAGTGGTGCTGCTCGGCAAGCCCTCCGCCGCGACAACCATTGATCTCTTCGAGGATCCGCTGTGCCCGGCCTGTGCTGCTCTCGAACACCTCAGTGGCCAGGCTCTCGCGGCCGCCGTCGACAACGGTGACGTCGCCGTGCGGTACCACATGCTGAACTTCCTCAACCGGGCGTCGGGCAGCGGTGACTACTCCACACGGGCCGGCGCCGCTCTGCTCTGCGTCGCTCAGGGTGGTGACGCGATTGCGTACTCCGCATTCCACAACAAGCTTTTCGCGACCGACACGCAGCCGGCCGAGGGCGGCAGCAGCGACCACACCAACGACGACCTCGCCCAGATCGCTCGTGATGCGGGCGCATCCGAGGACGTGGCAACCTGCATCTCTTCCGGTACCAACGTCGAAGCCGCCGCGGCCAATGCCGCAGCCGCCAGCCAGGCGCTCAAGGATGTCGGGTCGAACGGGACGCCCACGGTTGTGGCGAACGGCAAGATCGTTGACACGGGCAGCAGCGACTGGGTTTCCAAGCTCTCCTCCTGAGCTGAAGCGGCCGCTCCGACGAGGAGCGGCCGCTTCGCTCTGACCAGGCGATTTGTTGCCCAGGAGTCAAGTGGTGTAACTTTCTTCCAGCAAGCGGAAAGCAGAACAGCCGCTGCGAGTTCGACTGTTAGAGCGAACTGAATACGGGGCTATGGCGCAGCTGGTAGCGCACCACACTGGCAGTGTGGGGGTCAGGGGTTCGAGTCCCCTTAGCTCCACCCAAGACAAATGCTCTGCACCAAACGGTGCAGAGCATTTGTTGTTTTCGAGCGCAATACTGTCCGCTGTGAGGCCTGATCGGCCCGTGCATCTCGGTACGGAGACCAGCGGCGGAATGGGAAATCGTGCGCGCACACGTGGTGGTGATCGGTGCAGGATATGCGGGCGCCATGGCAGCGAAGCGGCTCCATCAGATGATCGCGGCTGGCTACGACGCGACGGTCTCGTTCGACAGGGCGCTACCGCGTGCGGCACACCAAGTCTTCGGAGAGGTGACGACGATCGAGGCGGGGCTCGGCAGGCTTACCCTCGACGACGGCAGTGTGCTCGACTACGACTATCTGGTCTACGCAGTCGGAAGTAGGCAGTTACCCAGCACTATCGGCGGGGCGGCGGAGCACGGGTTCAGCGTCTCCGAATTCGAGGACGCGGTTCGCCTCGAATCCAGACTGGCGACACTCGACGGGAAGGCTACGGTCTGCGTTGTCGGCGGCGGTCTCACCGGAATCGAGACTGCCGCAGAATTGGCTGAGCAGCGAAGCAGCCGAATCACTTTGGTGACCGGAGGAATCGTGGCCCCGGATCTGTCAGAGCGTGCGCGATCTGCAATTCTCAGAACATTGACCGATCTTGGGGTCGACATCGTCACCGAATCCCGGGTTACACGGATTGACGGTTCGTCCTGCGAGCTTGCGGGAGGCGCACGGGTGGAGGCAGATTGCACGATTCTCGCGAGAATTCGGGGTCCCCGAGCTGGCGCGCCGAAGTGGCCTTCCCGTCGACGGTCTCGGTCGTCTGAAGGTCGACGACCGACTCGAATGCTCGTCCCACCCCAAAATCGTCGGTGCGGGTGATGCTGTCGCAGTCGGTGATCTTTCACTGAGGATGAGTTGTCAGGCTGCGATTCCCTTGGGAGTCCATGCGGCCGAGACGATCCTGCATCGACTCGAAGGTTCCGCGCCGCGCCCGGTGGCTCCGAAGTTCGCAGGCCGGTGCATCAGTCTCGGGAGGCGGCGAGGTGTGTTCCAGTGGACCACTCGTGTCGACGACGCAACGGGCATGTTCATCGCAGGCAGGGCGGGTGCGTTCGTCAAGGAACGAGTGTGTTCATCGACGACCGACTGGGCACTCACTCCGCGCCGCTCTTTCTTCTACAGCTGGACATGAGCAGCGCTGGTCACGCTCGATCACAGACTCGATCGATGATCGCCGCAGTCTTGCGGACGTACGGTTGGCGGACGACGTCTTCGTGGCACGCGTCGACGTCGTCGAAATTCAGTGAGCCCGTGGCAATGAGTGACCAGATCTCGCGTCCACGGTTGTTGGTGGCCCCACGGATCACGGTGACGGGCGCGGCGCATGCTCGTATCCGATGCTTCCGGAGCGCCTGGCCTCCGATGTAGAGGAACACGGTCCACTGGGTGGCCGGCGGGTACTGCAGAATGCCGGCGAACAGCGTGCGGATCCACATGGCCGCGACCGTGCGTCTGGTCGGCTTCCAGCGGGCATTGGTGGATGGTTGTGGTGCAAGGTCGACGATCGACGGATCCAAAGTGATGCCCGCTCGACCAGCCAGTCGTGCGGCAGCCTCGGTGGAGATTCTGGTGTCGAGAACGGTGACGTGTTCGACAGTGTCACCTGACTCGGACAGCTGTGTCGCCATTTCCAGCGCCACGTAGCCGCCGTACGAGTATCCGGCGAGGAGGTATGGCCCGGTGGGCTGAATCTTCTTGATTTCGAAAATGAAACGGCGGGCGCTTGCTTTCACCGACCGGTCGGGTAGTCCGCGAGATTCGAAGCCGTGTGGCTGAAGTGCGTAAACCGGCCGATCGGTGTGAAGCGCTTTCGACAAGGTGGACAGCGTCGTCGATGGGCACCCCGCTCCGTTCATGATGAACAGCGGTCGCCCGGAGCCTTCGAGCTTCAGTGGCACCATCGTGTTGTGACAGACGCGATCATCGGGATCGATTCTGCGCCGATCCACCAGCGCTGCAAGGTCTTTGACGGTACTGGCGGCCGCGAACTCCGCCGCCGTGATCCGGATCCGGAACATGTCGTGAATCTTTGCCACCACTTCGGTTGAAGCAAGCGAATCGCCGCCGAGTTCGAAGAAGTCGTCCTCACGGTCGATGGAGTCGATACCGAGAATCGACTCCCAGATCGAGGACAACCACAATTCGGCGGGCCCGGCGAGAGTCGGTGGAGTGGACCGCACCTCGACGGAGGGCAGCGCTGTTCGATCGACCTTTCCTCTTTCGTTGCGGGGCAACGCCGGCATCAGAACAAAATGTCGGGGGAGCATCCAGGCCGGCAGATATGTCGCCAATTCGCGCCGCATCTCGGCGCCCGACCGTGCCATCACGGCTTTGGTCAGGACCACGTAGGCGACGATCTCCGGTCGATCGTTCTCGAGGACGACGGCCACGAAAACATCGGCGACGCCGGGAATTCGACGAATATGCGCCTCGACTTCCATCGGTTCCACCAGGTAGCCCCGAATCTTGACGGCGTCGTCGACGCGTCCCCGAAGTTGCAGTTCTCCGCGTTCGTCGATGCGGCCCCGGTCACCGGTCCGGTAGATGCTCACTCCGTCGCCCAGGCGCGTGAATCGTGTTGCAGTTCGATCCGGGTCGCTGTGGTATCCGTCGGCAAGATCACTGGAGACAACCTGAATCTCTCCGATCTCTCCGTCGGGGAGATTCACGCCGTTCACATCGACGATCTGTACGTCCTTGCCGTCGCGAGCACGTCCGGCCGGTACCACTCCGACGGGTAGTTCGGAATGTGGTGGGAACGCGTTGTACGCGACGACACCGGTCTCGGTGGTGGCCAGCCAGTTGACGTACGTGACGCGAGTGAAGCCGTGACTGCGATGGCGCGCGTAGTCCTCGCCGTGAACTGCTTCCCCGTACGTTACGACGACGCGTAGGGAACCGATCGAATCATCATTTGCTGCATCGCAATCGAGATCCGACCACGCCCGCAGAAAGGACGGCGCACAGTGCGTGGTCGTGATCGAATTCTCGATCAGCCAGTCGTCGATTCCCGAGACGCCGTCGATACGTGGATCCCAGCAGAAGACCGTGACTCCGTTCATCAGGCCCATGATCAGGGCCGTGATTCCGGCTCCGAAACTGACGGGCAACAGGTTCCCGATGTGATCATCGGGTCGCAGGTCGATTGCTGCGGCAAGTTCGTCGGCCTTGTTCAGGCACATGGAGTGGCTCAACACGACTCCCTTGGGTGCCCCGCTGGTGCCTGACGTGAACGCGATCATGGCAGGGTCGGAACTTGATGGTTCCAACGCGCTGTCGAATCTGAAGCCCGTCGCAGCAGACTCGTCGAGTATCGACTGCAGCGCGACGGCGCCCGAGGTGCTCATGATGTGCGCTCGGCGGGCCTCGGGGAGTTGTGGGTCGATCATGACCAAGGGCCGACCGGAAATCAGAGTGGCGAGGATGGCGGGCACCGACTCGGCCGTTGGTTCGAGATCGACCGCAACCGGGCGTGCCCCGTGTGACCCACGTAGGCGAAGTTCGCGGGCCAATGCGTCGGTCCGGAGTTCGAGTTCGGCGAAAGTGATCCGGTCGCGCGGAGTCACGACGGCAACGGCGTCGTGCTGCATAGAGGTGACGCGGCGCCACCTCGACTCGATCGTCTCGTCGATGACTGCATAGCGAGTGCGTTCTAGACCTAAGTCGACAACCTTCATCACAGTAGCTCCGTCCGACTTTCAGCTATCTTTTAGCAAAGACTACATAAGGTTTGTGAAGTAGGTCCATAACAAACCAAAAGTAGTTTTACATACCGCCCCATCCTCCAGTCCGTCAGCTCCGAATGTCTTGAGGAACCAATGCCGATCGAGCGTTGTGCAGACGAGGAGCAGTGACATGAAGTGGTCGGGGCGAAGTGCGATTGCGATTGCGGGAGTGTGCGCCGCAGTGACGATGTTTTCGGGAACCGCGCAGGCGAGCCCAATCTGGGAACCCTTGCAGCCGGTGGCGAACCTGGACGTCGCGCGCTACGTAGGGGAATGGAACCAGGTGGCGGCGATTCCTCAGCCCTTCAACCTCGCGTGCGCGAAGGACACCCGGGCGAGTTACGGGATCGTCGATTCGTCGAACGTGAGCGTGAAGAACACGTGTACGACGTGGACCGGTCAAGCCAACGAGATCGTCGGGAATGCCCGAGTTACCGATCCAGCAACGGGTGCCCAGTTGCATGTGAGCTTCCCCGGGGTGCCCTCACAGGAAAGCTTGGACGGCCCACCCAACTACATCGTCACCTACATTGCCGACGACTATTCGTGGGCACTGGTGGGCGATCCGCTCAGGCTTTCCGGGTTCGTGCTCGCACGGTCGGCGGTCATCGACGCGGCAGGCTGGAGTGAGATCCGCCGGGTCGCCGAATCCCGTGGGTATAACGCATGCACGATCCTGACGTCACCGACCACCGAGGGCACGTCGGACATCCGTCCGCTCTGCACGGTGTGAGTCTGCTGTCAGCGTGAACCTTCCGGAGCCACACTCCACTACGATCACTGATCGGTACGTGTGGTTTCGGAAGGTTGTGTGGTGGCGAAGAAGCAGATTCCCGTAATAGTCGTCGCAGGCTTTCTCGGTTCGGGCAAGACGACGCTGCTCAACCATCTTCTGCGTAACAACGACGGTGTACGCATCGGCGTGATCGTCAACGACTTCGGCTCCGTCAACATCGACTCGATGATGGTCGCCGGCCAGGTCGATTCGATGGTCTCTCTCAGCAACGGCTGTTTGTGCTGCGCTGTCGACGTCTCGGACATGGACGAGATGCTGAACAAGTTGGCGCACCGGCAGTCCGGGATCGACGTGATCGTCATCGAGGCCAGCGGGCTTGCCGAGCCGCGGAACATGATTCGACTCGTCCTCGGAAGTGAGAACCCGTCTGTCGTCTACGGCGGCCTGGTGGTCCTGGTCGACGGAGCCAATTTCTCCACCGTTCGCCGCGAACATCCCGAGCTCGATCAACATGTCCGCCTGGCAGACCTGGTGGTAGTCAACAAGATCGACAGCGTTCCGGTCGCCGAACGCGAGCGATTCACGGCCGAAATTCGTAAGTTGAATCCGCGAGCGCCGATGGTGGAAACCTCACACTCGCGGATAGACCCCGCTCTGTTGTTCGATACCGGCGAGGTGACCCCTCCGGCTCCGGGCGATCAACTGAGCCTCGACGAACTCCTGCGCGACGGGCACGACGACGATCACGAGGATGGCTCGTGTCACCACGATCACCTGCACCACCGCTACGAATCGGTTGATTTCGCATCGGAGACGCCTCTCGATGCCAGGGCTCTGACGCACTTTCTCGAGAATCAGCCGTCGGGTGTTTACCGCATCAAGGGCTTCGTGAACTTCGAGATTCCGGGCTACACAGGAAAATTCGAGATCCAATCGGTGGGTGATCATGTCCGGATCACGCCGCTGCGATGGAAGTCGGGCGAACCTCGAACCACGCAACTGGTCGTGATCGGCACCGGGATGGATTCGGGGGCGGTCGGCAGCGCGCTCCGCGCCTGCGTGCGCGAAGAAACGGTCGAACCGCACCCCGACGCCATGCTGGGATTGCACCGCTATACCGTCGGGGCGTGAGTGAATCAGCTGTATCCGTGTACGAAGCGATTCGGCGACGGCGAGACGTTCGCGCCGAGTTCTCGGGAAAGATCGTCCCCGACGAAACTCTGATGCGCATTCTCGACGCCGCCCATCGCGCGCCGAGCGTGGGAAACACGCAACCGTGGGATTTTGTCGTCGTTCGTAATCCGGAGACGCTCGACACCTTCGCGGCACACGTCGCCGATGCCCGGGTGAAATTCGCGCAGTCCTTGCCCGAGGATCGCCGATCGACGTTCGACCCTATCAAGATCGAGGGAATCGCCGAGAGCGGTACCGGCATCGTCGTCACTTACGACCCGTCACGCGGTGGCCCGAACATCCTCGGCCGTCATACCGTCGACGACACCGGACTGTTCTCGGCGGTACTCGCAATTCAGAATTTGTGGCTCGCCGCGGTAGCCGAGGAGATCGGCATCGGCTGGGTTTCGTTCTACGACGAGAAGTACCTCACCGAACTCATGGGCATTCCGTCACCCGTACGCCCAATTGCGTGGCTGTGCGTCGGGAAGGTGACCGAGTTTCAACAGGTTCCGGATCTCGAGCGCTTCGGATGGCGACAGCGCCGGCCATTGGCCGACGCTGTCCACTACGAAACCTATTGAGTTGTACCGGGTGGCCTAGCGAGCGGGACGGCCCCCGGTGGAGCCTGCGGTGCGAGCGCCGCCGCCGGTGCGGGGACGGCGAGCGCCGCCGCCGGCATGTTCCTGACGGGCAGCTCCGCCGGTGCGAGCACCGCGTGACTGACCGCCCTGTCCGGAGCGAGCCTGACCCGAACGTGCTGCGCCGCCGCGTCCACCCTGGCCGGCGGGACGCTGTCCGCGTCCACCGTTGGGCTGGGCAGGAGCCTTCGGAGCCGGCGTGACGTGCGGTGCGATGTCGCCGACCAACTTGACGACGTGCTCGGAGTTGGCAGTCGAACGGACCGGGGTCACCTTGATGGCTGCCTTGCGCATGAGGATCGCAAGATCCTTACGCTGCTCGGGCAGAACCACGGTGACCACGTCGCCGGCGCTACCTGCGCGAGCGGTGCGACCACTGCGGTGCAGGTAAGCCTTGTGCTCGGCCGGCGGATCGACGTGGACGACCAACTCGACGTCGTCGACGTGGACGCCACGCGCTGCGACGTCGGTGGCGACGAGGACGCGCGCTTCACCGGCGGAGAATGCCGCCAGGTTACGGTCGCGAGCAGCCTGCGAGAGGTTGCCGTGAAGGTCAACGGACGGGATGCCCGACTCGGTGAGCTGGCGAGCCAACTTGCGAGCCTGGTGCTTGGTGCGCATGAACAGGATGCGACGACCGGTACCGGAAGCGAGCTTCTCGACCAGAGCCTTCTTGGCTTCGACGCCGTCGACGTCGAACACGTGGTGCGTCATTGCGGCGACGGGGGAGTTGGCCTCGTCGACCGAATGCATGACCTCGTTCTTGAGGAAACGCTTGACGAGCTTGTCGACGCCGTTGTCCAGCGTTGCCGAGAACAGTAGACGCTGCCCGTCCTGCGGGGTGGACGAGAGGATGCGGGTGACGACGGGCAGGAAGCCGAGGTCGGCCATGTGGTCGGCCTCGTCGAGCACGGTGATCTCGACGGCGTCGAGACTGACGAACTTCTGCTTCATGAGGTCTTCGAGGCGACCGGGGCAGGCGACGACGATGTCGACTCCGGCCTTGAGAGCCTGAACCTGGCGGTGCTGCGAGACACCACCGAAGATCGTGGTCACGCGCAAGTCGTATGCGGCGGCCAACGGTTCGAGGGTTGCGGTGATCTGGGTGGCGAGCTCACGCGTCGGTGCGAGCACCAGGCCGAGCGGTCGACCCGGACGACGCTTTCCTCCGGACAGTTCGCCGGCGAGGCGGGAGACCATGGGGATGGAGAACGCGAGGGTCTTGCCGCTTCCGGTCTTTCCGCGGCCCAGTACGTCGCGCCCCGAGAGAGTGTCGGGGAGGGTGTCGATCTGGATCGGGAACGGAGAAGTGATTCCGCCGTCTTCGAGAGCTTTCACCAGCGGTGCGCGCACACCGAGGGCTGCGAAGGTGGTAGCGGGCGTAGAGATGTCAGACAAGTGTGTTCAGAGCCTTTCGGGCACGTGTTCGTGCCCGGATGCCGACACGGGAATTAACCGGTCGAACAATCAAGCACAGTGGTGGCGGCGCTGCCGGTCGGCAGGCTTCTTCGCCGTAAGAAGAGCGGGTGCATTGAGCACTCAGCAAGAAAATTTGCGTTCTACGACGCTGGATGCCCGATTTCAGGCACCTAGTGATCGCAACTCTACCTTCCCGGAGCGTTCGACCTACAACCCGACCCATTCGGAGACGCCGTTCGCGAAGTGTTGCCGCTTCCAGATCGGTACCTCGTGCTTGATGCGCTCCACCAGTTCGGCGCACGCGGCAAACGCCTCCGCTCGATGCGGCGCGGCGACGGCGGCGACCAGTGCGAGATCACCGATCTCGAGGTGACCGACGCGATGGATCGCAGCAACCGGCAGGCCGGTCGAGGCCGCAACCTCTTGGCAGCACGTCTCGAGGAAGCGTTCGGCATCCGGATGCGCTTGGTACTCCAACGCCGAAACCGCTTGACCTCCATCGTGATTGCGCACCGTTCCCGTGAACACCACAACAGCGCCGTTCTTCGGACCGGCAACGGCGGCGTCGACGGTGTCTGCGTGAATCGGTTGCTCGGAGATCCGAGCCAATAGCTCACTCATCGTGCGCTCCTCCGCCTGCGACCTGCGCGAGCAGGTGATCGATGATGGGTCCGAGGACGGCGAGACCGTCCTTCACTCCACCGGGAGAACCCGGAAGATTGACGATGACCGTCGTACCTGTGAGACCTGCCACACCACGGCTCAGCGACGCGTGCGGTGTCTTCTCGAGGCCCTTGGTCCGGATCGCTTCTGCGACGCCGGGCAACTCACGGGTCAAGACTGCCCGGGTAGCTTCCGGGGTGGCATCCGTGGGGGAAGCCCCGGTGCCGCCGGTACTGATGACGAGTGACGGGGAGCCCTCCTTGGCGTCAGCGATGCCCGCCGCGATGTCTGCGTCGGCGTACACAAGCGGTCCACGTACCTCGAAGTCCCGTTCACGTAGCCAGGTCGCGATCGTGGGTCCGGTGGTGTCGGGTCTGGTGCCGTTCGCACCGCCGGTGGAAGCCACGAGGACGGTCGCGGACCGTGCCGAGGTGAAGGTGTGCGCCGGAGCTGTCTGTGCGTTCGGAGTGTCGCGGGTCCAATGTCCGCGCTTACCACCGTCTTTGGTGAGCAGACGAACACCGTTCATGGTAGCTCCGGGGTCCACCGCTTTGACCATGTCGTGCAAGGTCAGGCCGGCTACCGCGACGGCGGTGAGTGCTTCCATCTCGACGCCGGTCTGTCCGCGAGTCTTCGCCGTCGCCTCGACGGTGATCGATGTTTCGGTGAACCCGAATTCCACCTTGACCGACGAGAGCGCGAGTTGATGACACAGCGGGATCAGTTCGGAGGTCTTCTTCGCACCGGCGATTCCGGCGATGCGCGCGGTGGTGAGGACATCAGCCTTGGGCATGCCGTCGGCGCGGACGAGGCGAACTACCTCGGCGGTCGTGACGAGTTCGCCGGCGGCGACGGCGATACGCGTCGTCTCGGCCTTGGCGCTGACGTCGACCATGCGCGCTCGGCCCTCGCTGTCGACGTGTGTCAATTCGGTCATCAGTGTCCTTTGAATCAGATCGAGTGAATCAGATCGAGGAAGTCGAGAGCGGGACGACGTCGACGAGATCGCCCGCGCCGAGCTCGGTCACGGCGGCGGGGATGTCGATCAGGACGTCGGCCCACGCCATGGCTGCAACAAGGTGCGATCCGGGTCCGGCAACGAGTTCGATTCCGTCCGCAGTTCTGCGTGCCCGCAGGAACTGCCGCTTGCCGTCCACCGAACGCAGCGGTGCAGTCAACGGGAGTCGCTCGCGCGGGATCTCGGGCAGGCCCGCGGCCCGGCGCAGTTCGCCCCGTGCGAAGACCTCGAAGGAGACCATCGTGCTCACCGGGTTGCCCGGGAAGCTCAGTACCGGCACTTCGTTCACCACTGCAGTGCCTTGCGGACCGCCCGGCTGCATTGCGACGTGGCCGAAGTGTGCTCCCAGAGGCGTGAGAGTTTCCTTCACCACCTCGAAGTCGCCCATGGACACTCCGCCGGAGGTGAACACCAGATCAGCGACCGAGGTTGCGTACGAGAGCAATTCGCGGAACTCGGCGGGGTCGTCGCTGCTTCGGGCGACGGATACGACATCGGCGCCGTTGGCTTCGGCCAATGTTGCCAAAGCTGGACCGTTGGAATCGTAGATCTCACCGGGTTCGAGAGTTGTTCCGGCACTTTTCAGTTCGGCGCCCGTCGTAATTATCGCGACCCGTGGCTTCGTGTAGGTGTCGAGCGAGGCCAGGCCCACAGCACTCAGCGCGGCGATATGGCGAGGTTCCAAGTGCGTTCCGGCCGTGACCAGTAGCATTCCGGCGGTGATGTCGCTGCCACGTTCGCGTACGAATTCGCCTACCGACCTGCCCCGTTCGATCGTGACGACGTGCTCGGTGACACCCGTTGTGTCCTCGACCGGAACAACGGCGTCGGCACCCTCGGGGAGCGGAGCACCGGTCATGATGCGAAATGCCGATCCTGGAAGGTGTTTCGGTGGTTTTCCGCTTCCAGCGGCGATCACGCCTCGAACCGTCAGTGTGGTCGGAACCGAGGCCACAGAAGCAGCATCGACGGCATACCCGTCCATCTGCGAGTTGCGGAAGAGTGGCAGGTCTACCGGCGATGCGATATCCGAGCAAGTTATGCGCCCCAACGCTTCTGCCGTCGGAACTGCCGTCGGAGAGAGGGTGTGCAGGCCGGTGAGCAATCCGGAGATGTGCGACGCGTGTTCCTCGACCGAACGCGCGCTCATGACAGTAACCTCGACAACCTCGACATGTTTTGATCCTAGGCGGTGTGGTCCGTCCGACACACGGAGTACGGCTTTCGGTCATACTGGAGCAATACGGAAGTTGGTGAAGTGATGACAGTGGTCTCGATGGGAATTCCCACCGTGCGGTTCGACGCTGCCTCCCTCGCCGGTCGTCCCGAGACGGATCTCCTGGTCGACAGGTTCGGGCGTGTTGCCAGAGATCTGCGAGTCTCGATCACCGAGAAGTGTTCACTTCGTTGCACGTATTGCATGCCGGAGGAAGGCTTGCCGGCCATCGCTGCGGAAGATCTTCTGAGTGCCGACGAGATCATTCGAGTAGTCGGAATCGGCGTCGAACGAGTCGGTATTCGCGAGGTGAGATTCACCGGCGGCGAACCGCTGATGCGTAGTGACCTCGAAAAGATCATCGGGGGGTGCGCCGCGCGCGTGCCAGGAATTCCACTTTCCATGACTACCAACGCCGTTGGGCTCGAACATCGTGCCGCAAAGCTGGCTGCAGCTGGTTTGACTCGCGTGAATGTTTCCCTGGATTCGGTTGATCGCGCCCATTTCGCTGAATTGACGCGTCGAGACAGGTTGCCGTCCGTTCTCGCGGGAATTCGAGCGGCAGCTGCGGCCGGGCTCGCGCCACTGAAGATCAATGCGGTGCTGATGCGTGAAACGCTCCACGGCGCGGCGGATCTTTTGCAGTGGTGCCTCGAAGCCGGCGTCGAATTGCGCTTTATCGAGCAAATGCCTCTGGACGCAGACCATGCATGGGCACGCGAGAACATGGTGACCGCGGCTGAATTATTGTCCGTTTTGGGAAGCCGTTTCGAATTGGAAGCAATCGGCCGTGAAGATCCGTCGGCTCCTGCCGAAGAATGGCGTGTCGACGGGACCACGATGACGGTAGGGATCATCGCTTCCGTGACCCGCTCGTTCTGCAGTGAATGCGATCGGACGCGAATGACCGCAGAGGGAACAATTCGGTCATGTCTGTTCAGTGACCGTGAAGTTGATCTGCGTGCCGCGCTCAGGGCCGGAGCAAGTGACGACGAACTAGCGGATTTGTGGCGCGGTGCGATGTGGAACAAGTGGGCTGGGCACGGCATCGACGCCGCGGACTTCGTTCCGCCGGAAAGAAGTATGGGAGCGATTGGTGGCTGATCCGCATTCGATCTCGGTTCGTTACTTTGCTGCTGCAGCGGATGTATCCGGTTGCCGTAGCGAGGTAGTCGCCATCTCGCCTGACAACACACTTGCCGAGTTGGTGGCGGTGCTGGTCGGGCGATACGGACCGGAGATGGAGCGAGTGCTGTCGGTCTCGGCTTTCCTCGTCGGTGACGAGTTGACCCGTGACGTCTCTCGAGCCTCCGGTAGCGCTGTCGATATTCTTCCGCCTTTCGCTGGAGGCTAGTCCAAGAATTGCCGGCGTAGCTATTTGTGGGCTGCCGACGTATTATCCTTTTTCGGTTTGCCGGTCCAAATATTCATATCTTGATCACTCCAGCTCAGGTGGCATCTATCTCCGTTTTCTCCATTGTTGGTCAATTGTCCAGCATTGGTCGTTTTGTTTAGTTTCTCCTACTTTTGGGGGAGCGAATGCACTTCGAATTGCCAAGGTGAATTGTCATCTGTTTGGATGACAAAAGAAATACCTTCGCTGTTGGTAATTGTCGACATGTGTTAATTTTGGCGCAATTCCACTCGGGATATGTGAAAGGTATTTCAATGTCGATTAATTCCACGCGCCGTGTCGGAGTCGTCGTAGCACTCCTCGGGGCAGCTGCACTCACCGCTCCGGCAATTGCTACTGCGCTTCCGTCCACCGGTTCTCTCGGCTCTTCTGCGCCGGAAGCCTCCTGCTCGACCCTGTCCACCGAAGCGACGCCGAACGGTTGGGGCATCCCGTTCACCGACGAGAAGGATCAGACCGCGTCGTACTCGGCCGACAACGTTCTCGACAAGGACGGTTCACTGAAGCTGGCCGTCGACGGTACCGGCGATCGTTCGGTTTCCTACCATTCGGCCGGCGGTATCAAGTTGTCCGACGCAGTCGGCAAGGCGATCGGCTTTGCCGAGCGCGCCGCCACGCCGACTGCGGCGTTCCAGCTCCGCCTCACCGGAACGACCGGCGGAAAGTTCGAGAACGGATTCACCACCCTGGTGTGGGTCCCGGGACCCGACGCCACGCCGACGGCTGACGGCGGCGTTCACGCGGATCTCCAGAAGGGCGTGTGGTGGAGCACTCAAAACATCGAGGGCGCCAAGGACCGCGTGTCAGTGCCTTTGGCTGACATCGTCGCCGCGAACCCGAACGCGGTAGTCGACCACTACGGCGTCAGTGTGGGCACCGGTTCCGCTGCCACGTCGACGCTGGTCGATGCAGTGCAGTTCAACGGATGCACCACCAACTTCGCGAAGAAGGATCCGGCTTCGGGAACGGGTTCGCTGGGCGACGTCTTCGGCAGCCTGTTCGGTAGCTAGTCGCTGGTAAGAGCTCTGGTAGGAGTTACTTCCACCAGTCATCGAGGGGTGTGACCGGCACCGTGCGCTTGTGACGAGTGTTGGTGAACATCTTTTCGAGCTTCTCGGCTACCTCGGAGGAAACGTCCTTTCCTTCGAGGTAGTCGTCTATCTGTGAGTACGTGACGCCGAGGGCAACTTCGTCGGGTAGCGCGGGTCGGTCGTCCTCGAGGTCGGCGGTCGGCACCTTGCGCCACGTGCTCTCGGGTGCGCCCAATTCCTGCAGCAATGCAGCGCCCTGGCGTTTGCTCAAGCCGGTGAGCGGCGTGATGTCGACACCGCCGTCACCGAATTTCGTGAAGAAGCCGGTAATCGCTTCTGCGGCGTGGTCGGTACCGATCACGAGGTAGCCGAGCTGACCGGCAATCGCATACTGGATGACCATTCGTTCGCGCGCCTTGATGTTGCCGCGGACGAAGTCGCGTAGTTCGCCGTTTCCCAGCGCCTCGGAGGCCTCACGGGCCGTCGCGTCGGCGCCAGGCTTGACATTGACCGTGAGAGAGCGGTCCGGCTTGATGAAGCCGAGCGCGATCTGAGCGTCGGATTCGTCGGCCTGAGCGCCATAGGGGAGTCGAACGGCGACGAACTCGGCCTCGTGGCCTTCTTCGCGAAGTTCCGTGACCGCGCGTTGGGCGAGGGCTCCGGCGAGCGTGCTGTCCTGACCGCCGCTGATTCCCAGAACGAAACCTTTGGCGGGGGTCGAGCGCACATAGTCCTTCAGGAACTGGACTCGCGCGCGAACCTCCGCTGCGGCGTCGATTGTCGGCTTTGTGCCGAGTTCTTCGATGATGCTTTCACGCAGTGTGGCCATGAATGGACTCTAGCGATGTGAGCAGGCGCGTGCAGTGCCACCGTATCCGGGGCGGTACGGTCGCGCACATGAGTGCGAACAACGTTCTGGTGGTCAGTGCGACGAAGTCGGAAGCGGCATACGTGCCGCAAGGATGCGAACTGCTGATCACGGGGATTGGAAAGGTCAGTGCTGCAACAGCAGTCGCCTCTGCTCTCGCGCGGTACGAGCGGGATGATCTGCCGCTGGTCGTCAACATCGGGACAGCCGGTGCGCTGCACGCGCACCACGGCGGCCTCTATGTTCCCGGCGTCGTCATCAATCACGACATCAGCAGCACCGCGATCCGAGCGCTGGGGCACGACGTCGCGGACCGTTTGGTGCTCGCCGGCGGTGACGACTCGGTGTTGGCGACCGGCGACGCATTCATCGCCGACGCTGCAACCCGGGACGCCCTTGCACAGCGAGCCGATCTGGTCGACATGGAGGGGTTTGCCATCGCATTCGCCGCGCAGGCTGCGGGTGCTACCTGCCGACTCGTCAAACACGTCAGCGATCACGCGGACGACTCGGCCTTGGACTGGCCCGCGATGATCGATGCCAGCGCCCGCGAGTTGGGGCGCTGGCTGCTCGACAACGTCTGATCGAGCCTGCAGCGTCTGGTCAAGCCTGCGCAGTCAGTATCAATCCGGTGTCGTCGGGCTTGCGCAGGGTCAGCGTGTCGGCGTCGACGGTGTAGCTCACTTCGCCGTCGAGCACCGCCAGGATCTGGCGCTCGATGTCCATGTTCTCCTCGGGGCAAGCCATACGCGTGGTTGCCATCGGCGTGAACGTGACTGTGGTGTCGGACGTCTGGGCGCTTCCGGTCATGCGATTGCATCCGGTGCTCCCGCTGACCGAACCGTCTGCGGCAATCGTCAGTTCGGTAGCTGACGTCTCCAGAGCCAGGCTCGTACTGATCGCATCGGGACTGATGAGGGACGTGACAGTCCACGTCGTGCCCTGCAGCGGTCGATCCGGCGTGACGATTTTCTTGTCCTGCAGGGTGACTGTGGCGTCCTTCGATGTCAGGACGAGGGTGTCGCCGTCGAGGCTCCACGCCGGCGCAGCGGTCAGCAATGTTGTTGTCCAGGAGTCGGATTCGGCGATGCCGGGAGGGCAGCCCATCATGGTCGACGCCATGGTGCCGGTGGTCAGCTTGCCGTCGGTGAACTCGACCGAACCGTTTGCCGTGTTGCATCCGGCGCTCGCGGACACTCGACCGGCCTGGCTGAAGTCGAGAGTCAGCGGGCCGCCGCCGGGAATTTGTGCTCCATCCACGGAGGTCGAGATGAACACACGACCGGAGGGATCCGTCTTGTCTTCGGGGGAGTCGGACGAAGCGGAGCAACCGCTTACCGCGGCGATGGTCAGGAAGCCGATGACGGCAGCAGCGATGCGCATGGGCTCACATTAAGTGGTGGGACGGATCTGGGGAGTCAACATCGAGTAACGCGCCGGGCAAGGTCTTCCCAGCCGGCCGCCAGGCGCTCGGTGGTCATCCCGAGATCGCGCACCTGATGAAGGACGAGCGACGCTTCGAGCGGTGCCAACAGTGCTGAAGCGAGCAGATCGAGGTCGCCCTCGACGCCGGCTCCTCGAAGAAGCCCGATGACGTGAGCGATGCCGAGAGCCCGGGCCGGACCGCCGAAGCGGTATTCAGGAGCGTTTTCCGCCGCTCGGAGGACTTCGCCCTGTACTTCCACCATGGCAATCCGGGCTCGTCCGAACGCGATGAGGCGCTCGATCGGCGGCGCGCCCGGACCCAACGGTGGGGGGCCGAACATGAATGCCTGCTGCAGTTCTCGCTCGGTGTGATCGAGCAGTGCCTGCATCAGTCCCGATCGATTGCCGAAGCGCCGAAAAACTGTGCCCTTGCCCACACCGGCCCGGCACGCGACAGCATCCATCGTCACCGCGTCGACACCTCGCTCGGCAACGAGGAGGGCTGCGGCGTCGAGCAGAAGTACGCGGTTACGTGCTGCGTCACCGCGCTCGACCGGCGCGGCGCCGATCTGGGGGAGGGGGATTGCGCTCACGGGATCAGATTACAGGGCCGGGGAATGTAAGTGGACCGCGGTCCGTTTAGTTGATATAACTTTCAACCGGAGCCACCAACCGCACCACTCTCGAAGGAAACTCGCTATGTCACAGACCAATGTTCTCGTTCTCGTCGGCAGCCTGCGCGCCGGATCCGTCAACCGCCAGCTTGCCGAGACGGCTGTGTCCGCCGCACCCGAGGGTGCAACGCTGACGGTCTTCGAAGGCCTCGCCGACGTCCCCTTCTACAACGAAGACATCGACGTCGAGGGTGCTTCCATTCCCGCTGTCGACGCACTGCGCGCCGCTGCGAGCGACGCTGACGCGTTCCTGCTCGTCACCCCCGAATACAACGGCACCATCCCCGCAGTTCTGAAGAACGCCATCGACTGGATCTCGCGTCCGTACGGTGTCGGTGCAGTCAAGGACAAGGCTGTCGCAGTCATCAGCGCTTCGCCCAGTGGCAACGGCGCCAAGTGGGCACACGAAGACACCACCAAGGCAGTCCGCATCGCCGGCGGCAAGGTCGTCGAGGACACCGCACTGAGCATCGGTGGAACCGGCGCACTGTTCGGTGAGCTGCACCCGCGTGAGAACGCAGAGGTGCTCGCTCAGGTCTCCAAGGTCGTCTCCGACCTCGTCGACGCCGGCAAGCAGCTCGTCAACGCGTAATCCGTTTCACGAGTGAGGGCCATGCCGGAAGGTATGGCCCTCACTCGTATGCGAGTCACGCCCATATGCGCTAAAGCCCTTCGCGTTCCATCGCGTCGTCGACGGCGTCGCGAACCGACTCGAAATCCTTGCCGGCCATCATCGCTTCGCCCATCGCGGCGTCGATACGGTCGGCGACGACGGCGTACCGACGCTCCCAGTTCTCCTTGTCCTCCCGCCAGTAACCCATCACGTGCATGCGGGGTGCCGGGATTTCCCATGTTCGACGCAGATGGGCGCGGATGCGTCTGGCGGTCGCGGCCTCGACTGCACACCAGATGTAGCCCTCGCCGGGAGGCAGGGCAGCGCCGGCCAATTCGGCGAGCAGCGAGTCCGATTCCTCGATCCATCGGTAGTGAGCGTCGGCGCGCGTCGTGAACGTCTGCTGTTCGCTCGGCGCGGGTACCTGCGCGATGACGTGGATCGGTAGACCGTCGGGTGCTTCTTCGAGAATTCGCCCGATCGCGGGCAGAGCGGCGTGATCGGCGACCATCAGCAGCCAGTCGCAACCTGCCGGCGGCGTGAACCACCCGCTCGCCGTCGAGAGGTGAACGGTCTCGCCCGGTTGCGCAGTCGCGGCCCAGAGTGCCGCGCCGCCGTGGCCGTGGAGAACGAAGTCGATCTCCAGCTCGTTCTTCGACGGCTGCCAGCGCCGGACCGTGTAACTGCGGGCGTGAGGGGGAATGAGAGGGAATCTGACGAGCACCCGTTCGTCCGGGCTACCACTCGTCTCGAAGTCGCTCAGGCCCTCCCCACCGAAGGTGATTCTGCGCATCAACGGTGTCACCTGCTGTGTTCTCGTCACGGTTGCCTGGTGGCGTGGAGCCTCGTCCTTCGGGGGTGTTTCCACGACGCTCATGGTAGGTCCGTGGCGCGGCTCCGAGAGGCCGGCGAGCAAAAAAATAAACTGTGACGCGCGACACGCCGACGCGCCGGGAAATGAAGGCGCTGAACAGGGGCGACCTGGGAATTCCAACGATGTGACTCACAACATCTCGCGTTATGTGTTTCTGTCGGCCACTAGGTGTAGTGTCTTGAGCACTGAGAGACCACAACGCGGAACGCTTCGAGCGAGACTCCGGCAATCGGTCGTATCGGTGCTGAACATCACTACATCGGCCTTTGTTGGCTAAGCGAAAGAGGGACTCTCATGAGCATCACCGTCTACACCAAGCCCGCTTGCGTTCAGTGCAATGCCACCTACCGCGCCCTGGACAAGGCCGGTCTCGAATACAACATCATCGACATCACCGAGGATGCCGAAGCCCGCGACTACGTCATGGCTCTCGGGTACCTCCAGGCACCCATCGTGGTTGCCGGTGAAGATCACTGGTCGGGCTTCCGTCCCGATCGCATCAAGACCCTGACCGTCGCTGCTTGAAGCGCCGCAGTGTCGGCGGTGGACACCTCCGCCGACACATCTGAGTAGTTCCGGGCACCGTACAAGAAAATGGTGACAACCGATGACTTCGCTGGTCTACTTTTCCAGCGTGTCGGAGAACACCCACCGATTCGTTCAACGTCTCGGCCTGCCTGCGACACGTATACCTATCCATGACCGTGACGGCTCATTTCGTGTAGACGAGCCCTATGTGCTGATTCTGCCCACCTATGGTGGCGGGGTCACCGTGACAGGGCGCGACACCAGTTATGTACCGAAGCCGGTCATTCGTTTTTTGAACAATCCACACAACAGGTCGTTGATCAGAGCAGTGATCGCGGCGGGAAACACCAATTTCGGTGAGTCCTTTTGCTATGCAGGAAACATCATTTCCCAGAAATGCCACGTTCCTTTTCTGTACCGGTTCGAACTCATGGGCACTGCCGAGGACGTCGACCGGGTACGAGAAGGCTTGGGGGAGTTCTGGAATCATCTCGAAACAGAGAAGGAGCACGGGCAGTGGCGCCAACCATCACTGACACGATCGCGGCAGGAAGCGTAGAGCGTGATGCGCGCGGCGGCGATTCCACCAACGGTCTCGACTACCACGCACTCAACGCCATGCTCAACCTGTACGGCGCCAACGGTGAGATCCAGTTCGAGATGGATGTCGCTGCAGCCCGTCAGTACTTCTTGCAGCACGTCAACCAGAACACCGTGTTCTTCCACAACCTCGACGAGAAGCTGGACTACCTCGTCGAGGAAAACTATTACGAGCCCGAGGTTCTCGATCAGTACTCACGTACTTTCGTGAAGTTCCTGATCGATCACGCGTACGCCAAGAAGTTCCGCTTCCCGACGTTCCTGGGTGCATTCAAGTACTACACCTCCTACACGCTCAAGACCTTCGACGGTAAGCGCTACCTCGAGCGTTTCGAAGATCGTGTCTGCATGGTTGCGCTCACCCTGGCCGCAGGCAACGAAGACCTGGCCGTCGAACTCGTCGACGAGATCATCGCCGGACGCTTCCAGCCCGCCACCCCGACGTTCCTGAACTCGGGCAAGAAACAGCGCGGTGAGCCCGTGTCCTGCTTCCTGCTTCGTATCGAAGACAACATGGAGTCCATCGGTCGCTCCATCAACTCGGCACTGCAGCTGTCCAAGCGCGGTGGCGGAGTTGCCTTGCTGCTCACCAACGTTCGTGAGCACGGCGCCCCGATCAAGAAGATCGAGAACCAGAGTTCGGGTGTCATCCCGATCATGAAGCTTCTCGAGGACTCGTTCTCCTACGCCAACCAGTTGGGTGCGCGTCAGGGCGCCGGTGCTGTGTACCTGCATGCGCACCACCCCGACATCTACCGGTTCCTCGACACCAAGCGTGAGAACGCCGACGAGAAGATCCGTATCAAGACGCTCTCACTCGGCGTCGTGATCCCGGACATCACGTTCGAACTGGCGAAGAAGAACGAGGACATGTACCTGTTCTCGCCGTACGACGTCGAGCGCATCTACGGAGTTCCGTTCTCCGACATCAACGTCTCCGAGAAGTACTACGAGATGGTCGACGACAAGCGAATTCGCAAGTCCAAGATCAAAGCTCGCGAGTTCTTCCAGACCGTCGCCGAATTGCAGTTCGAATCGGGCTACCCGTACATCATGTTCGAGGACACGGTGAACCGGGCAAACCCGATCGAGGGCAAGATCACGCACTCGAACCTGTGCTCGGAGATCCTGCAGGTTTCGACGCCTTCACTGTTCAACGACGACCTGTCCTACTCGAAGGTCGGCAAGGACATCTCCTGCAACCTGGGTTCGCTGAACATCGCGAAGACCATGGACTCGCCCGACTTCGCCAAGACCATCGAAGTGTCGATCCGCGGATTGACGGCGGTGTCCGATCAGACGCACATCTACTCGGTGCCGTCGATCGAGCAGGGCAACAACGACTCTCACGCCATCGGCCTCGGTCAGATGAACCTGCACGGATACCTTGCTCGTGAGCGGATCTTCTACGGCAGCGAAGAAGGCATCGACTTCACGAACATCTACTTCTACACCGTGCTCTTCCACGCACTGCGTGCGTCGAACAAGATCGCCATCGAGCGCGGCTCGTACTTCAAGGGTTTCCCGGAGTCGAAGTACGCCTCGGGTGAATTCTTCGACAAGTACACCGATCAGGCTTGGGAGCCGGCAACCGACAAGGTTCGCGGACTCTTCGCCGATGCGAAGCTGCACATCCCCACTCAGGACGACTGGCGTGAGCTGAAGGCTTCGGTTCAGAAGCACGGAATCTACAACCAGAACCTTCAGGCCGTCCCGCCGACCGGCTCGATCTCGTACATCAACTACTCCACCAGCTCCATCCACCCGGTGGCGTCGAAGATCGAGATCCGCAAGGAAGGCAAGATCGGCCGCGTCTACTACCCGGCGCCCTACCTGACCAACGACAACCTGGAGTACTACCAGGATGCCTACGAAATCGGGTACGAGAAGATCGTCGACACCTATGCTGCCGCAACGCAACACGTCGACCAGGGCCTGTCGCTGACGCTGTTCTTCAAGGACACCGCAACCACCCGCGACATCAACAAGGCGCAGATCTACGCGTGGCGTAAGGGCATCAAGACGCTGTACTACATCCGTCTGCGTCAGATGGCACTCGAAGGCACCGAGGTCGAGGGCTGCGTTTCCTGCATGCTGTAAAGGGCTCCGCCCCGTGCGCCTTTTCGGTAGTGGTTACTACCGAAAAGGCGCACAGGGGTATCAGGCCGGCGGGCGGCCGGGACCGTGCATCTTGCCGGCGTTCTTCGGCATTCGACCGTGCTCGGTGAGTGCGCGCCGAAGGAGAAACTCGATCTGGGCGTTGGTACTTCGGAGATCGTCGGCGGCCCAGCGGGCGAGGGCGTCGTGTACCGCTGGGTCCAACCGAAGAAGGATCTTCTTACGCTCGGATCGCGGAGCTGGATCCGTGGCCATGTGGCCTTTCCTTTACTGGTAGAGCGAACCGGTGTTGAGCACCGGTTGTGCGTCGCGGTCGCCGCACAGCACGACCAGAAGGTTACTGATCATCGTGGCCTTGCGTTCCTCGTCGAGTTCGACGACGTGCTTTTCCTCGAGCTGCTTGAGTGCCATGTCGACCATGGACACCGCGCCTTCGACGATTTGCTTGCGGGCGGCTATCACAGCACCCGCTTGCTGGCGCCGAAGCATCGCGCTGGCGATCTCCGGTGCATACGAGAGCCTGTTGATGCGTGTCTCGATAACTTCGACACCCGCCGCACGCACGCGGGCGTGAACCTCCTCCGACAAGGTGGTGGTGATGATATCGGCGTTCTCGCGCAACGAGACTCGGCCTTCGGCGTCGTACGGGTAGCTACCGGCGATATGGCGGACGGCCGCCTCGGTCTGTACGGAGACGAACTCCTCGTAATCGTCCACCTGGAACGAGGCGAGCGCTGTGTCGGCCACCTGCCAGACGACCACCGCCGAGATCTCGATGGGATTGCCGTCGGCGTCGTTCACTTTCGCCTGACCGGTCTCATGGTTTCGGATGCGCGTCGAGATCGATCGACGGACCGTCAGCGGATTTGTCCATCGCAGTCCCGGCGTGCGCAAGGTGCCGCTGTACGAGCTTCCGAGAAGTTGCAGAACTCGGGCTTGGTTCGGTTGCACCAAGGTCAGGCCCATCAGGAGGGGGAGTGACGCGATGAACAGCACCACTCCGACCGGAATCAGGGCGAAGAGTCCCAGAACTCCGCCAACGACGGACAGCGCGATTCCGGCCAGGAAGAGAAGGACGCCGCCGAGGAGCATCCAGCTGCCGGACAGGTCCCAGCCTGGGCGTTCGGCGATCGTTGTGGTGGCGACACCGGTCGGTTTCTCGGCCACGGTGGGTGTGCTGGTCATGCGAGACTCGCTTTCCATCGGTAAGTGATATTTAATTGATATCACATTTTTTGTACTCGTGGAGGGGCGCGTGCGACACATGTTGTTGTGTTGGCATCGCGGACCCGACACAACGGGTAGTGTTCAGGCAAGCCAACATTCGGCAGTATCTCTCTCGCTAGGTAGGAATTATGGTCAAGCTGGTCAGTCGCGTTTCCGCCATCAACTGGAATCGCGTCCAGGACGAGAAGGACGCCGAGGTATGGGATCGCCTCGTCAGCAACTTCTGGCTGCCCGAAAAGGTGCCGGTCTCCAACGACATCCCGTCCTGGGGAACGCTGACCGCGCAGGAGCAGCAGCTCACCATGCGCGTCTTCACGGGCCTGACGCTGCTCGACACCATCCAGGGAACCGTCGGCGCCGTCAGCCTCATCCCGGACGCGATCACTCCCCACGAAGAAGCGGTGTACACCAACATCGCCTTCATGGAATCGGTGCACGCGAAGAGCTACAGCTCTATCTTCTCGACGCTGTGCTCCACCCCGGACATCGACGACGCGTTCCGCTGGTCGGAGGAGAACCCGAACCTGCAGCGCAAGGCGCAGATCGTTCTCGACTACTACAACGGTGAGTCGCCGCTCAAGCGCAAGGTCGCCTCGACGCTCCTCGAGAGCTTCCTCTTCTACTCCGGCTTCTACCTGCCGATGTACTGGTCTTCGCGAGCCAAGCTCACCAACACCGCAGACCTCATCCGCCTCATCATCCGCGACGAGGCCGTGCACGGGTACTACATCGGCTACAAGTACCAGAAGGGCCTCGAACAGCTCACCGAGGCCGAGCGTGAAGAGCTCAAGAACTACACGTTCGAGTTGCTCTTCGAGCTCTACGAGAACGAGGTCGACTACACCCAGGACCTCTACGACGGCGTCGGTCTGACCGAGGATGTCAAGAAGTTCTTGCGCTACAACGCCAACAAGGCGCTCAACAATCTCGGCTACGAAGGCCTCTTCCCGAAGGACGAGACGGACGTCAATCCGGCTATCCTGTCGGCACTTTCACCGAATGCGGACGAGAATCACGACTTCTTCTCCGGCTCGGGTAGCTCCTACGTCATCGGCAAAGCCGTCAACACCGAAGACGACGACTGGGATTTCTAGAGAGCGACCTACACGCCGAAGCCCGACTCCTGCACACGCGGGAATCGGGCTTCGGCCGTGTATTGAGAGCGGGCTAGCGCTGAAACCACGCTTCCGGCTTGTCCAGCAATGCTTTTGCGAGGCGCAGACGCGAGGTTTCCGTCATGTCCGAAGGCAATCCGCTCGGCGCGAACCACGCGACCTCGAGGTTTTCGTCGTCCGCCACGTGTGCATCTCCGCCGGTCCACCTGGCCAGGAAGCAGACGTCGAGGTACTGAGTCACGTCGCCGTTGGGGTACGTAATGGGCTCTGTGACATCGACACTCGTGATCCGAATCAATTCGGCGTCGACGCCGGTTTCTTCCTTCGCCTCCCGCACCGCCGCCGCCGACGGTTCCTCTCCGGGCTCGAGAACGCCGGACACGACGGCCCACTGACCGTTGTCGGCGCGGCGGGTGAGAAGGACCCGGCCGTCGTCGTCGCGGATCACGACGCTCACTCCGGACAGCCAGAGCGGCGCATGACCGACCTTCTCGCGCAGTGCAACAATGAATTCGGGGATCGGCATGATCAGAACCCGAACTTCACAGCTGGGGCGAACCGCTTCGAATGTCGGAGTTGTGGTTCGTTCCAGTCAGCTCGCATATCCGTTCAAGGTTCCCTTCAAGTCCGCCAATACGGCACGGGCAGCAGTCATCCCGTTTCCGTTCCAGATGTCGTCTTCCGCTACGAACACACGTCGGTCGGTGGCAGCGGCGAGGTCCTGCCACTGGTCGCTCTTCATGACCTCGGTGCCGTAGCTACGACCGTTCGGCCCGTCGAAGAGGACGTAGATCAAGTCCCCTTCGGCGGCGCTGAGATCGTCGGCCGGAATCGGTGCCGTGGTCGCATCGGTCAATCGCTGCGCCGGTGGGCGCCGGACGCCGACGTCGCTGAGGATCTGTCCGGCGAAGGATGCAGGGCCCTCGATCTGCAGGTCCTTCGAACCGAACCGAACCACTGATGCCTGCGTCTGCGATGCATTCAATGCGTCGCCGAGCTGCACGACGTCCTGCTGGTAGCGGTCCAGCTCCGTCGCAGCCGCGGACGAACGGCCCAGTGCCTGGCCGGCGAGGGCGAACTGCGCTTTCCAGTACACGGGATCCGAGCCCGCGAAGACGGTGGGGGCGATGGCGTCGAGTTGCCCGTACAAGCCGTCGGACGCCGGACTGGACCCGAGGATCAAGTCCGGCGCGGCGGCCTTCACGGCGTTGACGTCAGGTGCGCTCACGGGGCCGACACTCGGAATCTCCGAGATGCCGAAACCCAGGTACGACGGTTGAGGCGAGTCGACACCGGTTGCGGCGCCCACTACCCGCTCCCACAGACCGAGGGCGCACACGGCGTCCATCGAGACACTGTCGAGGACCACGATCCGTTGGGGATCGGAAGGAACCTCGGTTTCACCCGCAGTGTGTACGACTCGACGCTTCACCCCGGGGCCCGCTCCCGGGTCGGCTTGCGTCGGCGTCGGGCACGCGGTGGCGGTGTCGCGTTCGACGCCCATCACGCCGGCACCGGCGATCGACGTAGTGGTCCGGACGATGGTGCTCGCCGGATCGTCCGACGAGTCGGACGAGCAACCACCGAGGACGAGCATCGTGGCGGTGATCCCCAGGATCGAGACACGACGAACGGACGTGCGGGCGGTCGTGCGTGAGAGAACAGACGTGCGTGAGAGAACAGACAAGTCGACGGCTTCCTGTGTGAGCGGGCGCCGTTCAGGTTAGCTGTTCGACTCAGCTGTTCTGCTTGTCCACCTCGAACGTGTCCGAGAGGTCGTCGAGGATCATGTGGGCGCCCTGGATGCTGACCGGCGACATCCACCGTGAATCGTCCACGTCGACCTTGCGTCCTCGAAGCGTGTGCCACAGCGGGCTCTCGAGGAACGGCTTCGCGGCTTCGGCGCTCTTGCCCTCGGCGTCCTGCCAGGTGCTGATGAAGATGACGTCCGCGTCGGCTTCGTTGATCAGCTCGGGGCTGATCTTCATCATGATGTTGCCGGCATCGGCGGGGTCAGGTCCCTGGTTGTCCGGGCGCTTCAATCCGGCGTCCTGAAGAACGATGCCGCTGAACGAGGTGGTGCGGTAGAGACGTGCGGTCGGTTCACCGGCGAACCGGACTACCGAGATGACCGGGTTGTTCGCCTTCTCGTTGATTTCCTTGCCGACGGCAGCCGCGCGTGTTTCGTATTCGGTGATCTTCGCCTCGGCCAGCGATTCCTTGCCCAGCGCTTGACCGACTACGCGGATGTTGTCCTTCCACGTCGGGCCGGTCGTCTGGGTGAAGACGGTGGGTGCGATTGCGGAGAGCTGTTCGTAGTTCTTCCCGTCGCGGACCTCGGCGGAGATGATGAGGTCTGGCTGCAGTGCGGCGATCTTCTCGAGGCTTGCACTGCTGACCGTGCCGACCGAGACGGCGTCCGCGGCGAATTCCTCCCGCGAGGATCCGAGGTAGTCGGGAAGACCGGGCTCGCGGTAGTCGACGTAGCCGACGAGCGGGGATTCGAGGAGAAGGACGGCGTCGGTGAAGCTGTTGTCGAGCGCGACGATCCGCTGGGGTGCTGCCGGGATTTCGGTGCTTCCACGGAAGTGTTGGATCGTGCGTGGGAATGCGCCCGACTCGGTCGAGGTGGTGGTTGCAGCGGGCTCGTCGTTACTCGAGCAGGCTGGAACGACCAAGGCGATCGAGGCTGCGACGGCTACCAGCGCGGCGCGGCGGGGAAAGAATTTCACTGAATACTCCTGAGGTGAGTTAGGCGAGGGTGACCTTATCAGTGGAGGAGATGGCCGAAAACGGACACCGGCCGAATTCTTCGACGGGTACGACACGCCGATTCGGATGTGGGTTCGGACTCCCGAGGGAACATAAACCGCAGGTCGTTCGTTTGGTGCCCCCAAAAACGGATGCTCGAGTACGACGCGGAGTAGGACCGGGTCGCGGTGCCTCGGAGTCACGGTCTACGATTCGATGAGCGCAAGCCAGAAGCCGTTGTCCGCAGCCCGGGCGACGGACCCTGCGGGCGCAACCAAGGGCTCTTTGACGGAGTCTGCGGAGCGACCAAAGGCACATTCAGGAGGATCAGTGACTGCCGTAGCGCCCCAGCCAGTCCCCACGATAGCGCCGGCCAGGCCTTACCCGCCGCGGCAGGGACCCAAGGGCTCATTCATTTTCAAGATGATCACGACCACCGATCCCAAGGTGCTCGGAATCATGTACTTGGCGACTTCCATCGCCTTCTTCCTCATCGGTGGCCTCATGGCACTGATGATGCGTGCCGAACTTGCTGTACCCGGCATGCAGTTCCTTTCCAACGAACAGTTCAACCAGCTGTTCACCATGCACGGCACGATCATGCTGCTGCTGTACGCGACCCCGATCGTCTTCGGCTTCGCGAACTACATTCTTCCGCTCCAGATCGGTGCACCCGACGTCGCGTTCCCGCGTCTGAACGCGTTCAGCTACTGGCTGTACCTGTTCGGCGCGATCATCACGACGGCCGGATTCGTCACGCCCGGTGGCGCAGCAGACTTCGGTTGGACGGCATACACGCCGCTAACCAGCGCGCTGCACAGCCCCGGCGTCGGCGCCGACCTGTGGGTCTTGGGTCTGGCTGTCGCCGGCCTCGGCACCATCCTCGGTGGCGTCAACATGGTTACCACCGTGATCTGCCTGCGCGCACCCGGTATGACCATGTTCCGCATGCCGATCTTCACCTGGAACATCTTCATCACCAGCATCCTGATCCTGCTGGCGTTCCCGCTGTTGACCGCTGCATTCATGGGCCTGTTCGTCGACCGCCATCTCGGTGGACACATCTTCGACCCGGCAACGGGCGGTGTGCTGCTGTGGCAGCACCTGTTCTGGTTCTTCGGTCACCCCGAGGTGTACATCATCGCGCTGCCGTTCTTCGGCATCGTCTCGGAGATCTTCCCGGTCTTCAGCCGTAAGCCGATCTTCGGCTACAGCGGCCTGGTGTACGCAACGTTGGCCATCGCCGCTCTGTCGATCGCAGTGTGGGCTCACCACATGTACGCGACCGGCGCTGTTCTCCTGCCGTACTTCTCGTTCATGACGTTCCTGATCGCCGTGCCGACAGGTGTGAAGATCTTCAACTGGATCGGCACGATGTGGAAGGGGCAATTGACCTTCGAATCGCCGATGCTGTTCTCGATCGGCTTCCTGATCACCTTCCTCTTCGGTGGTCTGTCGGGCGTCATCCTCGCGAGCCCGCCGCTCGACTTCCACGTCACGGACAGCTACTTCGTCGTCGCCCACTTCCACTACGTGGTCTTCGGTACGGTCGTGTTCGCCACGTACGCCGGTATCTACTTCTGGTTCCCGAAGATGACCGGCCGCATGATGGACGAGCGCCTCGGCAAGTGGCACTTCTGGACCACGTTCGTCGGCTTCCACGGCACGTTCCTCGTCCAGCACTGGCTCGGTGCCGAAGGTATGCCGCGTCGTTACGCCGACTACCTGCCCTCGGACGGGTTCACGGTTCTGAACTCGGTGTCCACGATCTTCGCGTTCGTACTCGGTGCCTCGACGCTCCCGTTCATCTGGAACGTCTTCAAGAGTTACCGCTACGGCGAAGTGGTCACCGTCGACGATCCGTGGGGTTACGGAAACTCGCTGGAGTGGGCAACCACCTGCCCGCCGCCGCGTCACAACTTCACCGAGTTGCCGCGCATCCGTAGCGAGCGTCCGGCGTTCGAGCTGCACTACCCGCACATGGTGGAGCGGATGCGCGCGGAAGCGCACGTCGGCCCCGGCCACGGCGGGAAGAACGCCAGCACCGTGCTCGAAGATGCTCGTCACGAGCCGCTCACGGTCGGGGACGAAGGCGACCCCGGAACCGACAGCCGCTCCTGAGCGAAGTAACACACTGAAGTAATCAGCGAAGGCCCCGCCCGAGTAACGGGTGGGGCCTTTCGCTTGGCACAATAGTGACGATCAAGACGCGAACGAAGAAACGATCGGAGTTTTCGGTGGGTGCCTCTGACACCACTGTTCTGGTGACTGTGACCGGGCCGGACCGCCCTGGCGTCACCTCGGTACTGTTCGCGGCGCTGTCGCGGCACGATGTGCGTCTACTCGACGTGGAGCAGGTGGTGATTCGAGGTCGACTGACACTCGGTGTCATGGTTGCCTGCCCGAACGATCCCGAAGCGCTTCAGGAAGAACTCGAACAGGCGATGGCGACGGTCGGAATGAACGTCGACATCGAAATCGGTGCCGATCCCGGACGGCCCGCGGTGTCCACCCACGCGGTCGTTGTTCTCGGTAGCCCGGTCAATGCTCGCGCAATGCGATCGGTTGCACGCGAACTCGCGAAGCAGGGCGCAAACATCGATTCCATCCGTGGTGTCGCCGACTATCCGGTCACCGGCCTCGAACTCAGCGTCAGCGCGGCCGATACGGCGGACGGCGACGCGAAGCTGCGGACCGGACTCGCCGAGGTCGCCGCACTCGAAAACGTCGACATTGCGGTCGAGCGCGCAGGTCTCGCTCGCCGGGCCAAGCGTCTGATCGTGTTCGACGTGGACTCGACGCTCGTCCAGGGCGAGGTCATCGAGATGCTCGCCGCGAAGGCCGGCGTCGAGGACGAGGTCCGCGCCGTCACCGAAGCTGCGATGCGCGGCGAGATCGACTTCACCGAATCACTGCACCAGCGTGTGGCGACACTCGCCGGTCTCGACGCCTCCGTCATCGACGAGGTGGCAGAGAGCATCGAACTGACGCCGGGTGCGCGAACCACGATTCGCACCCTGCGCCGTCTCGGATTCCACTGCGGCGTAGTGTCGGGTGGCTTCCGGCAGGTCATCGAAGGTCTCGCACACGAACTCGAACTGGACTTCGTGCACGCCAACACCCTCGAAATCGTCGACGGCAAGCTGACCGGACGTGTGATCGGTGAAATCGTCGACCGCGCCGCGAAGGCCGTTGCGCTGCGCAAGTTCGCCGATCAGGTCGGTGTGCCGATGGAACAGACCGTCGCCGTCGGCGACGGTGCCAACGACATCGACATGCTCAACGCCGCGGGCCTGGGCGTGGCGTTCAACGCAAAGCCTGCGTTGCGGGAGGTCGCAGATGCTGCGTTGTCGCATCCCTTCCTCGACGCTGTGCTGTTCATTCTCGGTGTGACCCGCGACGAGGTCGAGGCTGCGGACGCCGTCGACGGTGGCGTGCGACGCGTACCGATTCCATGAGTTCCGATCCAGCATTCAGTTCCGATCCAGCTGTGATGTCCGGCCCCGATTCGCGCTGGCGCGAGCGCCACGCGGTGCTGGCTGCTGGGTACGGAGGGCGAGACGATCCCGCGGATCCGGCGCTGGTGTTGGCGATGCCGATCGTTCTGCACATTCCGAAGGCAGACCCGCCCAAGCGCACCGCACTGCTCGAGGCTGCGGCAACGGCGGCTGTGGCTCTGTGTCTGGACGAACGCGTCGGGTTCACCGAAGACGGGGAACCCGGCCCCTGGCACGAGGACTATTCGGCGTGGGTGGGTGCCCGGATTCGGAAGGTGTCTCGTCGAGCGCGAGGAGCGCAGTGGCTCGCCGCGCAGGAGGTACCGGGAATCACCGTCGATGTGGATGGCGCGCAGGCGCGGGCTCTGGTTCCCGGGCCGGTCGGAGAACTGGACCCGCGAATCAAGAAGTTGCAGATCGGTGGGACCGATCTCGAGCACGACGAGCCTGGCCCGCCGGAGCCTGGTCTTCCGGTGCTGTGGATCGACTCGGCGCTCGAGATGACGGTTGGCAAGGCTTCGGCACAGGTCGGGCATGCCTCGATGTTGTTGGCGGCGGCCATGTCCGAGAAACAGTGCTGGGCCTGGGCGCAGAACGACTTTCGCTGCTCAGTGCGCGACGCGAGCCCGGAACAGTGGGCCGAAGCAGTAGTTCGGCTGAAGAAGTCGGAGGCCGTCGCGGTTCGTGACGCTGGTTTCACGGAAGTGGCACCAGGCTCCATGACAGTCATCGCGGTTCCGTAGAGACGTAACCGACCAGTCCAGTATCGGTGACTTGGCTATGGATGAACAGTCCAGTGGCCTTCAAGATGGTCGAGTGTTGATACGGAGATTCGCCTCGCTGTTCGTCGGTCTGTGGTTGTACGGCTTCTCGATGGCCATGATGATCACGGCCGGTCTTGGTCTGGATCCCTGGGACGTGTTTCATCAGGGTGTGGCCGAGCATGTTTCGCTCAGTTTCGGCGTGATCACTGCGATTACCGGTGCGGTGGTACTGCTGCTCTGGATTCCGATCCGTCAGCGGCCGGGATTCGGAACGGTCGCCAATGTCGTTGTAATTGCCATCTCGGTGGATACCTCACTGGCCTTCTTGCCGGTCTTTGATTCCATGCCAGTTCGAGCCGTGATCATGGTCGCGGGAATCCTCCTCAACGGACTGGCCAGCGTTCTCTACATCGGCGCGGGCATGGGGCCGGGCCCCCGCGACGGATTGATGACCGGACTGGTCGCTCGCACAGGTCTGTCGGTCAGGCTCGTGCGTACCAGCATCGAGATCGCGGTCCTCGCTACCGGATGGCTCCTCGGTGGAACGGTTGGCATCGGAACCGTGTTGTACGCCTTCGGGATCGGACCGACCATTCAATTCCTCATCAAGGTGCTGCCGGATTCCATGACAGCAGCGGTGACCGGAGGACGTGTCACGGAACGTAAGGCCAAGACCGTGGGGCCGGTCAGCGAAATCTCGGTGCCGACGGGAACTTCGGCCGTGGAGGCAGGTTCTCCGGTGGGTGAAGCCGAATCGAACGATGCAGTCAAGGTGCCGTCGAACCATTCCGGAGTGCCGACGGTGACCTGAACCGGTCCACCGGAATGCAGGATCAGGAGCCAACTGTCGTCACCGAGTGGGCGCCCGGTTCGAGTGTGAGACCGAACGTCGGCTCCGTCGATCCAGGCCTGCAGCGTTCGGTGACTCTCGTCGTACCATGCGGTGTCGTCGAACTCGACGCCGGCAGCGTCGAACCAGACGAGGTCCGGGTGCTCCAGTCTTCTTCTGCCTTCGAAGAATTCGGGCTGACGCAACGCCGGTGCCGCTCGGCGTAATCCGAACGCTCGGGAGACGAACTGCACCAACGACTGATCGGCCGCCGTCCAGTCCAGGGCCCACGAATCGGCTGGGGAGGCAAGTGTGGGAACACAATACGCGTTGTTGTTTCCGCCGAGACTGTGGCCGAACTCGTCTCCGGCGGTGAGCATCGGTGTGCCTGTCGACAGCACGAGCGTGGCCAGTAGCGCCCGTACATGACGTGCCCTGGCGTCCTGAATCTCGGGATCGGTGCTCGGGCCTTCGATTCCGTGGTTGAACGAATCGTTGTGATCGGCGCCGTCACGATTGTCTTCACCGTTGGCTTCGTTGTGCTTGTGGTTGTACGCGACCAGATCGGCGGCGGTGAACCCGTCGTGCGCTGTGACGAAGTTGATCGACGCCCAGGGGCGACGGCCGCTGCCGGCAAAGATGTCCTCGGAACCGGCGAGGCGCGACGCGACCTTCCGGACGCTGGATCCGCCGTTCCAGAACTGGCGAATGGTGCTGCGGTACTTGTCGTTCCATTCGGACCACTGGAGTCCGAAGTTTCCGACCTGGTAACCGTCGGCCGTCGCATCCCACGGTTCGGCGATGAGCTTGCACCGGGTCAGTACCGGATCGGAGGAGATGGCCGACAAGATGGACGCCCGCTGGTCGAAGCCGCCGCCGCGCGGCCTACCCAACGCGCTCGCGAGATCGAATCGGAAGCCGTCGACACCCATTTCGGTGGCCCAGTAGCGGAGGCTGTCGGTGATCATGCGGACGGCGATGGGGGAGCAGGCGTCGACCGTGTTGCCGCACCCGGTCAGGTCGATGTCGCGGCCGTCGCTGTCGAGAAGGTAGTAGCCGGGGCCGTCCAAACCTCGCCAGCTGACGCTGATTCCGTCGACACTCTGCTCGCAGGTGTGGTTGTAGACGACGTCGAGGACGACCTCGATGCCTGCCGCGTGTAGTGCGTCGACCATGATCCGGAACTCGGTGACTTCGCCGCCCGGAGTTGCCGCGTATCCGGGATGCGGGGCGAAGTACGACGCCGTCGAGTATCCCCAGTGGTTGCGCATTCCTCGCTCGCGGACGCTCTGTTCGGTCAGAAACGCCTGTACGGGAAGCAGTTCCACGGCAGTGACGCCGAGTGAGACGAGGTGATCGATCACGGCCGGTGCCGTCAGGCCGAGGTACGTTCCGCGGTGGGCGGCGGGTACTCCTGGATGACTGGCGGTGTACGCGCCCACATGCAGTTCGTAGATGACGCTTTCCTCCCACGGCGTCTCGAGGCGGGCTCCGGCGGGCGCGAGGCCGGGAGTCACCACGGACAGCGGCACGTGGCCGAGCGAGTCGACCGTCGACGGGTCGCCGAAGGGATCGTCGGCGTACGACAGGAGGGCACGGTGATCACCGAGATCCCCCTCGATGCGGCGCGCCCACGGATCGACGAGCAGCTTGTGTGGATTAAGTCTCAGCCCGGCGCGCGGATTCCACGGGCCGGACGCCCGAATTCCGTAACGCTGCCCCGCACCGATCCCGGAGATGATTCCGTGCCAGATTCCGTACGTGTGTTGCCGAAGTTCGACGCGATCTTCGTTTCCGTCCTGGTCGATCAGGCAGATGTGGACGCTCGACGCGGCCGGGGCGTGGACCGCGAACTGGGTTCCGGAGTCCACGATGTTGGCGCCGAGTGGGAACGGAGACCCGGGCGTCGGGGTGTGAGTTTCGATGAGAGGCGACACGCAAGATGATCCTGCCGTGAACGGCCGGAGAATGTGCGGGAAGATGTTCGGGTGCCGCTACCTGATCCAGATCTGCTCATCGATTTCGACAACGTACTCATCCGTCGGGGAGGGTCCACTCTCGTGGGGCCCGTCACCTGGAAAGTGGAGCTGGACGAGCGATGGGTGGTGCTCGGACCCAACGGTGCCGGCAAGACCTCGCTGCTGCGCATCGCGGCCGGTGAGACTTTCCCGACCAGTGGTTCTGCCCACCTCCTTGGCGAAGTTCTCGGCAAGGTCGACGTCAACGAGTTGCGCCCGCGAATCGGTTTGTCCTCGTCGTCGTTGGCGAACCGCGTGCCCGGCGACGAGAAGGTCAGCGACCTCGTCGTGTCGGCGGGCTACGCCGTTCTCGGTCGGTGGCGCGAGGAGTACGAATCCATGGACACCTCGCGCGCTGTGGAGATGCTCGAAAGCCTCGGCGCCGAGCACCTGGCGGATCGGACGTACGGGACGCTTTCCGAAGGCGAGCGCAAGCGCGTCCTCATCGCGCGAGCCTTGATGACCGATCCCGAACTTCTTCTCCTGGACGAGCCCGCCGCCGGGCTCGATCTCGGTGGACGTGAGGAACTTGTGGCCAGACTCGCCGAACTGGCTGCCGATCCGGACGCCCCGGCTACCGTTCTGATCACCCATCACGTCGAGGAAATCCCGCCGGGATTCACCCACGCACTCCTTCTCAAGGAAGGGGAGGTCGTCTCTCAGGGCCTTCTGGACGACGTCATCACCGCCGAAAATCTGAGCGCGGCATTCAGCCAGTCCATCAGCCTCGACAAGGCGGACGGCCGATACTTCGCGCGCCGCGCGAGGCCGTCCGGATCTCATCGCGCGTGAGCTTCAGTGGGACCTGAAATGCGGCCCAGATCACAGATCGCGTAGGTTCGCGAAGCATGGCTAACGAGAATGCAAACGCTGTCCCCGAGCCCAAGGATGCGTCGACCGTCATCTTGGTGCGCGATGCCGAATCCGGTATCGAGATCTTCCTGCTTCAACGAGTACAGGGGATGGCGTTTGCCGGGGGCATGACGGTATTCCCCGGCGGCGGCGTCGACAAGTCCGATGCGACGGCCGAGGTCGAGTGGGCCGGGCCGTCGGTCGAGTGGTGGGCCGAGCGGTTCAGCACGGATGTTGCTCGGGCGAAGGCTCTCGTCTTGGCTGCGGTGCGGGAAACTTTCGAGGAGTGCGGTGTCCTGCTGGCCGGCCCCACGGCTGACACGGTCGTCGCGGACACGGCCGGCTATGCACAGGACCGAGTAGCTCTCGAAAAGCACGAGCTGTCGTTCAGCGATTTCCTGAAGAAGGAGAACCTGGTCCTGCGCACGGATCTGCTGCGGCCGTGGGCGAACTGGATCACGCCGGTGGGCGAGACCCGCCGCTACGACACGCGCTTCTTCGTCGCAGCGTCACCGACCGGACAGATCGCGGACGGCGTCACCTCCGAGGCCGCCGAGGTTCGTTGGCAGAGCCCGCAGGACGCGCTGGCGCACTGGCGGGAGGGTGGCAGCATCCTGTTGCCGCCGACGTGGAGTCAGCTGACCGAATTGGCCAAGTTCAGTTCGGTGGCGGAGATACTCGCAGCCGAGCCGGAGATTCCCGTCATCCTGCCTACGTTGATCACCGACGAGGAAACGCTGCGCGTCGAGTTCCCGAACCAGGACGGTTACTACGTCGCCGGGCCGCATCCGTGGTCGGTCAAGGCGGCAAAGTAACCTCTCGACCATGGCTGAATTTGTGACTCTCGAGGTTTCCGAAGGCATCGGCACCATCCGTCTGGCGCGTCCGCCCATGAACGCTCTGAACCGTCAGGTTCAGGACGAGTTGGCTGCTGCCGCACACGCTGCGACCGTCGACAAGGCAGTCAAGGCCGTCATCGTCTACGGCGGCGAGAAAGTCTTCGCAGCCGGTGCAGACGTCAAGGAAATGGCCGAGATGGATTACGGCCAGATCCGTGACGCCATCGGTGGCATGCAGGCCGGACTCGGCGCCGTGGCGTCCATCCCGAAGCCGACCGTTGCCGCGATCACCGGATACGCACTCGGTGGTGGACTCGAAGTTGCACTCTCGGCCGATCGCCGGATCGTCGGAGACAACGCCAAGCTCGGAGTTCCGGAGATTCTGCTCGGAATCATTCCCGGTGGCGGCGGAACGCAGCGCCTGGCTCGCCTGATCGGTCCGGCCAAGGCCAAGGATTTGGTCTTCACCGGCCGTTTCGTCGGGGCTGACGAGGCGTTGGCCATCGGTTTGGTCGACGAGGTCGTCGCTCCCGACGACGTGTACACCGCGGCCCGGACATGGGCCTCGCAGTTCGTCGGGGGAGCGTCACGTGCGTTGGCTGCTGCCAAGGCGGCCATCGACGAGGGTCTGAACACCGACCTGGAATCCGGGCTCAAGATCGAGCAGCATCTGTTCGCCGGATTGTTCGCGACCAAGGATCAGGCGATCGGCATGGAGTCGTTCATCGCCAACGGTCCGGGCAAGGCCGAGTTCACGGGCGAGTAGGCTCCCCTAAACTAGAACTTGTTCATCTCTTACCAGCGAGTAGGATAGCCGCCATGACAGCCAGCCCGAATGACGACGCAACCGTCACGCCGCCCGCCGCTACCGACACCTCGGTAGTCGACCCCGCGCCGCGGCCGCACGCCACGGCCGAAGAGGTCGAGGCCGCTCGTAAGGACACCAAGCTCGCCCAGGTGCTCTACCACGACTGGGAAGCCGAAACCTACGACGACAAGTGGTCCATCTCGTACGACGAGCGCTGCATCGACTACGCACGTGGTCGTTTCGACGCCGTCGCGGGCGATCAGCCGCTCCCGTACGAGCGCGCGCTCGAACTCGGTTGCGGCACCGGATTCTTCCTCCTGAACCTGATGCAGGGTGGAGTCGCCAAGACCGGTTCGGTCACCGACCTCTCGCCCGGCATGGTCAAGGTCGCACTGCGCAATGCCGAAAGCCTCGGCCTTCCGGTCGACGGCCGTGTTGCCGATGCCGAGACCATTCCGTACGAGGACAACACCTTCGACCTGGTGGTCGGCCACGCCGTGCTGCACCACATTCCGGACGTCGAGAAGTCGCTGCGTGAGGTCCTTCGTGTCCTCAAGCCCGGCGGACGTTTCGTCTTCGCCGGTGAGCCCACCACTGTCGGCAACTTCTACGCCCGCTGGCTCGGCCGCGCGACGTGGGAAGCAACCACACGCGTGACCAAGCTGCCGTTCCTCGCAGACTGGCGTCGTCCGCAAGAGGAACTCGACGAGTCTTCTCGTGCAGCAGCTCTCGAAGCTGTCGTCGACATCCACACGTTCGACCCCACCGACCTCGAGAACATGGCGAAGTCTGCGGGCGCCGATCAGGTCCACGCTGCCACCGAGGAATTCGCCGCGGCGCTTCTCGGCTGGCCTGTCCGTACCTTCGAAGCGGCTGTTCCGCCGGAGAAGCTCGGTTGGGGCTGGGGGCGTTTCGCTTTCGGTGGTTGGAAGACACTCAGCTGGGTCGACGAGAAGGTGCTCCGCCACGTCGTTCCTCGCGGATTCTTCTACAACGTCATGATCACCGGCGTGAAGCCCGGCAACTGAATTGGGTTATGACTTCACCCTCGGCGACGTCGACTATCTCGGAAGTGATTCCGGCGTAGCTGCCTTGGCCGAGGTGGATCAGCTCGAACTGTCCACGCGTACGCGTCTGGCCGACATCGGCCGGGCGCGTACGCGTTTCGGTGATCACATGCCTGCGCTCGTGGACACCGTCCTGCTTCGACGAAAGGCCGCTACGAAACTGCCCGGCAGTGATCAGTGGTTGTTCACGGACGACGCGATGCAACAAGCCACTCCCGGCGTTGTCGCGGCCCACCGCGCGCAGCGTCTGATCGGGCGCGACGTCCACGACGTGACGTGCTCCATCGGCGCCGAACTGCATGCCTTGACCGGAATTGCGCATCGCGTGATCGGCAGCGACATCGATTCCGTTCGCCTGGCGATGGCACAGCGCAATGTGCCGAGCGCAGCGTTGCTGCGGGCCGACGCGCTCCGCCCGACGACACGCGAGACCGTCGTACTGGCAGACCCCGCACGGCGATCGGGCGGTCGCCGCACTCACGATCCGGCAGCGTTGATGCCACCTCTACCGGACCTCATAGAGGCGTACTCCGGCCGTGATCTCGCGGTGAAGTGTGCTCCCGGACTCGATTTCGACAATCTGGGCTGGGACGGGGAAGTCGAGGTCGTCTCGCTCGACGGCGGCGTCAAGGAAGCCTGCCTGTGGTCGACGGGACTGGCCGAGTCCGGCGTCACGCGCCGAGCTTCGGTGCTTCGCTCCGACGGGAGCGGGTGGGCGATCACCGACGCCGAGGACGACGTGATTCCGGAGCAAGCGCCGGGGGAGTGGATCATCGACCCGGACGGAGCGGTAGTGCGCGCGGGCCTCGTGCGCCACTACGCGGCCAGACACGGCCTCTGGCAGCTCGATCCACGCATCGCTTATCTGACCGGTGACAGCGTCCCTGAGGGAGTTCGCGGATTCCGGATCCTCGAGCAGATCAAGTACTCCGAGAAACTGCTCAAACAGACACTGTCCAAGCGGGACTGCGGTGTGGCCGAAATCCTGGTGCGAGGAGTCGACGTGGACCCGGCAGTGCTGCGTCCACGGCTCAAGCTCAAGGGCTCGCGTGCACTGAGCGTCGTGATCGTGCGGATCGGACGATCGGCGTCGGCCTTCATCTGTGAGGCGTCCCGCTAGCTCACTTGAAGACGAACAGCTCACCGATTGCGCTGGGCGTCAACACTTCGCCCTTGGGGCCGATCGAGGTGCCGACGGTGAAGCCGACTGCTCCCGGCAACGTGTCCTGATCCACCGTCTCACCGGTTTCGGTGTCGAAGGTGATCAGGCTCAGTCCGTTCTCACCCTCGCGTACGACGGTGTATCCGGTGTTGCCGGCGGTCTGCGCCGGAACGCCCAGTTGCAGAAGGTCTTTACGTTCCCAGGCCAGTTCGGCGTGATCTCCCTCGTCGCGCACGGCAAGGAGGTGGCCCTTGTCGCCGCCGGCGGGAATGATCAAACCGTCGTCGGACGTCGAGGCACTACCGGCCGAGTTGAAGCCGATGTCGTAACTCCACCTGGTGTCACCGGTTTCGGCGTTCACTGCCCAGAGAGATCCGTTGTTGTCGGTGGCGTAGACGGTCTTGCCGTCCTTCGACAGGTCCGGGCTCGACGCCGTTCCACCGGGAAGCGCGTCGGTGGACCACTCGCGGGTGATGGACGGATTGTCGCCGCCCGTGTACTTCATGGCCACCAGATCGGCTGCCTGAGAACTGGGTCCGTAGAAGGTGAAGTAGAACTTGCCGGTGCCCAGGTCCACTGCCGGGGTATTGGCCACCGGGCAGCCGGACGTGCCGAGGAAGCACTCGTTCAAACCCTTGTTGTCGGGAATGAGTTCTGCATTCGCGCCCTGGTCGATCGACGGCGGCGGGATCAGGTCGAACGACGGAACCACTTTTGCGCCGGTCTGCGGGTCGAGCACGTTGATCTGACCCAATTGGGTGATGAACAACAGGTTTCCGTCGCCGGTGAACTGTGACGAGAGAGGAGTGCCCACAACGAGCGTGCGCCAACGCAATTGACCAGTCTCGGTGAAGGACATCATCGCGCCGCTCTCGCCGACGTAGACATTGGTGGCAGTGTCGACGATGGGCGTCGAGGCGACTACTCCGTCGTTGAGTCGAGCGCACCACTTCTTGCGACCCGAATCCATCTGGAACGAGAAGAGATTGCAGCCGTTCTCGGTGCGCGCGGTGACGAAGCTCTGACCGTTCGCGGCCACCGAGGCGTACGCGGCAACCGGACCGCCGAGAGGGCGTGACCATGCGAACTCGACATCGCGTGATCCGGTGACCGGGCTCGTGTCGCTGTTGCGGGCGTCGGCATGCATGGCCGGCCAACCCGCCGACGCGTACCGGTCCACCCGTCCGTCGTCGCTGCCGCAACCGGCGATCAGGGCCGCAGCGATCGCCGTCGACACCATCACGGACGACCGTAGGACCCGCCGCATCACAATCTCCCTGCCTTCACTTGATCAAGAGCCCTCGGTAACTGCACAAGCCCGGACCAGAGACTATCCCGACCGGGGCAACGTGACGGGGCACACCCCGAGGGTCGGTGAGTCGGCCCCACGTAGGCTGAACACTCATGACGAGCATGTGGGGCGCACCGTTGCGCACTCGATGGCGGGGATCACGCCGAGGCGACACCGATCAGGCCAAGTTCTTGACGGTCGATTCCCTCAAATGGGTTCTGGCGAACAAGGCGTACACACCCTGGTATCTGGTGCGGTACTACCGTCTCGCCAAGTTCAAGATGGCCAACCCGCACGTGATCCTGCGCGGCATGGTGTTCCTCGGCAAGAACGTCGAAATCCATTCGACCCCCGACCTGTCCCGCCTCGAGATCGGGCGCTGGGTACACATCGGCGACGGCAACGCGATCCGTTGCCACGAAGGTTCGCTGCGCATCGGCGACAAGGTCGTCTTCGGCAAGGACAACGTCGTCAACACCTACCTCGACATCGAAATCGGTGCGTCGACGCTCGTAGCCGACTGGTGCTACATCTGCGATTTCGACCACCGCATGGACGACATCAACACACCGATCAAGGACCAGGGCATCGTCAAGGGCCCCGTCCGTATCGGCCCGGACACCTGGGTGGCAGCGAAGGTCACCGTGCTGCGAAATACCCGCGTCGGACGCGGTTGTGTCCTCGGGGCGCACGCCGTCGTCAAGGGAGACATCCCGGACTACAGCATCGCGGTCGGCTCGCCCGCGAAGGCGGTCAAGAACCGCAAGTCCGATTGGGAAGCCGGCGCTGCCGATCGTGCAAAGTACATCGCGGCGCTCGAGGACATCGCACGCAAGAAGGCTGCTGCGGACGCTGCCGACGCGTCGTCGACGTCGTAGCTCACTTTTTCGCAGAACCAGCGATTACTTTCGGCGCCGCAACCGGTCTGTATCGGTATCGGCGCCGAAAGTCTGCGCCGGTGAAAGGAGTGCCGACATGAGCGAACAGACACCCGAATGGGTCGTGGCGCAGCGCCGCGAACTGGTGGGATTTCTCGAAGGCCTGAGCACGGAGCAGTGGAACGCGCCGACCCTGTGCGAGGGGTGGCGGGTCCGCGAAGTGATCGCGCACATCACCATGCCCTACCGATACTCGGCGCCGCGATTCGTCGTGGAAATGGTCAAGTCACGCGGAAACTTCAACAAGATGTCGAACCGGCGAGCGCTCGCCGATGCGTCGGAAGTCGGTGAGCGACAACTGCTTGCCTCGCTTCGCGACAACGTTGCACACCCGTGGAAGCCACCAGGCGGCGGCTCCGAGGGTGCGCTCTCGCACGACGTGATCCACGGTCAGGACATTCGCGTGGCACTCGGCGACGACTACGTGGTGCCCGAAGACCGGCTCACTCGTGTGCTCAGCGGACTCTCGCCCAAAACCGTGAAGTATTTCGGAACTGACCTCGACGGCGCTCGGCTGCGCGCCGACGACCGAGACTGGACGTACGGTGCCGGCGCCGAGGTTCACGGGGCGGCGCAGGATCTCCTGCTCGTGCTGTGCGGCCGGATGCTGCCACCAGGCCATCTGCTCGGGGATGCGAGTTCTCGTTTCACCGCGCCCCTCCCGACCCGCTGAGATCAGCACAAAGCGAGCTCAGCGACCGGGCAGCGGCCGCTCGGGAATCTGTGGCCGTGCCAACGGCTGCCGCACCCGACGCTTCGCGCCCGCGTAGACGTGAGCAGTCTCCTCGGCGACCTGATGCCAGTCGAAGTCCGATGTCAGGCGTGCGCGGGCGGCCACTGCCCGTTCCTGCGCCCCGGCGGGATCGTCGAGTACCTCGCGGACAGCCGAGGTGAGCCCGGCGATGTCGCCCGGTTGGAAGGACATCCCCGTCACCCCGTCGACGACGGCTTCGCCCAGTCCGCCTGCGGTGGACGTGATCAGCGGAGTGCCGGCCGCCGCCGCTTCGAGGGCGATGATCCCGAACGGCTCGTAGCGCGACGGCAGGACGATGGCGTCCGCTCCGTGCAGCCAGCTGAGCAGTTCCGTGTGATCGAGGTTGCCGAGAAAGTCCACCGCCCGCGCGACGCGATGCGTGCGTGCCTGTTGGTAGAGCCAGGTGAACTGGGTGCCTTCGCCCGCGATCGCGAGGGTCGTGCCGGGGTGGCTACGACGGATTCGGGGGAGTGCTGCGATGGCGTCCTGCACGCCCTTCTCGTATTCCAGGCGGCCGACGAAGAGGAGTTTCGGCGGTCCGGATCGCGGTCCACGTTCGCGAAAGTTCCACGTGGTCACGTCGATTCCGTTGCGGATGACGGTGATCGGCGGCAGCGTCGGGCCGTAGAGCTCGGTCACTTCTTCCTGCATGGACGCCGAACAGGTTATGAGAGAGTCGGATTCGTTTGCCAGCCACCACTCGACGGAGTGGACCTGGCGGTTGATGCGTCCGGAGATCCAGCCGCTGTGGCGACCCGCCTCGGTGGCGTGAAGTGTGGAAACCAGTGGGACATCATAGAATTCGGCCAGGGCGATCGCCGGATGTGCGACCAGCCAGTCGTGCGCGTGCACGACGTCGGGCTGCCAGCCCTCGCCCACTCCTGGCTTGTGCAGCGCCATCCCGGCCCGGACCATCGCGTGACCCATCGCGAGGGTCCACGCGAGCATGTCCTCGCCGAAGACGAAGTGTGCGGGGTCCTCGGCCACTGCGACGACAAGGACGCCCTCGGAAATGTGCGTGATCGTCGGGTGCGTCGACGCATCCGTTCCGGAGGGGCGACGCGAGAGAACAACGACCTCGTGGCCTGCAGCAGCCAACTCGGTGGCGAGATGGTGGACGTGTCGACCGAGCCCGCCGACGACGACCGGTGGGTACTCCCACGAGACGATGAGAATTTTCACGACGCGCTCCCGTTCACCAGTTCAGTGTCAGGAAGACGGCGAGCATCCAGACCGGGGAACAACCCGTCGGCGCGATTCCAGCCTTCGGCGAGTCGCACGGCGACGGCATCGCGGCCGGAAACCAGCGCTTCGGAGATTTCCCTGGTCGCATGGGCGTGCTTGTGCGCACGTTCGCGGGCGTACCCCGCGGCCGAATCCTTGCTCACCATGAATGCCCAATCGCTCGAAACTGTCATCAGTGTCTCGCGAAGTACCTGATCGTTGACCCGGTTTCGCAGTTCCGGTCGGCCGGGTGCGTTGTCGCGTCCGCGAGACTTGTCCACGGTGGTGAGGGCGGTATCGACCACCTCGGAGTTCAGTTGCACCAGGTCGGACACCTGATCGCCGGCCCAGACACGCCAGTCCTTACCCGATCCCCAGGACGAATCCTCGAGTTGAACGGGTTCGCCGACGTATCCCGATGCCTTGGCGTCGGCGAGGGTGCCGACGCGAATTCCGGCCTCGGGAAGCGCGCGCAGGAGTTTTTCGAGCCACTGCGGACCCTCGTGCCACCAGTGCCCGAACAGTTCGGTGTCGAAAGCTGCGACCACCAGGGCGTCGCGGCCGATGCGGGTGGATTCACTGCGCAGACGCGCCCGAACGGTTTCGACGAAGTCGGCGACATGCTTGTCGACGGCGGCGGCGGCGACTTCGGGGTCGTACGGCAACTTGTCGGCGGAGTCGACGGTCCGTCCGGTGACCCGCGACGGCTTGAGACCCGTCTCGTGGTCGTAGGTGTGGAAGTCGCGGTAGGCGGCGTGACCCGGATATCCGGACTTGGGGGACCAGACGCGGTAGCTGACCTGCAGGTCGCGGCCGAATGCAACCACGTCGGATTCTCGAACCGGGCGGCCGAGGGACGTGTCGCCGCGCAAGGCGGGGCCGTCGACCATGAAGTGGGTGACGCCCGCTTCGGCGTACCCGCGCTCCATGCCCGGGGTGTACCCGCACTCGGGTCCCCAGATCCCGGTCGGAGTGTGATTCCACCGGGCATGCGCGTCGGCGAGACCTTCGCGGAGGGAGAACGCCCGCAAGCGAGGATCGAGCAGCGGTTGGAACGGGTGGGCCAGCGGCCCGCCGAGAAGCTCGAAGGCCTCGCGATCGATGAGGTCGCGGAACACCGGTGAGGCGCCGTGCTGCCAGTGAGTCTCGAAATCTGCGAGAGCGGCAGCTGACGCCCGGTGTTCGCGCGCGCCGAGTTCGCGGTGCGCCGCGTCCGGCATGCCGGCAGCCTCGTGGGCGCGGATCTGCCAGTTGCCGAGCCAGTGATGCATCCCGGCGAGGCAGTGGGGATCGTCCAACTGGGCCGCGAGTACGGGCGTGATTCCCAGCGTCAGCAGGTGCGATCGGCCCTCGTCGGCCAGGCGTCGTAGCGCGGCGGCGAGCGGAATGTACGACGCAGCCCAGGACTGGTAGATCCATTCCTCGCCGACTGGCCATCTGCCGTGGTTGGCGAGCCACGGCAGATGGGAGTGCAGAACCAGGGCGAACATCCCCGGTTCGGTGACGGGTGTTGCGTTACTCACTCGCCGGTTTCCTTCACGGCAATAGCGACGAGGTCGAGGCTGTCGTCGATGTCGGGTTCGCTGATGCTGAAGTCGTCGACGGTGATGCCCTCGACGTCGCGGGTGAGATCTTCGGGCCAGGGCTCACCGGCCAACGCGCGGTCGATCTGCGCGTTGATGAACGATCCGCCGTGCTTGGCGTCGAGTTCCTTCAGGCGCGAACCGTGGTGGACGCCGGTCATCAACTGAACGCGGAATCCGGCGTCTTCGAGCAATTCGGTCATTTCGGAGGCGTTGAGCTCACGAGTGTGGAAAGGGTTGAGCGGCGTGTCGCGGCCGGGGGAGAAGGTGATCCGGTTGGGGGTGCTGATGAGAAGTTCACCGCCGGGAGCGAGAACTCGGAAGCATTCGCGTAGGAACTGACCCTGATCCCACAGGTGCTCGATCACCTGGAAATTGACGACGACGTCAACCGAGTTGTCCGCCAGTGGAAGCTCGGCGAGGTTGCCGTGGAGCATCTCGACGCGGGGGTAGCGGGCACGGACGTGCTCGACCGCGGAGATGTCGTAGTCGAGGCCGGTAACCTTCGTTGCGACGTCCGCAATCATGTTGGCGCCGTAGCCTTCTCCGGAACCGGCCTCGAGGACTCGGCGGTCCGTGCAGCGCTCCAGAAGTGCGCGGTACACCACTTCGTGGCGTCGGAACCAGTAGTTCTCCTCGGGGATTCCTGGCACGGTTCGTTCGCCCGTCAAGGGCAGGGGTGCGTCCTCGTGGTTGCTGACACTCGTTTCACTCACCCGTGCGAGATTAGTGCCATCCGAGTAGAACGTGTTCGCCGTGGTCCAGATCACTGCTGTCAATTCCTGTTCGTGCCGTTATGGTGGACGAGGTTCCACGTTAAGTTACCCACCGGTAACTTAACGTGGGGTAATCTAACGCACAGCCGACGTGAACCGAGAAATTCGCCCGTAGGGAGACCTGTCGGACTCTCTTTTCGGACGCTCGGACTGCGCGAGCACCACAGACGATTTATCAGGTGAATTACACACAGGAGGTCGACGAAGACCCATGACGAATATCGTTGTTTTGATCAAGCAGGTCCCCGACACATGGTCCGAGCGCAAGCTGACCGACGGCGACTACACGCTTGACCGTGAAGCCGCCGACGCAGTCCTCGACGAGATCAACGAGCGCTCCGTCGAAGAAGCACTCCTCATCAAGGAAGCTCAGGGCGGTGAGGTAACGGTGCTGTCCGCAGGTCCCGACCGCGCCACCGACGCTATCCGCAAGGCTCTCTCGATGGGCGCCGACAAGGCCGTCCACATCAACGACCCGGCACTGCACGGCTCCGACGCGATCCAGACCGCATGGACGCTCGCTGCTGCTCTCGGCCAGATCACCTTCGAGAACGACGAGCCTGCCGACCTGATCATCGCCGGCAACGAGGCCACCGACGGCCGCGTCGGCGCTGTTCCGGCCATCATCGCCGAGTACCTGGGCATCCCGCAGCTCACCCAGCTGCGCAAGGTCGTCGTCGCCGACGGCAAGATCACCGGTGAGCGCGAGACCGACGAGGGCGTCTTCGGCCTCGAGGCTTCGCTGCCCGCGATCGTCTCGGTCACCGAGAAGATCAACGAGCCGCGCTTCCCGTCCTTCAAGGGCATCATGGCCGCGAAGAAGAAGGAAGTTCTCGTCTACACGCTGGCCGACCTCGGAGTCGACCCGGAGACCGTCGGAGTTGCCAACGCCGGCACCACCGTGACGTCCTCCACCCCCAAGCCCCCCCGTACCGCTGGTGAGCGCATCGTCGACGAGGGAGACGGTGGCACCAAGATTGCCGCGTACCTCGTCAGCAACAAGGTCATCTGATCGCGCCCTTCTAGACATCCAGCAGAAGAACTCAGGGAGAGTTAAGTCATGGCAGAAGTACTTGTGCTCGTAGAGCACGCAGAGGGTGCGCTGAAGAAGGTCAGCACCGAACTCATCACCGCTGCACGCGCACTCGGTGAGCCGTCGGCAGTTGTCGCCGGCCCCGCGGGCACCGCAGCAAAGCTCGCCGACGCTCTGGCAGCAGCCGGCGCCGAGAAGATCTACGTCGCCGAGTCCGACGACATCGACGGCTACCTCGTCACCCCCAAGGTCGACGTTCTCGCCGCTCTGGTCGAGTCCACCAGCCCGGCAGCAGTCATCACCGCAGCCGGCACCGAGGGCAAAGAGGTTGCCGGTCGTCTGGCCGCACGTCTGGGCTCCGGATTGCTGACCGACGTCATCGAGATCAAGGCTGACGGCACCGGCGTCCACTCCATCTTCGGTGGCGCGTTCACCGTCGAGGCCAAGGCCAACGGCGACGTTCCGGTCTACTCGGTTCGTCCGGGCGCAGTCGAGGCTGCTCCGCAGGCCGGCGCAGGCGAGCAGATCACCGTCGAGGTTCCGGCTCAGGACGAGAGTGCCGTCAAGGTCACCTCGCGTGAGCCCATTGTCGGCGGCGACCGCCCGGAGCTCACCGAGGCGTCGGTTGTCGTCTCCGGTGGACGTGGTGTCGGCAGCGCGGACAAGTTCTCCGTCGTCGAAGAGCTGGCCGATTCCCTCGGTGCTGCAGTCGGTGCTTCGCGTGCCGCTGTGGACTCGGGTTACTACCCCGGACAGTTCCAGGTCGGTCAGACCGGTAAGACGGTCTCCCCGCAGCTGTACATCGCGCTCGGCATTTCCGGTGCCATCCAGCACCGCGCCGGCATGCAGACGTCCAAGACCATCGTCGCGGTCAACAAGGACGAAGAGGCACCCATCTTCGAGATCGCCGACTTCGGCATCGTGGGCGACCTGTTCAACGTCGCACCGCAGCTCACCGAAGCTGTGAAGTCCCACAAGGGCTGAAAAGCACAAACTGCTGTGCGCCTTTATCAACCCCCCGCGGTTGATAAAGGCGCACAGTGCTTTATTCACCCGGCCTGCATCGGCATGTCACTTCGTCGATACCGAGACGCCGTTCGCGCTCGATAAACCTTGCGCATGACAATTACGTCAGTCCTTCGCTCCGCGAGTGACAATCTCGGCCGTGAGGTCGCCCAGCCGAGATATTCCCTGATCGTCTCCTCCGACCGCGAGCATCGTGTCGCTGCGCAGCGCCTTCGATACCGAGTGTTCGCCTCCGAGCCAGGCTTCTCCCTCCCCGCTTCGGCCGGGGTGTTCGAACTCGACGCCGACGCCTTCGACGAATTCTGTGATCATCTTCTCGTTCGTGACAACATCACCGAGGAGTACGTCGGCTGCTACCGAATGCTGCCGCCGGATTCCGCTGCGGCGGCGGGTGGGTATTACACCGCAACGGAATTCGACATCTCCGCGCTCGATCCGGTGTCGAACAGGATCGTCGAAATGGGTCGCGCGTGCGTCGATCCCGCGCACCGCACCGGATCCGTCCTGAGCCTGATGTGGTCGGGCATCCTGCACTATCTCGAATTGACCGGATACGAGTGGGTGATGGGCTGCGTCTCCGTGCCCGTCTTGCCGAGCCCCGATTCAATTGCCGGCGCCGATGTCCGCGGCGTCCGTGACTTCGTGATGAACAAGCACGCCAGTCCGGGGTCGCGGCGGGTGATCCCACGAAACCCGGTGGTCCTCGGGGGTCTGACGCTCGACGAGATCGCCGCACCGGAACGCGTGACGATGCCGCCGTTGCTCCGTGGTTACTTGCGGATGGGCGCGATGATCTGCGGGGAGCCCGCCCACGATCCCGAGTTCGGTGTGGCCGATTTTGTTGCGCTGCAAGGCCTTCACTCCGCCAACAAGCGGTACCTCGAACGGCTGCGATCGGCGGCCGCCGCACACGAATCGGGGATCGGCTGATGACCGCGGCGGTGCCGTACTGGGTGCCGACGAGCCCCTGCGGCGACGGGTGCCTACCCGCGGACGCACCCGGTGTGTCGAGTATCACCGTGATGGCCCGCGGGGTCATGGTCGGTGCCGCACTGTTGACTGCGCCTGTGCTTTCGGCCGGCTGGCTCCTCCCGCGCACCTGGCGTACTGAGATGCAACGCGGATACTCGCGCGCGTTGCTTCGTTGTCTGGGGATGAAGCTGACGGTCGACGACCAGCGGTTGGGGCGCGCGGAACCTGACGGGGTCATGGTTGTCGCCGGTCACGTGTCCTGGACCGACGTCCTCGTCGCGAGCGCCGTTGCTCCGGCCAACTTCGTCGCCCGCGCCGACCTGCTCGACTGGGCAGTGCTCGGCGGTCTCGCGCGCCGGATGCGCGTCGTCCCCATCGACCGCGCTCGCCTGCGTGAACTCCCCGGAACCGTCGACGTCGTTCGCGAACGCCTGCAGCGAGGTGTCCGGGTGATGGTGTTCCCCGAGGGAACGACCTGGTGCGGGCGGGCGTACGGCGGTTTTCGTCCGGCGATGTTCCAAGCAGCCGTCGACGCCGAATGCCCGGTTCAGCCGATGGCGATCCGCTACGAGAACGCCGACGGTTCCCTGTGCACCGGACCCTGCTTTGTCGGCACCGAAACGATCGGTCAGTCCATCCGTCGGATCCTGCGTCAGAAGAACGTCGAGGTGAAGGTCAGGCTGGCTCCGCTCGAGGAGGCAGGGGAGTGTCGAGCCGATCTCGCGCAGCGATGCGAGAGAGCCGTACGCGGCGTCGACATCATCGATCTGGCAGCTCACGACATCTTCGACCCCGCACCGGAACTCGTGACACAAGCCGTGGGACAAATCGATCCTTCCCCGGCGATGAGCGCTTAGCCTGCTGAGCGAGGCTGGTCGAACTCTCGTGCTGGGCTATCCTTGTCAAGCCATGACTCTGCCTGCACACAGTGCCCACGCCGGATTTCCGGTGTACCTCGATCATGCCGCCACGACTCCGATGTCGGCAGCCGCTATCGAGGCGATGACCGATACCTTCAAAACCGTGGGCAACGCGTCCTCGCTGCACGGCTCCGGCCGTGCGGCCCGGCGCCGCGTCGAGGAATCGCGCGAATCGATCGCCGCCAGCCTGGGTGCGCGGCCGTCGGAGGTCATCTTCACCTCCGGAGGCACCGAGAGCGACAATCTCGCGGTCAAGGGCATCTACTGGGCTCGCCGTGACGCAGACCCGCGACGCACTCGCATCCTGGCCAGCTCCGTCGAGCATCATGCTGTGCTCGACGCCGTCGAGTGGCTCGAGCAGCACGAGGGCGCGCGCGTGACGTGGTTGCCGGTCGACGAGAACGGTGTCGTCGACCCGCAGACCTTGCGTGACGAGCTTTCCGTCCACGCCGACGAGGTCGCACTCGTGACGGTGATGTGGGCCAACAACGAGGTCGGCTCGATCATGCCGATCGTGGAGTTGGCGGAGATTTCGGCTGAGTTCGAGATTCCGATGCACAGCGACGCGGTTCAGGCAGTTGCACAATTGCCGGTCGATTTCGCGGCGAGCAAATTGTCCGCGCTGAGCATCGCGGCGCACAAGTTCGGTGGTCCGCACGGCGTCGGCGCACTGCTGCTCGGACGCCAGGTTCCGTGTGTGCCGCTCCTTCACGGCGGCGGACACGAACGTGATCTGCGTTCGGGCACTCCGGATACTGCGGGCGTTGTCGGGATGGCTGCGGCGCTGCGCGCAAACGTCGAGAACTTCGATTCCAGCACAAGGGAATTGGCGCAGTTGCGTGACCGTTTGATCGACGGAGTCCTGGAGATCCTTCCCGAGTCGGTGCTCAACGGCCCGACCGGTTCCGATCGGCTTCCCGGTAACGCGCACTTCACCTTCCCCGGTTGCGAGGGCGATTCGTTGCTGATGCTGCTCGACGCTGCCGGTATCGAATGTTCCACCGGTTCGGCCTGCACCGCCGGTGTGGCCAGGGCCAGCCACGTCTTGATTGCGATGGGCGTCGAATCGCCCGTCGCGCGTGGCTCACTGAGATTTTCGCTCGGACATACGTCGAGTGTCACCGATGTGGACGCGCTCATCGCTGCGCTTCCACAAGTAGTAGAGCGCGCTCGGGCCGCCGGTCTTGCCGGTGCCGGTTCGCGTGGAGGGGATCGCTGATGCGAGTACTCGCAGCCATGAGCGGAGGTGTCGACTCCGCTGTCGCCGCCGCCCGCGCTGTCGCCGCCGGACACGACGTCGTCGGCGTTCATCTTGCTTTGTCCACGGCGCCGGGCGCATTGCGGACGGGTTCGCGTGGATGCTGCTCGAAGGAAGATGCCGGCGACGCCAGGCGCGCCGCCGACGTTCTCGGAATACCCTTCTACGTCTGGGATTTCGCCGATCGCTTCAAGGAAGACGTGATCGACGACTTCGTGGCGGCGTATGCAGCGGGTGAGACCCCCAATCCGTGCCTGCGCTGCAACGAGAAGATCAAGTTCACCGCACTCGCCGACCGTGCAGTCGCTCTCGGCTTCGATGCCGTGGCGACCGGTCATTACGCGCGCCTCGAAGACGGCGTCCTACGCCGGGCGGTCGACGCGGACAAGGACCAGTCGTATGTCCTCGGTGTGCTGACGGCTGATCAGCTTTCGCGAGCGATGTTCCCGATCGGTGACACACCGAAAGAACAGATCCGCGAGGAAGCCGCCGAGCGCGGTCTGGCTGTGGCGAACAAGCCTGACAGCCATGACATCTGCTTCATCCCGACCGGCGATACCCGAGCATTCCTGGGTGCGCGCATCGGCGTTCGTCCGGGAAGCGTCGTCGACGCCGATTCGGGTGAGGTCCTCGCTGCACACGACGGCGTATACGGCTTCACGATCGGACAGCGCAAGGGCCTCGGCGTCGAAGGTCCCGCAGGTGACGGCCGTCCGCGGTACGTGACCGCGATCGAGCCCGAAACCGGAACGGTGCGAGTCGGTTCGGCCAAGAATCTCGACGTCTGGGCCATCTCGGCGCAGCGTGCGATCTGGACCTCGGGCCAGGCGCCGGAGGGCCCCGTCGAATGCATGGTGCAGGTCCGTGCGCACGGCGGACTTGCGCAGGCCGTTGCGGAGGCCGTCGACGACGGTACTTCGGGCGGCGGCATCTCCATTTCGTTGCGCGAACCACTGACCGGCGTCGCGAAGGGCCAGGCCGTCGTGTTGTATCGCCCCGACCGCGAACTGGGTGACCAGGTCCTCGGCAGTGGCACCATCTCGGGCACCGAATCCGAGCCGAACACACTGTGACGCAGCAGGTTTCCATCGGTGGTCTCGTCACCGGAATCGGATCCTGGCCGGGCACGGATGCCCGCGAAAGTGCCGCAACCATCCTCGGTGAGCTGGGTGGTTTCCCGCATCTGGTGGAGTTGCCGAGCCGCGGTCTCGGCGCTGACATGGTCGGCCGGGCGGGGGCAATTCTGGTCGACATCAACCTCGACGCCTCGACCCGTGCCTATCGAGTCGTGCCTCGGAGGGGCAATGTCGCGAAGCGAGCCGAGGACTTTCTGAATCAGGATCTCGACGCGCTCGAGGAAGCCTGGGAGTCGGCGCGCTTGGTCGGCGGAGACCACGTCGTCAAGCTCCAAGCCGCCGGCCCGCTGACACTCGGCGCCGAGATCGAAGTCGCAAACGGTTCGCGAGTTCTCGTCGACCGCGGTGCGCTCCGCGACATCGCAGAATCACTCGGTGAGGGTCTCGCGCGTCATGCGGCCGAGGTCACTCGCCGCACCGGCGCCGCAGTGGTGATCCAGTTGGACGAGCCGCAGATCGCGGCAGTTCTGGCCGGTTCGCTGCCTGGGCGCACCAAGATGGAGAGCGTTCCGGCACTGCCGGAACCCGAGGCACTCGCCGTACTCGACTCGACGATCAGCGGTTGCGGACTGCCCACAATCGTCCACAGCTGCGGCACAGACATGCCGTGGGATCTACTGAGGCGAAGCCAGGCGTTCGGCGTGAGCTTCGACATGTCGCTCATCGGCTCACGCGATCTCGACGGTATCGGCCAGTTGTTCGACGCCGGCAAGGAATTGGCGCTCGGTCTGGTTCCGTCCGTGGAGCCGGAAAAGCCGGTGACGTGGAAAGAGTGTGCGATGCCCGCCGTCACACTGGTAGATCGTCTCGGCTTCTCGCGTGAACTCCTGCAGACCCAGGTCGCGATCACTCCGCGTTGCGGTCTTTCGGGTGCGAACCTCGACTGGGCTCGTGCCGCCCTTCGGCTGTGTACAGACGTCGGAAAGGCATTGGTGGACGATCCGTCGGCGTTCTAGTGTGTGCGTTCCGATGTGAGTCGTGTGGTGTGTCGGTGTGAACCGATAATCTTCTAGCTGTGACTGAAACCGCGGATGCAATGCAGCCAGCCCCCAACGAGGCGCGCGAGCAGTGGACGGAGCTGGCCGAAGAGGTACGCCAGCATCAGTTCCGCTACTACGTTCGTGATGCGCCCGTCATTTCGGACGGTGCATTCGACACATTGCTCGGGCAGCTCAATGCTCTCGAAGAGCAGTACCCGGATCTGCGAACTCCCGACTCTCCGACGCAACTCGTCGGTGGCGGATTCGCGACGGACTTCACGTCCGTCGACCACCTCGAGCGGATGCTCAGCCTCGACAACGTCTTCGACGAGTCGGAGCTCCGAGCATGGATCGCCAAGGTAGAGCAGGAAACCGGGCCGGAACTGCACTATCTCTGTGAAGTGAAAATCGATGGTGTCGCCCTCAATCTCGTCTACGAGAACGGCAAACTCGTTCGTGCCGCAACCCGCGGTGACGGTCGTACGGGCGAGCTGGTCACGCTCAACGCCTTGACGATCAACGACATCCCGGAGCGCCTTACCGCCACGGACGAGTACCCGATTCCGAGCCTGCTCGAGGTGCGTGGCGAGGTGTTCTTCCGCCTCGAGGACTTCGCAGCACTCAATGCCTCCCTGGTGGAGGAGGGGAAGGCGCCGTTCGCCAATCCGCGCAACTCCGCGGCGGGCTCCCTGCGTCAGAAGAATCCTGCCGTCACCGCGCGTCGCCGCCTCGGAATGATCTGCCACGGGTTCGGGCGCATGGAAGGTTTCGAGCCGGCCTCGCAGTACGACGCCTACGTGGCCCTCGCCGCCTGGGGTCTGCCGGTGTCCACGCACACCTCACGGGTGGTCGGCGCCGACGCCGTGGTCGAGAAGATGAAGTACTGGGGAGAACACCGCCACGACGTCGAGCACGAGATCGACGGGTTGGTGGTCAAGGTCGACGAGATGTCGTTACATCGACGTCTGGGCACCACGTCGCGCGCGCCACGGTGGGCTATCGCGTACAAGTACCCGCCGGAAGAGGTCACGACCAAGCTCCTCGACATCCGGGTCAGTGTCGGACGTACGGGTCGTGTGACGCCGTTCGCGTACATGGAACCCGTCACGGTGGCGGGTTCCACTGTGTCCTTGGCCACGCTGCACAACGGCTCGGAGGTCAAGCGCAAGGGTGTGCTGATCGGCGACACCGTGGTGTTGCGCAAGGCCGGAGACGTCATCCCCGAGGTTCTCGGTCCCGTGGCAGACGTTCGTGACGGTACCGAGCGCGAGTTCGTCATGCCGACACATTGTCCCGAGTGCGGCACGTTGTTGGCACCCGCGAAAGAGGGCGACGTCGACGTGCGATGCCCCAATCAGCAGTACTGCCCGGCGCAGTTGCGCGAGCGCGTGTTCCACGTCTCGGGGCGCGGTGCATTCGACATCGAGGTGCTCGGTTACGAGGCCGCGACCGGGCTGTTGGAGGCGAAGGTCATCGGCGACGAGGGCGATCTCTTCTCACTCGACGCCGAGAAACTGATCGAAGTTCCGATCTTCCGCACCAATGCGGGATCCCTGTCCGCCAACGGAAAACGCTTGCTGGCCAACCTGGATTCGGCCAAGGACAAGCCGCTGTGGAGAGTGCTTGTGGCACTGTCGATTCGGCACGTCGGCCCCACTGCCGCGAGGGCGTTGGCCGGCGAATTCGGCTCGCTGCAACGCATTCGGGAAGCCTCGGTCGACGAGTTGGCTGCAGTGGACGGCGTTGGATCGACTATCGCCGCCGCCGTCGTGGAGTGGTTCTCCGTCGACTGGCATCAGCAGATCGTCGACAAGTGGGCGTCGGCCGGAGTACGCATGGAGGATGAACGCGACGATTCGATTCCGCGCAATCTCGAGGGCCTCTCGATCGTCGTCACCGGTTCGCTCGAGACCTACTCGCGTGATCAGGCGAAGGAAGCGATTCTGGTGCGCGGCGGTAAGGCGGCAGGGTCGGTCTCGAAGAAGACTGCGTTTGTCGTCGTCGGTGAAGCGCCCGGTTCCAAGCACGACAAGGCGGTCGAATTGGGTGTGCCGGTGCTCGACGAAGACGGCTTCCGGCGGTTGCTCGAAGATGGCCCGGATGCGGTCGCTCCCACCGATTTGGACGAACCAGAGTGACTTTGTCCGATTTCTGAGATTGGTGTGCTGGGTGCGATAGTGACGCCATGATCGAGATTCGTGAAGTTCTACCGGCTGAGTTCGAGACCGTCGGGGAGCTGACTGTGCAGTCGTACGTGGGTGGCGGATTTGTCGCCGGCGGATCGCCGTACGCGGAGCGCCTGCGAGACACCGCAACTCGGGTGGAGCAGGGCCGGGTGCTGGTTGCGGTTCTCGGTGACGAAGTCGTGGGCTCGTTGACGATTGCAGAACCCGGCACGCCCTTCGCGGATGTTGCGCAGAAGGGCGAACTCGAGTTCCGCATGCTCGCAGTCTCGCCGCAAGCTCGGGGATCGGGCGCCGGAACCGCATTGGTTCGCGCAGTGATCGCCGAAGCCTACGACCGCGGCGATCACTCGGTGGTCATCTCGACGCAGCCCGAGATGGTCGATGCCCGTCGTATCTACGACCGCAACGGTTTCGTCCCCGATCCCGAGCGGGCGTGGGAGCCGATTCGCGGTATGGAACTGACCGTCATGGTGCGCGGCCTGGCCTGATCAGCCAGCCTGGTCAACCCAGTACCGTCGCCACGATTCCTGCGAGGTAGCCGAGGCGGGCTATCTCCGAAGGGCGGAATTCGGGCCCACCGGGACGACCGAGCATGAGGACTCGATTGCCGGAGCCGAGAGGTGCGGCAGCGAGGCTGGTGTTCATGTCGCGCCATACGTCCGGAACCCAGTCGGCCTCGCCGTCGAGGGCGGTGGGCTTGTCCAGTGGCATCCACGGAATGTCGGTGGCGTGGGTTTCCGGCGCGCCGGCGCTACCGACGACGCGGTACGCACCGTGCTTGCCGATGTCCGCGACGACGCACCAGCCGACTCGCAGTACACGCGGCGCGCCGTCGACGAGGACCTGTAGTCGATCGTTTCGGGCCGTCGCAACGGAATCTATGAGTTCGAGCTCGCGGTGAGTGTCGAGAATCCCGGCGTAGGGGCGGATCGAATCGACCAGCACGTCCGGTAGATGCTCGGCAGCGGTGATCAAGGTGTCGGGCAGCGCGCCCGGTTCGACGTCGACCACGAGGTCGTCGATGGCAAAACCGTCACCTCGTTCCACGACGTCGAGGGAGAGGATGTCTGCGCCCACGGATCCGAGAGCTACGGCGAGCGCGCCGAGGCTGCCTGGTCGATCGGGCAGTTGGACGCGAAGCAGGTACGACACGTGCGCGCCTTTCGCTGATCGGTTCTCGCCCGGATCACGTCGACCCGGGCCTGACTCATCTTTGCACTTGCCCAACCTGCGATGGTGGGCGCCGCGGCGGCGTCACGCCGGATGCACATTCTTGTCACACGAGCGAAACACACTGCGGGCATCCGGCGTGGCGATCGACACAGTGAGCGTGCTCGTCGTTCGATACAGCAGGCGTGCTTACAGGTCTGTCGCGGCGAGCAACTAGGCTGGACCGGCAATGTTCACGTCCTCTTCCGAAAGGGGCCCCGCGGTGCCTGCCATCTCCCGTGACGAGGTCGCGCACCTCGCGCGGCTGTCCAGACTCGCCCTGTCCGATGCCGAACTCGACGAGTTCGCCGGTCAGTTGGATTCGATTCTCAACCACGTCAAGGTGGTCACCGAGGTTGCGGCCGACGACGTCCCGCCCATGGCGAATCCCAATGCCGTCACCAACGTGACGCGCCCCGACGTGATCGTGCCCGGGCTGACCCCCGAGCAGGCATTGTCCGGAGCACCCGCAGTCGAACAGGATCGCTTTGCGGTTCCGCAGATCCTTGGAGAGGGCGAATGACCGATCTGACCACGCTGGACGCCGCTGAGCTGGCCGGCAAGATCCACTCGCGTGAGGTGTCCTCCGTAGAGGTCACGCAGGCGCATCTCGACCGCATCGCGGCCGTCGACACCGAGTACCACGCCTTCCTGCACGTTGCAGGCGAACAGGCTCTCGAGGCCGCCGCAGCAGTGGACAACTCGCTCGCAGGCGGAAACGAACCCGCTTCGGCACTCGCCGGCGTTCCGATCGCGTTGAAGGACATCTTCACCACGACGGACATGCCGACCACCTGTGCGTCGAAGATTCTCGAAGGCTGGGTCGCGCCGTACGACGCGACTCTGACCTCCAAGCTGCGCGCTGCCGGCATCCCGATCCTCGGCAAGACGAACCTCGACGAGTTCGCGATGGGCTCTTCGACCGAGAACTCGGCCTTCGGCCCGACGCGTAACCCGTGGGACGTCACCCGCATCCCCGGTGGTTCGGGCGGCGGCAGTGCGGCTGCGCTCGCGTCCCGTCAGGCCCCGCTGGCCATCGGCACTGACACCGGCGGTTCGATCCGTCAGCCCGCTGCGGTCACCGCGACGGTCGGCACCAAGCCGACGTACGGAACTGTCTCACGCTTCGGACTCGTCGCGTGCGCCTCCTCGCTCGATCAGGGCGGTCCCTGTGGCCGCACCGTGCTCGACACCGCTCTGCTGCACGAGGTGATCGCCGGGCACGATCCGCGTGACTCCACGTCCATCGACGCCCCCGTGCGTCCGGTGGTCGCTGCGGCACGTGAAGGTGCAAACGGCGACCTGCGCGGCGTCAAAGTCGGTGTGGTCAAGGAACTTCACTCCGACAGCTACCAGCCAGGCGTCATCGCTTCCTTCGATGCTGCCGTCGAGCAGCTCAAGGCACTCGGTGCCGAGGTTGTCGAGGTCTCGTGCCCGAGCTTCGAGCACGCGCTCGCGTCGTACTATCTGGTGCTGCCCAGTGAGGTCTCGTCCAACCTGGCCCGCTTCGACGCGATGCGCTACGGACTGCGTGTCGACGACGGCAACATGAGTGCCGACCAGGTCATGGCGGCAACCCGCGCCGCCGGTTTCGGTCCGGAGGTCAAGCGCCGCATCATGATCGGTACCTACGCACTGTCCTCGGGATACTACGACGCCTACTACGGTTCGGCGCTCAAGGTTCGTACGCTCATCGCGCGCGATTTCGACAAGGCCTACGAGAAGGTGGACGTACTGGTCTCGCCGACCAGCCCATTCACGCCGTGGAAGTTGGGGGAGAAGGTCGGCGATCCGTTGGCCATGTACCTCTCCGACCTGTGCACGCTGCCGACCAACCTGGCCGGACACTGCGCGATGTCGGTGCCCTCGGGCCTGTCCGCGGACGACAACCTGCCGGTGGGCTTGCAGATGATGGCGCCCGCCATGGCTGACGAGCGCCTCTACCGTGTCGGTGCCGCCTACGAAGCAGCTCGCGGCCCGATCGCGACTGCAGTCTGACCTGTTTGCTGTGCGCCTTTATCAACCCCCCGCGGTTAATAAAGGCGCACAGCAGTTTCAGGAGCAAGTCCTCAGGGCCGTCCCCTGATCGGTTCCGTAGCGATGGCCGTGACCGGTGGGGACACCGAGCGAACCGAGCATGTCGACGGTGGTCTGCAAGAACGTGACACCCGGGATCCACGGCGGGATCGGTGCATCTTGCACGGCACGGCTCAGATCCGGCTTCTGCGTCGCGAGGGCGGGGGACCACCACACCACCGGGTCAGACGTGTTCGCTAGGACGGTTGCGCCGTCCGTCCGTGTCGCGTCGGCCGGGGGACCTGCCCACAACACGTCGCACGGGACGATGGGACTGCCCTCGGACAGTGCGGCGCTGCCGCCGACGGCGCCGAGGCTCTGTCCGTAGAGGAACAGGTCCGGTCGATCCTCGGCGGGCATAGCGGCAATGTGGCTGCCGACGGCGGTGAACAGAGCGGTTGCCGATTCTTCGGCGTCGTCGCGGCTGAACAGGAATGTCGCCCAACTGGGTGCGTCGGAGTATTGCTGCCCGACTATTGCGACGTCGCCGCCGAACCGTTGCTCGATACCGTCGACTGCATGCGTGTCGATCCACCCCGATCCGGTCGGAACGGCCACTACGACGCTGTTGCGGGTAAAGCCGCCGACGCGATCGAGTTCGCTCACCGCGAGCGCGGCACGTGATGCAGTGTCGGGTGCCGAATCCAAACCGGCGTAGACACGCACCGAGTCTTCGCCTGCTGCGACGAATTTGCGTCCCTCCGCCCCCATCGACGTCCACGAGATGAGAGATTCGGGGCTGCCTGACACAGAGGCCGAAAGTGGCTGTGTCAGAGCAGTGTCGATGTACGCGTTGGACTTGTCGAACGAATCGGCGAGGCCGTTCCACACGACGGGACCGACTACCAACTGCACCCCGAGAATACCCATGACCAGTGCGCCGACGCTCCGCGCGAAACCCATCCACCGCAGCGCCTTCGAAATTCCGATCCCGATGCCCCAGAGACCAAGTGCGGTCAGTGCTGAAATGCAACCCGCCTCCGCCCAGTGGAGAAGTCCGGCAGACGGTGCGCCCATCGCCGCTCGCAACGAGTTCTGCCAACCGGCGGCGGCGAACATCGCAACTGCGGTGCCGGCAGTCGACAACCCGAACGCGGTGATGCGCCAATGACGTTCGTCGAATCGGGCCTTGACCCGGTCGGGGACGAGCCGACGGGCTACCGCGGAGAACGCCCACATCGCCAGTAGTCCGGCCGCGACGAGCAGACCGCTGAACACCCCTTGTAGTACGGCTGATCGCGGCAGGAGTCCGGGAGCCAGCGAGATGGCGGACATCGCTGCCACGGCGACGCTCGTGGACACGCGGGGGAGTGCGAGCGCCCCGACTCGGGCGAGGACGGGGGTCCGTGACGCATTCAGAACGCTCATGCTGCAATCGCTTTCGGGGAGTAGGAGAACTCGTTCGACGGGTCGAGGCGCCGCGATCGCATCAGGGTGAAGCCGAAGGCGGAGACTGCCAGAACACCGGCCGTGCCGTAACCGAATCCCGATTCCGCGACCGGCGTCAGATAGCTTTGGCGCCAGGAGTTTCCGTTCACAGCCGTGACGGCTACATCGGCCATCGCGAAGCAATACCCTCGTGAGAGAAAGGACGTGCGGTCTTCACACGCGGCATGCATTCGCTGGTCGAGCTGACCGTCGAGGACCTGACGTGCCCACGGCCCCAGTTCCGTTCCGTGCGAATGCGCGTAGCGGAGTAGGTCGTAGCCGAGATCGTGCGCTTTGCAGGCCGAGTCGAATTCGTCGGGAAGTGGGACCGGCGACGAGCAGTCGCCGTGGGGATTGGCGAGGTATCCGTCGACGACGGCGGGGGTGTAACCGGCGAATGCCGCAAAGTCCGCCGGGATGGTGGTCGCAGCGTCAGCGGCATCCGCAGTAGTCACGGTGGCGATCGCCCTGGATGCGTTCGAATTCTCGGTGCGCGGCGACTGGGCTCCGCTCGCTCCGGCAGTGACCGTGATCGCTGCCGTTGCAGCCAGCGCCAGGGCAGCCCAGGTGCCGGCGCTTCGAGAGATGTCTTTCACCCGTGTGATCCGCATGCCGTTCACGCTATGAACGGACAATCCTGACGGTCATCGCTCTGTGGAGGGGTTCTCCGACGCGCATTCGGGTGAGAATTCCCTCCCCTGTGATACCTCGGAGGTAGGGGGATCTCACTCTGCAGTAGGAGGACTTTCGGGGTTCGCCTTCATAGGCTTGACGAGTGATCAAGGTCCGTAGGAAGAACAAGGGTGCACCGGATGTGCCCACGCCGACATGCGCCACCGCCGGGTCGATGCTGTCCGGCCTCGACGGGGCGGTCGTTCATTCGGAGAAAGTGCGCCGGGCAACCAGTTTCGTGGCCCGCGGTCAGTTCTGGAACATCGTCATCGTAGCGATCACTCTGATCCTCTATTCGATTGCCTGGCCGACACTGCAACTGACGCATCATGTTTCGCCGCCGATCATGCCCTTCGTCGCCGCGTTGGCTGCATTTCCGTTCGTCCTGATCCGGATCAACGCTCCGTTGGGGTGGGCGGTGTCGGCGGTCTCGGCGTTGATCATCCCGTTGGTGTTCGACAACACTCCCGGTTACGACTACCCGTGGCAGGTCGTCCACATCATCGTGCTGATGTCGTTGCTGGCCGCAGTGAGTCTGCGGGCGCCCATTCAGGTTGTCGGTGTCGCCTGGATCGCCACGGTGCTGCTCTTCCTCGGCAACGCCCCGGGAAGCGACGGCGCCGGTTGGGCTGTCGGGCTGAGTGCCCTGGTCGTCTTCTGCCTGTTGATCCGCTGGTTGGTCCTCTCGCGCCGCCAGTTGGCCAAGCAGGAGGAAGTCAGTGAACTCGAACGCACTCGACGCACGATCCTCGAGGAGAAGGCGCGGATCGCCCGCGACTTGCACGACATCGTGGCCCACCACATGTCGATGGTGGTCGTGCAAGCTCAGAGTGCGCCGTACAGACTCGATGCAGTCACTCCGGAGATCCGAACCGAATTCGAATCGATAAGTGAGACAGGGCGAGCAGCGCTCAACGAGATCCGCGGCCTCCTCGGAGTCCTGCGCAGCGACGGGGACCCCATGGTGACAGCTCCGCAACCGGGCGTCGACCAGTTGGACGAACTGTTGCTCGGCAGTACCCGTGCCGGTTTGCCGGTATCGTGGCGAGTCGACGGCGATCGAGCGTCGGTCTCGGAATCCACGGGCCTTGCGCTCTACCGGATCATTCAGGAGTCGATCACCAACGCGGCCAGGCATTCGCCAGGCGGACCCATCGAGGTCGCCGTGGCATTCGGTCCGCAATCGGTGAGCGCGCTCGTGAACAACGGACCTTCGCCATTGGGTGGCAATCAGCACTCGGCGTCGGAAACCACTGGTGGCAATGGAATCCGCGGAATGCGTGAGCGGGCTTCGGCGGTGGGCGGCATGCTGTTGGCAAACCGGCGCGAGGACGGAGGGTTCGAGGTCCGGGCCGAGTTGCCGTCGATGCCCGCCTAGGCTGTCCGAGTGCCCATCACAGTATTCATCGCAGACGACCAGGCGATGGTTCGACAAGGGTTCGGAGCCCTACTCTCCGCCCAGCCCGACATCAGCGTGATCGGCGATGCGCCGGACGGCAAGATCGCCGTCGCCGAGGTCGCGCGATTGCGTCCGGATGTGGTCTTGATGGATGTTCGCATGCCCGAGATGAACGGACTCGACGCTGCCCGCCAGATTCTGTCCGCCGGATGGGAACCGCCGGTGCGAGTCCTCATGCTCACCACTTTCGACATCGACGACTACGTCTACGAGGCACTGAGCGTCGGGGCGAGCGGTTTCATGCTCAAGGACGCACCGGCTGAGGAGCTGATTCGGGCGGTACGCGTCGTTGCCGAAGGGCAGGCCTTGCTGGCGCCGACGGTGACTCGGCGTCTGATTGCCGATGTGACCAGCCGGCGGGCGGCCCCGCGCGCACGGCCCGCAGCGCTGGACGCCCTGACCCCGCGTGAGCGCGAGGTCCTCGAACTGATCGCCCGCGGATTGTCCAACGTCGAGATCGCCGAGCGGCTGTTCGTCGCCGAGCAGACCGTCAAGACCCATGTCGGGAAGGTGCTGTCGAAGCTCGATCTGCGCGATCGCGCCCAGGCAGTCGTGTTGGCGTACGAAAGCGGGCTCGTCACGCCAGGTTAGTGATCCCGTACGGCGCGGCGTTGTGGCTCGGCAACGCCGCTATCCTGCGGCAATACGGTGACTGGGGGAAGATGGACACCAAGATCCACAATCCGGTCACGAGAGGTGCTGCACTATGCGAATCGGAATCCTCACGGGCGGCGGCGACTGCCCGGGCTTGAACGCGGTCATCCGCGCCGTCGTACGTACGTCGGCCGGTCGTTACGGCAGTACCGTGGTCGGATTCCGGGACGGCTGGCGAGGATTGCTCGAGGACCGCAAGGTCCCGCTCGACTCCGATGACCGCATCAACCGCATCCTCACCCGCGGCGGCACGATCCTCGGCACCGCTCGCGTGAACCCCGACAAACTCCGTGCGGGCCTCGATCAGATCAAGCAGACTCTCGACGACAACGGGATCGACGTCCTGATCCCGATCGGCGGCGAAGGCACTCTCACCGCGGCCAGTTGGCTTTCCGAGAGTGGCGTACCCGTGATCGGTGTGCCCAAGACGATCGACAACGACATCGACTGCACTGACGTGACTTTCGGTTTCGACACCGCCTTGGCTGTCGCCACCGACGCCATTGACAGGCTCCACACCACGGCCGAATCGCACCAGCGCGTCATGCTCGTCGAGGTCATGGGCCGGCATGCGGGCTGGATCGCGCTGCAGGCCGGACTGGCGTCGGGGGCACACCTGACTCTGGTTCCGGAACAGCCGTTCGACGTCGACGAGGTGTGCGCGATGGTCAAGAAGCGCTTCCAGCGTGGCGACTCCCACTTCATCTGCGTCGTGGCTGAAGGTGCGATGCCCGATCCCGCGTCGATGACCCTGCGCGAAGGTGGCATAGACGAGTTCGGCCACAAGATCTTCACCGGTGTCGCGCAGCAGCTCGGAAACGAGATCGAGCGCCGGATCGGCAAGGAAGTTCGCACCACCGTCCTCGGGCACATTCAGCGCGGTGGCACCCCGACGCCGCACGACCGCATCCTCGCCACTCGCTTCGGCGTTCATGCCACCGATGCAGCTCACCGCGGAGATTTCGGTCAGATGGTCGCGTTGCACGGAACGTCCATCGACCTCGTTCCGCTCGCCGAGGCGACCCGCAAACTCAAGACGGTGCCCAAGGAGCGCTACGAGGAGGCAGCCGCATTCTTCGGCTGAGCCGCAGACGCATAAACTGATCACCATGACTGCTGTCGATGCGCCCGACATCCTCGATTACGACGAAGTACTGACCAAGTACGAGCCTGTGATGGGTATGGAGGTGCACGTAGAACTCGGCACCGCGACCAAGATGTTCTGCCCGTGCCCCACCGAGTTCGGTGCCGAACCCAATACCCAGGTGTGCCCGGTCTGTCTGGGCATGCCCGGTTCGTTGCCGGTGGTGAACGCAGCCGCTGTCGAGTCCGCGATCCGGATCGGCCTTGCGCTCAACTGCTCCATCACGCCGTGGGGCCGATTCGCACGCAAGAACTACTTCTACCCGGATCAGCCGAAGAACTACCAGATCTCCCAGTACGACGAGCCGATCGCAACCGAGGGATACCTCGACGTGATCCTCGACGACGGCACGACGTGGCGCGTCGAGATCGAGCGCGCCCACATGGAGGAGGACACCGGTAAGTCCCTCCACGTGGGTGGCGCTACCGGTCGTATTCACGGTGCCAGCCATTCGCTGCTCGACTACAACCGTGCGGGCGTTCCCTTGGTGGAGATCGTCACCAAGACCATCCACGGTGCCGGTGAGCGCGCCCCCGAGGTTGCTCGCGCGTACGTCACGGCGCTTCGTGATCTGCTGAAGTCCCTCGACGTCTCCGACGTCCGCATGGACCAGGGATCGATGCGCTGCGACGCCAACATCTCCCTCATGCCGATCGGTTCCACCGAACTGGGGACCCGCACCGAGACCAAGAACGTCAACTCCCTCAAGAGCGTCGAGGTCGCAGTTCGCTACGAAATGCGCCGTCAGGCAGCAGTTCTCGACGCCGGCGGTGAGGTCATCCAGGAGACCCGCCATTTCCAGGAAGGCGACGGCACCACCGCAGCGGGACGCCGGAAGGAAACGGCCGAGGACTACCGCTACTTCCCGGAACCGGATCTCGAGCCCGTCGCTCCGAGCGCCGAGTGGGTCGAAGAACTGCGCGGTACCTTGCCGGAGCTTCCCTGGATTCGCCGTGCGCGGATCCAGAAGGACTGGGGAATCTCCGACGAGGTCATGCGCGACCTCGTCAACGCCGGTGCCATCGATCTGGTGATCGCGACCACCGAGGCCGGTGCTTCGCCCGAGGCAGCGCGCTCCTGGTGGCTGTCCTACCTGTCACAGCAGGCGAACACCCGTGGCGTCGAACTCGGCGCTCTGCCGATCACCCCGGCGCAGGTTGCCCAGGTCGTAGCTCTCATCGACAGCGGCAAGCTCAACAACAAAGTGGCTCGCCAGGTCGTCGATCACGTCCTCGACGGCGAGGGTGACCCGGAGCAGGTTGTCGCGGCCCACCCGGAGCTGGTCGTCGAACGTGACGAAACCAAGCTCAAGGCAGCCGTCGACGAAGCGCTCGCAGCGAACCCCGACATCGCGGACAAGATTCGCAGTGGCAAGGTGCAGGCCGCCGGAAAGATCGTCGGCGACGTCATGAAGGCCACTCGTGGACAGGCAGACGCGGCTCGTGTGAAGGAACTTGTCATCGAGGCGTGCAGCTAGCGCACACTGAATTTCTGACACTGATGCCCGGCCGAATCGAATTCGGCCGGGCATCAGTGTTTTTCGCTGTCGTTTTGCCGCTGTCGGTCTACAGACCAGGGACCACAACCGCGCGGCCGCTGAGCGTTCCGGCGGCCAGTCGTCGATACGCTTCGGCGCCGTTGTCGAGACTGAAGGTCTCCACCGCGATGTCGAAGATGCCGGCGTGCGCCAGGTCGATCAATTCGATCAGCTCGTTGCGGGCACCCCAGTACGGAACTGTCACCGAAGCCTCGTAAGGACTTTGGAAGAACCCGACTTTGGCATGGGCCTGCCCGTCGCCGATCCCGACGATCGTGACGTCCGATCCGACGCCGGCGACAGCCATCGCGGTGTCGATGGTGGGCTGATAGCCGACGAAGTCGAGAACCAGTGCGGCGCCCTGACTTCCGGTGATCCTGCGGACGTTCTCGGCCGCGTCCTTGTCGGACAGAACCACTTCGTGAGCGCCTACCTTGGTTGCCAGTTCGAGCTAGTCCGCGCTCACGTCGAGTGCGATGACGGTTGCTGCCGAGAGGTGGCGGAGGAGTTGGATGGCGACATGGCCGAGACCGCCGGTACCGATGACGACGGCGTACGAGCCACCGCGAAGTTTCGGCAGTGAACGCTTGATCGCGTGATACGGAGTCAGACCGGCGTCGGTCAGCGGCACCGTCTTGACCGGGTCGAGGTCGCCGATCGGGACGAGGTGGCGAGGTGAATCGACGATCATGAATTCGGCCAACGCGCCGGGTGCACCGAGACCCGGAGGATTGATGCCGAGTTCTTTTGCCCGAGAACAGTAGTTTTCGAGTCCTTGCGAGCAGTGCCAACAGCTGCCACAGCCCCAGGGTCCGTAGACGACGACATTGGTTCCGTTGTCGAGTCCTTCGACGCCCTCGCCGACGGCCGCGACCCGGCCGGCGCCCTCGTGGCCGAGCGTGAGAGGAAGGCCGTAGGTGTACTGCTCTTCGGGCAGGCTCATGATGAAGTCGTCCGAGTGGCAGACGCCGGCAGCGGTGACTTCCAGGAGCACTTCACCTGGACCGGGCTCGGGTTTGGGAATCTCCGTGAGTTCGGGTTCTGCGCCGATTCTCGTGTACTGGATTGCCTTCATACCGACTCCTTTGTCGTGGTTGGCCAACCGGTCCTGGCAAATGCGTGGTGTTTAGCCCCGCTAACAAAAGAGTACGCATCTGTGCATGTTCGGTCACGGGATCCGTGACCGAACAGACATGGCGGCTCAGTCGATCCCGCCGCTGCCACTCGGCATCGGGATCTTGACCACCTTGTCGTCGTTCGGACCCGGCTCGCCCGCGGTTTTGTTTATCGTGCTCGCCCACATCAAACCGTCGGATCCGAGTGCCAAACCGCCCAGCTGGCCGTACGTGTCTTTCGCCACTGCCGACGGCGCGGTCGTGACGGCACCTGTTCCTGGATCTGCGGCCACCGCCGAGATCGCTTTGCCGGCCCCCAGCGCGACAGCTACCACTCCCTGCGCCGCGATGCACCCGCCGACTCCGGGTCGGTCGGGCCACGTCCACGCGGGGGATGTCACCGTGCCGTCGGCGCCGACGCGTTGGAGGCGATCCTCGAGAGTGGTTCGGTCCGTGACCCACGTCGCGATTCCCGGATCGACGCACACGCCGCCGCCGTTTCCGATTCCGGACAGAACAACTTCCGGGCGAGGCGGCGCAGCGTTGGGTGTCAGCGATCGGACCCGCAAGAGTTTCCCCGCCAACGAGGCGGGATCCTGAGCAACCGCAGGGTTTCCGGTATCGCCTGTCAGAACCATGAGCTGGTCCGGGGCCGCGAACTCCAGTGACCCGCCGTTGCCGCTCGCGCCGCGCGGGATTCCACCGAGTACTTCCTTGGCGGTGTCACCCGGAGCGATGCGGACCACCCGGTTGTCCGTTCCGGTGGTGACGTAGGCATAGATCAAGTTGTCTTCGACAAACGTGGGGGAGAGTGCGATGTCGAGCAGGCCGCCGTCACCGCTGCCGTCGACGTCGATCTTGGCTACCTCGACCGGTGTCGTGTTGGGAGCTACCTGCATGATCCGGCCGGTCCGCCGTTCGGCGACCAGTCCGGAGTTCCCGTCCGGGAGTGTGACGAGCCCACCCGTGGTGTCGAGACAGGTTGCGATCACGGCGGTGTCGGCATCCTGACACGGTCCGAGGGGGCCGGTCCGCGGCGCCGGCGGCGTGGTCGACGGCGGCGGGTTCTCCGGCTGCACTTCCGCGCTGGCCTGGTTGGTCGGTTCGGGTGTGAACGGCGAGGCAGTCGATTCGTCGAAGTCGGCGCAACCTGCGAGCAACGATGTCCCGAGCACCAGCGCCAGTGCGCCCAGCGCTGCATGCCTACCCGTAGTCATGCCCAAGACGTTACGTAATGCACGGCAGATGCCGCCACGCCGGACCAAGGTTCCCCGTCGAGTTCGTGAATCGGTCATAGGCTCACCTACGTGACTGACGAGCGAAAAGATCCCAGCGAGTTGTCGGATGCGGACAAGCCGACGGGCAATGTGTCCAGTCCGTATGATTCGCCCACCGAACAATTTCCGACGGTGAGCGCCAAGAATCCGTTGCCGCGGACCGACGACGATCTCGATTTCGGTTCCACGAACGCCAACTCCCTGACCGAACAGATACCGACATACCGAGCACCTGGCGCGGATCAGCCGACCGTGGCTCTCGAGCGTGAGACGGCGTACGACGCTCCGATCGCCGCCGTCCCCACCGCCGAAGCCGTGGCAGGTACAACTGAGTCTCCGCGGGGCCGAGGCACTCTCGACCTCGGGTTGCTTGCACTGCGATTGGCCGTCGGTGGAACTACATTGGTGCACGGTCTGCAGAAGTTGACCGGTATCTGGAACGGGCCGGGGCTGAACGGGTTCGAGTCGATGCTGGCGGACGCCGGGTTCCAGCAGGCGAAGTGGATGGCGATACTCGGCGCCGTCGGTGAAGTCGCAGGTGGCGCACTCCTGATCCTCGGGTTGCTGACTCCCGTTGCGGCAGCGTCGGTTCTGGCGGTGATGATCAATGCGTGGGCGCTGCGTCAGGCGAGCGCACCCGGCCTGGAGTACTTCGCCCCGGCCGGGACCGAGTACGAGATGCTGCTCGGAATCTGTGCGGGCGTCATCATTTTGACGGGACCAGGTCGTATTGCGCTCGACGGTCGTCGTGGCTGGGCAACTCGTCCGTTTATCGGATCGCTCGTGGTTTTGATCCTCGGTATCGCTGCCGGCGTCTGCACCTGGATCTTCCTGAACGGTGCCAATCCGCTCATCTGAAACTCGCGCCGTCGAACAAACGAACCGCCGCTCTCCGAATCGGAGAGCGGCGGTTCGTTTGTGAAGGATCAGTCCTTGACGAGTACCGGGTCGGCGTTCGCGGACGGGATGGCCGTTCCGTCCTTGAGCTTGCGACCGAGGACCGACTTGCGGTGACCGTAGGCGAAGTACACGACCACACCGATGGCCATCCAGACGAGGAACCGGATCCAGGTCTCGACCGAGAGGTTGAGCATCAGCCAACCGCAGGCGAGCACGGCGACGATCGGAACGAACGGCACCAGCGGGACGCGGAATCCGCGCGGCAGGTCGGGGCGGGTGCGGCGAAGGACGATGACACCGACACAAACCAGGACGAAGGCGAACAGCGTTCCGATGTTGACCATCTCTTCGAGCGTGCCCATGGGGAAGAACGCTGCCAGGACGGCAACGATGCCACCGACGATCAACGTGATGCGCATCGGGATGCCCTTGGCGTTGGTCTTGGCCAGGCTGCGCGGCATGAGGCCGTCACGGGACATGGCGAAGAGGACGCGGGTCTGGCCGAGCATCATGACCATGACAACTGTCGTGAGGCCGGCCAGGCCACCGAAGTTGATGGCGGTTTGTGCCCAACCGATTCCGTTGGCCTCGAATGCGGTTGCGAGGGTGGCGCTGGAATCGCCGACCAACGGACTGCCGTCCTTGAGTTCGGTGTACTTGACCATGCCGGTCAGTACGAGTGTGACGGCAACGTAGAGAACCGTGACGATGGCGAGCGAGCCGAAGATTCCTCGCGGCAACGACTTCTGCGGGTTCTTGGTTTCCTCGGCGGTGGTGGCGACGACGTCGAAACCGATGAAGGCAAAGAACACGAGGCTGGCGGCTGCGAGCAATCCGTAAGCGCCGTAGCTACTTCCGCCTGCGCCGGTCAGCCAGGAGAACAAGGTCTGATGGATTCCGCTTGCAGAACTCTCGGTTCCTTCGGACGGCGGGATGAAGGGGGAGTAGTTCTCCTTCTTGATGTAGAACGCGCCCACGACGATGACGAGCAGGACTACTGCGATCTTGATCGCGGTGATGATTGCGGAGACTCGCGAGGAAACCTTGGTGCCGATCGCGAGGATCAGCGTGATCGCGCCGATGATGAGCAGAGCGCCCCAGTCGAAGCTGATCGAACCGATGTGGGCGGTGGTGCTTCCGCTGGCCCCGATGACGTTGCCGAGGTACAGCGACCAGCCCTTGCCGACGACGGCGGAGGCGAGAGCGAACTCGAGAATGAGGTCCCAGCCGATGATCCAGGCGGCGAACTCCCCGAACGTGGCGTAGGAGAACGTGTATGCGCTGCCTGCGACGGGGACGGTGGAGGCGAACTCCGCGTAACACAGCGCGGCGAGGCCACAGGCGATGGCAGCGAGAACGAATGCCAGTGAAATGGAGGGTCCTGCGACATTGCCTGCGGTTCGAGCAGTCAGCGTGAAGATGCCTGCGCCGATGACGACGGCGACTCCGAATACCGTGAGGTCCTTCGCGGTCAGTTCCTTCTTGAGCTTTGTCTCAGGCTCGTCGGTGTCCGCGATCGATTGCTCGACGGATTTGGTGCGCCATATGCCGACTCCGGGCATGTATTGCTCCTTGGTTGTTTCCCGTCGACCTTGTGGGTGACGGGCGGTGGCTGACTGTCGTCGTTGTGATGTGCGTCTCAGCGACCTGATGAGGGAACCACTGGTGAGCGCCGTGTGCAAGTCGGCTCGCTCGAACTGACCGAAATGATCACCTGACTGAAAGTCATCCCCCCTCATGTATCTGAATTGATCAGCTGGTGTCTGAAACCCTACGTCCAAGTGAATTCGCTCACGAGCCGGACGCGCGATTCGGTCTGAAATGTCTGATAGCTCATATCGTTCCGTTGGTGCTCCGCGTGTCGCCCGACTATTCGGTACCTGTCGGTCGGTCTTGCTGTCGATGAGTTGCACTGTCGCTGTGCCGGCACGTCCCATTTCACCCGTATCGGGGCGACAGGCGAGAGGACCACCGCGTACCTGGATCCGATCGAGCGTCGATCACGCGTCGTGGCAGAGTGTGTCGGCGACGGGATGGTCGGATTGGGTTGTGGTTCAAGCTCATACAGCACCGGAGGAAGTATGGCGTGTTCGGACGCAGTCGGTCCCGCGTTCTTCTCCGAGGTGACATGAACCCGACTCTGTCGACCCTCTGCCGTGGCCCGTTGGCGAGCATTCTCGTGGAGCTGAGTTGGTTGCCGCACGTCCGACTGCCCGAAAACCTTGTGTGACTGTCACATCGGCTACGCGCGTCTCGAGCCGCACGCACGCTTACAGAAAAGATCCCCGGCCGAAAGGCGGCCGGGGATCTTTTTCGATTCGTGGCAGAACTTACGGAACGTAGCGAACCGCGCCCTTGTCGGCGGACGTTGCCAGAGCGGCGTAGGCGCGCAGTGCTGTCGTCACGGTGCGCTGACGATCGACCGGCTGCCACGGGCGCTCCGAGGCCTCCATCTTCGCGCGTCGCTCGGCGAGGACGTCGTCGTCGACCAGGATCTCGAGCGTGCGCGAGGCGACGTCGATGCGAACCTGATCGCCGTTCTGGACGAGACCGATGATTCCGCCTGCAGCAGCCTCAGGGGAGATGTGACCGATGGACAGCCCGGAAGTTCCGCCCGAGAAACGACCGTCGGTGATCAGTGCGCATTCCTTACCGAGGCCTGCGCCCTTGAGGAAGGCAGTGGGGTGCAGCATTTCCTGCATGCCGGGGCCGCCCTTGGGGCCTTCGTAACGCACGACGAGAACGTCGCCGGCCTTGATCTTCTTCTGCAAGATGACCGAGACGGCTTCTTCTTGGGATTCGACGACGAGCGCAGGGCCCTGGAAGGAGAACAGTTCCTCGTCGATGCCGGCCGTTTTGAGTATTGCGCCGTCGAGTGCGATGTTGCCACGCAGGACAACCAAGCCGCCTTCGACGGTGTAGGCGTTCTCGACGTCGCGGATACAGCCGCCGGCCGCATCGGTGTCGAGGGCAGACCAACGGTTGTCCGTGGAGAACGGTTCGATGGTGCGCACGCCGCCGGGAGCCGCGTGGAAGAGTTCGATTGCCTCGTCGGTTGCCTTGCCGGAGCGGATGTCCCAGTCGTCGAGCCACTGGTCGAAGCTCTTGGTGTGCACGGTGGACACGTCGGTTTCGAGGAGTCCGCCGCGGCGAAGCTCACCGAGCAGGGCGGGGATTCCGCCGGCGCGGTGGACGTCTTCCATGTGGTAGTCCGAGTTGGGAGAGACCTTGGACAGGCACGGAACCTTTCGGCTGATCGCGTCGATGGTGTCGAGGTCGAAGTCGACCTCGCCTTCCTGCGCCGCAGCCAGCGTGTGCAGGACGGTGTTGGTGGAACCGCCCATGGCGACGTCGAGAGCCATCGCGTTGCGGAACGCTGCCGGGGTCGCGATGTTGCGTGGCAGCACCGACTCGTCGCCGTCGCGGTAGTACTTGAGGGCAGCCTCGACCACGGTGGTGCCCGCACGAGAGAAGAGTGCGTGACGAGCCTTGTGAGTTGCCAGCGTGGAGCCGTTGCCCGGCAATGCGAGGCCGAGGGCCTCCGTCAGGCAGTTCATGGAATTGGCGGTGAACATTCCGGAGCAGGACCCGCATGTCGGGCACGCGCTGCGCTCGACCTCGTCGAGGCCCTCGTCGGACACGGCATCGTTGGCAGAGGCGGAGATCGCGGTGATGAGGTCGGTGGGGGCTTGGGCCACGCCGCCGACGACCACTGCCTTACCGGCCTCCATCGGACCACCGGAGACGAAGACGGTCGGGATGTTGAGACGCATTGCAGCGTTGAGCATGCCGGGAGTGATCTTGTCGCAGTTGGAGATACACACCAGTGCGTCGGCTGTGTGGGCGTTTGCCATGTACTCGACCGAGTCGGCGATGATCTCGCGGCTCGGGAGCGAGTAGAGCATTCCGCCGTGGCCCATTGCGATGCCGTCGTCGACTGCGATGGTGTGGAACTCACGAGCGACGCCGCCGGCCGCACTGATGGCCTCGGCAACGATCTCGCCCACGTTCTTGAGATGCACGTGGCCGGGTACGAACTGGGTGTACGAGTTCGCTACGGCGACGATCGGCTTTCCGAAGTCGGAATCCGTCATTCCTGTGGCGCGCCACAGGGATCGGGCTCCGGCAGCATTACGTCCGATGGTGGTGGTGCGTGACCTCAACGGGGGCATGGGCGTGTTCCTTATGTGATCGTTGCTGGTCCACTCAAATAGAAGCGAGGGCCTTTCAACGCTACTCGCGTGCTACGGGCGCTTCTCTTCGGGCTGGTCCTGTGTGTTCTCGACGAGCTCGGATTCTGCTTCTGCTTCTGCAGCTGCTTCTTCCTCTTCGGCTTCCTTGGCGGCGAAGGCTTCTGCGGCGGATGCGTAGGGATCGGTGATGCGGCCGCCGCTGGCGATCGCGATCTCGGGAAGCCTGACGAAGCTGACCGCAGGCAGGGTCACCTCGGTTCCGTCGGTGAGTTCCGCGCGCGCCCAACTCCGCTTCGGGAAGCGGAAGCCCTTGACGTCGTCCCAGGCGAGGGTGCGCTTGGAGAACGTCGAGCGGACCTCGAGGCCGTCAGGGCTGACGGTGGTGCGCAGTCGCGCGACGAGATAGACGGCGATGATCGGAAGGATCAGCAACCAGCTGAAGGCGACGGGCCACCCGAAGATCGGGAAGCTGACCGCGAACAGAAGGAACGCGCACGCCATGTAAGCGAGCTGCGAAATGCGGATGACGTGCCGAAGTGGTTTCGGCGTGTGGGATGATTGAGCCGGTGGCACGGGCTGCTGCGAAGTTGACACCTCTACATCTTCGCATTGCAGCCGATGTATCTCAGATTCTGGGACGGTCGACTCACCAAGTTTGCCGTTCGCGACTAGCGCCTCTACTGTCGAGTGCGTGAAACAGAATGAGTTGCTCGTAATCGGCCGGCGCGTCGTCGCCTGAGTCGATTTTTCAACTCACCAGATAACGACGCGCCACCCTCGCTCAGCAGATGCTGACGGGGGTTTTTTGTTGCCCGGAGCCAGAATCAGAGGATTTCCCAGTGAGCGCACCAACAGCACGGCCTCAACCCACGCCGCGCAAGTCAGGGACACCGAGCCCGACAACCGCGGCTGCCGCAACCCAGACGGCCAACCGTCGCCAGCTTCCGCCTGAGCGGGTAACCGGCGCGCAGTCTGTGGTTCGAGCCCTCGAAGAGCTCGAGGTCGACACGGTATTCGGCATTCCCGGCGGTGCCGTGCTCCCGGTTTACGACCCACTCTTCGATTCGGTCAAGGTCCGCCACGTGCTCGTGCGCCACGAGCAGGGTGCAGGCCACGCTGCCACCGGTTACGCCCAGGCGACCGGCAAGGTCGGCGTCTGCATGGCCACCTCGGGTCCCGGTGCGACCAACCTGGTCACGCCGCTGGCCGACGCGCAGATGGACTCCGTTCCGATCGTCGCGATCACCGGGCAGGTTGCGCGCTCGCTGATCGGTACCGACGGCTTCCAGGAAGCCGATATCTCAGGCATCACGATGCCGGTCACCAAGCACAACTTCCTGATCACCGACGCGATCGACATCCCGCGCATCATGGCCGAGGCCTTCTACCTCGCGGCCAGCGGTCGCCCCGGCGCCGTCCTGGTCGATATCCCCAAGGACATCCTGCAGTCGCAGACCACGTTCTCGTGGCCGCCGGAGATGCGTCTGCCGGGCTACCGCCCGGTGACCAAGCCGCACGGCAAGCAGGTTCGTGAAGCTGCACGTCTGATCGCCGACGCCAAGTCGCCGGTTCTGTACGTCGGTGGCGGCGTCATCAAGTCCGACTCCTCGCCGGAGCTGCTCGAATTGGCCGAGCTGACCGGTATCCCCGTCGTCACCACGCTGATGGCCCGCGGCGCGTTCCCGGACAGCCACGACCTCAACTGCGGTATGCCGGGAATGCACGGCACCGTTGCCGCAGTCGCCGCTCTGCAGCGTAGCGATCTACTGATCACCCTCGGTGCGCGTTTCGACGACCGCGTCACCGGTCAGCTGAATTCCTTCGCGCCCGACGCCAAGGTCATCCATGCCGACATCGACCCGGCCGAGATCGGCAAGAACCGCTACGCGGACGTCCCGATCGTGGGCGACTGCAAAGAGGTCATCACCGAACTCATCGAGGCGATCCGTGCCGACATGGCCACGGGCACCACGTTCGACCTCACCGAGTGGTGGGCGTACCTGAACGACATCCGTCGTACGTACCCGCTGAGCTACGACCGTCCCACCGACGGTCAGCTGAGCCCGGAGTACGTCATCCAGACCGTCGGCAAGCTCGCCGGACCGGATGCCATCTACTGCGCCGGCGTCGGTCAGCACCAGATGTGGGCCGCGCAGTTCGTCGGCTACGAGAAGCCGCGCACGTGGCTCAACTCGGGCGGGCTCGGCACCATGGGGTACGCGGTTCCCGCAGCCATGGGCGCCAAGATGGGTATGCCCGACACCGAGGTGTGGGCGATCGACGGCGACGGCTGCTTCCAGATGACCAATCAGGAACTCGCAACCTGTGCCCTCGAAGGTATCCCGATCAAGGTTGCCCTCATCAACAACGGCAACCTCGGCATGGTGCGTCAGTGGCAGACACTCTTCTACGAAGAGCGCTACTCCAACACCAACCTCGGAACGCACGGCGCCATCCGCATCCCGGACTTCGTGAAGCTCGCAGAAGCATTGGGCTGCCACGGAATTCGTGTCGAGCGTGAAGAAGATGTCGAGGCTGCGATCCGTGAGGCGCAGTCCATCAACGACAAGCCTGTCGTGATCGACTTCATCGTCACTGCCGACGCACAGGTGTGGCCGATGGTCGCTGCCGGAACGAGCAACGACGAAATCATGGCGGCCCGGGGCATCCGGCCGCTGTTCGACGACGACGAGGCAGTTGCCGAGCCCGCCGTCATCCACGAAGCCATGTCACGCGAGCAAGCCGGACCCGCCGCGGGCACAGGGGAGGATCAGAAGTGAGCACCAGTCACACCCTCAGTGTTCTCGTCGAGGACAAGCCAGGCGTGCTGGCTCGCGTCTCCGCACTTTTCTCCCGCCGCGGATTCAACATCGAATCCCTTGCGGTGGGCGGAACCGAGATCCCCGAGATCTCACGTATGACCATCGTCGTCACGGTCGACGAGTTCCCTCTCGAGCAGGTGACGAAGCAGCTCAACAAGCTGATCAACGTCATCAAGATCGTCGAGCAGGACGGTGAAGCATCCGTCGCTCGCGAGCTCGTGCTCATCAAGGTGCGCGCTGATGCAAGCGTGCGCACGCAGGTCATCGAAACGGTGAACCTGTTCCGCGCCAAGGTGATCGACGTCTCTCCGGAGTCCGTCACCATCGAGGCGACCGGTACTCGGTCCAAGCTGGATGCACTGCTGCGGATGCTTGATCCGTACGGTATCCGGGAGATCGTTCAGTCCGGGGTCGTGGCAGTCGGTCGAGGGCCGAAGTCGATCACGGCCACCCGCTAGTACTTTTAGACACGTAAAAATCCAAGGAGAGGTTGAGAACTGTGGCAGTCGAGATGTTCTACGACGACGATGCCGATCTGTCGATCATTCAGGGCCGCAAGGTTGCTGTGATCGGCTACGGAAGCCAGGGCCACGCCCATTCGCTGAGCCTGCGTGACTCGGGCGTCGATGTGCGCATCGGCCTCAAGGAAGGCTCGAAGTCGCGTGAGAAGGCTGAAGAGCAGGGGCTGACGGTCGGTACGCCGGCAGAGGTTTCCGAGTGGGCCGACGTCATCATGGTGCTCGCACCTGACACCGCGCAGGCGAGCATTTTCACCAATGACATCGAGCCGAACCTCAAGGACGGCGACGCGCTGTTCTTCGGTCACGGCCTGAACATTCACTTCGACCTGATCAAGGCTCCGGAGTTCGTCACCGTCGGCATGGTCGCCCCCAAGGGCCCCGGCCACCTGGTGCGTCGTCAGTTCGTCGACGGCAAGGGCGTTCCCGCGCTCATCGCCATCGACCAGGATCCCAAGGGTGAAGGACAGGCTCTCGCTCTGTCCTACGCCAAGGGCATCGGCGGAACCCGCGCAGGCGTCATCAAGACCACGTTCAAGGAAGAGACCGAGACGGACCTCTTCGGCGAGCAGGCCGTGCTCTGCGGCGGCACCGAGGAACTGGTCAAGACCGGTTTCGAGGTCATGGTCGAGGCCGGCTACGCACCCGAGATGGCGTACTTCGAGGTTCTGCACGAGCTCAAGCTCATCGTCGACCTCATGTACGAGGGTGGCATCGCCCGCATGAACTACTCGGTGTCCGACACCGCTGAGTTCGGTGGATACCTCTCCGGCCCGCGCGTCATCGACGCCGACACCAAGGAGCGCATGAAGGCGATCCTGGCCGACATCCAGTCCGGCGAGTTCACCCGTCGTCTGGTTGCCAACGTCGAGAACGGCAACACCGAGCTCGAGGGCCTGCGCAAGGCCAACGCCGAGCACCCCATCGAGGTCACCGGCAAGAAGCTGCGCGACCTGATGAGCTGGGTCGATCGTCCGATCACCGAAACCGCGTAATTCGCAGTTTCACGCTCCACGTCTCCACTGGCCTGATGCCGCGCCGGTTCAATTACGTTGAACCAGCGCGGCATTGGGCCGGAGTCGTTTTCCGGGTCGTCTGAGTCCGGATTCATATTCCGTCGAGAATTTGCCCGCGAAAGTGTCCACTATGTGGTATTGCCTACCGCGTTGTGGATTCCAAGTGAGCGCGCACTAAACTATCGGTGGTTAAACCACCTTCACACCCACCTAATCAGGGAGTTTGCACGTGAGCCAGCCTGGCCGTCCCGTTGTTCTGATCGCCGACAAGCTCGCGCCGTCCACAGTCGAGGCGCTCGGTGACGGTGTGGAGGTGCGTTGGGTCGACGGACCCGACCGCCCGGCGCTGCTCGCCGCGGTACCCGAGGCCGACGCGATTCTCGTCCGTTCCGCCACTACCGTCGACGCCGAGGTTCTGGCTGCCGGCACCAAGCTGAAGATCATCGGCCGCGCCGGTGTCGGCCTGGACAACGTCGAGATCCCCGCGGCCACCGAGCGCGGCGTGATGGTCGTCAACGCACCGACCTCCAACATTCACTCCGCTGCCGAGCACGCTGTCGCGCTCCTCATGTCGACCGCTCGCCAGATTCCCGCAGCAGACAAGACCCTGCGTGAGAACACCTGGAAGCGAAGCAAGTTCAACGGTGTCGAGATCCTCGGCAAGACCGTCGGTGTCGTCGGACTCGGCCGCATCGGCCAGCTCTTCGCGCAGCGTCTCGCTGCGTTCGAGACCACGATCATCGCGTACGACCCCTACCTGCCCGCAGCGCGCGCAGCGCAGCTCGGCATCGAACTGGTCACCATCGACGAGCTCGTCGAGCGCGCCGACTTCATCTCCGTGCACCTGCCCAAGACCAAGGAAACGGCCGGCCTGATCAACGCCGAGCGCCTCGCCAAGGCCAAGGACGGCGTCATCATCGTCAACGCCGCTCGCGGTGGTCTGATCGACGAAGATGCGCTCTACGACGCACTCGTCTCCGGCAAGGTCCGAGGCGCCGGTCTCGACGTGTTCAGCACCGAGCCGTGCACCGATTCCAAGCTTTTCGAGCTCGACAACGTCGTTGTCACCCCGCACCTCGGAGCATCGACGTCCGAGGCTCAGGACCGCGCAGGCATCGACGTGGCCAAGAGTGTTCTCCTCGCTCTGGCAGGCGAATTCGTTCCCGAGGCTGTCAACGTCTCCGGCGGCCCCGTGGGCGAAGAAGTTGCTCCGTGGCTCGAGCTCGTCCGCAAGCTCGGTCTTCTCGCTGCGACGTTGTCGCCCGAAGCTGTGCAGACCGTGCAGGTTGTCGCCACCGGCGAGCTGTCTGCCGAAACCGTCGACATCCTCGGCCTGGCTGCACTGCGCGGCGTGTTCTCCGCCAGCAGCGATGAGGCCGTCACGTTCGTCAACGCTCCGGCACTGGCCGAGCAGCGCGGCGTGACCGTGTCGGTCGAGAAGCACTCGGAGGCTCTTGCTCACCGCAGCGCGGTCGAGGTGCGTGCAGTTGCCGCGGACGGCACGGTCACGTCGGTCACGGGCGCACTCACCGGTCTGCAGCAGGTCGAGAAGATCGTCAACATCAACGGACGCAGCTTCGACCTGCGCGCCGAGGGCCACAACATCGTCGTTCACTACAGCGATCGCCCGGGCGTTCTCGGTGTCCTCGGCACCGTCCTCGGAAACGCGGGCGTCGACATCCTCGCAGCAGCACTGAGCCAGGATGCCGAAGGCGAAGGCGCAACTGTCATCTTGCGCGTCGATCGCGTCGTCGGTGACGCCGAGGTCGAGGCAATCGTCTCGCAGCTCGACGCTCGCGTCGCCCAGGTCGACCTTTCCTGATTGTTTTTGCTGTGCGCCTTTATCAACCGCCCGCGGTTGATAAAGGCGCACAGTTCTACTGAGATGAGGACTCCATGAAGCTTGCGGTCATTCCGGGTGACGGAATCGGCGTCGAGGTCACAGCCGAAGCGCTCAAGGTGCTCGGCAAGTTGGTTCCGGATCTGGAAACCACCGAATACGATCTCGGTGCCCGTCGCTACAACGCCACCGGCGAGTTGCTTCCGGCCGACGAGCTGGACCAGATTCGTCAGCACGACGCAATCCTGTTGGGCGCCATCGGTGATCCGCGGATCGTCGCACCCGGCGTCCTCGAGCGTGGTCTGCTGCTGAACATGCGCTTCCAGCTCGATCATCACGTGAATCTTCGCCCCGCACAGCTGTATCCGGGTGCGCTGTCGCCGTTGGCGGCGCAGCCGGAGATCGACTTCGTCGTGGTTCGTGAAGGCACCGAGGGTCCGTACACCGGAAACGGTGGAGCGATCCGCGTCGGCACCGATCACGAGATCGCGACCGAGGTGTCGATCAATACCTGGTTCGGTGCCGAGCGCGTGGTGCGTTACGCATTTGCCTTGGCGCAGACCCGGTCCAAGCACCTCACCTTGATTCACAAGACCAACGTGCTCTCCAACGCGGGCGCAATCTGGACGCGTGCAATCGAGACCGTCGGTGCCGAGTTCCCGGACGTAGAAACCGCGTACTGCCACATCGACGCGGCCACGATCTACATGGTCACCGACCCGTCGCGCTTCGACGTGATCGTCACGGACAACCTCTTCGGTGACATCATCACCGACCTCGCCGGCGCCGTAACCGGTGGCATCGGTTTGGCCGCAAGCGGAAACATCGATGCCTCGGGTACCAACCCGTCGATGTTCGAGCCCGTTCACGGCAGTGCTCCGGACATCGCCGGCAAGGGAATCGCTGATCCCACCGCCGCGATCCTCTCGGCCGCACTGCTTCTTCGCCATCTCGGACGCGAGGACGACGCCGCTCGGGTCGAGGCTGTGGTCGCTGCCGACCTGGCTACCCGCGGCGAAGGTCCCATGTCCACCACGGAGATCGGCGACCGGATCACTGCAGCGCTGTAAGGAATTCTTTCACGGGACTGACGCGCGTAAGCCATTCGGCTTGCGCGCGTCAGTCGTTTCCGACACCCCGATAGACTGGCCGGCATGCGTCTTGGTCGAATTGCCAGTCCCGATGGTGTTGCGTTCGTCAGTATCGAAGGTGAAGAGGATGCCCTCGTCGCCAAGGAAATTGCGGAGCACCCGTTCGGGAACCCCACATTTACCGGCCGAAGTTGGCCGCTCGCCGATGTTCGTCTGCTGGCTCCGATTCTCGCCAGCAAGGTGATCTGCATCGGCAAGAATTATGCAGATCACATCGCGGAGATGGGCGGAGAGGCTCCCGCGGACCCCGTGATCTTCCTCAAGCCGAACACGTCCATAGTTGGCCCGGGTGCCCCGATCGTCTTGCCTCCCACCTCGAACGAGGTGCACTTCGAGGGTGAACTCGCGGTCGTCATCGGTCAACCGTGCAAGGACGTTCCGGCGGCGAAGGCGTTGAGCGTGGTCCTCGGTTACACGATCGCCAACGACGTGTCGGCGCGAGATCATCAGCGTCACGACGGGCAGTGGACGCGCGCGAAGGGCCACGACACTTTCTGCCCACTCGGCCCCTGGATCGAAACCAGTCTGGATGCGTCCGACGTCGACATCAAGACCGAGGTGAACGGCCAGGTCAAGCAGGACAGCAGCACGGCTTTTCTCCTCCACGACATTCCGAAGATCATCGAGTGGATCTCGGCGGTGATGACTCTCTTGCCTGGCGACGTCATCCTCACCGGCACCCCCGCCGGAGTAGGCCCGATCGTCGACGGCGATTCCGTGTCGGTCACGGTCTCGGGGATCGGCACTCTCACGAACCCGGTGACCGCCAAGAGCTGATCCTGACCCGGTTCGTTCAGTCACACCACGACGGAGGCCCCATCCAACCGGATGGGGCCTCCGTCGTGGTGTGAGGTCGAGAGGTGTATGTCGCAGAAAAGTTGCAAGATGGTAACTATCGCCAGTGGGGTGATCGGGATTGCCTACCGACTCGAAGAAATCAGGCTCCGGGACTGACCTGCGGGTTTCATGACCCAGGCGAAGCTTCGCTTCTGATCCTCCTGGCGTTATGTCGGATTTGGCCAGGTTGGGAGAGTTCGCCCCACGGTTTGCTGTCGCGGCCCGTAACAGACCAAATTCCCTGAAATGTAACGCTGAGCAGTAGGGTGACCGATAACTGGATAGAAGCCGATGGGGCAATCGAGTGGATTGCGCAGAAACGTGGTGATACATGACGACCTTCGCGGAAGCCTCCCGGACAGCGGCAGGGCAAGCGCGGAACGGGCAGCGGCCGGTGTGGCGAGACAAGAAGCGCTACCTGTGGCCACTGGGTTTGCTGGTTCCTCTCAGCCCGTTCGCTGCGTGGTTCCTGGTCGACAAATTCAGTCTCGGGCTCTTCTGGGCCATCGGGGCGTGGCTGATCGTCATCGTCATTCCCCTGATCGATCTCCTGGCGGGCGAGGACGGTAACAGCCCACCGGACGAAGCGATCCCTGAATTGCAAGAGGATCGTTTCTACCGCTGGTGCACGTACTTGTTCCTGCCCCTCCAATACGTCGGGCTGGTGTTCGTCGCGTGGTGTTGGGTGAACGCGCCGATGGCGGCGGGGGAGAAGTTCGCGCTCGCGATGACTGCCGGCGTGGTTGCCGGTGTGGGGATCAACGCGGCGCATGAGTTGGGGCACAAGAGTGAGAAGCTCGAGAAGTGGCTCGCGAAAGTAGCGCTCGCGCAGTCCTTCTACGGCCATTTCTACGTCGAACACAACCATGGTCACCACGTCCGCGTCGCGACGCCGGAGGATCCGGCCAGCTCGCGGTACAAGGAAAACTTCTGGTTCTTCTTGCCTCGCAGCGTCATCGGCGGCCTGCGCTCGGGATGGCGGATCGAAAGCGCTCGTCTGAGGCGTCAGGGGAGACGGACGTGGAGTTACCGCAACAACATCCTGAACGCGTGGGCGATGAGTGTGGTTCTGTTCGGCAGTCTGATCGCCGCGTTCGGCTGGGAAATTGCGCCGTGGCTCGCCGTTCAGGCAATTGCAGGCTTCACGTTCCTCGAGACCGCCAACTATCTCGAGCACTACGGCTTGCTACGTGCGAAGCGGCCTGACGGCTCGTACGTCCGGTGCTCGCCCGAGGACAGCTGGAACAGCGACCACGTCGTCAGCAATCTGTTCCTCTATCAACTTCAGCGTCACAGCGACCATCACGCGAATCCGCGTCTGCGGTACCAGAGCCTGCGAAGTGCGGCCGAAGCGCCGCAACTTCCAGCGGGTTACGCAGTCATGATCGTCTGCGCGTGGGTGCCGCCGCTGTGGCGAAAGGTCATGGACAAGCGACTGCTGGCCTACTACGACGGCGACATGACACGCATCAACGTCCTGCCGGGTAAGTGATCGGCCGGATGGAGGAAGGGCTGCCGGACTAACCTGTAGTACGACCATCCATCATCGCCGAGCCAAGTGAGCCATGACCAACAGCGAAGTACGCGTCCGTTTCTGTCCGTCACCCACCGGAACCCCGCACGTGGGTTTGGTGCGCACCGCCTTGTTCAACTGGGCATTCGCACGACACCACGGCGGCACATTCGTGTTCCGTATCGAAGACACCGATGCGCAGCGCGACAGTGAAGAGTCCTACCAGGCCATCCTCGACGCCCTCCGCTGGTTGGGGCTCAATTGGGACGAAGGCCCGGAGGTCGGTGGGCCGCACGCACCGTATCGCCAGTCCGAGCGTCGCGACCTGCATCTCGACGTTGTTGCCAAGTTGCTGGCCGCGGGCGAGGCCTACGAGTCCTACTCGACCAACGAGGAGGTCGAAGCGCGACACAAGGCGGCCGGACGCGATCCGAAGCTCGGATACGACAACTTCGATCGCGAGCTCAGCGACGAGCAGCGCGCTGCCTACATCGCCGAGGGGCGCAAGCCCGTCGTCCGCCTCCGGATGCCCGATCACGATCTGACCTGGAACGACCTGGTGCGGGGCGAGACCACGTTCAAGGCAGGCACCGTTCCGGACTTCGCGCTGACTCGCGGCAACGGCATTCCGCTGTACACCTTGGTCAACCCGGTCGACGACGCGTTGATGAAGATCACCCATGTACTGCGCGGCGAAGATCTGCTGTCCTCGACTCCGCGTCAGCTCGCGTTGTACGAGGCATTGATTCGTATCGGTGTCGCCGATTTCACACCGTCGTTCGGGCACTTGCCTTTCGTGATGGGTCAGGGCAACAAGAAGCTTTCCAAGCGCGATCCCGAGTCCAACCTCTTCATCCACCGCGATCGGGGCTTCATTCCCGAGGGATTGCTGAACTACTTGGCTCTGCTCGGGTGGAGCATCGCCGACGATCACGATGTCTTCTCGCTCGACGAGATGGTTGCGGCCTTCGACGTCTCCAAGGTCAACTCCAATCCTGCCCGCTTCGACCAGAAGAAGGCCGACGCGATCAATGCCGAGCACATTCGTCTGCTCGAGCCGGCCGACTTCGCAGGTCGTCTGAAGTCGTTCCTGGTGGAGCACGGACACATCGGCGCCGACGTCGACGAAGCGACGTTCACTGTTGCGGCGGACCTCGTGCAGACGCGCATCGTCGTCCTGTCCGACGCGTGGGATCTGCTGAAATTCCTGTTCGTCGACGAGGCGTCGTTTGCTCTCGATCCGGCCGCGGCGGCAAAGAACTTGAAGGAAGATGCCGGTCCGGTTCTGGACGCGTCTCTTGCGGCGCTCGATGCCATCTCAGAGTGGTCGGCGGCCAGTATCGAGGAAGCACTCAAGAAGGCCCTCATCGAGGATCTGGAGCTCAAACCGCGTAAGGCCTTCGCTCCGGTTCGGGTCGCGATCACGGGCTCTCACATCAGCCCTCCGCTGTACGAGTCGATGGAATTGCTCGGTCGTGAGGTCTCGCTCGCTCGGTTGCGCGCCGGTAGGGCAGCGGTAACCGCCTAGATCGGACGGTCTTCCGGCCGAAAATGAAGCAAAAACCTCCTGTGACCATACGATTTGGTATTTGGGGCAGGGGTACTGGTAATCTTCTTTTCGGCCGGAGACGAGCCGCCGAGCACAACAGCGAAGCGGATCGAGCAAGGCTGGTGAGCAAGACCTTGGGGTATGGTGTAATTGGCAACACAGCGGTTTCTGGTACCGCCATTCTAGGTTCGAGTCCTGGTACCCCAGCGGAAATCCGGTCGATTTTGTGGCCGGACTCAGACAAGCTAAGCTTGCTGAGCATCCAACAGCAAGACTGAAATACCACGTATAAAAGCGTGTCCTGGCCCCGTCGTCTAGCGGCCTAGGACGCCGCCCTCTCAAGGCGGTAGCGCGGGTTCGAATCCCGTCGGGGCTACAAAGGAAAGACCCTCCGATCATTGGTCGGGGGGTCTTTTCGTATGTGCGGAAAATGTTTCCGGCGATGCGAAAAACGATCACCCCCAGTCGAATTCGACTGGGGGTGATCGTCATCTCACTCTGTTGTCCGCGACCGGTTATCCGCTCTTGCGGCGGAACTCTCGCTTGTGATCGGCCGGGCCATGCGTGTTGTGGACCTTGGACTGTCCGTCGCGATGGTCGGTCGATTTGGCGTTCTGATGATTCTTCCGTTCGAGGGCCTCACGGAACTTTCGTTTGGTTTCCTCCGATTGGGATTCGGGTTCGGACGGGGTGTTGCTGTCGAGATCGCTCATATGCTCACTCCTTGTTGTTGGGCCTGTTGGTGAAACTACGCCGGCCCGAATTCGATTGCTCGTGATTTTTCCGCTCACGAATCTCAGGGCTGCGGCGGCGGTGCGGTAGAGCCGGAAAGAGGCATCGCAGGCATCCCGAGCTTGCGGTGATCCCACGAACGAGTTCGATCGGGAACGAACCGTACCGCGACGCGCTTGTGGAGCATCGCGCCGACGGCCGGGCGGAGATCGTCGGTGTACGGGCCCGTGTATCGCTCCCAGACGCTGATTCCCACAGCGAAGAGGGCTTCCGGATCTTCGACGATGACCCCGGTACCCTCCATCGAGACTCCTCGGAGCGTGTCGTACGTCTGACCGTCTTCGATCAGGACGGACATTCGGGCGTCCCGGCGAAGATTGACGGCCTTCTGCGACTTGGCTTTGGTCTCGAACCAGATTTCGCCGTCGACTATCGCGAACCACATCGCGATCAGGTGAGGCATTCCGTCGGCGCTCAACGTCGCCATCGTTGCCGTACGGCTCTTTTCGACGAAGCTCGAGATTTCGGCCTCGGTCATCGTGATCTGACTACGCTGCTTTCCTGCCATGGTCGCGTCGCACTCCTACGTGCTCGAGGATCTGAAGGCCTTACTGTGTCACGAATTACAGACGCTTGTGGAGCGCTTCGGCAGCTGCGAGAAGGTCCGCCGCCCAGCGAGCTCCCGGTCGTCTACCCATCCGATCGATGGGGCCGGAGACCGAAATCGCGGCAATGACAGCGCCTGCCGAGTCGCGGACGGGAGCCGCGACGCTGGCGACACCGGGCTCACGTTCGGCCGCGCTCTGTGCCCAGCCGCGCCGGCGAACCTCGAGCAGCACTCGTTCGCCGAAGGATGCATCGGCGAGGACGGTCCGTTGGGTTTGTGGATCTGCCCATGCGAGAAGGACCTTGGCGCCGGATCCGGCGTTCATCGGCAGTCGGGCTCCGACGAGCACCGTGTCACGCAGGCCGGTCGGTGGTTCCATCGACGCGACGCAGATGCGTTGTGTGCCTTCGCGACGGTACAGCTGGACGCTTTCGCCGGTGATTTCGCGAAGGCGGGGGAGGATGAGTCCGGCCGCAGCAATGAGTGGATCATTAGCGGTGGCAGCGAGTTCGGCGAGTCCGGGCCCTGGGCACCACTGACCGTCCGAGTCGCGAGTGAGGAGTCGATGGACTTCGAGACCGACGGCGAGTCTATGGGCGGTCGCGCGCGGCAAACCGGTTCGTGCACAGAGTTCGGTGAGGCTGCACGGTTCCTCAGCTACTGCATGAAGCACGCCCATTGCTTTGTCCAGGACGCCGATGCCGCTATGCTGTCTCATAGGTCGATACCAGTTTCTCGCATAGTGGGATGCTACCGCATTTCCTGGAGGGATAGCGCATTTCCTCGGGACAGTCTGCATCTGCTGTGAAGGCTGGGGACCTACTTCACGCGCGGCGGGCCAGCCCGTAGTCCGCCGACGCGAGGCTACGTACAGAGGTGGAAGACATGGCACAGAAAGCACGCACTCTCGCCGAGAAGGTGTGGGACGACCACGTTGTCGTGAAAGGGGAGGGGCAGGATCCCGACCTCATCTACATCGATCTCCACCTCGTTCACGAAGTGACGAGCCCCCAGGCATTCGACGGACTTCGCCTGGCGGGACGCCAGTTGCGCCGTCCCGACCTGACGATCGCCACCGAGGACCACAACGTTCCGACGATCGACATCGACAAGCCGATCGCAGATCCTGTGTCCAAGACTCAGGTCGACACCTTGCGCCGAAATTGCGAGGAGTTCGGAGTTCGCTTGCACCGCATGGGCGATCTCGACCAAGGCATCGTGCATGTGGTCGGACCGCAGCTCGGCCTGACGCAGCCCGGAACCACCGTGGTGTGCGGCGACAGTCATACGTCGACGCACGGCGCATTCGGTGCGCTCGCAATGGGAATCGGCACCAGCGAGGTCGAGCATGTGATGGCAACGCAGACATTGTCGTTGCGCCCCTTCAAGACCATGGCGATCACGGTCGACGGCGAGCTGCCTCCCGGCGTCACGAGCAAGGACTTGATCCTCGCAGTCATCGCCAAGATCGGCACCGGCGGCGGCCAGGGCTACGTACTGGAGTACCGCGGCGAGGCCATTCGCAAACTGTCGATGGAAGCTCGTATGACCATCTGCAACATGTCGATCGAGGCCGGAGCCCGCGCGGGCATGATCGCACCGGACGAGACCACTTACGAGTTCATCAAGGGCCGTCCGCATGCACCGTCCGGCGCAGAGTGGGACGAAGCCGTCGCCGCGTGGGAGTTGCTCAAGACCGACGAGGGCGCGGAATTCGACAACGAGGTTCACATCGACGCAAGCGCATTGACGCCTTTCGTCACGTGGGGAACCAATCCGGGACAGGGTGCGCCGCTCGGCGACCGTGTGCCTGATCCCGAACTGATCGTCGACGAGAGCGAGCGTCAGGCAGCCGAGAAGGCGCTCACCTACATGGGTCTCGACGCCGGTATGCCGCTTCGGGATGTTTCTGTCGACACCGTGTTCGTCGGTTCGTGCACCAACGGACGCATCGAAGACCTGCGCGCAGTGGCGGAGGTGCTCGAGGGTCGCCATGTGGCAGAGGGCGTTCGGATGCTCATCGTTCCCGGCTCGATGCGGGTGCGGGCTCAAGCCGAAAGCGAAGGTCTCGGTGAAATCTTCACAGCGGCAGGGGCTGAATGGCGCCAGGCCGGTTGCTCGATGTGCTTGGGAATGAACCCTGACCAGCTTGCTCCCGGCGAGCGTTCGGCATCGACGTCCAACCGGAATTTCGAAGGCCGACAGGGTAAAGGCGGCCGGACTCATCTGGTTTCCCCGCTCGTCGCGGCTGCCACGGCGGTCCGCGGAACGCTCTCGGCACCGGCCGATCTGGTCTGACCCACTTACCATCTCGAGGAGAATTTCGATGGAATCCTTTACCACGCACAAGGGTATCGGCGTCCCGCTGCGACGCTCGAATGTCGATACCGACCAGATCATCCCTGCCGTGTACCTGAAACGGGTGACGCGCACCGGATTCGAGGACGGGCTGTTTGCAGGCTGGCGTACCGACCCCAACTTCATTCTGAATCTGGCTCCGTACGACAAGGGAAGCGTCCTCGTGGCCGGTCCCGATTTCGGCACGGGCTCTTCGCGTGAGCATGCCGTGTGGGCTCTCTCCGACTTCGGATTTCGGGTCGTCATTGCTTCCCGGTTCGCCGACATCTTCCGCGGAAACGCCGGAAAAGCCGGTCTCGTAGCGGCACAGGTCGAGCAGAGCGACGTCGAATTGCTCTGGAAGTTGCTCGAAGAGCAGCCCGGACTGGAATTGACAGTAGATCTCGAGAATCGGACCGTCAGCGCCGGAACTACGGTGGTGCCGTTCAATATTGACGACTACACACGGTGGCGTCTGCTGGAGGGTCTCGACGACATCGGACTGACATTGCGGCAGGTAGACGCGATTTCCGAGTTCGAAAAGTCAAGGCCTTCATGGAAACCGACTACCCTTCCAGCCCGAATTTCGCAGGGCTGAACCGAAATCCGCAACTCCGCGCGGGAAGAGAAATAGGTCACCATTTCGCAGTCACGTTGAATGAGAATTGGCGTGGCACATAGACTCTTGCCGTTATCAGGTTTACCGTGGTTCTCAGTCGGTCCGACGGTGGACCACAATTAGCGGAGGAATTTCAATGAACAAGGCAGAGCTCATCGATGTTCTGACTGAAAAGCTGGGTTCGGACAGGCGCACAGCGACCGACGCAGTGGAGCACGTCGTGGACACCATCGTCCGCGCCGTCCACCGTGGCGAGAGCGTGACCATCACCGGCTTCGGAGTCTTCGAGCAGCGTCGTCGTGCAGCACGTGTTGCACGCAACCCGCGTACGGGCGAGACCGTCAAGGTCAAGCCGACGTCGGTTCCGGCTTTCCGTCCGGGTGCGCAGTTCAAGGCTGTTATCGCTGGTGGACAGAAGCTTCCGGCCACCGGCCCGGCAGTCAAGCGTGGCGTAGCAGCACCGGCCACCAAGGCTGCAGCCAAGAAGGCTGCTGCCAAGAAGACCGCAGCCAAGAAGGCTCCGGCCAAGAAGGCTCCGGCCAAGACCGCAGCCAAGAAGACGGTTGCCGCGAAGGCTCCCGCCAAGAAGGCTCCGGCCAAGACCGCAGCCAAGAAGACGGTTGCCACCAAGGCTCCCGCCAAGAAGGCTCCGGCCAAGACCGCAGCCAAGAAGACGGTTGCCACCAAGGCTCCCGCCAAGAAGGCTCCGGCCAAGACCGCAGCCAAGGCTCCGGCCAAGAAGGCTCCGGCCAAGAAGGCTCCCGCCAAGACCGCAGCCAAGAAGGCTCCGGCCAAGAAGGCTCCGGCCAAGCGCGCAAAGTAGTCGCGTTCGGGTGAAAAACCCGATGCAGTAAGACAAAGAGGTGCAGCCGCGGATCAGATCCGCGGCTGCACCTCTTTTTTGCTGTCTGGGAGAAGTGTGAATTCTCCTGTGTTTCAGTGCTTTGCAAAACTACCGAATCGAGCTGGGTGTCGGTTGGTCCAAATCCCTCAGGAGTTGGCGACTTTGGGGAGCGGGCTGTCGAGGTGATCCGCGGCTACCAGACGGCCGTCGAGGAACGAGAGCACCCAAGTGCTCGCCTTACGGTTGCGCGCCGAGGGCAGTGCTACACCGGCCGTATCAGCCCACCAGCGCATCAAATCGGGGATGACGCCTCCTTGGCTGCAGATTACGGGAGTGCCCTCCAGTGCGGCGATCTGCAGCGCACGCGCCCTGGCGGCGTCGGGATCGGCCTCGTAACCTTCTTCGGTCAGAAGAGGTTCCGTCGAAATCTCTACACCCAATGCCTCCGCCAATGGCATCACAGTGTCGATGCAGCGCGTACGGTCAGCCGCGAAAACCGAATCGGCTCCGAAGATTTTCAGCTGTTCGACCAAGGCGGCGGATTGCTCTTTGCCCTTGGCGTCGAGTGGACGCACATTGTCGTCGCCCTTGTATCGCTTACGGCTTCCAGCTTTTGCGTGGCGGACGAGTAATACCGTTTTCGTGTCAGGCCGAAGGGAAACGAAGCGGCGAAGAATCATTCGATCCATCGGGTAGGAAAGATGATCGGCTACCTCGGTGACCGGAAGCCAATAGAGAACATCCACTTCGCTATTCGGCCCGAAATCTCCGTCCACTGCTTCGGCCGACCAGTATTCGACCCGTTTGAGTTTGCGATGTCCCGGGATCGGGTACGTCACGCCACCGAGGTGCCTTCCGAAACGTCCGGTGATCGAGGTCTCTTCGCGGACCTCGCGAACTGCTGCGGTCAAGAAGGTCTCGCCGGGATCGAGCTTTCCTTTGGGGAATGACCAGTCGTCGTACTTCGGTCGATGTACGACGGCGATCTCGATGGCGGAAGGATCCTGAGGAGCCTTCCGCCACAGAACCGCGCCTGCGGCAAAGATGTTGGCTTTGACCGGCTTGTCGCTCATTGTGTGATCCGAGCCCGTCAAGACCCGCTGGCGGTGCGGCTGCGCATCAACGACTGTTGATGCTCACGTACGTCCTCACCGCGTTCGGGGGCAGCGACCCAACTCCCGTCCGGATGCAGTACCCAGCAGCGAGTTCGGGGATCGAGCGCGGAGTCGAAGATGTCACCGAGTTGCTTCGACAGTTTCGGGTCCTTGACCTGCACCATGACCTCGACGCGGCGATCGAGGTTGCGGTGCATCATGTCTGCGCTGCCGATCCAGAATTCGTCGGCCGAGCGGAAATGGAACATTCGCGAGTGTTCGAGGAAGCGTCCGAGAATGGAACGTACTTCGATGTTTTCGCTGAGGCCGGGAACGCCCGGCTTGAGCGCGCAGATTCCGCGAACCACGATCTCGACGGGGATACCGGCCTTGGACGCGCGGTACAACGCGTCGATGACCTGCTCGTCGACCAATGCGTTGGCCTTCAAGCGGATACCGGCATCGCGGCCTGCGAGCTTGTGCGCGATCTCGTTGTCGATCCGCTCGATGATCCCGCGGCGAACCCCGTACGGCGCTACGAGAAGGTTGCGGTAGCTCGTCTTTCGGGAGTATCCGGTCAGCGAGTTGAAGAGGTCGGTGAGGTCTGCACCGATCTCCGGTGCTGCGGTGAGCAATCCGACGTCCTCGTACATGCGCGCGGTCTTCGGGTTGTAGTTGCCCGTGCCGATGTGGCAGTAACGACGAATGGTCGAGCCCTCTCGTCTGACGACGAGGCACGTCTTGCAGTGAGTCTTGAGACCGACGAGACCGTAGACGACGTGAACGCCGGCCTGCTCGAGTTTGCGTGCCCACTTGATGTTGGCCTGCTCGTCGAAGCGGGCCTTGATCTCCACCAGCGCGACAACCTGCTTGCCCGCTTCGGCGGCGTCGATCAGTGCATTGACGATGGGGGAGTCGCCGGAAGTGCGGTACAGGGTCTGCTTGATCGCGAGCACCTGCGGGTCGGCGGCGGCCTGTTCGATGAAGCGTTGAACGCTTGTGGAAAACGAGTCGTATGGGTGGTGGACGAGCACGTCGCCTTCGCGCAGGGTCGAGAACACGCTCTTCGGAGTCTCGCGTTCACCGAACGCCGGATGCGTCGCCGGGACGAACGGAGCGTCTTTGAGAGCGGGGCGGTCGACGGCGTAAACCTGCCAGAGGCAGGACAAGTCGAGGAGACCGGAAACCTCGATCACGTCGGCCGGATCGACGTCGAGTTCACGCAGAAGCAGTTCGAGCATGTGCTCGGTCATGTCGTCGGCAACTTCGAGGCGAACGGGTGAACCGAAACGACGACGCGCCAATTCACGTTCGAGTGCCTGCAGCAGATCCTCGTCCCGATCTTCTTCGACCTCGAAATCGGCGTTGCGTGTGATTCGGAAAGCGTGATGTTCGACGATTTCCATTCCGGGGAACAGCACGTCCAGATGAGCCGAAATCAGTTCTTCCATCGGGAGGAAAGAATCGATGGTGGACGAAGATGTCGTGCTCTTGACTCGCACGAACCGGCCGACGTTGTCGGGAACCTTGACGCGAGCGAAGTGTTCGCCGCGGGTGACGGAGTCCTTCACTGTCACGGCGAGGTTGAGGCTCAGTCCGCTGATGTAGGGGAACGGGTGGGCGTGATCGACTGCCAACGGCGTCAGTACCGGGAAGACCTGCTCGTGGAAATGCGCCGAGAGCCGGCCGTGATCGTCGGCACTGAGGTCGGCCCATCGAACAATTGAAATGCCTTCTGCCGCCAGGGCAGGGCGGACCGAGTCGAGAAACACGTGTGCGTGCTTGTCAGCGAGTTCCTGGGTGCGACGCGCGATGAGCGCCAATTGTTCGCGTGGGGAGAGGCCGTCGGCGGACCTGACCGACAGTCCCGTCTCGTCGCGGCGCTTGAGTCCGGCGACCCGGACCATGAAAAATTCGTCGAGATTGGAAGCGAAGATGGCGAGGAACTTTGCGCGTTCGAGCAACGGCAGTGACTCGTCGGCAGCCAATGCGAGAACACGGGCATTGAAATCGAGCCAGCTGAGTTCGCGGTTGAGGTAACGATCCTCGGGAAGTCCGACGAGCAATTCGGGTAGCTCTGCCTTGGTAGCTGCAGGGGGAGCGCCCGGGATGTTGGTGGCGACCGCGACGGCCTGAGATCGCGGCGAGGTGGCCGCGCCGTTCTCGTGCCGGCCGGAGATGTGGTCTCCGTCCGACTGGTCTTCGGAAATACGGTTTTCGAGTGCTTCGCCATTGCTCACTCGTCGATCATCCCCCACAATCGCGCGGTCCGACAATCGATGAAAGAAAATTCATCGACTGTTCGACGGCGTGGCCTTGAGTCTGGTCAACGAAGCCGATGTCGCGGGGCCTACTCCCAGTGCTCGCACAGTGCCGAGATCGGCATGGGTGTCGACGTCGGTGCGCAGTCCCGGCCATTGGCCGTTGAGTGGACGAGCACCTGAATTGGCATGTCCAAGTGCGGATTCCGGCCCGAACCGAGGGTCGAGCGCGCTTTCGCCGCACGCAAACAATGCGGAAGTGCCGGTGCCGTGGTGATCGACGACGACTGAACGTCCGCCGCTTCGGGCCGCGGCCACGGCCTCCGTCAGTTCGCTCGGTTGCATGGCGGGCAAGTCGGCTTGCAGCACAACGAGGTCGACCACTCCGCGCTTGGCTCGGATATCGGCGGCCGCTGCACTCAACGCCGCGTTGAGGGTTTCCTCCGTGCGCGGTGTTGCGCCGTTGGTTCGGGCGCCGTCGGGAGCTGGATCGGCGTAGACCGTCACGCCGACGGAATATGCAAGGGCGGCAACGGTGGGGTCTGGGGTGACCACTGTGACGCTGTCGATGGCCGAGACGGCTGCAACTGTGGCGAGGGTGTCGTGAAGCATGGCCAACACGAGGTCTGCACGCGCGTCCGAGTCGAGTTCGCCCGCGAGGCGGGACTTGGCCGATCTCAAGGACTTGACGGCCACTATCGCATGCATGGGGCGTTCGATCTCCGTGCGCGCATGCGGTGTCTCCACGGCGTGTGGGTACGGGGGTTCCGCGCTGTCCATCCCTCGATCTTGCCAGTCATCACGCTCGGTGTCCGCGGCTGCCCACCGCAGTGCACCACAGGCGATACTCTGTGCAGACGATTTTTCTGGCGGCGACCCGCTTCGCCGGGTAGACGGGGTGAGCGTGTGAGTAAGGCAGCTGTATTGGGCGCAGGTTCGTGGGGAACGGCGTTGGCGAAGGTGATGGCCGAGGCCGGAACCGACGTGACGATGTGGGCCAGGCGTGAAGAGGTCGCGAAGCGCATCGACACCACGCACGAGAACAGCGACTATCTGCCAGGCATTGCTTTGCCTTCGTCGATTCGCGCGACCCACCACCACGAGGAGGCGATGGCAGGTGCTGACTTCATCGTGCTGGCGGTTCCCTCGCAGTCGCTACGAACAAACCTGGAGCAGTGGAAAGGCTCGATCGGGCCCGATGCGACTCTGCTGAGTCTGGCCAAGGGAATCGAGACCGGGACGCTCATGCGGATGAGCCAGGTCATCGTGTCGGTGACCGGCGTGGAACCGGGGCGCGTCGCGGTGCTCTCGGGCCCGAATCTTGCACACGAGATCGCCGGCGGGCAGCCCGCGGCGACGGTGATCGCCTGTTCGGATTCCTCGCGTGCCCTCGCTCTCCAGGATGCTTGTGCTACCGGCTATTTCAGGCCGTACACCAACTCCGACGTCATCGGATGCGAGATCGGTGGTGCGTGTAAGAACGTGATCGCGCTGGCCTGCGGCATGGCCGCCGGCAGTGGATTCGGCGACAACACGGTCGCCAGCATCATCACCCGTGGGCTCGCCGAGACGATTCGTCTCGGCGTTGCGCTCGGCGCCAAGGCGTCGACTCTTGCAGGCTTGGCGGGTGTCGGTGACCTGGTAGCGACCTGCACGTCCGAGTTGTCGCGAAACCGGACGTTCGGAGAGCGGCTCGGACGAGGCGGGTCGATGGAGTCGGCACAGAAGGCAACCAACGGTCAGGTCGCCGAGGGCGTGAAGTCGTGCACGTCGGTACGCGCACTCGCTGCCGGATACGACGTGGAGATGCCGTTGACCGACGCGGTCCACCGGGTGTGCCACGAAGGCATGGCCGTCAGCGATGCGATCGGTCAGTTGCTCGGACGCCGGACGAAGCCGGAATGAGTGAAATCGGTGTGGGTCGCTTCGAGGATTACGGGGATTCGACGCGCAGCGTGAGCGCCGTCGCGCGCGAACACGCCGCGGGTCAGCCCATGCAACTGGGCCCGATATTCGCTGCGCCGTACCAACTTTCGGCGGACGAAGGTTCCGAGTCCGATACCTATGCACGTGCGTCGAACCCGGGTTGGCGCGGACTCGAATCCGCGCTCGCGGCGCTCGAGAGAGCGGACCACGCCCTCGTCATGGGATCGGGGATGTCCGCGATCACCGCTACCTTGCGCAGCGTCCTCGTCGCGGGGGATACCGTCGTCGTGCCCTCGGACGGGTACTACCAAGTGCGGTTGTACGCGAACGAGCGCCTCGCGCCGTTGGGAATCACCGTTCGCGAGGTTTCGACTCTGCAGATGGGCGACGCGAGCTTCGTAGATCTGCTCGACGCGTCACCGGGCCGCGTGGTCGTCGTCGCCGAGACGCCGTCCAACCCGGTGCTGGACGTGGTCGACCTTCGCGTGCTCGCCGACGCGTGCCACCGTTCGGGTGCGCTGCTGATCGTCGACAACACGACCGCGACACCGCTGGGTCAGCGCCCGCTCGAATTGGGTGCCGACGTCGTGGTGGCCAGCGGTACCAAGGCTCTCAGCGGGCACAGTGACCTCCTGATGGGTTACGTCGCCACCTCCGATGCGGCAGTGAGTCGGCGAATCGAGCGTGAGCGACTTCTCTCGGGAACGGTGCTCGGCCCCTTCGAGACGTGGCTTGCGCACCGGAGCCTCGGCACGGCAGGCCTGCGATTCGGGCGTCAGTGCGACAACGCGCTGGCGCTTGCCGAGATGTTGGTAAATCACAAAGCAGTCCGGTCCGTTCGTTACCCCGGCCTTCGCGGTGACCCGTCCTATGCAACGGCATCCGGTCAGATGAATCGATTCGGCGGATTGGTGAGCGTCGAGTTGGATTCGGCTCAGGCCTTCCACTCGTTCGTCGAAGCGAGCGCTCTCGTCACGGCTGCTACCAGCTTCGGCGGGATCCACACGACGGCGGATCGCCGTGCGCGCTGGGGCGATCCGGTCAGTGCGGGGTTTGTCCGAATCGCTTGTGGCATCGAGGACACCGCCGATCTCCTGGCCGACATCGAGCGCGCACTCGACGCGTAAACGGGCCGGGTCGACGAAATCGGTCCGGCCCGATCGCGTGCCGCAGTCGATTCGGCGGTACGGTTTGACGCGTGAACAGCAGCCGTACCCGCGTGGCCGTGATCTTCGGTGGCCGGAGCAATGAGCATTCAGTGTCCTGTGTTTCCGCCGGAAGCGTCCTGAGCAACCTCGACCCCGATCGGTACGACGTCGTACCGATCGGCATCACCGTCGACGGTTCCTGGGTGCTCGGTTCGAGCGACCCCAGTTCCCTCGCGATCAGCGGGCGCGCGCTGCCGTCGGTCGACAAAGACGGAACGTCGGTGGTCCTCAGCGCGGACCCCACCCGCGAGGGCGAGGTCATCTCCTTCGACGGCTCCGACGCCGGTGCTGTGCTCGCGTCGGTCGACGTCGTGTTCCCCGTTCTTCATGGGGCTTACGGCGAAGACGGCACGATTCAGGGTCTGCTCGAACTTGCCGGGGTTCCGTACGTCGGACCCGGAGTTCTGGCCAGCGCCGCCGGCATGGACAAAGAGTTCACGAAGAAGCTTCTTGCTGCTGAAGGACTTCCCGTTGGAGTGCAGGTCGTGCTTCGGCCGGGAACCGCAACGCTGACCGAAGAGCAGAAGGCGGAATTGGGCCTTCCGGTTTTCGTCAAGCCCGCTCGTGGAGGCTCGTCCATCGGCATCACTCGGGTGAGCAATTGGGACGGTCTGGACGGGGCGATCGCTCATGCACGCCTGCATGACCCCAAGGTGATCGTCGAAGGCGCGATCATCGGCCGCGAGGTGGAATGCGGCGTCCTCGAATTCCCGAACGGCGACGTCAAGGCGAGTGTGGTCGCCGAGATCCGGATGCCGGATTCCGACGCCGATTCGGACGCGTTCTACGACTTCGACACCAAGTACCTCGACGACGTCTGTGAATTCGACATCCCCGCGAAACTCGACGAGTCGGTGAGCGACCAGATTAGGGAGCTTGCTGTCCGCGCGTTCAAGGCACTCGATTGCCAGGGACTCTCGCGGGTCGATTTCTTCGTCACGGCTGACGGCCCGGTGATCAACGAGATCAACACGATGCCCGGGTTCACTTCCATCTCGATGTACCCGAAGATGTGGAACGCCACCGGAATCGATTACCGCACTTTGATTTCGACTCTGGTCGACACCGCCGTCGCTCGCGGCACCGGCCTTCGCTGATCAGGGAACCGCGACCGGCGCCGGGTCGAGAGGCTTCTGTTCGAGGGTCGCCGTGATGGTGTCGGAGATTTCCTGAATCGGCGTCGGACCGGTCCCGTCGGGGATCGTGATACCGATGTATTCACCGCGGTCTACGGCAAACCAAGTGCTCGCCGCCAAACCGATGTCGGTTCCCGAGACCTGGAACCACTGGACACCGTTCACGACCTGTAGTGCTGCAGCCTGGTCGAACTCGGACGGACGGTCGAGTCCGCAGCGCAAGACGATCGGCTCTCCTTCGCTGCGCTGCCACGCTGCCGCACCGGCCGGAGCAGGTTCCACCAATTCGGCTTTCGTGAAGTCGTCGATCTTGTCGGGGAGCGCGCCGAGAAGGGAAACGCAGGCCGGCGACTCCGCTGCCGGTGCCGGTACGGGTCCCAATGCAACCGGCGAGAGTTCAGGGTTGTTTCCCGCGACGACGGCCGCGATCACTACTCCGACGATCAGGGCTACCGGGAGTGCGATGGCGGTGGCGATCAGCGCCGGACTGCGGCGCTCTGACGGATCGTCGTCGCCGTCGGGGTCGATGTCGGCGTTGTCTGCGGTGGAGGTGTTTTCTGCCATGCTCAGTTCTTCGCTCGGGTCCTGGTCCAGTCGATCAGCGGTCTTGTCACTTCTGAGAGCATGTCGGTGAATCGGTAGGATTGCCGACACACGCGTGAGCTTGCAGAAGCATTCACGACCACAGCTAGAAGGTACCGCAGGCCGCTTACGAGCGAATTGCGTCGGCATTGGAGAGACTCATCGCATCATCGGAGTTCACTGCATCATCGGAGTTCACTGCATCATCGGAGTTCGGGTCGGAGCCCACTGTCGAGCAGGTGGGGGAGTTCGACGTGATCGCGCGATCTCTTCTCGGCCGAATCCAACCGGTCACCACTGAATTGGGGCCGGGTGACGATGCCGCCATCGTGACTTCCGGAGACGGCCGTGTGGTTGTCTCGTCCGACATGTTGGTCGAAGGTCGACATTTCCGAATGGATTGGTCTTCACCACGCGACATCGGCCGGAAGGCAGTGGCACAGAACGCTGCTGATGTGGTCTCGATGGGAGCGCGGCCGACGGCCTTCACGGTGTCTCTGGGGTGCCCGCCTTCGACACCCGTCGACGTGGTCGACGCAATCTCCGCGGGAATCTGGGACGCGGCAACCGATCTGGGTTCCGGTGTGGTCGGCGGTGACCTGGTCCAGTCACCGGTGATCGTGGTGTCGGTGACCGTGCTCGGCGATCTCGGTGGCCGTGCGGCAGTTCTGCGTTCGGGAGCAAAGATTGGTGACAAGATCGCGGTCGCCGGGTTGTTCGGTTGCTCGGCAGCAGGGTTGGCACTACTGCTCGACGAAGCCGTACTGCTCGACAAGCCCGCATACTTTCCAGATTTGCTTGCCTCCCATCGCGTTCCGAATCCGCCGTATCAATCGGCATGGGACGCCGCAGAATCAGCACATTCCATGACGGACGTGTCCGACGGATTGATCGCGGACCTTCGACATCTCGCAGAGGCCTCTCACGTGCGGTTCGACATCTTCTCGGCTGCGGTTCCGACCTCACCGGATGTCGCATCGGCGGCCGAGGCGCTCGACGTCGATCCGCTGGACTGGATCCTCTCCGGTGGTGAAGATCACGGATTTGCAGCAACTTTCGGGCCTGAGGTCGAGATTCCGTCGGGTTGGATCGTGATCGGTGAGGTTGCCACCGGTTCGGGCGTGAGCGTCGACGGTTCGCTTCGCGAGAGCGGCGGGGGCTGGCACAGCTTTTCGACCACCGGTACCACCGCGGTATAGGTTGCTTTCATGGCTGTATACGCACTTGGAGACAGAGTTCCGGACATTCATCCGGACGCATACGTCCACCCGGACGCGGTGGTGATCGGCGCCGTGACTCTCGCAGCGGGTACCTCGATCTGGCCGCAAGCGGTATTGCGTGGTGACTACGGAACCATTTCGGTGGGAATCGGATCGAACATCCAGGACGGAACCGTCATCCATTGCACCGCCGTCGATGCGACTGTCATCGGTTCCGGTTGCGTCGTGGGCCACAACGCGCACATCGAGGGATCGACCATCGAGGACCATTGCCTGATCGCGTCGGGGTCAGTTGTTCTCAACGGAACGGTGATCGGGACGGGGTCGATCGTCGCCGCTGGTGCGGTGGTGGCCAACAAGATGCAGGTTCCGCCGCGCAGCATGGCACTCGGTGTCCCCGCCAAGGTCCGTGCGGGATACGAGGTTCCGCTCGGTCACCTCGACGGCAACGTCAAGATGTACGCAGCCAATGCGGCGTACTACCGCGACGCGTTGCGCAGGCTCGACTGATGGCGCCGCTTGCAGAGATCGTCGACCCAGGGTGGGCGCGAGCACTCGAACCGGTGTCGGAGCAGATCACCGCGATGGGTAAGTTCTTGCGCGAAGAGATCGCTGCGGGACGGGAGTACCTGCCGGCGGGGGAGAACGTCTTGCGTGCGTTCACGAACCCTTTCGAGGACGTTCGAGTGCTCATCGTCGGTCAGGACCCTTATCCGACGCCCGGTCACGCTGTCGGGTTGAGCTTTTCGGTTGCACCGGACGTGCGGCCGGTTCCGCGAAGTCTCGGCAACATCTACAAGGAGTATCACCAGGATCTCGGGTTGCCGATACCGCCGAACGGCGATCTGACACCGTGGTCGAAACAAGGTGTGCTGCTTCTCAATCGCGTTCTCACCGTGCAGCCGGGTCAAGCCGCTTCTCATCGTAAGAAGGGCTGGGAGCCGGTGACCGAGCAGGCTATCCGCGCTCTGGTCGCGCGGTCGTCGCCGATGGTGGCGATCTTGTGGGGTCGTGACGCGGCCACTCTCGCGCCGATGCTCGGCGACACACCGATCATCGAATCCGCGCACCCGTCACCGCTTTCGGCCTCGCGTGGCTTCTTCGGTTCGCGCCCCTTCAGTCGTGCGAACGAACTCTTGACCGGACTCGGAGCCGATCCGGTCGACTGGAATCTGGGCTGATCGAACGGTGTCTGCACGAACCGGCCTGCCGAACGTCGAGTCGCGACGTTCGGCACGGCAGTTCGACTAGGCCTGCTTTGCGGAAGTGAAATCGGGCCGACGCTTGTCGACGAACGCGTCGACGCCCTCGCGTCCGATCGGGCTGTTCGCTGCGATGGCGATGGACGCGGCTTCGGCGTCGAGTTGCTCGGCGAGCGAGTTCGTCCGCGACGAACGCAGCAGTGCTTTGATTCCCGAGTACGACGTACTCGGTCCGTTGGCCAAAGCGCGGGCGAGGCGAGCTGCCTCTTCCTGGACCTCGTCGTCGCCGACGAGTCGGGTGAGGATCCCCAGGCGGACGGCTTCGTCGCCACCGATCACCGAATCGTTGAGAAGAATCTCGCGAGCGCGTGCCACGCCGACGATGCGTGGAAGCGTCCACGACATTCCGCCGTCCGGGGTGAAACCGATGGAGGGGTACGCGGGGCGAAGCTTGGTGCCGGTGCCGCCGATTGCGACGTCGGCGAGGCAGACCAGGCTCATTCCGGCGCCGGCAGCCCATCCGTGGACCCCGGCCACCACTGGAGCGGTCGCAGCGTCGAGCGCGCGAACGAACACGTGGAAGACGCGGGCAACCTCGGCCACGTACTCGCCGCGGTCAGGGGCTGCGGCGAACGCACGGACGTTGCCGCCGGCACAGAAGTTTGCGCCTTCGCCGACCAGAAGGATGCTCCCGATGTCGTTTCCGACTGTCTCGAGCGCCTGCGCGCCCTGAACCAGTCCTTCGTCGTCGAGGGAGGTGCCGTTGGCGGCGGTGGAAATGGTGATGCGGAGTACGCCCTCGTCGAGGGTCACTTTGCTCAGGTCATCGATGGAAGTCACTCAACGCACATTACGGGTGTCCGACAGCCATACGAAACACGGGGACACATAGATACAGCCACATAGATACAGCTCTGCCCCCGTCACCGAAGTGACGGGGGCAGAGCCTGCAATAGTTTGTGCTCGGGCAATCAGCCCCGAGCGACCTTGCCTGCCTTCAGGCAGGAGGTGCACACGTTGACCTTACGGGTGTTACCCGGGGCAACCTCGGTACGAACAGACTGAATGTTCGGGTTCCAGCGACGATTGGTACGCCGGTGCGAGTGCGAGACCGACTTACCGAAGCCGGGCCCCTTGGCGCATACGTCGCAGACGGCAGCCATAGTCGCGAACTCCTTGTTAGAAATGAATATTGAAGTGGTTACCCTACACGGTAGGGCAGCCAGAATTACAATCCGAATATACTCGACTTCGAACCGATCCTTGACCGCTCACTGTGCAGTCGAACGTGAAAACAGTCAATCAGCAACAAACAAAGTGCAGCATTATTTCGTGTAGCCCGTTCGAGGCAACCGTGTAAGAGTAACCGCTTCCGGCCCGAATGGCCAAACCGCCCGGTAATGACGGTTGCGCAGAAGCGTCGGACTACCCTCGACTGCACCGATCACCGATCTCTTTTTCATCGTCAGTCTTTCCATCGTCGAGGGGAACCGTCAGTGGGGGAAGTGCAACGCGTCGCCGAGGAAGCGGAATCCGTCGCGGACGGACATCTGCTGCGGCGCTGGGCCCGCCGGGCGGTCGACAGCCTCCAGAAACGTCGCGGTGAGATCAACAGCCTCAACGTCTTTCCCATCCCTGATTCGGATACCGGCACCAATCTGCTGTTCACGATGCGGGCTGCACTCGATTCCGCCGAGACGATCGAGGACGACGTCCGCAGTGCGGGCCGCGTCGCCAACGCTCTGGCTCGGGGCGCCGTGTCCGGTGCTCGCGGTAATTCCGGAGTGATCCTCTCCCAGGTGATCCGGGGCATCGCCGAGAGCGTTCAAGGTGAGCACATCGACGGCCGTAGCTTCGCGAACTCGCTGACCACGGCGACGACGCTGGCCTCTCGGGCTGTCTCCGATCTGGTGGAAGGCACCATCGTCACGGTATTGCGTGCATCGGGAGAAGCAGCGCAGGAGTGCGTCGACACCAGGACACCGAGCGGCGAGGATCTTGCATCCGTGGTTGCCGCCGCTGCCGACGCCGCTGCGGTCGCACTGAACAAGACGCCGGAGCAACTGGACGTTCTCGCGTCCGCCGGGGTTGTCGATGCCGGGGGATTCGGTCTGGTTCTGATCCTCGACGCCTTTGTCGAGGTGCTGACCGGGAAGCCGCAGGTTCGCGAAGATCTGGGGACGCCGGACCCGAGGTCGAGCGCAGTTGTCGACGTCAGCGCATTCGATCACGATTGGGCTCACAAGAGCCCGATCGAATGTGGTGATCACTCGGAACAGGATTTCGAGGTCATGTACCTCGTCGACGACTCCGACGACGATCGCATGACGGCGCTGCGCACGCGGCTGTCCGTCCTCGGAGATTCGACGGTCATCGTCAGCGACGGTTTCGGCGGCTGGTCGGTGCACGTGCATTGCTGCGATGCCGGTGCAGCCGTGGAAGCCGGCCTCGAGGCCGGGAAGGTTCACGGTATTCGCATCAGCAGTTTTCTCGTCGACGAACGCGACCAGTTGGTGGCACGGGCGGAGAGGCGATTCCCCGGGGCCGGCGCGCGCGGCGTACTGGCCGTCGTTGCCGGTGACAGCGCGGCGGCGTTGTTCGAGAGTGAGGGTGCGACGGTTCTTCGGTGCGACGATGCGCCGGTGACACGCGCACAACTGCTCGGCCGCATTCGTCAGATGGAACGCAGCGAAGTTCTGGTGCTTCCGAACGGAGCTTTGACCGCGCAGGAACTCGTCGCAGTCAGTGCCGCTGCACGCGATCCGCTTCACCAGGTTCTGCTGCTGTCGACATCGTCGATGGTCCAGGGCTTGGCAGCACTTGCCGTTCACGACCCTCAGCGCAACGTCGCCGACGACGGCTTCACGATGTCCGAGGCGGCGGCCGCCACGCGCTGGGGATCGTTGCGGATCGCGGTCGAGCGTTCGCTGACCTACGTCGGGACATGTGATCCGGGTGACGCGATCGGTCTGATGGGGCACGAGGTGGTGCTCATCGGTCCCGACGTCGCGGAGTCGAGTGCGCGACTGGTCGACCTTGCGCTCGGATCCGGTGGCGAACTCGTGACCCTACTCATGGGCGCAGACGCGCCGGACGACCTGGCCGGGCAGCTCGAGGCGCACGTCATCGCGCACCACCCGGGCGTCGACGTGCTCGTCTATCAGGGTGATCAGCCGGGTGACCTGTTCCAGTTGGGTGTGGAGTGATCGAACCGGGTCTGTCGGTGACTGCTGATATACGAACACATGTGCTTACCGCGACACTGTGCTGGAGGAACTGATGGCGACGCTCGCCGACCCACTCGATCGGCTGCTGGGAAAGAAGACCGCGGACGCGCTCGACGAGGCATTCGAGATCCGCACCGTCGAGGACCTGCTGCGTCACTACCCACACCGGTACGCGTCGGCAGGCAAGGAACTTGCCGAGAAGGAGCCGCCCGAGGGTGAGCACATCACCATCATCGCGCGTGTGGCGTCGGCCGCCGTCGTGAAGATGAAGAACCGTCCGGGGCAGATGTTGCGAGTATCGCTGGCGACTGATTCGCAGACCGTGGACGTCACGTTCTTCAACCCGCAGAAGGTGCGGCACGTCATCAAGCCCGGCGTTCGGGCGATGTTCTCCGGGACGGTGAAGTACTTCCGCGGCAAGTGGTCTCTCACTCATCCGAGCTACCTGATTCTCCCGGAACCTCGTGTCGGCGAAGAGGATTCGGTAGTTCCGCTTGCGTCCATCAAGGGAGCCGGTGACCTTGCGGGCCTGGCTCGCGCAAATCAGGATCCCGGCGCCGAACTCGATCTGTCCGTCTTCGACCGCGCATTGATCCCGCTGTACCCGGCGACCCGCGAGGTCGAGAGCTGGACCATCATGCGGTGCGTGCGGCAAGTGCTCGACCAACTCGATCCGATCGAGGAGCCGTTGCCCGCCGAGACTCGGGCCGAGCACGGATTCATCGGTTTGGACGAGGCGCTGCGCACCGTTCACCTGCCAGATACCAAGGAAGACATCGAACGAGCACAGGATCGTCTGCGTTTCGACGAGGCGCTGTCTCTGCAGTTGGTCCTCGCGATGCGTCGTCACGACAATTCCGAGCGTGTGGCTCCGGCCTGCGCTCCGGTCGCCTGCGGGATCGCGGACCAGTTCGAGGAGATGCTCCCGTTCACTCTGACGGAGGGACAGCAAGCAGTCGCGGAGGAGATCTCCACCGACCTTGCCCGCCCACACCCGATGAGCCGCCTTCTTCAGGGCGAGGTCGGGTCAGGCAAGACGATCGTGGCTCTGCGCGCGATGCTGCAGGTCGTCGATGCGGGTTATCAGTGCGCGTTGCTCGCACCCACCGAGGTCCTGGCAAATCAGCACGCGCGATCACTGCGCAAGATGATGGGCTCGCTGGCTGCAGGTGGTGAACTCGGTTCTGCCGAACATTCCACCCGTATCGCCCTTCTTACCGGCTCGCTGCCAGTCGCTGCGAAGCGCGCAGCTCTGCTCGAAGCCGTGACCGGCGACGCCGGGATCGTCATCGGTACCCATGCGCTCATTCAGGACAACGTCGAGTTCTTCAACCTCGGCATGGTTGTCGTCGACGAGCAACACCGCTTCGGCGTCGAGCAACGTGATCAGTTGCGATCACGTGCCCGTGAAGGACTGAGTCCGCATCTGCTGGTGATGACGGCAACGCCGATTCCGCGAACCATCGCCATGACCGTGCTCGGCGACCTCGAGGTCTCGACCCTGCGAGAGCTTCCACGTGGGCGAACCCCGATCAAGAGCAGTGTCGTGCCCGCGAAGCAGAAGCCGCAGTGGGTCGATCGCGCATGGGAACGAATCCGTGAGGACGTCGCCGACGGCCGTCAGGCGTATGTCGTGTGCTCGCGGATCGGTGACGGCGAGCAGGGTGCAGGCGAAGATCAGTTCACCGAGGAGAAGCAGCCCGAGACCAAGTCGGCGGTTGACGTCTTCGAAGAGCTGTCGAGTGGTCCGCTGGCCGATCTGCGAGTCGGGTTGCTGCACGGTCGACTGCCTTCCGACGAAAAGGACGTGGTGATGAGCGCGTTCAACGTCGGTGACATCGACGTCCTCGTCTGTACGACCGTTGTCGAAGTCGGTGTCGACGTTCCGAACGCGACGGTGATGGTGATCGTCGACGCCGAGCGGTTCGGCGTCAGTCAGCTCCATCAGTTGCGTGGCCGCGTCGGTCGAGGGAAACATCAGGGACTGTGCATCCTCGTCACCGGAAGCAATCCCGGGGGACCGGCGTACGAGCGGCTCTCGGCGGTGGCAGCGACCAACGACGGGTTCGAACTGGCTCAACTCGACCTCGCGACCAGACGTGAAGGAGACATCCTCGGTGCGGCGCAGTCGGGCACAACCTCGAATCTGCGGCTGCTTTCCCTCATGGCCCATGGAGACATCCTCGAGTCCGCTAGGGAGTTCGCTCAGGGAATCGTCGACTCCGATCCGTCGCTCGACGGTCATCCCGCCCTCGCTTCCATGGTGACCGCCGCCCTGGACTCCGACCGGATCGAGTACCTCGAGAAGTCGTGAAGGGTATGACGACAAGCTGAAATCGAATAGCACGAGGACCGCCGGGTTGGTTTCTCGATTCAGTCCGAAATATGAGACTCCGCATGTAGACGCAAGATGAAATCGGGGTAGTTTTCTCGAATGTTCTCCAAAGTGCTCGTCGCGAACCGCGGCGAAATTGCGATCCGTGCCTTCCGCGCCGCCTACGAACTAGGTGCCGGAACCGTCGCGGTGTTCCCGTACGAGGATCGGAATTCGATCCACCGTCTCAAGGCAGACGAGAGCTACCAGATCGGGGAGAAGGGTCACCCCGTTCGCGCGTATCTCTCGGTCGAGGAGATCGTCGCCGCCGCCAAGAGCGCCGGAGCCGACGCCATCTACCCCGGTTACGGTTTCCTCTCCGAGAACCCGGACTTGTCGGCGGCGTGTGCCGAGGCAGGCATCAAGTTCGTCGGCCCGTCCGCCGAGATCCTCGAGTTGACCGGAAACAAGGCTCGGGCCATCGCAGCGGCAAAGGCCGCCGGTCTCCCGGTGCTCGCGTCTTCGGAGCCGTCAGCGGACATCGACGAGTTGCTCGCAGCCGCCGAGGACATGACCTTCCCGCTCTTCGTCAAGGCTGTCGCAGGCGGCGGTGGGCGCGGAATGCGCCGTGTTGCGGAGCGCTCACAACTCAAGGAATCGATCGAAGCCGCAGCGCGCGAAGCGGAATCGGCCTTCGGCGATTCGACGGTCTTCCTCGAGCAGGCCGTCATCGACCCCCGGCACATCGAAGTGCAGATCCTCGCCGACGAGCAGGGCAACGTCATCCACCTCTTCGAGCGTGACTGCTCGCTGCAACGTCGCCACCAGAAGGTGATCGAGCTCGCTCCGGCGCCCAATCTCTCCGAAGAGTTGCGCGCCAAGATCTGTGCCGACGCCGTCGCCTTCGCGAAGGAGATCGGATACACGTGCGCGGGCACCGTCGAGTTCCTTCTCGACAAGCGCGGCAACCACGTCTTCATCGAGATGAACCCGCGAATTCAGGTCGAGCACACCGTCACCGAAGAAGTGACGGACGTGGACCTGGTCCAGTCGCAGCTCAAGATCGCGTCCGGTTCGACGCTTGCAGAACTTGGTCTGTCACAGGAGACGATCAAGCTTCGCGGCGCGGCGCTGCAGTGCCGCATCACGACCGAGGATCCGGCAAACGGATTCCGCCCGGACACCGGCCGTATCACCGCGTACCGCACCCCGGGCGGAGCCGGTATCCGCTTGGACGGTGGCGCCACACTCGGCGCCGAGGTCGGAGCGTACTTCGATTCCATGCTGGTCAAACTCACTTGTCGCGGTCGCGACCTCGAAGCCGCTGTGGCGAGAGCTCGCCGCGCGGTCACCGAGTTCCGCATTCGTGGTGTCTCGACCAACATTCCGTTCCTGCAGGCGGTTCTCGACGACCCGGACTTCCGGGCGGGACGCGTGACAACCTCCTTCATCGAGGAACGTCCTCAGCTGCTGACTCTGCGTTCTTCGGCAGACCGCGGCACGAAGATCCTGACCTACCTCGCGGATGTGACTGTCAACAAGCCGCACGGGGAGCGTCCCTCGGCGGTGTACCCGCAGGACAAGCTGCCCAAGATCGATCTTTCGACACCCCCTCCTGCCGGTAGCCGTCAGCGCCTCCTCGAACTCGGACCCGAAGGTTTCGCGAAGGCACTGCGTGAGCAGAAGGCAGTCGGCGTCACCGACACCACCTTCCGTGACGCGCACCAGTCGTTGTTGGCCACGCGAGTTCGAACCAGCGGACTGCTCGGAGTAGCGGGGCACGTTGCGCGGTTGACGCCGGAACTGCTCTCGATCGAAGCCTGGGGCGGCGCGACCTACGATGTGGGACTTCGCTTCCTGCACGAGGATCCGTGGTACCGGCTTGCCGCACTGCGCGAGGCGATTCCCAACATCTGCCTCCAGATGCTTCTTCGCGGTCGAAACACGGTGGGCTACACGCCGTATCCCGAAAAGGTCACGCGCGCATTCGTTCAGGAAGCCACCGACACCGGCATCGACATCTTCCGAATCTTCGACGCGCTCAACAACGTCGACCAGATGCGCCCTGCCATCGACGCGGTGCGTGAGACCGGAACGGCTCTCGCCGAGGTGGCGTTGAGCTACACCGGCGATCTGTCGGATCCGAACGAAACGCTGTACACGCTCGACTACTACCTGAAGTTGGCAGAAGAGATCGTCGATGCGGGCGCTCACGTGCTCGCGATCAAGGACATGGCGGGCCTGCTGCGCGCTCCGGCGGCCGCCAAGCTCGTGACGGCGCTACGCAGCAACTTCGATCTTCCGGTTCACGTCCACACGCATGACACCCCCGGTGGACAGTTGGCCACGTATTTCGCCGCGTGGCAGGCGGGCGCCGACGCAGTCGACGGTGCTTCGGCGGCACTGGCCGGAACCACCAGTCAGCCTGCGCTCTCGGCCATCGTTGCCGCCGCTGCGCACTCCGAGTTCGACACCGGGCTGAACCTGCAGAACGTGTGCGACCTCGAACCGTACTGGGAGGCGCTGCGAAAGGTGTACGCGCCGTTCGAATCCGGACTGCCGGCGCCGACGGGACGTGTGTACACGCACGAGATTCCGGGCGGCCAGCTCTCCAATCTCCGGACCCAGGCCGTTGCTCTCGGTCTCGGCGACCGGTTCGAAGAGGTCGAAGCCAAGTACGCCGACGCGGACCGCATGCTCGGGCATCTCGTGAAGGTGACGCCGTCGTCGAAGGTCGTCGGCGACCTCGCCCTCCACCTTGTCGGCGCCGGCGTGCCTTCGGAGGAGTTTGCCGCAGATCCGGCGAAGTTCGACATTCCCGACTCCGTGGTGGGCTTCCTGCGCGGTGAACTCGGTACGCCTCCCGGTGGTTGGCCGGAACCGTTCCGCAGCAAGGCACTCGAAGGACGTGGCCAGGCCAAGCCCGAAGCGACGTTGTCCGCTGAGGACGAGGTGCTGCTCGAGGGCTCGTCGAAGGACCGTCAGGCGACGCTGAATCGTCTGCTGTTCCCCGGCCCGACAAAGGAATTCCTCGAACACCGCGAGAAGTACGGTGACACGTCGCGGCTTTCGGCGAACCAGTTCTTCTACGGTTTGCGGCGCGGCGACGAACACCGCGTCGAGTTGGCTCCCGGCGTTGAGCTGATCATCGGTCTCGAAGCGATCTCCGAGCCCGACGAGCGCGGCTACCGCACTGTCATGTGCATCCTGAACGGTCAATTGCGCCCGGTCTCGATCCGCGATCGCTCCATTGCCAGTGACGTACCGGTGGCGGAGAAGGCCGACAAGAACAACCCGGGCCACGTGGCGGCACCGTTCGCGGGCGTCGTGACGCACGCGGTGAAGGAAGGCCAGAAGATCGAGGCCGGCGACACCGTGGCCACGATCGAAGCAATGAAGATGGAAGCGGCGATCACCTCGCCGCGCGCCGGCGTCGTCTCTCGGATCGCGATCAGCGCCGTCCAACAGGTCGAGGGCGGAGACCTGCTGGTAGTCGTCTCGACGGGGGAGAGCGCCGCAGAGTGACACGCATCATCTCGGGACTTGCGGGCGGTCGACGCCTGCGAGTCCCGCCGAGCGGCACCCGTCCGACGTCGGATCGGGTTCGTGAGGCGCTGTTCAGTGCTCTCGAAGCGCGCATCGATCTCGAAGGGTGCGCGGTTCTCGACCTCTTTGCGGGTTCGGGTGCTCTCGGCCTCGAGGCGCTCTCGCGGGGAGCCGAGCACGTTGTTCTCGTGGAATCGGATGCCAAGGCTGCTGCCGTCATCAAGGCGAACATCGGCACTGTCGCGTTGCCTGGGGCGACGGTTCGCGCCGCTCCGGTTGCGGCCGTGGTCTCGGGTCCGAGCGCGCGTGAATACGACATCGTGATCGCGGACCCACCGTATGCGGTAACCGACGAGGCTGTCGTGTCCATGCTCGCTGATCTGCAGGCCAACAAATGGGTGGGGGAGGGCACGATCGTGGTACTCGAACGATCGTCGCGCTCGCCGGAGACCGTGTGGCCTCAGGGCTACGAGCCGATCAAGGCCAAGAACTACGGTGAAGCCCGCATCGAGCTGGCCACCTGCTACGGTCTGGACTCATGACTGGCGCCGTCTGTCCCGGATCCTTCGACCCTGTGACCAACGGTCACCTCGACGTAATCGGAAGAGTTGCTGCGCAATTCGACGAGGTCGTGGTCACCGTGCTGATCAACAAGAGCAAGCGTGGCATGTTCACGATCGACGAGCGGATCGAGATGCTCGAAGACGCGACGAGTCACCTGCCCAACGTTCGCGTCACGTCGTGGCACGGATTGTTGGTCGACTACGCGAAACAAGAAGGCCTCAGCGCGATCGTCAAGGGTCTGCGCGGCGCGAACGACTTCGATTACGAGCTGCAGATGGCTCAGATGAATCAGAAGCTCACGGGCGTCGACACACTGTTCGTCGCCACGAATCCGACGTACAGCTACCTGTCGAGTTCTCTGGTGAAGGAAGTCGCGACTTTCGGCGGCGACGTCTCCGACATGTTGCCGGCCAAAGTGCATTCTCGGCTACTCGCACGTATCGCCGAGCGAGCAGCCGAAAACAGCTGATCCCCGACACACCGACCACGACGACACCCCGTTGGCCGTTCTTCCGGCAAACTTGGACAGGAACGGGCACAGGTCCGAGTGGACCGGTGACGATGTGGGCCGATTTCGGCCGGTAGAGATTGGGGTTGCTTGTGTACCGCGTATTCGAGGCACTGGACGAACTGGTCGCAATTGTCGAAGAGGCGCGCGGTGTTCCCATGACCGCAGGGTGTGTTGTGCCTCGCGGTGACGTACTCGAGCTACTCGACGACGTCCGGGACGCAATTCCGAGCGAGCTGGACGACGCTCAGGACGTCCTCGATCATCGCGACAAATTGGTCGGTGACGCGCGAGCAAACGCCGAGAAGACGGTCAGCAGCGCCAATGCCGAGGCAACCTCGACTGTGGAGAACGCACGCGACGACGCCGACCGGATTCTGTCCGATGCCAAGGCTCAGGCCGATCGCATGGTTGCCGAAGCGCGTGCGCACGCCGATCAGTTGGTAGAGGACGCCGAAGCAGAAGCGGAACGGACCGTCACCGACGGCCGTCGTGAGTACGAGGCCGTCACCGGACGGGCGCGTGCCGAGGCCGATCGGATGATCGAGTCCGGCCAGGCCTCGTACGAACATTCGGTGGCGGAGGGAACGGCGGAGCAGGCTCGTCTGGTGTCGCAGACCGAGGTTGTCCAGTCCGCTCACGCGGAATCCGCGCGAGTGATCGACGCCGCTCATGCCGAGTCCGACAGGATGCGTTCGGAGTGTGACCTGTACGTGGACACCAAGTTGGCCGAGTTCGAAGAGTTCCTTACCGGGACCGTTCGGTCGGTCGGGCGTGGTCGTCAACAGCTTCGAACGGGTTCGGGAGTTCCCGATTACCAGGACGACGATCGTCGTTCCGAGCGGCGCCGATAGAGCAGACAAGTCAGTCGAGGGTGGGTCGTCCGATATGGGGCGGCCCACTTTTTCGTGGATCGAATTGGGATTTGCCTTGTAGCTGCCGTATTGTGGAGTGGTTGCCCATACCAGTTTCAACAGTTAGGTGAGTTCTCTTTGTCAACGCATCGTCGTAGTTCGTCGCATCAGTCAAGTGATGCGGGATTTTTGCTGGACACGGTCAAGCTCGGTCGTCGTCCAGGGTCGATGCGTACCGTCGAGAGAACAATTCAGTCCCCGAACCGTATCGGTCTCGATCTGATCGCGATCGAAGCGGGCGCGGACATAGATCTCGATCTTCGTCTCGAAGCAGTGTCCGAAGGCGTTCTCGTCACCGGAAACGTGCACGCACCCACCAAGGGTGAATGCTCGCGGTGCCTTGAACCTTTCACCGACACCGTGGACATCTATCTCACGGAGTTGTTCGCTTACCCGGACAGCACCACCGAGGAGACGACGGAAGAGGGAGAGGTCTACGCGGTCGAAGACGACGAAATCGACCTCGAACCGGTCATCGTCGATGCAGTCGGGCTGGCGCTTCCGCTCCAGCCTCTGTGCAGTGACGATTGCCTGGGATTGTGCTCAGAATGTGGCATTCGCCTGGCGATTGCGGAATCTGGGCATGGGCATGACATACTTGATCCTCGCTGGGCTGGTCTCGCGGCCAAATTTGGCGTGGAATCAAACACCAGCGAAAATCTTGTGATCACCGAAGCCGAGGAGAAGTAGAAGTGGCTGTCCCCAAGCGCAAAATGTCGCGATCCAACACGCGGTCGCGTCGTAGCCAGTGGAAGACCACTGTGCCCACCCTCGTTACCTGCCCCAACCGTGGCTGTGGCGAGCAGACCCTTCCCCACATCGCATGCCCGTCATGCGGTACTTACAAGGGCCGCCAGGTAACCGCTGCTGTCTAGTTCTCCCCGGAGAAAGACTATGACGAGCGAAAATACAGTTTCAGCCGCCGGCGGCGAGGGCAATCACGACAAGCTCCTCGCCGCTGTCGGCGTAGATATAGAGCCCGGTCTTCTGACCCTGGCTCTCACGCACCGCTCGTACGCGTACGAGAACGGCGGACTGCCCACGAACGAGCGCCTCGAGTTCCTCGGGGATTCCGTTCTCGGCGTCACGGTGACCGAAAATCTCTACCTGTCCCACCCGGACAAATCCGAAGGTGATCTGGCGAAGATCCGTGCCAGCGTGGTCAACATGCATGCACTCGCCGAGGTTGCCAGGACTCTGGGTGAAGGTGGACTCGGAGCACACCTGCTGCTGGGTAAGGGCGAGGAAATGACGGGCGGCCGTGACAAGCCGTCCATTCTCGCCGACGGTATGGAGTCGATTCTCGGCGCCATCCACCTGCAGCACGGCATCGAGACTGCGCGACGCGTCGTCCTCGATCTGTTCGACGATCTACTCACTCGCGCACCGCTTCTGGGCGCGGGTCTGGATTGGAAGACGAGTCTGCAGGAACTGACCGCAGAACACGGTGCCGGAGTTCCCGTTTACGAGATCACCGCCACCGGACCCGATCACGACAAGGAATTCACGGCCACCGTTCTCATCAGTGGCAAACCCTTGGGTGTCGGTGTCGGTCGTTCCAAGAAGGAAGCCGAGCAGAAGGCAGCAAGTTCGGCATGGAAGACGATGTCGGAGAATGCCGCTGCTACCGCAGTCGCTGCTGACGACACGCCTGATCTTGCCGGCTGAGTTCACTCTTGCCTGAGCTTCCCGAAGTCGAAGTCGTTCGCCGCGGCCTACAGTCCCATGCTGTAGGTGCGGCGATCGAGGCCGTCGAGGTACTCCATCCCCGCGCGATCAGGCGCCACATTCTCGGTTCCGAGGACTTGATCGGCCAACTCACCGGGCAGACCATCGCTTCGGCAGAGCGTCGCGGCAAGTACCTGTGGCTGGTTCTCGAGCCTGCCGGTGTCGGACTGGTGGTTCATCTCGGGATGAGCGGACAGATGCTGGTCCAACCCCCGACAGTCGACTGGGAAAAGCACCTACGCATTCGGTTGGCCCTCGATTCCGGGGCCGATCTTCGATTCGTCGATCAGCGGACCTTCGGTGGCTGGTCGATTTCACCCCTCGTCGAGGTCGACGGAACGATGCTGCCCGAGTCGGTGGCGCACATCGCTCGCGATCCCATGGATGCGGCGTTCGATCTCGAATCCGTCGTGAAAGTCCTGCGGGGCAAGCACACCGAGATCAAGCGCGCGATTCTCGACCAGACGGTGGTCTCCGGAATCGGAAACATCTACGCCGACGAATCATTGTGGCGCGCCAAGATTCACGGCAACCGTATCGCCGAAACGCTTACCAGGCCCAAACTTCGAGAACTGTTGACCGCGGCACACTCGGTGATGGGTGAAGCGCTCGATCAGGGCGGTACGTCCTTCGACGCGCTGTACGTGAACGTCAACGGGGAATCGGGCTACTTCGACCGGTCGCTGTCGGCGTACGGGCAGGAAAATCTCCCGTGCCCGCGATGCGGCGCGCCGATCAAGCGTGAGAAGTTCATGAATCGATCGTCGTTCAGTTGCCCGCGGTGCCAGCCGACCCCGAGGGCACGGCGAATCGCCTAGGTCTCCCGCTCCTTCGGTTCGGCGGAGTGGCAAGATTGCGTCATGGCTGAACAGACTCCCGACACCACTGCAACCGCCCCGGCTCACACGGAGCTTTGGGTCGAACGAACCGGAACCCGCCTCTACACCGGCAAGAGTTCGCGCGGCGCAGAGGTTCTCATCGGCTCCGAATCGGTGCCAGGAGTCTTCACGCCCGGCGAACTCCTCAAAATTGCACTGGCCGCATGCACGGGGATGAGCTCCGACTTCCCGATCTCGCGCCGGCTCGGTGACAACTACGACGCGACGGTCCGAGTGTCCGGAGCCGCCGATCGTGAAAACGAAGTCTACCCGCAGCTCGACGAGGTCCTCGAGCTCGATCTCAGCGAGTTGGATGCCGAGGCACAGCAGCGCCTCGTCACTCTCGTCGAGCGTTCCGTGGACAAGGTATGCACGGTCGGGCGCACGCTCAAGGCCGGAACCAAGGTCACTCTGTCGTTCGACACGGAAGCCTGATGTTCCGCGCCGGCAGCGTTGTCGCTGCGATCGCACTGGGTTCCGTTGTGGCGCTGAATGCTCCAGCGCAGGCCTCGGTCCCGGCCGACGGCTCGGCCGGTAGTTGCGGCACATGGACGTCGAGCGTCGTGACGACTGGTGCCGGAATGCTCGAGAACCTCGAATTCGACGGCAACGGATCGATGGTGTTGTCGCAGTCGGCTCTGATCGGGCCGGGTGCACTGCTGAAAGTGGCGCCGGACGGAACACGGACAACTTTGGTCGGTGACGTCACCGGACCTGGCGGTCTGGTCGCGCGTGAGGGATCCGTGTACTTCACCACGGGCAACTCGACTGTCTCGGGACTGTTCGGAATCGCCGACGGCAGCCTCCGCAAGGTCGACGTCGCAGACGGGTCGGTGACAACGATCGCCGACGGTCTGGTGATGCCGAACGGGCTTGTGCAGCTGGACGATAACCGTTTCCTCACTGCCCGCACACTCGCCAGGCCGGGGCTCACGGTCGTCAACAGTGACGGAAGCAGTTCGATCGTTCGTGAAGACCTCGGCACCGTCGACGGCCTCGCACGCTCCGGTTCGACGATCTACGTGACGACGACCTTCGACATGGTCACCGCCGTCCACATCCTCGACGCAAACGATCTGGGCGGGCCGGTGCGAACGATCACGCTCCCCGGGTTCGGTCCGGCAAACATGGCGGACGATCTGACCGTCGGACCGGACGGCGCGTTGTACGTCGCATTCAATGCAGGCGGCAAAGTTGTTCGCGTCGATCCGGATTCGGGATCTTCGTGTGAGATCGCCTCGGGTCTGCCGTTCACATCTGCGGTCAAGTTCGGCGCCGGACCGGGCTGGGATCCCAACGCGCTCTACACCACCGGATTCCTGGGTGACGTTCACCGTCTCGAACGTGTGGCGGGCTGAGCGTCATGGCTGAAGCAGCGCCTGTGCGGTTGACGGCGTGGGTTCACGGATACGTTCAAGGCGTCGGGTTCCGGTGGTGGACCAGGGCCCGCGCACTCGAACTCGGATTGATCGGATATGCGTCCAATCAGCGTGACGGTCGAGTGCTCGTCGTGGCGGAAGGCCAACGCACGCAACTCGAGCGATTGGTGGAGCTGCTGCGCTCGGGTACTACCCCAGGCTCGGTGGATCTCGTGGTCGATAGCTGGGACACCGCAAGGGGCGACCTGACAGGGTTCGTCGAACGCTGACCTGTTTGGCGGTAAAGTTTCCCCCCATGCACCTCAAGAGTCTGACACTCAAGGGATTCAAATCCTTTGCGTCGGCAACGACTCTTCGGTTCGAGCCGGGAATTACCTGTGTGGTCGGCCCGAACGGCTCGGGTAAATCCAACGTCGTCGATGCGTTGACCTGGGTGATGGGCGAGCAGGGCGCCAAGGCCCTGCGCGGCGGCAAGATGGAAGATGTCATCTTTGCCGGCACCTCCGGCCGCGCGCCGCTGGGCCGCGCCGAGGTGACCTTGACCATCGACAACGCCGACGGGGCGCTCCCGATCGAGTACTCCGAGGTGTCGATCACGCGCCGCATGTTCCGCGACGGCGCGGGGGAGTACGAGATCAACGGCTCGTCCTGCCGTCTGATGGACGTCCAGGAACTGCTCAGCGACTCCGGCATCGGCCGCGAAATGCATGTCATCGTCGGGCAGGGACGGCTCGCCGCGATCCTCGAATCCCGTCCCGAAGATCGACGCGCCTTCATCGAAGAAGCCGCGGGAGTCCTCAAACATCGCCGCCGCAAGGAAAAAGCGGTGCGCAAACTCGATTCCATGCAGGCCAATCTCGCTCGCCTCAGTGACCTCACCGCGGAACTGCGTCGGCAACTCAAACCGCTGGGACGCCAAGCCGAGGTTGCTCGGCGAGCACAGACGGTCCAGGCTGACCTGCGTGATGCAAAGATGCGTCTGGCCGCTGACGATCTGGTGACCCGTCGAAACCAGTTGAACGACCAGGCACAGGACGAGAAAGCGGCCCGTGAACAGCACAACCAGGTGGCGGCTGCGCTCGACGAGGCCAACCTCGAACTCGGGCGCCAGGAGCAAGCTCTCGCTCGTCTGACTCCGGGATCGGAAGCGGCTGCACAGAGTTGGTTCCAGCTTTCCGCGCTTGCCGAACGCGTGAACGCCACTGTGCGCATCGCCCGCGAGCGTGCGCGTCATCTCGACTCCGAACCCGTCGGCAACCGCGGCCAGGACCCGGACGAGATGGAGGCGCGCGCCGAACGTCTTGCTGCCGAGGAGGCCGAACTCCTCGAAGGCGTCGAAATCGCGCGAGCGGCGTCGGAAGCTGCTCGGGACCAGCTCGCAGCCACCGAAGATGCTGCAGCAGAAGCGGAACGGGCGCACATGGCGGAAGTTCGTGCCGTCGCCGACCGCCGTGAAGGTCTTGCTCGACTCTCCGGTCAGGTCGACACTCTGCGTACCCGCGTCGAATCCGTCGACGCGGAAGTGTCTCGGCTGACCGACGCGATCGACGAGGCTCGTCTGCGTGGCGATGCCGCACAGGCCGAGTTCGACACGGTGCAAGAAAGCATCGGGGACCTCGACGCCGGTGAAGTCGGCCTCGATACCAATCACGAACGCGCCATCGAGGCTCTCGAGATGATCGACGCGCGCGTCGAAGAGCTTCGTGAGGAAGAAAAAACGAGCGGGCAACGCATCGCTTCGCTCCGGGCGCGCATCGAGGCACTGTCGATGGGTTTGCAGCGCAAGGACGGTGGCGGCTGGCTGCTCGAACACCGCGGCGACGACGGCATCACCTCGCTGGTCGGATTGATTCACGTCGAACCCGGCTACGAGGCCGCGATCGCTGCCGCGATGGGGCCGGCGGCGGACGCCGTCGTGGCGCAGTCGCTGGACTCTGCTCGCTCCGCTGTCACAGCACTTGCCGATCAGGACGGTGGACGTGCATCACTGATCGTGAGCGGTGAACCGGCGATCAAGCGCGAGGCCGAGATCGCGCCGGGTAGTCGTCCGGCCGTCGACGTCATCGCCTGCCCTGACGAGTTGCGTGCCGGATTGACCGCCATCCTCGATGGCGTCGTCCTGGTCGAGACTCTCGATGACGCGATTCGAGTTGTTGCTGACCACAAGGGAATTCGCGCAGTGACGCGTTCTGGCGATCTGCACGGTTCGGGGTGGATGATCGGTGGCTCGGATCGGCAACCGAGCACGCTCGAGGTGCAGGCGGCGATCGACGCGTCAGCAGCGGAACTGGCGGCAACGGAGAGCCGATCCGAGGAACTCGACGCTGCGCTGTCCGGCGCTCTGGCCGAACAAGCCGCTCGACGCGAGACCGCGGAGCAAACTTTGGCAGCGCTCAACGAGTCGGACGCCACCATGTCCGCCATCTACGAGCAGTTGGGCAGATTGGGGCAGGCAGCACGAGTCGCCCACGCGGAATCCGAGCGGTTGACCGCCCAGCGAGTGCGTGCCGAGGAGGGCCGCGGTGAGTCGCTGACAAAGCTCGCGGATCTGGAGGAACGTCTGCGCGTCGCCGAAACCGACGGCAGTGCACCGGGACACGGTGCGGAATCGACCGCTGCCGATCGCGAAATGGCCGCAGCAGCGCTCGCCGAAGTGCGCATCGTCGAAATGGATGCTCGCCTTGCCGTGCGCACCGCCGAAGAGCGTGCGGAATCCGTACGCGGAAAGGCCGATTCGCTTCGGCGTGCGGCCGCCGCGGAACGAGAAGCGCGGATTCGCGCCGAGCGGGCTCTGCGCGCCAGAGCGCACGCTGCGGAAGTTGCAGCTGCCGTCGCCGAGTCGGGACAGCGTGTGGCGGCCGAACTCGAGACCGTCGTCGCTGCGGCTCTTGCCCACCGTGACGAGTTGGCTCGGGCCCGCGCCGAGTGCACGGCCAAGCTGGATCAGGTCCGCGAGACAGTCCGAGCACTGACCGGACAACTCGCTTCGCTCACCGACGCCGTCCACCGCGACGAGGTAGCGAAGGCACAGGCAGCGCTGCGCATCGAACAACTCGAGGAGTCGATCCTCGATCAGTACGGAATCGGCCTCGACGATCTGATCGCCGAGTACGGGCCCGAGGTCGAACTGCCGCCGACCGCTCTCGAAATCGAGGAGTACGAGCAGGCCAAGGAGCGTGGGGAGCAGGTCACCGCCCCCGCTCCGCTTCCGTACGACCGCGCGACTCAGGAACGGCGCGCCAAGCGGGCCGAGAAGGACCTCGCCACCCTCGGCAAGGTCAATCCGCTGGCGCTCGAGGAATTCGCAGCTCTCGAGGAGCGGTACACCTTCCTCTCCACTCAGCTCGAGGACGTCAAGACCGCACGCAAGGACCTTCTTGCTGTGGTCGCAGACGTCGACGCACGAATTCTGCAGGTGTTCACCGAGGCCTATGCCGACGTCGAGCGTGAGTTCGTGGGAGTGTTCGAGAAATTGTTCCCCGGGGGAGAAGGGCGGCTGGTCCTCACCGATCCCTCGGACATGCTCACCACCGGCATCGAAGTCGAGGCGCGTCCGCCCGGTAAGAAGGTCAAACGGTTGTCGTTGCTGTCGGGCGGCGAGAAGTCGTTGACCGCGGTGGCCATGCTGGTCGCGATCTTCCGGGCACGCCCGTCCCCGTTCTACGTGATGGACGAAGTCGAGGCGGCGTTGGACGACACCAACCTGCGGCGGCTGATCGGACTCTTCGAACAATTGCGGGAGAAGTCGCAGTTGATCGTGATCACTCACCAGAAACCGACGATGGAAATCGCCGATGCGTTGTACGGCGTCAGCATGCGCGGCGACGGCATCACCACCGTGATTTCGCAGCGACTTCGCGGTCAAGACATGGCCTCGACGTAAGCCCTGCTCACTTTCCGGGTCGGAGCCTGAAACAATGGGCCGGTGACTACCCAGGCTTGGATCATCATCGCGGCTGTAGCGGCCGTACTACTCGTCGTTCTCGTTGCCGGATTCCTGCGCTACCGCAAGGGGCAGGTATCGCTGAAGGCGCCCGAGACGAAGCCGGAGCTCGGCGCCCCCGAGAAGGACAAGTCAGGCGGCTACAAGGCCGGTGGCGGGTTCAACTTCAGTCAGGGGTCGACGGCAACGGCGCCACCTCCGGTGGTTCCGACACCTCCGGTCGCCGAGAAGCCGCCCGTCGTCGAAGAACCTGTCGTCGAAAAACCGATCGTCGAAGAACCGGTTATCGAGGAACCAACTGTCGCGGAACCGGTTGTCGAAGAACCTGTTGCGGAGAAGCCGGCCGCCGTCGAGGAGCCGGTTGTCGAAGAGCCTGTAATCGAAAAGCCGGTCGTAGAAGAACCAGCGGTAGCAGAACCTGTTGTCGAAGAACCTGTCGTTCCCGAACCTGTTGTCGTTCCCGAACCCGTCGAGCCTGCACCGCGCGTGCTGGACGAGATCGACCCGACCGAGGGTCGGCTGGACCGACTGCGCGGGCGCCTTTCCCGCTCGCAGTCAGCAGTCGGCAAGAGCTTGCTGGGTCTGCTCGGTGGCGGCGATCTGGACGAGGACTCGTGGGAAGAAGTCGAGGACACCCTCCTCATCGCGGACCTCGGCTCCGCGACCACGGAAAAAGTCGTCACGAAGCTTCGTGAGCAGATGGCGGCCCGCAGCGTCCGGACCGAGGCTGCCGCCCGCGCCCTTCTGCGCGAGGTGTTGATCGCCGAACTGCGTCCCGAACTGGACCGCTCCATCCGCGCATTGCCGCACGATGATCACCCGGCTGTTCTGCTCGTCGTCGGCGTCAACGGGACCGGCAAGACAACGACCACCGGCAAGCTGGCTCGCGTGCTCGTCGCCGACGGTCGTCGCGTCGTGCTCGGTGCCGCGGACACGTTCCGCGCCGCCGCCGCCGATCAGCTCCAGACGTGGGCCGAGCGTGTCGGCGCTGAAGTTGTTCGTGGCAAGGAGGGTGGCGATCCCGCTGCGATTGCCTTCGACGCGGTCTCACGGGGCATCGCGGACGGCGTCGACGTGGTCCTGATCGACACCGCCGGCCGTCTGCACACCAAGACCGGTCTGATGGACGAGCTCGGCAAGGTCAAGCGGGTTATCGAGAAGAAGGCCTCGGTCGACGACGTTCTGCTGGTTCTCGATGCGACGGTCGGCCAGAACGGATTGGCGCAGGCTCGAGTGTTCGCGGAGGTCGTGGACATCACCGGCGTCGTACTGACCAAGCTGGACGGAACCGCCAAGGGCGGAATCGTCTTCCAGGTTCAGCATGAACTGGGTGTGCCGGTGAAGTTGGTCGGCCTCGGTGAAGGTGCCGACGACCTGGCGCCGTTCGAGCCGGGTGCGTTCGTCGACGCCCTCCTGGGCTGACGCCCCCGTGCGCCTTTTTGGTAGCGCGAACTACCAAAAAGGCGCACAGGGTCGGTAGAACTCCCTGGCGAAACCTGTTTGCAACAAAGTTGGGCAATTGGTTCACGTCTGCGAAACGCGACAGCGCCATGGACGAAACACCAGCCCAGCACTCTTCTCCTTAACGACGTGCTGCCCGGCACGTGCGACTAGGAGGTAGTAAGTGAGTACCGACGATTTGTTGGCGAACTCCGGTAACGCCGCATGGATGCTGATGGCTGCATCTCTGGTCTTGCTGATGACACCCGGCCTCGCTTTCTTCTACGGCGGGATGTCTCGGTCCAAGTCCGTCCTGAACATGATGATGATGTCCTTCGGGGCCATGGCCGTCATCGGCGTCATCTACGTTCTGTGGGGATGGTCGATGTCCTACGGCACCGAGAACATCGGGGGCATTTTTGCCAACCCGTTCGAGTTCTTCGGCCTCAAGAACAGCATCACCGATGCTGACGGCAACTTCATCGCCGGCGCCTGGGGCTACCCCAACGTCATCGACATCGCGTTCCAGGTGACGTTCGCGATCATCACCACCGCCCTCATCAGTGGTGCCCTGGCCGAGCGGGTCAAGTTCGGCACCTGGCTCCTGTTCTCGGGTATCTGGGTCACCGTCGTCTACTTCCCGCTCGCACACATGGTGTGGGGCGGCGGACTCCTCTCGGGCTCCGAGGACGGCATCGCGGCAAAGCTCTTCGGCACCACGGTCAACGACGACGGAGTCACCGTCGCCAACGTCGCTCCGATCGACTTCGCCGGTGGCACAGTCGTTCACATCAACGCGGGTATGGCCGGTCTGGTCCTCGCACTCATCGTCGGCAAGCGTCTCGGCTTCGGCAAGACCGCCTTCCGTCCGCACAACCTGCCCTTCGTGATGCTCGGCGCCGCACTCCTCTGGTTCGGTTGGTTCGGCTTCAACGCCGGCTCGGCATTCGCCGCCGACGGTAACGCCGGTCTCGCCTGGGTCAACACGACCACCGCGACGTGTGCCGCAGTCCTGGCCTGGCTCGCTACCGAGCGTATTCGTGACGGCCACGCCACCAGCCTCGGCGCAGCTTCCGGTGCGGTCGCCGGTCTGGTCGCCATCACCCCTGCTGCCGGTGCGCTCAACCCGGTCGGTTCCATCTTCCTCGGCGCAGTAGCCGGCATCCTGTCCGCTCTCGCAGTCGGCCTGAAGTTCCGCTTCGGCTTCGACGACTCGCTCGACGTCGTCGGTGTTCACCTTGTCTCCGGCCTGTGGGGCACGATCGGTATCGGATTCTTCGGCACCGCAACCGGCCTCTTCTACGGCGGCGACTACAAGCAACTGGTGGTTCAGATCGTGATCGCACTCGCAGCACTCGTCTTCACCGGCGTTCTGACGACGATCATCGGCTTCGCACTCAAGCCCCTGGGCTGGCGAATCTCGGCCGAGGACGAGGCACGCGGCATCGATGAGACCGAACACGCAGAGACCGCATACGACCTCGCGTGATCAGCACGTGATTAAAGTGAATTCAGGCACTTCAGAGTTTGGAAAGGGATGAGCACATGAAGCTGATCACAGCAATCGTCAAGCCGTTCACGCTCGAGGACGTCAAGACCGGACTCGAGCAGGCCGGAGTGCTGGGTATGACAGTCAGCGAAGTTCAGGGCTACGGCCGACAGAAGGGCCACACCGAGGTGTACCGAGGCGCGGAGTACTCCGTGGACTTCGTACCCAAGGTCCGGGTCGAGGTCGTCGTCGACGACGCGGCCGTTGACAAGGTGGTCGAGGTGATCGTCGAGGCCGCTCGAACCGGCAAGATCGGTGACGGCAAGGTGTGGGTCTCGCCAGTCGAGTCGGTCATCCGGGTTCGCACCGGGGAACGCGGTGGCGATGCACTCTGACCCGAAAGGGTCCGAGAACTTCGGCCCTGGTTCCGTCGCGAAAGCGACGGGGCCAGGGCCGGTCTCGTCAGGGGGATCCGACGAAGCTGCGGACCTGGCCCGCGCACGCAAGGCCCTACTCACCGGAGGCGTCAAGAACAGGAGGCTCGACGCCCCCGCGCTGCGACATGCACTGGTCGATTTGCACGAATTCTGGTTGACCACCAAGGGGACCGAACTGGGCATCAAACCGGATTGTGGGTTTGCCATCGTCGCCGTGGGTGGTCTCGGCCGACGCGAACTGCTGCCGTATTCCGATCTCGATCTGATTCTGCTGCACGACGACATGGACCCGGCGGTCGTGGCCCAGGTCGCGGACAGCCTGTGGTACCCGCTGTGGGACGCGCACATCAAACTCGACCACAGCGTGCGGACGCTTCCGCAGGCGCTTCAGGTTGCGGCCACCGACATGACGGCAGCACTCGGAATGCTCGAAGCACGCCACATTGCCGGCGACGTGGAGCTGAGCAACCTGTTGATCAGTGGTGTCCGACGACAGTGGCGCATGGACATCCGCAGCCGATTCGACGAATTGATCACCCAGACCCGTACGAGGTGGGAGCGCAGCGGCGAGATCGCCCATCGCGCCGAACCGGATCTCAAGAGCGGTCGTGGCGGGCTGCGAGACGTCCAACTGCTCAACGCCCTGTCCATCGCGCAATTGACCGACGGGATGCCGGGGCTGGGACCCAACTCGCCCGGCGGCGGTCTGGCACTTGCGCACAGGCGGTTGCTCGACGTGCGCACCGAACTTCACCGCGTTGCCGGTCGCGCCCGCGACCAACTGCGAGCACAGGACGCCGACGAGATCGGTGCGGCGCTACGGATCGGTGATCGCTTCGATCTGGCGCGACTTCTCAGCGAATCGGCGCGCACCATCAGCTATTCGGTCGACGTCGGTATCCGTACCGCCGGAAACTCCTTGCCCCGGCGTGGTTTGTCGCGGCTGCGTCGCGCGCCGGTGCGACGGCCACTGGACGAGGGCGTCGTCGAGCATGCCGGCGAAGTAGTTCTGGCGCGCGATGCGAGACCGAAGAAGGATCCCGGTCTGGTGATGCGGGTCGCGGCAGCGGCGGCCACCAACGGCATGCCGATCTCCGCGTCGACGCTCAATCGCCTGGCCGACAATGCCCCCGAATTGCGTGAGCCGTGGCCGAAAAATGCAGTCAACGATCTCTTGGTCGTGCTGGGTTCGGGATCGCGTGCGGTTCCGGTGATCGAGGCGATGGACCGGACCGGGCTCTGGGGTCGACTCCTGCCGGAGTGGGGGACCATTCGCGATCTTCCGCCGCGCGACGCCGTCCACACGTGGACGGTGGATCGGCACCTGGTCGAAACCGCCGCGTATGCAAGCGGATTCACCACTCGCGTCGCTCGGCCGGATCTGCTCATGCTCGGTGCGTTGATCCACGACATCGGGAAGGGGCGAGGGGGAGACCACAGCGTCGTCGGTGCCGAATTGGCCACCGCGATCGGAAATCGCTTGGGACTCTGGCCTTCCGACGTCGCGACGTTGACGGCGATGGTGCGCTACCACTTGCTGTTGCCGGAAACCGCCACCCGTCGCGACCTCGACGATCCGGCAACGGTGCAGCGAGTGGTCGACGCACTCGAGGGAGACGGGACCCTTCTCGATCTCCTGCATTCGTTGGCGGAAGCGGATTCGCTGGCCACCGGGCCTGGTGTCTGGGGCGACTGGAAGTCGTCGTTGATCGGCGAGCTGGTGCGTCGTTGTCGTTTGCTGATGGCAGGGGAGGAGCTCCCGCAACCCGATCCACTCGCTCCCGAGCAATTGGCCATCGCCGAGGAGGGCGGGGTTCACGTCTCGCTCGTTCCGGCCGAGAATGCGCACACCTACGTCGTGACCGTCATCGCGCCCGACGCTCCCGGGCTGCTGTCTCGGGCTGCCGGAGTTCTGGCGCTGCAGTCCTTGCGGGTGCATTCCGCATCGCTGGGGTCGCATGCAGGTTCGGCGGTCAACTCGTTTGTCGTGACGCCGAGGTTCGGCACACCCCCGCAGGCGGTGCTGCTCCGGCAGGAATTGATCCGGGCTTCGGCCGGTGAACTGAATTTGCTCGAACTTCTCGACGCGAAGGACGAGGAGGCACGGGCAGAGCAGTGGGACGACCCGATCCAGACCAACAAGGATTCCGCGGTTCCGGTGCTCTATGCGCAGGCGCCACCGCGGGTCATCTGGTTCGACGCGCCCGGTGACGGTCAGGCGATCCTCGAATTGCGTACCGAGGACCGCGTCGGCCTGCTCTGCCGACTGGCCGCAGCACTCGAACACAGTGGAGCCGACATCCGGTGGGCGAAGGTCGCCACCTTGGGTTCCTCGGTGGTCGACGCGTTCTGCCTCGACTTCGGTGAGGCCGATACCCGCGCGGCGCGAGAGCGCGTCGAGGAGGCGGTGCTGGCGGTGGTTCCGGTGCCACAACCCAAGAAGAAAGAGGATTGACGGACCGGTTTCGGCAGTTACGCCCGCATCGGCTGGGATCGGTGCGGGCGTAGCGGCTAGGCTGGTGCCCGAGAATATCCATGGCTAACTCGCACGACCTTCAGGAGCGCACTCGGTGTTCGAATCCCTTTCCGACAGATTGACCGGATCTCTCAAGGATCTGCGTGGCAAGGGTCGTCTGTCCGGCGCCGACATCGACGCTACGGCCCGCGAGATCCGCCTTGCCCTGCTCGAGGCCGACGTCGCGCTTCCCGTAGTGCGCAGCTTCATCGCCAAGATCAAGGAACGCGCCAAGGGCGCCGAGGTCTCGGGTGCACTGAACCCGGCTCAGCAGGTCGTCAAGATCGTCAACGAAGAACTGGTCGAGGTTCTCGGCGGTGAAACCCGTCGACTGCAGTTCGCCAAGACGCCGCCGACGGTCATCATGTTGGCCGGTCTGCAGGGTTCCGGTAAGACCACGCTGGCCGGAAAGTTGGCCAAGTGGCTCAAGGATCAGGGGCACACGCCCCTCCTCGTCGCCTGTGACCTTCAGCGTCCCGGCGCCGTCACTCAGCTTCAGATCGTCGGTGAGCGTGCAGGCGCCGCAGTCTTCGCGCCGCACCCCGGCACCTCCATCGGCGGCGGCGAGAACGCACTGGGCGTTTCCGCGGCCGACCCCGTCGAGGTCGCCCGCGCCGGCGTCGAAGAAGCACGCAACAAGCATTACGACGTCGTGATCGTCGACACCGCCGGTCGCCTCGGTATCGACTCGGAGCTGATGGCGCAGGCCGCCGGTATCCGTGACGCCGTCAACCCGGACGAGACCATCTTCGTCCTCGACGCCATGATCGGTCAGGACGCGGTCAGCACGGCCGACGCGTTCCGTGAGGGAGTCGGCATCACCGGTGTCGTCCTCACCAAGCTCGACGGCGACGCCCGCGGTGGTGCCGCGCTGAGCGTCCGCGAGGTCACCGGCCAGCCGATCCTCTTCGCCTCCACCGGCGAGAAGCTCGAAGACTTCGACGTCTTCCATCCCGATCGCATGGCCAGCCGGATCCTCGGTATGGGCGATGTCCTGAGCCTCATCGAGCAGGCCGAGCAGGTTTTCGACGCCGATCAGGCCGAAGCGACCGCAGCGAAGATCGGCTCCGGTCAGCTCACCCTCGAAGACTTCCTCGATCAGATGATGGCCGTCCGCAAGATGGGCCCGATCGGCAACCTCCTCGGTATGTTGCCGGGTGCCGGCGGCATGAAGGACGCGCTGGCCAACGTCGACGAGAAGCAACTCGATCGCATTCAGGCCATCATCCGCGGTATGACGCCGGCCGAGCGCGACGATCCGAAGATCATCAACGCCTCACGCAGACTGCGCATCGCGAACGGTTCGGGCGTCAAGGTTTCCGACGTCAACCAGTTGGTGGACCGTTTCTTCGAAGCCCGCAAGATGATGGCTGCCATGGCCGGCCGTATGGGTATGCCCGGCGCGCGTAAGCAGGTTCGCAGCAAGAAGGGCAAGAAGGGCAAGAAGGGCGGCAAGGGCCCGACGCAGCCCAAGATGCGCGGAGGATTCCCCGGCATGGGCGGATTCCCGGGTATGCCCGGCGGAATGCCGGCCGGTATGCCCGACCTGTCGAACATGCCCAAGGGTCTCGATCAGTTGCCGCCCGGACTGGAAGGCATCGATCTCTCCCAGCTCAAGCTGCCCAAGAAGTAGTCGGTGGCTGCGCTTCATCTGCGGGGTATCGGTCTGCCCGATGCCGAGCCGATCGAATTGTGGATCGTCGACGGGCTGATCTCCTTCGAGCCGGTGTCCGGTGCGGAGACGATCGTCGAATCGGGTTGGATCACACCGGGTCTCGTGGATGCGCACTGTCACGTCGGTATCCGCTACGGCGGTGGCGGCGGCGAAACCGTCGACGGCTTGCTGGGGCAGGCGAAGACCGAACGTGACGCGGGCGTGCTGTTGCTTCGTGACGCCGGATCGCCGGTCGACACCAGGTTCATCGACGAGCGCCTCGATCTGCCGCGGATCATTCGCGCAGGTCAGCACATCGCAGCACCGAAGCGGTACATCCCGGGCCTGCCGGTCGACCTGGACGACGAATCTCAGTTGCCGGCCGAGGTGGTGCGTCAGGCACGCGCCGGTGACGGTTGGGTCAAGCTCGTCGGGGACTGGATCGATCGTTCCATCGGTGACCTCGCCCCGTTGTGGAGCGACGAGATTCTGGTCGAGGCCATCGCTGCCGCCCATGCCGAAGGCGCAAGGGTCACCGCTCACGTCTTTGCCGAGGATGCTCTGCCCGGCCTGATCAATGCCGGCATCGACTGCATCGAGCACGGCACCGGATTGACGGACGCGACCATCGAGTTGATGGTCGCTCACGGCACGGCCTTGGTTGCGACGCTGATCAACATCGCAACTTTCCCCGAGATCGCGGACTCTGCCACGCGGTATCCGATCTACGCGGCGCACATGCGGGATCTGCACGCTCGTCGACATCGGACGATCGGTGCCGCTCACGAGGCCGGGATTCCGATCTATGCCGGAACGGATGCCGGCGGATCGATCAGGCACGGGCGGATCGCCGACGAGATCGCCGAACTCGAAGTTGCCGGTTTGACGGCGCATCAGGCGCTGGGCGCAGCCTGCTGGGACGCACGGAGTTGGTTGGGTGCGCAGGGGATCGAAGAAGGAGCGCCCGCCGACCTGGTGGTTTATTCCGAAGATCCGCGCGGAAACCCCGATGTGCTCGCGAAGCCGATGCGTGTGATCCTCCGCGGAACCCCCGTGAGTGGTTAGGGAGTCCCCGCACTCTCGAAGCGCGCATAGGGTGGTTTCCGAACGAGCCCACCCATCTGGCACAATGGACCATTGTTCGTCGCAACCGGTTACGTACCGCTGCGACGGTCACAGGATAGAGGCAAAACCGGGCTCACAAATCGTGTGGGTCGCTGAATTGCACGTGACATGCGCAGCACTGTTGTGCGCGCTGAAGGAGAACTGCAGCTGTGGCTGTCAAAATCAAGCTCACCCGCCTCGGCAAGATCCGCAACGCTCAGTACCGCGTTGTCATCGCCGACTCGCGCACCCGTCGTGACGGCCGTGCGATCGAGACCATCGGCAAGTACCACCCCAAGGAAGAGCCCTCGCTGATCGACATCGATTCCGAGCGCGCTCAGTACTGGCTGTCCGTGGGCGCACAGCCCACCGAGCCCGTCGAGGCACTCCTCAAGATCACCGGTGACTGGCAGAAGTTCAAGGGCCTCCCGGGCACCGAAGGCACCCTGCGCGTCAAGGAAGCCAAGCCCACCAAGCTCGAGCTCTTCCAGGCTGCGCTCGCGCAGGCCGAGAACGAGCCGGTTGCAGAAGCAATCACCCCCAAGAAGAAGAAGGCTGCAAAGGCTGACGAGGCCAAGGCAGAAGACACCGCGGCTGACGCCGAGGCTCCCGCTGCAGACGCCGAGGCTGCTGACAAGTGAGTGCCGTCGTCGCTGATGCGGTAGAGCATCTCGTGCGTGGCATCGTCGCCAATCCCGACGATGTGCGCGTCGAGCTGATCACCGGACGTCGGGGACGGACCGTCGAGGTGCACGTGCACCCCGACGATCTCGGCAAGGTCATCGGTCGGGGTGGTCGCACGGCGACCGCTCTGCGGACCTTGGTCTCCGGCATCGGTGGCCGCGGTATCCGTGTTGATGTCGTCGACACCGATCAGTAGACGGCAGTAAACAGGTGGAACTCGTAGTCGGTCGTGTCGCGAAGTCGCATGGCATCAAAGGTGAATTGGTAGTCGAGGTTCGTACAGACGAGCCCGAGGATCGTTTTGCCGTAGGTTCCGTGCTGCGTGGGCGCAAGCCGCGCGAGTCCACACTGAAGTCGTACACAGTGGAAGCCGCCCGGGATCATTCCGGGCGGCTTCTGCTGCGCCTGGAAGGCGTCAGTGACCGTGGCGACGCAGATGCGTTGCGCGGCACACTGTTTGTCATCGACAGTTCCGAACTCGAGCCTTCGGATGATCCGGACGAGTTCTACGATCACGAACTCGAAGGACTGAAGGTCGTCCTCACGGACGGCACCGAGATCGGTTCGGTCATCGAGGTATTGCATTCCGCCGCAGGTGAATTGCTATCGATTCGCCGCGCCGGTGAGACGTCCGGTGAATTGCTGATCCCGTTTGTCGCAGCCATCGTCACCTCGGTGTCGATCGCCGACGGCGTCGTGGTGATCGAACCCCCCGAGGGACTGCTCGACCCGGACTTCGGTGACAAGTCGAACAGCGACAATTCGAACGCCGACAGCGACTGATCGCTTGTCATGCGTCTCGATGTAGTCACCATCTTTCCCGAGTATCTCGAACCGCTTCGTGCTGCCTTGCTGGGCAAGGCAATCGAACGCGGCTTGATCTCGGTCGACGTCCACGATCTGCGGTCGTGGACCCATGACGTACACAAAGCCGTCGACGATTCCCCGTACGGCGGCGGACCCGGCATGGTCATGAAACCCACCGTCTGGGGCCCGGCACTGGACGACGTGATCGGGCGCTCCGATTCTTCCGGCCCCGATGATGCCGAGACCATTCTGGTGGTGCCCACTCCCGCCGGCGTTCCGTTCACCCAGGAGACCGCGCACCGCTGGTCCAACGCCAAGCACCTTGTGTTTGCCTGCGGCCGATACGAAGGTATCGATCAACGGGTTTTCGACGACGCCGCCAAGCGGGTCAGAGTCGAAGAAGTCAGCATCGGCGATTACGTCCTGATCGGCGGCGAAGCAGCCGTGCTGGTGATGGTCGAGGCTGTCGTGCGACTGATGCCCGGCGTTCTCGGCAATCAGCTGTCACACCAAGAGGATTCATTCTCCGACGGCCTTCTCGAAGGGCCTAGCTACACTCGCCCGGCTGTGTGGCGCGACCTCGAAGTTCCGCCGGTGCTTCTCTCCGGTGATCACGCGAAGATCAAAGCGTGGCGCCATGAGCAGTCGCTGCAGCGCACGGCCGAGCGTCGACCGGATCTACTTCCTTAGGTATTTCGCTTCAACCAGGTGATGCTTGCGCCGTCGTCGAGCGATTCGGTTGCAGTCGGTGTGAACAGTGTCGGCTCGAAGTTACCTCTGATCATCGGTATGCCTGCGCCGGCGACTACCGGATACCTCTTGATGATCAACTCGTCGATCTCTGGTAGTAGTTCGCCGGCGAGAGTTCCGCCGCCGCACAGCCAGATATATTGTCCTTCTTCCTCTTTGAGAGATCTGACTACCCCAAGCGGATCGGCGCGAACGATGGTGACGGGGGGATCCTCGGCGTCAGGGATGGTTGTGGAGACGACGAACTGACGCAGGTGCGCGAAGGGGCTTTTCACTCCGGCGGCCAGCCCGGGCTCGTAGGAGCCGCGGCCCATGACGACCGTGTCGAAGGTCTTGTTGGGAGCGTCCTCGATTCCGAGAGCGGGCCGCACATGCGTTGGCACGGTTTCAGGATATCGATCGCATATCCAGGCCGTGATCTGTTCGGAGACCGGGAGGAAATCGAATTCGCCACCAGGCCCCGCGATGTATCCGTCGAGGGAAGCTCCCACGTAGTACACAAGCTTTCGCATATAACGCTCCGTTCGTAGTACTATGTTTGTAGTGGTTTAACTTAGGGTCGTGTCAGGAGTGATGTCAAGTGCGAAAGAACCCGGAACGCCGGCTTGCCCTGATCGACGCGGCAATCGAGGTGTTGGCCCGAGAGGGTGCTCGAGGCTTGACGTTTCGAGCCGTCGACGCCCAGGCAGCAGTGCCGAACGGGACAGCGTCGAACTACTTCTCCAATCGCGACGACCTGCTCACTCAAGCGGGTGGCCGGATCTACGAGCGACTGATTCCGGAGGACCTCGAAGGGATGATCGATCCCGTCAACGGCACCGATCGTGAGCGCCTGGTGACGCTCATGCTCGACGTGGTCGAGCGCGTCACCTCGTTCGGAACGGGTTTCCTCGCGCTCATGGAGTTGCGACTGGAGGCGACGCGTCGACCGGACCTGCGAGCGGTGCTGACCGTCCGCATCCGAGAAGACTTCGATCTGAACGTAGCCAATCATCTGGCGTCGGGCGTGCCGGGTGATGCGATGACCGTTCGCCTGCTCTATTTGTCGCTGAACTGGCTCGCACTGGATCGACTCACATTGCCGAACCTGTTCGGAGAGGAAGATATTCGGACGATCGTCGAGGCGGCAGTGGATCGAGCGCTACCCCGCGAATCGTAGAAGGTCAGTGCCGTTCGGCAGGTTTGCGGCGGAACGAGAAGTATCGATGACCGAAGAAGCTCACACCGGCGACGATCAACATGACAACCGCCTGGGCGGGAAGCGGCGGGGCATGCAGAATCGACACCGCGATTGTTCCGAGTATCAGATTCAGCACCAGGCCACCGGAATTGACGACGATGAACGCTCCCAGGTCGCGTGCCACATGTCCGCGGACACGGAAAACCAGAGTCCGATGCAGAACGAAAGCGATGAGCACGCTGATGGAGTACGCGCCGATCACAGCCACTTGATACAGATCCTTGTTGTCGAGGATCAACGACCACATCACGAAGAGCACGTATCCGATCGCCGTATTAGCCACTCCGACAATGGCAAATGCGATGGGCTGATGCTTGACCACCCGAAGCAGTGGGCCGGGGTTCTCGGGTGATGCGATGTCTTCGGTCATGAAGACTCGGTTTTCACGGTGTTGATCCCGTCCTTGCGTCGGTTCCGCAGATACATCCACTCGAGCACGCCGAGTCCGAGGACTCCGGCGACCATCGAAGCGCCGCCGACCTTCCATCCCGGGGGACGCCACGTCAGGACAAGTTCCGCGTCTTTCGTACCGGCTGGAACGTCTACGGTGACAAAGGACTTCGCGACGACGTCGATCGGGACAGGCTGACCGTCGATGCTCGCCCGATATCCGGGCCAGCCGAGCCGTGCGAACACAACCTTGCCGCCGGTCTCCGAACTGACACGAAGGGTGCTCGACATGTTCGATTCCGCGATCGACGTAGCCTCGACGCCGTGGGCGTCGGCGATGCGTCCGTTGCGTGTCGAGACGGGGCCGTCGACGCGTTCGAGTACCGAGATGTAGTTCTCGTGTCCGGGGTAGTCGACCCATTTCCATCCGTCGGGAGCCGGGTTCTTGCGTGCATCGGGGTAGAGAGCGTTCTGAAGTACGACGCGGTCCACGTTCATCAGGTCGACGATGGTGCTGCCGGTGGTGGGTTCGACGGTGAATGCGCGCCGAAAGGCGTCGGGGCAGACGCTCATGTCCCAGCGCATGCAGAGCAGATCACCGAAGTAGAAGTGCCCGTTGGGGGTGTAGCCGCTGGTGTAGGTCAGTTCGAGGTCTTTGGGGTAGTTGCCGAAAGCCAGGGAACCGTACGCTCCGTCGAGGGTTTTGTCCCCGGGTGCGATGAGTGCACGGTCGCCCAGTTGCAGTGTCGTGCCTTCGAAGTCGGGGAAGGCCTCTTTCATCTCCGAGCGGGATTCGGGCAGGTTCCAGCTCATCGGGGTGGGTTGCGCGGCCCGAACCTGGGCGTAGGCGATGGGGGAGACCGCGACGATCGCTACGAGGCATGCGAAAGCAGTGCCCTTGGTACGGCCGAGCCAGACCATCGCGGCGCCGAGTGCGGCAACGAGCAGGGCCGAGATCACATGCCATTTCGCGAGCCCGGGAGCTGCCGAGGCTGACCGAATCAGAAGCAGGCCCACGAGGATTCCCGCTGCAACGCAGCGCCCGCGCAACTTGTCGGTCGTGGCGTAACGCCCGAGCAGGATGCACACCAGAAGCAGGAGTCCGATGGCCACCATCGGAAGTACGCGCGCGGGCCACCGCAGTGGGCCGATCGTGCTCGGCCCGGCAGTCCACATGAGGACGGCGACCGTGAAGATCCCGACGGCGGTCAATTCGCGTGCCGCGGCGCGTGCCTTGCCCCAGTCGATGAATGCCAGGGCGGGTATGAGGAACCAGGCGATGTAGACCATGGGCATGGTCTGGATGTATCCCCACCACGAGGTGAACGCGGGCATCGTGCTCGGCAGGCTCGCGTTCAGCGATTCCGACCACGGGACGGCGAGGAATGCATCGTTCTTGACTTCGGATGCACCGCGCCAGGTGACGTCCGCGGTGAGCAGGCTCGGCAGATACGTCGCGAGACCGGCCAGAGCGGCACACGCGGACACCGCCAGAAGCCGCAGTGACGGCAGCCAACGCCGCTGATAGACAACTTCGCCGATTGCGACCGCGCCGATCATCAAGCCGGATTCGACTGCGGGGAAAACATATTGGACCGACATCGCGAGATACAAGAACACGAAGGTCGGGATCGGACCGCTCTTACCTCGGGCGTAGCGGATTGCCGACGCCCACGCCTGAACCATCCAGGCAGTGCCGGTGAAGGCAGTCATCCAACTGGCCGAGTCGAAGAACAGCAGGAAACCGGTGAACGGAATCGAGACGCCGGCGACGGCAGCCCACGTGGGCTTCGAGCCGTACTCGAGGCAGATCCGATAGACGCCGAGTGCAAGGATGATCGCGAAGATCAACTTCACGATCGTCGCGTACAACGCCAGGTTGTCGAAGGACGGTGCGATCAGGTCGATCAGGAGTTGCGGTGGATTGAGAAGGCCTGCTTCCTCGATCGCGTAGTTGCCCGCCATCCAGTTCTCGGGGACGAGCACCGGGAGGTGTCCTTCTCGCAGACTGCGGCCGAGCATGACCCACAGCGGCGCGTATTGGGACTCGGTGTCGTCGGTGTAGAAGTGACGAGCATTCGCGAGCACCACGGCCAGATAACCGGCGATGACACCGATCGCCGTGACGGCGCCCCACTTGTACACGTCTGCCCGGGCGAGAGTGCGAGTTTCCACCACGAGTTCCAGACCTTAACAGGGCAGGTGGGGCGTGCGGAGACGCGAGCGCGTCACGCGCCGCCGGCATCCGAAGTCAAGACATCTCTGCGTGTTAAAGTTCGCGACGGTGTGGGCCCGATCGTGCCTGTCTCTCGGCGCCAGTCGAGCCCCCTGAAGGGAGTGGAAGCGAGTGCACTCGATTTCCGTCGTAGTGCCCGTTTATCAGGGCGAAAAGACGATCACGGCGCTCGTCGAGGAGTTGGACGGCCTGGGCACACCGAGTGCGACGCCCGGTGGTGCGCAGTTCTCCGTCGACGAGATCGTGCTGGTTCACGACAACGGCCCGGATCGCTCCGACGTCGTGTTACTCGAATTGGAGCGCCGTTTCGAGCAGGTGCGTGTCGTGTGGCTCAGCCGCAACTACGGCCAGGACGCGGCGACCATCGCCGGCATGGCCGCTGCAACTGGACAGTGGATCGTGACGATGGACGAGGACGGCCAGCACGACCCGGTGCACATCGGGGCTTTCCTCGACACCGCGCTGACGGAGCGATCCGATCTCGTGTATTCCAAACCCACGAACACACGCCCGCACGGATTCTTGCGGAACCTGACCTCGCGCGGCGCAAAGATCGTCTTGGCGACGGTATTCGCGTTCCCTGATTCGACGAGATTCGAAAGTTATCGCCTGATCCGCGGTGACATCGGCCGACAGTTGGCCGGCGTCGCGGCCAACGGCGTGTATCTGGACGTTGCGCTGACGTGGGTTGTCGGTAACACGGCCACGGCGCCGGTGACACTTCGAGCCGAAGGCCGCGAAGAATCCGGGTACAACTACCGCCGTTTGTTCTCGTTGTTCTGGAAGATGGTGTTGTGTAGCGGAACACGCGGTCTGCGGCTGGTCAGCCTGCTCGGAGTCACCCTGGCGTCGGCCGGCGTGATCATGGCCGCGGTGATCTTCATCGGGGCCATGACCGGCGACAACAATGATCCCGAAGGATGGGCGTCGATCATCATGGCGCTGCTGGTCTGTTCGGGTGCGATTCTGTTCTCGCTCGGGCTCATTGCCGAATATCTCGGTGTGGCACTGCACGTCCTTGTCGGAAAGCCGCTGTATCTGACTGTCGACTCCCCGCGGCCCGGAACCTCGATCGATCGGCGTAGTCGTGAGCACTGATCGCATCATCTTCTCCCGCCCCTATCGGGCATCGAACGAATTGTCGAATCTGGCAACGGTTCTGGAGTCCGACCACATTCACGGTGACGGACGTTTCACCAAGTCCGCGACTGCAGCGCTCAAGGCGATCACCGGATCCACGCATGCTCTGCTGACCACCTCGTGCACGCATGCACTCGAATTGGGTGCGCTGCTGCTCGAATTGGGCCCGGGCGACGAGGTAATAGTTCCGAGCTTCGCGTTCAGTTCGGCGGCGACCGCCGTCGCGTTGCGCGGGGCCACTGTTGTTTTCGTCGACATCGATCCGAGTACCGGCAACATCGACCCGGCGTGCGTCGCGGCGGCGATCACCGAACGCACCAAAGCTGTACTGGTCATGCATTACGGCGGAGTCGCCGCGGACATGGAACCTCTCCTCGACCTCGCGGAACTCCACGGCGTTGCGTTGATCGAAGACAACGCTCACGGACTCGGCGGAAAGTGGCGCGGGCGCTCGCTCGGCACCATCGGAACAATCGGAACGCAGAGTTTTCACGACACCAAGAATGTTCACTGCGGTGAGGGCGGCGCGCTGTTGCTCTCCGACGATCAGTTGATGACTCGCGCCGAAATCATCCGTGAGAAGGGGACCGACCGTGCGCGTTTCCTGCGCGGGCAGGTCGACAAGTATTCGTGGCAGGACATCGGGTCGAGTTATCTGCCCAGTGAACTCAATGCCGCCGTCCTCGACGCACAACTCTCCGAGTTCGACGCGATTCAGGCGGCCAGGCATCGCGTCTGGGATGCCTACAGCGTGAGTCTGGGCGAGTGGGCGGCCGCGAACGGTGTCGTGCCCATGGCGGTGCCCGATGATCGCGAGCACACTGCGCACCTGTTCTATCTCAAGATGCCGACCGAAGAGAGCCGTGACGGCTTGATTCGGCACCTTGCCGGTGACGGAATCGTGGCGCCGTTCCACTACGTTCCGCTCGATACGAGTGCGGCCGGTGTGCGCTACGGACGAACACCGCAGCCGTGCGTGCGTAGTGCCGAGTTCTCCGCGTCGATCCTTCGACTGCCGCTGTGGCCCATGCTCACGTTCGAACAACAGGACCGTGTCATCGGTTCGGTGCTCGAGTACAAGCAGGCTTGAGGACGAACACGACCGCGTGGATCGAATCAGGGCCCGGAAGCTTCGGGCATCGCCGAATCCGCGGTCGTGGATGCCGCTGCCCAGTCGTCGATGCTTCCGCTCGGGAAGAGAATCTGCGTGACGCCGGTGACCGTGTCGCGAGCGTGCAATGCACTTTCGTCGTCGACGGCATCGGTGAACGAGGTGTCGGGATAGAAGCTGTCCTCATCCGTGTACTGGACGTCTTCTCGCGAACCGATCGCGATGATGTATCGGTTGTCGTCACCGACGATGCCGGTGGACAGATGGATCCACTTGTCCTCGACACAGCACATCCAGCCCTGTTTGACTCCTATGACGGGCTCGCCGAACAAGGCCTCGGGCAGGCCGAATCTCTGGTCGTAACCGTCGGTTCCTTCGGGAGTGGATTGCCGCAGGTACTCGACGAACTGCTCGACCCGTTCAGGTCCGAGTTGATCGGAGTCGTCGAGGACACCGCTGTAGAAGGTGACCAGGTCACGTGTCGTGGTCTCGGTGTTCCACCACATTCCGTCCCAGGGCGGCGTCGTCGCGGTCAGTGCGTAACGCTCGGCGACGCGGGTGATCACCTCTTGGCCGCCGACCTCGTCCCACAGGAGGTTGGCTGCGGTGTCGTCGGAGGATTCGAGCATCGCCGCCATGAGGGTGCGATCGTCGTCCGTGATGGGTCGCTCACCGCGCGCATCCTGATGAAGTAGATCCTCGGCGATGAAAAGTTTTGCCACCGAGGCTGTTTCGATCTGCTGGTCACCGGCGACGTCGAGGTACTTGTCCGAGGAGCGGTCGAGGATGGCGATGGAGACGTCCGCACCACGCCCGAGCGCAGCCACCTGAGCCTGTCCCAGACGGCCGTCGAGGGTCTCGGCTACCGGAACATTGGTGTCGGGAAAGGCGGGGGTCTGCATCGGATCATCCGGGTTCTGTCCACCGCTGCACGAAGCCGCAAAAGTAACTGCGGCCACCATTGCGGCAATCCGGACGTACCGCGTACTCATTTGTTTCCCCCGGTAGCCCTGACACGGCACTGTTGCCGATCTTCTTGTCTCAGGATAGCGGTAGGGTCGGATCTCGTGATTCTCAAGACCGTGAACCAGCGCATTGCCGAGGAACTCGACGTCCGCGAAGGCCAGGTTGCAGCAGCAGTCGACCTTCTCGACGGCGGAGCCACGGTGCCCTTCATCGCCCGGTACCGCAAGGAAGTCACCGGCACGCTCGACGACGCCCAGCTGCGACTCCTGGACGAGCGGCTGCGGTATCTCCGCGAGCTCGACGACCGTCGTGACGCCGTGCTCACGGAGATCGACTCTCAGGGCAAACTCGACGATCAACTGCGCGGTCAGATCATGCTGGCCGAGACGAAAGCGCGGCTGGAGGACATCTACCTCCCCTTCAAGCCGAAGCGGCGCACCAAGGCGCAGATCGCCCGCGAGGCCGGCCACGAGCCCGTCGCCGATGCTCTCATCGGAGATCCCACCACCGATCCCGCGCAGTATTCGGACGAGCAACTCGACGGTGCCCGGTCGATCCTCGTCGAGCGCTTCGCCGAGGACGCCGATCTGGTCGGTGAGTTGCGTGAGCTGATGTGGAATCGCGGCCAGGTCGTCTCCTCGGTCCGCAAGGGCAAGGAAACCGATGGCTCGAAGTTTGCTGACTACTTCGAGTTCTCGGAACCGTTCTCCAAATTGCCCTCGCACCGCATCCTCGCCGTCCTGCGCGGCGAGAAGGAAGAAGTGCTGTCGCTCAACATGGCGGCAGACACCGAAGAACTCGCGCCGGGGGAGCGCACGGTCTACGAAGGCCGCATCGCGTCGCGGTTCGAGATCGCCGACCGTGGTCGGGCCGCCGACGGGTGGCTTCTCGACACCGTCAAGTGGGCGTGGAAGACGAAGTTCGCCGTCACGCTCGGTATCGACACTCGGATGCGTCTGCGGCAGTCGGCCGAAAAGGACGCCGTCGACGTCTTCGCCACCAACCTCAAGGATCTACTCCTCGCAGCTCCCGCCGGCGCCCGACCCACCATGGGACTCGACCCCGGATTCCGCACCGGAACGAAGGTTGCCGTCGTCGACGGAACCGGCAAAGTTGTTGCCTACGAGACGATTTACCCGCACCAGCCGCAGAACAAGTGGGACGCGGCTCTCGCGACGCTTGCCGGACTGGTCGCCGAACACGGCGTCGAACTGATCGCCATCGGCAACGGCACGGCATCTCGCGAGACCGACACGCTCGCTACCGAACTGATCAAGAAGACCGGCGCGCCCAACCTGACCAAGATCGTCGTCTCCGAGGCAGGCGCATCGGTGTACTCGGCTTCGGCCTACGCGTCGCAGGAACTTCCCGACCTCGACGTCTCGATTCGCGGTGCGGTGTCCATTGCGCGTCGCTTGCAGGATCCGTTGGCGGAGTTGGTCAAGATCGATCCCAAGTCCATCGGCGTCGGTCAGTACCAGCACGACATCACCGAATCGCTGCTCTCGCGTTCCCTCGACGCCGTCGTCGAGGATGCCGTCAACTCGGTCGGCGTCGACGTCAACACCGCGTCCGTGCCGCTGCTTGCTCGGGTGTCCGGAATTGCAGGATCCCTTGCAGAGAGCATCGTCGCGCATCGGGACCAGAACGGTCCGTTCAAATCCCGCAAGGGTCTCAAGGATGTCTCCCGACTGGGACCCAAGGCATTCGAGCAGTGCGCAGGCTTCCTGCGGATCACCGACGGCGACGACCCTCTCGACGCGTCGAGCGTCCACCCGGAGGCATATCCGGTGGTTCGCAAGATCGTCGCGAGTGCAGGCGGGGACGTGCGCACCGTGATCGGAAACTCGCAGGCACTTCGATCGGTCAAGGCGTCCGACTACGTCGACGAGCGATTCGGTCTACCGACCGTCACCGACATCATCTCCGAGTTGGAGAAGCCGGGACGAGATCCACGACCCGAATTCAAGACCGCAACCTTTGCCGCAGGTATCGAGAAGGTCGCGCATCTCAAGCCCGGCATGACCCTCGAAGGCGTGGTCACCAACGTCGCAGCCTTCGGTGCCTTCGTCGACATCGGAGTTCATCAGGACGGTCTGGTTCACGTCTCGGCGATGTCACACAACTTCGTCAAGGACCCACGCGAGGTCGTCAAGTCAGGTGACGTCGTCAAGGTGAAGGTCCTCGAAGTGGACGAGGCACGCCAACGCATCGGGCTGACGCTTCGTCTCGACGACGAGGTGGGAGCGCCCCGCAAGTCCGAAGGCCAGCGAGGTGGGCAACCCCAGCGTCAGGGCCAGCCGCAGGGCCAGCGTCAGGGGCAGGGTCAGCAACGAGGAAATGGCGGACGCCAGGGCGGACGCGAGCAGCGACCGGACAACCGCGCGCCTGCTGCCGGGTCGATGGCCGACGCTCTGCGCAAGGCGGGCTTCGGCAAGTAAATTTGTCCGCCGGGTTTTCGAAGTCCGTATCGTCACAATCGAGTCGGTTGGCGGTATGAATCCGATCAGGGTCGGATCATGAATTCGGTGAAGGGAGGACAGTGATGCGGGAGTGGCTCGAGCGCGAGATCATCGCCCATGGCCGATTGCCGTTGCTGTTCTTCCTGCTCGGGTTCCTGTCCGCCTTCCTTTTCATCCGCCTCAGCGTCCGGATGATTCGCGCGCAAGTGAAATGGTGGCCGGGCAACATCGCGCCCGGAGGCCAGCATGTGCATCACGTCGTGTTCGGTGTGATCGCCATGATGATCTCCGGTGGTGCGTTGATCGCGGTCTACGTCGATGGTTCGCAGACCACCGGTGCCGTCCTGGCGGCGATCTTCGGTATGGGTGCGGCGTTGGTGCTCGACGAGTTCGCACTGATCTTCTATCTGAAGGACGTGTACTGGTCCGAACAAGGTCGGACCTCGGTGGATGCGGTCTTCGTCGCGATCGCCGTGACCGGCCTGGTGCTGCTGGGTTTCCGCCCGCTCGAACTTCTCGACGTCGCCGGATTCCGTGAAGAACGCGATCCGTGGATCAAGTTGGTCTTCGTTTTCGTCGCGTTGATCAACTTCGCCTTGGCAGCCATCGTGATTCTCAAGGGGAAGATCTGGACGGGGCTCGTCGGTCTGTTCGTTTTCCCGTTGCTGGTAATCGGAGCGGTCCGCCTGAGCCGGCCGGGTGCGCCGTGGGCTCGCTGGCGGTACACGCGCAAGCCTAAACGGATGAACCGCGCGCTCGAGCGTGAGCGGAAGTGGCGGCGACCGGTCATCAGGGCCAAGATCTACGTCCAGGATCTGATTGCCGGATCGCCGAGCGTCGAGCATGCGATGACGGCGGCCGAGCAGGAACTGGACCACACCATCCACGCAGCTCCGCCGCCACCGATTTCCCCGCTGGTATCCGCGTCTGGCACAATGGACGGGTTGCCTGGACCAGGCAGCAGCACTTGATCTGGGCACGAACCAGACGAGCGCCGTTTCGGGAGACCGAAACGCGTGCCGCTCGGTTCCTCTGCTCCTGCGAAATACAAGGATGACATATGAACACCCTGGACTTCCTGGACAAAAAGTCGCTCCGCGACGACATCCCCGAGTTCCGTCCCGGCGACACGCTCAACGTGAACGTCAAGGTTATCGAAGGCTCCAAGGAGCGCGTGCAGGTCTTCAAGGGCGTCGTTATTCGTCGCCAGGGCGGCGGCGTTCGCGAGACCTTCACCGTCCGTAAGGTCTCCTTCGGCGTCGGCGTCGAGCGCACCTTCCCGGTTCACAGCCCCACGCTGGCCTCCATCGAGGTTCTGACCCGCGGTGACGTCCGTCGCGCCAAGCTGTACTACCTCCGTGAGCTTCGTGGCAAGAAGGCGAAGATCAAGGAAAAGCGCTGATCTTTCCGATGAGCCCGGCACCGCGTACGCGCGGTGTCGGGCTAATCTGGTTTCTGTGGCAGATTCTTCGAAGGAGCAGGCATTGTCGTCCGGACCCGAGAATCACGAGGGATCAAGCGGTTCCGCGGAACCGACCTCACATCGGCCGCAGAAGAAACAGCGATCGTTTCTGCGAGAACTCCCTGTTCTGATCGGCGTAGCGCTGGTACTGAGCATCGTCCTTCAGGCATTTGTCTTCAGAGTTTTTCTCATCCCATCCGAGTCGATGGAACCGACACTGCACGGCTGTGCGGGATGTACCGGTGACCGCATCGTGGTGGAGAAGATCGGATACCGCTTCGGCGATCCGGAACCCGGCGACGTCGTCGTCTTCAAGGGACCCGATTCGTGGAACACGAAATATGTGTCCAATCGGTCCGACAACGTTGTCGTCCGCGGCATTCAAGAGGTCGGTTCGTGGGTCGGCCTCGTTCCGCCGGACGAGAACGACTTGGTCAAGCGAGTGATCGCTACCGGCGGCCAGACCGTCGAATGCTGTGACGATCAGGGCCGAGTCCTGGTCGACGGCAAGCCGCTCGACGAGCCGTACATCAAGATGGATTTCCCGTTCACCCCGGGAACACAGACGTGTGACACCGAACTGAAGTCGGGCCGCTGCTTCGGGCCGATCACCGTTCCCGAGGGCCACGTGTGGGTCATGGGTGACAACCGCAGCAATTCTGCCGACTCGCGCTACCACGTCGACGACGAGTTCCAGGGAACCGTCCCGATCGACAACATCATCGGTCAAGCGCGATTCATCGTCCTTCCCCCGTCGCGAATGGGCGGCATCGATGCGCCTGATATTCAGGGCAACTGAGTTGTCGGACCGCACACATGGATTCGCGTAGTTCCGAGTAGGCAGAGACAGTGAGTAGTTGGCCCCCTCGCGTTGTCATTCGCAGATCGGCAGGTCTGCGGACGATGGAGTCTGCGTTGGCGCGAACCGGACTCGGTCCGGTGGCCGGCGTCGACGAGGCCGGGCGCGGAGCGTGCGCTGGTCCACTTGTCATTGCAGCGTGTGTCCTGGCGCCGAAACCGCAAGCAGCCCTCGCGCGGCTCGACGATTCGAAGAAGCTGACCGAACGTGCGCGCGAGGAGCTTTTCCCGGCGATCAAGCGCTTGGCTTTGGCGTGGAGTGTCATCTCTGTTCCCGCTGCGGAAGTCGATCAGATCGGCATCCACGTCGCCAACATCGAGGGGATGCGGCGAGCAGTTGCGGGCCTCGACCTCGAACCGGGCTACGTTCTCACCGACGGATTCCGGGTTCCGGGTCTGACGGCTCCGTCGCTACCCGTCATCGGCGGTGACGGCGCCGCTGCATGCATCGCCGCGGCGAGCGTTCTCGCGAAGGTGACCCGAGATCGTGTGATGACCGAGATGGACGGCACTCATCCGGGATACGGCTTCGCGATTCACAAGGGATACAGCACGCCACTGCACATGGACGCACTCGACGAGCTGGGGCCGTGCCCTGAGCACCGCATGACCTATGCCAACGTGGTGGCTGCGGGAGTCCGGTTGGAACAACGCGCGGGCCGTACGGGATGATGGACGTTCAGACGAACTGGGAGGACTGGCTAAACCGATGAGTGCCGAGGATCTCGAGAAGTACGAAACCGAGATGGAGCTGTCGCTCTACCGTGAATACCGGGACATCGTCGGACAGTTCTCCTACGTCGTGGAGACCGAACGACGTTTCTACCTGGCCAACACGGTCGAGTTGCTGCCCCACAATTCAGACGGGGAGATCTACTTCGAGCTGCGGATGTCCGACGCCTGGGTGTGGGACATGTACCGCCCGGCGCGATTCGTGAAATACGTACGCGTCGTGACCTTCAAGGACGTCAACATCGAAGAGCTGGACAAGCCGGATCTGCGCCTTCCTGACTGATCTGCGCTTGCCAAACTGATCTCGACAACGAAGTGCCCCGCCGATATCGGCGGGGCACTTCGTATTTCGTGGAGTTGTGCGGGGTCAGTTGCCCTTGACGTTCACAATCTGACGCAGCGTGTGTCGAATCTCGACCAAGTCCTTCGCGTCGTCCATCACGACGTCGATGTCCTTGTACGCACCCGGGATCTCGTCGAGGAACGCCGCGGAACGCTTGTATTCGATGCCGACCATTGCCTTGTCGAGATCTTCGATGGTGAAGGTCTTGCGTGCCTGGTTACGTCCGTACACCCGACCCGCGCCGTGGGGGCTGGACTTGAACGACGGTACGTTTCCCTTCCCGACGACGACGTAACTCGCCGTCCCCATCGAACCGGGGATGAGCCCGGGCGTGCCCTCGTCTGCCTTGATCGCACCCTTACGGCTCAGCCACACACCCCTGCCCATGTGGAACTCCTTCTGGGTGAAGTTGTGGTGGCAGTTGATCCGCTCGACTTCGTCGATGATCGCGGGTTTGCCGTCTCCCATGAAGTGCGCGAAGTCCTTCACGACGCGGTCCATCATCTCTTCGCGGTTGAGCAGAGCGAAGTGCTGAGCCCAGTTGAGATCGGTGATGTACGAGTCGAATTCGGGTGTCTTCTCGACCAGGTAGGCAAGATCCGGATCGGGAAGGTTGATGTACCACCGCTCGCACAAGTCCTTGGCGATCTTGATGTGATGCTGCGCGAGCTTGTTTCCGATACCGCGGCTTCCCGAGTGCAGGAACAGCCAGACGCCGTCGCTTTCATCGAGTGTCACCTCGATGAAGTGGTTACCAGAGCCCAGCGTTCCGAGCTGCAACCTCCAGTTGTTCTTGAACTTGTCGTAGAAGGCCAGGCGATCGCCCGCCATTGCCTCGAGTTCTGCGATGCGGATTTTCGCCGTGTCGCTCAGCGTCTTGTTGTAGACACCTGCCGAGAGCGGAACGGAGCGTTCGATGCTGTGGCGAAGTACGCTCAGGTCGCGGCCTTGAAGGTCGCGTGCGTTGAACTGGGTTTTGACCGCGATCATTCCGCAGCCGATATCGACTCCGACGGCGGCGGGCATGATTGCGCCTTCCGTCGGAATGACCGAACCCACCGTCGCTCCCGCACCGAGGTGCGCATCCGGCATCAATGCCAGATGTGGACGGACAAAAGGCATCTGGGACGTGCGCAGCGCTTGCTCGCGAGTGTTTTCGTCGAGTATCGATGCCCAGTTCCACAGCCTCTTGGTGATCTTCTCCATCAGATTTCTCCCACATAGTTCACAGCCGAACCGATCGGTCCGGTGTGTCGTGCAGGAATGACCATGCGCTCGGTCAGTGGTTGTGTGCAACCCCTTTTCAGGTTCGCAGGCCGTCTGCGAGTTCGTAGATTCGTCCGACGTACTTCTCCTGGAAGGCTTTTCGGGCAGCATCTGCTTGTTGCCGTGCGCCCATCTGGGAGTAGAGGTACTCGAGATGAACCAAACTCTCGCCGATGTCGACGCGTCGCTGGTCGAGAACCGTCAGCTCGTCGACCAGTCGAGCCAGATCTAACGCGGTGTCCGGTACCTCGTCCATGGTGATCCTCGATGTCCGTGAGTGCTTCCTGACCCCGAGGCTAACACTCTTCGAACATATTTTCGATACCTGCCCTGTAGTTTACTTCGACAACGTGGCTGTCAGTTGGTCGATGGCATACGGAATGCTCAGGACGGTATTGCCGGACATCGCCGCGCCGACGGGTGGATCTGCGGTGTACCGCACGACCATCGCATTTCCGCTCTTCACGGCGGGTAGTCGCTGGTAGAGCGTGTTGCCGGCGAGGGCCTTCTCTCCCTCCGGGTCGGCCATCACGATCAAACGATCAACGGGTTCGAGGATGTCGTATCGCTCGTTCGGCATCCAGTCGCCGAACTGGTCGCCGACGAATGCGTCGACGGTCGCGGGGAGGGTGAACCCGAGTGACGAGAGGAAAATGCCGCGTGGATCGTGCGACGAGAACACGTAGCCCTCGGGAGTGTCGAGGTTGACGATCGTTGCGGTTTGCCCGGCAAACTCCGGGTGTGCAGCGCGGGCGGCGGCAAACGCGTTTTCGGTATCCGTGATCAGTTGCTGAGCTTGTGGTCCTTTGCCGAGGGCGCGCCCGGCGGTGAGCGTCATGTCGGTCCACGGCGTTGTGTACGCGTCGTAGTCCTTGCTCTGCGCGACAGTCGGCGCAATCGAGGTCAGCTTCTTGTAGGTTTCCGTGTCGATGTCGGCGTACAGCGCGAGGATCAGATCTGGTGCGAGGGAGGCGATTTGCTCGAAGTTGAAGTCTCCGCCGCTGTTGATGTAGGTCGGAGTTTTCCCCTTCCAGTAATTCTTCGTCCACGGCCAGCTTTCATCCATGCCGGACCCCCACCATTCGGCCATGCCTACGGGTTCGACTCCCAAGGCGAGCAGTGGTTCGTGATCGGTGTATCCGAGTGTCACTACCCGCTGCGGTTCGGCATCGATTGTCGTCGAACCCTGTGCGTGCTCGATCGTCACGGGGAATGCGTCGTTGCTCTGGGTCGCTGATGCGGTGTCGAAGCCTTGCGAGGTTCCACAGGCGGTCGAGAACCCGATGATCGCGGCCGTCGTGAATAAGGCGGCGAGGATTCGGGTGCTATGTGAGGGCACGTGCATGCTCCTTCGAAGTGGTGGGCGAAGTGATCTGAGGTCCGCGTGAAGTGCTGAGCTGGTCGCGTCAGCAATAAAGTGAGGCTAACCTTTGCAGGATCGTCGGTCCATCCTTCAGGATGGACTCGGATACGCTCAGAAAGACGCAAAATGTCCACTATCGAGTACTCGACTCGCCCAAAGTCCTTGCTAGCGCTGCCCGATAGTCGCGGACGGACATTCAAAGATTTTCAGGTCTACACCAACGTCGTCGAGGGCGTGACCGCGTACGGGGCTCACCGCCACCCGGAGCATCAGATCGCCTGGATGAGTGAAGGGACGATGCAGATTGCTGCCGGGGGCAACGTGTGGCACCTGCACAGCGAGCACTTGGTCTGGTTGCCGGGCACCGTTCTCCACGACATGACGCTTCTGTCGGCGGGATGCATGATCGCGGCCTATGCGCGTCCGGATCTACGCCCTGGCGAGCCCAGGTGGACTCAGCCACTGGTTCTCGAAGTCGATGCTTTGTCCGCTCAATTGCTGCGCCATCTCGCAGATCGGACCATCGACGATGCTCGGCGGTTGATGAGTCAGGAGTTGCTCTACGACATTCTTGCTGCCGCGCCCGAACGGCACGACGTCCTCGCGGTTCCTCGCAATGCTGCGGCGAGTTCGGTTTCTGCCCGCATCCTTGCCGATCCGGCAGACGCACGGACGCTGGGGGAGTGGGCGGGCGAACTCGGGGTCAGTTCCAAGACCTTGATGCGCGCCTTTGTCGCCGATACCGGGATTACCTTCGGGCAGTGGCGGACTCGCGCCCGAATGTATGCGTCGCTCGAGATGCTCGCGCGGGGTGAGGGTGTCAACGACGTTGCCCCGCAGGTGGGTTACCGAACCAGTAGCGGGTTCATCGCCGCATTTCGGGAAACCTTCGGTACAACGCCGGCCCGGTACGGCGGAAAGCTGACGCGGTGATTTGCTGATGATTTCTTGAACTCGGTTGACGGCAGAGCTTTGTTCGGCAACGTAGAAATGGGCCGAGCTACCAGCATGTGCTGGTGGCTCGGCCCATTTCTAATTCGAACTGAGTCAGCTCATGTTGCCGAGCACATTGCCCAGGACACCGCTGATGACATTGGTCATCGACCCCTGCGGGTCGGTGAGGGAGCCGAATACCTGGCCCGATCCGGAGTTGAGTGAGCCGAAGCCCATGTCCTCGAGGCTTCCGGCGCCCGCCTCGACGGGGTTCGGCTGCCGGATGGTGACGCAGACGCCCATCGGATTGATGTTCCAGTCGCCCGCCGCCAGCACAATGTTGGTGCCGGCGCCGCTGTCGAGCTGCGTGCCTACAACTGCGTTATCGGGAACCTTGTAGGTGGTCTCCAATGCGATGACGCCGCCGCCCGCAGTGGTCCATCCGCCGCCTTTTGCCACCACGGAGTTGTTGCCGACGACGACGGTCTTGGTGACGTCGTCCCACTTCTGGTCGCCGATAAGCCATTTGACGTTCAGGCGAGCCTTGACCAGCTGGAATCCTGCCGGGTGGAAATCGCGGATCTGATTGACGAGTGCTCCCGAACCGGAAACCTTTGTCAGGTAGGTGACCGTCTGTCCCGGGGCGACCTTGCCGTCGCCGACAACCTCCTTGCTGACGGTGTACGGCGTCCCGAGGGAACCGGCCCAACTGTCGGTGACCGACTGGTTGAGTGCGCATGCCGGTGCTGCTTGCGCCACCGAGGCTCCAAGTCCAACAGTGACGCCGGCGGCGATGAGAACGAGGGATGTAGTGGTTGCTACTGCGTGGCGAAGTGAGCGGCGGGCCATGTAGAACTCCATTCGGCGGGGTGCGTGACGGTTTGAGCAAAACTGTAACTAGTTCTACTGGACTTTCGTCCAAATTGTGAGGATTTCAGAAAATTGTGGGGGTCTTGCCGAATTCCGCAGGCTCTGGGTTGTCAACAGGTCGTCCGGCTGAGGGCAAGCGGGGGTAGCGATGGCCACGGGAACAGATGGTGGTTTGCTGCACAGTCCTAAGCCGAGTCGGTTTAAAAGTGATACCTGAGAGGCTGTCGCCCGATCAGGGAGCGTGAACCGGTCCGGCTTGCTCTCCTCGCGTCGAGGTATTACCGGCCAAGTTGCCCGAACTTGTCTGCGGTGGCAGGCATGATGCCCCAAGGAATATTGGCCGCGTCACTACCCAGGATTGGTGGCGCCTAGTGTCCGTCGACGCGACGAGCGGCGTAGAGAAGGAATATTGATGGAGACCACCGTACTCACCCCGCAGCAGGTGTTCTTCCTCCCTCAGCATCTGATGGTGCCGCTCTTTCAGCGCCCGTACGTGTGGGAGGAGATGGACCAGTGGCAGCCGCTGTGGCGGGACATCGCAAGATTGGCAGAGTTGCGCTACCGCGATCCCTATAGCGGTGCGCAACACTTCCTGGGGGCAGTGGTGTTGCAGGCCAACGACGTGGCCCACGGATCGACGCCGACGAAGAACGTGATCGATGGGCAGCAGCGGCTTACTAGCCTCCAGCTACTCATCGATGCCACTGCTGCGGTCCTGAGTGAGCTCGGGGTCGACAGCCTCGCGAGGCAGCTTGATGACCTCACCCACAACAGGTCCTATGACGCTGCTGTCGAGCCGACGTTGAAACTGCTGCACACCAACCGCGATCGGGATGCGTTCGTGGAGGTAATGAATGCTGAGCCCCCGGTAGATTACGCCGACCTCACGCACTCGGGTTCGTTAATCGTTGGCGCGCACAGGTACTTCTGCCAGACGGTCGCCGGATGGCTTGCAGATTCAGACGGCGAAGTGGACCAAGCGCGTGCCGGTGCGCTGGTGCACGTTCTCTCCAAAGGGCTTCAGATCGTGGTTATCGACTTGAAGGCGCAGGAGAACTCCCAGGAGATATTCGAAACGCTCAATGCTCGCGGCACCCCGTTGACTGCTGCTGACTTGATCAAGAACTTCGTGTTCCAACGGCTGGAAGCAGAGGGCGTCGACACTGCGAAGGCATACGCCGAGGACTGGCCTTTTGAGACGGCGTTCTGGGAGGCAGATGTCAGCGTCGGCCGGGTGACGATGAGTCGCGGCTCTCTGTTCCTTGGTCAGTGGCTCGCGGCTCGGCTGGGCGAGGAGATCTCGCCGAAGCAGACGTTCAGCCGCTTCAAGCACCATGTCGACTACGAGGCGAACACGAAGATGAGCGATCTGCTCGCCACCATTAAGACCCAGGCCAGAATGTATCAGCAGTGGACATTGGGGGCCGCGGACACCAGCCGGATCCTGTCGGTCCCCGAGCGCGCCGTATACCGGATGCAGTGTGCTGGGATGGAACTCCTCAAGCCGGTTCTAATTTGGGTCCACGACCCTGCGCTCGACATACCGCAGGGCGTAGCCGACAAGGTGATTGGTTATTTCGAATCGTGGGTGATCCGACGCCAGTTGCTCCGATTAACGACAGCCCAGCTGGGTGCGGTCGTCTCCGACGTCATCCATACCCATCGAACCGCTCCGCCCGCTGAGCTCGGGCAACGCGTCAGTGCGCACCTCGCACGTCTGTCAGTTGCTTCGACGTACTGGCCGGGCGACGAAGAACTCCGGGGACATCTGCGCACCGAGCAGGTCTATCGCCGCTTCCAACGGCCCCGGCTGCGGATGTATCTGGAGGCCATCGAGGACAGCCTTCGTGCCCGCCACGGATACCCGGCCATGCCTCGGCAGAACAATCCGATCGAGCATGTTCTCCCGCAGAAGTGGCAGACGCATTGGCCTGTCAGCGGGCTCGAAGCGGAGGTTGCCCGTAGTGAGCACGTCCACCGGCTCGGCAATCTAACCTTGCTCTCGAAGAGCCTCAATAGCAGCGTTTCGAACGGTCCTTGGACTGGCGAGAAGGGAAAGCGGTCCCGAATCGTCGAACATGACGTCTTTCTGATCAACCGCAGCTTCCTCGACGCGCAGTCATGGGACGAGAACGCTGTCGACGCTCGCACCGAGTCCATGATTGGCGCGCTGCTCATCACCTGGCCCGTACCTGATGGGCACACGGGGAAGATCGACGATCCAGATATCAAGAGTCAGACTTGGGTGGAGATCAAACATCTCGTCGCTGCTGGAATTCTTGAGCCCGGCACAGTCATTCGACCGAAAGGTGCGAGCGACGTCGTCGCTCGGATTACCGATCAGGCGCACATCGAAATCGGTGGTCAAATATTCGAGAGCCCCTCGGCTGCAGCGCGTCACGTTCGTGAAGGCAGGCACACGAACGGTTGGAGGTACTGGCAACTCGACGACGGTCGTAGCCTCTTCGACGTGCGAGCCGAGTTCAGGGGAGATCAGGCGGACAACCAAGCCGGATTCGACTGGTCACCATTGCATCAGATCCTCGAGCAACTCCCCGAGGGGCGCTGGACCTCCTACGGTGAGCTTGCCGATGCGATCGGTACCGCCCCGCAGCCGCTCGGCAATCACATCGTCAACTGTCGCCATTGCGTCAACGGCTGGCGCGTCTTAACCTTTGACGGCCGGATCGCACCGGCATTCCGGTGGAACGATTCAGACGATGATCGTGACCCCGTCGACGTCCTACAACATGAGGGCATCGCCTTCGCCAAGGGCAAGGCCGCTGCTGAGCGACAGCTCGGGAGCGAGGATCTCGCTGCCTTGGCGCAGGCCCGGACCGTTTGAAGATCCTAGACTTGACGCCATTGTCGAGGACTTCGCCATAGTCACGGCGCGAAACAGACATCTAATCATCTTAGGTACCTCGCCGATATGCTCGAAGCTACCGATGCTGTTCACCTGAAGAGTTCGAGGATAGGGAGAACGCATGAATAGATCGCCATCTTCAGTGCCTCCGGCTACAGCGATCAGGCCATCAAGTGCGCCAACCAGGTGAACATCTTGCTGATGACCTACGACCCGCTCGGCGCAGTAGAAGGCGTGAACCAACCGGCGAATCAGTTCCTAGCGACGGTGACCACAGTGCCGACTACGTATAGTCCTTCTACCGACTGGCGACTTGTCGGCATCGTGGTCTTCATCTTGATCGTGGTGACGACCGCGATCGTCGTGAGGAGTCCCGCGAGTCCCTGTAGGCACAGCGCTATCGTGGCGATGCGGGCTTTAACTCCTATTGCACGTCCGAGAGATTCGATGACATCGATGTCGGTATCGGCGCAGATCCGCCGCACTCCGACATACCCCATGCGTCGTTGCGGCTGACGAAGTTGCGAAGAGTCTCGGTTGTCGCCGCACTGGACCGCCACGTGGAGTTTTGAGCAAAGATCCGTAAGGCGATGACGAAGAGGGCCATGGCGACCAGAAGCACCACGACGGCGACCGGACTCGTCACTTTGGCGCCCTGGTCAGTCCGCTGACTAGGAAGGTTAGCCCAAAGATGAAGGAAACTAGAGCCCCACTCGATGCAACAATTGTGGACCCGCGATCTTCAATTCTTTTTCGGGCCTCGAACTCAGTCATTTTACGCTCAGCGATATATGCGCACAGCGTCTCGTAACCATCGTCAGTCATTCAGCGTTTGCGACGTGTCTCAGACTGCGGCGGCTTGCTGTTGTAAGAGCTGGGTGTGTCGGTGTTCTATGACGACCGAACTGATGTGTGCGACTTTTTAGGTGCCAACGGAATCATGGCTTTGCGGGTTTCTCGGCGGGATCGGTCGATTTGCGACGCTCGGGCTGAATCACGAACTCGATAGGAAGCTCACTCGGTATCTCAATGTCATCGGCGAAGAATCGGTAGGCGGCCTTCTTTTGTAGATTCATTCCTGCTTCGTTCGCATCGTTGGTCTTGCGTAGAGCTTCTTCCCAGTCGTTGTCTTGGTCAGCCGTGGTAAAGCACTTCGCTGCTCTTGCATGTTCTTAAACACGCTCGACACCGCCTTGACGAGTTCGGGAGTGGTGATCTGGAACATCGCAGTGCGGACAGTCATCATGCAGTCGTTCACCGTGCCCAGCAGTGCCATCTGACTGGTCTCGTTTCGGATGATCATCTGGACTGTGTATCGAGTCTTGTCGGGATCGGACATAGTCTTCGAATTCCCTAGGTCCTCAGTGATGCCGTCGCTGGTTTCGAGTACACGGACTGGTTGTAAACGCCGGCGATGAACTTGCCGAGAGCGCCGAGTATTGCCTGAGCGGAGTTGTACTCGCGCTGGCGAACCTCCTCACGCTGCCGGTCGTTGGATTCTTTTGCGATCCGGGTGACGTCTGCCTCGTAGCGAGCCTTCTGGGTGTTCATCTGTTCACGGTGCCGTTCTCCAGCCGCTTCAGCGTCGCGCTCGTTTTGAGCTTCGGCGGCGTCAAGTTGGACCTTCAATCGTTTCTCAGCAGCATCGATTTCTTCCTGGTGCCGCCGAGCTGTGAGGGCAGCCTCGTCCTTCGCCCGCTGTTCGGCTTCCCGTGCCTGGCCGTTGGCCTGCACAGCCAACCAGACCGACGCGAGGGCAAGAGCCGTGGCACCAACTGCACTGGCCCATGCTCCAGCCGATGCAGCCTTGGTCTCGCTCTCGTTTTCTCCGGCAATCCAGCCGAACAGTGTGAATCCAAGCAATCCGGCCGCCACTGCGAGCACGATTCCGATGACCCCGCCGAGTATTGCACGGACCCACGGCACCCGAGATATGTCAATCGGTTCGAGGTCATTCGACTTCCGCAAGTCGGGGTCTTTGTCGACGTTCTCAAGGGTCACCCGCTGATTTAAGCAGATCCGACCGATCGTCCTTCACTGTCAGACAACTATGCGAACATCCTCGCTATGAACCTGACCCCACCACTGGCGCTGCCATGGAGGAAAGCACCCTTTACCTGGCAGCGTCCCCCCACACTCGCGCTCAGGTTCTAACAACTCCGTGCCCCGTGCCGGCCACTCCAGGTTCCTACGGCTGGTGGTTCCGAGAGTTGCCCGCTGAGATCAACACGTCAGGGTGTGCGAAGAAGGACGGGCTGACCTTGCTGTATCCGGGGATCAGCCCATCAGCACTTCTCGTTAATGGGAAAGCTCCGAGCAAGCAGACTCTTCGGACTCGGATCAAGACTCACTACAGGGGCAATGCCGCAGGTTCGACGTTGCGGCTGGCTCTCGGGTGCTTAATGTCGGATCAACTGGGGGTCGAGCTGCGTCTGGTTGGTTCAGGCAAACGGCTGACGTTCGTTGCAGGCGAGAAGGTGCTGTCCGAGTGGATGGCTGAGAACGCGTTGGTCTCGTGGGTTCTGAACCCCGAGCCTTGGGTATTGGAGCACCAGCTCATCTCAAGCCTGGACGGTTCTTTTAACTTGGATGCCACCGCGCACAACAGTTTCTTCCCAACTCTGAAGGCTGCGCGACAGTCGGCACGCGATCGGGCGCGGGAATTGCCAGTGGTGCCGAACCCTGGAGTTGGCGGTAAGTAGCTCATCCATCGTGCTTTGTCCGAGATGTAACGATTTCATGATGCTCTACGACTTCGTGGTGAGAATCGTTCATTTAAAGAGGGGGATCGGCTATGGGCAAGGTCGTTGTAGTGGTGCTAGGAATGCTTCTGCTCTTCTGGATGGTCGGTTCCTGTTCGGAAGATGAAACAGACGATTCACCTGGAGGTGGATACACCAGGGGAGTCACATACAGCGAAGATGAATGCCTTGTGCTGAGGTTCATCATGCTTGACGATTCAGAAAGTGCTTCGCGTCAGAGTTCAGCTGCGGCGGACTACGCGAGCTATTGCTGAACGAGTGCAGTCACTCCTGGCCTGTGGTCATTCGTCTATTGTGCAGGGTAACGCACGAGTTTTCCACAGGCCAGGATAGCTTCGCTATTGCGTTTTTGATTAGTTTGGCTCAAAGTTATTTGCATAGTAAATAAGCAGGAATCAATTCAATATGAGTTCATACGATCAACCTAATAAGAACCGCCGCGGCCTCGTAGTCTTTCTACCATTAATCGTCGCCTCCGTCGCCTCCGTCGCCGTCGCAGCCTTCAATCAAAAGACCGACCAACCAACTGGCCTCATAGTTCCGACTGAAACCTCGACACCAGCACCCGCGCAACAGAAGTCTTGGCGCAAGGTCATCGAGCTGTCCGGCTCGACAAGCAAGCACAATGACATCTTTCAGCTGAACAGCTCCAAGCAACGGATCACTTACACAGTGAACGGTGAGTACAGCCCGTTCGTGAACATCTATGTGATGACAGAGGGTAAGTCCCTCGACAAGAACGGCGGAATCCCTTAGGTCGCCATGGCTCCAGTATGTGGAGATACGCTGATGTACAAGGCATCTGGCGGCTACTACCTCGATGTTTCGGGGAATGGTGAGTGGACGGTGATCGTCGAGGAAGAGATCTAGGATGGGGACTTTTCCACAAACCCTCACAGTCGGACCTTTGCAATCCGTATCTGCGGCGTCACTTACGACGGTGTCTATGGTCGTGCGTACTACGCCACCGTTAGTATTGAGTATCGCACTGACGAAGTCTCGGTCGTCGGTAGCGCTGCGGCGATAGACGCCGCACTTACTGTCAAAGGTAGTGGTCAATCAATGGATGATGCTGAGGTAGCAGCACTCGCTGAGATCAGCGCCTTGAGGGTAAGTCATGAAGTCTGGAAGCTTCAAATTCACACTCCGCCCACTCGACATCGTTGCGTTAATCATGCTGATCGGCGGAATCGGATTCGTAGGGATCTTGAATCTCGCTGGGGTGTTCACGGTCCACAGAACCGGACCAACGCTAGTTGAACCCGCCGCCGTCTCTACCGACGAAGTTATCCCGAATCCCCTCGAATCCTTGGTCAACGCCGAGCGAACCAAAGCAGGAAAACAACCCTTCACAACAAATGAAACGCTCAGATCGAGTGCGTGCGCCAAAGCGGATCACATGCTCGCACAGGACTATTGGGCGCATACCTCACCAGATGGCGTGACTTCCTGGACCTTCATCGAGAAGGCCGGCTACCGCTACACAACTGCGGGGGAGAACCTTGCGAAGTCATACCCCGACGATGCGAGTCTTGTTGCTGCCTGGATGAACAGTCCATCTCACCGAGAGTACGTACTTGGAGACTTCAAAGACCAAGGGATCTGCCAGAAGACTGCCACATTGCAAGGGAAGACGACGACGGTGACTGTGCAGCATGTTGGAGTGCGGTCACGCTGAAGCCTCTTGTGTACTAGATCAAATCTGCAATGTGTACGAACCCAGGTTGTTAGCCGTAAAGCCGTAGGAGATCGTTAAATACGCTCCTACGGCTTTTTGGCGGCCAGGTCGTTACGAGCGTTTTGCCATAGCCCGAGCCACTGTGAATGAGGTGACGCAGAGCGCAGCGCCACAGAGTAGGACGACCCAGAGGCCCCATCCGATCGAGGGTCCGATGGTCGATCGCAAGACAGTGGTTTCTTGGTTGGAGAGGTTCGCCGCGTCGACAATTGCGATGACAAGGGTGATTGCGCCTAGTGCAGGGGCAACCCACCGGTCGCCGAACTTGGCCTTGCCTCCCCTGGAAAGAATGCTGAAGAGTGCGATTGCCGCGATGACGCCGAGGATCATGGTCAACATGCCATCGCCGTCGATCCCTGCCTTCGAGAAGTTGAGGAAGGTCGCCCATGGTCCGAGACTGCCGACCACTATCCCGACGCACGCCAGTAGACCCGCGATCATGTTGGGCATGTAATTGGTAGGCAGTGCAGACAACACCGCTGCCTGCCCGACTGGGGGGACACCCGCGAAGTGTGGCGCCGGTGTTGGTTGCTGGATTTGTGGAGGAGGTTGTTGGTTACGGGCCCGCCATGCTTCCGCTGATGCCGGCTCGCGATTAGGCGGGCGATAGGGTTGATTAGTCATAGTGCCGTTTCTCTCAGTGCAGTGATTCGATAGAACTTGGAATGGATTGTAAAGCGCGTTCGTTTTCCAGGGATCAGAGTTGAAGTAAATAGGGAACCCGAGCGTTATTCGTAAAACTTCAACCTGAAAGTCGATATGTGTGGTAGTGACTAAATCGTCTCGCTGTCGTACGTTAAGAATATATGGGTAACCAACCAATCATGATCCGGCGCAGTCTCTTTGGTCTAGTTGGGCTGATTCTGGTTGGCCTTCTGATTGCTTGATTCATCTACGGTCTGGCGTGCTTCCTCCGCACTCAGAATCCACGGGACACGACACCGATTGCGATCCTCCAGTTGATGGAAGTAGTCGTCCTGATCTCCATAGCGGTAACGGCCATCGTCTACAACCTGCACTCCATGACGCTCAACGAGAGCGGCGTGATGATCAAGAACTGGGGGAGTCTGTTCTTCAGCAGCGAGACACACTGCGATTGGAATGAGATCGAAGACCTCAGCGTGCAGCGAGGGGGGCTGTTGGCGTTCGTTGGTGGTTACGGCAATTCTAATCCAGACAGCAGGCACCGAGACGAACCTTCGTTTCAACTACTGCCCACGTCCTGAGTACTGGCGTGACTACGTCGACCAACGCAGCGAGGCGTCGCCTCAGCTAGTTCAGAGTGTCTCGTAATCACGTTTGTCGGTTATGCCCTACTGTTTGACGACCAGACTTACTGCAAGGAGAAACCGACGTGGGATATCCCGCACCGCCAGGCGGACAGCAGCCTTTTCAACAACCATCACGTAACAACACTCCGCTGTTCATTGCGTTGGGTGTCTGTCTTGTGGTGATAGTGGCGCTTGCCGTTGTCGTGGTGGCGCTTACTCGCGGCAATACGGATGCGAGTCAGGCGGTATCTGCGCCTTCTTCATCGAACCAGGTTTTACCGGGGGCGAATGCAACACCTGGCTCAGTAACCGAAGTGGTGGAGACAACCGAGCCTCCATCAACGACGGCGGTGTCTGGTGCGGGTCTCTTTGACAAGCAGCAAGTGTCGCCAGGGATGTGCGAGTCCAACGGCGTCTGTCGAATCGCTAGTCCTAGTGGCAATTTCATGTGCTATATCACCCCGGACAGTGCGCACTGTTCAGCCCCACAAGGCGAGCCGCTCGTCACTGGATTGCTTGTCCCTCTAGATGGTGGATCGGATAGAGAGATTCCAGCCACGTCAATCTCCGTAGACAAGACAGGGAAGACCTCGGTCTACGCGATCACCGCTGGCGTATCGAAGATGGAAACCCGTGATCAGTTGCAGCCATACATCTTCCCGTACGGCAGCCAGATTCAGGTGCTGGGTTTCACGTGCGCAATGGATGCTGATACCGGGGTTAGCTGCCGCAATGATTCGACCGATACAGGGTTCTCGGTGACACGCCAGGGATACACGTTCTTCTGAGCGTTCCAAGATTTCATATCTAGTAGGGAGTGCAGTGTTGCGTAGGTCAACTGGCTACAGGTTCGCCGCGTCATTTGCGTTGATCGGATTGGCACTTGCGTCTGGGGTGGCTTGTTCATCCGATCAGGATGAAAACTCTGGCGTAAACCGATCCTGGCCGAACGGAATTGAGCGCGCTCCGGTGCCAGAAGACGGCGACGAGGGATTCGTTGACGCGAATGTGCGGGACTATCGAGAATCAGGCGTCTACCCGCGTGCGCGTGCACACGTCAGCTACGTTGCCGACTCCACCGATCCGGTCGTGATGCAAAATCTCGCAAAAGCTTGTATCCAGCACTATCTCCCCGACTTTCCAGGTGTTGATTGTCGGGTGTACCCAACCCAGGCTGACTTCGAAGTATTGCCCCCAGGAGCGGAAGAGATTCCAGTTGAGGATCTTTTGCGGCCGTGTTTCAGCGTTTTCGGCTACATTCCGCCGTCTGGAGGCGACTACAACTTCGTTCCCTTCGACGGAACTGGACCTCTCCCTCCCGAGTGCCCTAGCGCGGGGTGAACCTCAGCGGAATCCGTCTGAGATCAATCGCTCAGCAACGCTGTCAGGCATGGTCGAGCAAGAATCTTCGCCGCGATCTTCCGCGTGGTCGAGTGCGGAGTCGGGAATCCCCACGGTTGCAACCGTGCCTTCCCATCCACCAAGCGCAGCTATCGAACCAGGGTTGAACCTCGCGGCTATGTCCACCTTCTCAATCGCGAGCTGATCAGCATCGGGCCCGAGGTAGATCCCGCCGTCTGCTTCCCGTTCGATGTATGCGGGTAGAGGGAGTCTCCCGATAGTTGGTTGGCGTTGTACTCACTCATGAACCAAGGCGGGGTGTTGAAGTAGTACCAACTCGCAGCACAGACCCCGTAAAGGTCAGAACTGAACTGTGTGTAGTTGAGGTACAGCTCCAAGATCCGCTGGTCTGACATCGAGTAGCTGAACTCGGTCGCCATAATTGCTTCGAGTCCCTTACGGATAGCACTACGTCCAGGCCAGAGGAAGATGTTCTTCACCAACTGCTGGAGGATGGTTGATCCACCTACTCCAGCATTGCCGTCCATGTATTCCCTTGCCTTAGAGGTCAAGTCGCTGATCTCAAACCCACCAGCTCGCATACCAAGTCGCTGATCTTCGTGAGCGATTACTGCTGCAATCATGTATCGGCTGATGTGGTCGAGATCGACGTACTGATAAACGATCGGGCCTTCGTCTTGCACCATGAACGATGTCCGAGGTGGCGTGAACCATCGGTGTAAGAGGGTCATCATCTCCGAAAGCACTAGGGGAGTGAGCATTACGAGCGCAACGTATATCGTCCATCGACGCCAGCGGGGGCGATGCCTGCGGGTGGCCGGCAGGTGTTCCGGCTCGTAGATCTCGTACTCGGGTTCCGGTGTGTGTACCCGCTGAGACTCGGGGAGCAGATCGTCGAGGGAGAGTCCCCGTGACCTGTCGAAAGCTGTGGTGTTGGCGGTATCCATGGGTGGCCTCCCAATTCTCTGGAAAATCACGCACGGGACAAATAGCCAGTGCATGTTGAGTTTGTCCACAGGTTCTGAGTTGTCAACAGGTTGTTTTCGGATGGCTTGGTTTTGTGGTGGTGGGTTGAGGGTGGTGGTTGGGACGCGCTTCGTATGGGGCGGGCGCGCGGTCGTGTGAGTGGTGGGGGCTGCGATGGCGAGGAATATGGCGTTGGGGGCTCGGGGCGAGGATGTGGCTGTCGAGTTCCTGATCGATGCGGGTTTGGAGATTGTCGAACGCAATTGGCGTTGTCGGTACGGCGAGTTGGATGTTGTTGCGACGTCCGGTGATCGGATTGTGTTCGTGGAGGTGAAGACTCGCTCTGGTGTCGGGTACGGGAGTCCGGCGGAGTCGGTGACGTTCGCGAAGCAGCGTCGGATTCGGGTGTTGGCGATGCAGTGGCTCACTGATTCGGGTCGGTCGTGGTCGAGGGTGCGTTTTGATGTGGTGGCTGTGTTGATCGGTCGCGACGGTGTGCCTTCGGTCGAGCATTTTGTGGATGCGTTCTGATGGCGTTGGGGCGGGCGCATTCTGTTGCGGTCAGTGGTGTGGACGGGCAGATCGTGGAGATCGAGGCGGATATCGGGCGCGGGTTGCCTGCGGTGCATTTGGTGGGGCTGCCTGATACGGCGTTGCACGAGTCGCGTGATCGGATTCGGGCCGCGGTGACCAATTCTGGTGAGGAGTGGCCGGACAGCAAGGTGATTTTGGCGTTGTCGCCGGCGACGTTGCCGAAGGTGGGCAGTGTTTACGATTTGGCGTTGTCGTTGTCGGTTCTCGATGCGGCGAAGAAGTTGCCGCGGAAGTTGTTGCGGGAGACTGTGTTTTTGGGGGAGTTGGCGCTCGACGGTCGTTTGCGGACGGTGCGTGGTGTGTTGCCTGCGGTGCTTGCGGCGAAGCGGGCGGGGTGGGGGACTGTGGTGGTTCCGGCTCGGGCGTTGGCTGAGGCGGGCTTGGTGAAGGGGATCGAGGTGCTGGGCGCTGACGATCTGTCCGCGGTGATCGGGTGGTTGCGTGGGGAGTTGGCGCTGGCTGTTCCTGATGTTTTCGAGCGTGCTGGTGTGGTGGCGGTGCGGGATTTGAGTGAGGTTGTCGGGCAGACGGATGCTCGGTGGGCGATCGAGGTTGCTGCGGCGGGTGCGCATCATTTGATGTTGACGGGTCCGCCGGGGATCGGGAAAACGATGTTGGCGCAGAGGCTTCCGGGGATTCTTCCGCCGTTGACGGAGGGGGAGTCGTTGGAGGTGACGGCGATTCATTCGGTGGCGGGGGTGTTGCCGGAGGATCGGCCGTTGATCGATATGCCGCCTTTCATTGCGCCGCATCACAGTTCGTCGGTCAGTTCGCTGGTGGGTGGTGGTAGTGGGATGGCTCGTCCTGGTGCGGTCAGCCGCGCCCATCGCGGCGTGCTGTTTCTCGACGAATGTGCCGAGATCGGGGTGAAGGTGCTCGAAGCGTTACGCACGCCACTCGAAGACGGGGAAGTGCGAATCGCCCGGCGGGACGGAGTTGCGCGGTACCCGGCGCGGTTCCAGCTGATCCTGGCCGCCAATCCCTGCCCATGCGCGCCGCCGCGAGACGCGGACTGCGTCTGCGCACCCGCGGCGCGTCGCCGTTACCTGGGGAAATTGTCCGGCCCGCTCTTGGACCGAGTCGACATCAGGGTCCGGATGCAGGCCGTTGCAACCGGCGCGCTGATCGACGAAGTGGGAGAAAGCACCAGCGATGTTCGTGCGCGCGTGGCGGCGGCTCGAGACACTGCGGCCCAGCGGTGGAGTGAGTACGGGTGGCGGACCAACGCGGAGGTACCAGGGCCGGCGTTGAGACAGAAGTTCAGACTCTCGCGTGCAGCGCTGGCGCCGGTGGAACGGGCGCTGCGTAAAGGTGTCATCACTGCTCGTGGGGCGGACCGAGCGTTGCGGGTTGCCTGGAGTGTCGCCGATCTGGCAGGTGAGGCGATGCCCGGACCAGACCAAGTTGTCACCGCACTCGACTTCCGAGACAGGGGATTCCAATGACTACACACGATCCACGACTACTCGCTTGGGCATATCTGTCCCGCGTCGTGCAGGGCCCAAGCGCGTATATGTCCATGTTGATCGACGAGCTCGGGGTCGAAGAAACTGCGAGGGCGGTCCGCAACGGCGATCTGCCACCCGCGATCGAGGAGAAGACACGAGCCCGCGCTCACATCGACACAGCCCAACGAGACCTCGACCTGATGGAGGCGATGGGTGGCAGGCTCGTAACACCGAACTGCGCCGATTGGCCGGCGTGGCGAATGCTTTCCTTCGACGGACTCGATCCCTCCGGGGGTGAGACGGCGCCATTTGTGTTGTGGGTGTTGGGGTCCGGGGATTTGGTTGATCTGACCGAGAGATCGGTTGGAATTGTGGGCACGCGGGCATCTACTGCGTACGGCGAACACGTGACGGCAGAGATTGCCGGTGACCTCGCTGTCGACGGATGGACCGTGATTTCCGGGGCGGCCTTCGGTATCGACGGGGCCGCGCACCGCGCTGCATTGGGCGTAGGTGGAAACACACTGGCTGTCTTGGCCTGTGGCGTGGATCGAGCGTATCCGTCAGGGCATGCGCGACTACTCAAACAGATAGCGAGTTCGGGTGCAGTGATAAGTGAATATCCGCCGGGCACAACACCTGCAAAGTTCCGGTTTCTGGCAAGGAATCGACTGGTAGCTGCGTTGTCGGACGGAGTAGTGGTGGTCGAGGCGGGTTGGCGCAGTGGTGCACGCAATACCGCCAATTGGGCTCGAAAACTAGGCCGTCCCGTGATGGCGGTGCCCGGACCGGTTACCTCGGCATCGTCGACCGGATGTCACCGGATGATCCGCGAAGGTGAAGCGCAACTCGTTTCCAATGCCGTGGATGTAGTCGAAGCGTCAGGCCCATTTGGTGTCGGGGATTCCGCGGAGGATGCAGCCGCGACGCGTGACATCGACGCATTGCGAGGCAATTCTCGATTGGTATACGAAGCATTGCCGGGAACGGGGTCTCGCAGTACGCGTGAGTTGTCCGAGGAATCGGGATTGCTCATAGCTCAGGTTCGTGCCACTCTTCCTCTGCTCGAACTGGAGGGATTTGCAAGTTCTGATTCCAGTGGTTGGTTTCGGACGCGGTAGTACGTGAACTACTTCTGCGCCCGTCAGACCATGCGTGGCGATGCTCACTAATCGTTTGCGAAGACCGTGAATCGTCAATACCCGCAGCGCATCGGAAATGCCACGTCAGGGCTATTTTTCACGAATTTGCTCGACTGTGTGCAATGTAATTCTCGATGCGTTTCGCCGACCCGACCTGCAAGTTCGACGGGTCTCAGGAAAGCCTCAGGTCAATGTGCATGGAAGTCCGATTAGTCTGGATCACGATGACGGCGGGCATTGATTGACACCCGGCATCCGAGGGATGAATGTGCAGAATTTTCAGGGTCGTGTTCGGTCGAGGCAATGCCGCTAACCCGCTGCTAATTCGGACCATTGAGTCTGTTCGGAAACGGTGAAGGCTTTCGAACTTCTTTTGTTCATCAACGCTCTATCTGTGTATTGTGAAGGAGAATTGAATCGATCATTGAAAGAGGAGTGCAATGGCTGAGAAGCTGATTCGGCAACTCATCGACGACCTTGATGGTAAGCCGATTGACGATGGATTCGGTGATCGAATTGAGTTCTCTTACCAGGGAACGGATTACGTGATCGATCTGCGCGCCACCAATGCAGAGAAGTTCGACGCTGCGGTGAAGCCGTTCGTCGAGGCTGCTGCGAAGGTGAGCGGGAAGCGTGGCAAGAAGGCTCAGGCTGCATCTCCGCAGGCCACATCAGGTTCCGGACGCTCCAAGGAGACGCTCCAGGCCATCCGTGACTGGGCAGGTAAGAACGGTTACGAAGTTGCTCCGCGTGGGCGTATCAAAGCGGAAATCATCGACGCTTTCGACGCTGCACACTAGATTGAATTAAATACACCTCTGGCTCTCGGCGAACTTCGCCGGGAGCCAGAGGTGTATTTTACTGTTGCTTTGCCGAGTTCTCGGACAGCTTTGTCCGACAGGTCGTCCATGTGAAGCAGATCAGATAATTCGTCTATACAGCACCGAATTTACCCAGCAGATTGGTCGGTTTCTTTCGCTGGGTACAAAGGTCGACAGAGCGCTGTGTGGAGTCGCCGGCGAGGTATTTCGCCCTCGTGCTGCAATTGTCGTGTACATTAGTTAGGTAACACTAACTTTCGGAAGGATCTTTCTGTGGCCAAGCCGACAACTGCATTGACGGTTCTGCGGACCGAACAATTGACCCCCCATATGGTACGAGTGTTTCTCGGGGGACCAGGCTTCGAGTCGTTCACTCCCAGCGAATACAGCGATTCCTATGTAAAGATCGAATTCGGCACTCCTGATCAGCCGACACTGCGCACCTACACGATTCGTTCGTACGATCTTGATGCCAAAGAGATTGCAATCGATTTTGTCGTCCACGGCGACATGGGTGTCGCAGGTCCGTGGGCCGCGTCAGTTCAGCCGGGCGCTGAGATTACTCTGCGGGGACCTGGTGGCGCGTTTTTGCCGTCACCAACCGCTGATTGGTATCTCTTCGTCGGAGACGAGACCGCAATACCCGCTATTTCCGCGTCGATAGCGCGATTGGCGCCGAATGCGGTCGGCTACGCCGTTGTCGAAGTCGGGGGACCGGAAGACGAAATCGCGCTCGATGCCCCAGAAGGTATTGCCGTGACCTGGCTACATCGCGGGGCATCGTCCGATGCGGTCGGCGAAGAATTAGCGGGCGACAACGCTCCGGTTGTCGCCGCGGTCAAGGCACTCGAATGGTTGCCGGGCGAACCGCACGTGTTCATTCACGGTGAAGCACAAGCCGTCATGCACAACCTCCGACCGTACATTCGCAAGGAACGAAATGTCCCGGCGTCGGCCGCTTCCATTTCCGGCTATTGGCGTCGTGGTCGCACCGAAGAGGGCTTCCGGGTCTGGAAGTCCGAACTCGCTGCGGCCGAAAACTAACTCGCGGCGGCCGTGCCGCGAGTCAGCAACACGAGCGCAACGGCCGCGAGAACTCCGAAGGTGGGAATTGCGATTGCCATCGGAACTGCCGTGTCTTCTCCCGCAATTCCCACCAACGGCGAAACCAGCGCCGCCAAGCCGAACTGGCCCGCTCCCATCAGCGCTGAACCGGTCCCGGCCGCGTTGGTGACCTCTCCTTGGGCGAGAGCGGTGGCATTGCCCATGATGAACCCGATGCTCGAAATTGCCACGAACAGTGGGACCAAGATCAACCAGGTATTCGTGGAACTGAAAACCACGCTGGTGCAGAACAATACGGCGCCGCCCATGAGGAGTAGGCACACCCCGAAACGCAGCAGCGTGCGTGCTCCGACGCGACCGAGCAGGCGAGTGGTGATCATCGCTGCCGTGACCATTCCGGTGGCGTTCACTGCGAACGCGATCGAGAATTGTGACGGACTCAGCCCGAGAACGTTCTGAACGACGAACGGTGACGCGGAGATGTACGCGAACAAGGCGCCGAATCCGAAGACGAATGCGAGCGCATATCCGAGGTAGTGCCGATTGCGGACCACGTATCGCAGATTCGAGATCAGGGCCTTCAATCCGCCGCCGTGGCGTCGCTCGGGCGGAAGTGTCTCGGGAACGAGCAAAACGACACCAGCCACCATCACGGCGCCCGCGACAGCCAGGACCCAGAAGATTCCGCGCCATCCGACGGGGCCGAGAAGTGCGCCGCCGATCAGTGGCGCGACGACGGGAGCGATACCGCCGATGATCATCATGATGCTGAAGAGCTTCGCTGCGTCGTCGCCGCGCGCTCGGTCGGCAATACAAGCGCGGGCAAGAACGATGGCAGCGCCTCCACTCAAGCCCTGGACGAGTCGTGCACCGATTAGAAACTCGATGTTCGGCGCCACCGCGCATGCCGCGCCGCTCAGTGCCGTGATGATTGTCGCGGCCAGCAGTATTCGTCGCCTGCCAAGTCCGTCGGAGATCGGACCGATGATCAGCTGGCCGATTCCGAGGCCTGCCATGAAGGTGGTCAGCGTGAGCTGAACGCTGGCCGCAGTAGTGTCGAGTGCAACCGCCATCAACGGTAGGCCGGGCAGGTACATGTCGATGGACAGTGGAGCGATTGCGGAAATCAGTGCCAGTACGCACAACATCTTCAGAGGAATTGCTCGATTCACCGATCAACCCTATCGGCGAGGGAGCTTGCAGTTTCAATCGCGGCGAGCGAGCGTGTGTTCATGACTGACGCATTGCCGGCGAGCTTGAGCGTTCACCTCGATGCGTATGCCGAGCACCTCCGACTGAGCCGAGGCCGGTCGGAACACACGATCCGCGCCTACGTCGGTGACGCGCGGGCATTGCTGACCCATTTCTCCGCGGGTTCGGAGAATGCAGATCTCGACCGCCTCGACCTAAGTGTCATGCGTTCGTGGTTGGCCGCCCAGAATGCCGTAGGAACAGCCCGTACGACGGTAGCTCGACGGGCTTCTTCGGCGCGTGGGTTCACTGCGTGGCTCGCGCAGACCGGACGCATTTCCGTCGACCCGGGCACACGTCTGGCGGCTCCGCCAGCTCGCCGGACGCTGCCGACGGTGCTGCGTCAGAGCCAGGCCCTCGACGCAATGGATGCGGCGGAAAGCGGTGCGCAGCAACAAGAGCCGCTCGCCCTGCGAGACCGACTCATCGTGGAATTGTTGTACTCCACCGGAATTCGCGTCGGCGAGTTGTGTGGACTGGACGTCGAGTCGGTCGATGCCGATCGACGATTGCTTCGTGTTCTCGGCAAGGGGAACAAGGAGCGGTCGGTGCCATACGGCCTGCCCGCAGAATCGGCACTGAACGGCTGGCTGGAGCACGGACGACCCGCGCTGTGTTCGGATCGGTCCGGGCGAGCGTTGCTCCTCGGAGTTCGAGGCGGCCGGCTCGATCAGCGTCAGGCGCGTTCGGTGGTCCACGAAACCATGGCTGCAATTCCAGGGGCTCCCGACATGGGTCCGCACGGGCTTCGGCACTCGGCTGCGACACATTTGCTGGAGGGTGGTGCGGACCTTCGTGTGGTCCAAGAACTCCTCGGTCATGCGAGTTTGGCGACCACTCAGCTGTACACGCACGTGTCGGTCGAACGGCTTCGATCCGTCCACGATCAGGCCCATCCGCGCGCCTGATTTGTGGAGCGACGCGAGTTCTCGGCTGGTATTTGGTAGCGTCGCAGCTCAGAAGAGTGAACAATCGGCAAAGTTCGATCGTCGTATCGAGACACTCGATTACATGCGATATCCGGGGGATTCGTGAACCGCCAAGATGTGAAGCACCTGCCGAACAGCGGCCAACCAGCCTGGCTGTCCGAATCGCCGCAACCGGCTCCCGAGCCGGCGCCGACGCCGGAGCCTGTGGCGCGACTGCAAGAGGTCTGGTCCACGCCACCGCCACCGTCGAGCCAACAGCAGGTGACAAACCAGGATCTGGTTGCCGAAGCTTTACTGAAACGCCCGAAACGGACGCCGCGTGGCGGCTGGCGTAGGGGATTGCATCGTGCGACCGGAGGTGTGGTCAATCTGGGGGATTCGACCAACGAACAGCGCAACCGTGCACTGGCCGCCCGAATCGAGCAGCCGATCCGCAACGACTACCGAGTCGCTCTGCTCTCGCTCAAAGGCGGCGTGGGCAAGACGACGGTCACGGTCGGACTCGGTGCGACGTTTGCTTCGCTGCGTGGTGACTGCGTCGTGGCGGTTGACGCCAATCCCGATTTCGGGACTTTGGCACAACGTGTTCCGCTGCAGACCAATTCGACAGTGCGCGATCTGATTGCTGCTAGACCGGACATAAAGAGCTATTCGGACGTTCGAGTGCACACATCCCAGTCGTCGAGTCGTCTCGAGGTGCTGGCGAGTGAGCAGGATCCGGCGATTTCGGAGGCATTCAGCGAGGCCGACTATCGCCAGGTCATCGACATCTTGCAGGTCTACTACAACATCATCCTCACTGATTGCGGTACCGGGATCATGCACTCGGCGATGAACGGCGTTCTGGATCTTGCCAATTCGTTGGTTCTCGTCAGTTCGCCGGCAATCGACGGAGCGCGCAGTGCAGCGGCAACGCTCGATTGGCTTCAGTTGCACGGATACGGCCATCTGGTCGAGCGGACCGTCGTCGTCATCAGCGCCGCCAGACCCGGGTCGAGCGTCATCGACATGGACGCGTTGGTGGACTATTTCATGCGTCGATGCCGCGCCGTCGAGGTCATTCCTTTCGACGAGCATCTCGCGGAGGGGTCGGTGATGGACCTCGAATTGATGCGACCGGCCACCAGACGAGCGTTCATGGAACTGGCAGCGATGGTGGCCGACGACTTCGCGGACGCTGTGGGTCGGCACGCCGTTTCCGAGTGGCACTGATTCTGCGACCGATTTCTGCGACCGATCAGCCTCCTTTCAATGGCTTGAGCCTGAGCGGTTGCGACCGAACCAGTCCGAGTGGATCGAGATACTCGCGTCCTCTGCGCAAGCCCCAGTGCAAACATGCTTCGACAGCGCACCCTTCGTGCCCGGTTTCGAGGGTTCCGATCACGGACCTGGCTGCGACGCGTTCACCTGTGCGAACGACTGCGGTGACGGGTTCGTAGGTCGTGCGTAGGCCGCCGGAATGATCTATCGACACCGTCGGCTTTCCGGCGACCACTCCCGCGAACACCACGATGCCGTCGCCGGCCGCGAGGACGGATTGGCCGGCACTGCCGCCGAGATCGACCCCGCGATGACCCGGCAGCCAGTTCTCAGCCGGTTTGTCGAAAGCCCGTTCCACGTGCGGCCGAGGAGCGAGCGGCCAGTCGAATCGCGTGTCTGCTGACGCCGTGCCTACGGCGACACAGCAGGAGATCACGGCAAAGACCACGCCTCGTCGAGCTCCGTGCAACATCGTCATTCCTTGATCTTGCGTGGAGTAGCGCACGCTTCAATGCAGATCAGACGGGTAATCCGCAAGGTAGCCGCCGATCCACAACCGCCGGTTCGGTCTGTTGCTTCCGGGGTGGTTATGGCATCGGGGGACGAGGACGTACACTTGTCGAGCGGTCTGTGCTCGCACAGTCCGACTTCGCGCGCCCGCGCACGTTTTCCGGCCTCGGCTGGTCCTGGTTCTCACGAAACAGGTCCGACGGCCGTGCGGGTGCCAGGGCAGGGATCACCCGATCGCCTGCATCAACCGGATTGAAAGTTTGAGGTACACAGCCATGGCTGTCGTAACCATGAAGCAGATGCTCGATAGTGGAACCCACTTCGGACATCAGACCCGTCGCTGGAACCCGAAGATGAAGCGATTCATCTTGACCGACCGCAACGGCATCTACATCATCGACCTCCAGCAGACGCTGACGTACATCGACAAGGCGTACGAGTTCGTCAAGGAGACCGTTGCCCACGGCGGCACCGTTCTCTTCGTCGGTACCAAGAAGCAGGCGCAGGAGTCCATCGCTTCCGAAGCGACTCGCGTCGGAATGCCCTACGTCAACCAGCGTTGGCTCGGCGGCATGCTCACCAACTTCACCACCGTTCACAAGCGTCTGCTTCGCCTCAAGGAGCTCGAGGCAATGGAGCAGACCGGTGGATTCGAAGGTCGCACCAAGAAGGAAATCCTCATGCTCACGCGTGAGATGACCAAGCTGGATCGCACCCTCGGTGGTATCCGCGACATGGCCAAGGTTCCTTCCGCGGTGTGGATCGTCGACACCAACAAGGAGCACCTGGCAGTTGCCGAGGCTCGCAAGCTGAACATCCCGGTCATCGCGATCCTGGACACCAACTGCGACCCCGACCTCGTCGACTACCCGATCCCGGGCAACGACGACGCCATCCGTTCCGCAGCACTGCTGACCAAGGTTGTCGCTTCCGCGGTTGCCGAAGGTGTGCAGGCACGTGCAGGACTGAGCGCCGACAAGGACGCGAAGCCCGAAGCCGGCGCAGGCGAGCCCCTCGCCGAGTGGGAGCAGGAACTGCTCTCGCAGGCAGCTCCGGCCGCAGAGGCTGAGGCAGCTCCGGCTGCAGAGGCTGAGGCAGCCCCCGCCGCAGAGGCACCGGCCACCGAGGCCTGATTCGTTGAAACCGGCCCTGACCAAGAGTTCTTTTGGTCAGGGCCGTTTCACCGTTAGGCCCGAGCACCACCGTCAGGCCGTGCTTCACCGTTAGGCCGTGCTTCACCGTTAGTCCTAGGTCCGAAACAGACACATGAGGAGGCTCGCTAATCATGGCGAACTACACCGCCGCTGACGTCAAGCGGCTCCGTGAGCTCACCGGCTCCGGAATGATGGCATGTAAGAACGCACTCGCAGATGCAGACGGCGATTTCGACAAGGCCGTCGAGCAGCTGCGCATCAAGGGCGCGAAGGATGTCGGAAAGCGCGCAGAGCGCACCACCGCTGAGGGTCTCGTCGTCGCCAAGGACGGCGTCATGATCGAGATCAACTGCGAGACCGACTTCGTCGCCAAGAACGACGAGTTCATCAAGCTGGCCGACGAGATCGTGACCGTCGCTGCTGCTGGTAAGCCTGCTGACCTCGACGCTCTCAAGGCGCTCGAGCTCGACGGCAAGACCATCGACACCGTCATTGCGGAGCAGTCCGCGAAGATCGGTGAGAAGCTCGAACTGAGCCGCGTCGCTTCCTTCGACGGCCCCGTTGCCGTTTACCTGCACAAGCGCAGCTCCGACTTGCCGCCCGCTGTCGGCGTTCTCGTCGAGTACACCGGTGAAGGCGATGCTGCTGCTGAGGCCGCTCGCGGCGCTGCAATGCAGGTCGCAGCACTCAAGGCGAAATACGTCACGCGTGACGAGGTTCCCGAGGAGATCGTCGCTTCCGAGCGTCACATCGCCGAAGAGACCGCCCGCGCAGAAGGCAAGCCCGAGCAGGCACTGCCGAAGATCATCGAAGGCCGCGTCAACGGTTACTTCAAGGACGTCGTTCTGACCGAGCAGTCTTCGGTCACGGACTCCAAGAAGACCGTCAAGGCGATCCTCGACGAGGCAGGCGTGACCATCAAGCGCTTCGTGCGTTTCGAGGTCGGCGCCTCCGCTTAATTCGGAGCCCGCACACATGGACCCCGCCTGAAGAGCATTTGCTCTACCGGCGGGGTCTACGTGTACCTGGGGCCTCCGATGAGGCAGGATGAGAGTGCCTCGGGACGAGTCCCGGGGGCTTTCCTATGCCGCGGTGTCCGATTCGGCGGCAGAAGAAGAATGAAGGACCTACAAGGTCTTGTATCGAACTGAGGAGAACAATGTCCGAACCAGCCAACGAACGTCCAGGATTCAAGCGGGTCCTGCTCAAACTCGGCGGCGAAATGTTCGGAGGCGGCAAAGTCGGTCTCGATCCCGACGTGGTCACCAAGGTGGCTGAGCAGATCGCAGAGGTCGTTCGATCGGGCGTACAGGTTGCAGTGGTCATCGGCGGCGGAAACTTCTTCCGCGGAGCGGAACTGCAGCAGCGTGGCCTCGATCGCGCGCGCTCCGACTACATGGGCATGCTAGGCACCGTCATGAACTGCCTCGCTCTGCAGGATTTCCTGGAGAAGGCGGGCGTCGATTCTCGCGTGCAGACGGCCATCACCATGGGCCAGGTCGCCGAGCCGTACCTCCCCCTTCGCGCACGCAGGCACCTCGAGAAGGGGCGCGTAGTCATCTTCGGTGCCGGGATGGGTATGCCCTACTTCTCGACTGACACCACTGCTGCGCAGCGCGCGCTGGAGATCGGTGCCGAGGTAGTGCTGATGGCCAAGGCTGTCGACGGCGTCTACTCGGCCGACCCGCGTCTCGACCCGGACGCGACGATGTACGAACAGATCACGCACCGTGAGGTCATCGAACGTGAGCTCAAGGTCGCGGACGCGACGGCATTCAGCCTGTGCATGGACAACTCGATGCCGATGATGGTGTTCAACCTCCTCACCGAAGGAAACATCGCTCGCGCGGTGTCCGGTGAGAAGATCGGCACCCTGATCAAGTCGTGAGTGACACCCAAAAAATGATGCAGAACAACATGGAGGAACAGCCGTGATCGATGAAGCGCTCTTCGAGGCAGAAGAGAAGATGGAAAAGGCTGTCACGGTAGCCAAGGACGATCTCGGCTCGGTTCGCACCGGACGCGCGAACCCCGGTATGTTCTCGCGCATCGTGATCGACTACTACGGTTCGATCACGCCGATCACGCAGCTCGCGAGCATCAACGTCCCCGAGGCCCGCATGGTCATCGTCAAGCCGTACGAGGCTTCGCAGCTCAACGCGATCGAGACGGCGATCCGCAACTCGGATCTCGGTGTGAACCCGTCCAACGACGGCAGCATCATCCGCATTTCGGTTCCGCAGCTCACGGAAGAGCGTCGACGTGAACTGGTGAAGCAGGCCAAGTCCAAGGGCGAGGATTCGAAGGTCACGCTGCGCAACATCCGCCGCAAGGCGATGGACGAACTCGGCCGGATCCAGAAGGACGGTGAAGCCGGCGAGGACGAGGTCGGTCGCGCAGAGAAAGAACTCGACAAGACCACGGCGAAGTACGTGCACACGGTCGAGGAACTCGTCAAGCACAAGGAAGCAGAGTTGATGGAGGTATAGCCTCCTCATTTGCAGTGTTTGTCGTCGGGAGTAGATCAGGGAGTTTGGGTGCACGCACAAGAGGGAACCGCCGGTGGTCCCGTCACGGACGGGCCTACGGGCGGCGCTGAGGGCGCGCAACCGCCGAAGTCGAAGGCGGGCAGGAACCTACCTGCCGCCATCGGCGTCGGAGCTGGCCTCGGCGCCTTGGTCATCGGCACTTTGATCTTCCTGCCCCCGGGATGGATCGCTGTCGTCGCGATCGCGATGTTCATCGCGACGTGGGAGGTCACCACGCGGCTTCGTGAAGCCGACATCGAGGTGCCGCGAATTCCGCTTCTCGTCGGCGGGCAAGCCACGATCTGGCTCGGCTGGCCGTGGGGACCGGTCGGGGTGCTCAGCGGATTCACCGCAACCGTCCTGGTGTGCATGGTGTGGCGGTTGTTCGACCACGGGCTCAAGGCGACCCCGAAGAACTTCCTGAGAGACACCTCCATCACGGTGTTCGTTCTGGCGTGGATCCCGCTGTTGGCGTCATTCGGTGCGTTGATGGTGCTCGAAGACGACGGCCCCGGTCGCGTCTTCGTCTTGATGATCGGTGTCGTGTGCTCCGACATCGGCGGCTACGCGGCTGGAGTGCTGTTCGGGAAGCACCCGATGGTGCCGGCTGTGAGCCCGAAGAAGTCCTGGGAGGGATTCGTCGGCTCCCTCATTTTCTGCGTCATCGGCAGTTTGCTTTCGGTGACGTTGATCCTCGACGCGAATTCGATGATCGGCGTCCTGCTCGGTGTCGTCCTGGTGGTAGTCGCGACGGTCGGCGACCTGATCGAATCGCAGATCAAGCGTGAACTCGGCATCAAGGACATGGGAACCTTGCTTCCCGGCCACGGCGGAATCATGGACCGCCTGGATTCACTCCTGCCGTCGGCATTTGTCACCTGGCTGATTCTGTACGCACTCGTCTGATTTCTCGTGCGTGATTTCTTCTCCGGCCGATCCAAGCCCATTCCCAGTCCGAACATCTGGCATTGGCCGGACGTCTACGAGGTCGAGAACCGCGCGCAGGACGTCGACGGTTCCATCTGGGCCGCGATGGGAGCCCAGGTCGACTGGTCTGGACGCGATGTCGTCGATGTCGGCTGTGGGGCAGGGTTCCATCTACCGGAGTTCGCTCGTACTGCCCGTCGTGTTGTCGGGGTGGAGCCGCATGCACCGCTGGTGAAGGCCGCGCGGGAACGAACCCGCGATTCGGCGTCGATCGACGTAGTCCAGGGTTCAGCAGAGTCCACGGGTCTGGTGGATGCTTCAGTCGATCTCGTTCATGCCCGTACGGCGTACTTCTTCGGAAAAGGCTGCGGCCCGGGAATTCGTGAGGCCATGCGCATCCTGAGGCCCGGGGGAGTCTTGCTGATCGTGGATCTCGATGTGAGCGCCGGCCCGTACGGGGAGTGGATGAGGGCGGATCTGCCCAAATACGATCCCGCGGCGGTCGAAGCGTTCTTCGAGGCTCAAGGATTCTCGCTCACGCGCGTCGAGACCCGGTGGGAGTTCGAGAATCGAGACGATATGCGGCGGGTACTCGGAATCGAGTTCACCGAGAAGACTGCCGAGCGTGCGTTCTCGCAAGTAACGGGATTGGGCTTCACGGTGCGATACCGGATCCATGTTCGGTCCAAACCACGATCACTCGAACTTGCGTGAAGGCGGGCTCAAAAGACGAACGTCAGGCGCTCCGACTTGAGCGCCTGACGTTTTCTGCACCGATTCAGTAGTAAAAAAATCAGTGATCGGTGGGGATGTGGAACAGGGTGGCGAGCTTGTGAATCTTCTTCGCCTTGGCAAGCTTGGGCAGGTCGCTGCCGTCGCGCACGCGTGAGCCGTCTTCGCCGAGATCGTCGATGACATTCTGAGCCCAGATCGCGTCGGCCACGGAGGGACTCAGTCCCGCGTTGACGGGGGCAGTCTGCGCGGTGGTCATGCAGAGTTTGCCGGCCATGCCGAGTGACAAGGTGATCGCACAGTCTCGGGCGAGCAGATCCAGATCGGGGCCGAGCGTGGGACCGTCGATCGGCGGAGCGATGCGTGCCGCGCGGCTGGCGATGGTGAGCCGCGAACGCGGGTACGACATCGACGTGGGGGAGTCGTCCATCCCAGTGTCGCGCCGGAAGTCGCCGCTGCCGAATGCGAGACGGAAGATGCCGTCAGTGCGTGCGATCTCGGGCGCAGCCTCGAGTCCCACCGCGGATTCGACGAGAGCAAGAATCTTGGTGCCGTCGGGAAGTCGCTCGGCCGTGGCGTCGGCCTGCTGACCGCTTTCGGTCTTTGCGAGCATGACACCCTCGAGTCCGGGGAGGCCCGCGAGTACGGCCAGATCCTCTTCCCAGAACGGTGTCGTGGCGTCGTTGATCCGAACCCAGGCGTGATTGTGTTCGCTCAGGAATGCGGCGACATCGCGGCGGGCAGCTGGTTTGTTGGGTGCGGTGACGGCATCCTCGAGGTCGAGAATGACGGCGTCGGCCGCACTCGCGAGTGCGGCGTCGAAGGTGTCCGGTTTGGACGCGGGGACGAGGAGCCAGGATCTTGCCTGCTGCGGGGCAATTCGCGAGGTCACAGGTCTCTCCATGTGAGTAGTCACATCAGGGCCTTTCCGGTGATTTCCACGACATCAATGATGCCTGCTGGCCCATCGATCGACCCAATTGCGTAACTAGATTTCAGTCACATCTGCCGCTTCGCTGCGCGCCGGATCTGAATGATGCGAACGCCGCCTGCCAACGCCATGATCAATGCGCCCGCGATGGCGGAAAGCAGGATCGTGATTCCGAGCGGAAAGTCGATCTGCCAGGCGAGGATCTTGACGGAGACGCTCTCGAGGTTCTGCAGGATGAACACCAGCAGTAAGATCAACACGATTGCACCTATGACCAGGCCAACCCAGGTCGTGGCGGCTCTGGTTCGGTCGGTGACCGACGTTCCGGTCGGCACCGGTTCAGGCGTCGGTGTCGGTTCCGGATCGTGTTTTTCCACTGCCTTGTTCTCGTCCACCTTCGGAAGTTCCGGATCGGGGCCGAAACCGTCGGCTGGGCCGTACACGGGGGAATTCGACGGATCCTCTGGTGTGGTTGACATGACATGATCATCACTCAACCTGCGCGAAGTTGCACGGGTAATCCGGCCACAATCGGGTGGCAGTGGGGTAGCACCCCAAAACAATGGGACAATGGTGTAACTATGGCTGCCTCTCTTCCCCTCGTTTTCACTGCACCCAAGCGCGGAATGCCTCCACGGCACCTCGCCGATCTCGATTCCGCCGAGCGCAAAGAAGCGGTGAAAGAGCTCGGCCTTCCGGCTTTCCGGGCCGATCAGCTGGCGCGTCAGTACTACGCGCGGCTGGAAGCCGATCCGGAGAAGATGACCGATCTCCCCGCATCGGTGCGCGAGAAGGTTGGGGAGTCGCTGTTCCCGACCTTGTTGACCCCGATCAAGCACCTCGCGTGCGATTCGGGCGACACTCGCAAGACCCTGTGGAAGGCACATGACGGAACGCTCCTCGAAAGCGTCTTGATGCGCTATCCCGACCGGGCAACACTTTGCATCTCGAGTCAGGCAGGCTGCGGAATGGCCTGCCCGTTCTGTGCGACGGGTCAGGGCGGCCTCGACCGCAACCTCTCGACCGCCGAGATCGTCGATCAGGTTCGCGAGGCAGCGGCTGCCATGCGCGACGGTGAAGTTGCCGGCGGCCCCGGACGCCTCTCGAACGTCGTGTTCATGGGTATGGGCGAGCCTTTGGCGAACTACAAGCGCGTGGTGGCAGCGGTACGACGGATCACCTCGCCTGCACCCGACGGCCTCGGCCTGTCTCAGCGGTCCGTCACGGTCTCGACCGTCGGCCTAGCTCCCGCTATCCGCAAGCTCGCTGACGAAGGCCTGAGCGTCACGCTGGCGGTATCGCTGCACACACCGGACGACGAACTGCGCGACACTCTTGTCCCGGTCAACAATCGCTGGTCAGTTTCGGAGGTACTTCAGGCTGCCCGGTACTACGCAGACAAGACCGGTCGCCGTGTGTCCATCGAGTACGCGATGATCAAGAACGTCAACGATCAGCCGTGGCGCGCGGACATGCTGGGCAAGAAGCTGAAGAAAGCACTTGGCGGGTTGGTGCACGTCAACCTGATTCCGCTCAACCCGACTCCGGGCAGCGAGTGGGACGCGAGCCCCAAGGACGTCGAGCGTGAGTTCGTGCGTCGGGTCATCGCCCAGGGCGTCTCGTGCACGGTGCGCGATACGCGCGGTCAGGAAATCGCCGCAGCCTGTGGCCAGCTGGCAGCCGAGAACTGAAGCGTTCCAGGCCTGAAACACGTAAAGAGAAGGCCTCCACGAACTTTCGTTCGTGGAGGCCTTCTCTTTGTCAGGTTTCTAGCGCGGGCGGCGACGGATGACGATGTCGCGGACCAGAATGAAGATCATCAATCCGGCGGTGCCGATGAGCCACAGATCCTCGACCTTGCCGTGATGGTTTCCGATCATCATCAGAAGCAGGAATATTGCGAAGAACCATCCGAGGAAACGGAAAAACTTGAGTCCTTCACCACTCCACCCCCATGCGGCAGAGGGAACCTCGGCCTCATCGACGTGCGAGACCACGACGGGGGCGCTGGACTTGACGTCCAACTGGGTATCGGCCACGGTCGATCCTCCTGCTCATTCGGTTGCACTACTGCCCAATATGGTGACATACGACTGCCTGTCGTACGTAGTTGGGCGTCGATAAGGTTGTTCTCAGGTGTTATCAGGAACAATGGGCGAGTGCAGGAAACCACACGTACCCGCGTCCTCCTCCTCGGCAGTACCGGTTCGATCGGTACCCAAGCGCTGGAGGTCATCGCTGCCAACCCCGACCGTTTCGAAGTAGTCGGTCTTGCAGCGGGCGGCAACAACGTCGAGTTGTTGGCCGAACAGATTCGTGCAACCGGCGTCACGGACGTCGCCGTCGCCGATCCTGCAGCGGCATCGGCGCTGGAATCGGTAACCGCCCGTTCGGGACCGAGCGCCGTGACGGAACTGGTTCGGGACAGCGGTGCCGATGTTGTCCTCAATGCGCTCGTCGGTTCTTTGGGACTCGAACCGACACTGGCGGCTTTGAACTCGGGAGCGCGCCTGGCGCTGGCGAACAAGGAATCGCTTGTCGCCGGCGGAGCGCTGGTGACGAAAGCCGCCGCCCCCGGTCAGATCGTGCCGGTCGACTCGGAGCATTCGGCGCTTGCCCAGTGCCTACGTGGTGGAACAGGCGACGAGGTGGCCCGGTTGGTTCTCACCGCTTCGGGTGGGCCGTTCCGTGGCTGGAGCGCGGAGGATCTCGAAAGTGTGAATCCGGCTCAGGCAAACGCGCACCCCACCTGGTCGATGGGCCCCATGAACACCCTCAACTCGGCAACTCTGGTCAACAAGGGCCTCGAGTTGATCGAGACGAACCTGCTGTTCGGGATCGACTACGACCGCATCGACGTCACCGTGCATCCGCAATCGATCGTGCACTCCATGGTGACCTTCTTCGACGGATCGACGCTGGCACAGGCGAGTCCACCGGACATGAAGCTCCCGATCGCTCTCGCTCTCGGCTGGCCGGACCGCATCGAAGGTGCGGCGTCGGCATGCGACTTCACCACCGCCTCCACCTGGGAATTCGAGCCGCTCGATTCGTCGGTGTTCCCCGCCGTCGATCTGGCGCGAAGCGCAGGCAAATCCGGAGGTTGCTTCACCGCGATCTACAACGCGGCCAACGAAGTGGCAGCTCAGGCATTCCTCGACGGTGTCATTTCCTTCCCGGCGATCGTCCGCACGGTGGCTGCTGTTCTCGACGATGCAGGTCAATGGTCCGCAGAACCGGTTACCGTGGACGACGTTCTGGCCGCAGACGGCTGGGCACGCACACGAGCGCGTCAGCTCGTGAAGCAGGAGGGCTAGAGCTTTCATGGTTTTTGCACTGGGCGTAGTGCTGTTTGCCCTCGGCATCGGCGTGTCCATCGCCCTGCACGAAGCCGGTCACATGTGGACGGCCAAGGCTTTGGGAATGAAGGTTCGCCGCTACTACATCGGCTTCGGACCGAAGATCTTCTCGTTCCGTCGAGGTGAGACCGAGTACGGCCTCAAGGCGCTGCCGCTAGGCGGATTCTGCGACATCGCGGGCATGACGGCCCTCGACGAGATGACGCCTGAAGAAGAGCCGCACGCGATGTACAAGAAGGCGGCGTGGAAGCGCGTCGTCGTCATGTCCGGCGGTATCGCGATGAACTTCATTCTCGGGTTCCTCCTGATCTACGCATTGCTTCTCGGCTGGGGCCGAACTGAGCCCGCTCAGCCAGTGGTCCAAGAGGTCACCTGTGTGGCCCCCGATCAGCTGGGCCAGGACGGCAACTTCGAGCTGACAGAGTGCTCGGGTGGGGGCCCCGCGGGAGATGCGGGCCTGCAATCGGGAGATCGGATCACCGCAGTCGACGGAAAGTCGACGAGCACCTTCCCTGAGGTGGCAGCAGCTATTCGAGGTGTGGATGGTCCGATCGTGTTGTCGGTTGATCGCGACGGAGAGGCCTTGTCGATCACGGTCGTGCCCGAACGAGTCCAGCGATATGTGAACTCGGCCAGTGGCGTTCCCGTGAAGCAGGAAGTATCCGCTGTCGGAATCGGTGGACCGGGCTCGGCGCTGGTCGAGTACAACGCTCTCACGGCTGTTCCGGCAGCCTTCGACTACACCGGCCAGATCATGGTCGACTCGGTGAAGGCGTTGGCTGACATTCCGTCGAAGGTGGGGGCTCTGTGGGAGTCGATCACGGGCGGCGAACGCGCCCAGGACACACCGATCAGCGTGGTCGGTGCCAGCGTGATCGGTGGCGAGGCCGCAGATCGAGCCGAGTGGCCGATGTTCGTCGGACTGCTTGCATCGATCAACTTCTTCCTCGGTGTTTTCAACATCCTGCCGCTGTTGCCGCTCGACGGCGGTCACATCGCGGTGGTCTTCTACGAGAAGATCCGTGATTGGTTCCGCGCCCGCCGAGGCTTGATTCCCGGCGGCCCGGTCGACTACACGCGACTCCTTCCGATTACTTACGTATTCATCGTGATCGGTGGCGCGTTCATGTTGCTGACACTCACGGCTGACATCGTCAATCCGATCAAGATCTTCTGACCGTGTGAGAAGGGTGACGGTTGCCGCGCGGTAGTGCGGCGATCGCCCGGCTAAACTTGCAGTGAAGCTATGAAAGAAGGCACAGACGTGACCATCCCTATCGGACTGGGAATGCCCTCGGCACCCGCAGCGATTCTTGCTCCTCGACGCAAGACACGGCAGCTGCAGGTCGGCACGGTAGGTGTGGGCAGCGATTTCCCCATCTCGGTGCAGTCCATGTGCACCACGAAGACGCACGACGTCAATGCAACGCTCCAGCAGATCGCGGAACTGACCGCGTCCGGTTGCGACATCGTCCGTGTCGCCTGCCCGCGTCAGGAAGACGCGGACGCGTTGTCGATCATTGCGAAGAAGAGCCAGATCCCGGTTATCGCCGACATCCACTTCCAGCCGCGCTACATCTTCGCGGCAATCGATGCGGGATGCGCTGCGGTGCGCGTCAATCCGGGCAACATCAAGGAATTCGACGGCCGTGTCAAAGAGGTGGCCAAGGCTGCCGGTGACGCAGGCATTCCGATCCGTATCGGTGTCAACGCGGGATCGCTCGATCCGCGGTTGATGGAGAAGTACGGCAAGGCGACGCCCGAAGCGTTGGTCGAGTCCGCGCTGTGGGAGGCCGGGTTGTTCGAAGAGCACGGCTTCGGTGACATCAAGATCTCCGTCAAGCACAACGATCCGGTGATCATGGTCGAGGCTTACCGCCAACTCGCCGCCAAATGCGATTACCCGTTGCACCTCGGCGTCACGGAGGCAGGGCCGGCGTTTCAGGGCACGATCAAGTCCGCGGTCGCCTTCGGTGCGCTGCTCGCGGAGGGTATCGGCGACACGATCCGGGTTTCGCTCTCGGCCCCGCCGGCCGAGGAAATCAAGGTCGGTAACCAGATTCTGCAGTCTCTGAACCTGCGTCCCCGCAAGCTCGAGATCGTCTCATGCCCCTCGTGTGGCCGTGCACAGGTCGATGTCTACACACTTGCCGACGAGGTCTCCGCCGGCCTCGAAGGCATGGAGATCCCGCTGCGCGTGGCAGTCATGGGTTGCGTCGTGAACGGACCGGGTGAAGCGCGTGAGGCCGACCTCGGTGTGGCGTCCGGCAACGGCAAGGGCCAGATCTTCGTCAAGGGCAAGGTCATCAAGACGGTGCCCGAGGCGCAGATCGTCGAGACGTTGATCGAAGAGGCGATGAAAATTGCCGAAAGCATGGAGGGTGACGCCTCGGAGGGTGCGCCGGTCGTCACCGTGAGTTGAGTGATTGCCGGATGAATCTTCCCCGTCGGTGTCAGGTTCGTGGCAATCTGAGTGCATCATGATCGGGTAGTGATATTCGTGGACGCGCAGTCGAGTCGAGGGGGTTGACGGATGCTCAAACTCCTCGGAGCCAAGCAGGTCGGAAGTCGAGATCTCGAAGACGTCCGACGGGTACTCGACGCCGATCCGGTGGCGGCCTGCATGATTGCCGCGCGCGTCGAAGAATGTGGCGTCGACCCACGAATGATTCACGGCGAGCTGTGGAGTCGAGGCGGGCCGTTGTCCTCACTGTGCTTTGCCGGGGCGAATCTGGTTCCGCTTCGAGGCGATCCGGATGACATTCGGGCATTCGCCGACCGTGCCTGTCGGATTCCGCGCATGTGCTCGTCGGTGGTCGGCCGCGCCGAATTGGCGTTGCCGCTGTGGGAGATGCTCGAGCTCGATTGGGGAACTGCGCGGGAGGTTCGCCCCGAACAGCCGTTGCTCGCGGTTTCCGAGCCGTTGGCATGTCCGTCGGATCCACTGGTCCGGCAGGTTCGCTCGGACGAACTCGAGATCTATCTGCCTGCCGCGATCGCGATGTTCATCGAAGAGGTCGGAGTCGACCCGCGTGCCAACGACGGTGGGCGCGGATACCGGCACCGTGTCGCTAGCCTGATCGCCGCTGGTCGAGCGTGGGCGCACATCGAGGACGGCCAGGTCGTTTTCAAGGCGGAGGTCGGTTCGATGTCTGCTCGCTGTGGCCAGATCCAGGGTGTGTGGGTCAACCCGGAATTTCGTGGGCAGGGCTTCGGCGTGACCGGTACAGCGGCTGTAGCGGAGTCGATCATGGCGACCGGTCGCATTGCGAGCCTGTACGTCAACAGCTTCAATACGATTGCGCGGTCGACCTATTCGCGGGTGGGGTTCCGACAGGTCGCGACCTTCTCGACGGTGCTGCTCGACTGACCGTACAAGCTGCGTGCAATGGTCGCGCCTACGCTGGGTGGAGCATTTGTCGCCCTACTATGGGGCTCGATGAACACTCGGCATTTCTCTCGTAGTCGCTCGGCCCAACTGTTGGCCTCCTGCACCGTGATTTTCTTGGCGGTGGGGATCAGTTCGTGTACTCCGAAACCCGCCGGCCCCGAGCCCGTCGCGCAGCAGTTCCTGAGTGCGTTCGGTGACAGGGATATCGACGAGGCAGCAAAACTGACGGACCGGCCTGACTCCGCGGGTCCTGTATTGAGTGACACCTGGGATGCGCTCCAGGCCGAGTCGATGACTGCCGAGACCACGTCGGTGAAGATGAACGGTGACACTGCGACGGTCGGCTACACCTACGAGTGGCACCTTCCGAAAGACCGCGTATGGACGTACGACGGCGAGCTGCAGATGGGACGCAAGGACGGCGACTGGTCCGTGCGGTGGAGTTCGACGGACGTTCATCCGCGTCTCGGTGACAAGCAGACGATGTCGTTGCGGGCAACCGCGGCGCCGCGAGCGCGGGTCAACGAGCATTCGGGGACCGACGTCCTGGTGCCGGGAATCGTCTACCGAGTGAAGTTCGATCGCTCCAAGAGCAACGACATCATCGGTTCCGCAAACAATCTCGCAAGTGTTCTCGGTCGCTTCGATTCTTCGCTGACGGGTCAATCGATCGCCGAATCCTCGACGGCCGTCAAGGGCGACTATCTGGTGACCCGCCTGCGCAGTGACGACTACGACCAGGTATCGGCGCAACTGGGAGCCATTTCGGGAGTATCTGTCTCGGACGAATCGGATCTCGTCTCGACGGACCCGGAGTTCGCGCCCGACCTTCTCGGGCAGATCAAGAAGACGATCATCGACGAGGTCGACGGCAAAGCCGGCTGGAGTGTCGTCACGGTCAACCAGAACGGCGTCGACACCGATGTGCTGACCGAGACTGCGCCGCAACCTGTTCCGTCGTTCAGTATCAGTTTGGACCGCAACATTCAGATCGCTGCTCAGCGTGCCGTGAACGTGAACAAGGATCAGGCGATGATGGTGGTCATCGAACCGTCGAGTGGGGCGATCCTGGCTGTCGCACAGAACAAGGCAGCAGACCGCGACGGACCGGTCGCGACGATGGGTCAGTACCCGCCCGGTTCGACGTTCAAGATCATCACGGCAGGCGCCGCAATTTCGACCGGTCAGGCGACCCCCGACACGATGGTGCCATGTCCTGGCCGGATCGAGATCGGTGAGCGCAGCGTCCCCAACTACAACGAGTTCTCACTCGGCACGGTGCCGATGGCAACGGCCTTCGCGCGTTCGTGCAACACGTCCTTCGCCAAGCTGGCCAGCGAGATGCAACCAGACACGTTGACCACTGCCGCAGCGCAGTTCGGCATCGGCCAGGACTACAACGTGGTGGGATTGCCGATCGATTCCGGTTCGGTGCCGCCGGCGTCGGACCTGGTGCAGCGGACCGAAGACGGGTTCGGTCAGGGAAAGGTCGTGGTCAGTCCGTTCGGAATGGCGATGGCAGCGGCGACGGTCGCGAACGGTTCGACTCCGGTGCCGCAACTGATTTCAGGGCGCGAAACCACCATCGACGGTGAGCGCCCGGCGATCTCGCCCGCCATGGTCGACGGCCTGCGCGGAATGATGCGACTCGTGGTCACCAGCGGTACTGCAGAACGCGTCGAAGATCAGGGTGAGGTGTACGGCAAGACCGGGGAAGCCGAGGTCGAAGGGGGATCGCACGCGTGGTTCGTCGGCTATCGCGGGAACCTGGCCTTCGCGACTCTGGTTGTGCGGGGCGGAAGTTCGGACAACGCCGTCGCAGTCACCCGCGACATGCTCACCGCCCTACCTGAAGGCTACTGACCCGTCAGGGGAGCAGTCCCAACCTCCGGGCGGTCACCACGGCTTCGTGGCGTGAGCTCGCGTCCAGCTTTCCCATCGCGCTTCGCAGATAGCTCTTGACTGTTTCAGGGCGAAGGGAAAGCCGTTGGCCGGCTTCGATGTTGGTGCAGCCGAGTGCGACCTGAGAGAGAACATCCACTTCACGCGGGGTGAGCGTGACGTCGGATTCGGCGTCGGCGGTGGGACGCAGCAGGTTGGCCAAACGCTGGGAGAGTCCGCGGAGTTTGGTCTGCAAGTCGGTGTCGGTGACGGTCTGGGCGACACTGCGTAGTTCGGCGTGGACTCCGCGGATCTCTTCCGAAGACATACCGTCGGCGGTAGTCGCGGCGGCGGCCTGCAGTAGTTGCAGGCGACGATCGACTTCGTCGCGGATGGCGAACTCCATCCCGAGACGCCGGGATGCGCCGACCATGACGTCTGCTGTGCGGTCACCCAACGGAGCGGAATCGCGGATCGCGGCGTAGAGCACAGCGCGCGATTTTCCCGAAACCATGACCGGAACGGCGATGATCGAATGCAGGCCCTCGCTGAGAACAGGACGGTCGAAGTGATGAGTGATGGACTGCGAATTGCCGTAATCGTTGACGGTGATCGGTGAACCCTGGGCTACGACGCGTCCGCCCATGCCCGAGCGCGGCGGGATGGCCAAGCCCTTGAGGTTGTTGGTGCGGGTGCCGACGAATTCGCTCAGGTGCAGGGTTCCGTCCTGGACCTCGCCTCCGAACAGCACGGGAACAACGCCCTGAGCTGCGATTGTTCGGAGTTCACCTCGCATTGCGTCCCCGTCGCGGGGACGCAGAAGTGACGAAGCATGTCGGTTCACGCAGGTACCCCTTTCTGGGGGTAGTGAAGTTCTCTTGTGAGCTAGATCATAGGGGGTGAACAGTACGTATGACGAGCCGCCAACGTAACCGGTCGGGCCAACCATACGACGATCGATAAGGAGCAAGTTGATGAGCACCGATCCCACCGCACGGGTGCGCGAGCTGCTGGACCAGTACGACACCCCGCATGCCAGCGCCGCAGAATTGCTCTGCGATCGGCATCCCGCGGATGGCGTTGCATTCACCGTCGTCGAGGCAGACCTTAGCTCGGTGGACCTCACTTACGGTCATCTACGTGAGGAGTCCGCGCGTTTCGCGGCAGCTCTGGCCGACCTCGGAGTCGAGCCGGGTGACAACGTCGCGACCTTGATGGGCAAGTCTGCGGACCTGGTGGTCGCGCTCCTCGGAATCTGGCGCCGCGGAGCGGTCCACGTGCCCTTGTTCACGGCGTTCGCTTCGCCGGCCATCGCTTTCCGCTTGACGGCCAGTGGCGCGAAGGTGGTCATTTCCGACGCCAATCAGCTCGAGAAGCTCGCGCCGGGAGAGGACATCCCCGCCGACGCAGCATGGCAGGTCATCGTCGCGGGCGGCGCGGCCGGTGACGAGTTGGACTTCGACGCACTTGTCGCAGCTCAGGATGCCGAAGATCCGAAGGGCGCTGCTGAGGCAGTCGGCGGCAACGCACCGATGGTGCAGTTGTTCACCAGTGGCACCACGGGAACACCCAAGGGCGTGCCGGTTCCGGTGCGCGCGCTCGCCTCGTTCCACGCCTACCAGGAGTTCGGCCTCGACGTCCGAGAGGACGACGTGTTCTGGAACGCCGCAGACCCGGGCTGGGCGTACGGGCTGTACTACGCGTTGCTCGGCCCGCTTGCCGCCGGCACGCGAAGCCTTCTGCTGCACGCCGGATTCTCCGCGCCGCTGACGTGGCAGATCATCGAGAAGTTCGGTGTCACCAATTTTGCCGCCGCTCCGACCGTCTACCGCAGTCTGCGTGCCGACAAGGCTCCCGTTCCGGAAGGCATCTCGCTGCGCCGCGCTTCCTCGGCCGGTGAGCCCTTGACTCCGGATGTTGTTGCGTGGTCGAAGAACTCGTTGGGCGTCGAGGTCCGTGATCACTACGGCCAGACCGAGCACGGCATGTTCATCGTCAACGCCTGGGCCGACGGACTTCGCGACGATGTCCGTCCCGGATCCATGGGTCGTCCGTTGCCGGGTTGGTCTGCCGCTGTGCTGGAAGACAATTCGGATGACATTGCACCGGCCCGCACTCAGGGCCGCGTGGCGATCGATACTCACAACAGCCCGTTGATGTGGTTCACCGGGTACGTCGATGCGCCGGAGAAGACGAAGCAGCGATTCAGCGAAGACGGCCGCTGGTACATCACCGGTGATGCGGGAATGACGGACGAGGACGGATTCTTCTTCTTCTCCTCGCGCGACGACGACGTCATCATCATGGCGGGCTACCGCATCGGTCCCTTCGACGTCGAGAGCGTGCTGGTCATGCACGAGCACGTCATCGAGGCCGCCGTGGTGGGCATGCCCGACGAGTTGCGTGGTGAGGTTCTCGAGGCGTTCGTCGTTCTTCGCGAAGGCGTCGACGGCGACGACGAACTCGAGAAGGAACTGCAGACGTTGGTGAAGAAGAAGTTCGCCGCGCACGCGTACCCGCGCACGGTGCACTTTGTTCCGAACCTGCCCAAGACCCCGAGTGGGAAGGTTCAGCGGTACATCTTGCGGAAGGGATAAACCCCTGCTGTGCGCCTTTATTAACCCCCGGCGGTTAATAAAGGCGCACAGCAAGGTCAGCGCCGACGAATTCTGCCGACCACCATGAGGGCGACCAGGGTGACTGCAAGCAGCAGTGTCGTATTTGCTGCGGCAAGAAATACCTGGCCACGGTCGGTGAGTCCGAAGATGCTGACCGGCAAGGTCTTCCATGTCGCCGGGTAGACCATGACCGTTGCGCCCAGCTCACCCATCGACAGTGCGATGGAAAGCCCGGCGGCCGCACCCAACGCTGGGAGCAGCAGCGGTAGCGTTACCCGTGTCAGCACCCGCACCGGGCCGGCGCCGAGTGATTCGGCAGCTTGACGGTAGGCGGGATCGAGCCGTTCGAGCGCGGCCGATACGGAACTGAAGGCAAAGGCAAGCACCAAAACCGTGTGAGCGAGAATCACGATCCACTTCGTGCCGCCGAGCAGTAGCGGGCGCTCGTTGAAAGTGATGAGCAGACCCAAGCCGATCGCGACCGACGGAACCGCAATCGGTAAATGGAATACGGCATCGGTGATGCGCCGCAGCCACATCGGTGCAACACGCGAGGCCAGCGCGGCCCACGTTCCGACGATCAATGCCAATGCCCCCGCGATGAATGCAGTCTGCAAACTGACGATCAGGCTGGCGAAGTTCTCGTCGGACAGCGCCGTGGAGAAGTTCTTGCCGCCGAGATTCGACGGAAGTGGACCGGTCCACGATCCGGCCAAGGCAGCCGCGACGACGGTGGCGATGGGCGCGACGAAAACCACCGCGACGACCAGGGTGAAGAATCCGAGTACGAGGGCCCTAGAGCTTCGTGTCCACAGCAGCACGGCTGCCTCCCATCAATCTGTTGAAGGTGAATCGGTAGAGGCAGTACAGGCCGAGTGAGAGTGCGACCTGGACCGTCGCGATCACTGCCGCGCCGGGCAAGTCGAAGGTGACAATCCCGCGGGTGTAGATGAGGACCGGAAGAGTTACGACGTCTTTAGCCCCGGTGAAGAGCACGATGCCGAATTCATTCAGTGTCATCAGAAGTACGAGCGATCCACCGGCCAGGAGGGCCGGCCACGCTTCCGGCATCACCACCTGCCGCAGAACTCGGACGGGTGACGCGCCGAGACTGGCTGCCACGTCGAGTTGTTCACGCGGAATCTGGGTGAACGCTGCCAATAGCGGACGCACGACAAAGGGTGTGAAGAAAGTGATTTCGGCCGCGATCACACCGAACGGAGTGTTGAGGAAATTCAGTGGGCCGCTCGCATCGCCGGTGATGCGGACGATCAAGGCGTTGACGGCGCCGGCTGTCCCGTACAGGAACGTGAACGCCAGCGTGATCAGGAAAGACGGCAGGGCGAGCACCGTGTCGATCAATCGCCCCACCACCTTGGATCCGGCGAACGGAACGAAGGCCAGCACCAAGGCGAGGAAGGTTCCCAGGATCAGGCAACCCAGGGTCGACGCCACGGCGATTTGGATGGTCCGCCAGAGCGCGGTTCTGAACAGTTCCGAACCGAGCACCGAAGACCACGTGGACAACCCGGTGCCATCTGCGGTGCTCAGAGATTCCGTGAGGACACGCGCAGTGGGATAGACAGCAAACACGAGGACAAGAAGCAGTGGTGGCAGCGTCCAGCCGATCCGGCGCCACGCGATCGGGTCTTTGTGCTGGGGCGCAGCGGTTTCGGGGCGTTCCAGGGTTGTCGTCATGGGTGGCGATCCGCCGGAACCAGGACACTGCCGTCCGTGGGCAGGACGACGCCCACTTCGGTGTCGACCGGTCGTTCGTCGTGCCCTGGAACATCCGCGTCGACGCGGACATCGTCGAGGCCACGTACAGCCAGCGTCAGACGCGTCGTGGAACCGCGCCAGACGCTCGAGACGATGCGCGCCGGGAATGATCCTCGTGCGCCGAGGCCGGTTACGGCTACCGCGTGTGGACGAACACACAGGTAGGCGTCCATGTCGGACTCCCATTCGATGTGCCCGATCTCGGGCTGCGGGGCGTGAGCAGTGAACGGCGTGCCACCGATCGAGACCAGCGCGGAGGTGCCGATGACGCGTGTGACGGTGCAGGGCAGCAGGTTGGCACCCCCGAGGAACGCCGCGGTGAAGCTGGACGGCGGACGTTTCCACAAGGCCTCAGCGGTGTCGATGTCCGCGAGTGTGGCGTTGCGCATCACTGCGATTCGGTCTGCCAGCGCCAGGGCTTCACTCTGATCGTGCGTCACATAGAGCATGGCTGTGTCAGGTAGTGCTGCGCGCAGTCTCGCCAGTTCGCCGAGCATGCTCTCGCGAAGTTGAGCATCCAGGGCGGCCAGTGGTTCGTCGAGGAGGAGTACTCCAGGGCGAATTGCCAACGCTCGGGCAATGGCGATTCGCTGCTGTTGACCGCCGGAAAGTTCACGGGGAAGCCGCTTTCCGTACGCCGACATCCCGACCATGTCGAGGGCTTCGGCCACGCGAGGGCCGATCTCCGACCGCGGCACGCGATGGGCTCGGAGTCCGAAGGCTACGTTTTCGGATACTCGCATGTGCGGGAAGAGAGCGTACGACTGAACGACGACGCCGATACCGCGTTGTGCGGGAGGCAGATTGGTGATGTCTCGGGTGCCGAGCTTGACGGAACCGGACGTGGGGCGGACAAATCCCGCGAGGGCCTTCAGAGCGGTCGACTTGCCGGATCCACTGGGCCCCAGCAGTGCCACAGTTTCACCCGGCGCCACTCGTAGATTGAAATCGACGAGTGCATGGGTTGCGGTCTTCCCGCGGCCGTAGGCGACGTTGACGCGATCGAAGGTGATGGCCGGAGCAGAATGTTCGATCGCTCCGTGAACACCGACGGTCTCGGGGAGCGTCCGCCCCAGTCTGGTTCTTGCCATGATCAGCTCCCGGTGGCTTTCTGGTAAGCGGCGATGTCGGCGTCGAGCGAGCTGAGGACGTCGTTCCAGTTCGGGGTCCACACATTCACGCCCTGCAGAACTCCGGAAGGCGTGTTCTTGTCGGTGGATTCTCCGGCAGCGCTTCGGACGTCCTCGCGGACTGATACGCCGAGTGCATCGGTGGCGACGGTCTTCTGCGATTCTTCGGAGAGCAGGAACTCCATCAACTTCTTGGCTTGTTCGCTGCTCGGTGCGCTCTTGGCGAGGCCCATCACGTAGGGCAGTGCAATGGTGGTGCGAGTGCCGTCGGCTCCAGCGGGGAAGAAGATGTCGAACTTCGATCCGTCGTCGGCGATGGAGGCGAGGTTCATCTGGACGTCACCGTTGGCGACCAGCAGCTCTCCGTTACTGACCTTGGGCTGGAGCTTTCCGGTGGAAGACGAGGGTCCGACGTTGTTGGCCTGGAGCTTTCCGAGGTAGTCGAGTGCTCCTTCCTTACCCATCAGGTGCTGGAGTAGCAAGAGCACCGCGGTACCGTCGCCGGCCTGGCCGGGCGTGGAGTACTGCAACTTGCCCTTGAACTGGTCAGTGAGCAGATCGTCCCAAGATTGTGGGGCGGGTGATGCAGTCGGATTGGCGATGAACGAGAGGTAATTCTCGACGACGGGAACGTACTTGCCGGCGTCGTCCTTCTCGTCGGCAGGAACGGCGGAGGTGTCGATTCCGCTGGGCTCGAGCAGACCTTGGGCGTCGGCCTTCTGGATGAACGGGGGCAGCGTGATGATCACGTCTGCCTGTGGGTTGGACTGCTCCTTTTCGACGCGGGAGACGACCTCGCCGGATCCGGCTTCCACGAGGTTGACGGCGATACCGGTCTGCGCGGTGAAGGCGTCGAATCTTCCCTTGTACCAACCGGACAGGCCGTCGGCGCTGTATACGGTGACGGTCTCGGTGTCTGATCCGGCAGCAGTGCCGGTGCCACCGCAGGCAGTGGTGAACGAAAGGACGGACACGGCGAGAGCGGCCGCAGCGATGCTCGGGCGTAGACGCATGACGATTCCTTTTTCGGAGGTGAGATCAGGAGTGGGTGAGGAGTTCGGCGAACTCCGTCACGGACGGGACGATGTGGGTGGCTCCGGCGTCGCGAAGCTGTTGCTCGTCGTGTGCGCCGGTCAGAGTTCCGGCGACGATGGATGCGCCGGAACGAATGCCGCTGAGCACGTCGTTGGACGTGTCGCCGAGTACGGCGATCTGGTGGACGTCGTCGATCGAAAGTTTGAGCAGGGCAGCCAGAATCAGGTCCGGGTGCGGTCGACCGCGACCGGCCTCGGCGGGGGAGAGGGTGAGATCGGCGAGGGTTTCCCAGCCGAGCGCGACGAGGAGTTTGTCCTGCGTCGATCGGCTGAACCCGGTGGTCAAGGCAACTTTGATGCCGGCCTCGCGCAAAGTGGTGATGGCTTTCTCGGCGCCGGGGATCGGCTCGGCCAGGCCCTGGTCGATGAGGGAGTCGTACGTGGTTTCGAAGGCGGCGTTCGCGGCCTGGGCGCGGTCTTCGTCACCGAAGATCGCCCGGAACACGACGATCTTCGACTGGCCCATCGTGTCGAGGACGTACTGGCGAGCGGCGTCGGCTTCCGGGCCTTCGGCGGGCAGTCCGCCGGCTTCAGCGGCGGCAGCGAAGGCGCGAAGAACCAGTCCGTCGTCGGCGACGGTGGTGCCGGCCATGTCGAGAACGGCAAGGGTGATCGGAGACATGAGAAGTCTTTCTTGTCGGAGAGATTCAGAGACCGAGCTGGTCGGCGGTTTGTTCCGCCAGTGCCGGGCCGAGCGTCATACCGCGGCCACCGGGGCCGGCAACCACCCAGACGTTGTCGGCAGCTTGTGCGCGGTGAACAAGTTGTGAGGGGTCGATGCACTGGCTGTAGACGCCCGCCCAACGCTTGACGATTGGCGGAAGATCGCGTCCCAGAAGTGTTTCCACGACTCCGGACAGATGGCGATAGGGCGCCTCGTCGACATCGAAGTCGAAGGGTTCCTCGTATTCGTGGGTGTCGCCGATGGTCAGCCCGCCGTGCAAGCGCTGCACGCACAGGAGTTGCATGCGGTGCTCCTCGGCAGTCGGTTCCTGCGGCTGCACTGTACGGAGGTGATCGAGGGCAGATCCGGCGAAACCCGGGTAGTAGCGGAAGCTGTCACCGTCAGCGATTGCGGTGGTGAGCTTTTCGCCGAGTGGGGCGCTCTGCATCATCTGCAGGCGCACACGGCGCAATGGGAGATCGCCGGCGAGATCGCGAGCCAATCCGCCGAGTGTTGCTCCGGGGCAGACGATCACGAGATCGGCGTCGAAGCCGCGACCGTGGTCGTCGCGGATGTGTGCGCCGGAGGTGGTCGTCGTGATCTCGCGGGCTTCCGTTCCGGCGTGGAAGGTGTAACGGCCGGTGGATTCGAGGTAAGAACGGATGGCGGGGAGCGCTTGCCGTGACTCGACAGCGGCGTCCAGCGTGCAGTGCAGTCCGCCGAGAAACTTGCCCCGGAGCGCGGGGTTGACGACGCGAACGGCGTCGGGATCCAGAAGCGCGAACCCTCGGTTGTCGGCGTCCGGCCGAGAGAACGCTTCCTGCGCGACCGCGACCTCCTCCTCGGTGCGCATGAGGGTGATGGAGCCGGCTGGGCGGTATCCGACGCCGGGGACACGGGCGGCAAGGTCTGCCCACAGTTCGCGCGAGCGCAGCGCAGCTTCGAGTTCGTGCGGGGCTCGCCCGGATACCCAGACGAGGCCGAAGTTCCGTACCGTGGCACCGCGGGCTTCGGGCTCACGTTCGAGATGGATGACGTCGTGTCCCCGACGGATTGCCTCGTCGGCGTGCGCCGTTCCGAGGATCCCTCCGCCCACAATCAAAATTCGCATGTAGAGATAGTGACGTTTGGTCTAGACCAATAGGGGGAATCGAGACGAACTCCAGGTTAACAATTGGTATAGACCGAATTCTTGTACGCTTGCGCCATGAATCAGCAGACGTCCACCGGGCCGGGGACCTCGAGCGTCGTGATCGAACCGGAGTTGAAGTACTACCGGGTGCGCACCGAGATCGAGACCATCCTCAGTGGGCTCGAGGAGGGCGACGCAGTCCCGTCCGAGCGGGAATTGGCGGCGCGGTTCACAGTCGCTCGCGAGACGGTCCGTCAAGCGCTTCGTGATCTTCTTGTCGAAGGGCGAATCGAGCGGCGGGGGCGGGGCACTGTCGTCGCGAGTCCGAAGTTGGTTCAGCCGCTATCGATTCGTTCCTATACCGAAGGTGCTCTGAGCGCTGGGCGAGTACCCAGTCGTAAGGTTGTGACCTTCGAACGAATGTCGGCCGACGACGGTCTCGCCACGGAATTGGGTATCGAACCAGGTGACAGCGTCGTTCATCTCGAGCGTGTTCTCTTCGCCGACGGAGAGAAGATCGGACTCGAATCAACGTTCCTGCCGGACAGCAGGTTCGGTGAGATGCTCGACGCTTTCGATGCGACGACGTCCCTGTACGCGGCTATCCGTTCCATCGGCGTGGTCTTTGCCTCCGCAACCGAACGGATCGAGACGGTGCTCGCTTCACCGCGGGAGGCAACGCTCGTCGAGTCCACGACCTCGATGCCGATGCTTCTATTGCACCGGACGTCTGTCGACCCGGATGGTGTGCCGATCGAGCGGGTTCGCTCGCTCTACCGCGGCGACCGCATTGCCTTCTTGACGACGTTGCGGGAGTGATTGCGGTGGGCGATGCAGGCGACATCACACTCGCGAGTTATGAGGCCGGTGCGAATCTGTATGCAGCTAGACCGTATGTCATGGGGGAGGCGATGGTCCGGTACCTCGCCCAGATCGCCAAGCTGGTGGACGGAGGGACGATTCTGGAACTCGGCAGTGGTCCCGGCCGTGATGCCGAGTACCTCGAATCTCTCGGAGTATCGGTGGCGCGCACTGACGGCGCACTCGCCTTCGTGGAAATGATGAGGGCAGAGGGTTTTACAGCTGAGGTTCTCGACATGCGAACTGGGCAGTTCAACGGAACGTACGATGCCGTGGTGGCAAATGCAGTCCTGCTTCATTTGCGACGCGACGAGTTCGAATTCGTCGCGAGAATGTCGCGAGGTGTAGTCGGGGCAGAGGGAATTTTTGCGTTCACGGTCAAGAGGGGCGACGGAACCAGTTGGAGCAAAGCGAAATTGGGGTTGCCGCGCCACTTCACATTTTGGCAGGAGGACCAACTTCGTCAGGTGCTCGGCAGAAGCGGGTGGGAAACTTTGTCAATCGACGCCGTGGTCGGTCCCACTGCCGATTGGTTGCATGTCATTGCACGGGCGAACTGACAATCAGGCAACGGCTCCGGTCACGCGTGTGAGGTGAACATGTCCACGAGCCCCTGGGGTGCGTTCTCGCCGAAGCACATGTCCAGTCCATCAGCGGACTGTTGTGCCGATGCGGCGCTGCGTGGGAATAGGCGCTCTTCGTAGACAGCTAGCCCTTCCTCCGTGCTGCTGTGCGACGCGATCGCCTGGCCGAGTTCCGCGCCGTCGAGCATTGCCAGGTTCGCACCCTCTCCGGCAAACGGCGACATGACGTGTGCCGCGTCCCCGAGCAGAGTGACCCCGGGAGTACGGCTCCAACTGTGGCCGATGGGAAGGGCATGGATGGGGCGAGGGGTCAGCGAGCTGTCGGCTTCGACGATCAGTGAACGCAGTGACTCGTCCCAGTCCGAGAAGTGTTCCAGCAGAACCTTCTTCGCGATGTGATCGTCGGAGAAGTCGACACTCGCTGCCCAGCTCTCGGGAACTCGCAGGGCGGCATAGATGTGCAGACTGTTGTCGGTCTCACGGTGGGCAAGGAAGCCCTTGTCGGCACTGAGTGCGAACATCATTCCGCCGCCGACGGTTTCAGCGGCATCCACGTGCTGGTTGTCGGCGTCGTGAAGGTCGAACTCCACGAAAGATATTCCGGTGTACGCAGGAGTGTAGTTTGAAACCAATGGACGGATTTTCGACCACGCACCGTCGGCGCCGACCAGGAGATCGGTGGTGAAGTGGGTGCCATCCGCGAGGTGAACTTCGTGTCGACCATCCGGCAACGGATGAGCACTGCGGACCTTGGCTCCCCAGTGGAGTGTTTCCTTCGGAATTGAGCTGAGCAGTAGGTCACGCAGCTGGCCGCGGTCGATTTCCGGGCGGTCGCCGTCTCCGGTGTCCTGCTCGCTCAGGTGCACGACGGCATTTCGATCGAGGACGCGTGTCTCTTCCCCGCCTTGATGAACGAGGGCGCGGAACTCCTCATAGAGGCCGGCGGCACGAAGCGCGATCTGACCCGAGTCTTCGTGGATGTCGAGCATCCCGCCTTGAGTTCTGGCTGTCGGTCCGGATTCGAGATCGAATACCGCCGAATCGATTCCGCGGAGATGGAGGACTCGGGCGAGGGTGAGGCCGCCGAGGCCGGCGCCGATGATTGCGGTGGGGTAGTGGTTCATGGTGGGTTCCTAAGAAGTGAGTGGGGTGTTCTCGATGCCCGTGATGAGCGTGCGGAATCCCCAGGAGAGGCGCGCGGTGGGTTCACCGGCAAGTAGAGCTGTTGCATGGCCTGCGACGAGTGGGTGCGTCTGCGGGTTTGCGTTCTGGATTGCGTCGGTCAGCGCGCTCCATTGGGCATCCGCGTCGGCGGAATTGTTCGGCGCAGAGTGTTCGGCGGCAGTGGACGTCGCGTACTGCAGTAGCAAGTCCACGCCCCACGCGGCCTGACCTGGAGGGACTTCGCCTTCGTCGAGCAATGCCAGCAGGCGCTCGAGCAGGCGCACGTAGTGAACTCCGCTGGGCCGGGAAACGAGAGCCGACTGGGCGAGGCCGGGATGATCGAACAGCACGGCCGTGTACGAGGTCAACACCCGTTCAAGGCGAGCTTGCCAAGTGCCGGAGGAATTTTCGGCGAGGTCCACGACTCCGAGGAGTTCGTCGAGAACCGCGGCATGCAGTTCGACTGTGTTGCGCACGTACACATACATTGATGCCGGCCCGGTGTCGAGTTCGAGGGCGAGTCGACGCATCGTCAATTTCTGCAAGCCCTCCGACCGCAAGATTTCCACCGCGGTACTGACGATGCCCTCGCGTGTCAGAGCGGGTTTGGCCGGACGATTGCGACGGCTCGACGTACCTGTTGGCTGAGTGGGCATGATTCCACCGTACACGAACATGTTCGTAACGAACATGTTTGTTAGATCACGCACTGAACGTCCACCCTGTGCGGAGCCATATCGGGAGCGGTGGGTTACATGCCTGAACCGCCGGAGAGCATTGCGATCGTCAGTAGGATGCCACCCACAATCCCCACGAGCGGGCTGTCGCTGTCGAGAAGCCAGTCGTTCAACGATCCCATGAGTGCCTCTTTCGGGTTTCGATCTGTCGACGGTCGAGCCTATCGACAGATCGAAACCCGAGATGTCACTTTCGTCCGAATTGTCGATCGGACCCGAGGTGATCAGCCGTAGACGTTGCCCGGGCTGATCAACTTGGTGATCGGCACCATCAAAGCGCTGGTCAGGTCGGTCTCTCCGTCGATGTCGGTGTTGATGAAGACGACCAGGGTGGTGTCCTTCTCGGGCAGGTAGACCGAGACTGTTTTGTAGCCGGGCAGGCTTCCGTTGTGACCGATCCAGCCGCCGCTGTTGAACAATCCGAGTCCGTACCCGGAGTTGTCGTCCCCTTCGCCCAGGGGCTCGGTGTGCAGGCGCTGCTTCTGAGTGTCGTCGGCGAGGAGATCGCCCTTGGCCAAGGCCGGAACCCAGATGCGCATGTCGTCCAACGACGAGATCATTGCGCCCGCGGCGCCTCCCCACGACGGGTTCCAGTCCGTTGCTGCGGTCACGGATTCGTCGAGTGTTTGGTTGGTGTATCCCTGTGCGTGGGGGTTCGGGAACGCGTTGGTGGTGGGAAAGCTGGTGTGCTCCATTCCGAGTGGTGTGGTGATCTTGGTGTCGATGACTTCCGACAGTGTTGAGCCGGTGACCTTCTCGATGACCATGCCGAGCAGAAGGGTGTTGGTATTCGAGTAGTCGACAGTGGTTCCTGGTCGAATTTGGAGTGGGAGGTCCTTGACGTACCCGAAGAGCTCTTCGGATGTGAATGATCGGCGAGGGTCGGAAAGAACATCCATGACAAACTGTTCGGACGTCGTGTAGGCCACGAGGCCGCTGCGCATCCCCGCCAGCTGGCGCAGGCTGATCGCATCGCCTTCCATGACGCCGTCGACGTACTTGGAGATCGGATCATCGAGACCGATCTTTCCCTCGTCGACCAATTGCAGCAGGGCGGTCACGGTAAATGTTTTGGTGACGCTACCGATCCGGTGGTAGAAGTCGGTTTCCATCGGCGCTTTGGTTGCCGTATCCGAGACTCCTGCAACCTTGACGTAGTTGCCGTCGGGCCCCCAAATGCCCACCATCGCACCGGGAATCCCGGTCGAATTCACCGCTGCGTCGACGATCGAATCGAGCTGGTCGGTGATGGTCGAGTCCATGATCTTGTCGGATGTGTCTGTGGATTTGTCCGTGCTGCAGCTGATTACAGCTCCAACCATGGCGCTGCACAGGCCGACAAGCAGGATGCGTCTTGCTCCGGTTTTCATGAGTCGAACTCTGCCTGCCCGAGGGCAGTCACACATCGACCCCGGGTACGGCAGACGCAGTCCCCAGGTACCTCCTCAACCGGTACCGGGGGACTACGGAACCCTGGCCTGAACCCTTGACTTGGGTCAGAGTCCGCCGTTGAAGAACGCCGCCAGCGCGGGTGCCGGGTCTGCCGCGGTGCCCATATTTGCTACGCCGACAACGATCAATCCCAGCGTGAACAGTGCAGCGAGAAGACCGATCGACCCCGACACGAATCTCGTCCGTCGCTCGGATCGCGCCGTTCTCGCGAAGCGTGCCCACACGACCACAGTCACGATCAGTGATATTGCTGCCGCGATCAGCGTGATCACCGCCATGGCCAAGTGATACCGCGCGAAGTCGCTGATCATCAGTTCGAGGACAGGGCTTTGCTGGTTTCCGGTGCCCGTCGACTGAGCGAGCTGTTGGCGGACCTGCCCGACAGTGTCGCCAAGTGCCCCATCCGCCTGGGCCACGGGCAACATCGAGATCAGCGAAGAGAAGGGTGCAACGACACCTTGGATATTTGCCATCACGAGTACCGAGGAAAACATCGCGAGGAGCGTGACCAGCCCTCCCGCCGAGACGAATGCGAGTTTCTTTCCAGCCGTCAGGGGGCCGGCGTTCACGAACGACGCATTGAGCATCCGGCCGAGTGCGAGCAGAACCGTCAGCAGGATTACCGCGATCACGGCCTTGGCCACGTGGTACCGCAGCCAGTAGTCGACAGCGGACTCCAAGCTCGGCGAGAAGGCTTGGACACCGGAACTCCAGTATTCGACGAACGCGGCGCGGACCGTCTCGACGAGTTCTCCCTGGTCTGCGTACCCATCACCCGGCCTACTCGTCAGCATGCCCGGGGCGAGAACGAAGGCAGCGGAGAAACCGGCGACCAACGCGATCAACGCGGCGATCTTGCGACCTGAGGACTGCGTCGAGCGCGACGGCCCCGCAGTGTTGTGCCGTGAAGAATTGTGCAGTGGGATTCCTCCAGCGTGATGAGCGATCATCTGGTCACCGTCCACAAAGTCATGTCACCGAGTGTAGAAATCGGTACACCGGACTTCATCGTTCGAGAGGATGATATTTCCGGCGACGGCGTCCGCCCGCCCTCGCCGCTGCCGTCGACATCCTCCTCAGCACTCGACGACATTGACGGCGAGCCCGCCTTCACTGGTTTCCTTGTAACGCACGGACATGTCGTTTCCGGTTTGGCGCATGGTTTCGATGACGGTATCGAGGCTCACCACATGCGTCCCGTCACCGAGGTATGCGAGCTGAGCTGCGGTGACTGCAGTCGAGGCGGCTACGGCATTTCGTTCGATGCAGGGGATTTGGACCAGGCCACCAACCGGATCGCAGGTCAGCCCCAGATGGTGTTCCATGGCAATCTCAGCTGCATTCTCGATTTGTCGTGGTGATCCGCCCATGACAGCGCACAAGCCGGCTGCCGCCATCGCGCAGGCAGCTCCGACCTCGCCTTGGCACCCCGCCTCCGCGCCCGAGATCGAGGCATTCGCCTTGATGATCGATCCGATTGCGGCAGCGGTGAGGAGAAAGGTTCGAACGTCGTGAACGCCGGCGCCCGTAGCGCGTATGTGGTGATAGAGCACCGCCGGCACGATGCCCGCAGCGCCGTTCGTCGGAGCCGTTACCACGCGGCCACCTGCTGCATTTTCTTCGTTGACCGCCATGGCGTAGACGGTCAGCCACTCGCGTGAGGAGGGGGCGCAGTTACGTTGTTCCAGTTGAATGTTCGCAGACCGTGCTCTTCGGCGAACTCCGAGACGCCCGGGCAATACACCTTCGGTCTGGGTGCCGCGTTCGATGCATGTGCGCATCGCGGACCAGATCGCGTCGATGCCGGTGAATGCCCGATCCTGGCCGTGCATCGCGATTTCGTCCGACAGTGCCAACTCGGCGATAGTTCCGGAGCCGCATTCCGCCAGTAGCTCTTTCGCGGTTCGATAGCGTGAGTTGATCGAATGCGCGCTTGCTTGCGTCTCCGTTCCGGCGCGCAGTACGAATCCGCCACCGATCGACAGATATGTACTCGTACAGACGATTTCGCGACCGCTGAAGGCGGTCAGTGTCATCGAGTTGGGGTGCCCGTGACGGCGAACGAGCGGCTCGAACACCATGTCCTCGTGAGTGAACACAACGTGCCTGAGTGAGCCGCCGACGAGCTTCACCGATCCGCCGTCCGAGAGCTCGGCCCAACGCCCGTGAACGTCGTTCGGCTCGCACGTTTCAGGATCCAACCCACGAAGTCCCGCGATCACCGCGTCGGGAGTGCAGTGCCCTATTCCGGTGGCGGCGAGAGAGCCGTGCAGATTGCAGCGAATTCGGTCGACCGACGCGGTCAAGCCGGCGTCGGAGAGCTCGCCGACAAAAGTGCGGGCGGCTCGCATCGGACCGACCGTGTGTGAACTGGAGGGCCCGATGCCGATGGAGAAGAATTCGAGCGCGGAAACATAGACGCCGGTGGTGCTCATTCGGCGCTCGTGACGGTAGTCGCTCCTGACTCGCGCTGGGCCGCAATCGTCAGGAGGTTGGAGCGCGAGTCTCCGGTGGCGGCTCGGATCACAGTGCGCGCCATTGCAATTGCTCCGTGCAGAACAGCTTCGTCGCCCGCTGCGGAGCGGGCATCAGCGGCAAACTCGATCGTGTGAGGAACTCCGGTAACGCCGCGTAACGCGATCATCGGGTGGATCGAGGGAACCACCTTCGACACGTTGCCCATGTCTGTCGAGCCGCCGGTCAGGGGAGTTCGGGCGGCCGCGGTGCGGCCCAGGCTCGCGATCTCCTCGTCCCAGATCGTCGCCAGCACGCGATGTTGAACAAGCTCCTCGTAGCGCGGTTCGGCGCGTTCGGTCGACCAGGAGCAGTCGCTGGCCACAGCTGCGCCCTCGAAGCAGGAGAGCATACGACGCTTGGCGTCCAACAGCACGTCGAGTTCTGCGGCCCGAACTTCCGCTCGCACCAACGTCGAGGCCGGAATGATGTTTGTTGCTTCGCCGCCGTGCTCGACATAGGCGTTGAGCCTGACGTCGGACGGAAGTTGTTGACGGAGAAGTCCGATGGCGACCAAGGCGATCGTGGCGGCGTCACCTGCGTTGATGCCCTTGTGTGGCGCAGCGGCCGCGTGTGCGGCTCTTCCGGTGTAGGTCACGTCGAACCGGTCGACTGCCTGCGTTCCGGTGACGGTGCAACTGACGTCTTCACCTGCAGCGCCGTGGACCATGATCGACATCGCCGCGCCCTCCCATGCGCCACGTTCGAGCAGCAAGACTTTCCCGCCGCCATGTTCTTCGGCCGGCGTACCGAGAAGGACGACGGTCAGGCCGTGTTCCTCCGCGACCTCTCCGAGCGCGACAGCTGCTCCCAGTCCGGCAGCGGCGATGACATTGTGTCCACACGCATGACCGATGTCGGGAAGGGCGTCGTACTCGGCGCAGACGACGACGCGGAAAGGGCCGGAGCCCCGCACCGCTTCGAACGCCGTCTCGAGGCCGTAGGCGGCGCGAGTAACCGTGAAGCCGGCTTCCTGCGCGGCGTCCGCCAAGAGGGCCGACGCATGATGCTCTTCGAATGCCAATTCTGGGTGAGCATGGATGGTGTGGCTGACGTCGATGAGGCGTGATGCCCACTTCTCGATCGTGCTCGAAACCGAGTCTGTGCGGGTGCGGGGGTCAGCGATGGACATGGGTATTGGTTCCTTTCAACATCTTTGGTTCTCAGCGTTTTCGGGTGCAGTTCTAGTGCCAGAGGCCCAGCGCGAACTCCGCGACGACCACGGAAAGTAGGTAAGAGGCGAGGATCGCGACGATTCCGACGGGCACGATCTTCCAGCCGATCGTCTTGAGCAAGGGAAGGTCCTTGCCGAGGCTGAGACCTGCGACAGTCAAGGTGAGGGTGCAGATCGAGAGAAAGTCGACAGTCCCGACGGTGCTCGAGACGAAATCACCGATGGGGGACCACGGTGTTGTCGCCAAGGCGCCGATGGTGATGATTGCGATCATCGCCGCGATCTTGCCGCGGGTCAGGCGGGCCACGCCGACGCCCAGGAGCAACAATCCGGTGAGGATCAAGTAACCGACGATGATCGATCGAGATACGCCACCCGCTGCGATCGAGGAGACGATGACCCCACCGACGAACAGAATCGGAACGATCGTGGTCAGCGGCACGGTGACGCTCGGCGCAACCGCTCGTGGGGCAGTGTCGGCTTTCCGTTCGCTGGTCGTCTTCGAGCGCTTGGTGAGTGCGCCGTAGATTCGATCAGCAAGGGGGAGTGCGACATACATGCCGACATACACGCCGAGGAGGCCGGTGATGATGTTGGATGTGGCCGCCACGGCGAGTACCTGGTCGGCCATCTCGGGGTGCGCCGAAACGACGCTGGCGGCAGCGGCAGCCATCATCGAGCCGGATCCGACGCCGGCACCCATCGCCAATGCGAGGGGGTCGAAGATGTTGAAGGATGTAGCCAGTGACGCAATCAGGCTGATCAGCACGGCACCGAACAGAGTGCCGAAGACGTACATCGACAGGACTCCACGGTACTGGTCGGAATCGGGGCCGTAGCGTTCGCTGACCATCGCGAAGGAACCCTCGCGGTCGATGGAGAAGGTTGCTCCGACGGTGGCCGGCCCCATCCGAAGGAGTACCGCCAGCGGGAGTGCGAGAGCGATAGTGCCGAACAAGTGCCCCAATTCCTGCAGTAGCAGTGCGGGGCCCGCCTCGAACAACAATTGGATGTTCGGGCCGATGGTGAAAGACAACCTTGCACAAAGCAAGAGAACAGCCAGGCCCATGATTGCCGAGGCTGCAGCCTGAAGGTCGAGGCCGAGTGGTTTCCACTTCTGGCTCGAGACGACACCGCCGGCAATCAGTCCCCACACCATGGGCAGGATCGTGATGGCGGCAGCGCCGACGGGAATCACTGCGGGGCCGATCAGTTGCGCGCCTGCCGCAAGCCCGAGGAGCAGAGTCACCACGATCCACAGGCGTGGCGACCGCATGGCGAAAACGACTTTTTGCGTCGCGGTTTGATCGCTGACCGGAGAATCGTCATGCGAGACAGGGAATGCTTCGGTCATGTCGGTGTCTTTCTCGAGGGGGCGAACGAACGCAAGATGTAAGCGTTCTCGAGGCTCAGGATTTGGTGGACTATTGATGTGATGAAGTTAGGATCGACGCGTTTCGATCCTGTTTCGGTGCAGCATTCTTTTGAAAGTGAGGTCCTCGGTGCAGGATCAGATGCTCAAGGACGACGATCTTCGGCTGTTGAACGCACTGCAGATCAGGCCGCGAGCGTCGTGGTCCGAGCTTTCACGCGCGATCGGTTCCGACCCGGTCACCCTGACCAGGCGTTGGGAGCGTCTGCACTCGCAAGGAATAGCGTGGATCGCTGCGTACCGTGGTGGACCCATCGTGTCGGCGACCGCACTTCTCGAGATCGAATGCGCACCGGCACAGACCATGAGCGTTGCCGAACAGATCGCGCACGATCCCGAAGTTCTCACAGTCGATCTCACAACCGGCAATCGGGATCTGCTCGTCACGCTCACCTGCACTGACCTCGATCAATTGTCCAGGTACGTGTTGGAGCGAACACAATCCCTGCCGATGATCACCGCGATGCGAACTCAGATCGTGTCCTCGGCGAACTCCGACGCGAGGAACTGGCGTCTACGTGCTCTCGATGCGGAAGAAATTGCCGCGCTCGAGTCGGCCCCGGCGGGAAAGATTCGTGGTGTACGCGCCGGCGAAGAGGAACAGTCGCAGCTGTTCGACATTCTTTCTCGCGAACCACGTGTCACCGTCTCGGCACTCGCTGCGGCCCTCGGAGTCACGCCGGCTCGCGCTGGGGCGCTCCTTTCTCACGAGCTGTCGACGGGGCGACTGGTCGTCCGCACGGAGATTGCTCGGCCCTACTCCGGCTGGCCGGTCTACGCCTGGTACTTCTTACGTCTCGACGGGCGAAAGGAGGCAATTGCTCAGCGTCTTTCGCACCTGCGTGAGGCGAGGCTTGTTGCTTCTACGATCGGCAGCTACGACATCGCATTGGCGGTGTGGCTGCGCTCGATCGACGACGTGCAGCGTCTGGAAGGTTATCTCGCCGAGCAGTTTCCGGGCGTATCCGTGGTGGACCGGTCGATCGTCCTGCGTACGCCGCATCACCTGCATCGGACGATCGATGTGTCGGGTCGAAGCATGCCGAAGCACGGGTGATCCGCAACTCGTTCGCTCGGGTCGGGTGCTCTCCGACTAGTTGGGGATCGCCACGTCGACGATCAAGCCGAAGTGATCGGAACCTTCGATCTCGATCCGCTCGAGTGACTTCGCCTGTCCGCCCCGCAGAAGTACATGGTCGATGCCGACGATCGCGGGAAATTTCTTGTCCGCCGGATAGGTGCGCACGATGCCTACTCCCAATTGGTCTGCGGCATCGGAGTAGCCGACATCGAGGAGGTCACGGAATTGCTTGTGCGTGAATGTGGTGTTGAAGTCGCCACTGACGATGACGGTTTCCTCGGCGGCAGCAGCGTCGAGCGCGTTTCGCAAAGTGCTCAGCTCGGCAGTCCACACGTCGGGCGGGGTCACGTACGCCGGTCCGGGGTGAACCGCCAGAAGGGTGAACGGAGTCGAGAAGCCCACTTCGGCAACAAGATTGGTCGGTCCGAATCCGTTCAATTCCCGAGTTTCCGTCAGCGGATAACGGCTGTAAATACCGGCGCCACCCCCGCCGGCCTCGTCCGGTACCAAGTAGTGATGCGGCAGCAGTTGCTCGAGTCCTTGATCTCTGAGAGAGCCTTCGAGTGATGTGGTCAGTTCCTGAACCGTCAGGACGTCGACTGCCTTCTCGCGCACCGTCGCAGTCAAACTGGCGGGATCTGCCTGCCCGAAGAGAAGGTTTGCTTGCATTACGCGCAGAGTCGGCCCGTCGATTTCGGAACTGTTTGCCACATACAGTGGACTGATCACCGACGCGCCCACCGCAATCAGTACCACCGAGATCGCCAGCAGGATCCAGCGGCGAAAGACCAGGCATATCAGGGACGCTGCGAGTGTGACCGCAAGCAGTATCGGGACGAAGGAGGCCACGGCGATCAACGGGTTGATCGGCTTGGTGGAGTACAACGCGATCAGCGAGACAACGCCGACGGCGATACCGCCCACGCCGGCGACCTGAGCGATACGGCGTGCCGGAACATTGTCCGTCGTGAATCCCATACCAAACGGTACCCAATGCAGCCACGGCTCCCGACTGCCTGGCGTTTGTCAGTCGCCGGTTCGGGTGCGGAATGCGTTCACGGCGGCTTCGACGGTCGGGTAGAAGTGCGTCGAATCGAATCGATCCCCGACTCCGAATCGGATGAGTCGATCCTTGATCGGACCTTTCATCTCTGCGAATGCCAACCGAATTCCTTTGCCTTCGAGGAATGTATCCAGATCGACGAGTTCGTCGACTGCCGTTGTATCGAGTCCGGTGATCGGTTCGGCGGCTATAACCACCCAGTCGACCGGATCTGGCGCCTTGGCGACGACGGAGCGAACGTACTCGTCGAAGATCTCGCCGTTCGCGAAAAACAGTGGCGCGTCAAACCTCACCAACACCAGGCCGGGGATGCGATGCCCATCTGGATGGCGTTCGATGTCGTGGAATCCGGCGGGTTCGCCCGTCTCGACGAGTTCGGTTCGATGTGGCTGCCATACCTGCGCGATGACCGCTGCGAAGGACAGTCCGATCGCTACAAGGATGCCTTGTAGCACACCGACCAGGGCGACGCCCAGAAACGCCGCGACGGCGAGGCCGAATTCCACGGTGCTCATGCGCCACATGCGGACCATGCCGCCCACGTCGATCAGTGCACACGCGGCGACGATGACGACGGCGGCCAGTGTTGCATCGGGCAGATATGCCGTGAGTCCGGGAGCGACGAGGACGAACACCAGGACCGCGAGCGCCCCGACGACGCCGGCCAATTGTGTGTGCGCCCCACTCTGTTCGGCTACCGGAGTTCGTGACCCGCTCGCCGAGATCGGGAACCCGCCGAACAGTCCGCCGGCCACGTTCGCGACACCGATCGCCTTCATTTCGGTACTGCCGTTCACGTCCTCGCCGTGGCGGGCGGCGAAAGTGCGCGAGAGAACGCCGGTGTCGGCGAAGGCAATCAATGCGATACCGGCGGCGGGCCCGATCAGATGGCCGACGTCCTGCCAGGTGACTCCACCGACGGAAGGGAGGGGGAGTCCTTCCGGCAGTGCGCCGACCATGCCGATGTCATCGGTGAGACCGGCGGCAGCGGACAAGACTATGGCCGCGACAACGGCCACCAGAACGCCGGGAACAACAGGTACCCAGAGCCGGAAGGCGACTATGACGACTAGCGAACCGACACCGATGGCGGCAGCGAGGGGGTCGACGTCGCCACCCAACAGGGCCTTTGAGATCCCGCCGATTTCACCGAGTAGACCGGACGCGTCGACGGAGAATCCGAGCAGCTTGGGAACCTGACCAACTACGACGACGAGTGCAATGGCGTTGAGGTAGCCGAGGCGGATCGGTTTCGAGAGGAGTTCGGTCACGAAGCCGAGACGAAGGAATCCGCCGATCACGAGGATGAGTCCGACAAGAATGGCGAGAACACCGGCTAGTGCAAGCGCATTCTCCGAATCGCCGACCACTGCCAGCGGTATGACCGCGGCGGCAATCAGCGGCGCCAGTGACGAATCAGGTCCGAGTACAAGGATTTTCGAGGGCCCGACTACCGCGTAGGCGAGCAAAGGCACGATGGTGGCGTACAGCCCGGCGTACGCAGGCAACCCGGCGGCCTCGGCGTAGCCCATGCCTGCCGGGATGAGCAGGGCAGTCAAGACGAGTCCGGCAGTGACGTCTGTTCGCAACCACTCGCGGCGATACCCACGGGCAGTCGCGACGCCCGGTAGCCGACCTAGACTCTCCGCCCACATCATCGTTTGATTGTCCTCCCTCAGTGGAGCGAACGGGCGCGCTCGGGGGCAACCGCGGTGGTAGCAGGGAGGGGCGCAGGTGCCTGTGCGAGGCGGCGGCGTCGAATTGCCTTGTCCAACTCGACGACAACCGGGATGATCAGCGACCAACCCAGGCAGGCGAGCCACTGGGCGCCGGTCAGTGAGGTTGTCATGAGGAGGTCCTGGAGGACGCCCGCCTCGACGGCGAATACGGTCACGACCGTGGGGATCGTCAAGATCTTGATGGCACCGAGAACCGGTGGAACCACGCCGGACTCGGGATCACGCCGCATGGTAAGCCCCGCGAGAATCGAACCGAGAGAGAGCACTACGAATGCTGTGGTCATGGGAACATTCGCCTCGGAAGTACTCATTTCACCGGGTGCGAGAAGCATCGCCGCGAGTGTCACGGCAAATTGCAGGACACCGTACGCGAGCCACTGAGCGACTGCGCTTCGATGTGCGATCGGCATCTTGGGATCGCGCGGAGGCTTGTTCATCAGATCCGGTGGCGGCGGGTCGAGCATGATCACGGCGACGGGGAACAGTGTGATGAAGAAGTGCTGGAACAGCACCATCAGTGGCGTCAGTGCCACACCCTCGTTGATGTTGAAGATGCTCGCAGTGAGGAAGAGGAGAACCAAGGAGAAGAGTTTCGACATCTGGTAGCGGATGTACGAGACGATTTTTCCGTAGATGTTGCGGCCCAAAGTGATCGCGGTGATGAGGGTGCCGAAGTTGTCGTCGGTGAGCACCATCTTGCCCGCCTGTTTGGTCACCTCACTGCCCGAGCCCATGGCGACGCCGATGTCTGCCTTCTTCAACGCGGCGGCGTCGTTGACCGCGTCTCCGGTCATCGCGACGACGGCGCCACCGCTCTGCATGACATCGACCAAGCGAAGTTTGTCCTGCGGAGTGACGCGGCCGAACACGTGCAGGTTCGGCAACGCGGTCGACAGTTCTTCATCGGTCATCGCTTGCAACTCGCCTCCGCCCACCGAACCCGGGCCGAGTCCGAGTTCGGCACCGATCGCTGCGGCGGTGATGGCATGGTCGCCGGTGATCATGCGGACCTCGATGCCGGCCCGGTGTGCGGTGCGCACCGAATCGACCGCCTCCGGGCGTAGCGGGTCGATGATGCCTGCCATGCCGACAAACGTCAGGTCCTCGACGCAGGACATGGGGTCGGCCACGACAGCGTCTTCCCGTCCGTCGAGTCGCCTCACAGCGAATGCAAGCACCCGAAGACCCTTTTCGGACATCGACTGATTGGCGGCCGTGAGTTCCTCTCGGACTTCCTCGATCGGTACCGGTCGGCGGCCGGGGAGGAAGGCCGAAGAACACCGAGCGAGGACGACATCGGGTCCGCCTTTGACCAATCCGACGAACTGGCTTTCGCCGTCGACTTCGAGGTGGTGGTACGTGGCCATGAACTTGTACGCGGAATCGAACGGAACCGTCGCCACCCGCGGGTAGGTCCGTCTGGTGAGTGGGGCGTCGGCACCGATCTTTGCCGCGAGCACCACGAGCGCGGCCTCGGTCGGGTCGCCGACAACTTCCCCGGAATCGGAAACCGTTGCATCGCTGTCGAGACACAGTCCGTATGCGAGAAGGGTGAAGTCGGGCGGCGCCTCGCCGGCAACCTGCGTTATCCTTCCCGCTTTGGCATAGCCTTCGCCCTCGACCGTGTACCAACGGCCGTGGACGTACAGCGATCGGACGGTCATCTGGTTCATGGTCAGCGTGCCGGTCTTGTCCGAGTTGATTGCACTGGTCGCGCCGAGTGTTTCGACGTCGGTCAGGTTCTTCACGACGGCCTTGGCGTCGGCCAGTTGACGGGCACCGTAGGCCAGCATCGCCTGGACGAATGTTGGCAGGCCGGTCGGAATCGCGGACACTCCCATTGCGATACCAAGGAGCAGAAGCGTAGTCAGGTCCTGCCCACGAAGGAGCCCGATGACGACGATGACGATCACTGCCGTCCACGCGATGATTCCGAGAAGTTTGGTGAGAGAGTCCAATTCACGTTGAAGTGGCGACTTGCCAGGGGCGACCGCCGACAACATCGACGCGATCCGGCCTATCTGCGTCTGCATCCCGGTCTCGGTGACCACCATGGTCGCCGTGCCGCGGGTGACCGAGGTGTTCTGGAAGACCAGATTGCTGCGGTCTCCGAGCGGAATATCCTCGTTGTTCAGCGTATTCGGGTCCTTCGGTATCGGCGCGCTTTCCCCGGTCAATGCGGCTTCCTGCGTCTCCAGGGTGGTGGTGGCGAGCAACCGTCCGTCGGCAGCGATGATGTCTCCTGCCTCGACTTGGACGATGTCACCCGGCACCAGTTCGGTAGCGTCGAGTTGAATCAGGTTCCCGTCACGAATGACCCGTGCTTGGGGCGTCTGCATCTTGGCGAGGGCGTCGACGCTTGCCCGTGCCTTCAACTCCTGTCGAGTTCCGAGGACGATGTTGAGCACGACGAGCACCGCCACCACGATTGCTGTCGGCACTTCACCGATGGCGATGCTGACCGCGGCCACGGCGACGAGCATCAAGTTCATCGGATCTTTCAGCTGCAACAGCGCGATCGACCACGTCGACGGCGGTGGCGTCGAGGTGATTTCGTTCGACCCGTAGCGTCGTCGCCGTTGGTCGGCCTCATCCGACTGCAGTCCGCGCTCCGGGTCCGACTGCAGTACGGACACGACTGATTCGCCACTCTGCGCATGCCACGGCGTGGGGCTCATGACCGCACATCCTTTCCTTGGCGATCGTCAATACCGGGTCGGAATCCAGTGCAGCGGTTGTTTGGGCGTCTGGTAGCCGTGAGCCTTCTGCCGTTTCGGCAGGGTGATGTCCGTGGATTGCACGGGCTCGTAGGGGATCTGACTCAGAATGTGGCTGATGATGTTGAGTCGTCCGCGTTTCTTGTCATTGTTGTTTGCGACATACCATGGCGCCCAGCCGGTGTCGGTGAAGCGAAACATCTCGTCGCGGGCACGCGAGTAGTCGTACCAATGACTGAACGACTTCAGATCGAGATTCGACAGCTTCCAGATCTTTCGAGGGTCGTCGATCCGGCTCTGCAGACGTAAGAGCTGCTGTTCTTCGCTGACCTCGAGCCAGTACTTGAGCAGAATGACTCCCGATTCGACGATCGCGCGTTCGACGGTCGGAATGAGCTGGAGAAATTGATGTGCTTGTTCTTCGGTGCAAAAGCCCATTACTCGTTCTACACCGGCACGGTTGTACCAACTTCGGTCGAAGATGACGATCTCACCGGCAGCCGGAAGATGCGGGACGTAGCGCTGGACATACATCTGCGAATGCTCTCGCTCGGTCGGGGCGGGTAACGCAACGACCCGGAACACTCGCGGACTCACTCGCTCGGTGATGGCTTTGATGACACCGCCCTTCCCCGCGGTATCTCGACCTTCGAATACGATGCAGACCTTGGCTCCAGACGATTTGACCCACTCCTGCAAAGCCACGAGTTCGCCGTGCAACGGCTTGAGTTTGCGGCGGTACACCTTGTTCTTCATCGGCTTTTCTGCCACGGGCGGCGCGTCGTCGGTAAGGGTCGACGGGGTGTCGTCGTGAAGAATCCGAGCGTTCTTTCCCACTTCCACTCCCTGGCATCATGAGCGCAACGCGAGCGCGCGGGGAACCGTCCGCCCTTATGTGTATGCCCCATATTCGGTGAACCTATTCTCTTCGCAATCGAGACCCGAATCGTGTTGTTTTCGAACCCTTTCCGAGTCTTGACGTGCTCGGCTGGACGGACGACCATTAATGGATGACTGGCGACGAAGAGTTGCTCCACGTCGAGCGGGTGATCACTCGCCTCATTTCCCGCTATCCCGCCGTTCCTCCACCGGAGATCGAAAACAGAGTGCGAACAATTCACCAGCGTTTTGCGGGATGTCGGATCCGCGACTTCGTGCCTCTTCTGGTCGAAAAAGCGGCCAGACAAGAGATCTCGGATCGGAGAATCGTGATTCCGATAATGGATGAGCGGTCGGCGAGTCTGAACTCTCTCGAGCTGTAGCCGGAACGGGGATCGTCGGCGCATACTGAAATGACCTTGGACCAGGGAGTTCTGGCCGAATGCAGGAGCTCAGGCGCGGAACGTCAGCCTCCCGAACTCCTGATGTGTAAAACCGAGTACAGGGAGCGTTGACATGGAAGGCTTCTGGGAATTCTTCTGGTTCATCTTCGTCTGCTTTGCCTTTGTGGCGTACTTGAGCGTGTTGTTCTCGATCATCACCGACTTGTTCCGTGATCACGAGACTTCGGGCTGGGCCAAGGCGTTGTGGATGATATTCCTCTTCGTCATTCCATTCCTGTCCGCGATGATCTACGTGGTCGTCAAGAATGACGGAATGACGAGGCGGTCGATGGAAGCCGCTCAACAGCACATACACGCGCAGAGTGATTACATTCGAAAGGTCGCCGGGAAATCGCCGACTCAGCAGATCGCCGACGCCAGAGAGCTTCTCGACTCAGGCGCGATCAACGAAGAGGAATTCCAGGCCATCAAGGCAAAGGCGCTGGCGTAGTTTTCGTATCTTCTGCCCCGGGCCTGGCGTCGTCGGTTCCGCCGTCGTCAGGCCCGGCGTCCTGCGCGGCGGCGCGTGCGGGACGAACCAATACTTCCAGTGCGACGAGAGCAACGAGCGCAATGACGACGATCCAACCAACGACCAATCCGGTGGGGTAGAGCCAGAAGAGCAGCAACAGGGCGGCGATGCCGATGATGGCACAGCGCAGTGGGACACGAAGCTGATTGGCCCACCGCTCCACCTGATTCGGCGTTCGGCCGCTTGCAGAATGCCGGACGAAGTCCAACGCCTGCCCGTAGCCTCGACGAACGGCGATCGCCGACGACGACCCACCGATCAGGTAGGCGCCGAGCCCCACCACCACACCGAGGACCGCAACCGCGCGAAGGCTCGTCCGAAGCGGAACCAGAACTGTGTCGATGACAGCGGTGGCGGCGTCTGGCGAGAGGATATCGGTAGGGACACTGTCGAGGTAGATTGCGCGCCCGATCAGAATTCCGATCGCAAGAACAAGCATTCCCAACGCAATCGACAGACCGACCAGGGACAGCGTACGAAGCCTGCGACCGGTTGGCGCAACGGCGACAGCGGCTGCTGCGCAAGCAATTCCCAACCACGGCAGCACCGCCGAGACCTTGTCGAGTGCCGAGACGGCTCGCTGCGCCTTCACTAGCTCGGGGGACTGGAAGAGAACAAACTCCTTGTCCACGGACGGGATTTTGTCTGCGAAAGCGAAGCCGCGTTCGGTCAGCGCCGTTTTCACCCGGTCGATGATCGTGCTCAGTGAAATGCTGACCGTTCCGCTCTGGTCGACCTCGACCGAGTCGGGTCCGTAGTTTCCGGTCATGACGGCGACGAGGGAGTTGTGCGCCGCTCGGTTCGCCTGAATCCAAAGGTCTTCGAACTGCTGCGTCCGAACGAGCGAGGCCACTGTGTCGTGGACGAAACTCTTCGCCTGGCCGGCGATCACCGGTGCCAAACCCACCAACGCCTGGTCCACGCGAGGCGCGTTGGCTTCGAGATTCGACACATCCGTCAATGCCGTGAGTGCCTCGGTGGTGAGCCCTTCGACGTCGACGCGATCGAAGATCTCGTCCGTGACTTGATTCGTGATCTCCGCTTGCACGGCTGGATTCTCACCCAGTGGCGCTACCGTGCTGACGTAGCGGTCCGTGTCGAGGATCTGACTACGTACGAAGCGGGTGGTTACCGACAAGACTGCGAGCAGTGCGACCAGCACCAGCAGGATTGTCACCGCGGTCCACCGCAGCCCATGTCGAGGTGGTCGGGAGACTTTCTCGACGGTCGTTTCGCGGGCGCTGGGAGTCTGCTCGCGAAGTGTTGCTACCTCTTCGCGCAACCGGGCTAGTTCGGCACGTTCGTCCTCCTGGAGTGGTCCGTCGCTCGTGCCGTTTGCCATGATGGTCCTCCCGGGACGGAAACTACTGGCGCACAGTTGAAATGCTGAACTGCGAAGATGATTCGGCGGGTGACCTCAGATGACCTCGGGATTCCAGGTCGCGACGGCCCAGATGACGAATACGTCGAGCGCGATGATGATGATCGACCACCACGGCGAGTGGGGTAGCCACAGGAAATTCGCGAGGATCGACAGAGAACAGATGACTATCGCGCCTACCCGTGCCCACGTCGCGCCGGTGAAGAGCATGATTCCGACAGCGGTGACGAGCACACCGAGTACGAGGTGGATCCATCCCCACGAAGTGAGGTCGAATTGGTACGTGTATTCCGGGCCGACGACTGTCACGTCGTCCTCCGATATCGCCGAGATGCCTTGGAGGATTTCGAGCACGCCGACTGTGATGAGGAGAACGGCTCCGCCCAGCGCGCTTCCTTTTGCCACACCCTGCTTTACCAGTGAATCCTCGGACATGACCGCCCCTAGATTTCAAGCGCGAAATAGCCTGGCATATTTCCTTGTCCCGACCTTTTACGGTGGTGAAGTAGCCCGTCGGAGGGCAAATCAAACATTGAGCGCTGCACAGCATTGCGATATTCATTCGCCTACGAATTCGAAAGAACCTACCGTGACGGCATGGATATGGCGGACGTAGGTGTGGCGATGAGGCCTGCACCGGGTGTGATCCGGACGGACCGGCTGGTGCTCCGTACCTACCGCCCAGGCGATCACCGGGATCTTCTCACCTTCTACGGGTGCAGCGACGTATGTCGGTATTTGCTCAACGAACCCTGGAGTCTCGCGGAGGCTCGAGAGGCCGTGCAGACCAGAATGTCTCGCCGCGACCTGGCATCGGGCGCGGTGGCACTTGTTGTCGAGTACGGGGGCCGGGTTGTCGGAAGCGTGAGTGCTTGGCGAGTCGAAGAATCTGATTGCACAGCCGAAGTCGAGCACACCGCCGAACTCGGGTGGGCATTTTCGCCCGAGTTCGGCGGCCGAGGATTCGCGACGGAAGCAGTGACCGCTCTGATCGACCTCGCGTTCGCGACACCCCGATTGCGCCGCGTGGTCGCGCGAATGGATTCGAGAAACGAATCCTCGGCGCGACTCGCGAAGCGGATCGGTATGAGGCGAGAGGGACATTTTCGGCAGAACGCGTGGATCAAGAACGAGTGGACCGACACCGTGGTCTTCGCGACACTTCGCGGTGAGTGGCCCTCAGTTGCTTGATCAGACCGAGCGGGCTGCTATTTTGCGACCAGTTCGGTCAACTGTGGCACGAGTTCGTCGGTCGCCCACGGAACACTCAGAAGGCTGACGTACATTGTCGCTGCAGTCAGGCGATTGTCGGTGATCCACAGGTCCTTGCCGTTGGCGATGACCGGCCACCGCGAGAACAGAGTGTTGGCCAATGTGCTGTCGACTTCCGACTGATCGCTTGCCCAACCGAGATACACGTCGGTGTCGATCGTGTCGAGCTTTTCCATACTGATGCCGAAAAGGAACGAGTCGCCGGCAAAGCTCTTGGCGCCGTTCACCACGTCGGGAGCGACTGTGAGCCCGAGGTTTTCGACAAACTTGACGCGCGGATCGTCCGGACCGTAGATGGCGGTTTCGGTTTCTCCTTCACGGATGTAGGAACCGAAGGCGAAAGTGACTCCGTTGAATTCGGGATGACTCGCCTTCGATTCCTGGACCGATTCCTCAACCGATTTGATCAGCGCCGCGGTCTGAGCGGGACGCCCGAGTGCCTTGCCGACATCGGTGGCGAGGTTTTGCCACGAGCTGGGCTGATACGGCTTGGTGTCGTACGGGAGGGTCGGGGCGATCGAGCTCAGGCGCTGGTAATCCTGCTCGGAGAAGCCCGAATACGGGGCAAGAATCAGATCAGGCGCGGCATTGAGAATCTGCTCGAACAGTAGCTCGCCGCTGTCGGAGTAGTACGGCGCAGGCGTGGGCAGCGTCTGGCCCGACTTTTCGAGTTCGGCGCGGGTCCACGGCAGGAACCCGTCGGCGTCGCCGGCCCAAGAGTCCTTCTGCATCGCGATCGGAGTGACACCCAGGGCGATGACCGTGTCTGCCGCTGCGGAATCGAGGGTGAGGATCCGTGTCGGCTCCTTGTCGATGGTGGTCCCGCCGAAAGCGTGCTTGATCGTCACGGGATAGGCGCCGTCCTCGACGGCGGATGCCGATGAATTGTTTTCCTGGGCGTCCGATGACGACTGTGTGCAGGCGGTCAGAGGCAGTGCCGCCGCCAGCATGAGCGCAACAACGATTCGTCGCCTCCGCTGGGGACGAATTCTCTGACGGGCAGATCTGAACACGCGAACTCCTCGGGATTGATCAGGGAAGTGCTTGCACGACTCAGCGCAGTACGCACGTGAGAGCAGGCTTACCTAAGTGAATGTAGGGCGCGTGCGTGTAGCGAAGGGGCCAGCCGATGTCGACAACAGGTCAGGCTCGAGTCAGTTGACAGCGGCGAGCGCATTGCCGGGGGTGTAGCCGACCGTCTTGCGAAAAGCGGCGATGAAGGAACTCGACGTCCCGTAACCGACACGGCGGCTGACGGCGTTCACACTCATTCCGGTCCCGAGCATGCCGAGGGCCGTGCTCATACGAACCAGAGTGCGCCACTGCGCAAAGCTCAAGGCGAGTTCCGCGGCAAAAATCCGGGTGACCGTACGTCGGCTGAGATTGAGAACGTGAGCCCACTGATCGAGTGATCGATCGTCGGCGGGATCCGACAGCACTTTGTCGACGAGCATCCGTAGCCGCGGATCTCGGGGGATCGGTACGTCGAAGTGAGGTGCCGATGCCGGGGTGAGGAGATCGACACAAACCTGCTGAGCCCGAAGGCGTTGTTCTGCAGGCATTCCGGTGTGGGCGAGGTGTATCAGCAGTGCCCGGGCTGCCTCACTCAGTGTCACGATGCACGGTTCGTTCCAGGCGGGAGTCCACAGCTCGGGGGTGAAGAGCGTGGCGCGGAATGCGACGTGGGGATTTGCCTGACCTTCGTGCAGGACCCCGCGGGGGATCCACAGGCCGACGCCGGGCGTGACGGTCCAGAGTTGATTGTCGATGATCATGTTGACGACACCGCGGTCGGACCAGATCAGTTCGTGCTCGATGTGAGCGTGCTCTGGCCACCGGGTGATGTGGTCGGTCTCGACGATGTACGTCGTGAGTTGGAACGGCGCCGGGACGGCGCGCGCCATCGGAGTGTGGCGGTCGGATTCCCGTAAGTGGGAATCGTCGTCCAGCTGTGGACCGTCGGCGATTTCACGAAGGGCAGGGATCAGCACCGTGGACTACCTCCAGAGCAAAGTTAGGTAAACCTTACACTGATGTGTGCAGCGATCAGTGACTCGCACCGAGTTCGATGAGAAGCACGCCTGCCGCGATGAGGCCGATCCCGACCATCATGAGCCTGGTCAGCGGTTCGCGAAAGAGAATGCGGGATGCGATTGCCGTCAACGCCACTCCACATGCGGTCCAGATTCCGTAGGCGACGCCGATGGTGAGGCCCGCGTCGAGCGCGAGGGTCAGGAAGGCGAAAGCGGCGAGATACCCCACGGTGACAACCGCGAGCCATCGTTTGTCGCTGCCGTCCTGCGACGCCATCCGTAGTGACAACGTCGCGGTGACCTCGGAAATAATTGCAGCGATCAGAAATACGAAGGTCATGCTGGGTCCGCCGGCCCGCTGTCGGCGGCAGCCTGAGAGCCGAGTTCGACGCACAGCACTCCGCCGATGACCAGTGCAATCCCGACGCCCATGGTGGCCGTCAGAGGATCTCCGAAAAGGGCCGTTGCGAATACTGCGGTCAGGACAACTCCGGTTGCGCCCCAGATTCCGTATGCAACACCGAGTCCCATGCCCTCCCGCAGGACGAACGACAAGGCGGTGAATGCTGCGAGATATCCGCCGACGACCACGATGTACCAAGCCGGGTGATCGAGGGCGGCGCGCAACGACAGCGTCGCAGACACCTCGGTGAGGATCGCGGTGATCAACAACAGCCATTTCTTCACGGTTGGGATTCTGTCAGGCTCCACCGATTCCGGTCGCGCACTACGGTTGAGACATGACGTGCGTACTGCTCGGTGGAATCCGCAAAGGTGACATCCGCCACGACGCGTCGGGTGGCGATGTGGCCGCAACTCCGATCCTCGACTGGGGCCACGACGACGTGGCCCGCCTCTACGAGGACATTGCAGAAGGTGCGATCCAGTCGGCGCAGGAGTTCCTGGTGTCGGCGCATCGCAGCGTCGCTGCAAATATTCGGCCGGTGTACGGCCTCGACGACCGGCAACCCGTCTCGGTGACATTGAGTCGAGAGCGCGGATCCTGCAGTCAGAGACTGGCTATCGTCGAAGCGTTGGCTCGCCGCCGAGGTATCGCCACCCGAGTGCGCGGTCTCGTACTACGCGGGGAATTCTGGTACCCGAGATTTCGGCGTCTACATGCGGTGATTCCGAAGTCAGTGCTGCTGGCGTGGCCGGAATTTCTGGTCGACGGACGCTGGCAGGACATCTCCGAGATCGTTTCACCTGCGGTGGTCTCAGCGCTCGAACCGTTCACGAATACCGGCAAGGAGACACTGTTCGACGCGATCGGACGCGCTCCGATCAGTTGGGGCAAGTCTGTTTCGTGTGATTGCTTGGACTTCTCCGAATTCGTCGACCGCGATCTGGGCACCTTCGAATCTCGCGACGTGCTCTTCGAGGAATTCGGACAGACGATGTCGACCCCCGTCAGAATTCTCGTCGACCCGGTTTTCCGGAACTGGAGTGCATCCGGCTGACGCGCGCCGCGAGGTCTAGGCTGTTCTGCATGTCTGTGCGTACCCCATTGGTCCCTGGAACCGTCTCTCCCGTCCTCGCTGTGCCCTCGAAGATCGAGCGGCCCGAGTACGCGTGGAAGCCGACCGCCAAAGAGGGCAACGAGCCCTGGGTTCAGACGCCGGAAACGATCGAGGCGATGCGCATCGCCAGCAAGATCGCTGCAGGCGCGCTGCAGGAAGCCGGCAAGGCTGTCGCTCCCGGTGTCACGACCGACGAACTCGACCGCATCGCACACGAGTTCATGCTCGACCACGGTGCATACCCGTCGACGTTGGGCTACAAGAGCTTTCCCAAGTCGTGCTGCACGTCTCTCAACGAGGTGATCTGCCACGGAATCCCCGACTCGACTGTGATCCAGGACGGCGACATCGTCAATATCGACGTCACCGCGTACATCAACGGGGTACACGGCGACACCAATGCGACATTCCTCGCCGGTGACGTGTCCGAAGAGAACCGCTTGCTCGTCGAGCGCACACACGAGGCAACGATGCGGGCCATCAAAGCCGTCAAGCCCGGCCGCGCGCTCAACGTGATCGGACGTGTCATCGAGTCCTACGCCCATCGGTTCGGGTACGGCGTCGTCCGGGACTTCACCGGACACGGAATCGGCGAGACCTTCCACAACGGCCTCGTGATCCTGCACTACGACGAGCCCGCGGTCGAGACGATCATCGAACCGGGCATGGTCTTCACGATCGAACCGATGATCAACCTCGGTGGTATCGACTACGAGATCTGGGAGGACGGTTGGACCGTCGTCACCAAGGACCGTAAGTGGACGGCGCAGTTCGAGCACACCTTGGTGGTCACCGAGACCTGTGCAGAGATTCTCACCCTGCCTTGAGTTCGGAGATGCGCGGCGCTCTGCTGGTAGCCGGCACTACTTCCGACGCAGGCAAGAGCGTTCTTGTGGCCGGATTGTGTCGCATGTTGGCGCGTCGAGGCGTCCGAGTGGCGCCGTTCAAGGCGCAGAACATGTCGAACAACTCCGTGGTCACGCTGGACGGCGGAGAGATCGGCCGTGCGCAGGCACTTCAGGCGCGTGCATGCGGTCTGGAGCCGAGTGTTCGATTCAATCCGGTGCTGCTCAAGCCTGGAAGTGACCGCACGTCGCAATTGGTTGTTCGGGGCAAGGCGATGACCACAGTGGGTGCTCGCGACTACATGCAGCATCGGCAGTGGCTTCGCGCCGTCGTGGCCGAAGATCTCGAATCGCTTCGATCCGAGTTCGACGTCGTGATCTGTGAAGGCGCCGGTTCACCCGCCGAAATCAACTTGCGCGCAACGGATCTTGCCAACATGGGATTGGCTGAGGCTGCGCGGATTCCGGTCGTCGTCGTCGGTGACATCGATCGCGGCGGCGTCCTGGCCCATCTGTTCGGGACCGTTGCTGTGCTCTCGCCCAGCGACCAGGCATTGATCGCGGGATTTGTGATCAACAAATTCCGCGGTGACGTTGCACTGTTGGAACCCGGACTGGAACAACTGCGCAGCCTCACCGGTCGACCCACTCTCGGAGTGATCCCGTTTG